>Ga0157376_10000028_pt1 | contig 202069 bp, 153 predicted proteins | sample M45metaG_FD_121801 | JGI IMG/M metagenome (GOLD analysis project Ga0157376, IMG submission 121801) | Miscanthus rhizosphere microbial communities from Kellogg Biological Station, Michigan, USA - M4-5 metaG | ecosystem: Host-associated > Plants > Roots > Rhizosphere > Soil | place: USA... | reverse complement strand
TTCGTATCGTCTTCGTTATTGCCGAAGCGCACGCGTTTGCCGAGGGCGCTTAGACCTGGAAAGTGCCTCTTAGCCAAGAAATCGTTCACCACCACGACATTCAATCCGCCAGCCCGGTCGGAACCCTCCAGCACCCGCCCCTCCCGCAAATTGGCACCGATCGCCTGCAGGTAGCCGGTGGTCACCTCGCGGTAGAGCGCATCGTTAAAATGTCCCTTAGGCAGAGGCAGCTCGCCTTCTACCACGTAGGCCCGTGTATCACCCTCGGTCATGAAAGGTGCTTCCGAACTGAACCCGACGCTCTTGATCCCCGGCAGTGCCCGCACTCTCTCCTCGACTTCACTCAAAAACACTCGCGTCTTCTCATCCGTGTCGTATTTCGTTTTCGGAAGCGAAATCCCCATGGTCAGCAAGTGATCCGCAGGGAAGCCCAGATCCTCCTTGTGCAGGTTCCAGATCGTCTGGATCATCAAGGCAGATCCCACGAGCAGCGCAAACGCCAGGGCGAATTGCGCAACCACAAGTCCATCCCTCAAGCGAAGTCCTCTTCGCGATTCGCTCGTCCGCGCACCCTCCTTCAGCGCATCTTGGAGCGTAACGTCCGCGGCCCGGAAGGCCGGCGCCAATCCAAATAGCATTCCGGCTGCAATCGAGATCGCGGCATTGAACACCAGCACTCGTCCATCGATCTGGAACCCTTGCGACCCTACCTGTGCGGGTACCAGCGCCCCAAAGACGTTCCAGCAGACTTTGCCGAGCATCAAGCCCAACGCCCCGCCTCCCAGTGACAGCAACAAACTCTCCATTAAAAGCTGAGCTGCAATTTCTACTCGCGTCGCGCCGAGCGCCACCCGCACCGCAATTTCTCGGCGGCGCCCGGTCGACCGCGCGAGCAGCAGGTTCGCCAGATTCGAACAGGCGATTAACAGGACGAAAACCGACGCGATCTGCAGCACCCACAAGCCGCTGCGCGCATTTCCGGCATAGTCCGCCTGCATCGGTACGACGTTCGCTCCCAACTGCGCATTTTCCGGGTACTGCACCTGCAATTCCCGCGCAACCCGATCCATATCTTTCTGCGCGAGCTGCAAGCTGATTCCCGGCTTCAGTCGCGCCACTACCGTTAGAATGTGCGATTGGCGCCGCGCCCACTGCTCTGCCGTGTAGTGAAAAGGAACCCAATAGTCAGCGTCTCGCTCGCGGAAGAAAAACTCTCGCGGCATCACACCGATCACCGTAGTGTTCACGCCATCCAGGAGTATCGCTCGACCGATGATCGATTTTTCGCCGCCGTACCGTCGTTGCCACAGGCTGTAGCTGATCAGGGCCATCTGCGCCGTGGACTGATCTTCTTCAGTCGTAAATGTGCGCCCCACAATAGGGCGTACTCCTAGAACGTCGAAAAAGTTGGGCGTTACTCTCTTGCCGAAAAGCTGTTCCGGAAAACCGTCTCCAGTCAGACTGGCGTTGGTGAACCGAGTGGCCGCCATGTCGCTGAACGCCCGGTTCCTTGCTCGCCAGTCGATGTAGTTCGCCGGAGCGGGCGTATTGAACTTGAAGCCCACAAAGGAAGCGTCTTCCCAAACCATCACCAGGCGATCCGATTGCATGAACGGCAGCGGTTTCAGCAGCACCGCTTCCACCGCGCTGAAAATGGCGGTATTCGCTCCTATCCCCAGCGCCAGCACGGGTAACGCGATGCCGAAAAAGCCTGGATTTTTCTTGATTTGCCGAAAGGCATACTTCAGGTGTGCGAGGACGTTCATGACGTTAGAGACGTCATCCGGCCCAAAATGTTCCGGGTATCGCGGCCCATCGGCGCAAAAGCCTGCTTATTTGCGGATTTCGGCCCGCTGGACAAACTCACCGATCGGAGCGCCCTCGAGCCTCCGCGGCTACTCGGAATCACGCTACGGTCTTGATCCCGCATGCCACTGAACCTGGGCCAAGCTTGCCACGAAATCGTGGAGAAAAGTTCTAAAATCGTTCCCTTGGGCGCGCCACCTCGTTCTTGCTCTTAATTGTTATGGCAGTCACGCATGGCAACTAAGATCATGGACGGGCTCGTTGACCACCCGAGGGCACGCTCCTCCGGGCGGCAGATCACGTTCTAAGGGCTACCCGTGTTTCTATAGCAATCGGGACGTAACCCTCAGAGGGGACCGAACTCAAGTGCGCCGCAGGTTGGTAGTACAATGCCACCTCCTTGAAGGTCTGGCCCTTTCGGTGGGTCTTTTTTATCGAGAGTTCGAAGGAGGTCGAGCATGAAGAAGTACATCGCTGAATTTATCGGGACCTTTTTTCTAGTTCTGACCATTGGGTGCACCGTCATCGGTAGCGGTGCAGGTGCATTCGCCCCGTTGGCGATCGGTTCCGCGCTAATGGTAATGATTTTTGCTGGCGGGCATATCTCCGGAGGGCACTTCAATCCCGCTGTCACACTGGGCGTTTGGCTGCGCGGGAGGTGCGCGGCCAAAGATGTAGCGCCGTATATGATTTCTCAGATTGTAGGGGCCGTGCTGGCGGCCTTTGCAGTCAAGTTTTTGAAGGGAGGGGCGGTTGTTACAACGCTCCAAGTGGCGACACTACCTGCACTTCTTGCGGAGTTTCTGTTCACCTTTGCGCTGGTTTACGTGGTGCTGAACACTGCTACGGCCAAGGGCACATCCGGCAATTCTTTTTATGGGCTGGCCATCGGCTTCACGGTGCTGGTGGGGGCGTTTTCCGTTGGCAACATTTCTGGCGGAGCCTTCAACCCTGCGGTGGCGGTGGGCATCTCCTGTATGGGTCTGTCGCCCTGGCCGAATATCTGGATTTACCTGGTAGCGGACTTTGTTGGTGGCGCCGCGGCGGCGGGCGCTTTTAAGGCAGTCAATCCACTCGACAATTGAACGCACGCATTGATTCACACGGAAACCTCATCGCGGTTGGGTTCCTCCTCGATTGAGGCTAGACGCATACCTGTCGAAGGTCTATTGTTCGGTTGCTATGAGAACTCCGTGGCGAGCAAGCTGAAGCATGGAACTCCGTCAATTGCGTTACTTTTGTGCGGTTGCGCACAAGGGCAACTTCACGCGCGCCGCCCAAGCGGAGAAAGTGGCGCAGCCCTCACTGTCACAGCAGATTCTGAAGCTTGAAGCTGAACTCGGTGCCAAGCTTTTCGACCGCTTCCCGCGTACTGCAAGGTTGACTGAAGTTGGAAAGGCGTTCCTGTTCAGGGCGGAGACCATCCTCACACAACTCGGTGAGGCAAGAGCCGAAATCCAGGAGATGGCGGGTGCGGAAAAAGGAAAGGTAGTCATTGGAGCGATCCCGACCGTCGCACCGTATTTTCTGCCGCCCGTGCTCACGGGTTTCGCGCGCCAGCATCCGACCGTAGCAGTCAGCGTGGTGGAAGAAACCACTCCCCTCCTGCTGGAGCGCTTGCACGATGGACGCATTGATCTCGCCTTACTTGTGCTGCCCGTACTAGGAGAAGAGTGGACTTGTGAGGATCTTTTCCGCGAACCCCTCTTTGTTGTCGTACCAAGGAAACATCACTTGGCATCGAGAGAGACGATTGATTTGCAAGAGATTAGGACTGATCCTTTCTTGCTTTTAAAGGAAGGGCACTGTTTTCGTGAGAATGTGATCATCGCTTGCCGCGAAGCGAAGCTGCGGCCAAACCTGGTCTTTGAAAGCGATCAGTTCTCGACCATTCTGGCGATGGTATCCGCAGGAATGGGAGTTTCCGTGGTCCCGGCTATGGCAGTCGCGAATCGGCCGAAGTGCAAATTTATACGGATCAGAGATCACCGCGTGAGTAGAAGAGTGGGCTTGGCACAACTTAGACACCATTTCACGACTGTCGCGCAGCACGCATTAGTGGAGCAACTCAGGCATCGCGCCCGTGAACGTTCTCTAGACTGGTCTTCGAAAATATCGCCGATTCCCGCGGTTTCAGCGCGCTGCTGAAAAAAAAGGGGCAACGCAACAGGATAATCCACCAATTGGACGGCACCTCTGTGACCACAGGAATGAGCTCTTGAGTGGCGAGAAAGCGAACTAAGACTCAGAACATGTGGAGCTCAAAGCTATTGCCTGAAGATCGGGAGTAACCGATCCCACGCGACGCGGCAGCGGAGAGTGAGCCACCACAAGTCGCGGCACTCGTTGCCAGAAGACACCCGAACTTGTCAGGGGTGTGCAGTGCTACTTCGTGCGCAAATGGAATGTCAGTCCGCCGGTGAAGCCGATGGGGTAGCCAGGAGTGGCGTGAATTCTGCTGAGGGCAGGCGTAGTAGGTGTCACGCGGGACTCGAAATAGTTTTGTGTTTCGTAGTACTGCTTGTCCGTCAAGTTGTCGATGTCAAAACTTAAATCCAGCCAGGGACGAATCGGTTTGGTCAGCGCGAAATCCACGACATCCAATCCAGGTGCGCGAATGTTGGCATCCACGCCATCCAGGCGATAGTTTCCAACGTGACGCCAGCGAAGAGAACTGTAGAAGCCCCGCCAACCGGAAAGAGTCAAACCAGCATCCGCAACGCTATGTGGTGCGCTGTCAACGTAGACTCTCGGGAAGGTGCCGAGAAAAAATGACTGCATTACTTGCGTCACCGCTGCGTTGATGGACAGATGCTGATTTATTCGGCACGAGACTTTTGTTTCGTAGCCGTAGCTGCGGCTCGGCCCTTTGAACTCGAAAGTACCATCGTCCGGGATGTACACCTGTTCATTCGAGCGATCGATTAGGAACGTATCGGCGCTGGCGGAAAACCAGCGAGAGTTGTAGGCCGCACCGAGTTGATAAAAACTCGTCGTCGCGATGCGCGGAGAATTTGGCCTCTCCACAATGCCGCGTGCGTCCTGGGTGTTGATTCCCCGCCCGAATTTGAACGACAGGTTGAGCGGAATACGAGAGGACGGTAGGTACGAGATATTCGCTTTGGGCTGAAATTTGTCAGCGTTTAGCCTGCCGGATACGCTTGGGTTGATTTGGTCATTATCCCGCCAACTAAAATAGTCCCAGCGAAGGCCGCCCGTGAGGTTGAGACGCCCATGAAAAAATTGAATGCTCTGCTGGATGTATCCGGCATAGTTTGGAATGAATAAGTAAGAGCGGGTCTCAATTTCCAGGGGAACACGCTGGTCTTGGGCGTATAGGCCAACATTGATTTCATTTGCATGAAAGCTTCCGCCAATGGTCAAGAGACCCGGTGATCCAAATGGCTTATTGAAGTGCAGGTATTGCGTGTTTACTCCTTCTTGATAGCGGGAGTCGTGTTGTTGAACCGCGTCACCAGGAATCGGGTCAGTCGGACTCGACGGATGATTCAAGAAAAAAGTGAAATTGGAATATAGGTCGAACAATGAACGGCCAAGAAAAGCGTCGAATTTGAAGCTGTCCTGTGAGCCGATCTGTTTGCGGTAGTAGCCTGCGAAAGTGCCCAAGCGCACTCTTCCACCGTCCCACGGATCGACAAAACCGAATCGATCAAGTTCGCCAGAGTCCACCAGGTCGAGGGGAATCTGCCCGGACGAGTAAAAGTAGTTTGTGCCGAAATTCATTTTGAAACCGATGTCTTGTTTGTTGGCAAGGTGCCAGGTGTAGTTGCCAGTGATGTTGTTGCGCTTGTATCGGAGATGGTTGATGAACGGCCCGTTGGTGTACGTCCCTTCGTAGGACACAAACGAATCCACTTTCTCCACATTCGGGCTGTAGGCCAGAAAACTCCGATAGGTATCAAATGATCCGGCTTGAAGTCTCAACGTAATTTCGTCAGGAAGGCTTTCCTTGGTGCGAATCTGAACAACACCTAGACCAGAAAAATCGCCATACTCGGCACTGAACGGGCCATCCAAGATGGTCACGTCCTGGACTAGTTCGGGAGTCAAAGATTTCAGTGCTCCCAGATAACCTTGGCCGTGCCCTTGGCTGGCTTGATTCTGCGGCAAATCGTTGACAACCACTTTCAACCCGCCATTGACACCACCATGGTCGAGGTTGAATCCGAAACGGCGGATTTCCAGAGACTTTCCGCCTCCTTCGTGTTGTCCAGCATTGATGCCAGCGCCAAGAGATTCGAGCATCTGGTCGTCACGCTCGAATAGGGATTCCGAATAGACATCCGCATTGCGGAGGTCTATTCCAGGTTCAAGCACGGAACTAACAATGACGACGCTGCTGTGTTTGGACAGTTGCGTAAATCGAATCTCGACGAAGATAGTGTCGACGGAAGTCGCGGAGAAATTCTTCGCCACACTGAGAAAGCCTTTGGCCTGTGCGGTGATGACGTATTCGCCGGGAGCAACGTTCAAAAAGCTAAAATTCCCTTGCTCGTCGGTTGTTGTTTCGAGGGATTTCCCATCGGACAGGCCGGCAATGGAAAGTGCAATCTTTGCGCCTGGCACGACGAGTCCTTGCGTATCGGTCAGCTGCCCATTGACGGTGATCCGTGTTCCAGCACGAAGGTAGACGGCACTCAAGAGTGAGAGCAACGCAAGTGCGAGGTACCGTGCGTGCGAACTTGAGGCTCTGCTGGACATAACGGTGCAGCATTATCCGCTTGAAGCCCAAAGGTGGCCAATACTTGATATACGCTCTCGTCTGACAAATGGATGAGTCCCAAAAGCAGATGGCGGGTAGGCCAGGGAGCACCACACCGTACAGCGCCGCATCGGGCAGTTGGGGATCGGGAGCCCGAGCGAAATCGTCCGGTAGTCAGGCCTGGTAAGCCGCGAACCGGAAAGTCGCTACTTTTGTGGTTCACCTTGGCAGTCTTGCAAGACGCTTTCCATTTTGCAGATTGTTTAGTTTCACTTTGGCCCAGTTCTCGAGAATGTACGGAAACGATCCGAGCAAAAAGATGCCTAAGAATTGCCGCGCGACAAATGGTGATCTACAGACCACCAGACGAGGAAACTTCCGCCAAACAAAATCACGACCCAAAATTCATGGAAAGGACGGCGATTGAGGACCAGGGCCAAGTGCCAGTAGGGCGCCTATATAAAACCACCAGTGAAGAGTACTGCGGCCTTCCGCATAAATTCCCTTGGCTGTCGGAGACATCGAGCGCCAGTCGCGCTTCAATTCCCTTGCAGGCCGCCCTCACAACGTTCCTGCACCAAGTCCATGCCACAATCGGAGCAGCGGAGAAATCCGTCGCGATATTCGGCTCTATATTGCGGGTGAAAACGCGCCCAATACTAATCACGAATATGTCCTAACCTATCTAGCTTTTCACATTCGTATCTGCAAGGAATGCCGGAGGAGCGGGCTGGGTGCTCCGTCGGCGCCCGACTAACCTAACGCGGTAGATCGACCGGCATGGATTGGCGAAGCTAGTACTTAGGCGAGGCTTCGCTCTTCTCCCGCTCCTTGGCCTTTTTCTTCATTTCCTTCCATTGTTTCTGCTGATCCGGCGTGAGCACGTTATTGATCTGGGGCTTAAACGATGCGTGGATCTCCTTGGCCTTGGCCTTCTTCTGATCCTGAGATAAAGAGGCATCGCCGTGTACCACCTGCAATTGCTGCGCTTCATCCTGTAGGATGGGTTTCAGTTTGGCCTTTTGGTCATCCGTCAAGCTGAGCTGCTTACTCATTTCCTCCAAACGACTCTCAGCAGTTGCCTGGTGTTCTTGAGCAAGCGCTGGGCGCGCCGTGAGAGTGACGGCAAGACCGAATAACAGCGATCCGATAACGATCCTCCGATTCATGTTCATATCGACTCCTTGGGGCGATTGTTTCTAGCGGAGGCTGGGAATGTAGGGGAAACTGCCAAAGAAATTATACGCTTCTGTCAGCACGACGGAACGAAATCGCCGCCGGGCAGTGGGTCGGTTTCCGATTTTCCGGTTTGCTCAGAGCAAAGGAAAGAGACGTTCGGTAACCTCAGAAACGCCTCCTAAACGCGTCGACGTAAGCCATACCTCAGGGATCACTTCCCAACTGCCGATGTCTACCAGATTTCGAGTAATCGGAGGATGGCGCCGGGGCGGAAAACTCCAGATCGCTTTTCTCAAGACACTTTCACTTGATTGCGTAACGGCTTCAAGGTGGCGACGTTTGATTAGGAGAACTCCTGCTTGGCAGGGAGTGCGCGGCTAACTTGCCGATTTCTTAGCTTGGGCGCGAACCTTCGCCCACCGGGCTTTTGCTGCCCTCGAAATCTTCGCTCTTCCGGCTGCAGACAAGACGCGCTGCTTAACTTGCTTGGTTTCCCGAACCGCTGAATCTCCGAGCGCCCTTGCTGCAACACGGACGCTGCTCAATTTGCCCTGCAATCTGGCCAATTCTTTTTCGAGCTTTCGCTCTTCACGCTTGATTGCCGCTAATAAGTCCATGAATCCTCCGGTATGAAATTATCCTAGTACGCAGGTGACGCGCCAGACGTACCCCTAAAGGGAAGTGGCTCGGCGCGGTACGCCGGGCAGCTTTACTACCCTGGCTTCGGGCTTGAACGCACTCGGGATTGAGCGTAATCGGGGCGCCCGAAACGTTTGCGCGACCTTTTTTAAGGCTACCGGTCGTTCCGCTTTTGAACTCATTCCTTAACCTTACGACCGAATGTAAAGATGCTCACGTTGCGTTTTTTCTTACGCACGGTCACGAATCATGTCGCAATCGTGGTGCAATCTGCTGCAGGGAATACCGCGCGTTCGCCCGAACTCTTTCCAACGAAGCACCGATCAAAGCGGGTCCGTTGGCAGTCGGGCGAGGGAAAAATCGCCACAACGATGCCGAGCGAATTGGATGGGCAGTTAAAGATTTGCGGGGAGGAGTACCGGCCCAAGGTAGGCAGACGTAAGGTATCCTACAGACTCTCCCGTATTGAATCAAAAAACCGATAAAGCATCATCTTCAAGCCGTGTCCAAGAGTGTACTGATTGCGGATGACAGCCCATCCATACGTCGTTCCGTCCGATTCTTGCTTGAGCGCCGCCACTCGGAACTCATCGTGAGTGAAGCTGTTGACGGTGTCGACGCCATCGAGAAGGCCAAAAAAACACGGCCGGATTTGATACTTCTCGACCTTGCCATGCCCCGCTTGAACGGAGCAGAAGCGGCCTCGATCTTAAAGAGCAACCTCCCGGAGACGCCGATCATTCTGTTCACGATGTACACTGACTTGCACGCCGACACGATCAGTGCCTTCATTGGGGTTGATTTTGTTTCCAAGGTGGAAGGCATTCCGAAGCTGCTCGAACGTGTAGACTCGTTGTTGCCGCCGACCCCTTCTAACGCAGAAGAAACCCCGTGATAGTTATTGGAGCCTCGCGCGTTCCTTAAGCCTTTCCACCCGCGTGCGTTTCCTCGCTAGCGGCCGTAGGCTCGGACGGATGGATGCCAGACACTTGCAGGCCGTTTGTCAGCTTGCCGTCCAGGCTGAATTTTGGAAGGCGGTCCCCAAGCTCTTCAATTCGCAAGTGACGTTCCGCCTGCTATCTAGTGCTCTGAACTCGCGGGCCTGGTCGGCGCTCTAGTGATTCGGTGCCCCATCTGACCGACCTGTCATCACATTCAAGGGAGCCTTTGATTCAGCCTCATTTGCGGCCCCGCGATGTCCACGTCACCCTGCCACAGGATCGCAGAGCCTCGCTTGCAGACCATGTGCTGTCGTCCGGGCGGCACGCCGTCAATCTTGTACCTTCCGCCGCCATCGGTGTAACGAAAATTCTGCCCGATTACAACGAGGATTTGCACAGCCGGTCTGCCGTCATGGTAGGTAATTGTGCCGAAGACAGTGGAGGACTGCGCGAGGACTGGGCCTTCAAACAGCATGGTCAGGGCCAGGATGACGGACACCGCGCGCCATCGCCGGCGCCACCGGGATTGAATTTCTGTGAAGGATAGTAACCTCATGAATTCTCTCCCTCAACGAGACGTTGTCGAAATGGTGAGATCGGTCGTCTTGTCGTCAGGAAAGAGCTGTTTATAGGGCGTGTGGCTGTCGGGGCCGATGACGTAAATCGAGGGCAGGTCGGAAGGTTTGATGCTTTGGACCTTAAATGCAAACCTGCCGTCCTGCTGCACCTTGGCTTCCTTGACGGCAAAGATGACATTGGCTTCCTGTAATGCGGGCGAAACGCTGCCAGCATAGGTCACTTCGGCTTTTTCCACTTCCAAACAGGATTTGCCGATATCCACTTTCTTCTGCAAATCAGCGATTTGTTGATTGGCGCTTTTCAGATTGTCGTCGCTTTGCTTGCTATTCACCTGCATATAGGTCAGGGAGAGAATGGAAAGGATGACGACGAAGCCTGCCGCAGCCCCTCCGAGCTGATACTCGGGCTTGGTGACGGTAGCAGTACTTTGCAAGAGTTTGAAGAGGACCCATGCCGCGAGAAGGCTCATGCTAAAAAGCGCGGTGATCACGACTAAAGGCATGCTTGCTCCTCCCCTGGCGTAGGCGCCTGCGTAAGAATGCTGTGAATAAAACCTTCTGTGCCTAGCAGGTAGTGTAAGTGCAGGCGTTTTCGTTACACGGCACACCCAACGAAACACCAAAAAAAAACGGCGCCCAACTGTTTGAGCGCCGTCGAGGTTCAGCAAAAGATTTTAGCCTTGATTTAGCCTGGGCCGCCTTGGAGCCGATCAGAGGTGGCAGGTGGCCATGCCGCGCTTTTCGAGATAGCGCTGATGGTACTCCTCGGCACGATAAAAAGTACCGGCGGGAGTAATCTCGGTGGCGATTGGCCGGTGGAACTTCTTGCTCGCTTCCAGAGCGGACTTGGACTTGTTGGCGATCGCTTCCTGTTCCGGTGAGTGGGTGAAAATCGCCGAGCGATATTGCGAGCCAGAGTCCGGGCCCTGGCGGTTCATCTGTGTCGGATCGTGCATGTGCCAAAAGGCATCGACCAGGGTCTCGTAGCTCACTTTGGCGGGATCAAACGTTACTTGCACGACCTCGGCATGGCCGGTCTGGTCGGTGCAGACGTCCTTATATGTCGGACTCTCGGTATGTCCGTTGCTATAGCCAACGGCGGCGTCAATGACGCCGGGTATCATGCGGAACTTAACTTCAACTCCCCAGAAACATCCAGCGGCAAAAGTCGCGAGTTCAGTCATTGGGATTCCTTCCTGTCTGAGGTTTATTGTAACTCGGTTTGTTTGCTACATCCGATGCCGGTGAGACCGAAAGGTTTCCGGGGGCACCCCGGAAACCGCCAATGGCGAAAGTTCCGACTTGCGCCGTTTCTAGTGGTTTCGAGGTTCTCGAGCAAGGGTAGACATACGCCGTAAGACAGCAAGAAACGCCCGAGGGGGCGAGCGTGCCCGCCCGGGCTTGCGAATCGCGAATTTACTGGTGGTCGGGGTCAGCGACTGCTTCGGCGTTGATCACCGCGGCCTTGGATGTGAGTTTAGACGCGGCGTCCTGCCGGGTCAGGTAGACCAGAAAGGGCGCGACTTCAAACGGCATTTTTTCGTACTCTGCGATCGTGCCACCCTCGGCTTGCGGCTTAAGCAGAGTGAGCTGGTCGTTCCACGGCTCGACCTTGACGCGCCCACCCAGCGGCAACGCGGGCGTGGTCGCCGCACCCAGCTTGGCCGAAGCAGTCTTCACGGAATCGGAGTCGACGACGGTCCAATTGGTCGGTACGCGATCGCCCAGGTGCGGGCTGATCAAATTGGGAATTTCCTTGGCGCGGCTTTGCAGCGCTTGGAAAAACGCTTGCGCAGTTCCCGACTGATCGACATACGGCGACTTTTTCAGCAGCGCAACCGCTTTTTGGTTGGCGGCATCTTCCTCTTCCGCATTGCGCGCAAAACCGAAGTGATGAAACGTTTCCTTTTCGTCGAAGCGTGTGCGGTTAAAGAAGGCAAATTGCGTATCCATACGGTGGCCGAGCGTGACGTGCGCCAATTCGTGCGCGAGAACCGCCGCCAGGCTGGCTTCGTCGGGCAGGACGTCGATCAATCCGCGGCTGACTACGATGGTGTGGCCGAGGGTGAACGATTCCAGCGTCGAGGTCATCAGCACGCGGCAGCGAACGTCCGGCTGAATGTCCAGTTCGTTGGTAACTTCCAGATTGTTGACAACCGTCTCGAGGATGTGGTCAACGTCTCCATAAGGTGCGAGCAAGCCAAGTGTCTGCATCTTTGCGGTGACGTTATCCTCTGCCAGGCGACCCCACGCACGGCGCGCCTGCAGCGGCGAATATCCATTCCCTTTTTGCGACTGATCGGTGATCTTCGGTCCTTCGACGGAAATGCTGCTGAGCGCCTGTTCTTCCTTGGACTGGTTCAGATCGTAGCCCCACAAGCGGGTTTGCGATTTGAATGCGCGAAAAGCGGAGCGTTTCGCAACGCCGTATTGCACGTTGCCTTCTTCGCTGTAAATGTACGCAGGCAGCCACTCGTTCTTGCCGGTGTTTACGCGCCAGCTGTCAAAATTGAAATAATAGCTGCCGCGCGAAGAACCACGATACGCGCCGTTGAAGCGCACGATGTGATATCCGTCATCTTCAACCCAGATTCGCCCGGCGAAGCGGCCCTTTCCAGTATTGGGCAGAGGATCGACGTCAAAGATCAAACAGCGCACGTCACCAAGAAATTCGCGGCCCGCGTAGTTGAATTTGTAGTGCTGGCGGTCAAACCCGTCCATGTCCAGATAAATCATTTGCAAAAAGCCGCGCGGTAAGAATTCAGCGCCAAAAAAATTACCGATGGAAGAGAGAAATTTCTGTTTACCAGAGTTGCCCGCCCCGTTGATCAGCGGCTGCAGCTCGACACCTTTGGCTAGCGCGGCGCGTCCGAGAAAGTAGCGGTCACCATCGGGCACCGCTCCCAACTCTTTGTCTGGACGAACCAACTGAATATAGGTTTCCACCAGCGGCGAATACTGGCGAAGGGTTTCCACTTCGGCTTGTTCCTGCGCGACGATTTTATCCACAGCCTGCGCGACGGTGGGCTCTTGAGCCACCGCGACAAACTGGAATGCTCCTGGGCTCAAGATGGAAAGTCCCAGCGAATAAAGAAAAATGGTCCCAAGGCGCATAGTTACCCCGTACTGTCTGAACGTTGTGGGAAGGTTCGACGTCACGAGGGTAACCGGCGGGGACGTTGCTGACATCTGCTCGGAAGGCCAGTTTTGGGACAGCCGTCTGTTTTGACAGGCCGCCCCAAGATAACCGGAGTTCAGGCGGTAGCAAAATGCAAAGTATCAGGACGCCGTGGAGGACTTGACAGCGGGGCGATAGTGGCCGGGAACCGCGCGCAGCGAAATGGAGATCCGATTCCACAGATTGATCATCGCCAGCTCGAGCGTCAGGTCCACAATTTCCTTTTCGCTGAAGTGCTTTTTTACTTCGTCGAATACTTCGTCGGGGACGTGGGTTTGCGATACCTGCGTAACCGATTCCGTCCAGGCGAGCGCCGCGCGTTCACGGTCGGAGAAGAACGGAGTTTCGGCCCAGGCGTTCAGCGTGTACAGGCGCTGCTCGGTCTCTCCCGCAGCCCGCGCGTCAATGGAGTGCATGTCCAAGCAGTAGGCGCACCCGTTGATTTGTGACGCACGCATTTTGATCAGATGCAGCAGCCGTGGCTCCAGGCCGCTCGTCGCCACATATTTCTCGATTTCGTAAAGCGATTTCAGGGGCTCCTGGCCGTACTTCCTATAGTCGATACGTGGTTGCATTTCTCGATCTACCTTTCCTATCGAACATTTTGGCCGGGTCTCAAATAAGTAGATGTAGAAATCGCCCCGGAGTTATACGAAAAAAAGGGCTACCCAACGATGACCCGACCGTAAGAAAAACGCGCTAGTCGACGATGGCCTGATACGCCAGCGCGTGGACTTGGCTATCCAGCGTCAATCCGCCGGTCGGGTGCAGTTGCCCCATAAAAATGACGATCATGTCTTCTTTGGGATCCACGGTGAACGCGGTGTAGAAAAATCCGCCCCACGCAAACGTGCCCACCGAGCTGAGCTCTTTCAACGGTGTCTTGACACCGTCGATTCCGAATCCCAACCCGAACGCCTGGTCGTCGCTAAGGTGGCCGAGCTGGTCGTGGGTCATGAGTTCGACTGACTTGCGGCTTAGGAGACGCACGTCGCCGAGTTTTCCTCCCTGCAACATCATCTGGCAGAAACGGTAGTAGTCGGCGGCAGTCGAGCTGAGGCCGGCGCCACCCGCAAATAGCTTTTTCGGCCCTCGATAGGGGTAGTCGGCGGAGTAACGGAACGGGCCTTCGGAAATTGGAGCGTCTGGAAAACGTTGCAGACCCTTGTCTGGGTAATAGGTGTACGCGACCGCAAGTCGATCCACCTTATTGTCGGGTAGGTAGAAATACGTGTCCTTCATACCCAGCGGCTCGAAAATGCGGGTACGAAAAAATTGATCGAGCGGCATGCCAGAAACAACTTCTACCAGGCGGCCTAACACGTCGACGCCAAGGCTGTACTCCCAGCGAGTGCCGGGACTGAAGAGCAAAGGCACGGACGCCAAATGCTTCACGTTATCTTCGATGGTTCCGTCATATTGCAGCAGTCCGCTCGCAACGTTCGCGGCCTTGTACTGCTCGCCTAACGTCTCGTTCCAATCGTAGGTCAGGCCGGAAGTGTGCGTGAGCAAATCGCGAATCGTGATTTCGCGGGCGGCCGGGATCGTGTAGGCCTCTCCGGCATTGGCCGGCTTGACGAAAACCTTGGGATTTTTGAACTCCGGCAAATATTTTGCAATGGGATCTTCGAGCAGGAAGCGCCCTTCTTCATAGAGCATCATCACTGCCAGGCTGGTGATGGGCTTGGTCATCGAGCAGATGCGAAAAATCGCATCGTTGCGCATCGTCTTATTGGCTTCGCGGTCGAGCGCCCCCTGCGACTTGAAATACACCACTTTGCCATGACGGGCGACCAGCGTGACCGCGCCGGCGATGCGCTTGTCGCCGATGGTTTGCTGAACCTTGGCGGTGATGCGTTCGAGGCGTTCGGAGGAGAGCCCTACCGATTCGGGCTTAGCGCTGGGCAGATCCTGCGCCGCCGCTGCAAGACTCGTCAAACACAAAGCCACGATCAGAGACGACGCCAATCGAATCCTGGTCATCTTTCTTTCCTGCATCTTGCACCTCACGAGGGAGCTGACACTGCGTTGCGGCGGAAATTCTACAACGGAGGCTGCCTTGAAAGGCAAACTGCAATTTGTGCTAGATTTCGTGTGAGGGCGTAGGAGGCACGTATGTCCATCCGACCCGTCAAACGTCTCATCAAATCGAAACTCACCACGGAAGGCGCCGGCGTTCATTTGCGCCGCGCTTTCGGCTTCGGTAACACCACCGATTTCGATCCCTTCCTGCTGCTCGACGATTTTCGCAACGACGTGCCCGAAGACTATTTGAAAGGGTTCCCGTGGCATCCGCACCGCGGCATCGAAACCATCACCTATGTTCTCGCGGGAACCGTCGAACACGGAGACAGCATAGGCAATCACGGCGCGATTTCTCCCGGCGACGTGCAATGGATGACCGCGGGGAGCGGCATCATCCATCAGGAAATGCCCAAGGGCGATGCGGCCGGGCGCATGCACGGTTTTCAACTGTGGGCCAATCTACCCGCAGCGCTAAAAATGACTCCGCCGCGCTATCAGGAAGTAAAATCGACTGACATTCCGCAGATCACCGACGATGACGGCACACACGCCCGCGTGATTTGCGGACATTTCTGGGGCAAGAGCGGCCCGGTGGATGGAATTGCGGCGGATCCTGTCTACCTCGATGTTTCCGTTGCGCCGGGAAGGCGCAAAGCCTTGCCGGTCGGCACCACACGCCACGCGTTTGCCTATGTGTTTGCGGGTTCGGGAAAATTTTGCAACGCTTCCGATCCGCTCGCGGTGCCGACAGAACCGGTCGGCTGGCTCGACACTGCGCCTCCAGCCGAAGCCGACAACCGATCTTTGGTGTTGTTCGATAGCGGTGACGAAGTGGTGGTGCAAGCCGGCGAAGAAGGAATCCGATTTTTACTCGTCTCGGGAAAGCCGCTGGAGGAGCCGGTGGCATGGTACGGCCCAATCGTCATGAACACACAGGAGCAGCTGCAACAGGCCTTCCGGGAACTGGAAAAAGGCACGTTCCTGAAAAACGCGAAATAGCCGTATCACAACTGCAATGAGCGAAGACGTAGCGCGTTGGCGATCACCGAAACGGAGCTGAAGCTCATCGCCGCACTTGCGATCATCGGGCTCAGCAGCCAGCCGAAAATGGGATACAACACGCCGGCGGCAATTGGAATTCCGAGCGCGTTATAGAGAAATGCAAACCACAAGTTCTGCTTGATGTTGCGGAGCGTGGCGCGGCTCAACGTGCGAGCGCGCAATATGCCGCGCAGATCGCCTTTCAATAGTGTTATTCCGGCGCTTTCCATCGCAACGTCCGCGCCCGTCCCCATAGCGATTCCGATATCGGCGGCCGCCAGAGCTGGAGCGTCGTTGATTCCATCTCCGGCCATGGCCACGATATGCCCTTCCCTTTTTAGCTGCGCAACAACCTGCGCTTTCTCCTCTGGCAGCACTTCTGCGTGCACCTCGTCAATCTGGAGTTCCTTTGCGATCTTCGCCGCGGCGAATTTTCGGTCGCCGGTCAGCATTACGATGCGAACTCCGTGCCTGCGCAACTCCGCAACGGCCTCTGGAGTCGTTTGCTTTACGGCATCGGCAAGCCCGATCGCGCCCGCCAGCGTATGGTTGACCGCCACTAGCACAAAGGTGGCAGCCGTTGGCTGGCTAGTGCCCAGCCCCGCATATAAATTTTGCTTTTCTCGAGGTTCACTCAATCCCTTGGATTTCAGAAACTCGGGAGTGCCGACCAGGACGTGGTTGCCGGATACATTCGCTTCAATGCCACTGCCGAATGTCGCCGAAAAGTCGGCGGCTTCCGCAAGCTGCAGCCCTTGGTCTTCTGCTGCACGAACGATGGCGCGCGCCAGCGGATGTTCGCTGGCCCGCTCTGCACTGGCGGCTAATTGCAGCAAACTGTTTTCCGTAATTCCGCCATGTTCCAGAACCACGGTCGAAAAGACAATAGGCTTTCCTTCCGTGAGGGTCCCGGTCTTATCCACAACCAGCGTGTCCACCGCGGCAAGCTTTTCGAGTGCCTCGGCGTTGCGAATTAGGACGCCTGCGTGCGCTCCTTTTCCGACCGCAACCATGATCGACATGGGCGTGGCCAATCCAAGTGCACACGGACACGCAATGATCAACACGGCCACGGAGTTAACCAGCGCGTGGGCCAGGCGCGGGGACGGACCGGCGAGCGCCCAAACAACAAATGTGAGAACGGCTACCGCAATCACCGCCGGCACAAAAATCGCTGCGACGCGATCTGCCAACCGCTGCATCGGTGCGCGACTGCGCTGCGCTTCACTAACCAGCTTTACAATCTGCGCCAACCTGGTCCCGCTGCCCACGCGTTCCGCTCGCATCACCAGACTCCCGCTGGTGTTCAGCGTGCCGCCCGTTATTTTGTCGTTGGCCGACTTTTCCACCGGCATCGGCTCACCGGTCACCATGGATTCGTCCACCGCGCTCGCGCCTTCCAACACAATTCCATCCACCGGAATGCGTTCGCCCGGACGCACTCGCAAGCGATCGCCGGGTTGCACTTCGGCCAGCGCAACATCCCGCTCCGCGAAACCGGCTTCGAGCCGATGCGCGACCGGCGGCGCCAGATTCAGCAGTGCGCGAATCGCCGACGACGTTTTGGTGCGCGCGCGGAGCTCCAACACCTGCCCCAGCAGCACCAAGGTTGTGATCACCGCCGCCGCTTCGAAGTAGACGGGCACCGATCCATCCATGTCTCTAAACGATGCCGGAAACATCTGCGGGAAGACCGTCGCCACAACGCTATCCAGAAACGCAGCTCCCGTCCCAAGTCCGATCAGGGTGAACATATTCGGGCTGCGGTTCACCAGCGAAGACCAAAAACGCTCAAAGAAGGGCCAGCCGCCCCACCAGACGACCGGCGAAGCAAGCACCAGCTCGATCCAATGAAGCGTCGCCGTCGCAACCGGAAGCTCTAATTTCTCGCCAAACATTCCGAGGATCAGGACCGGAAGGCTTAGAACAGCGCTCACCCAAAATCGAGTCCGCATGGCGACATATTCAGGATCGGGTTCGTCGGCGGGGCCAGCCGCCACAAAGTCCATCGGCTCCAGCGCCATGCCGCACTTCGGGCAAGCACCCGGCCCATACTGAATCACCTCCGGATGCATCGGACAGGTGTAGCGAATCTTGCTATCAGCCTGCGGGGCGGCGTGCTTGGCCTCCGCCGCCTTCGGCTGAGGAATAGGAAGCGGCGATGGTTGTCCCGCGGCTGAAACCACGGCTCGCTGCAAATACTGTTCCGGATTTCCTGAAAACTTTTTCGCACAACCAGCCGCGCAAAAATAGTACGTCTTGCCGGCAAGCTCCACGATCGCGGCCGCCTTCCGTGGATCAACTGTCATTCCGCAAACAGGATCTCGTTCCATTTTTCTCTCACGTCGCCACAGCCGGTTCAGCGTAAATGGGTGTAGATCAATCCCAGCAGCTCGTCGTACATGGCGTCGGCTTCTTCTTTTTTTGCCGAACGCAGGGCTTTCGCCGCGCAGTGGTGCAAATGATTCTTCATCAGATTGCGCGCCACACCCCGCAGCGCTTCCTGAGCCGCCGCGATCTGCGTGATGATGTCGGCGCAGTAGCGGTCGTCTTCGACCATCTTCTGCAGCCCGCGAATCTGCCCTTCAACCCGCCGCAGTCGCTTGCGATTGCTTTCCTTCAGCGCGGGATCGACGGCAAGAGCCTGGTGGCCCGGCCCCATACGGCAGGCGCAGTCCGCGCGATGTGTCGCCGTTCCTGCCTTCAAGTGGGAAGCGTGTGCCATTCACCCTATACCCTCCACCGGTATTTATACCCCCACCCCCTATGAGCTGTCAAATCGGTCGGGGGGGCGTTTTCTTTTTGGCTGGACACGCCTGATATACTACCGTCATGACGCTTCTGGAAATCCGCTACGCGCTGCAGTCCCCGCTCAATGCCGAGCAGTTGCACAGCCTCAGCGGGTTCGCGAATACCTACGGTCTGCGCAAATTCAAGCTCAACGACGCCAAAACCGAACTGTCATTTGAATATGACGCCTCGCGCCTGCGCGAAACCCAGGTCGCACACGCCTTGGGGCTGGCCAAGATTGCGGTGGTTAAAAAGCTGAATTAGGGAAGCGCGACCGAAGAAATTCGTGGCTTTGGCGATTTTCACGAGCGAAAAAATGAGGCCCCGCTGGGAGGGGGAAACCGGCGAAGCCACGGCCGGTGAACGACGTCCTGGCCGCAAAAGTCCTTCGCCCCGATCACATCACTAACCATAACCCATTGAGTCGTAAGAACTTGCCAGTTCGCCGATTCGCCTGCACTTGGGCTTTTCGGGTGACCAAGACCAAGATGCAAGCTGGTTTCGATCGCAACGGGGAGCCAACCCACTTAGTTCTATTACCCAGGTAACAAAAAGATTTAGCCGCCCGCTCCATCGGTTTTTTGTCTCGACCGGCCGCAATATCGCCTCATGAGCTGCCTGGCCGGAAGAACGCGCTCTCCCCTTTCCCTATGGCGGGTCAGCTTCGCGCTGGCTGCCTCGTTGCTCATTTCTTTCACCGTCTCGGGAGATACACCCGGCAGCCTTCGCGCCGGGGTCAGTTCCAGCGCTTGCGCGTGCAATTGCAATCAAGCCAGAACTCACGCCGGCTGTGCAAAGATGTGCGATTCTCCGCGGCGCGCTTCGCGTTGGGCCGCAAACAGCTGTGCCAAGCCGCGCTTCAAAAAGCCCGCCGACAGCAAAGGCGCAGGTCCGCGTCTGCCGCACCCTCCGCGCGCTGAACGTGCCAGCCGGTAATCTCGCTCCTTACCCAGCAACCTTTTCCGCCAACGCAAGTCCTTTGCGCCGCTCTTCTGTTTCCGCCAACAAACCCGACAGGAATTCGGGAATTTCGAACACCGCGCGATTGTCGAGCGCCAGAACGTTGCGCTTCATTGCCTGCAGCTTGCCGGGTTCCAAAAACAAGCGCGCCGCGCCGACAATTTCGCTCTTGAAATGCTTGATCACCACGCCTACCTGCTTCTCCCTGACCCATTCCGTGTTGTAACGCTCCTGCGGCAGCGTGCTCGAATTGCATTCGACCAGCACCGGCAAACCCGAAATCATAGCCTCCGCGATGCTCCCCGGGCCGGGCTTGCCGATCAAAAAATCCGCTGCACGCATCAAGCGGTTTACCTCACGCGTGAAACCGACGACATGGAGCGGAATGTTCCATCGTTGGGACCGCAACCGCTCGGCAAGCCGTTCGTTTTTTCCGCACACCAGAATCAGCTGCAGCGGCAATTGCGCCGCATCCAGCAGTCTGGCGATGTCGTAAATCACGTTTGAACCGTACCCACCGAACAGCACGATGGCTGTCGGTAGCTCAGGATCGAGGCCAACCTCTCGCCGAATCGCCGCGTACGATTCCTTCTGCTCGCTGTAAAACTCCGGCCGCAGAATCATTCCCGACGCCCGAAATAGACCCCGCTCGGTCTTGCCGAAATCGCGCGCTTGCTGCGCCGCGCGCTCTGAACCCGCCACCACAATTTGTTCCGCAATCGGCTCGATCCAGAAGCGCGGCGGGAAATCAGCCATGTCGGTGATGATGGTCACGAATGGCCGGCCTCGATAGACCGCGGTCCAACTCTCGCCAATTTGCCGATTGAAATGTGGAATCACGGAAATCAGCAAATCGGCAGGATGTTCGCGCCAGTAGTTCGCAAGCAACTTGACCATGGGCCGGTGAAAAATCTTGATGGTCAGTTGCAGCACGCGAAGCAGAGTTTCGCTGCCCCAAGTCCAGCCGTTGCGCAGCAGGATGTTGTACTGCTCCTCGATACGAATGCCGGTCAAACGCCGCAGCACGTCCAGATGGTCGGTCAATTCCTGAAACTGCACCAGGTTGATGTCCCACGGCCGAGCCTGCTCCTGGCAGACCGCTTTGAGGGCCGCCGCCGCATTGCGGTGGCCACCTCCCGCGTCGTGGAACAGCACGTGAATCTTTTTGGCGGCGGGCATGACGGGAGTGTTACACGGAAAATTCTGCCCCCGACAGGAGCACGGTATATGCCATGTGGATAACTCTGGAAGTCATTTGTGTTCAATCAGTTCCAAGAATGCATTCACGTAGATTTTTCCACCTCTTCATGCCCTGTTCATATCCGACCGGCAGAATGCCGTTATGCGATGCGACTTGCACGTTCACTCGACCGCTTCCGGCATGTGTGACACTCCCCTGCTACATCTCGTTTGCAGGGAGTCCTATAGCCAGCCCGACGAGGTCTACACCCGCTGTAAGCACGTCGGCATGTCGATGGTCACTTTGACCGATCACGACTCCATCGACGCCGCGGAGCACCTTCGGCGCTATCAGGACTTCTTCGTAAGCGAGGAAGTGACCTGCCGCATGCCCAGTGGAACCCTGGTGCACATCGGCGTTTACAACTTATCCGACCGCGACCACGTCGAAATTCAAAATCGCCGCAACAGTTTTGTCTCGCTGCTCATGTATCTCACCGAGCAGAAAATATTCTTCAGCGTGAACCACATGTTTTCCGGCTTGACCGGCAAGCGCGACGCCGAGGATTTCCATTGGTTCGCTTCGTATGCGCCCGCTTTTGAGGTTCGCAATGGCCAGATGTGGCGCCCTGCGAACCATCAAGCTCAAAAACTGGCGAAACGGCTGAACAAGATCGGCATTGGCGGCAGCGATTCACACACCATTGCAGGGGTCGGACTAACTTACACCGAAGTTCGCGGAGCGCGCACGGTCGGCGAATTCTTCGCCGGGCTGCGGGCGCGGCGTGGCCGCGTGAAAGGCTCTGAAGGGACTTATTCCAAGCTGACGGCAGACATCTATCGGATTGGGGCGGCGATGTTTCAGGAAAAGCCGGTCACTCTGGCGATGCTTCCACTTTCGGTGCTGGTTCCGGCGTTCACTGCTGCGCACTGGTGGAACGAAGTTTGCTTCTGCAAGAAATGGCAGAAGTATTTTGCGGATGGCGAAAAGGCGCCTCGCATGTTGTGGGATTTGCAGGTCGGAGGCGAGCGCGTTTGAAGATGTAGCGCGAATCGCGCGACAGAAGCTGCGCGAGAAGCTGCAGCGGGCGGGAGAAGGCCATGACCGTCGCACGCCAAGTCTGGGGATTCATCGAACGGCGCGATCACCGCGTGATGCGGCGTATGAACCGCTGGCGCGCGCCACGCTGGATCCGCTACTGGATGATTGCGGCCACCCGCCTCGGCGATGGCTGGCTGTGGTATTCGCTGGCGGGGGTGCTCCTGGTGTTTGGCGGTACCCAGCGATTCGCCGCGGTCGGCGCGGCTGGCAGCGCGGCTTTGGTCGGGGTAGGGGTGTTCAAACTCCTGAAGCGGTTAAGCCACCGTCCGCGTCCCTGCCAGTTCGAACCGCACTGCTGGTCCAAGGTTTTGCCTCCCGACAAATTTTCTTTCCCTTCCGGCCACACCATGACCGCGTTCTCCATCGCGCTGGTGCTAAGTTATTTTTACCGCGGAGTCGGACTTCCCCTGTATTTCATGGCCGCCAGCATCGCGATTTCCCGCGTGGTGCTGGGCATGCACTTCCTCAGCGACGTCCTCGCCGGCGCCGTTCTTGGCGTCGGCCTCGGCTGCGCTTCTCTCACCGCCTTCGCCGCTATGGGTCTCCTCTAGGAACGCCGAAATCTTCGCGAAGCTGGAATCCCGCCCCGTTGAAAAAGGCTTGCATTTTAATGCTCTATAGCACTATTCTCTCGCATCCAGACGCGGGGAAAGACGCCTTCGCGACCGGGTTGCCCGAGCTGACGAGAGGGATATGCCGCTAACCACAACCGATTGGGCGGTGATCATCGGCTATTTGCTGATCAACCTGCTGATCGGGATTTACTACCGCCAGCGATCGAGCGGAAACACGACGGAATTCTTCATCTCCGGTCGCGATGTTTCCTGGTGGCTTGCGGGCACTAGCATGGTGGCAACCACCTTCGCCGCCGACACGCCCCTCCTGGTGACGGGTCTCGTCGCAACCCAAGGAATCGCCGGCAACTGGCTGTGGTGGAATCAGTGCCTGACCGGAATGCTGACGGTATTTTTCTTCGCGCGTTACTGGCGGCGCGCGGAAATCATGACCGACGTGGAACTGACCGAGCTGCGCTATTCCGGGAAGCCTGCCGCATTCTTGCGCGGACTTAAGGCGGTCTATCTGGGCCTGCTCATGAACTGCTTCATCGTGGGCTGGGTGACCCGCGCCATGGTGGACATTATCGCGGTGCTGCTTGGTCCGGCCATCGCCGCGGGAAAAGTCTGGCAGCTCGCCCTCGGGAATCACGTCCTGCTGCACTATACGCTCGGCGAACCGCGACACACCGCGCTGTTGATTTGTGTATTTGTGCTAATTCCCTTCACCGGCATTTACACCTTCATCGGCGGCCTGTGGGGCGTTCTGGTCACCGACCTCTTCCAGTTCGTTTTGAAAATGGGCATGGTCATCGTGCTGGCCTGGGTCGCCGTCACCAAGATCGGCGGTATCGATGCGCTGGCGTTGCGCCTGAAAGTAGTAAGCGACGCGACCGCCGCAAGTGGAGCCACGGTCGCGAACCCCTTGGCGTTTTTCCCTGACTTCGGCCATGGATTCACGAGCGAAGCCGTCTGGACCATTCCGCTGATCTCGTTCGTCCTCTTTCTCGGCGTGCAGTGGTGGAGCAGTTGGTATCCAGGGGCCGAGCCCGGCGGCGGCGGATACGTTGCGCAGCGCATCTTCAGCGCCAAAGACGAAAAGAACTCTTTGGGCGCGACACTGTGGTTCAACATCGCGCACTACGCTCTACGGCCCTGGCCATGGATTGTAACGGGCTTGGTCGCGCTGGCGCTCTATTCCCCGCACGGGGGCATGACGCCGAGCGCGGACTTTGCGGCGAGCCCGCAGCAAGGGTATGTGATGGTGCTGCGCGATTTTCTGCCGCCGGCGTTGCGCGGCCTAATGGTTGCGGCGTTCCTAGCGGCGTTCATGTCTACCATCGGGACGCAGCTCAACTGGGGTACGTCTTATCTGGTGAATGATTTTTATCGGCGGTTTCTGGTGAAACAGGCGACCGAGCATCACTACGTCAACATGGGGAAAGTATTTACGGTAGTGCTGGTTTTAGTCGGCGGTTACGTCTCGAGCCGCTTGGCTTCGATTTCCGAGGGCTGGCAAATCGTGCTGGGTATCGGCGCAGGCACCGGAGCGGTGCTCATTCTTCGCTGGTACTGGTGGCGCATCAACGCCTGGAGCGAAATCGTCGCCACCATCGGGGCAGCCGTGTTGACTTTCGTGCTGGCGAAAATGAAGTTTGCCGGAAACGGCGCGGTCGTGGTGGCCAAGACAACCTTGATTACGGCGGGCGTCACTACCGTCCTGTGGTTGATCGCGACGCTGGTGACCAAGCCCGAGCCCACCGAAAAACTGGTGTCGTTTTACAAGCGGGTCCATCCGAGTATTTACGGTTGGCGACCGATCGCCAAGTTGTGCCCGGAAATGGCGCAAGTGCGAGACTTCGCCACGAATTTTGCCAACTGGGTTCTCGGCTGCATCATGGTCTATTCGGCTTTGTTCGGAATTGGCAACCTCGTATTTCACCGATTTTTGTTGGGAATTCTGCTCCTGGGTGTGAGCGGAATTTCCGGTTGGATCATTTTTGCGAATCTTTCCCGCCAGGGTTGGGGGACGCTGTCGGGAGCCGAGGAGGCCGCGCCGATCGGACGCATGGCGACCGAAAAACACTAAGGGCCAAATTCCCCCATGAAAAAACGTGCATTGCTGGAAATCAGTGTCGAGACACTCGCTGCCGCGCTGGCCGCCGTTCGCGGCGGCGCAGACCGCATCGAGCTTTGTGAAAATCTGTCCGTGGGCGGCGTCACTCCAAGTATCGAGCTCATGCGGCAGGCCCGCGCTCGCATAAAAGCCCCTATCTTTGCCATGATTCGCCCGCGCGGCGGGAAGTTTTGCTATTCGCCCGCGGAATTCCAACAGATGAAGCAGGAAATAGCCATGGCCAAGTCCAACTACATGGACGGCGTGGTGTTTGGAATTCTGACCCACCAGGGACTGGTGGACATTCACGCGAACGCGGAGCTGGTAAGTCTGGCCAAGCCCCTCGCGGTGACGTTTCATCGGGCATTCGATGAGCTGCGGGATTTGGAGCAAGGACTGGAACAGGTCATCGCGACCGGCGCGACGCGAATCTTGACTTCCGGCGGACAGCCTCGAGTCCAAGACGGTCTCGCCCAGATCTCACGGTTGCTACACCGTGCGAATGGCCGGATGGTCATCTTGCCCGGCGGCGGCATTCGTCCAGGCAACTTGGCCCGCGTGGTGCGCGAAACGCAAGCCAGTGAATTCCATTCTGGGCTCGGCAACCTCCTGCCGGACGAGCATGGTACGCACCGGGGGTTCGAGGAAGGTGTAAGGGCGCTCGTCCAGCTGCTGGAGGCAGAGTCCCAAAACATGGAACCTGCCACCAGCGCAAATCGGACCGGCCAGACCATCTAAGCGGTAGTCAACGGTAGAGACCTTTTTTCAGACGCGAGGTTTTGTGCTTTTCCCTTGCCGCTACTGCGGGAACTGCCGAATGCTGGTCACCCGGTCGCCCATAAACCGCACAAACATCGTCTTGTCCGGCGGCGTTCCGTAAATCCAATCCTCAATCTCGTTGCCCTGCGAATCCCGTTCGCGCACTTTGTGGCCGGGCTTGCCGATCGCGGCGACCACCATCTCCCGGTCCATGCCAACTTTTGCCACACGATCATGAATCGCCTTTTTGATGTCCGGCGGCAGAGTGTCCACCCACAGGACCGAAGCCGAGCGTTGCTTCGAAAAATCCAAAAACGGCGCAAGCAGCTGCTTCAATTCTTCCGGCGTTAAGTCGGGAATATTCTTGTTGAACTCCAGAAACAGCGTGCTGCCCGCTCCCGGCTGGATTCCTGACGGGCCGCCTTGCTGCTGCACGTCGCTGGAGGTTCGCATCGTCGGCAAGCCGCCCATATCGATCTGCAAGCGATCGAGAAAGCGCTTCTTCCCGCGGCCGCCGCCGTTTACGTCCACCACGATCGTGTGGTCGCGAAACTCCAGTTTGGTGATCTGCGCATTTTCGCCGGCGCGCACCGCGGCTCCGTGCGTGGCCACCGCACGCTCCAGCAATTCCTGATTGAACGGCTTGCCGACGTACTGCAAGAATCCTTCTTTGCCTGCGGGCAGCGACTTTGCGGCTTTGGCAAATTCCCCCGAAACATATCGGATCAACTCGAGCTTCGAGGTTTCCTGCAGCTTCTCTTTTCGGGGTCCGCTCGGAGCGGCAGGCTGCCCCTGCGGATCTTCGGATGGAGGCTGAAAGACAGGTATTTCTGTACTGGAAAAGCTTGGCCTCGCCGCAGCTTCCGGGGTGCGCAAGCCCATCGCGCGCGGCACGTCCGCATCGGCAAAAAGCAGCAAGCTCGAGCAGATAGCGGTGATGGCGAGCGCGTTCGGCATAGGTCCCGGGCCAAGTCCGTCTCTGCTATTCTACGACGCTCGCAGCCCGAAAAAAAGATGCCTATCGGTTCGAAGGAAAGCTCTAGGAGACGGTGACCTGCACGCCGGAGCGGTCAATGCTCATGGGCAGAAGCTGCCCCCCGGCCTCCGCAACGGCTTTCTCGACACCAGGGCGAGCGTCCGGCTCGATCAGCATCACTACACAGCCGCCGCCGCCCGCGCCGCAGACTTTGCCGGAGAGCGCGCCTTTTTTGCGTGCGCCCTCGATGATGCGGTCAATGGTTTTTGTGGAGATGGTTGGAAGGTTGCGCTTGCGAAAATTCCACTCTTCGCGCATCAGCCGGCCGCTCTCTTTCCAGTCGGCCTTTTCCAGCGAGACGCGCATGGCCTGCGCAACCTCGGCGATCCGCTCGAGGTTCGCCCGGACTTTTTTCCTGCCGTCAATGTGCGCCTTGAAAACTTCCCAATTGTTGATGCCGGATTGCCGCGGCTTGCCGGTGTAGCAAAGCACCAAACGCTGCTCGAGTTCGCGGATGTCGAGGCGCAATTCCACGCGGCGTTCGCCGCCCGGCGGCAATTCAATCGCCGCCGCTCCGCCAAACGCCGGCGGGTAGTGATCCTGGGTGCCGGTCGGCACTTTGATCACAATTCCTTCGGCGTCGCGGCTGATGTGGATCCAATCCACTTTGCTCTTTCCGGCAGCGGTAAACCGGTCCAGCGCCGCGCAAATGGCCACCGCCATAGCACTGGAGCCGCCGATACCTGCGCCGGCGGGAGCTTCGGAGTCGGTGGTCAAGGTAAAGCCGTCTTCGGGCGCAAAGAACTTCGCAATCTCGGCGAGCAGCGGCAGATGGTATCTCTTTGCTTTTACCATTGCCGAAAACGAAGCGAAATTCTCTTCGCGCTTGGTGTCGCGCGAGACCAGTTGGATCTTATGGTCGCCACGCGCGTGCGTTTCAATCACGCAACTGGCGTAGCGTGTCACTGCCGCGTTGATGGTTAGGGCTCCGGGATGAAAAAGATAGAGCGGCCAGATATCCAGAGTTCCGCCCGCCAGGTCCACGCGCGTAGGCGCTTTTGATTCAATCCGCATATTTTTCCAGTCAGGGTTGCTGAAACAACTTCGTTCCGTAGAGGTTTGTATACCCGTTAACCCTGGAAATCCGGCCTCGTTTCTCGACGCAAATTTCAAATTGCGATGCCGCAAGAATAGCGCGACGCCGCAAGCGGCAGGGTGCGAATTCTCGCGGCGGTGCTTCGCTACTAAACGTTTGCTGATCTATTTACGTCGGCCGAATGTGTAAGTTCCCGGGGCGGTGGCGCTCAGCTGATGCCCAAGTCATTCGCCGGCGGCGCCCACGGCGCGCGGCCGAAAGGCCAGATGGGTGCGCGACTCGCTGCGGGCTTGCGCGGGATTCGGTTCGAAGCAGCGGCGGCAGCGGGCTTCATACGCGCCGCCTCCTCCGACAACCACGAGCTCATCGCTTTCCACCAAACGCTGCGTGTGCACGGCAGGATTGCCGCAGCGGACACAGATGGCCAGGAGCTTGGTGATCTCTTCGGCGATGGCCAGCAGGCGCGGCATGGGTTCGAAGGGCCGGCCTTTATAGTCGGTATCGAGTCCCGCCACGATCACGCGTTTGCCGAGGTTGGCGAGTTTGCTGCAGACGTCCACCACCTCGTCACCGAGAAATTGCGCTTCATCAACTCCCACTACCTCGGTGCGAGGTTGAAGCTTTTCCATGATTTCCGAGGCCTTCGCAACGTTGTCGGAGGGAATGCCCAGGCCGGAGTGCGAAACGATTTCGTTGGCCGCGTAGCGGGCGTCAATGGCCGGCTTGAAGATTTGCACGCGCTGCCGCGCAATTTCTGCACGACGCAAGCGGCGAATCAACTCCTCACTCTTTCCTGAAAACATCGGCCCGACCACCACTTCGATCCAGCCCATGTTGCCTTTGACGATGTCCACGTGCTCTCCGGGTATATGGATTTTAGGTCAGCCGGCGGCTAGAGACCTGCCGGCCACTTCCCTATTGTAAAACTCCGCTTTGTAAAATGGAGCAAAAGCCGCGATCACGGCAACGCGAAAGGCTTCCTGGCGCGTGATTTTGTTCGCACTCAAAACTCCCCAAGCGCCCTGCGCGTCGCGGATGCCGGTCTGCTGCGCGAATGAATCGATCGCAATAGAGAGTTCCGTTCCGCGCCCGAGAACCTCTTCGGCCAACGATTCGGGCAACTCGAGCGCTCCCGACCTTCCGAAGTGCCCTCGTTGCCCGTCGCTCACGTAAGCCCAGCTCTCGAGGAAAACGCGACGCTGACCGTTTTCTTCGACCGAGTCGAGGCCGCCTTCGAGTCCAACAAAGTAGTGCCACGATGCATTCCGTTGCCGGGCGATCGATTGCAGGGCTTCGGCGCGCTGACGGGCTCCACGCATCAGTTCAACTCGAGTGGAAGGAGTGTGCGAGACACCGCTTTCAACCTCGATGCCCATGACTTCAGCCGACAGCCGCGGATCACGGAAGAGCAAGCCGGAAATTTCAGCCAGGGCTTCGCGGACGGCAGCGAGTTTTGGTTTGCGGGCGCTTCCGACGGCGATAACCATGTCCATCATTTTTGAATTCCAGATTGTACTGAGCGCGAGCCGGGAAACAAAGTTCGAATCGCCGCGGGCTGAGGAAATTCTTTTGCGCGGACGGTGAGTCCATTGTCGGCCTACGGGCGCATCGCGCGAACCAGAGCAGCAATTCGCATTGCGGAAGCGGCTCAAACCGATCGCGATTCGCATGCCCATGTGCCAGCGCCCTGGAGCTAAGGCCAAACCCGTTTGCTGCCGGCAAAGGCTTTCTAAACCGCTAAACCGGCCCTAGAAAAGGTAGCGTTACAGTTTTTGGCCACCGATTTAGCCAGCCGCCGGAGTGGCAGAACGGGTTCCAGGGGACCTAGTACTGACCACCACACCGGAGGTAAGAGGTTCAAGCGCTCGCCAGAAGCCAAATAGCCTCCGGCCAGGTCGACCACGCAGCGAAAATTCCCGTAAATCGATTAACTAGAGGCCTGGACCAGGGGGCGTATTTCATCGAGTTATGGCGGTCGACGGCAAAAGAGGGGCCCGGGACGATTTTCGAGGGGGGTAGGCGTGGCCCCTAGGCCCCGGGGTCCTCGGGAGGAACGAAGATGAACGATATTCTAAGGAAAAAAGTTACAAAGCAGAGGAACCGAGCCCGCAAAATACTGTTGACACGCATTGGTAAAAAGAATATAACGTCGGCACCGTTAACGTTTACGGTCGACGTTACGCAAGTGGTTTTTCAAGAGCGTGCCCATCAGGCACGGGGGTGAAAATATGCAATTTGCAGTCTCGAAGTTGTCTGGGGTTGCGGAGGGTGTGTTCAAGTCCAGAAACTTGAGATACCTGCCGTTTCTGTTTCTCTTGCTGTTCCTTATGCCGGCAGTGTCGTTCGCGCAGAACGCCACGATCGTCGGCACGGTGACGGATCCGTCGGGAGCGGTTATGCCCAACGTGAACGTTACAGCCACCAATGCTGCAACCGGTTGGACCCGCACCATTCCAACCAACGATGCCGGCCAGTACGTGGTGCCGGACATTCAGATCGGCCACTACAACATTAAAGCGGAGGCCTCGGGGTTCAAGGTCTCGGAGCAGAAAGATGTGCTCTTGCAGGTAGGAGACCGGCTTCGGGTGGACTTTCAAATGAAGGTCGGTACGTCCTCCGAGACGGTAACCGTCGAGGCGAACGCCATCGCAGTGCAAGCAGACTCCGGCGAATTGAGCAACGTCATCACCGGCCAGCAAGTGGCACAGCTTGCGGTGAATGGCCGCGGCATTTACCAGCTTGCAGCGCTGGCACCTGGCGCTTCCAGCCAGATCAATCCTTCCGCTCCCAACACACCGGTCGGCGGGGATGCCGGAGTGGAATTTAATGGCATGCGGCAAAACCACAATATCTACTTACTGGATGGCGGCGAAAACGACGACCGAGGCGGTGCAGGCGGCATGAGCATTGCGCCTTCTTCCGACGCCATCGCCGAATTTCGCGCGTTGACCTCGAACTACAGTGCCGATTACGGGCTGTCCTCCGGGGGAACGATGACCTTGGTTCTCAAGTCGGGAACCAGCACAATCCATGCTTCCGCGTGGGAGTTCAACCGCAACGACGCTTTGGACGCGCGCAACTTTTTCAACCCAGCGCCCAACAAGGTCGCAAAACTCAGACAGAACGTGTTCGGATTCAATGTCGGCGGACCAGTGACCTTTGGCAAACTGTATAATCCCGAGCGAAAGAAGACGTTCTTCTTCTACAACATGGAGTGGCGCAGGTACATCAACGGCGGCCTCACCAACCAGACGGTGCCTGATACTGCGACGTACGGCGGCAATTTCAGCTCACTGGCAACGCCAATCAATGTGCCAAGCGCTTCGCAGGTCGCGGCGTCAGTACTTGCGAAGAATTGCAATGGCCCTGGTCCTGGCGGGCTGCCCGCTGGGATCGTTCAGGGGTCCCCATTCCCCGGAAATATCATTCCGTCGTGCATGATTTCGCCGAACTCCGCAGCGCTCGTCAATGCCGGGATTTTCCCGGCGCCAACCTCGGGCACTCAGTTCGTCGGCGGCAATGACTCTCCCACGAGTTTGAAGGAAGAGATCGTCCGGATCGATCACAACTTCAACAGCAAATTTTCCGTGTTCGGACACTTCGTTGCCGAGCAGGTTTCGCAGGGTTTCGGAATCAGCCAGTGGAGCGGCGCAAACGTTCCGACCGTCGGTGACACCTTCGGCAATCCTTCATACAGCGGAGTTATCCACGCGACGTACGTGATCAGCCCGACGCTGATGAACGAAGTGGCGTTCAATTACAACGGCAACCGCATCAACATCATTCCGTTTGCGGGTTCGGGGTTAGCGAGCCTCGCAATTCCGCCCGGTTACGACGCCACCAATTCCCGACTGTTCAGCGGACCAAACAACCTGGATCGCATGCCAAACGTCGACCTCAACGGTTCCACCGGAGCGCATTTCGAGATCTCCAGCTGGCCATGGACCAATAAGGCCGACGATTACCAGATTCGCGACGACATTTCCTGGACCAAGGGCGCGCACCAGCTAAAGTTCGGTGCGAGCTGGGCCATCTATAAGAAGGTTCAGGACCTGTTCGGAACGACGCAAGGTTCGTTCAACTACGACGGAACCTTTACCGGAAATGACTTCGCGGACATGTTGTTGGGCACAGCCAAGAGCTACAACGAGCTGGCGGTGCAAGACAGTGGAAAATGGAACAACGTTTCCTGGGCTGCCTACTTTCAGGACAACTGGCGCGTAAACCGCCGCTTGACCCTGAACCTCGGCTTGCGGTGGGACGGAGTGCCCCACACCTACGAAGCCGACGGCCGGACGAGCAACTTCTATCCGAGCCTGTACAATCCGGCGGACGCTGCAATCGTGAATCCCGACGGGACGATTGATCCCTCGAGTCCGGGTTTGGGCACCAGTCCGAATCCAATTCTCGCGGGCGTTCCGTTGTACCTTAACGGAATCGGAACCGATGGCAAGAATGGCATTCCCAAGGGTCTGGTGCACAATCACTGGGCAGCTTTTGGTCCGCGCTTGGGGTTTGCCTATGACCTAACGGGTAGCGGCAAGACCGTTGTCCGTGGCGGGTTCGGCATCATGTATGAGCGAATCCAGGGCAACGACATGTATAACGCCGGACCGAACATTCCGTTCAGCTTGGGCGTGACTCTCAACAGCGTGACCGCTGACAACCCGAGCATCGCGCTCGCTAACGGCAATGCTGTCGTGGCGCCGATCAATACCGCGGACATCACGGGTCTCGGCGTTTCCGACTACAAATTGCCGGCCAGCTACCAGTGGAGTATTGGCGTACAGCGTTCGCTGAACTCCAAATCGGTACTGTCCATTGCCTACGTTGGGAATCAGAACCGCCACCAGAACGACTATAACGAATACAACCTACCCGACCAGAGCGCTCTTGTTGACCTCATCAATGGAGCTAACTACAGTGCACAACCAAGCTTGCCGTTTAAGGGCTTCCACTCGATCCGGCTGGCGGCCAATGAGGCCAACGCTCATTACAACGGACTGCAGATCGACCTGAACTCACAGATAAAACGCGACCTGCAACTGCGCGCTTACTACACGCTGTCGCGCACCATCGATCCAACAACCGGCGGCAGCGGCGGCGGCGACCTTTCGAACGTCTCCAACCCGTATCTCGGATGGAAATACGATGACGGACCGGGTGGATACGATCGCACGCATAATGCGGGAGTCAATTTCATTTATGACATCCCGCTCTTCCGGAATAGCCAGAGCCGCATTGTTAAGACGGCGCTGGGCGGCTGGCAAATCTCGGGCATCATCACCATGTCATCCGGTTTGCCGATCAACGTCGGACTCAGCGGAGGGCAAGGCGGCAACGGCTTGCCGAACGCCACCAACCGTCCAGACCTTACCGGCAGCATTTCTTACCCCAGCACGGTCCTGGCGGGAAAACAGGAAATCCAATACATCGATCCGTCGGCCTTCTCACTACCGGCGCTCGGAACGTTTGGAAACCTTGGCCATAACGCGCTGCGAGGCCCTGGACGAGACAACTGGAACCTGTCGCTGTTCAAGAGCTTCGTCTTCAGCGAAGCACGCGGTAGCCGACTGGAGTTCCGGCTGCAGACCTATAACACCTGGAATCACACCCAATTCCGGGGCGACACTGGCGGCGGCATCAGTAACAATTTCGGCGCCAGCAACTTCGGCCAATTCACTCAAGCCTTCGACCCAAGAATCATTGAGCTTGGATTGAAGCTGTACTTCTAGTTTCTCCAGAAGCGCACCACCAGGGCCCCGCTCGCAAACACCCCTGCGAGCGGGGCTTTTCGTTTTCACCAGAGAACTTTTAGCGGGCAGCGCTGTTAGGATAAGTTTGTCGTTGCGCATGAAACCAAGCATGACTTCTTGCTTCAGAACCGATCGTTGGCTCGCGAGAGCGGCTGGTGTGGCGCTGTTCCTCTGTCCTGTCGGCGTAGCCAGGGGACAAAGTGCGGCGCAGGCGGCTGCGCTCGAGCGCGAGGGAAGGTTTGCGGAGGCGGCAACGGCGTGGCAGAGCGTGGTGAAGCAGGAACCGCGCAACGCAGCGGCTTGGGCGAACCTGGGGCTCGATTTGGCGCGCACCCGGAACTATGCGGAAGCGGTGGGAGCGTACGAGAAAGCAGCGGTGCTCAATCCCGAACTACCCGGGCTGCAGCTAAATTGGGGACTGGCGGAGTTCAAGCGGGACAATCTGAATGGCGCGATTGGGCCGTTTCGCGCGGCGCTGGCAGCCGATTCGAAGAACTTGCAGGCTAGGACGTTGCTGGGCCTGAGCTACTACGGCACGGGCAAGTTTGCCGAAGCGGCGCAGCATTTGGAGATGGCGGCGAAGGCGGACCCGGCAAATGCGGAACTGCACCGACTGCTGGCGCAGAGCTGCCTGAACGCCAAGAAATATTCGTGCGCGAAGGATGAATTCAAGTGGCTGCTGCAGCAAGATCCGGATTCGGCGGCTACTCACATGTTGATGGGGCAGGCGCTCGACGGACTGGCGCGGACACCGGAAGCCATCGCGGAGTTTGCGGCTGCGGCGAAGGCCGACGCGAAAGCACCCAACGTTCATTTTGGACTGGGCTATTTGTACTGGAAAAGCCATCAGTATGAGGAAGCGGCGCGAGAGTTTGCGGCGGAACTTGCGGTGGACGGCGGGAATGCGCAAGCCATGGCGTACCTGGGCGATATCGAATTGCGGAATGGAAATTCGGAAAAGGCGCTGGCGCTCCTACAGAGGGCGACTGGGCTGAATGGAAATTTGCGCCTGGCGTTTGTGAATACGGGTGTGATTTTGACCGAGAAGAAAAAATACGATGATGCGCTGGCAGCACTGCTGCGCGCGGAGAAGCTGGATGCTGCGCAGCCGGACGTGCATTACCGGCTGGGACGGTTGTATCAGGCCATGGGAAAAACGGCGGAGGCGCAGAAGGAGATGGCGCGCGTAAAGCAATTGCACGAGAAGGACGACGGCGACTTGGCGCGGAAAATGTCCGGCGAAAAATCGCCCGAGTAACCGTCGGCGGTCACAAACAGCCAAAAAGTACCGACAACCCTGCTGCGACTGGCCACTGCAGAATCGAAGAAAAGGCTTAGCGTAAACGTTAACGGGCATGGTATAGTCGCACCGTTTCCACCACTATCTCGCGCGGAGAGACACCATGAAAATGCGTACGGGTTCTACGCCGGTTTCGGCCGTGGTCCGCTTGCTGGCTGGTGCCGGACTGCTGTGTTTTGCAGGGAGCGCCGCACGCGGGCAGGCGACGCCCCCGTATCGCAATTCGAAGCTGCCGGTGGAGCAACGCGTGGCGGATCTGCTTTCACGCATGACGGTGGAAGAAAAAGTAGCGCAGATGGAAGGCGCGTGGGAGAACAAGAATTTTCACAAAGACCCGCAAACGATGTTCGTCGATGAGAAGGGAAATTTTCTGCCGGAGCGCGCGGCCGTGTTGATGAAGGATGGGCTCGGACAGATTTCTAGACCGAGCGAAGGGCGCGGTCCGCGCGAAATGGCGGAGTTCACCAATACCGTGCAGAAGTGGATGAAAGAGCACACGCGTCTCGGAATACCGGTGATGTTTCACGACGAGTGCTTGCACGGACATGTGGCGATCAAGGGGACGTCGTATCCGCAGGCCATCGGCCTCGCGTCGTCGTGGGATCCCGAGCTTTTGCATGAAGTGTTTACCGCGACGGCGGCAGAGGCGCGTGCGCGCGGCGCGCAGCAGTGTCTGGCGCCGGTGCTAGACTTGGCGCGCGATCCGCGCTGGGGACGCACGGAGGAAACTTACGGTGAGGATCCTTACCTAGTGTCGCGGCTGGGTGTGGCGGCGATTACGGGATTCCAAGGAGTCGGGCCGACGATTGACAAGGCGCACGTCATGGCTACGGCAAAACATTTTGCAGCACACGGGCAGCCGGAGGGCGGGACGAACGTGGCGCCGGGGAATTATTCAGAGCGCGTCGTTCGCGAATATTTTCTGAAGCCGTTCCAAGCGGCGGTCGAGGAAGCACACGTCGGCACGGTGATGGCGTCATACAACGAGATTGACGGCGTGCCGTCACATGCCAACAAGCATCTGCTGAAAGATGTGCTACGGCAGGAGTGGGGATTTGACGGAGCGCTGGTGTCGGATTATTTCGGAATTGCGGAACTGATTAGGGTTCATCATGTGGCAGCCACACCGGCGGACGCGGCCAGGATGGCGCTGGACGCGGGCGTGGACATCGACCTGCCGTTTGTGGCGGGGTACGACACGCTACTGGAGCAAGTGAAACAAGGAACAGTTTCCGAGAAGGACATCGATCGCGCTGCCGGGAACATCCTGCGCGCCAAGTTTCTGACGGGACTGTTCGACGATCCCTACGCTGATCCGGAATTGGCGGAGAAGGTCACCAATAGCGTGGAGCATCAAAGGCTAGCGTTGAAGGCGGCGCACGAAGCGATTATCTTGCTGAAAAATCAAGATCATCTTTTGCCGCTGGTTAAGGCAAAGTACAAGAAAATTGCGGTGATCGGGCCGAACGCAGCGGACGTGCACCTGGGCGGGTACAGCAACAAACCGGGGCGCGGAGTGAGCGTTTTAGAAGGCGTGAAGGAAAAGGTGGGTAACAGCGCAGAAGTTTCCTACGCCGAGGGATGCAAGATCACCGAATCGCTGCCGGATTGGGACGCGGATAAGGTGGTGCTGGGCGATGCGGCGTTGAACGCCCGGCGGATTGAGGACGCGGTAAAAGTCGCCAAGAAGGCCGACCTGATCATTCTTGCGCTGGGCGATAACGAGCAGACTTCGCGCGAGGCGTGGGCGCCCGAGCATCCCGGCGACCGCGACAGCCTGGAGCTGCTGGGCAATCAGGACGATTTGGCGAAAGCCATGGTGGCGACCGGCAAGCCGGTGGTGGTCGTGCTGCTGCACGGGCGGCCCAATGCGGTGAACTACATCGCGGAAAATGTTCCGGCGATTCTGGACGGATGGTATTTGGGCCAGGAAGGCGGAACGGCCGTGGCCGACGTTTTGTTCGGCGACTACAACCCCGGCGGAAAGTTGCCCATCACCGTGCCACGCTCGGTAGGTCAGTTGCCCGATTACTATTATCAGAAGCCGTCGGCGAAGCGCGAGTTCCTGGGATCGACGACGGAGCCATTGTTTGTTTTTGGATGGGGCCTCAGCTATACCACATTTAAGTATGAAAACTTGCGCTTGGCTGCGGACCATATCGGACCGGCCGGCACGACGAAAGCGCTGGTGGACGTAAAGAACAGCGGCGCCGTTCGTGGAGACGAAGTAGCGCAACTGTATATTCGGGATGAAGTAAGTTCGGTCACGCGGCCGGTGAAAGAGTTGCGCGGATTCCGGCGCGTAAGCCTGGACCCAGGAGAAACTAAGACGCTCGAATTCACACTGGGACCGGACGAATTGTCGTTTTTGAATCGCGACATGCATCGGGTAGTGGAGCCAGGGACATTCAAAATCATGGCGGGCGGCAACTCAAAGGAACTGATGGAGACGGCGCTGACGGTGGACGCGAAGTAGGCTTCGCATTGACAAATCGAATTTGTTGACGGGTTCGTGCCGCAGGCATAGGCTTCTAGCATCGACGGTAAAATTTCATGGCACATCCAAATGATTTTGCAAAGTTCCGTACTGTGAATTATGTGCTGGCCTTGTTCGTTTTGTGCGCCTTGTGGCCGGCGATGGTTGCCTCGCAGGCCAGCGTGGCCGATGAGGGCACAGTTCGCGGAAACCGGGCCGAGATTTCAGTGACCATGCGCGAACGCGGCGGAGACGTAATTACTACGCCGGGAGTCATCAAGATTTACCGCAGCGGTGCATTGATTGGGCAGACGCCAACTTCAAAGGGACATGCCAGCTTTATTCTAAACACCGGGAATTACTCGATTACCGCGGAAGCAACCGGCTATACGCCAGCGCAAAAGGACATTAGCTTGACGGTGGCGGTTTCCAGCGTGGAGGAGATTTTCCTCACGAGGGATTCGTCGGCGGGAGATAGCGTTGGCGTTCCCGGCAAGCCAATTCTTGCGCCCAAAGCCAAAGAGAGCTTCGACAAAGCGCTGAAGGAATTGAACGACAACAAGCTGGATCAAGCGGAAAAACACTTGGATGAAGCGGCAAAGCTTGCGCCTAACCACCCGGACGTGCTGTACCTGCAGGGAGTGGTCTACCTACGAAAAGGCAACTTTCCCAAAGCACAGTCAGCTCTGGAGACCGCCTCGCAGATCGATCCCAGCAATGCGAAGACACTTTCTGCTCTAGGCATGGCGTACGTGGATCAGGGGAAATATGAACAGTCGGTCCCAATCCTCGAGCATTCCTTGCAGATCGAGGCAAACGCCTGGGACGCGCACTGGACACTGGCGAAGGCGTATTATCACCAGCAAAACTACGACGGCGCGCTGAAGGAGTCGCGGGAAGCGCTCAACGGTTCACACGGCGCGGCCCCGGAACTAGAGCTGCTGGTCGCTCAGTCGCTCACCGCGGTCGGAAAGTATGACGAAGCGGCGCAAACTCTGCGGGAGTTTCTCAAGAATCATCCGAAGGATCTCGGCGCGGACAAGGCGCGCCGCTGGCTCGACCGGTTGGCCGCGGACGGAAAAATCAAGCAATAGAGATGGTCCATAACGCCCTGGCGTTACGCCGCCGGGTGCTTCAGGATTTCCGCCAGGGCATGCAACCGGGCTGCGTCGGTCGGGCTCGCCGCAGCGGCGCTCTTCTCGAGCGACGGAACCATGCGTTCCAATTTTTTCAGCTTACCCTTGTTCATATGTGAATTTTCTGCGGCTTGGATGGCCTTGCGCAAATCCGCAATGCGGTTGGCTTGCAGAGCCTGCGAGCGCTCCAATTGATCCACGTAAGCCTTTGCTACGACGAAAGACGCAGCCCATTCCAACTTTTGCTGGTTCTGCACATTCAGTTCAGACACCTGAACCGATTTCGCAGCATCGATTTCGTTCTGCGTCAGAAACTTGGTCGGCGTCAGCTCGAATACATCAAGACCGCGGGCAATCTCGGAGCCGTAGATGTGGCCGTTGTACCAGTATGCCGACCACTCGCCACCGAGGATTAGCATCTTGGGATCAATCGGCCCGCGATCGAAGTACGCAATCTCCGACGGATGCGCGGGATCGGTGAAGTCCACAACAGAAACGCCGCCCTGATACCACGCCTGTACTTCGATGTCGCGGCCGGGAACCGGAATCAGCGAGCCGTTGTGAGCCACACAGTTGGCCGAGTCGGCCTGCGCAGCGGGCATCTTGTAATAGCTTGCGAAGCTCAGTTTGTCGTCTTTCAAACGAAAGATAGCGTCCGCGCCCCACTTGTTGGGATCATCCTGGCGACACCGCGCACCCAAGCCGCCACCCCACTCGTCGGTGAACACGACTTTGTCTCCGCTATTTGAAAACGAAGCGGAGTGCCAATACGAGTAGTTCGGATCGTTCACCGCGTCCACACGCTTCGGATGCACCGGATCTTTAACGTCGAGCACGATTCCATTGCCGGAGCACGCGCCCGCCGCCAACCCAATCGCCGAATACACCGTGATGTCGTGGCACTGGTCGGTGTCCTCCGGCTTTTCATTGCCCTTGCCGTGACTGCCGCCGTTGTTGAGGCCGTTCAGCGCGCCGGTCCGGGGATCGATGAATACTCGGGGACTGGACACGATCTTCGCGTCCTCGGGCGCGGCGACGGGAACCTTGATCACATCGATTCTAAAGAGCGCGGTGTTCGGGTCCTTGTCGGGCTTTTCACCCGAGCATCCCGGAAGTTCTTCCACTTGCCGCACAAAGGATGTGCCCGATACGTAGATGTACACATTCTCCTTGTCGTTCGGGTCCGTCACCAGAGTGTGGGTATGTGATCCGCGGCAGGTCTGCACTGCCGCTACCTGCTTGGGGTTCTTGATGTCGGAAATATCGAAGATGCGTACGCCGCGGAAACGGTCCTTTTGTGCGGCGGGCAGGCGCCGCTTCTTCTCTTCCCCTGCTGGCGGAGGAGGATTCGGTGGAAAACCCTCGGTGCCGCAATCCAGGCGACCGTTCGGCATCTCCACCGACATGAACAAGAGATTCTTGTACACGGAAACGTCGTTCTGGCCGCCGGGGCAAACCATCGTCGTCAGCAACGTCGTTTTGGCCGGATCGGAAATATCATAAATGTTCAAGCCATAAAAATTCCCCTGGAACAAATGATGGCCCTGAAACGCCAGGTCCGAATTCGCGAAGGCAAGCTGCGCGATTACCAGCTGCAGAGGCTTGGGCATTTTTGAGGCAGCGCCGATGCCAAGCTGGCCCAGCATCTTCTGTACTTTCGGATCGTCGGCTTCAGACGTTCCGAGTTGAAGTGTGTCGGGCTTCTTGAAGAGCATGAGGTGCTTAAGCCCCATGGATGTTTCGCCCGCGTCATAAAGGCCCGGCGTCAGCTTGGCGCGCGGATCATTCGGGTCTGAACCGGTCATCCCCGGAGGCAGCGGTGGGGCTGGCTTGGGAGCAAAGGGATTCTCATCCCCCTCTCCCTCTTCCTTCTTGGCCGCGTCCGACTTGGCGGCGTCGGATTTGGCGCCATCCTGCCCTGCCGACTCCTGCTTCGGCGGAGCCGATGTAGGCTCCTGTGCTCGCGCCTGGGTCCAGCTCACACCGAAAAACAAAACGATCGCCGCCAACGCCAAACGAAACGCCAGATGATTCATTCGGTTCATCGTCTCTCCTCTAACGATTTTTTCTCCAACATATTCTGCATGATTTTGATTTCGGCGCGTTGCCCATTGTCTACATCCGTAGCAAAGCCGAAAATCTCGGCATCCTGGCCCGCGCCGGCCGTGTCGAACAAATCTTTCACCATGGTCAGCGCGCCATTGTGGTGTTGAATCATTCCTGTCAAAAATAGGCGGTCGAACTCGGCGCCTTTCGCCTTTCGCAGTGCTTCCATCTGCTCTGGTGTAAGCATTCCGGGCATTAAAGCCATGGTGTGATGCGACATATCCATGCCTGGCATGTTCGGGGTCATTCCCGGCATGGCCATGGACACCGATTCTCCACGCGCCGAAAGCCAGCCCTTCATGAATCTGATTTCGTCAGTTTGCGAGCTGCTGATGCGCGCTCCCAGCGCTTGAAGTTCCTTATTCTCCGTGCGCGACGCCATCAGCGCCGTCATCTCCACCGCCTGCCCGTGATGCATGATCATACCCTGCATAAATTCCACATCTGCTGGGGATTGGGGAGGCAGCTTCGCTCGGGTGGAGGGCGGCAGCGTCTTGCTCGGCTGACCCGGCGCACCCGGCTGCACCACGACCGGCTTCGCGGACTCGGTCTGCTGCGCAAACGTAGGAGCAGAAAAGAGCGTTAGACAGGGAGCGACCAGCAGCACTTGGCGCAGCGCTGCGTAGGCGTAGGCTTTTTTGAGGTATTCGGCAGTCACTTATTTGCAAGCGCGGAAGCTAAGTAAGAGGTTGAGAGAATGGAGCGGCCTATCTGAATCGAACTCACCCCTACCCTTGGCACGGACCAGTGACGTAGGCATAGCGCGCTGAAACTTACGGCACCTACCAAGTTCGGGAAAGTCTAGACTAGAAACTAAGTGGAAAATGGAAACCAGCCCATTTCCGCCCCCGGAAATCTGACCCCTTCCACCCCGAAGTATAGCATCGTCATTGCGCGGCCATCCACTCGTGCCGAGACAATGCAAGGTCGGATCGAGCTCGCCACTGCGCTGCAATACGAGTGCACCTGGTCAAGCACCAGAGCGATGGGCAACGAAAAAGGGTAAACCCTCAAGGCTCAGGTCACCCAGAATTGAAAGCCACGTCAGCCAGAACGTCTGCTTGGCAGGCAGAGCGCCGCTCTCAGGACCGAAAATCACTTCCCTGCTTAAGTAAATCATCGTTTTGATCAGCAAGGCTACGCCCAAGCCAGACGGGCTATCTCTTGGAAGTCCTACCTTTGCAACATGATTTTTGAAAACAAAAGACTTGCTTGAAAATTTGTTGGTGACAAGAAGTACGAAAATGTACCTCCGCATGCGCAGAGCCCCCGAATTTTCCCCATGATCAGCGGCAATCTGCCCTGCCCGCTTCCGCCAGCGCCAGCAATTAGTTGTCGCCCGGGTCAGTGAGCGTTTCAGGCGCCGCTGCTAAATGAGCGTCCTCAACGAGCTTTGATTTGATTGACCAGCCGACCTGCCCTATAAGGCTTGATGGGATCGGCGATGCGGGGTTTTTGCAACGTGGCCCGCAACTCGTCAAAGTGCCGGAAGCGTCAAATGCCAAAACGTTTCGGTATTTGGTCAGGACTCTGCTATTATGCCCCGTGTGATGACAGCCGCCTCCGCCCTAGATAGCCGCGGCCTGGTCGTATTTGGAGAGTTCTTTTTCGACCTGGTTTTCTACGCTCTCCCGAGGGTTCCCCGGATGGGGGAGGAAGTGAAGACGGAAAGTTTTGAGAGATTTCCGGGCGGAGGGCTGGCGACAACGGCTTCAGTGGCCAACGGTCTTGGGACCCGGACAGCGGTTATCACGAGAATCGGCGAGGACGCCCGCGGCAGTGCGGCCTGGCAGAGAATGGTTCGAAGCGGTATCTCCGTAGATTTCTGCGAAGTGCACCCTCATTTGCCCACTGCGACGACCGTCTGCGCGGCCTTTGCTGGCGATCGCATGATGATCACCCACGACACGATCAACCGCAGACTCGAAAAGCTGTTAGACCACGACGCCGCGAGGAAGAAGATTCGGAATGCACGACACCTGCATTTGGCTTGCCCGCTTTGGCCGCCGAAGATATGGGGCCGGACGATTCGGGAGTTTCGCGAGCAAGGCCTAACCGTCTCCGCCGATATCGGATGGAATCCTGAAGTTCTGCGATCGGCTCAATTGCCCTCGCTATTGAAAAACCTGGAGTTTGTATTTCCGAATGAAGCGGAGGCGCGAGCGATGACCGGCAAAAGGACAGTCGAAAAAGCCGCCAAACAATTGGCGCGTTCCGTCCGGGTTCCAGTCATCAAACTTGGTCCGGATGGGTCGCTTGCGGTACAAAACGGAAAGATCGTAAGAATGAAGTCACTTCGTGTACATGTAGTGGATGCAACTGGCGCTGGCGATGCGTTCAACGGGGGCTTTTTACATGGGCATCTCCGAGGTTGGCCGCTCGAAGATTGTCTGCGCGCCGGGAATGTCTGCGGCGCCTTGGCGACGACACGACCCGGCGGGTCGTCCGCGATTCCAACCCGCAAAAAACTCGCGGAATTGATGAGCAAGCTTCGGTGAGGAACTATTTCAATTATTTCAAGTGAGAAGGCGTGACGGCGGGAAATTGCCAGCTTCGCCAGAGTGTGGAATTTATCGTGGAGGGAATCGCTCGGTCATGAAAATTGCGCTCATCGGAGCTGCCGGCGTCAGAACGCCGCTCCTGGTACATGGATTGGCCGGAGCCGGAGAAAACCTTCAGATCGACGAACTGGCATTTTGGGATACTGACGCGGAACGCCTGCAGGCGATCGCAAGAGTTGCCGAACAAATGGCCAAGCGAAGCGGACTTGGCGGCCGATTAAAAACTTCCTCCACAGCGCAAGATGCTCTCGATGGCGCGGACTACATCATCACCAGCATCCGCGTAGGTGGAATTGATGCGCGAGTGAAAGACGAAACGATTGCGCTCGCTCATGGGCTCGTCGGCCAGGAGACCGTTGGAGCGGGCGGATTCGCGTGCGCGATGCGCAATCTGGCATCCATGATGGAGTATGCGCGTTTGACCGAGCGAGTGGCGCCGCGGGCGACGGTCATCAACTTTACGAATCCCGTGGGTATCATCTCGCAGGGATTGCTGAATCACTCTCAAATCAAGGTGATCGGCGTTTGCGATACGCCGCTGGAAACATTCGAAACGATCGCGCAGGCCCTGGGGAAAAATCCCTTTTCATTGCGCTTTGATTATTTAGGGCTGAACCACCTGGGCTGGGTGCGTTCCATACGCGACGAGACGGGCACGGAACTCTTACCGAAAGTATTGTCGTCTCCTGAGATCATTCAGAAGTGTTATCGGCACAATCTTTTTCCTGTGGAGTTCATTCAACATTTGGGACTGCTTCCAACGGAGTATCTGTATTTCTATTATTTCCCTCAGGCGGCATACAAGAACACGCAGCGTAGCGGCCAGTCCCGCGGGCAGGCGATTTCGATGATGAATAAGCGGCTGTTTCCCGCATTGGCGGCGGCTCCCGAATCCAAACTGATTGAAATTTATGAAGACTATTTACGCGAACGAAATGCTTCCTATTTCAGTATCGAAGCTACGGCGGGCGAACGCCGCAAGGAAGGCCAGCAACTCTATTCGGAGTTTTCTGGCTACGAGCGTATCGCACTGCTAGTGCTCCGGTCGCTGCACTCGGAAAGTGCGTCGTTAATTCCACTGACGGTTCGCAACGGCGGCGCGCTGGCAGATTTGCAAGTCAATGATGCCGTTGAGCTCCCTTGCCAGGTGTCTTCGCTTGGCGTGAACGTGTTGCCAGTCGGTCACGCACCGGCCGCGGTTTCGTCATTGTTGCTGCAAATGAAGGAATACGAGCGCCTCACGGTGCAAGCTTCGGTAGAACGTTCACGGGAAAAAGCGCTCGCGGCTCTGGAGAAAAATCCACTTGTCGGGCGTTCCGAAGTCGCGCAGCAAGTTTTGGCGGAGTACCTGGAAGCGTTTGGGCCGCAAATGAAGCTACAAGCCGCGTAGGCGGCGCTCTCTCTATCGCAAGCGAAAAATTTAGGCGCACTTCGCCGCAAGTTTTCTTGCAGATTCCCGACGAGACACGACGCCTTTCAACAGCAACATACTGATTTTTCAGAAATGCGATGGTGGCTTGAGCCGCCGTCACTTGACACAGGGACGCCACAGCATCTCCTCGAAGAGCTCGGAGTCCGGAACGTCTCGGGACGCGCGGGGGAAAAAAGCGGGAGCGGCTTAGCCGCCCCCGCTTCACAGCTAGAAAAACAGCTTCAGCGCCAATTGGACTTCGCGCGGATCGCCCGGCCCGCCGGAATCGGTTCCCAGAATCGGCGCCAGGGTGTTGGACACTTTTCCGAACGAACCTAGCGAAGATAGGTCCGCGCTCGGGTTGCCGAAGTTGGGGTGATTAAACGCGTTGAAAAATTCGGCCCTGAATTGCAGGCTCCATCTCTCGGTGAACTTAAACTGTTTGAACACTCCGAGATCGACCATCTGAATGCCCGGGCCGTGGAACTTGCGCGGCGCGCAGTTTCCAAACGTGCCATCCGCTGGAACGGCGAACGCATCAGGGTTAATAAGAAATCCAGTGGTGGTGTAGAGACTGTGATCGGTCGTCGCGCCGGAAAACGGGTCTCCCATGCAGTTGGCATAGACAGCATGCGTAAAGCCCATCAGGCCATCATTGGGGGCCGTGACGCTATAGGGAGTACCCGTTTGTAGGGTCACGATTCCGTTAAATTGCCAGCCGCCGAGCACTCGGCTCGCCAGACCGGGAGAAGAAAGGAAGCGCTTTCCCTGGCCGACGGGCAATTCATAGACGAAGTTCCCAACAAAACGGCTCTTGATGTCGAGAGGCGAGTTGCTCATTTCCGCGCCGTAGTTATAGGCATTTTGCGGCAGCGCGGCGGTCGTGAGGTTATCGCCGAAGTTGGCGAGGCCATGACTGAACGTGTAATTGAGAGCGTACGACAGACCCTTGGACATTTGTCTGCGGAACGAAAGTTCCAGACCATTGTAGTCCGTATTGCCGTCGTTGCTGGCGTACTCGAGGAAAGCGTGTTGGCCGGTGGACTGACACGCATTTCCCGCGCCAGCAAACGTATCGATCGTTGAGATGGTGTTCAGATTGGCGAACGGATACTGCAGAATGGGACAGCCGTTGTCGAAACCTGTTACCTGCGCCTGATTGTAGTCACGCAAGCGGTTCATCTTTCGGCCCCAATTGCCAACATAGGTAGCCGCGAGCACGGTGTTGCTGGTTACCTGATATTCCAAGCCAAAACTTGTCTGTTCCACATAGCTCGATCGCTGGTTCGGATCCTGGGCGCGCAGTTGGATCGACGTCAAATCAATTCCCGATCCCGTGATCGTGTCCAAGGGAAAGCCGTTCTGGAGTTGAAATACCGTATTTGCTCCGCTCTGATTGAGCTGTACGTCCAGAAGGAACGGTGGATTGATCTGTATCAGACTCTCCGACCCGATCCGGTTGCTGTGCTGATAGAAAACGCCGTAACCGCCCCGCCAAACCAGGCGGTTGGTCATCTGATACGCAAATCCCAGACGCGGCGCAAAATCGTTCTTGTCGGGATTAATCAAAGCTCTGTCAGCCCAACCGGATGCGTTGCTTGCGGCTGTGATGACTCCGCCGCCATTGTCCGGCGTGAAGTTTGACGTGTTGTTGGTTCGATCCATGATCGGCGCAAAAAGTTCGTAACGCAGACCATACGTGAGCGTTAGCTTGGGTGTGGCCTTCCAAGTGTCCATCGCGTAGAACGAATGTCCCGGCTGGAAATAGTGAACCACGTGCGGTGTGGTGAAGTGCACACCATCTACGTCGCCCAGAAGGAAATCAGGCAGACCAAATGCTCCGCCCGCGGTATAAACACCGTTGGTTTGCAATTCGCCCTGCGGGGCACGTAGATCGAGGAAATTGTCCGACCGCCTTAGATATTGATAGCCGAACTTGAAACTATGGGTGCCCTTTAGCCAGCTCAGGCCTTCAACGATGTTCCATCCCTGCGAAATCTGATACTGCGGGCGCCAGGGCGAAGTTCCGATGCGCTGCAGGCCGTTGATTTCGATGGGAGGCAAGCCTCCGGAACCGGGACCGTCCGGGATTCCGGTCAGGCCGATAAGCGATTCCGCTTGGGAACTGCCAAGATTTACGCCGACGGGATCGCTGTGCGCGTAATCCCGGTTAAAGCCGAACCGAGCGTCATTGACCAGAGAGTTGGAAAGAGTGCGCGTCCAGCCCAACGCAATGGATTGCGTATGAATTTTATACGCCGTTGCAAAATTACCGCTTCCAACAACGCCATCGGCAGTCCAAGGTGGATCCTCGCGTGTGAGATGCCGATAGCTGTAGCTAGCAAACAAGCGATTATTCTGGTTCAGGTTGTGATCCCCACGCGCGTCGAAGGAGTAGACGTCATTGGGCACCGGCGCGGGAAAGAGATAGTTTGACTGGCCAGTCCAGCTTCCCGGCGTCCCTTGCAGTGCTACCAAACTTGCTCTATTCGGATCTGGAAGCAAAGCCATCAATTTTGCCGCGACCGGATCAAGACAAGTTGCCCCTGTCGAACTAGTCGGCTGGAGAATATTTCCAACGTAACATCCGGATTGGCCGGGCACGGTCGAATTTCCAAGGGCAAATGGTAGTTCGGTGAAATCCCCAGACTTCATGAGGGGTGTAGGAACCGTGCTGCTGACCGTCGTGGATTGCCGGCTGCTGAAGCGCTCGAAATCGCCAAAAAAGAAGGTTTTGTCCCTGATAATGGGCCCGCCGAACGTACCGCCGAACTGGTTCTGTACAAAGTGGCCTTTTTCCAAGGGCGTTGGGTTCGCGTTGTTAATCCACGAGTTAGCATCGAGCGCCGCGTTGCGGATGTATTCGAAAAGATTTCCGTGATACTGATTGGTGCCCGACTTGATGGTCGCGTTGATTACGGCTCCGGCCGAATTTCCGAATTCCGTGGAATACGTTCTGGTCTGAACGCGGAATTCCTGAATCGCGTCCGGAGGAGGCTGAACCACCTGCACCGAGAATTCCTGCAAGTTTTCCGACCAGGAATTGTTGTCGATGCCATTCAGCAGAAAATTGTTCTGTAGTTCCAGATTGCCATTTACGCTGAAGCGGTCGGGTGCAGGATTGTTGGCGGCGTAAAACTTTTGCACGCCCGGCTCGAGCAGCGCCAGGTCCGCATATCGCCTGCCGTTTAGTGGCAGATCGTTCACCAGTCGCGTGTCGACCACGTTCCCCACGTCTGCCGTTTGCGTCTCGAGTAGCGGCTCGCCGCCACCAACGACAATTTCCTGGCTGACGGTGCCAACTTTCAGCGTGAAGTCGATCGAAAGGCGGTCCTGCACATGCAATTCGATGTCTTCGCGAAGTACGCTGTCAAAACCTTCGGCGCTCACCTTTACCGAATAATTGCCGGGAATCAGCGCTAGAACCTGATATTCCCCAGAGTCGTTGACCGGAGTTGTGATGGCGACCCCGGTCGCTTTGTTCGTCACGATAATGGTTGCCTTCGGGACGACTGCTCCCGAAGAATCCATCACTCTGCCCGCTATGGCGCCACGATCTACCTGACCCGATACTGACGATACGCACAGGATCAGCCATGCAAACAAAAGGCAGGCCACCCCAAATGCCCGCCCCCCCAGGCCTTGATTCATTGCAGCCTCCCACCTTTCAGATTCGAAGAACAGTCCCCTTACAACGTTCCTTTGAGTTTGACGGATAGCAGCTAAAAACCACTCGGCAAGTCATCGGCCCATTACAATTGCAGTGTCTTACTTGGCCTTTAACGTACGAATGCATCACGGAGTCGATTCGAACGAGGAGCACGGGGAGAATCCGGATCGGTCCCGAAATTCTCCGGCGAGTCACCCACCCCTAGGCGTGCCGAAACGATTCGGTTACGAATGCGACGAGATGTAACACCCGCTCTGATTCGTTGTCAAGCATCTTTTTCCCAAACGCTCGCGCCCGCTGCGATATTTAGAACATGTATACGTACCGTCGGGTCCCCGAAAATGCCAAAACGTTTTGGGATTTTGATTGACAACGCCGGTTGCGAACGTACAATGCGGTTGTTTCGCACCGGAAATTCGTGCGACGGACGACCGTGGAAGGCCACAAGAAATTCCCGCCCCGGATCAGGACGGCACAAAGGAGAAATGATGGCATTACGATTTGGGAAAGCCCTTCCTGCGATTTTCGTTACAGGTGCATGCACGGCACAGCTGTTTGGAACGCTTGCACTGAAGGCGCAGACTCCCACCGCGGTTAACGCGAAACCAATTGTCGCCGCGCAAGCCATCGCTTTAGACCGCGGAACAGCTGCCTTATGGCAAAGCCTGCAGAAACTGCAGACACGGGCGAGTGTGCTGATGGTGACAGCCCATCCAGATGATGAAGACGGAGGGATGTTGACGTATGAATCGCGCGGGCGGGGCGCGCGCGTAGCTTTGTTGACGCTCAATCGCGGCGAGGGCGGCGCGAACGTGATGTCGGCGGATTATTTTGACGCGCTGGGACTGGTTCGAACGGAGGAACTGCTCGCCGCAGATCGCTACTATGGGGTGCAACAATTCTGGACGCGGATGGTGGACTACGGATTCTCCAAGACCAAAGAAGAGTGTCTGGAGAAGTGGGGACACGATCGGACACTCGCGGAAGTTGTGCGTGTCGTTCGCATGACGCGACCGCTCATCATAACGTCAGTGTTCGTTGGAGGTCGCACGGACGGCCATGGCAATCACCAAGTCGCCGGTCAGATGGCGCAAGAGGCGTTCAAGGCTGCGGGCGATCCGGCAATGTTTCCCGAGCAGATAAAAGAAGGACTGAAACCCTGGAAGCCTCTCAAGGACTACGCCGCAGTTCCCTTTGCGCCGGTGACGGACAAGGGCATCTACGACTACGCCGACGGCAAATATTATCCCGCTGAATTTCAGAACTATGCCGACGGTACAACCATCAAGGGCGCGCTTTCTCCGTCGGTGCAAATTCCGGAAGGAGAGTACGGAACTGCGCTCGGACTCACTTACTTGCAGGTTTCCCGGCTCGGGCTGGGTAATCAAAAATCGCAAAATGGCGGTACGGGAATGCCGCCGGCCGAAGAAGAGATGAGCGCCTACCACCGGTTCGCATCGCTGGTTTCAGTTCCGGCTAAAGAGTCCACGTTTTTTGACGGCATTGACGTTTCTTTGATGGGGATCGCCACCTTGGCGCAGTCTGGCGATGCCAGATTCCTTAAAGATGGCTTGTCGGAGATCAATTCCCTGGTGCAAAAAGCAACGAAAGACTTTTCCGTTCAACATCCCGAAGCCATCGCCGGCACGCTCGCGGCTGGCCTGAAAGCAACCAATGAATTGCTCGCCAAAGTCTCCTCGAGCAATCTTAGCGACGATTCGAAATATGACGTCGCACACGAACTGCAAGTAAAGCAAGCGCAATTCGCCAACGCGCTCGCAGAATCGCTGGGAATTTCCGTTTTGGCGACACTCGCTCCGGATAAGGAACCTACCGGGCCATTCGCGCGCTTCTTCCGCAATCCCGAAACTTTTCAGGTTGCGATTCCCGGACAGGATTTTTGGGTGAAGGTTCACACCACTAACCCTACGAACCTGCCTGTGCAAGTGGAAAGCGTAGCGGTGGAGACGCCGGAAAGTGAACAATGGAAGGTTGATCCGCAGGGGCAAACTTCTGGCAACCTCAAAGGGAATCAATCCTTGGACGTGCGTTTCGCGGTGCATGCTCCGCAGAATGCCGGATTCACTCGGCCCTATTTCAGTCGGCCAAATATCGAACAGCCTTACTACGACATCGCAGATGAGAAAAAGTACCTGAACTTGCCCGTCGCTCCATATCCCCTCTCTGCTCGGCTGCGGTTCCGCTACGAGGGAACGTCATTCGAACTTTCCCAGGTCATTCAGTCCGTCAAACACCTTACGGGCGCCGGAACGATTCTTGAACCAACGATCGTTGGTCCCGCCATTTCCGTTTCCATTTCACCACAAGCAGGCGTTGTCCCGCTCGGCACGAAATCGTTTGATCTGACCGTGAACGTGCGCAGCAACGTAAAGGGAGCCGCTAAGGGAACCGTAAAGCTTGATTTGCCGCCAGGCTGGAAAGCGCCGCAGGAAGAATTTGCAGCAGCAAAGGACGGCGACGATCAGACGCTCAGCTTCCATGTGACGCCGGTCGAGCTTGCTGAGAAGCCGTACCTCATCACGGCCGTAGCGAACTATGACGGGCAGGAGTACAAAGAGGGCTACCACACGGTCGGGTACACCGGCCTCAGTCCTTACAATCTCTACCGAGCCTCGACCTATCGGACCACCGGCGTGGACGCTAAAGTCGCACCCGGCCTCAATGTTGGATATATCGTTGGCGCCGGCGACGATGTGCCGCAGTCCCTCGTCAACCTTGGCATCAACGTGCACTTCTTAACGGCAGATGATCTAGCCAGCGGAAATCTTTCCAAGTTCGACACCATCATTCTGGGCGTGCGGACTTATGCGGTGCGCGAGGATCTCAAGACCTACAACAGCCGAATTCTCGATTACGTCAAGAACGGCGGTGTGGTGATCGTGCAATACAACACGCCTGAGTACGACCATAACTACGGTCCGTACTCTTACAAGATGGGATTCAATCCGGAAGAGGTCACTGACGAAAACTCGAAAGTCGAAATCCTGGATCCGGCGAATCCCATTTTCACCTGGCCGAACAAGATTACGACGAAGGATTTCGAAAATTGGGTGGAAGAACGCGGCTCCAAGTTCCTTGCGAGTTGGGACGCCGCCTATGAACCGTTGATCGAGACTCATGATCCCGGGCAAGCGCCTCAGAAGGGCGGATTGGTCTATGCGAAGTACGGAAAGGGCGTCTATATCTACAACGCGTACGCATTCTATCGCCAGATGCCGGACGGCGTTCCCGGCGCCTACCGGATTTTTGCGAACCTGATCAGCCTCGGCAAAAATCCGCTGCGGAAATGATTTTGATCTTTAACCTCGTACCCCGAAACGTCCACTTCCTGAAGTCCTCGAAAGAAGTGGACTTGCAGAGCGCCGGACCGAATTCACTTATGGTCCGGCGTTTCCTTTTGAATGGTGTACAGGAATGACTTAATAGTCTCATCGCGCCGGGCATTTTCGTCCGCCACTCGTTTGGACGCAGTTTCGTAAACCTTCATTTCAGCGTTCGACCGCTCCCGTTGTCCGAGGTGTTGATAGATCTGTGCCAGACGATAGTGCGCCTCAGCGGAATCTGGATCCATGCGAACACAAGACTCCGATTCGCTCAACGCGAGTTGCCAGCGGTCCAGCCAGCGGTAGACTCGGCCAAGCTGGCACCGCGGCGCGGGATCTGCTGGTAGCAAACGGCTCGCGCGGCTAAGCATGCTAACAATTTGTCCGGAATGTGCTTTATCGCCTGATGTGTAGTCTCGGCGGAAAATCAACGCACCACAGTAGAATTGCATTTTTCCATCGTTCGGATGTTGGTCGGAATACTGGCATAACTTCTCCAAAGCGCCGGGATCGGGCGCGGAAGCCTGCGCTATCTGAATATCTCCCAAATATTTCAGTGCCGTTTCCGGATCGGACGCCAGGTTCGCCGCGCCAAGGAGGATCCTCGTCGCCTCCTGGTCCGTTCCGGTGAAATACTCCACCATTCCCAGTGCCAGCTGAATCCGCCATGACTTCGGCTGCAATTCTTCGGCTTGCCTGAGGACCACTTTGGCCGCATCGAAGTTCTGATGCCGGATAAATTCCACGGCCAGCGAAAGACGATACTTTTCTTCAGTCGGAGCCAGAGTCACCGCGGCCTGATAGCTACGGATGGCCGCTAGGTTGTCCCCGCGCGCTTCTTGAATGTCACCTAGCAAGTCTTCAATTTCGGCGCTATCGCCAAACGCTTTGCATTTCTCCGCGCTTTCCAGTGAGTCATCCAATTGCCCCGCTCTAAACTCCGCGAGCGCAAGATTGAACAGTAGACCTGGTCGATTGGGCTCAAGCGCAGCAGCTTTCTTGAATTCCTCAGCGGCTTCGGGGAATTTTCCATGCGCAACCAGAAGTTCCGCGATGCGCTGCCGGAACTCCACTGATTCCGCAAAAGCCATCTTTGTCGAATCTAGAAGATTAAGCAGCTCCTGGAACTCGCCGCCCATGGCAAGTTCCGCCTCCAGCAAGAGCAGTCCGATCCCAGGCTCATGCGAGCGTGCGAAAAGCGGTCCCGTGAGTTTCGCAGCGCGCTCCCACTGCTTGTCTTGCACTTGTGCAGCTGCTGTTGCCAGCGCCAGGCCGGAATCGCCCGGTTTCAGTGCCAGCGCCTTTTCCATTTCCGCTGCAGCCGTGGAAGGATGCCCAAGTCCCAGCTCGATCGAAGCCACGAGCCGGTGAAAAGAAATCTGGTCAGTCTTGTCGTTCGGCAACGGAACATCAGCCAAGGCATTTTTGGCTTCTTTGTAACGATGAAGGCGTGCCAGCACCACGCTCCACTCCATCCGAATTTGCGGAGAGCCGCGCCCAGTCTTCGCCGCGCGTGCCAGAAAAGATTCCGCCTTTTCCAGCTCTCCAGCGCCTGCGTAGAGCTCCCCGAGAGCGGCGAGTGCAACGCTATTGCTCGGCGATTCCTGTATGACAGTCTGAAGCTCGGCCTCCGCTTGATCGGTCTGACCGGTCATTGCATAGGCCTGGCCTAACATCAGTCTTGCGGAGGAATCCTTGGAATGTGTGCCGAGATACTCCGACAGAATTCGAATTGCTTCCTTCGGATTTCCGCGCGTCAGCAAGACACGCGCTTCGGAAAGGCGGGACGATGGGGCTTGCGTGCCAACCCCTTGTTGAAAGGGGTTATTTGCTGAAGCGTGAGGCGACCAGGAGAAAAACAGGAGCGCGAAAAGTCTAACGATCCACTTCCACAGCAAAAACTTTCCACTTGCCGTCACGATCGTCGCGCTCCCCGAGCTTCTCTCTTCATCCTAGCCGAGCCTGGTCTCACGCTGGCAACTACTTTCCGCTCGGTCCGCTCACCAGCTTCCAGGTACCTCATCGTTGCTCAACCAATTCTTTACCAGTTTTACGATCGCCTCTTCGCTCATCTGCACTATCTTTCGGCCCTTCTCGACGGAAGCTTCGCTTATATGACCAGAATATCCGGGCCAATCTTTCGCAGTGAGCTTCTGCAAAAAATACGGCTTGCCGCCAGAAAGATCGGGAGGTTCAGGCAGGTCCTTCGCCTTTTCAAGATGGACCAGGTCAGGACGGAATGCAGCAACGGCTGACGTCTCCAAAGGACCGCCGTGACCGTGTCCCCCGTTCGTTTGCCGAAACATTCCTAAGTTGTTCATCATGTCGCCAGGAAGAAATTCCCACCAACTGGCAAAAAGGATCGCCGCATCCCTATTCTCATCCGCGACTTGTGCAGCCGCTCCTCGGCCCGGCCCGATGTTGCCGTCGTGTCCGTTCAAAACAAAAATTTTGCGAAACCCCAAGTGCAATACGGTCCGCAAAATGTCGGCCAAGTACATGGTCATTACTTCCGGGCGGATGGACATTGTTCCGAGAAAATGTGCCGTGTGTGCAGGGCATTGCGTGAACGCCAGTGTCGGAAAGAGCAGGCCGCTGGTGCGCGCTGCCACACGCTCCGCAATTCCTGAAATGATGATCAAATCAGATCCCAATGGATTATGCGGACCGTGAAACTCGAGGCTACCGAGCGGCAGGACAGCAATCGGGTACCTGGACGCGATTTCAGACGCTTCGAATCCGGCCACCTCCTCGAATCGTTTCGGCTTATCGACGTTGACCTCTTGAGCTACGCCCTGGTAGCTGGCCTGCACCATCCCTGGCAGCGCCAGGCTCGCAAGTAGGGCATTTCGTCGGCTGATTTGAGCCATAGTTGTCTCCACGGATCTCGGTGGGCTGCAGGTTAGCGCAAGGCTCCGGTGGTTGTCCACGAACCCTTTACGGTTCCCACCCAATTCGCAAGAATTAAGGCAGCATTCGTCGATCCGCCCTTGCTTTGCCGAAACGTTTCAGTATTTTTGATTTTTCTCTTCTTGCCCGCACCTCCCTACATTGCTATAGTGCCCGCTCGTTCCTTCAATGTTTCTTGGGTATCGAGGACGGCTGCTTGGCCGACGATTCCACAAATTCTCTCGCGCCGGAAATTGCGGGTGCTTCCGCAAAGTTAGTGCGCGGGATGGGACTTCTACACTCCACCGCAGTAAACATGCTGGAGATGATCGGCATCGGGCCGTTCATTACCATCGGTGTGATTCTTTCTGCCATGGGTGGCCCGCAAGCCGTGCTTGGATGGTTTCTTGGCGCGGTGTTCTCTGTTTGCGATGGTATGGTCTATGCCGAGCTAGGCGCGGCGATGCCTGGCGCAGGCGGTTCGTATATCTATTTCCGCGAAGCCTTCAACCCCCATACCTGGGGTCGGATGTTTTCATTTTTGTTTTTGTGGGAGACGATTTTTGTCGCACCGCTGGGAATTTCAGCCGCCAGCGTTGGGTTCGCGGAATACGCCCGCTATTTCTTTCCGGCGTTGAGCCACACCGGAGTCGGCGCGCTTGCCGCCGGGGTATGCGCGGTCGTCGCCTTTCTTTTATATCGACCGATCAAGACCGTGGGGAACGTTTCGCTGGTGATGCTCGGCGTGGTGCTGGCCGCAATGTTCTGGGTGATTGGTTCCGGCCTGATCCATCTCAACACTAGAATGGCCTTCGACTTTCCTCCTGGCGCGTTTCATCTTTCGAAGCCTTTCTTTTTCGGCCTTGCCAGTGCGACTTTGGTCGCTATGTATAATTATGGAGGTTACAACAATATTACCTATCTCGGCGGCGAGGTAAAGAACCCGACGAAGAATATTCCGCGCGCTATCGTCCTTTCCGTCTTGGTTGTCGCGATCCTGTACCTGGTGATGAGCGTCGTAATCATCGGAACGATTCCCTGGCGCGAGGCGGCGGTTTCACACGCCGTGGTTTCCGAGTTCATCGGGAAGCTCTATGGAGCACGCGCCGCCGCCGTGATGACCGGCCTAATTCTGACCGCAACCCTCGGTGGCATTTTTACAATGAGCTTGGGTTATTCAAGAATTCTGTACGCGGCCGGCGCTGAGGGGAACTTCTTCAAAGTGTTCGGCCGGGTGCATCCCAAGGGGCACTTTCCCACAGTTTCTCTCTTGGCCGTTACGGCGCTCGCGGTTCCGCTCTGTTGGTTTTCGTTGGAGCGGTTGGTCTCCGCACTGATGATCATTCAAATCGTCTTTCAATTCATTCCGCAAATCTTTGCGATCTTCGCCATGCGCATGTATCGCAAGGAAATTCATCTCCCATTCAGAATGTGGCTGTATCCCGTTCCGGCGCTGGTTGCCTTGACCGGCTGGATCTACGTTGCCGCCACGCCGGACCAGCGCCAGTATCTTGGAACTGCGCTGGTTCTTTTGCTCCTGGGACTGGCGGTCTACTTTTCGTGGGCTAATTTCCTCAAACGATGGCCGTTCGAAAAATCGCAGGAACGTGGCGCGATGACAGAGCAGGAAGCAAGTAATCGCTCGAAGTGCGCGAGCTGGATCAGCGAGGCTGCGGCTTCTTCGGGGGACAACACGAGTCCCGAACAATGAGCTGTGTAGCGAGCAGCGACGGCGTCGGAATGCTTGGCCGACCTTCGATATGATCGATCAGCATGTGCGCCGCGACCATGCCAATTTCCCGTGCCGGCTGGCGAACGACGGTCAAGCGCGGTCGCAACAAGGTCGCCCAATAGAAGTCGTCGAACCCAAGCAAACTGATATCCTCTGGACAGGCCAGTCCGATCTCCTGAATTGCCGCCAAAGCGCCCAGCGCCATCATGTTATTCGTGCAGAAAATTGCGGTCGGCCGCTCGGCCCGAGTCAGCAACTGCATGGCATGAAAGTGCCCGCTCTCCATATCGTTGTGACCGCGGTGAATCATCGAGCGATCCAATCGAATTTTGGCGCTGCGAAGCGCCTGCGCGAATCCTTCGAGCCGGTCCACAGAGGTTCCGCTCGACGCTTCACCAGTGATAATGCCAATTTCGCGGTGACCCAGGCTGTGCAGATATCGCGTGGCGCCGTCTGCCGCGCGGCGGTTATCTATGCCGACTATTCCCACGTAAGCATCACGGACCATCGGATACCGGTCGGCATACACCACCGGCAGATTGCCAAGGACGGTCTTCGCTTTTCCTCCGGGCGCGTCGATTGCGGGCACGCGCACAACGCCGTCTACGCGTCTCCGGTGGAAAGAATCCAGATAGTTGCGCTCTTCTTCCCAACTCTCCCTCGAATCGCCGATCAGCACTGTGTAGTTCGCGGAGGCGGAATAGTCCTTTGCCCCGCGAACTACCTCGATATAGAAGTTGTTTGACAGGTCGGGAACCACTATTGCAATGGAATGCGTTTTCTGAAGCCGAAGCGCTCGCGCCAGATCGTTGGGACGGTAGCGTAAATCTTTGATCGCTCCCTCGATGCGGCTTCTCATGTCCGCGCTGACGTAATCGGAATTATTCAGAGCTGCCGAAATCGTGGAGACGGAAGCGCCCACAGCCTTCGCCACTTCGCGAATCGTCACGGGGCGTCTTGCTTGCTTCGCTCTCGGTTTCAACCAACTGCCTCCAAATCAGGTAGTGGCGAGTTCGTTCCAACTTGGCTAACCACATGTGTCGGCGGAAGATGGGGTTTCGGCTTGTTTCGCATGAAACCCGAAACATTTCGATATTCCCACCCGAACGTTTGCCGCGGCATCTTAATACGACACTAGCAAATTGCCTAGTCCTGACTGACTGCCGTTCTGACAGAACAGTGCCTCACCACCAGGAGCTGACAAATTGCCTATAAAAAACGTTTCGGCATATTCTTCTTTTGCAAATATAAGGCATCGTGTGCGACATACTCAGAAAAGAGATGCCTTTTCCGAGGGAACGTATTGATCGCCAAGGCTGTCGGCGACCCGACGCCGGCAACCCTTGCGAATTTATGTTCCGTGTACGAAAACTTTACTCTCGCTTCTGCGACCCAGCTCTACACCGCGAAGCGCTGGATGAAGTGCTAAAGATCTCAAGACACCCGCACATCCTGATACGAGATAATCTCAGACCCATCCTGCCCCGCGTGGAGGGAGTGCTGGGTCCGCGGGCTGCCGTGGAAACGATCAAACACACCTTGGAGACGAACCTCGGGGCACGGAGCGCATCGTCTCCTCGCCCGACATCCTCAGTGGCGAAGTGGTCTTTCGCGGCACCCGAATTCCCCTGGACCACGTTGCCTCACTCTTTCGCAAGAAGCCCGAGGAAGAGATTGCAGAAGACTTTCCCTCCTTGACCGCTAGGGACCTGGAGTTTGCGCGGCTGGCAGCGCGATTCGGAGCTCCTCCCGGACGACCAAAGAAGCGTTTGAGAATCGAAAGGCTCGGCCGCAAGTGATTCGCTTACGCTGGATGAAAATATCTCGCCGGCTTTGCTTGCGAGGTTGGGCCAACAGGATGTTTATCCCCAGGCCGTGCCTCACGTGGGTTTGTCCGGTCGGGCGGACCGGGGAATCTGAGACTATGCCCGGGCGAACGACTTCAGCGTGCTGACCATCAACACCCGGGACTTCGTAAGGCTTCTCAACGAGGAAATCTTTCGTCAGAGCGGGATGACTTGGGAGGAGCAATGGGACGCGCTACTGCCTGTCATCAAGCACGCCGAGGCTTCGGGCGGCGACAATTTCTTAGTGAACAAGCTTGTGGAGATCCTGGCCCAGGGCAGTGGGAAATCCGCGAAATCCCGACAAACTGAGCATTGGGCCATAAAGACCGTTCAGGAGTTGATGCGCCACGCGAACAGCAGACTGACGCTGGACGTGTACGCACAAGCCCTGACACCGGCAAAGCTAGCCGCACACTTAAAGGTTGTTGAGATGATCCGACCGATCGTGGAAACTGAATTTGTTCCCACTTGTTCCTACGCTCAAGTGGCGGCGTCTGTAAGTGGTTGATTTAGTGGAGCGGCCTATGAGAATCGAACTCACGCCTGAACCTTGGCAAGGTTCCGTACTACCATTATACTAAGGCCGCTCGATGTAATTATTTATAACACGCCTTCCCAGAAACTCACAAGCTTGCCCTAGTGTCATTCCAGAAACTATCTTAAGAAACCTGCGAGACGCGCACGGATTTTACTACTGGCGAGCGCCTCTGCCGATCGGCAAAACGGTCGGCCTTTTCCTTGCTGGTGTACACGCGGCCGAACTTTTCGCCGTCGGCGTACTGAATCGTAACCAGAAAGTGATGATGGCGCCGTCTTTTATCTTTGACAAATGGCGCCCGTCCGCGCGTGGGCTTACTTTCGGTTTTCGTCACGATTCAGCACTCCGGTGAACAAACTTAGTCCGAAAACTATCGCAAGAAATGGCCTGCTAACGCAAGTACCAGAAACCTAAAGGCCTGCTCGCGAAATCGTTTGCCAGAACGGGCTAATTGATTGGCGACCTTGGCCGCATAAAATACTACTTTTCCCGCCGGAAAGCATGAAACATTTTCGAGGTTCGAACGTCTTTATCTATGAGAGGAAACAAGCTGGCCGGCGGAAAGCGCATGAAGATCATGAACATTTCAAAACAACCGCCCATCCTGGAGGACCTGAGGAATCATTCTCAGGAAGAACTCGCGGAGCTGCGCGTACTGCTCGGCGTCGGAGCGCCGTCGCGGCCGGATCCGCGCCGCCCAGGATTCTTTGAAATTTCGGGCGTGGACCGCGTTTACTACATTTTCAAATATCCCAACGGCAGCAAAGTCCTGCTGCTGGGCGTATGGGACCGCGATCCGGTCGCGGAACTGGTCGCCTGCTCGTGCCCCGCGGCCTAAAAGCGCTGACTTGGTTCATGCGCTAAGTTCAATCCTGGTCCAAATCCAACGCTACGGAATTGATGCAATACCGCAAACCCGTCGGCTGCGGGCCATCCTCAAAAACGTGACCCAAATGAGCATCGCAGCGACTACATTTCACTTCGGTGCGCAGCATGCCGTGGCTCCGATCCGCTTCCGTTTCCAAGGCCTCATCCTTGGCCGGGGCGTAGAAACTGGGCCAGCCACAGCCTGAATCAAACTTGGCCTCCGAGCGAAACAACTCGGCACCGCAGCAAACGCATTTGTAAGTGCCCGGAGTCTTGACGTCCTCATATTCCCCTGTGAAAGGTGGCTCGGTTCCCTTCTCGCGAGTCACAAAGTATTGATTTGGCGTGAGTTGCTGCCGCCACGCGCGGTCGTCTTTTCTCACTTTTTCGTCTGCCATGTAGTCCCCCGGCTTCGGTTCGCTGTTATCCGATTCGCGCTATACCATTGACGTTACAGAATTCTTTTTCCATGCTAGAGGCAATGAAAGATTCCCATTCTAAGGCTGTCGAAAGCCCTGTGGCGGAAATTCCCGTTTCTGAATTGCGCCGCGCTCGACGCGCTAAAATCAGCAAACCGGTTCGGGTGCGGCCGTCGGAGCCGCGAGACGATCATTTTGAGGATTTGCCGGTGAGTGCAAATGCCTCAAAACACGGCATTTACTTTGTTTCAAAACGGTCCGACTATTACAAAGGCATGCGAGTCTTTGTCACCTTCCCGTACACCTCCGCGCACGATCCTATGAATTGCGAATATCTCGCCGAAGTAGTACGCGTCGAGACCTTGCTCAAGAACCGCGTCGGCGTCGCGGTGGACCTGAAGATGACGCTCAACATGAATTCAGGTTCCGAGACCGGTCCGCGCAGCTGAACTCATTTCGGTTGACACGCTCGCGGTCGTCGCCTATTCTTTTTCCTCAAATGAATTTCGTTCATCACACCCATCGGCATCATCATAACGGCCATTCGCCGCGCGCGCTGGGGTGTGGATAGCAAGCCGCTAGACCAAACCGTTTTTCAGCCCGCTGGCAGCGCAAAGCCCAGCGGGTTTTTTGTTTTTATAAAGCGTTTCGATAAAGGAGCCGTACGTGGAAATCGATTTCGACAAATCGGGCGGGCTGGTCCCGGCCATCATTCAGGACGACAACTCCGGAGAAGTGCTCATGCTGGGATTCATGAATAAAGCTTCCTACGATCAGACGCAACGCACCGGCGAAGTGGTGTTTTTTTCACGCTCGCGCAACAAGCTTTGGAAGAAAGGCGAGTCGAGCGGCCACATTCTGCGGGTGCGCGACATTCGCGTGGATTGCGACGCCGACGCGTTGCTGGTTCGCGTCAATCCCCTGGGGCCCGGGGTTTGTCATGAGGGATATCGCAGCTGCTTTTTTCGCATCCTGGACCCCAACGGCGAGCCGCGCGTGATTGCCGAGCGCTCATTCGCGCCGCAGGATGTTTACCCGACACAGGCAGCCGGGACTTCCGAGGTCAGGTAATCATGTCCAATCCCCGCTTGAAACTCGGCATTCCCAAGGGCAGCCTGCAGGACGCTACGATTGAGTTGTTTTCGCGCGCCGGCTGGAAAATCACACTTGGCTCGCGCAGTTATGTGCCCACGATTGACGATCCGGAAATCGAATGCCTCCTGGTGCGCGCGCAAGAAATGGCACGCTACGTCCAATCCGGCGCGCTCGACGCCGGAATTACCGGTCACGACTGGGTGGTGGAAACCGGCGCCGAAGTGGACGAACTCGCCGAACTGGTTTACGCAAAGCAGCGACTGGCTCGCGTGCGCTGGGTTCTCGCCGTTCCAGAGGATTCGTCAATTCGCGAGCCGCGCGATTTGCAAGGAAAAACGATCGCTACGGAAGTGGTGCAGCTCACCAGGCAGTACCTCGAACGTTTCGGCGTGAATGCGCAGGTTGAATTTTCCTGGGGCGCCACGGAGGTGAAGGTTCCGCAACTGGCCGACGCGATCGTAGAAGTGACCGAGACCGGTTCCTCCCTTCGCGCCAATCGGCTGCGCATCGTCGATACCGTGCTGGAATCGGCGACCGTATTCATCATGAACCGGCCCGCTGCAGCGGATGCCTGGAAGCGCCAGAAGGCGGAAAACCTCATCCTGATGCTAAAGGGCGCCATTGATGCGGCCAGCAAGGTCGGCCTGCTGCTGAATGTGCGGCGCGACGATCTGTCGGCGGTTCTACAAGTCTTGCCGGCGCTGAAAAACCCGACGATCTCCACGCTGAGCGATCCCGAGTGGGTGGCCGTGAACACGATCATTGAAGAAGCCGTGGTGCGCCAGCTCTTGCCTAAACTGAAAGCGGCCAAGGCTCAGGGCATCGTGGAATATCCTTTGAACAAGATTGTGATGTGATGCGAATCCTGGAACTGACACCAGCCCTGGAAAAGAAGTTGCTGACCGCTCGTGTTTCGCACGACTCGCGGGCGGAACGCGTGGCGCGGCGCATCATTCTAACGGTACGGCAACGCGGCGACTCCGCCCTTTTCGCCTGGACAAGAAAACTCGACGGGTTCACCGTGAGCTCGAAAACACTTTGGCTTACCGAACGACAGATTCGCAATGCTGCCAGGCGCATCAGTCCCGACTTTTTGCGGGCGATGCGCCAAGCAGCGCGCAACATCCGCCGTGTAGCTGAGCAGCAGCTTCCCAAGTCGTGGTCGCTGCGCGTGGAGCGTGGTGTGACCGTCCGGCAACTGCTTCGGCCAATCGACTCAGTCGGCTGCTATATCCCCGGCGGACGGTCGTCGTTGGTGTCGACACTCCTGATGACCGCGATTCCCGCGCAGGTGGCCGGAGTGCCGCGCATCGTTGTGGTCTGCCCCAAGCCAAACGATGAACTTCTGGCGGTGGCGCAATTTCTGGGGCTTCGTAACGTAGCGGGTATCGGCGGCGCTCAGGCCGTCGCGGCTTTGGCATATGGAACAAAGTCCGTTCCTCGCGTGGAGAAAATCTGCGGACCCGGCAACCGATTTGTCACAGCCGCGAAGCAAATTGTTTCCGCCGACTGTGCCATTGATCTGCCAGCCGGGCCGACCGAGGCCGTGGTCTTGGCGGATCGCGGTCATCCGGGGTGGATCGCTGCCGACCTCTTGGCTCAGGCCGAACACGCGCATGACGCGGGAAGCTTTCTCATCACAACTTCCCGCAGCTTGGCGGAAAAAGTAGCTCAAGCAGTCTCAGTACAGCTTCAGGATCTGGCTCCGGACAATCCTGCCCACCGTTCCATTCTCTCGGCTGGGGCCATTCTGATTGCGCCTTCAGTCGAGGCCGCGTGCGATTTCGTCAATCGCTTTGCGCCAGAACACCTGAGTCTTCCTGCAGGATCCCCATCGCTTGTTCAGCGAATCCGTTCGTCCGGCACGATTTTCCTGGGCCCTTGGGGTGCGCAGCCGCTCGGTGACTATATTTCGGGCAGCAATCACGTCCTGCCGACCGCGGGTTGGGCACGCCGGCGCGGCGGGCTTTCCGCCGCCGATTTTGTAAAATGCGTGACGGTCCAGGCGATTTCCCGGTCTGGCTTTAGAACTCTCGCGGACGGCGCGGAAACCTTTGCCGCCGCGGAAAACCTGGAAGCCCACCATAACGCTGTGAGGATTCGCCGATGAAGACTCGACTGCCGGTTCGCGAAGCCATCCTCAGCCGGAAGACCTATGAAGCGCCCGCCGAGGGGCGCGCCGGAACGGTCCGCCTCGACTTTAACGAAAACACCGCGGGCTGCGGACCAGCTGTACTGCGGGCGCTTGCGAAGCTCACTCCTCAGCAGTTTGCCATGTATCCCGAGTATCAGAAGCCGACGGCGCGCATCGCTCGCTACCTCAAAGTTCGCCCGGACGAGCTTCTCCTCACCAATGGCGGCGACGATGCCCTGCGGGTTTTCTTCGACACCTTCGTGGAGCCTGGTTCTCACATCCTGATTTGCGAGCCGACATTTCCCATGTACCGCTACTGGGCGGAAATCGCCGGCGCGCGCATTGCGGTGTGCCGCTACGACCGCCAGATGAAGTTTCCGTTGCAAGAGGTAGTTGCTGCGTTGCGAAAAAGGCCCCGGGTATTTTTCCTGGCCAACCCAAACAATCCTACCGGCACGCTGGTCCCCCCCGCGGCACTGCAAGAGCTGCTTCGCGCCTCGCGCGAAACCGTTGTGGTGTTCGACGAAGCTTACGCCGAATTTTCCGGCTTCTCTTGTCTGCCGTGGATTCGCCGTTATCCGAACCTCTTCATCGCGCGTACGTTCTCGAAGGCCGCCGGTCTCGCCGCGCTGCGCCTTGGTGCGGTGATTGCCGCAAAGGATTCGCTCGGACCCGTTCGGCGTGCCATGCCGCCTTTTCCGGTCAATCTGGCGGCTCTGGTGGCAGCCGAAGCGGCCCTTCGCGAGCGCAAGACGATTGCCGGCTACGTCCGCGATGTGAAACGTCTGCGCTCCTGGTTCGCTGCAGAATTGCAAGAGTTGGGAGCGATCACTTTTCCGAGTGCCGGCAACTTTATTCTTGCCAATTTCGGGTCCGCCGGCCCAGACCTGTTTGCCAAGCTCGAACGCCAGGGCATTTTGCTTCGTGACCGTTCGAAAGACATGGGCCCGGGCTTCGTTCGCATCACGATTGGCACACAGAAAGAGATGCAACTGCTTATTCGCAAGATCAAGAACCATTGGAAACCCGGACCGAGGCCGATCTAATGCTCCGCACCGCTACGATTCATCGCAAGACAACGGAGACAGACATTCGTCTTCGCCTGACGCTCGATGGCCGCGGGAAATCCACGGTGTCCACGGGCATCCGCTTTTTTGACCACATGCTCGACCTGGTCGCACGTCACGGCGCATTCGATTTGCAGATTGAAGCCCGCGGCGACCTCGACGTGGACCAACATCACACGGTTGAAGACGTGGGCATCTCCTTCGGCGAAGCCGTTCACCAGGCGCTCGGATCAAAGAAAGGAATCCTCCGCGCCGGGTATTTTCTGATGCCCATGGACGAAGCGCTGGCCGCCGCTGCTGTTGACCTCAGCGGCCGCCCGCACTGCGTCGTCAACGCCAAGATCAAAGCGGCGCGTGTTGGCGACTTCACCGTCGAGTTGCTCGACGACTTTTTCCAGGGATTCGCGCAAGCCGCCCGCGCTAATGTTCATTTGCGCTGCCTCTATGGGCGCTCGTCGCACCATCAAATTGAAGCGATCTTCAAGGCTTTCGCTCGAGCCTTGCGCTTTGCCGTAAGCCGCGATCGCCGTCTGAAGAACATCCTGCCCAGCACCAAGGAACTGTTGTGAGCATCGCTGTCATTGATTACGGCGCTGGCAACGTTGCTTCGGTGGAACGCGCTCTGCAGAAACTTGGAGTTACTCCCGAGCGCATCACAGGACCTGAGGAACTTCCTGGCGCATCGGCCATCATCCTTCCCGGAGTCGGTCACTACGCCGCCATCATTCGCGCGCTCGACACGCAAAACCTTCGTACCCCGCTGCTTGAGTCGCTGTCGCGCGGCACACCATTTTTGGGCATTTGTTTGGGACTGCAGGCTCTGTTCGCTTCAAGCGAAGAAGCACCGCTTCTGGCCGGCCTCGGGCTTTTTTCCGGTGCCGTAAGAGCCTTGCCGCCTACGGTAAAACTTCCTCACATGGGCTGGAATCGCCTGCGGATCCTTAACCCATCTCCTTTGCTCGAAAAAATCAGCGACGCAGACTACTTTTACTTCGCACACACCTTTGCCGCTCGGACGACTGCTGAAACCAGTGCCGCCACGTGTGACTACGGCGAGCCGTTCACCGCCGTACTGCAGCGTGCCAATGTATTCGCCACGCAATTTCATCCGGAAAAAAGCGGAGCTGCCGGTGCCCGGATCCTACAAAACTTTCTAAGGCTCGCGGCATGAGAAAACTTGCATGAGCCTGGCCCGCCGCATTATTCCCTGCCTCGACACCGACGGCGCTCGCGTCGTCAAGGGCGTTAACTTCGTCGGACTCCGCGACGCCGGCGACCCCGCTAAACTTGCCGCGCGCTACGACGCCGAAGGCGCGGATGAACTGATCGTTCTCGATATCGCGGCTTCGCGCGATCGTCGCCCCACTTTCCTTGAAACGATACGTCAGGTAGCGGCCGTGCTGGCGATTCCATTGACTGCGGGCGGCGGCATTCGATCCCTCGAAGAGGCGCGTTCGGTTGTGCGAGCCGGCGCGGACAAAATCACCGTCAACACCGCCGCTGTCGAGCGCAATGAACTCATCAGCGAGCTGTCCGCGGAATTTGGCGCGCAAGCCGTAGTGCTGGCCATAGACGCCAAACTCCAAAAATCAGCCGCGGGGCTATGCTGGGATGTACGGGTCAGGGGCGGACGCGACTCGGCCAACCTCGATGCTCTTCAGTGGGCTCAGCGTGCCGTAGAATTGGGCGCCGGTGAAATTCTCCTCACCAGTATGGATCGCGACGGGACCCAAGCCGGCTTCGACATCGCGCTCACTTCATCCATCTCCGGCAAGGTTTCGGTTCCGGTGATTGCGTCAGGTGGTGCAAAAACCCCGGAACATTTCGCGCAAGTCTTTTCCGAAGGCGCCGCCGACGCCGCGCTGGCAGCCTCCATCTTTCACGACGGCGCGCAATCTATTCGATCCCTCAAGCAATTCCTGGCGGCAAAAGGCCTGGAGGTCCGCTTCCCATGCTGATTCCGTGCATCGATCTGCAAGCTGGCCAGGCCGTGCAGCTCGTTCATGGCCGGCGCCGCGAACTGGCCGTCGCCGACGTTTTCGCGCAGCTGGAGAAATTCAAACGCTATCCCTGGCTGCACATCATTGATCTCGATGCCGCCATGAACAAAGGAAACAACAACCAGCTGGTTGAAGCCCTCTGCAAACGCGCGCGCCGCGAAAACAAAATGAAGGTTCGTGTCGGCGGAGGAATACGAACGGTTGGTCGAGCCCGGCAACTGATTCATTGCGGCGCCACACAGGTCATCATCGGCAGCTCCGCCTTTTCCAAAGGAAAGCTCAATCTCCGGTTTCTCCGCTCGTTGCGCCGGTTTTTGCCCCGCAAGCGCGTTGTCATCGCACTCGATACTTACCGCGGCAAAATCACCACGCACGGTTGGCGCAAGTCCGTTGCCCTTCATCCGTCTGAGGTAATGTCCGCGCTCGAACAGTTCTGCGCTGCTTTTCTGTGCACCGATGTGGATCGCGAAGGGACGCTCTCCGGCGCCAACCTCGCCTATTTCTCGGCCCTGCGTTCCGCTACTTCGCATCCCATCATTGCGGCCGGCGGAATCAAAATGCGCCACGAAATTTCGTCGCTGGCAAGACTGGGCATGGATGCGGCCGTCGGCATGGCGCTTTACAAAAACGTCCTTCGCTAGCCGCTCAGAACTAGGCGCCACTGGTTCTGGTCAGGGTGTGGTTGGTCACTAGTCGCGGGCCTTCATTTTTTTCGCCGCCAATCTCGTGGCTGCATCACGAGCAGCTTCTAGGTACTTGTGGTTGCGATCGTCGGGACAGCTGTTCAGATATGCGCTCAGCTCGCGTGCTTGTCCCGCGAAGTCTCCTCGCGCACCCTGAACATCCGCCAGTATCAAGTGGCCTTTGGTGGAGCTCGGCTGCTCTAGTAGCAGAGCTTTTTGCGCGCTTCTTTCCGCTTCTTCCACACGGTTCAACTTCAGCAGGATCAAGCCAAGCACCACATGGCCATCCGAAATGTTCGCATCCGTTTGCAGACCGTGTCTGACGATGCGCTCGGCCTCGCTTGCGCTGCCGATCTGGCTGAGCAGCAGCGCATAAGCAAATTCCGCACGCGGGTAGTGCCCATCGCTCAGGTCGATCGCTGCCTGGAACGAACGCAGCGCTTCTTCGTTCTGATTCAGCTGTGCCTCGGCAACGCCTTGATGGTAATAGGCTTCATAGAAATGGGGGGCCGCCACGATTGCCGCTGCAAAGTGTCTTAAGCTTCCCCTTGGATCGTGTTTGGCCAGCCGCTGCAACCCACGTTCAAAGTTACCCTCTGCTTTCGTGGAGACCTGCAGCTCGCGGACCGACACAGTGTGTCTACCGCGGGACGGCGCCCGAACGAAACCCAGCGACTGTGCACCGCTATCCGCCACGTACACAGAGGCCAACAGGAGAAGTAAAACGAAGAATCTGAATTTCTTCCTTACTGCATCGAGTGGAACAACCAAGCATCTATCCGACATGATGAAAACCTACCCAGCCGAACACCCATCACAGTTTTTGGCGCTGCCAACGATGACGAGCCTTTCATCGCGAAGGAGTGGAGGGAGCCTTGCGAGTTGTTGCTAGGTGCGTTGGCAAGACGCCCCGGCCTTTCGTCGTCCTTGTAGCTCTGACTGCGAGGATCCATCTTGGTGGGAGTTCGAACTGGCGAAACCTTCCCGCCTGGACTTAAACTCAAGCTCAGCAAGTAGGTAGCCACGACGGGTACCCCGGTAAACCATTCGCTGGCATTAGTCTGTGCAGTCCCTACTTCAGCCGTCGGCCTTCAGCCGGATGTAATAATTTCGGGGAACTGGCGCTTTCTTTCTAAGGACTTTCTATGCCAGCTGTAGGTTGTTTCCTTCATGGTTGGTTTCATCGGCTCCCGCTTCGCTCACCCACGAAGACATGGTACTTTGCTGCAAGCAATCAGAATCCGAGAAACCGAACGAACATTCCATGACCGTCCTGATTTGTTTTCTTCGCGGCATCAATGTCGGCGGCCACGCCATCATCAAAATGGACGCCCTGCGTGCGCTATTCGTGTCACTGAAATTTGAACAGCCCCAGACTTACGTGCAGAGCGGCAACGTCATCTTCAAGACTTCGGAAAGCGACCTAGAGCTCCTGGCGACGCGCATCCAGGAAGCGATTGAGAAGAGATTTGCTTGTAGGCCCGCTGTCGTCCTTCGCACCGTAGCCGATCTGCGAGCGGTCGTCTCCAACAACCCGTTCGCCAAGCGAACTAACGTCGAGACTGCCAAGCTTCACGCCTTTTTCCTGGCCGCTCGGCCAGCAAGGAACGCCACCCAAAGCCTTCGACAGCTGGCGATTCAACCGGAAGAGCTTCACCTGATTGGACGCGAACTGTTTATTTATTTTCCGAATGGCGTCGGCAAATCCAAATTGCCGTGGGCGCGCGTAGACAAGGCCTTGCAAACGCAGGGCACCGGCCGCAACTGGAATTCCGTCACGAAGATTCTGGAAATCGCTGAAACGCTCGCATGCTGACCACGATTTTTCGTTTTCCCTTTTCTGGACTACGTCTTACGATGTTCCCCATGCGAACCGTTCTTCTTTCGTTGTTTTTTGCCCTGTGCTGGACACCAGCCTTCGCACAAACGCCGCCTGCCGCCGGCGCATCGCTTCCCTTCACCCTCAAGCCGCTTGGCCATGGCATCTACGCCGCCATAGACAACTCCAAGGGCGAGGCGGGCGCCAATGCCGGCTTCATCATCGGTGATGAATCCGTCGTGGTGGTCGACACCTTCGAAAATGCTCCTGCCGCCCAGGCGCTGCTCGGCGAAATCCGTATGCTCACCAAGTTGCCGATCAAATTCGTGGTTAACACTCACTATCACCTCGATCACGTCGCCGGAAATTCGGTCTTTGCCAAAGAAGGTGCCGCCATCGTCGCTCACCGCAACGTCCCTTCCTGGATTCACACCGAAAATCTCAAGTTCTTCGGCAAGGACATCAAACCCGAACAAAAATCCGAAGTCGAGAATCTCGCTACGCCCGATATCCTGTACGATTCTTCGCTCGAACTGCGCGTGGGCGCCCCGCCCATACGCGTGGAGTTTTCCCCCGGTCACACTGGTGGCGATTCCATCGTCATCGTTCAACAGCAAAGGACCGCTGTTGTTTTTTGCGGCGATCTCTTCTGGCGGCAAACCCTTCCGAATCTGATCGACGCCTCCACACTCCCCTGGCTAGAAACTCTCTCTGCATTGTCCAAGTTTTCCGCGGAATCGCCGGTAACCTTCGTTCCCGGTCATGGTGATCCGGGTACTTCCGCCGACGTCGTCGCCTTCCGCGGCTATCTCTCCGACTTGCGCGAATGGGTCGCTGCCGCAAAAAAGGAAGGTAAAACCGGCACGACTCTGGTCGAGTCGGTCCTGCCGCAGCTAAAACAGAAATACGGTTCCTGGCAATTTTTCGATTACTTCGCCAAGCACAACATCGCTGACGTCGAAGCGGAACTCAGCGGCTCCAAACGTATTCCGACGCCCGTCGCCCGGTCCAACTAGCCTGCTTTGGCTCAAATGTAGCTGCTTTATTTTTTCTATCGCTTTCCCATAGGAACGCTCCTCATCTTCCTATGGTTAGGCCATAGCAGTGCGAGTACATCCGCGCCCGAGTCGACGTCGTTCTGGTGGTCATTGGCATTTTCGCCGTGATGGCCCATACCGTTTCACGCCAAACCCATGAATTTGGCATCGCATCGCCGTGGGCGCCCTGGTCACTTTCGCGAGTCTGCGGCTCATCAGCCTCGTGGCTTTTCGGTTCTTGACGAGCGAGATCTCCGGCGTATCTGTCTCTGATCCATTGACTTACGCAGGGGTTAAGCATATTCGTGCTCGCCGCCGGCCTCCGGGCCTCCTGCATCCCCGCGCGCCGCGCCACCCGCGTCGATCCCATGACCTCTCTCCGCTACGAATGAGGCCAAGGACCCGCAAAGTTGAAAAAACTGGCATACCACCAAACTTTTTCCAGCCTGCCTTCGTCTGTACCTGTGGGATGCCAACAGGTTCCCTGTGGCATCCCCACAGAACCATGCTACCTTTCTGTGGTCACCACACAGGAGCGCCCCTTATGCCCGATTCGAAGCTGGACTTGCTTCAAGGCACCCTGGACCTCATGGTGCTCCAGACCCTAGCCGCCATGGGCTCCCTGCACGGCTACGGCATTGCCCGCCGCATCGAACAAGTCAGCGGTGACGCTGTACTCCTCAACCAGGGCACCATTTACGCTTCCCTGGTCCGCCTGCAGCAGCAGGGCTGGATTTCCGCGGAGTGGGGCACTTCCGACAACAATCGCAAGGCCAAGTTCTATTCCATCACCAAGCGCGGCCGGAGGCAGCTTTCTGAAGACGCCGCCTATTGGCAGCGCCTCGCTAGCGTAATGGGCCGCGTCCTCGCGCTCGGCACGGGAAGCGACGACAAATGATTGCTCGCCTCCGCCACTCCGCGCAGCGCTTTCTCGCCCTGTTCCGCGCCCCCGCGTATGACCGCGAACTCGACGTCGAAATGGCCGCCCATCTCGAATTCGCCGTCGACGAAAATCTGCAGCGCGGACTGCCTCCCGCCGAGGCCCGCCGCCAGGCTCTTGTCCAATTCGGCGGCCCGCAGCAGTCTCGCGAAAACCACCGCGCCGCTAGAAGCTTTCTTCTGCTCGACGAGCTTTTCCAGGATCTGCGCTACATCTTGCGGACTCTTCGCAAGGAGCGCTCGTTCACCATTGTTGCGCTGGTAATCCTGGCTCTCGGCATCGGCGCGAACACCGCCGTCTTCAGCGTCGTAAACACCCTCCTCCTTCGTCCCCTGCCCTTTTCCAATTCCCACCAACTCGTCTGGATCGCCCCGCCGCCCACTTCGTGCGGCCTTTCTTGCGCCACCTATTCCGCCGACGCTTACGAAGAATTCCGCGCCCAAAGTCTTGCCTACGACGACGTCACCGGCTACGAGGCGTTTTCGACTCCCGACAACCTTCGGCTTTCCGGCCATGGGGAACCGGTTCCGGCCACCGGCATAGACGTCATCGGCAACTTTTTCCAGGTACTCGGCGTGCAGCCCGCTAAGGGCCGCCTCTTCACTCTGGACGAAGCGCACGGAGGAGCCCACCGGGTTGCGCTCTTAGCCGATCCTTACTGGCGCCGTCAATTCAACGCCGACCCTGATATCGTTGGCAAAACGATCGAGCTGAGCGGTTCCGCGGTAACCGTCGTCGGTGTCCTGCCCGCCAGCTTCGATTTCGGCGCCGTGTTTTCTCCCGGTGCGCGCGTGGATCTGTTCACTCCTCTCGACCTCGACCAGCAGCGCAATTGGGGCAACATCGTTACGCTCATCGGACGACTCAAGCCGGGTGTCACAACCGCTCAGGCTCTCCAGGATGCCCAACGCGTTGCTCCCAATATCTATTTCAACGTGCGATACCCCGAAACACTGGGCCGCTATAAGGGCGCTCTCGTTCCCGTGCCTTTGAAACAATACGTCACCGGCAAGCTCAGCCGATCTCTGATTGCGCTGTGGGCAGCCGTGGGTGCCATCCTCCTCATCGCCGGCGTCAACCTTTCCAACCTCCTGCTGGCTCGCGCCGCCGCGCGTGCTAAGGAATTTGCCCTCCGTAGCGCCCTCGGTGCGAACCGAGGCCGCATCATCCGCCAGTTGCTGCTGGAAAGCCTGCTGCTCTCAGGCGGCGGCGCGGCGCTCGGCCTCGCGTTGGCTCTCGCGCTGATTACCTGGCTCGCTCGTCAAGGCTCTTTGGCCCTGCCGCTCCTCGGTACCTTGCGTATCGACGCCTCGGCCTTGGCCTGGACCGCTCTCATGGCCTTTGTCACCGCGATGATCTTCGGCCTGCTCCCCGGTCTCCGGATGGCCGGCGGCAACCTGCAAGAGGTCATCAAGGATTCTGGCGCCGGCGCCGGACTGGGCCGCAAGCACGAGCGTCTCCGCGCCGCTCTGGTGGTCTCCGAAGTTGCATTGGCCTGCATGCTTCTGGTCAGTGCAGGATTGCTGCTGCGCAGCTTCATCAAAGTCCTCGACGTGGACCTGGGCTTCCAGCCCGATCGGGCCGCGTCCATCAAAGTCGAGTACGACGACAGCGCCGCTAGCGAAGATGCCAGTCAGACCAAGCGCGCCGTAATTTTTCAGCAGATTCTCGATCGCATCACTGCTCTCCCTGGCGTAGAGGCCGCAGGCATGGCCGACTACCTGCCCCTCGGCCCAAATCGCAGCTGGGATTCGCCCGTTCCCCGCGGAAAAACCTTTGCTCCCGGCGAACTTCCTGAACCGCTCGTCTACGTCGTCACTCCCGGATTTGTTCGCGCCATGGGTATCCGCTTGCGTGGTCGGGATTTCTCCTGGTCCGACGGTCCTCGCGCCGAGAAAGTCGTGCTCATCAACGAATCCGCTGCGCGCTTCTATTGGCCCGCGGAGGACGCTGTCGGCAGGGTTCTGATGCGCGGCCCCGAAGAGGATCGTGTGATCGGCGTCGTGGATGACGTCCACGAAGAACACGTCGAAGGCGGGGCAGGTTCGCAAGTCTATTACCCGGTTACCCAGCAGGGCCCGAGCGGCGCCCAGTTGGTCATCCGAACTACCCTGCCGCCTTCCGCCCTGGCCGCCGGCGTTCTGCGCACCCTTCGGGATCTGAACCCCAGTCAACCCGCCGCGGAGTTCCGCCCCATCCGCACCATCGTGGACCGCGCCATTTCGCCCCGCCGCTTCTTCATGCTCCTGGTGGCCGCATTCGCCGCACTCGGCTTGCTGCTGGCGTCTCTTGGCATCTATGGAGTCATCTCCTACGCCGTCACTCGGCAAACCCAGGAATTCGGAATCCGCATGGCCCTTGGCGCAACTCCGGCTCTGGTGCAGCGTAGCGTTTTGGCCGACACTTTGAAACTGGCGGGTATCGGCATTGCCACCGGCGTTCTCGCTTCCATCGCCGGTTCGCAGATCCTTTCTTCATTGCTTTTTGAAACCGAACCGCGCGACCCCCTGACCTTTTTCGCCGTCATGTGCCTTTTGCTGTCGGTGGCTTTGTTTGCCGGTTATTTGCCGGCTTTGCGCGCCACGCGGATTCATCCGGCCGTGGCCCTGCGCTGCGAGTGAGTTTAGACAACTATGGACATCCAGAAGCCCGACCGATCGCGAGCCAGAAAAATCAATCGCGCCATTTACGCCGCGGTCGTTCTGCTGTTTGTCGGAGGCACCAGCATTGCCGTCTCCCGCTTGCGTCCCGCCGGACCGACGGTGGATCGTGCCACCATTTGGACCGGCGAAGTGAAGCGCGGCGGCATGCTGCGCGACGTTCACGGCATCGGCACTTTGGTTCCCGAGGACATTCGCTGGATTCCCGCGCAAACTGATTCCCGCGTGGACCGCATTGTTCTGCGGCCCGGCGCCCGCGTGAAGCCCGACAGCATCATCCTCGAACTCTCCAATCCTTCGCTGCAGCGCGACACGCTTGACGCCGAATACCAGCTCAAGGCCGCCATGGCCGACTACGAAAATCTGAAAGTCCAGATCAACAGCGAATTGCTCAACCAGAAGGCCACCGCTGCCGCCGTTCACAGCGATTACGAGCAAGCCCGCATTCAGCACGAAGTAGACGAAAAACTCCGCGCTCAGGGTCTCAGCGCCGACGTCACGGCACAGCTTTCGAAAGTAAAAGCGGAGCAGCTTGGCGTCCGGGCGCAGCTTGAAGATGAGCGCACCAGGAATGCTACCGACTCCGCGAGCACCCGCCTCCTGGTGCAGCAGGCTCACGTGGACCAGCAGCGCGCGCTCTACAATTTGCGCCAAGGCGAACTCGACGGACTGCACGTTCGCGCGGGTATCGAAGGCGTGCTTCAAGTCGTTCCTGTCGAAGTCGGACAGCATGTCGTTCCCGGAACTAACCTTGCGCGCGTGGCCGATCCGAAGCGCCTCAAAGCCGAAATCAAGATCGCCGAGACCCAGGCAAAAGATATCGCCATCGGTCAGAAAGCCTCGATTGACACGCGCAACGGCATCGTCACCGGCAGTGTTTCGCGCGTTGATCCCTCGGTCCAGAACGGCACCGTCACGGTCGATGTCGAGTTGCCCGGCGTTCTGCCCGGCGGGGTCCGCCCCGACCTTACCGTGGATGGCACGATCGAACTCGAAAACCTGCGCGACATTCTTTTCCTCGGCCGTCCGGCGCACGGGCAGCCGGAAACCACCGTCGGTTTGTTCAAGCTGGTCGGTGACGGCTCCGAAGCGGTTCACGTAAACGTCAAACTCGGCCGCGCTTCAGTCAACTCCGTCGAAGTGCTGCAAGGGTTGAACGCCGGAGACTTGGTTATCCTTTCTGATATGACCAATTGGGATTCGTACGAACGCATTCGGTTGCGATAACGTAGGGGGGAACGTAGATGAGCTCGACGAACGGCACATTGATCAAAATGGATGGGGTGAAAAAGATTTTTCACACCGACGAGGTGGAGACGCATGCTCTCTCCGGCATTCAGCTGGAAATCGCGCGCGGCGAATACCTGGCCATTGCCGGGCCGTCAGGCTGCGGCAAGTCCACGCTCCTGGCGATTCTCGGCTTGCTCGATTCTCCGACCGAAGGCAACTACCAGCTGAACGGCAAATCCGTCGCTGACCTGAAACTTGCCGACCGCACGCGCATCCGCAATCGCGAAATCGGCTTTATTTTTCAGGCCTTCAACCTCATCGGCGATCTCACGGTCTACGAAAACGTCGAACTTCCGCTTACCTATCGCGGCATGGGCGCCGCCGAGCGCAGGCAGAAAACCAATGGCGCGCTCGAACGCGTCGGGATGGCCCACCGCGCAAAGCACTTCCCGGCTCAGCTTTCGGGCGGCCAGCAGCAGCGTGTGGCCGTTGCGCGTGCCCTAGGCGGCGATCCCTTGATTCTGCTGGCCGATGAGCCCACGGGCAATCTGGACTCAAAGAATGGCGACGCCGTGATGGAGCTCCTGAAAGAACTGCACGGCAACGGGGCGACCATCTGCATCGTTACCCACGACCCTCGCTACGCAGATCATGCCGAACGCACCATCCACCTCTTCGACGGCCGCATCGTCGAGCAACCGGTCACCGCCTGAACCGTTTCTGGCTTGGCGTTGCACATCACCGTGAGAATCAGCGGCTGGCTCCGCCAAGTCACTCGGGCCCGCGCCGGCTGCGTATTCGCATGTCCCGACCCCTCAAGAAAAACACCCGGGGGCAGGTCCGACGTCAAGTCCGTACGGAGTTTGTCTCTGCTGACAAAGGAGGGCTCGGAGGGAAGTCCGCGCTACCGCAGGTACGCGTCGGTAACGTACTGGGAGATCATGCGCTGCGTGTTGAAGAAGCTGCCATTCACGGCGATGGCGTGCTGCATGACGCTCAGGTATTTGTTGCGGTCGTTGTAGTACAGCGGCAGGATGACGTGCTCGAGCTTGTCGTAGAGCGATTCGGCGTCGGCCGGATTGTCTAGTCGCTCGTCGCCGCTATGCCGCAGTTCGCCGATGGCCCAGCCGGTGACGCCTTCGATGCATCCTTCCACCCACCATCCGTCGAGAATGCTCAGGCTGGGTACGCCGTTCAGCGCGGCTTTCATCCCGCTGGTACCGGATGCTTCCAGAGGAAACTGCGGCGTATTGAGCCACAGGTCCGCGCCCGCAGTGATCTTACCGCCGACCTCCATATTGTAGTTGTCGAGAAACACTACCTGAATCGCCTTCTTAAGGGCCTTCTTGGCGCGGAATATTTTGCGGATGAGGTCCTTGCCGCCGCCGTCCTTCGGATGGGCCTTGCCGGCGAATACGATCTGGAACTTGCCAACACTGCGGACGATCTCGCGCAAGCGATCAAGGTCGGACAGGATCAGGTCGGCGCGCTTATAGCCGGTGGAGCGGCGGGCAAAACCGATCGTGAAAGCTTCCGGATCGAGTCGCAGCCCGGTCTTTTGCCGCACTTCTTCAAAAAGGGCGTGCTTGGCCAGCAGATGCGCCGACCACACTTCCTCCGGAGGAAGGCCGAGGGCGTTGCGCAGGGTGAAATTATCCTCGCGCCAGGAAGGCAGGTAGCGATCGAAAACGTCCTGCAGCGCCGGGCACGTCCAAGTCGCGGCGTGAACGCCGTTGGTGATGGCTTCGATATGCTCGCCGGGAAACATGCGGCGGGAAACTTCGCCGTGCAGTTTGGCCACGCCGTTCACGTAGGTGCTCATTCTCAGCGCGAGGTAGGTCATGTTCACGGAGGCGCCACTACGCGCGGCTTGCGGTAAATCCGGAAAATCGGTTTCCGCTTGCAGCACGCGGCGCAGGAGATCCGCCGAGGAAGCGTCCTTCAAGTCCAGAAATTCCTGGCGTTCCGGGAAGGCGCGGGTAAGAAATTCCATGGGAAAGCGGTCATGCCCCGCGGGCACGGGCGTATGCGTGGTGAAGACGCACTTACTGCGCACTTTATCGATATCCTCGCCGCGAATAGATTCGCGCCCGGCCCTTTCGGCTTCTTCGCCGAGCAGCTCGAGGGTAAGCAGAGCGGCATGACCCTCGTTCATGTGATAGCGCGTGAGGTCGGCGTAGCCGAGTGCGCGGAGCATTCTAACTCCGCCGATACCCAGCAGTACTTCCTGGCACAGCCGGTAGTAGGGATCGCCACCGTAAAGGCTGCCGGTTAAGTTGCGGTCCCGCTCTTCGTTGGAAGGCAAATCGGCGTCGAGAAAATAGACGGGTACATCGTAACCGCGAACGCCTTTGACGTCGTATCGCCAGGCGCGCAACTCAACGCGACGATTTTCGAGGGGGACCTGAACGCGCACTGGTTCTTCGCTAAGAAAATCTGCGACCTTCCACTCAACCGGCTCTTCGGTTTGCGAACCGTCGTCGGCCAGTACCTGCGTGAAGTAGCCTTTGCGGTAGAGCAAGGAGACGGCAACCATGGGGAGGCGAATGTCGGCCGCGGCGCGCACCGTATCGCCCGCAAGAACACCAAGGCCGCCCGAGTAGCTCGGCATGGCGTTCTCCAAAGCAATTTCCATAGAAAAATAGGCAACCAAACGTTTGGTTGGACTCAACTTTTATCCTCTTCGAGAGCGTCAATCCGTCGGGCACGAAGCGCTTTTAGGCAGCAGACCGCTCAAGACCACTGTTTTTCACCCAAATCAAACTTCTATTCTGCGGTTTTCTCGGCGCGCAGGCAAGAAACGATTGCTGCGAGCGTTCGCAAGAAAAACCAAAAAAAACGCTGCGCTTGGAGATCAGTCGGCTACGCGATCGAGTTTGACGGAAGTCGCATCGTAATCACCGGTGAGCGGCAAAGCCAGTCCGTGGTTCATAAGGTATGCGCCGCTGAGTTTTGCCGGCCAAGGCGCGCCGCGCGGCCGCGATTTGCCGTCAAAGAGCGTGACCGAGTAGGTAGCCTTTTCGTCGAGGCCTTGCAGTGTGAGAGCGGGCAGCCAGCGGCCGAATTGCTGGGAATGAAGAAACGCGAAAACAACGGAATGCGATTTGTCGGGGTCAACGTATTGCGCGGCCTTCATGTTGCTGTCCGCAGGCGGAGTCAGGCGATAGAGTTCGCCGTTCTGGACGGTTTCGCGAATGGACTTGTAGTAAGCGACCATCTGCTTGGCGAGCGCGAAATCTTCCTGCTGCCATTTATTGAGGTTCGAACCGATGGCCAGAGAGCCTTGCATGGCAACGAGAAAACGGAACTGCAGCGGAACGCTGCGTCCGTTCATATTGGGTACGTCGGTGACCCAGGCCATCATGATGTGGGGAGTGTAGGCGTAGGTGAATCCCTGCTGGATGGTGAGGCGGTCGAAGGCCTCGGTATTGTCGGAGGGCCAGACTTGCTCGACGCGGCGAAGGATGCCGAGATCCACGCGGCCGCCGCCGCCCGAGCAGGATTCGATTTCGAGCTTGGGATGTTTTTTGCGCAAACGATCGATGATGTCGTAGAGATTTTGCGTAAAACGAACATAGATTTTTTTTTGCTGATCGGTCGGGACTTCCGGCCAGCCGGGCTCGGTCCAGTTGCGATTGTAGTCCCACTTGAGAAACGCAATATCGTTTTTAGAGACCAGCTCATCGAGCCAGTTGAAGACGTAATCGCGGACATCATCGCGCGCCAGATTGAGCAGCAGCTGGTTGCGGGCTTCGGTGCGCGGACGCCCGTCGAAGTGCATGGCCCAGTCCGGATGCTTGCGGTAAAGATCGCTGTCGGGATTGACCATTTCCGGTTCGACCCAAATGCCAAAGTCCATACCGAGTTCATGGACGTGCTGGATGAGCGGACCGAGGCCCTGGGGAAATTTTTGCGGATTGACATACCAGTCGCCCAGGCCGGCGTGGTCGGTGGTGCGCTGGCCGAACCAGCCGTCGTCCATGACAAAGCGTTCCACGCCGAGGCTGGCGGCTTTTTCGGCGAGAGCACGCTGGCCGGGTTCGTCCACCGCAAACTCCGTGGCTTCCCAAGAGTTGTAGAGAACCGGGCGGGTGCGCGAGCCGCTGCCGCTCGGAAGAATTTCCGTGCGTTCGAATTGGTGAAGGATGCGCGAAGCCCCTCCAATGCCGCCGTCGGTATAGCCTGCGTAGAAAGCGGGCGTCTCCAATTTTTCGCCGGGCGCAAGCGTGTAGGCGAAGTCAAAGGGGTTGAAGCCGCCGGTGACGCGCACCTGTTGATGCGGGGTTTGTTCCACGCTGATGCGCCAACTTCCGCTCCAGCCGAGAGCTCCGAACCAGACCGCACCGTGCTCGGGATCGGAATTGCCGTCACGATCGAGCGCGAACCAGGGATTGGTCTGATGACTGGTGCTGCCACGGCGACTTTCCAGTATTTTCACGCCGCTGTGGACGGACTCTTCGTTGAGCTGCCACTCGCCGGCCCAACGCCCGGTGAGGTAACGCAGACGGTAGCCGTCGCCGCGCGGAAGATAGAACGCTCCGGCTTGGGCGCTCTCCAACACCAGCGGTTTCGCCGTGCGATTTTCGATTCGGGCTTCCCGGCAAATGACGCCGGTCTGCGGAAAGATGGTGTAGCGGAGGTGGACGAAAAGTTCGCGCTCGGTGTCTTTCAGCGTGACGGTCAGGGTGTTGGCGTCAATTCGGTGTTCGACATAGTGCAGCACCAGATCGCGATTGCCGTCGGGAAAAGTGACCTTCAGGCTGGGCTCGACAAACAGGCCGGCGCCCCAACCGGGATATTCCTGCGGAGTGGTTGTCGTGCCGAGATCGAAGGAAGCCCATTCCGGAAAACTGTGCGCGGAAGAGAAATCACTGTCTCGTCTGACGTGGCCGCCCCAATAGATGTGTTGCAGCATGCTTTGCTCGTTGATGCCGAAGACATAAGAAACTTTCCCGGCATCGAGGACAAAGATTTTGGATTTCTCTAGAAAACGAACGGGGCCAGGGGTCTGTGCGGAGGCCAGGAAACAACTCCCCAGGAGAAAAGACAGACCGGCGGCGAACAGGAGGTAAAGACGGCGGAAAGGCATGAAGAGAGCTCCCGGCGTAAACGTTTACAGCAGCTAGCAAGCTATGAGAATCCGCTGCGATTTGCAAATCCGACGGAAAGCGCCAGACGGAACAAAACTTTCCACAGTTAATTTTCCGCAGGCCATTTCCGAATGGTTGACACTGCCGTAACATAGAGGCGACTTAATTGAGACGTTCCCCCGAGGGAGACCTGGACCGTTAGCGCTGTCTACCGCCGATACAGAGAATTGAAAATCTGAATTGGACGCGTCGGGATGGTGCGCGGTTAACTTCAACTTGGGGCACTTCAAAATTCTCGGGGTGAGAATTTAAATCTCTGGAGCCAAAATGGTAAATGGGGTGTGTTTTAGATGGGGTAAGGGTGTTTTTGCATTTTGCCTTTTCGCATTCGCAGCTGTTCTCCTCTTGCCGATTTCCAGCGCGCAAACGGCGACCGGAACCATCACCGGCACGGTGACCGATCCGAATGGACTGGCCACCGCCGATGCTTCCGTGGTCGTGAAAAATACGGATACCCGCGTCGATACGACGTACACCAGCAACGGAGCCGGATTGTACGCTGCGCCGTACCTGCAGCCTGGCCATTATGAGGTATCGGTCAGCAAGGCTGGGTTCACCACCGTGACGTTTCAGAACATTGTGCTCCATGTGGGCGACACCCTGACCCTGGACGCCAAGCTGCCGTTAGAATCGCAGCAGACGTCGGTGACGGTAACTGACGAGATTCCCCTTCTTGAGAGCAGCAAGACTTCGCAGGAGCAGGTGGTCAGCGAGACACTGGTAGATGGTCTGCCCATCGCCACGCGTCGCTGGGAAAACTTCGTGCTGCTGACTCCGGCCGTCACCACCGACGGCAACAGCGGCTTGAGCAGCTTCCGCGGGATTTCCGGGCTGTACAACGGGAATTCGGTGGACGGCGCCAATAATACGCAGGCGTTTTTCTCCGAAGCGCGCGGCCGCGCCATCATCGTCAGCTATGTCTATAGCGCTGACTCCATTCAGGAATTTCAGGTCAGCAACAGCAACTACAGCGCAGAATACGGGCAGGCTGCGGGCGGCGTTGTAAACGCCGTCACCAAGTCCGGCACCAACCAGTGGCACGGCGATTTGTTTTACAACTTGCGCTATCCCGATCTAAACGCGCTCGATCCGTTCAGCAAGACGCGCGGCATTTTTACGCAGACCGTGCACCAGCAAAACCAGTTTGGCGGTAGCACCAGCGGGCCGATCATCAAGGAAAAACTGTTCTTCTCGGGCACTTATGACGGCTTCCGGAAAGTGAATCCCATTCTCTATACTTCCACAACGCCGACCTCCACGATCAACGGTTTTACTTGCCCCACGGGTATTGACCCGACGGCCTGCGCCAACGGCAAAGCTTTCATAACCGAAGACAATCTCGGCGCGTTCGCGCGTAATCTCAAACAGGACATTTTCCTGGGCAAGCTCGACTACCAGGTGAACAGCAGCAACCATGTCAGCGCCGTGTTCAACTGGCAGAACTGGCAGGAACCTTATGGCTACAACACCGCTCCCACCGTCAACAACGGCGGCGCAACGCAGAACGGCGCCGGCGGCACGCATGAGCGCTTCTTCATCGCCAACTGGACTTCCACCTACTCAGGAAATAAAGTGAACGAGTTCCGCTATGCCTGGGGCCGCGATTTTGAATTTGACAGCACCAATTCCGGAGGGCCGTCCGCTTCTCTGCTCAACATCTTCTCCTACGGGGAAACCTCCGCTTTGCCTCGCCCGGCATTTCCCGACGAGCACCGCAACCAGTTTTCGGATAACTTTTCTTTGGCCAAAGGCCCGCACGTTTTCAAGATGGGCGTGGACATCAACATCGTCCACGAACTGCTCATCAACCTGTTTCAGGGTGACGGCAACTACAGCTACAACGCCACGACGGCGTTTGCCGGCTGTCCGGCGGGCGCGAACGCGACTTTCTGCCGCTGGGTTGCCGACGCCACCGGTACCAATCTCGGAGACGGACTGACCGGCCAGCACTACAGCAGCTTCACCCAGGTGAACGACCCGATCACGCACGTTGGCAAGGACGACTTCCTGAACAACGATCTCGGACTTTATTTTGAGGATACCTGGAAGGTGAAACCGAGCCTGACCCTCAACCTGGGGATGCGGTATGACATCCAGATGGTGCCGCAGCCGCCGCAACCGAACACCGCGACGCCGCTTCTTGGCTATTACACCTCCACGCTGAACACCGACAGCAACAATTTCGCACCGCGCATCGGCATCGCCTGGCAACCGACGAGCAAGACCGTGGTGCGCGCGGGATACGGGATGTTCTACGGGAAGACTTCCAACAGCACCTATTACGCGCTGCGGGTCGAGAACGGTGTGTATCAACAGACGTTCAGCGGTTGCGGCCCGAGCGGCATCACCACCTGCGCTCCGACGTTTCCCAACGTATTCTTCCTGCCGCCCGGACCGGCACCGGCCGCTCCTTTCGATGGTGCTTTGCCTCCAACCGTAACGATTCCCGGCGGGACTCTGCCGGCCAATTCGGCCGCGGTGCACGGAATGACGCCAGATTTCGTGAACCCGCTGGCGCACGAAGCGCAGTTGTCGATCGAACGTCAGTTGCCAGGTCGCATGACGGTTTCGGCGACCTATCTGATGACCCGTGGACTACGGCTGCCAACGAGCTACGATTCGAACGTGGCACCCACCACCGCCACCCGCTCCTACGACGTACTGGATTCGAGCGGAGCCACGGCCTTGACCGCGACCGTGCCGTGGTATGTACCCGCGGGCCGTCTCGACACCGGGACCGGGTTGATCCTGAATCAAGCCAGTGTGCTCAATTCCTGGTACAACGGCTTGGTCCTGTCTTTCCGCAAGCCGATGAGCCACGACGTGGAGTTGCTCTTCAACTACACGTACAGCAAGGCCTTGGACGACGGCCAGACAGCTGGAACCAACGGAACATTCTTTGGCACCGACGGCGTACTCGATCCGTACAATTTCAAGCAGGATAACTCCTACTCCGACCTCGACCAGCGCCACCGCTTTGTTGGCAGCATCGTATGGGCTCCGCGTTACGGACGCAAAGCGGCGAACGCTTTCGTTCGCACTTTGTTAAGCGACTGGACGGCTTCCACCATCGTTACTTCGGCAACCGGTCAGCCCTACAACGCAAACATCGGCACATCCATTCTTGGCGCCGCGATTCCAGGTGACGGCGGCATGACCGGCGCTGAGGTCAGCACTTTTGCAGGTCCGACCGGCGGCCGTATTTCCTGGCAAGCGCGAAACCTATACAACTTGCCGAACTTCACCAACGTGGATTTGCGGGTAGGCCGCGGGTTCAGTTTCCACGAAAGGTACAAGTTGAACTTCGTGGCGGATGCGTTCAACGCTTTCAACAGCACCATCATCAGCGGTGTAAATACCACGGCGTATACCTATGCGGCTCCTGGCTCGGCCGGTGCATGCTTGACGCACACCAATGGATGCTTGCTGCCTTCGGCGTCTTTTGGAAGCGTGAGCACCACCTCCGGCGCACTGTACGGCGCCAGACAGCTGCAGTTCGGCGCGCGGTTCGAGTTCTAACCGGCGCATACTTGGTTTCACCCGGGCGGAAGCGCACAGCGCGCTTCCGCCCTTTTTATTTTTGAACGGTCTCGAATCTACCTACGGCCAGGCGGAAACGACGTTGCCGGGCCTGCTGAGAGGATTAAGATAAAGGAGAAGGAGACGCAAAAATGGCATCATCCTCCACGGCAAGGTCTCCCGTCAAAAAGCAGCTCAAGCAGGCACTCTCGCCCGAAGAGTTGCGTAAGGTGCACGCCTATTGGCGCGCCGCCAATTTTGTCTCCGTCGGGCAGATTTATCTGTACGCGAATCCTCTGCTGCGCGAGCCGCTTAGCTTGCAACACATCAAGCCGCGGCTTTTGGGACATTGGGGCACGACGCCGGGATTGAACTTCATCTACGTCCACTTGAACCGCCTGATTAAGAAGCATGATCTCAACGTGATTTATGTTGCCGGCCCGGGCCATGGCGGACCGGCGCTGGTGGCAAACACTTATCTCGAAGGAACCTACAGCGAAGTCTATCGCCAGATTCCGCAGACGGAAGACGGATTACAGCGGCTCTTCAAGCAGTTTTCCTTTCCCGGCGGAATTCCGAGTCACGTGGCTCCTGAGACGCCCGGCTCGATTCATGAAGGTGGCGAGCTTGGTTACGCGCTGGCGCATGCGTATGGCGCGGCGCTGGATAATCCGGACTTGCTCGTGGCGTGTGTGGTGGGCGATGGCGAAGCGGAGACCGGGCCCCTTGCAGCCAGCTGGCATTCCAACAAGTTTTTGAATCCGCGGCGCGACGGCGCGGTGCTGCCGATCCTGCATTTGAACGGCTACAAGATCGCCAACCCGACGCTGCTCGGACGGATGAGCGACGAACAACTCGCGCAGCTGTTTTCGGGATACGGCTACCAGCCTCATTTCATGGAAGGCCATGAACCGAATGCCATGCATCAGCAAATGGCGGAGCTCCTGGAGACGACGCTGGGGGAAATTCGCGCGATTCAAGATGCGGCGCGCGACGGCGGCAAAGCCCAGCTTCCCGCATGGCCGATGATCGTAATGCGCACGCCAAAAGGCTGGACGGGCCCCAAAATCGTTGACGGCAAACCCGTCGAAGATACCTGGCGAGCGCACCAGGTTCCTGTCGCAGACTTCAAAGCGCATCCCGAGCACTTGAAAATTCTGGAAGACTGGATGAAGAGCTACAAACCCGAGGAGCTTTTTGACGGAAATGGGGAGCTCGTCGCGGAACTAGCTGAACTCGCGCCGAAAGGCGACCGTCGCATGGGAGCTAACGCGCACGCCAACGGTGGATCGCTGCTCAAAGACTTGACCATGCCGAATTTCCGCGATTACGCCTTGAAGGTAAGCAAGCCCGGCACCGAAGTTGCGGAGTCCACGCGTATTCTGGGAAAAATGCTGCGCGACATCATGAAGCTCAACGCGGACGCAAAGAATTTTCGCGTATTCGGCCCCGATGAAACTGCGTCGAACCGGCTCGAAGCGCTGTACGAGACCACGACAAAGGTTTTCATGGAGCCGAGGCTACCTACGGACGAGCATCTTTCGACAGATGGCCGCGTGATGGAGGTATTAAGCGAGCACCTGTGCCAGGGCTGGTTAGAGGGTTATCTGCTCACCGGCCGGCACGGCCTGTTTTCCTGCTACGAAGCCTTTATCCACATTGTGGATTCCATGTTCAACCAACATGCCAAGTGGCTCAAGGTAACGCGGCGCATTCCGTGGCGCCGGCCCATTGCTTCGCTGAACTACCTGCTAACCTCGCACGTCTGGCGACAGGATCACAACGGCTTCTCGCATCAAGATCCCGGCTTCATCGATCATGTGGTCAACAAGAAAGCGGATATCGTGCGCGTGTACCTGCCGCCCGACGCCAATACTCTGCTCTCTGTCGCGGATCACTGCTTGCGCAGCAAGAATTACGTCAACGTGATCGTCGCGGGCAAACAACCGGCGCTCCAGTGGCTCGACATGAAATCGGCTATCGAACATTGTTCGGCCGGGCTTGGCATCTGGGACTGGGCGTCCACCGACAAAGGCGCGGAACCCGACGTGGTGATGGCCTGCGCGGGCGACATTCCAACCCTTGAAACCATGGCGGCGGTCGCCTTGCTGCGCGAACATTTTCCGGACATCAAGCTGCGGGTCGTAAACGTCGTGGATCTCATGACGCTGCAAACTTCCTCGGAACATCCGCACGGGCTTTCCGATCGCGAGTTCGATTCCATTTTTACGACCGACAAGCCCGTGATCTTCGCCTATCATGGTTATCCGACACTGATCCACCGTTTGACGTACAAACGCAGGAACCACGCCAATTTCCACGTACACGGCTATCGCGAAGAAGGCACGACGACCACGCCTTTTGACATGACCGTGCTCAACGAACTCGACCGTTTCCATCTTGCCGGCGACGCGGCGGATCGCGCCGAACGACTGCAGCCGCTCAACGCCCATTTCAAACAGCACCTGCGCAGCAGACTCGTGGACCACTCTCAATATGTGCGCGAATGCGGAGATGACTTGCCGGAAATCCGCGACTGGAAGTGGCCTTTCTGAATGCCTTGCTGAATAATGAAAATCCTCATACTCAATTCCGGATCGAGCAGCCAAAAATCTTGCGTCTATGAAATAGCTGAGGCGCTGCCCGATTCTCCGCCCTCTCCGGTTTGGGACGGCAAAATTGAGTGGCAGGGCCGTGATGCAATGTTGCGGATTCGCGGTGCGGACGGCAAGGAGCAGACGGAACAAATCCAAGGAGCGGAGAGCACCAATGCCACCAAACGCTTGCTGGCCGCGTTGACCTCCGGATCGCGCAGCGTGCTCGAGAATAGATCCCCAATCGACGTGGTCGGCCACCGGATTGTGAACGGCGGCGCCGAATACACTCACCCGGTTGTGATTGACGCTGCAGTGAAAGCGTCGATCGAGAGAATGGCGGTGTTTGCGCCCCTGCACAACCGCGTTGAGCTCGAAGGAATTCAGCTCGTCGAACAGGTTCTCGGATCGGTGCGGCAAGTCGCGGTATTCGACACCGGCTTTCACAGCCAGATGCCGGACGCCGCCGCAATCTACCCCGGCCCCTACGAGTGGGTGGAGAGCGGAATCCGTCGCTACGGTTTTCACGGCATCAATCATCAGTATTGTGCGCAGCGTGCCGCGCAAATCCTTGGGCGGGAATTGAACGATCTGCGTTTAGTGAGCTGCCATCTTGGCAATGGGTGTTCCCTGGCGGCGATCCGCGACGGACACAGTATCGACACGACGATGGGTTTCACTCCGCTCGACGGACTGATGATGGGGACGCGCTCGGGCTCCGTCGACCCGGGCATCCTGACGTTCTTGATGCGCAAGCAGAAGCTCACCGGCGAGCAGCTCGATGAGCTGCTGAACAAACAGTCCGGCCTACTGGGAATTTCCGGTTGGTCTTCCGATATGCGCGAAATTGTGCAAACCATGAAGCAAGGCAACCTTCGCGCCAAACTGGCATTCGACATTTTTGTGCATCGCCTGCGCAGCGGGATCGCCGTGATGGTTGCATCGCTCAGTGGCATCGAGGCGCTGGTGTTTACCGCCGGTATCGGCGAAAACTCGCCCGAAGTGCGGGCCGCGGCCTGCGCCAATCTTGGCTTTCTGGGCGTCACGCTGGACGCGGCAAAAAACCATTCTTCGCGGGGAGACCAGGACATCTCTACGCGCGAGTCACAGGTACGGGTGCTGGTATTGCGCGCGCAGGAAGACTGGGCCATCGCCAGGGAGTGCTGGAAACTATTGCACACGGCTTAGCCCTGATGCTGAAGCTCAGCAAGCAAGGAGGGTGGCCTGGCGAATGCCAATTTTGCGCTGGCTTATGGCATCGAACAGCTCGGCGAGAACCGCGTTAGCCTCAGCCGGTGGCGGGACGGCCCGGATTACCGGCCTTAACGGAAGAATCGCTTACATGATTTTTACGGGGCCGAGGTCTTCCTTCATGGTTTGGAACGCGGGAGTGTTTTTCCTAGCCGTGTCCCAGCGGCCTTCCGGATATTCACGCATCAACTGAACGGTCAAAAAGCTTCCGCGAATGACGCTGGAATCGTGATTCGACCAGAGCTTGCTGGTGGAACGATCGCCATAGCGACCGATCATGATACGCGAAAAGTTTGGCGCTTCGCGCGGATCGTAGCCGTGCTCGATGACGTTCTGAAGGCCCAAGCGGTCCGCCTGGTTTTCGAGTTCGCGCTGGTGACCGTTCACCACGGAAGCAATTCCGATTTGTGACATGAAGACTCCGGCGTTCCCGATGAAGGCGCCCGCAGCAAGGCCTGCGATGGTCAAGCCGATTCGTGAGCCGCGAGTCTCTTCGACTTCGCGACGATAGTGCACTTGGAGAACATGCGCCATCTCATGGCTCAACACGAACGCGAGTTGCGCTTCGTTTTCGAGGGCGCCGAGCAAACCGGTATTGATCAGAAGTGTTCCGTCGGGCAGCGAGGCAGCGTTGATTTCCGGATCTTCCACGACGAAGAAGCGGAATTCGATGGACCGGCGAGTACCTTTCGCGCCTTCGGGAATCAGAGAATCGCCCAATTGCGAAACATATTCCTGGACAGTCCGCTCCGCGAGCAACTTCATCCGGCCTTGCACTTTGTTTCCCTGACGGAATTCGAGAACATCGATTCCAGTTTGTGGCTCTTTTGCTCGGACGATTTCCAGGTTGTGCGGCATCTTGTAGTCGTCAACGGGCGCGGGCGGACCGAGCTCCACTTCCTCTGCCGCGATCTTGCCGTCCTTGCGACGTGTGCCAGCGTACTTCACGTGATAACCGGCAAGCGCCGCGCTTTCTCCGGACGTCCTCGCCGGGAGTCCTTGCGCAGCCTTGGCCACATTCCACGCGCGTTTGGTGGCGGCGTCCAGGCTGAGCCAGTAGCCATCCAGCTTCAGCTCACTTACTGCTCCCGCCGCGATGTTGGCGGCCTCAGCAGGTTCTTCCTGCAGATATGCAGAGCCACGAATCTTCTTTTCGTCCTCTCCGATTTCGACAGTGAGTTTCTCGGCAAAGAACTTGTGTTTGTCGAGCCACTGCCCTTCCGCTTCCACCAACATTCCGGGCGAAAGCTCTTCTGGACTGAAGGGACGCTCGCCTGAACTGTCTCTGCTCTGAACTCGGCTTGCAGAGGTCAATTCGATGCGGTCATCGAGAATCAGCATGGCGTTTGCGCCGGCTCTAGCGGTAAGGTAACCGCGCAGCTTCAATTTTGTGACCGCGGCACCGCCGTCGAACGGAAGCGAGGCCAGACAAAATAACAACGCGAGTGCGCAGGGAGCCCAAGAAGGAAGGATCTTTTTTAGCATTGCAAAGCTCGCTCGGATTTACGAGGGTTTCGTGGTCTCTGCCGATGCCGCCTTCGCTCCATCGGCGAGCGCTTTTTTCATTTCCTTGACCATTTCGTGCGCGGCGCCCTTGGCCATGACCTTTTCATTCCAACGCGGGTCAATTTTTACGTGAACGTGGATCACGCACAGATTCTGCTTGTCGCTGCGACGAACTACATCAGCATCCATCATGAGACTGCGGAAGCCGGCGCCGAATCCGATGAGCGCGCTCTTCACCACACTGCCTTTCTTGTATTCCGTGACCGTCCCGCTAATCACCAAAGACTTCGGCGCGTCTGCGTCTTCTACCGCTTCACCCTCACCGATGACTTCTTTCACCACTTTAGCTTTGGTCAGTTCATTGCGCAGCTCGGCATAAAAATAGTCCACGAAAGCCGGGCTCAGCTCGACGCCCTCAGCAGTCTTGAAATGCCTGGCCTCCGCGGTCCTATATTGCGGAGCTTCGTCCTTGGGTTCTGCTGCCATACCCGTCGCCCACATGAGTGCGAGCAGTGCTACCGTGAAGATGCGCATCGACTCTTCTCTCCTCTTCTGTTCCGCCGTAATTGGCGGCCTCGTTAAAACATTTTGTTGGCGGCGCTCCGACGGCCAAGTACCTACCGGAGCTCGGGTTTTGCTGGTTCACCCACCACCGGAGCGGCAAGCGGGGCGGCGTCCGTTTTCGATAACGTGGCGACGGCCTCTTTCAGTTGGGTGCCACGCAAGAAGTTTCGTACAGCATCGCGCAGCGCGCCCTCGATGTTCTCTTCGACGTTCCTTTGCATGTTCTTCTTGCGGACCGCGCCATTGGCAATGGAAGTGCCAACCGCCTTCACTTCGACGGACTCTCCAGTTTTCGGATTCTTCACCATAGTGGAGAATTCGACTTTACCGAAGAAATCAAGTCCCGAGCCGGACGCTAAACCGAAGTGAAAGAGGTACACGCGCAAGACGAGGTCGGCAGAAGCGGCGTCAGAGGCCAGCAGGTTCGCCGCTTTGAGCGATTGGTCGAGCGCGTCCTTGACGCTAGCGGTGGGCTGCTTATCGAGGAAAACACCGCCGCGCTCTCTCATGACCAGCATGGGCTGCGGATTCCCGGAACGATCGGTGACGTCGGCAATCCAGAATTTCAGTGGACGTTCGAATTTTGGCGGAGGAACCGGTTCACCCACCTGGATGGTGATGGTGTTTTCCGGTTTGGGCTTTGGCTCGTCGGCTTGGGCCGGCTGGATGGTCAGGACAGAAAATGCGATGAGTGACAAGAAAGCGATCGACAAAGACGAGGTTTTGCGAAGGGGCATAGAAGTCTCCGCCAGGCGGTGGGTGGTCGTTAGTCCGCTGCCATGTTTCGATGGATCCCTGTTGCTCGCTTGCTTGGAACTATTAAGGATGAGGCTATCCGCCTGGGTCAACGGCCGCAAGGAGGGAGCGGTACAGGTGTGCCGAAATAGAGAAGACGTAGGGGGAATGCTCTTGTGCGCGGCTCGCGATTTTAGCGGCGCGGCTCGACGACGGCAACTTTGTTGACGCCGGAGCAGGCGAGATAGATGCGGCCGTCGGAGGTGGCGGCCATGTTGCGGACCGTGCCGCCTCCGGAGGGAATGGCGGCGCTTGCGAATTGCTCGGTCTTAGGATCGAAGCGGATGAGCGTGTTGGGTTTTACGCCAGATTCGCTGTACCAAATCATCCCGTCGGGAGCGGTCACGATGCCATAGGGATTGGAGCCGGTTCCCCCGGGAGAGGGCCACATCTTCACGGCTCGTGATGCGGGATCAAGGCGGCCAAGATTTCCGCCCTGATAATCAGTGAAATACACCCGGTCGTCGGCGTCGATGGCTATGCGGCGCGGCCGGGCGCTTTGCGGAAGTGGATACTCGGTGATTTGCATGGTTTTGGGATCGATGCTGGCCATCTTGTGGGTGCCGAATTCGCAGAAAAATGGGACGCCTTTGCGGTTGATCTGGATTCCGTAGGGCCGAGCGTCCTTGGTGGGAACCTCCTTCAGCTCGATCTTTCCGGTTTTGGGGTCGAGGCGGCCGACCATGTTTGCGACCTGTACGGTGAACCACAGGATTCCTTGCGAATCGAAGACCGGAGTATGCGGATCTTCGGCCTTCTCATTGGGCATGTGGTACTGCGTGACTTCACCGGTGCGCGGATTGAGCTTGCCAATGTGCGCGGCGAAATTTCCGGTGTACCAGATGTTGCCTTCGCCATCGGCGACGAGACCGTGCGGCCCGTCATTCGAGCCTTTGAGGGGATACTCCTTGAATGCCCCTGTGGCCGGGTCCAGCCGGCCGAGCTTGCTGACCATCTGTTCTGTAAACCATAGAGAACCATCCGGAGCGACAGCAGGATCGTGCGGGTGGGCGCCCTTGGTCGGAACGTCCCATTCGCGAATGTTGACGCTGAGATTGGCGACCGCCGAGTCGGCCTTGGGCGGTTGCGAAGCGAATACACCTATGGCCAGAACGATGACCAAGCTCAGGATCAAGATAACGAGCGGCGAGCCAGTTCGTGTTTGCATGTGAGCCTCCCGCCAGGGTGGGATGGGCGAAGCCGGCAGCGGTTCTGGATAGCGTAGTCCCGGCAGTAGGAGAGTTCAATGGGGACGGCTGCCATGCGCGAGTCACTTCTTTGGGTTGAGAAGCGCCTGGTAGACGGCGGAACGGCTTTGGTACTCGACGTTGGGCATGCCGGGACCGAAAAGACGCTGGATCATGGCGACGAAGACGACATCGTTGGTTGGGTCGATCCAGAACCAAGTGCCGGCGGCTCCGTCCCAGAAAAACGTGCCGCGGCCGTCGGGGAGATTGGCGGTCTGCGGATCGAATTCGACAGCGCAGTTGTAGCCGTAACCGAAACCGGGCCGCATGTTGTGGAGGCCAATGCCGAATTCGCCGGTGAGAAGACTAGGACCGAGATGATTGGTGCTCATGAGCTGAACAGAGGCCGGCGATAGGACGCGAACGCCATTGAGCTCACCAAAGTTGGCGAGCATTTCCGCAAAGCGAAAATAGTCCTCCGCCGTGGAGACCGAGCCACCGCCGCCCGAGGGCATGGCGGGCTGAGTAGCATAGTCGCCGCCGAAACTTTGGTCGGCGGGGATCATTTCGCCCTTGTCGTTGCCGCGGTACATGGTGACGAAGCGATTGCGTTTTTCGGCGGGAACGAAGAAGCCGGTGTCCTTCATGCCGAGGGGCTTGAAAATGTGTTCTTGCATGTAGTCAGGGAGCGATTGGCCGGAAAGTTTTTCGATGATGTAGCCCTGAATATCCATGGACACGCTGTACGACCAGCGAGTGCCGGGCTGATACAGGAGTGGGATTTTAGCGAGCTTGTCGATCATTTCCTGAAGATTCTTGCACTGCAGCACGGCGGCTTTTTGATATTCCTTGTCGACCGGACTATCGCCGAAGAAACCGTAGGTGAAGCCGGCGGTATGGGTCATGAGCTCGAGCATGGTGGGAGGATGTAGGGGATTTTCGAGAATGGTGTTGCCGGCCGCGTCTAAGCCCTTGAAGACCTTGAGGTGTTCAAATTCGGGGACGAATTTCGAGATGGGATCGGAAGGAAGCCACTTCCCTTGCTCGTAGAGTTGCAACATGGCGACGGCGGTGATGGGTTTGGTCATGGAGAAGGCCCGGAAGATGGCGTCTTTGGTGAGAGGAGCGTTGTTGGCGACGTCCTTGAAGCCGTAGACGCGATAGTCGATGACTTTGCCGTGGCGGGCGAGAATCGTGACGGCGCCGGGAAGCTGCTTTTGGTCCACGGTTTTTTGCATCAGGGAGTGGAGGCGTTCCAGGCGCTCAGAGGAGAAGCCTACGGACTCGGGCTTGGCGAGAGTCATGTCCAGCGTGGCGGTGCTGTTGGCAGCTATTTGCTGCGCACCCAGACGATCCGCTGGTGCGCTCAAGAAGAGAGTGAGAGCCAAAGTTGCAACCAAACAGCGAGGGCGAACGTTCATCATGTCGTCTCCGTAGCGTCAGACAGACTTTTTCGAAGTGGAGTGAAAAGGCGGATCGATTATATAGTCAGAAATCTTTTCTGGGAGCGTTCATGACACGGCGGGCCTGGGAGTTGCCGTTAAATAGCGAGAAGCAAAGAAGGCTTGGCAAGGCGGCGGGACTACTCATTTTGGCACTGATTATTTTGGCTGGAGTGGTGAAGACGTCGGAGGGACAGAATTCGGGAGCGCCGCCTAGCAAGATGGCGCCGCTGGAGCAGTACCTGATGGATCGAAAGGAAGAGATTGGCCTGGCGCAAAGCGCCGCGCCAGTGGCGATTTCCGGTGAGGCCGCGGTGATGGTCCTAGGACGGCGTGGTTATGAGATGGCCGTAAAAGGCAAAAATGGATTTGTATGTTTTAGTCGAACGATCGTCCTCTGGAATTCGGTCTCGCTCGAACCTTCAGGCTTTGGCGGCTCGCTGTTCTTTCATTTGGGCCATGCGTTCCTGAAACTGACGGGTGAGGTGCGGGACAATGCCAAGCTGGCGCTCAATGAGCATGAGCTGGGCGCGATGATGCATTTCGTGTTCCTTGGCGCCGAGAAAGCGCTCGAAGCGAGTCTTGGCGGCCTTGCCGTCGGGTTCGGTGACCGTTTCGGCGAGAAACTCGGGAGTTAGTGTTTCCACCCATGAAGCGAACTTCTCGCCTTCGCTGCGAAGCAACTGAACGATTTCCGCTTTCGAGCGGGGCTTGTTCTCCTCGGCGTTGAATTCGTCCATCAGGCCAAAGAAGTTGAAACCCACCAGTGTAGTCAGCTTCTTGCCGTGGACTTCTTCCCAGATACGTGTGGCTATGGCGACATGAGTGAGCATCCTGCCTACTGGCCGCACTTCGGGAGCAGCGACGAAGTCGTATTTCGATTCGGGAATATCCTCGGCAACTTGGATGGTGTTCTTGCGGACAGTGCGAAAAGCATCGGCCAGATCTCTGCCGCCATAAGGGATCATGATGCACCTCGGTTGTTGATTTGCGCCCGGAACGATGGGTCGAAAGATTCGATGCACGGGGACTAGAACGGTCACGATATTTCTTCGAGGCGCTTGGGCGCAGGCAAGAGCACGACCCGAGGCCGTAGGTTGGCGGATGGCTCAACGAGGGCCGGAAGAAAAACCCAGTTCTTTCCAAATTTTGTCCCAGTGCCAGATGCCGTAGGCGGCGGCGTCCGGAAGCCGGTAGCCAAGCTGATGGGCCAGCATGATGACCTGGGCACGATGGTGGACGTCGTGGGCAAACATGTAAAGAAACATGGTGGGACCAGCGGGCCATGCCGGTGCCCAACTGCCGCGGGAGAACGTTTTTACGCGGCGGGAGGGCGAAGCCGAAAGTACATCCTCGAGCATCTTCAGGCAAGCGGCGGAGCTCTTGCGATCCGCAATGGCGGTTTGCTTGATGGTAGATCGAGCAGGGTCGAGAGGTGCCGGGCAGCTGAGATGGGCCGCGGACCACTGGAGCCAGACCAACCGGCTGTTATGAAGATGCGCAAATATTGAAGCGATCGGACGGCCGGAGCGGGGATCCGCGCGCGGCGGTTTGGCGCGCCAAGCACGCGGATCCAGGTGCGCGAGCAGAAGCTGATTCATACGAGCGCTGGCGGCGAAGGACTCCAGCAGAACTTCACAGACCTCTCTGTCGGGGGAGGTTCGTGGCGGCATCGGCTTCCTCGTGGCGAAGTAACGAGATACACCGCAAGAGTGCGCCAAGCTGGCTATGAGTTCAATTCAAATTTAGCGTGAACGGAAGGCGCCAATCATTCGCCAGGAGCGAGCGGCATGCTGCGGCGGCGGACGCCGGTAGCGTCGAACAGTGCGTTCCCGACGGCAGGAGCGACGGCCATGATGGGCGTTTCGCCGGCGCCCGCCGAAGGGATGTCCTTGCGATCGAGGAGGACCGCTTCGACCGCCGGCAGATCGCGGAAACGCGGGACGCGATAGTTCGCGAAGCTCGGGTTCTTGATCCGTCCGCTTTCGAATTGAATGGATTCGAAAAGAGCGCCGCCGAGTCCTTGAATGTTGGCGCCGATGACCTGATTGCGCAGTCCGTTGGGATTGACGATGGCGCCGCACTCGAAAGCGGTGACCAGGCGGACGACCTGGAGTTGGTTGGATTTGTGATCTGCGACGACTTCCGCGCACGTGGCAACGTAGCTGCCCTTTTCACTGCCGGCGGCGATGCCGAAGCCCTGGCGGTCTTTCGATTTCTTAGGCGGCCAGCCAAAAGATTTTGCGGCGGCTTCGAGAACGGCGCGGAGCCGCAGGTCGGATAAATTGCGCAGGCGGAATTCCAATGGATCGAGATTGGCGGTGCGGGCGAGTTCATCCATATGCGTTTCGCGAGCGAAGTGGTTGGCGGTGGCCGCGAGTCCACGATACGAACCGCAACGGAGAACCAGCGGTACAGAATGATATTGGATGAGCTGGTTGGAAACGTCGTAAGGAGTTTCGATACCGGAGGTGCCGGAGTGATAGTTATGAAACTCCCAAGCAGTGAGTTTGCCGCTGGTGTCGATGCCGCTTTTTACTTCGATGAGGCCAGCTGGACGGAAGTAAGCCCACGTGAATTCTTCTTCGCGGGTCCACACGAGTTTAACGGGGCGGTTGGCGGATTTGGCGAGGCGGGCGGCTTCGACCGCGGCGTCGCCGGTGTGTTTGCCCCCGTAGGCTGACCCAGTGTCAGGCACAATGACCCGGACGCTGCTTTCGGGAAGGTGGAGGGCGTTGGCGACTTCTGTGCGCACGGCGAACGGGCGCTGCGTGCCGGTCCAGACGGTCATTTTGTCATTGCGCCATTCCGCGACGGCGGCGCGCGGCTCGAGAGGAACGTGGGCGATGTAAGCAACGGTGTAAGAAGATTCTAGTTTGTGCGCGGCGGCAGACAGACCGTCAGCGACTGAGCCCTTTTGCTGCTGGTCGTTGCGGCGGTCGGAGTCGGTCGACGCGTGGTGTTTGAGGTAGTCAAAGATTTCGCGGTCGGAAATTTTTTGAGGCGATTCGTTCCACTGTGCGCGGATTACAGCAAGAGCTCTTTCGGCCTGGCGCTCTGTTGGAGCCGCGGCACCGACAAAGTTTCCGTCGACAACGACGACTACTTCAGGCAGGTCGCTGGCGGCTTTGACATCGCAGGAGGCGAGCGTGGCTCCAAACGACGGCGGTCGGAGAATTTTCGCATGAAGAAGTCCGCCGGGACTTAGGTCCGTCGTGTATCGGTGCTTGCCGGTAACAAAATCGCGGGCGTCGACTTTAGGGAGCGGTTGACCGGCGATGGTCCACTCGGTTGGCGGCGTAATCGGATCGGCGTCGGGAAGAAGCTGGGCGAGAGTTTTGCCGCGGGCGAGTTCGGCATAGGTGGCGGATTTTCCCGAGTCGGGATCCGTTACTTTGGCGTTGGCGGCTTTGAGTTTGGACGGCGCGATATCCCATTGCTTGGCGGCGACTTCGACGAGCAGATTGCGAGCGGCCTCGGCGACGCGGCGCAATTGCGGAACCATTGTGGGAGTAGTCCGGCTGCCGAAGGTACCCATGTCGAATGGCGTGAGGTCCGTGTCGCCCATCACCATGCGGACGCTTGAAAAGGGGACGCGAAGTTCGTCAGCGACGCTTTGCGTGAGCGAGGTGCGGGCGTTTTGGCCGACCTCGACTTTGCCGGTAAATGAGGTGACCGTGCCGTCGTCGCCGATGTGCAGCCAAGACGTGATCTCTTTCGGAAGTTGAGGCGGCTGCATGCGCGGGCCGGAAGCGGTTTCCTGGAGCGCGGTCGCCTCTTTGGCGATGGCGAAGACGGCAATGCCGGTGCCGAGTATTTTGAAGAAGTCACGCCGGACGAGAGCGAATTGGTGAAGCGACGGAGAGCTGAATTCGTAGCGTTCCGGTTCGATGGCGGGCCCTATGGCGGATTGGTTTAGAGAGAAGCTCATGAGCGTCGCTCGCGACCCGCTTTAGCAGCCTTTTGCACGGCTTCGATAACGCGCGGGTGGGTCCCGCAGCGGCAGATGTTCCCCTCGAGGGATTGTTCGATTTCGGCGGCCGTGGGATTGGGTTTCTGCTGCAGGAGGGCGACGCTGCTCATGAGCATGCCCGAGGTACAGTAGGCGCATTGAAACGCTTCGGCATCGATGAAGGCCTGTTGAACCGGGTGCAGACGACCGGATTGCTCGAGTCCTTCGACGGTGGTGATGGATTTTCCGACAGCTGCGGAAACCGGAGTGACGCAAGAGCGGCGAGCCGCGCCGGCCAGTAAGACGGTGCAAGCGCCGCACTGGCCTTCGCCGCAGCCATACTTGGAGCCGGTAAGGCCGAGATGGTCCCGTAGAACGGTCAAGAGAGAGGTTTCTCGGTCGGCCTGAAAGGTGCGGAGCTGGCCATTGATCTCAAGAGTGAAGGACTGTGCCATAAAAGAGGGCTAAGCCTGCCGAAAATGAAAAGCCTGAGTTCAACTACATGGTGGCGCTGTCTTGAGCGCGACGCAAATTATTTTTGTGGGAGGGCGAAGGCGTAGAGGACGTTGTCCACCGGGAGGATAACGTACTGGCGGCCGTCGAGCTGGTAGGTCATCGGAGAAGCCTGTAAAGCGCCTCCCATATTGAGGTGCCAGAGGGTTTCCCCGTTGGCCGGGTTGAGGACGAGCAGGTTGCCGGAATTGTCCGCGGTGAACAGCAAGCGGCCAGCGGTGGTAAGGATTCCGGCGATGCTTTCACCATCGCCGATTTCGTGGTTCCAGACAACTTTGCCGGTGCGGTAATCGAGGGCTCGGATGGTGGAGTTGGCCCACAGGATGCGGTCGCGACCGCCCCAGCCTTCGGCTTTGGTGGTTACGGTGTTGTAGTAAACGCTGAAGAGGCGGCGGGCGTTGACAAAGAACAGCCCCGATTGCGGATCGAAGCTCGGAGCCATCCAGTTGGTGGCACCGTCGGAGCCGGGAGAGACGAGAGCGCCATCAGGAGAGGGAGTGGCTTCGGGCTTGGCGACAGGACGGCCACGCTTGTCCACGCCAGATGCCCAGGTCTGCTCGATGAAAGGCTCCGTGACGAGGTGTTCGCCGGTCGTGCGATCGAGGACAAAGAAAAAACCGTTGCGGCTGGCTTGTGCGAGAAGCTTACGAGGTTGGCCCTTGAATTCGGCATCGAACAGGACCGGAGTCTGCACTGCGTCCCAATCGTGCACGTCATGCGGAGAAGGCTGGAAGTACCAAACGAGTTTTCCGGTGTCGGGGTTGAGCGCGACGATGGTGCAGGTGAAAAGATTGTCGCCGGGGCGGCCTTCTCCGGCGAGCACCGGATTGGGGTTGCCGGTGCCCCAATATAAAAGGTTGAGGGCCGGATCGTAGGTGCCGGTCATCCAGGTCATGCCGCCGCCGTGGCGAATGGCGTCGGAATCTTTGGGCCAGGTTTCGGAGCCAGGCTCGCCCGGTTTAGGCTGCGTGTTCCAGCGCCACTGGACCGCGCCGCTTTCAGGATCGATGGACACGAGAAAGCCCGGGATATCGGTGACGTCACCTGAGACGCCGGCGATCACGTGATCGCGAATGACCAGCGGAGCCATGGTGGCGAAGTAGCCGAGTTTGCCGTCGGCAAGCGGAACGTCCCAGCGAACGGTGCCGTCTTTTGCGTTGAGCGAAACGAGATGAGCGTCGGGCGTTTCGAAAAAGACGTAGTCCTTATATATGGCGACGCCGCGCTGACCAATGTGGTCGCCTTCCGAGGCACGATGGTAGTGCCAAATCTGGTGGCCGTAACGAGCGTCCACCGCCCAGACATTGTCTGGCGTCGTGAAATAAAGTACGCCGTTCACCACGAGCGGAGTGGACTTGATGACGCTGCCACGAATGCGAAACGCCCAGGCGAGCGTGAGCGAGTTGACGTTGGAGGCATTGATCTGGTCAAGAGTGCTGTGGCGGCGGCCGGAATAATCTCCGTTGTAGGTGGGCCAAGTGTCGGTAGGGGGCTTGAGGAGTACGGCGGGATCGAGCCCCTGGGCAGAAGTGCGGAACGGGAAAATGCCCAATCCCAAAAGCGGCGTCGCCAGCGCGAGCGTCAAAAATCTTGCGAACGAACACTTCATGAAGGCTCCCATTTATGCGATGGCTATTTCAAGCTGTACAGATAGGTGAACAGATCGTGCATTTGGGTTTGTGAAACCTTGGGAAGCAGTTCCCGATGGGCTGCGAGCGGGTCGGTGAGCTCGACTTTGACCTTGCTGCGCGGGAACGAGCGGTACCAGCCATTCTTGTCGCCGATGCGGATGCCGATGGAGAAATCATCAATGTGGGAAACGGTTCCGGAGAGCTGCTCACCTGTGGCCAACGTGACGGTGGCAAGGACGGGTTTTTCGTCGGGATAAAGCATGTGCGCCTGGAGTTCGATGGAATTGTACTTATGCGCGATACCGGCGAGGTCTCCGGTGGGCGAGTGGCATTTGCTGCATCCGCCTGCGCCTTCAAAGTAAGCTTTGCCTTTATCAGCGTTGCCAGTGAGAAGTTTTTCGAAAGGATAGTCCGAGGGAACGCCGGAAGATTCAATGGCTTCTTTCGAACGGGAGTGAAGAAACGCGGAGATGTCTGAGATTTGTGCGGCGTTCAGAGGCAGAGCGGGCATGCCCTTGTCAGGACGGCCGTTACGAATGACTTCGCCGATGAGGTCGCCGTTGACGTCGTGGGCTAGCAGCGCAGAACGGACGAGGTCAGGACCGCGGGCGCCGGTGGCGTCGGGGCCGTGACAAAACCCACAGGCTTGCTGGAACTGAGCGCGACCACGATCGACGGCGGCGCGCTGTTCGGACGAAGCCTGCGGCGGGCCTTGCGCTTGAGAATGGAGGTCAAGGGAAGCGAGTAGAAATGCCGCAGAAAGAAGCAGGAGGATCGAGACGTTTCTCATAAGTTCAGAGTAAGAGTCTAACGCAGGACGAGAGATACGCAACCATGGGCAAGAGCTTAGACGACGGCCGGAGGTAAAAAGTGTCGCGGCTGACGGGAGGAATGCGAGCGCTCAGTCTTGCTAGTTCACCGTACATCTGAAGACGGTAAGAAGGGTGATTTCTCAGGGCCCCACTGTTTCTCTTCCCGACCGTGCGCCGCTGTTTTGATAGCATGGTCTTTCGACGTCATGGATACTCCGCCGCGAGAAAAACCGTTGGACACAGATGAACTTCAATATATCCTCCGCTTTTACGGCCACCTGATGAGCCCTTTCGAAACCGGGAGCAATCGCTACCTCCTTGCGACGTTCAAACTTATGAAGGGAAGAACCGACTTGCCGGCACAGGAAGAGGTCCGACGCAGCGCAAACACGATTTGTCGCGACATGCTCCCGGACGACGCGGAAATACTGGAGCGTACGCGCGACGGATATGAGGCGTTTGAGCGTCGCACGACGCAACGAATCCTCCAGGCTCACTCGGGAGAGACAATCTTCAACCGTTACCCGCGCTGTGGCCGGGCCGCCAAAACGCCCAGGGCTCAGCAGTGTCGTTTCTACCACAACGATTGGCACACAACATGACGCGCCTCAACGACAAACAACGTGTCCTCGAGCACTACAACCGCGCCAGCCCTTATTACCGCGCGCTCTGGGGCGAACATCTCCATCACGGCTACTGGGTCACCGGTGACGAATCCAAAGAAACAGCGCAACTCCAACTGGTCGAACATCTCGCCAAAGCTGCCAATATCCAGCCAAATTCAAGACTCCTCGACATCGGGTGCGGATTCGGCGCCAGTAGCATCTATCTGGCCCGCAAGTATCACGCGCAAGCCATCGGCATCACCATCTCTCCACCGCAAGTCGACATGGCCAACCAAGGCGCCGCTGCAGCCGGCGTTTCCGCTTCCTTCCTGTGCATGGATGCCGAATCCCTGGACACCCAGGCGGCAACCTTAACCGGTCCGTTCGACGTCCTCTGGTCCATCGAATCCATTTCCCACTACCAGGACGTTCCTCGCTTCTTCACCAATGCCGCCAAACTTCTCAAACCCGGTGGCACCTTCGCCCTCACCGACTGGTTCAAGCGAAAATCCCTTCCGCCGCGCGAGCACAAAAAGCTTCTGCACCCCATTGAAGCGAGCATGTTCGTCGAGCTCCACACCATGCAGGATTATCAGAACTATTTCACTGCGGCAGGCTTACGCACCACGCGCTCCGACGTCCTCAACCCGCACACCGCCAAAACGTGGGAGCTCTGCCTCGACATCATCAAGGACCAAGCCCTCTGGCGGCTCGCCGCCACCCATGGTCCCGACTTCGTTCGCTTCCTGCGCGGCTTCCAGGCCATGCGTTGCGGCTTCTCTTCCGGCCACTTCGTCTACGGCCTGCTCATCGCCCACAAGCCGGGACTGCAGCAGTAAAAGAATATTGCGGCAAGAGAAAACATCATTCGCGCCTCAATGGGGAGGACCAGCTCGACCGCTCGCGCTCATAGGCAAGTTCTACAACCGTCGTCTGATTTCTCGGCTATTTCTGCCCCGCCCTTTCGTATTACGATGTTCCTGTTACGCCTGCCCGCAAAAGGAGCGCCCTATGTTTCGCCACTCCCGTCGCGAATTCCTGAAAACCGGTGCCGCGGCCAGTGCATTCGCACTTACCGGGACACTCCCGCTCGCCGCCACTCGCCAAACCGCCACCGACTGGGTCACGCTCGGCAAGTCCAACGTCCAGGTCACGCGCCTCGCCTTTGGCACCGGCAGCATCGGCGGTCAAGTGCAACGGGAGCTGGGTCAGGAAGGGTTCACCAAACTCGTCCGCTACGCCTACGACCGCGGCATTCGCTTTTTCGAAACTGCCGAATCCTACGGCGAAATGCATCGCATGCTGGGCGTCGCGCTAAAGGGAATTCCGCGCGACTCCTATCGCATCATGTCCAAAGTGACCACCCGAAACAACGTCAACCCGCTGGAAAAATTCGACGAACTCCGCAAGCTCGCCAATACCGATTACTTCGACATCATGCTGCTCCACTGGCAGCACACCGCCACTTGGCCCTCTGATACCAGCCGATGGCAGGATGGCATTCTTGAAGCCCAACACCGCCAGGCGATTGTCAGCCACGGCGCCTCCGTTCACGGCTTGCCCGCTCTTCGCCAGGTGCCTGCCAACAAATGGCTCGATGTCGCCATGATCCGCATGAATCACAAAGGCGCAAAAATGGACGCCGAGGATTACGACACCAATGGCTTGGGCAACGTTCCCGAAGTTGTCACGTATGTTCAGCAAACCCGCAAGAACGGCATGGGGATCATCAGCATGAAACTCTGCGGGGAAGGCACCTTCAATCGCGAAGACCGCCAGGCGGCCATGCGCTTCGCCTTCCGCAATGCGGGAGTGGACTGCGTCACCGTCGGGTACAAAAACATCGCCGAAATCGACGAAGCCATCGAAAATCTCAACCTCGCCCTGGCCTAGTCTCGCCGCGCAGCGCCCGCACCCTACCGGCTGCTGAGGTTTCAACCTTGCGGCATTCCGGGAAGACCGACGCGACGCAACAGCTCCTGGAAGCGAGGGTGGTTCCGCAAAGCATCCATGCTGGGATCGATATGAAGATAAATGAGCCAGTGGGAATGCTCTTGGTACGATTTCTCCAAATATTCCATCGCGCGGTCATTTTCTCCCAAGCCGATATGCAGGCCGGCGAAGAAGTGAGGCGCAACATACTTGTGCTTCGTCAGGGTGGTCAGTTCGTCGAGCACCTGAAGTGCATCGCTGGTCCTCCCCGACATTCCGTAAGTGTGTGCTAGTGCGGCGCGCATCAGCGGGCTGCCGCCTGACAGGTTCACGCTCTTTTCGCCCGCGGTGACGGCCAAATCGTAGCTGCCGGTGATCCGGTAGAGCAGCCCGAGAATCCAGTACGTGACCGGGTAGAGCGGGTCTAATTCGACAGTGCGCAGGAGTTGCTCGATGGCTTGGTCGTACCTCCGAGCCATGTAGAAGGCCCATCCGATGGCGACACTAATAATCAGGGACAATGGATCGAGTTGCTGGCTTTCTTCCATTTTGGCGATTGCTTCGATCTGGCGGCCCATGGTCATGATAAATTCGGCGTGCCAATGATTGGCGGTTGGATAGGTGGGATTCAGCGCAAGGCTGCGTTTGAATTCGGTCTCAGCTTCTGGCCATTGCCAATCGTAGAGCCAGAGCACCGCTGCAAGGGGCGTATGGGCTTCGCCGAGACCCGGGTCGAGCTGCAGAGCTGTCATCGCGGCGGCTTTACCTTTGGGGAACGCGTCCTTCGGAGGCAAATAGCTGTTCCAGCCTAACAACACGTAGGAATCGGCCAAGCCGGCATAGGCGAGGGCGTAGGCCGGGTCTTTGTCGGCCGCCTGCTGAAAATAGCCGATCGCCTTGTAGAAACCTTCTTCCGTCCATCGGTTCCAATGATGACGGCCTTGCAGGTAGAGCCGGTAAGCCTCGGCGTCCTCCGTATGGCGCTTGATCAGCCGTTTTCTTTCTGCCCGCGTTAGCTGTAACCGCAATTTTCCCGATATCTCATTGGAAATTTCGTCCTGGATCGTAAAAATATCACCCGGCTTACGGTCGAATTGCGAGCTCCATAGCTGGGTTCCTGTCGCAACGTCGACCAACTCTGTGCCAATGCGCAGAGAGTCGCCGCTTTGCATCATTCTGCCTGTGAGGACTGCTCGCACCTGGAGCTCGCGGCCGACCGCCTGCGGGTCGATCTGCCGGCCCTTGTAACGGGATACCGTGCTCTGCGCGATGACGCGAAGTCTCGGTACGGTCGCGAGGTTGTTGATGAGGCTGCCGGGAATTCCGTCGCTGAGGTAGTCGCTTTCAAGGTCACGAGTAAGGTTCTCGAATGGCAAAACGGCCAGTGAGCCAATCACTTTTGCGGGCCGTTGCGCGCGAAATACGCCCGTCCGCGCTGCGGAACTTTGTGACTTCGGTTTGCCAGCAGCGGAAACCCGACGCGAGGACGATATGAAGCCTGACTCGGTGTGTCCTTCCGCATCTTGGCGGCCCGCCTGCACGACTCGCTGGAGGCCCTGCAGGTCCGTGAGCATTTCGGCAGCATGCTGGTAGCGCTGCTCTCTGTCCTTATGCAGCGCGGTATCAATGATCTCCTCGAGGCGCGGCGGGATACCCGGATCAATACTGCGCACCGGAACCGGCGGCCGCGTCAGAACAGCTTCTATAATCGTTCCGCCGGTGCGGCCCCCAAACGCTTGCCGCCCGGTGGCCATTTCGTACAGCACGACGCCGAGCGAGAAAATGTCGGTGCGCGGGTCCAGATCGTCTCCGCGTATCTGTTCGGGTGACATATAGGAAGGAGTTCCGCTGATGATTCCAACCACCGAATCGGAGTCCGGCGATTCGCCTCCGGAATCCTTGTCGGCACTGGGAACCGCTTTGGGAACAACCTTGGCCAGGCCGAAATCGAGTACTTTCGTTTGTCCTCGTTTCGTTACAAATATATTTGCCGGTTTGATGTCGCGGTGAATGATTCCTTCACTGTGCGCTGCATCCAGAGCCGCTGCTATCTGGATCCCAAGGTTCAGTATCTCTTCGAGGGGAAGGGGCTTCCCTTGGATGCGACTGCGGAGAGTTTCGCCGTCGATGAATTCCATGGCGATGAACGCCCGGCCTTCCTGCTCCCCGATGTCGTAAATCGTGCAAATGCCGGAATGATTCAGAGCAGACGCGGCTCGCGCTTCGCGTCGGAACCGTTCGAGCGCCAGCGGCTGGTGAGCCACATTTTCGGGCAAGAATTTGAGGGCGACGAAGCGTTCAAGGCGCGTGTCCTTGGCCTTATAGACGACGCCCATGCCCCCGCTACCGATTTTTTCGACCATGAGGTAATGCGAGATGGTCTGGCCGATAAGTGAGCCGGACGTCATGGTGTCGTCATGTTAGTTGGCGGCGCGGAAGCAGTCAACGAAACGCGGTTTTCGAACACGTAAATTCGGGCTCTGCGAGTTGCGTTTTCACTTGGGCACCCGGCGGCGCCAGGTTCCAAGTGGCTCGACGTCACAAAACACCACCGAAGTCGACCAAGCCACTTAACACCCATTCTCCGATTCGCTCGCTGACCCTGTGAACCATGTCAGCCACCGAATAACCGTTAAAACTTTGCACTCCGAAACGTCTCCTTGCCGCCCATCACCGTCAATAAAACCTCCGTCTGCAAAATCTCGGCCGCCGGCACCTTCAAAATGTCTTTCGACAACACCACAAAATCCGCCAGCTTTCCCGCCGTCAACGTTCCTCGTACATTTTCATCGAAACTCGCGTACGCTCCGTCCCGCGTGAAGTGCCGCAGCGCCGCCTCCACCGTAATCCGACCCGCCGGATACCACCCTCCCGCCGGCGTGCCCTGCGGCGTCATCCGCGTCACCACGCAATAAATTGCCGGCAACGGTTCAAACGGAAACACGCCCCAGTCGCTGCCAAACGCCTGCACCGCGCCTGCATCGTCATAAATCTTGAACGAATCCGCATGCGCCGCCCGCTCCGGCCCCAGCAGCACCGCAAAATTACCCAGCGTCGTGGCATCCGGATTCGCAAACATTGCCTGCGTAGAAGCAATCACGCCCAGTTGCTTGAATCGTGGCAGGTCCGCCGGCAGCGGCACCTCCGCATGTTCCACGCGATGCCTCCGCCCAGTGGTCCCATTCATCTTCGCTGCATACGCAAACGAGTCCAGCGCCATATGGATCGCTTTGTCGCCGATCGCATGCAGCATCACTTGGAACCCTGCCTGGTCGTAAAGAGCGACGGTCTTGTTCAGATCATCCTGCTCCCAGAACGGAATTCCTCCTCCTCCCCCCACGTACGGCTCAAACATCACCGCCGTTCGCGCATCCACCGTCCCGTCCAGCATCCCTTTCACGGCGCCGAATTTCAGCAGTGGCCCCTGAAACCTGTCGCGCAAGTCGCGGTACTTGGCGAGCTCCGCCTCAGTCAAAAACTTCTTCAAATGGTGATCTTTCGGCGCCAGTCCTTCTTCCGGCAAGATCGGCGGCGCAAACCGGAACCGCAACTTCAGCTTCCCCTCTTTCGCCGCTTGCTCAAACACCGGAAACGTCTCTAGGCTCGTCCACGCATCCTGCACCGAGGTCAGCCCCGCTGCCGCCGCTTGGTCCATGTGCGCCAGCAGCGATTGATAGCGATCTTCCCTGGTTCGTTCCGGAATCTTGCGGTTGATCAACTCCTGCGCCGCTTCCTTGAACTCGCCCGTCGGATCGCCGCTCGGGTCCTTCATGATGTGTCCGTTCGGCGGGTCCGCGGTTGCCTTCGAGACACCGGCAATCTGCAAGGCTTTCGAGTTCGCCAGTCCCATGTGCCCGTCGCGTTCTGCCACATACACCGGACGGTCGGAAATCACCGCATCAATGTATTTCTTGTCGACCATTTGGTTTGGAAACGCTGAGTACCCCCAGCCATACCCGGTAATCCACGGCAGTTTCGGATGGGCTTTTGCAAATCTCTCCAGCCGCTCCTGGAACTCCTTCAGCGTCTCCGCACCATGCAGGTCCACGTCGTTCACAGAACTCCCGGGCCAATGCGCATGCGAATCCTGAAATCCCGGCACCACCAACAAGCCGTGCAAATCCACAACCGCAGCATCCTGCCCCGCCAGTGCCCGCACTTCCTGCGTCGACCCTACCGCCACGATCTTGTCCCCGCGGACCGCCAGCGCCTCCACCACTGGCCGCGCCTCCTCCCCCGTCCATATCTTGCCGTTTACAAAAATGCGCTCAACCTTCTGCCTCGGCGTCTGCGCTGGAGCGCCAAGCGCCACGAATGCGAAAGCTGCAGAAAAGGCCGTTAAGCGGACACCCATTCAATCCTCCGGAACACGCCACTCAAATCGAAATGATAGCCGGTCGGAACCTTTCCTCGCAGGCTAACTTTACCGAGCCAAATGGTTCCCATTGCTGCGCGCCCGTACCGCTGTGAAACCCGACAATTCAACAATTAAACGGGGTCTTTAAAGTGCAGACTCTTCGGCGTGGCGCACGCCTGGGTTCTCGACATTGCTCGGGTGCTGGCCGGATTCTCTGCCCTAGGCAGTGGCGACCACCGCCTCAGTCCTCTCCCGTCTTTCGTGCAACAGCCGGCGCAGACGTTGGCGGGCTTTGCGAAGCCTCGATTTCGAGCAGCTGATCGAGCATCCCAGGCGTTTCGCGATCTCGCTGTGCTTGTATCCAAGGACGTCGTACAGCAAGAACTGCCGTTTGTAACCGGGTGACAACTTGCTGAACGCGCGTTTCAAGTTGAGCCGGTCGACAAGACTCGATGTCGGAGCGTTGCCATATGCAGGTTCGCGCGACCACTCTTCATTTGCTGTGTAGCGCTCCAAATCTTCGACCCAAGCTTCGGCCGGCTTTCGGTGGCGCATGTGCAACAACACCACGTTGACCGTCACTCGATGCAACCAGGTAGAAAAGCTCGCTTCGCTGCGAAATGTCCCGATTTTTCGAAAGAGCTGCAGGAACGTCTGTTGCGTCAAGTCCTCGGCTTCCGCCTCATTTCTGGTCATGCGAAGGCAAATGCTGTAGACGCGCCTAGAGTACGCCTGGTAGAGGTACTCGAAGGCGGCGGCATCGCCACACTGAGCTAGCGCTATCGCACGGCTCTCGCTGGTCACGTTTTTCGTAAACGTATCTGTCATTTCCATTCACCTTTAACGTCAGGGCGAGGCTTACGCGGCCTTCGCCAGATCAACTCCGGATGTCTCTCGAGCGGCGCTAGGGTAGGAACTTGTAGCCGGCGCCGTGCACGGTTCGAAAATGTACCGGCCGGGATGGGTCCCGTTCGAGCTTCTGACGCAGTCTCAAAATGTGGTTGTCGACGGTGCGCGTGGAGGGGTAGTTCTCGTAGCCCCACACTTCGTTGAGCAATTCATTCCGCGGAATGACCCGCCGTGCATTTTGCGCCAGATACATCAGAGTCTTGAACTCCAGGCGAGTAAGCTTGACCGGCTCACCGTTGCGGCTCGCTTCCATGAACGAAAAGTTCACTTCCGCATCGCCGAACGTCAAATCGCTTTCCGAGCTCTTAGACCCACGTGGCTGGGCAACTTTTCCGAACAACTCAGAAATCGTTGATGCCGCGGAGATCTCAGCAAGGGGATTGTTTACAGCAAGCCTTGGCGAGTCAGCCTTGCCATTCTCGCGAGCGGGAAGTAAAACCACGACCGGCACGAAGCGGGATATCGACCGAGCTTCTTCAAGACCGATAATTCGTACCGCATGTAAAGATTCATTGACATTCGGTGCCGCAACCGGCACCAATTCCGAAATCGGACTCTTTGCGACTGCGCCCATTGATCTGTCTCCTCTTTTTCTTGCGAGCCAAACTACCTACGTTCCTTCAGATAGGCTTCCCAGCAGTCCCGGCCTTGTTGCCTGCAGTGGAAGAAGTAGTAGCCTTCCTTGCCGGGAATCTTGAAATACACGAAGCCGAGACCTTCTCCCGGGAAGATAGGCTGCTGACATTTGCTGCAGACGACCTCTCGCCTGAATTCCACGGGTTACTCCTCCCGGCCTTGGTACCTGCGGCGGCGCGAAAAAGGCTGCTTCGCGACACATCGAATCATGGCGCCGGCGTAAGGCTGTAGCTATTTGTCCCTACTTGAGATATCGGAATTGGGAGGGAAAAGACGACAACGGCTAGGAAAGACTGGGGAAGTCGAAAGACGATGGCTTCTGAGTCCCTGATTCTGCCAATTGGTGGGCCGCGCGGGTGTGGAATGGCCGTGGGCTGTGACCCCTTCTAGCTCAGAAGTTGCCGATCATCCACACATTCGACTCCGAACTCGCACCCATAAGCGCAAGATGCCGCCCATCAGGCGACGGAATAGCCCAGGCGTAGGGCGACCGAGGCGGCTGCCAGATAGCCCGGGCGTCACCGTTGAGGCCAATATGCAACAAGGTAGCGCCCCCTGGTTGCAGCGTTGACACAAACATACTTTGGGAATCACTAGCCCAGTTCAGATCCAGGAGGTTGGAATAACCGTTCATCGTGACGGTTTGACCTCCAGCCAGTGGCACTAGCCGAATTTGATTCCCATACCTTTTCACGATTCCGATTCGTGATCCATTGGGAGAAAGTTGCCACGTGTAGTCGAACCCGATATCCGCACTACTGCCCGCCTCAAGCGGAATCCGTACAAGTTCCTTGCCCGGACCGCCGAGTGGGTCAAATGCGGCAACCACCAGCTCATTCTTGTCCTCCGACGGTCGCCCAAACACGCACAAGTTGGCGGCTTCATTGGTGCACCAAAACTGAACGAACCCATGGGTTTCAAATAATTGCTGAGGAACGCCGCCCCTCAGGTCAACTCGATAAATGGCCATTTTGTGCGAGCCGTTGGGCTGACCCTCCAAAAGGATCCAGGCTCCATCCGGACTCAACCGAGCCACATAGAAATTCGTGTCACCCGCGGTCGTAATGGGTTGCGGGGTACTGCCCTGATCGAGCGCCTGCCGATACATTAGCCGGATTCCCGCCCGTTGCGACGAGAAGATGACTTCGCGGGAGTCTGGCGTCCATGCCAGAGGGATGTTGTAGTTGTCATCGAGCGTCAACCGACGGGATTTGACGAGACGGCTTTCGTCGCTGGTCAGGTCTCCGACAAAAACAGAAGCGTGCTCGGTGCCCCTTACAAAAGCCACCTGCTTTCCATCCCTCGTGGCACTGAAGCTGTAGACAGAAAATCCCGACCAATCTGTAAGTTGCCGGGCTCGGCCCTGCGGAGTCCCCTTCTTTGCGTCAACTCGCAATTCCCACAGATTATCGGACTCAGCCGAGCCGACTTCCGTGTTTCGCGAATAAATAAGACGTTCTGACGAGATCCAGGTGAATGCCTTCAAATGGTTATCTTGGAGGATCATCGTTTTGTTGGCACCGCCCAGGTCACAGCTCTCGACCGACAAATCGACTCGATCGCCTTGCCAACGCTCATAGCTGTACGCAATCCGCTCTCCGGTTGGCGACCAAACGATTTTCCCGATAGTTGCCCCGTTTTCGGCTGTCACTATTTTGTACGGAGCGTCTCCGTGCGAACCCATCAACCAAATCTCGCGTGCCCCAATCGCGCTCCGCAGCCTTTGATAGGCAATTTGCGAGCCATCGGGTGAAAGCCTTGCTCCGTCGAACATATCCTCAACTTCAGCGAGTTTCTGGATCTCGCCTCCAGTTGTCGGAATCGACCACACCGTGGATGGCTTCCCGGGGCCGCTAACCGAGGCAAGGAATCGTGTGGAGTCCGGGAACCAACTGCCAAACGACCAGGAAGCGGTATCAGGTTGGACGCCAGGTGGCGAAGCCACCTTTTGGACTGCGCCGTTCGCTACCAGCTGCAAATGAATGCCTTGCTGGTCGGCGTAGCCCAAGAACTTGCCATCCGGAGAGATCGCGGCGCTAAGCACCGGCGAATCCTCGGCGTTGGCAGTGAGCCTGCGCTGATTGAATTGCGGCCGAGGTTCGGGACGACGGGGAATGACCCAAGTGACGGTCGCCGTGCCCACCAGAGCCGCTGTGAACAGCACCGCCACGGTCACACTAGTCTTATGACGACGAATGAATTTCGTAGTGCGATAGACCAGGGTGTCTGGCCGAGCAGTGATGGGTTGGTGCCGCAAATACCGTTGCAGGTCTGCTGTGAAGAACTCAATCGAAGGATATCGCTCCTGCGGATTCTTCTTCAGCGCTTTCCCAACCATGGTGTCCAGGTCGCCGCGCAGCAACCAGACCAGTTTGTCGGGAGTGGTGGCGCGTCTTCCGGCATTTGCCGCCGCAGTTTCGTCTTCGCTTTTCATCGAGGCTACAACGTCCGAAGGGCGAGGTGGTTCAACATCCACGATTGCTTTGACCAGACGCGCAGGTGTCCTGGAATCCGAGCCGGTGGGATGGCGACCGGTCAGCAGCACATAGAGCAGGACCCCCGAAGCATAAACATCCGTCGCTGCGGTCACAGCTTCGCCCTTCAACTGCTCGGGAGCGGCGTACTCCGGAGTCATCGCTCCGCCACCTTCGATCGTAAGCGGCGCTTCCCCGTTCTTGCCGTCGCATTCAAGAAGTTTGGCGATTCCGAAGTCGAGGAGTTTTGCCTCGCCATCAGTCCGCACCAAAATGTTCGACGGCTTCAAGTCGCGATGGACGATGTGATGGGCGTGAGCGTGCGCTACTCCTTGCAAAGCATCGAGGAACAGCCGAATGCGAGCCCGGATATCGAGTCCCTGCTGATCGCAGTATCGGTCGATCGGTTCGCCATCAACGTACTCCAGGACCAGAAAAGGCTCTCCGGTTGAAGACACTCCCGCATCGATGAGTTCCGCAATGTGTGGATGTGCGAGACGGCCCAAAATTCGGCCTTCGCGTTTGAATCGCTCCTCGCCGCCTTTCCCCATCAGGGCGATATTCAACATTTTGATTGCGACGCGCCGCTCAAAACGGCCGTCGTTTCGCTCCGCGAGCCAAACGGTGCCCATTCCTCCATGGCCAATTTGCGAGATCAGCGTGTAGACGCCAAGAACTTGCCCGGCCGAGCCCTGTCCGCGAGGAAGTTGCGGAGTTTTCGCCTCGAGAAATCCTTCTTCGCTGAGTGCGCGATGCTCGGCGAGCAGCGTTTCCAGTTGAGCGGCAAGGGCCGCATCCTCACGCCGCAGCGCGGCAAGCCAGGCAGAGCGCTCGTCGTCTGGCAGTTCCAGCGCCTGGTCGAGGTACGGACTGAGGATTTGCCACTGCTCGGGGCTGAGCTTGGACATCAATTCCTCAAACCGGCAAATCCGCCCGGATGTTGCGATGGAGATAGATGCGGGCCTTTTCCCATCGTCTCTGCACGGTGCGTTCCGACAGGTTTTCCAACGCGGCGATTTCGGCAAAAGAAAAACCGCAAAAAAACTTCAGGTCCACGAGTTCCGCGAGCTTAGGTTCGACTTTCGCCAATTGATCGAGTGCGTCGCTGATCGAAGAAAGCTCCCTGACGTCGGGGAGAAACTCTTTAGCGTCGGTTTTCAGCGATGTGATCTCAAATTCGCCGCCTCGCTTGATCGCATTGCGGCTTCGGGCATGATCAATGATCAATCCGCGCATCACCCGTGCGGCATAACCCATGAACCGCGGCCGGTCCGGGAAGCGATTGCCTTCGCGTGCGGCAATGTCTAGGTAAGCCTCATGCAAGAGCGTCGTAACGCTCAGACTTGCTGGCGATCCCTTTCGCGCCAGCTCCCGTTTTGCCAGCCGGTGCAATTCGGAGTACAGCGTGCTGAAAAGTGTGTCCGCGGCCGCGTTATCGCCGCTTTCAGCCGCGCCGATGAGCGAGGAAATTGTCGACCCCACCCGGCACCCTCCTGCCGGCGAATCGCCCAGAAGTGCCTTGAGTGTCGCACATTTACCAGCAACGACCAAGGTATAGAGACCATTGGTAGCGGGTTGTTTCAATTCATGCGGCACATGAGCTTGCCCTAAGCGTTGGTGACGCTTAGCAGATTGCCATCGGGGTCCTTAAACCAAGCCACGCGCACCGTTCCGCCAGGCACGCTACAGATACCCAGTTCGTTTTGATTGAAACCTTGATAGATATTGAAGGTCACGCCCTTTTCGCGCAGGGCTGTCACAGTCGCCGCCACATCCGGCACATGAAAGCCGAGGATGGTGTGCTCATGCGGCGTGAAATCGGCCACGGCAGAGACTCGCAAATGGACTCCACCAGCGTTGAAAACGGCGGCCAGGTTGTCCTCATACTCCAGTATCAGTCCCAGTGTGTCGCCATAGAACCTGGCGGCGCGTGCGCGATCTCTCGTACAAATGACAATTGCTGGTTTTGCAGCCTCCAGAATTCCCATCTACGTTCCTTCCTCTCTTTTGAGCACTTTCGTTTTGTACCCGCCGATTCGCTACACACGTTTCCTAGATCCCGATCGACCGCAATCGTAGATAAGATAGGTCAGCGCAACTTTGGAAATGCCGGGCTGTATCGGAAGACGGTTGAAAATAAAAAAACCGCCAAAGTCTGGCGGTCGGTACACTCATTCGCTACTGATGTTTGTACTCCCGTAGATGCCTGCCTGTAAAGAGTAGAATGCCCAGTTGTCCTGGCCCAATCATTCTGTCACCCCTTAACAGCCCGGTGGAAAAATGCCCCCCCATCAACAGGAAGCCGTTCGCCGTGGGTTAGAAAGAGTTGCAACGAGTGGCGGCAATTGCTGCTTGCCTGAAAGGAGAGATGGCGTGTGCCAGAGCCGCCGAACTTTTGTACTTGAGCGTGCGCCAGATTCGGACCTAAGAGGGGCCACAGGCATTTCAGTTTCAGTCAAAATGGCTGACTGACGCCAAGCGGTCCATCAGGACCCGGCAAAGTATCGACTCGTTTTCCCGAGGTGTACAATTTGCGCGTCGTGAGGATCATACGTTCAGGGCTGTTCACGTTGGCTCTTTTTTGTATTCTGCCAACCTCGTCCACTCGCCTGGACGCCCAAGATACTCAGCACCCACCCGCCATCCGAGTCCGCGTAGACTCCGTATTTATACCGGTGGTCGTCCGCGATGCCCAAGGTCACGTCGTAAGTGATCTTGCGAAGGACGACTTCCAGATTTTCGACAATGGCAAACTGTTTTCGGATTTCGGATTCGCGCTTGAGAAACGCGCCGAAATTTATTCGACCAAAGCCGCAGACTCGCCCGCCCCCGCCGCCTTGAATCAGCCGCCAGCTCTGCGTGCCGCACCGGCTCCGACACGATTTATCGTTTTTGTCTTTGATAACCTGCATCTCAGCGTCGGCGAACTTATGCGGGTAAAACAATCGGCGGCCAAAATTCTCGCGGAGACGATTACTCAGACGGACATGGCCGCCGTCGTTTCATTGTCCGGCATGAATAGCGGGTTGACTCGCGACACGGCGAAGTTGCAGGAAGCCGTGAATAAGATCAAAGTTCAGCAAGTGTTTAGACATGATGATCACGCTTGTCCCAACATCGACTACTACCAGGCAGACCTGATTCAAAACAAGCACTCGGAGTTGGCTCTCGAGGCTGCCGAGGCGGATTTCGTAGCCTGTGCGAATCTTGTCGGGCAACCGCCAAACATGGTTGAGACATTCGTTCGCTCCGCCGCTTCCCAATCCCTCATGAACGGCGAACAAGATATGACCGCCACGCTGACCAACCTCAGAGAGATTGTCAAAAAAATGGGGACGCTTTCGGGCGAGCGCACACTCATTCTGATTTCCCCCGGGTTTTTCACCCAGACTCCATCGGCCATGGCTGAAAAGTCCCAGATCCTGGATGTCGCGGCTCGCTGCAATGTGACGATCAGCTCCATCGATGCTCGCGGCCTGTATACCACGGTAATGGACGCCGGTGAGCGCGGCGGTTCGTCAAGCCGTGACTTAATGACCGGCGAACACGCGCAGTATCACTCCGAGCAGATGAATCTCAATGAAGACGTGATGTCGGAATTGGCTGATGGCACCGGTGGAACGTTTTTTCACAACAACAACAATTTGGAAAACGGTTTGAAGAGTCTGGCCGCCGCACCGGAAGTAGTGTACTTGCTCGTGATTTCGCTCAAAGACGTCAAGCGCGACGGCAGCTACCATTCCCTGAAAGTCAAAGTCGACAAAAAGGGACTGAAGACTCAAGCCAGGCGCGGGTATTTCGCACCAGCCAAAGAGAAACCAAGGAAAAGCTCTTTAAGTCCCGATTAGTTTGCATGCGTAGGCCGTAGGGGGAGCGCTCGGTGTGCAAAAGCTGAACCGAGCGACCGAACTGATCCAGAGATACCGGGAGGCTGCCGATTACCACGGACGCTGCTGTCGCCAAGAGGACCGTCAGCTACTGCTTGGAGAATGGCGCTGCTCTGTTCCCTCTCGACCGCGATCCGCTATCTCCCATGAGCTATGACCTAGTTGAAATCGTAGCAGGCGATTCCGACGTTATCACCGGAACTGCGCAACCCCGCCGTTTTCTAGTAGCTTCGCCGTCATCGCTAGAGTGAGTAGCGCAAGACTTGCCCCCATTCGTTCTCTCCGGTCTGCTGGCGGGGACGAATCCAGCTAATCGCATCCATCTCGCGGCGTCAAAAAAGCGGTGCCACTCTGGTAGAATTCGGGCGCGAGAGAGGCTGGATCTCCGCCAGAGGCGCGCCGTGGACCGACGGGCATTCGTAAAGCGGACTTGTTTGGGCGGCGTGGCGTTGTTTCTCGATCATCGGGCAACTTCACCGGCGTATAGCCAGGACTTAATTCCTCCGGCGCCACCGATCGAGGTGCATGAGCCAGTAGGCACGCCGTTTTCTTCGCTGCGTATGCCGGGCCTCTACCCTGGACGCGTGGTGGAAATTTCGGACGCTCATTCCATCGTAGCCAACCGGGTTTCGCAATCCATTGTTCAACGAATGATCGAGCACGGCATGCGTGAGTTGACGGGAGAGCAGGATGCGCGCGCCGCCTGGAGCAAGTTCATTCAGCCGCAGGATATTGTCGGCATCAAAATCAATCCCTCGGGCGCGCCGGCTTGTTGCTCGTCGCCGGAAATTGTGCGAGAGATCGTCGCCGGAGTGCAGTCAGTCGGGGTCACCGCGCGTAATATTTTCGTGTATGACCGCTACGCTTACGAGATAGATATCGGCAGCTATCAAGCTCTGGTACCGGTAGGAGTTCGCGTGACCGGCATTCAGGAACAGAAGCTGGACACCTCTGGTTACGACCCGAACGTTTTTTGTGAAGCCAACTTCTTTGGAGAATGGGAAACACGCTCGTACATGGCCAGCATCGTGTCTTCGGGCGTTACCAAGATTATTAACGTGCCGACGATGAAGGACCATTCGGCGGCTGGTGTTACCGGCTGCTTGAAGAACCTTGGCTATGGAACTTTCAACAATGTAGACCGCTCGCATCGCCGGCCGTTCTCGTTTACGGATCCGTTGATCGGCCTCATGTGCTCCGTTGAACCGTTGCGCTCGAAGGCCGTACTGCACATCATGGACGGGACGCGGATGGTCTGGCACGGCGGCCCTCTTACACAGAACCGAGACTTTATTTTTCCGGCCGGCGTAATCATGATCGGAACCGACCCAGTCGCGATGGATACCATTGAGCTTGAAAAGATTGAGGCAAAGCGAAGTCAAGAAGGCGCGCCGAGTGTTTGGTCCCGCGATCCCAAGAGTCTCACCAACGATGGCGCGGCGTTCTACCAGGATGCGTCGAAGAATCTTTTTTACCGCCAGCCACATCACATCGCGGCGGCAGGCAAACTCGGGCTGGGAATAGCGGATCGCAAACGGATCGAGCATCAGGTGATCCGCGTCACCTGAGGAGAAATACCTGGAACGAAAGAGCAGGGACACATTGGCACGCACGGCGCACGACTGGCCAACCTTACTTTGCGACAATGCCCACAGCGGCGGGCAGGCCCCGCAACCGTGGCGAGCGCCGCGCAGGGCACGTTGGCAAATCAGTATGGAAGGAGCAGTGCGCGGCTCTCCGATCCTTCAGGGCGAACTTCTCTACGTCCCTACCCTTGCGGGATTTCTGAATGCGATCAACACTCGCAGCGGCCGGTTGCACTGGAAATTCAAAGCGCCTGCGGCCATTCATTCAACACCTTCGATCAGCCTTGGCCGCGTGCTGTTTGGTTGCAGCGACGGCAAGGTGATCGCTATTGATGCTGCCACTGGCGCGAAGTCCTGGGAAGTAGCTGCCGAGGACGAAGTATGGACGTCGCCGGTCGTTCAAGATAAAACCGTTTTCTTCGGAGGCGCCGATGGCGCTCTGTACGCCGTGCAGGGGGAAACGGGGGCGCCGAAGTGGAAACAGTCGCTGGGAGGGAGAATCTACTCGACGCCGCACGTCGACGAGCAGCGTCTTTATGTGGGTTGCGGCGACGGGAACATCTACGCCGTGGATGCGCTATCGGGCCAACTCCTGTGGAAGGTGCCCACCGGTAACGGTATCGACTGCTCTCCAGCTTTGGCCAACGACACTCTTTTCATTGGCTCGCAAGATTTCTTTTTCTACGCGCTCGACACTGGCAGCGGAGCAGTTCGCTGGAAATACGAAGCCGAGTTGGGCATCACCTCGGCGCCTGCCATATCTGGAGACCTGGTTATTTTTGGCTGCAAAGCCGGAACTTTGCATGCTGTGGACATTCGCACCGGCAAGATGATTTGGAAAACCCGTACCGCTCAAGCGATTACAGCACCCCCGGTGATCAGCGGGTCGGTGGTTTGGATCCAGGCTGGAATTACTTTGGCCATGAACTTGTCCGATGGAAGTGTTCTTTGGAAGGCCAATTTGGGAAATTCCGTGCAGTCGGCGCCGGTGGTGACCAAGGACCTGGTGTATCTTGCCGGCATGGAGGGAGAAGTCTATGCGCTGGAGTAGATTTTTGCTTGCCGCGCTACTGGCTGCGTGGCTCGTTCTCTCCGGGTCGGAAGGATCCGGCCAGAGTATGCCGTTCGTTCACAAGAAGCGCTACGCCATGGGCACGGTGTTCGAGATTGTCGCCTACAACGATTCCTTGGCGCGCGCCTCATTGGCCATAGACCAGGCACTCGACGAAGTTGTGCGACTCGACAATGTGATGAGCAACTTTAAGTCCGAGAGCGATTTGAGCCGCATGAATCGTGAAGCGCACTTTCATGTGGTGAGAATTCCGCCGGATTTATACAAAGTGATTGAAACTGCGTTAGTTTATTCGCGCCTCTCGGACGGCGAGTTCGACGTCAGCGTGGGTCCCGTGGTGGACCTGTGGAAAGCGGCGCTCTCTGGCGGCGCCACTCCGACTGCCGCCGAGCAAGCCGAGGCGCGTGCCTGTGTCGGCTACAAAAAAATCGAGTTGATCGCGCCGGACCGAATTGAATTTCGCTCGGACTGCATGCGTCTTGACCTGGGCTCGATTGGCAAAGGATACGCCGTGGACCGTGCGATGGAGATTCTGCATTCCAGAGGCATCGAGAGAGCGTACATCGATGCCGGCGGCAGCACCCTTTACGGAATGGGCGCTCCCCCCGATCACCCTGGCTGGTTGGTGCACTTACGTGACCCCTCGAATCGGCTGGATCCACAAGTGAAGCTGCGGGGCAACAGTGTTTCGACGTCCGAGCAGACCGCCGCAAGCATGCTTGAAGGCGACGCGCCCGGTCATATCGTCGTTCCCTCCAGCGGCAAACCCTTGCGCACCCGGTACGCGGTAAGTGTGACCGCTAGATCGGCGATAGCTTCCGACGCGCTTTCAACGACACTGCTGCTGCTTGGCCCGGAGAAGGGCGCGGCGCTGGTCGCGCGTCTGAAGGATGTCAGTGCGATATGGGTTTCTGCCGACGGTCGTAAAACAATTGCGGGCTCGGAAACCACCATCTTCGTTCCGCAGGCTGGCTCGTCAGCAGCCGCGGCAAACGTAAATAACGCTGCGCACGCGAGGGAGAACAAGAACTAACCATGCTTCTTCGCTCCTACGCCTATGTATTGTTGGTAGCTACTTTGCTAGGCGTTCAGCCTTCGGCAGGAAATGTGCTTTTGCGCGTTACGCCTGGCCCGTTGCCTTCCGCCAAAGTCATCGGAGTCAGCGATATCGTCTTGCATTGGCCGATCCGCGAGACTGCCAGCCTGACGAAATTGCGTGCGCTCGGTTTTCGCGTATTTCTTGAGGCGGGTTCAAGCGACGTTGCGGTTGCCGCCGCCGCCGCGGAACGCGCTGATGCCGCGGGCGTTATCCTCGAGCCCACCGGTTCCGACAGCGCCGCCAACGGTGAACTGTTTCGGTCATCCAAGACGCTTCACCCGAAGCTGCTTTTCCGTTTCTTGAATCCTGGCGGCAAGCAACCGCAGATGAAAGGGCGCTTGGTGGTGGACCGTGATGGAATACTGCAAGTTTCCAGCCCTTCTTCCCAACCTTGGCTTGATACCAACCTGGCCCTCGCGAAGTTGGCGGAAACCTTTCGTCCGGACGCCATACCTGTTCTCTACGATTTTCATTGGGATCTCTCCGATGCCGTTCAAAAACAGCTGTGGCCAAGTATCGACGATTTCGCCCTGGCGATTTCCGAAGCCGAAGCAGTCCGCGCTGACGTAATCGTGGATCTTCCTGAGCCGCTGCAAAGAGCGCTGGTGGCCGAGGAGCCGGACGCATGGGCTCTTTGGAACCAGGTGAAACGATATGTTGCGTTTTCTTCTTCCGCTCCATCGGAGGAAAAGCATTCCATCGCAAATATGGGAGTTGTCACTTGCGACGAGCAGACGAACTATGAAGCGGTGAATCTGCTGGCTCGACATAATCTTGCGTTCGAGACAGTTCGGCCACAGGATCTGAGCGCGCAACGATTGAATGACTGGAACGCTTTGGTCGTTTTTTGCCCGCTGAACAACGCCGAAATCGATTTATTGAGCGCTCTTGTCAAACGTGGCGCGATCGTCGTCCTGGTCAATCAGCACGGCGAATATCCGTGGCAGTCGAACACGCCCGTTCGTCAGGACGCGCACTCGGCAACTTTCGCCGTCGGATCCGGACAGGTCGTAGAACTGGGTGAACCAGTCACCGAGCCCGAACTGTTTGCGCGCGATCTGCGGCGCCTGGTTGGGGCGGAACGCTCGGCGCTCGGTTTATGGAATTCTCTGACCGCATTGGTGACGGGTTATCGCATGGAACAGCGGGGCGAAACGGTGCTCAATGTGATTAGCTACGCCGACGTACCTGAAAACGTACAAGTTCAAATCAAGGGGCAATTCGCTTCGATTCAACTGGAATCCCCTGAAGAAAGCTGCTGCCGCCCCCTGCAAGCTTTTGAACGCGGCGGTTTTACAGAATTTACCATCCCTCGGCTGGTCATAGCAGCCAGGGTGCATTTGAAATCTGCCGACATCAGCCACAGGGGTCCTTAAAAGGTTGCGTGGGATTCTGAGACCCCGCCGGACTCGGAGCTGGTAGACGACAGGACTTGATGGGGGAAAGAGAACAACATGATTTCGTTTGGCCGATTCCACTTGCACCTTGCGCTCATCGCGGTCGTATTCCTATCGCTCGCCTCGCAGTCGGCCGCACAGTCCCCGTCTTACGACCTTTTGCTAAAAGGGGGCCACGTCATTGACCCCGCCAACAATCTAGACGCGGTGCTGGACGTGGCCATCAGTGGAACCAAGATCGCTGCAATCGGCAAGGACATTCCCGCAGCTCAGGCCAAGAAGGTGGTCACTGTGGCCGGACTCTACGTCACCCCCGGCCTAATTGACATTCACTACCACATCGGTCACGGCGGCGCGCCACTCGATTGGTTCACTCCGGAAGCGCGCGTGCACCTTCAACCTCTGGGTATTCTTGCCGATTGGGCTTTGACTTCGGGCGTTACCACGATCGTCGATGCCGGCACCGCTGGCGCGGACACCTTTCTTCTCGAAAAAGAAGAAGTCATCGATCGCGCCCAGGTTCGCGTCCTGGCTTTTCTCAACATAGTCGGAAACGGAATGAACGGCGGACTCGAACAATCTGTCGATCAGATGGACCCCAAGCTCTGCGCGGAAACGCTAAAGAAATTTTCCGACGTGATCGTCGGTGTCAAGACCGCGCACTATTGGACCGACGATCCGTGGGATGGCGAGCACACTCCTTGGGCGGCGGTTGATCGCGCCATCACCTGCGCCGAATCTGCCAAGGTTCCCGTGATGTATGACTTTTGGCCTCGGCCCGATCGCTCCTATTCCGATCTCATTCTGAAAAAAGCTCGTCCCGGCGACATCCATACGCATGTTTTTGCGCAGCAATTTCCGATCTTGCTCAAAGACGGCAAGCTCAACCCCATCTTGATCGAAGCGCGGCAGCGTGGCGTATTCTTCGATGTCGGCCACGGCGCGGGAAGTTTCTGGTTCCGCAACGCCGTTCCCGCCGCGAAACAAGGCTTCTTGCCCGACTCGCTTTCCACTGATCTCCACACCGGCGACTACCGGACCGTCAGCATGGCGAATGTGATTTCCAAGTTTCGCGCCATGGGCGTTCCGCTCGCGGATCTCATTCGCCGCTCCACCGTCAATCCTGCCCATGAAATTCACCGTGAGAATCTCGGCACATTGTCTGTGGGCGGGGAGGCCGACATCGCCGTGCTCGAAGAACTGCACGGAAGGTTTGCCTACATCGATTGCGGTCTGGCCAAGTTGAACGGCGACGTTCAAGTCATTGCGCGTATGACGGTTCGTGCGGGTCGGGTCGCTTATGATCCCTCCGGCATGAGCATGGTGGAATGGGAAAAGGCCCGCGCGCAATATTTCAACAACCCTTCGGAAGGCAACCCGGCTCCGGCCACCGCCGAAGACTTGCCCAAGCGCTGATGGCGCAGCGCCAAGGAGAAAAGCGAATGCCCGAAAAAATGAGTCGGCGTAAGTTGCTCCACAAGGGTTCTGAAGCCATCCTTGCGGGAACTGCTGGCGCTTGTGCGGCCGCGGTCACTGGCGCGGATGCCGCGACTTCGGCAGGCACTTCGGTGGCAGCAAAAACTGTGGACTACTACGAAAAGCTCGGGCTAGTCCCATTTATCAACGCAGCGGGAACTTACACCATTCTGAGTGCGTCCACCATGCCCGATGAAGTTCAGGCTGCCATTGCGCAGGCTGCGAAAAAACCAGTTCACCTTCTGGAACTTCATGAAGCAGCCGGGAACTACCTGGCCAACAAACTTCGTTGCGGCGGAGCGCTGGTAACTTCCGGAGCAGCGGCCGGGCTCACGCTCGGAACCGCTGCCTGCATGACCTTGGGCAACAAGGAAGCCATCGCCAATATTCCCACCGATTTGAGCGGGTTGAAAAACGAAGTCATCGTGCAGAAAGCGCATCGCTATGAGTACGACCACGCGATCCGCAATTGCGGGGTGAAAATCGTCGAAGTCGAAACCGTCGAGCAGTACCAAAATGCGTTTACGGGAAAAACGGCCATGACCAACTTCTTCAACGCCGTGGAAGCTCCGATAGGCCGTGAAGACTGGATCCGGGTCGCTCATCAGCATGGCGTTCCGTGTTTCAACGACGCCGCGGCCGATGTTCCGCCCATCTCTAATCTCTGGAACTACACGCAGATGGGCTTCGACCTGGTCGCATTTTCAGGCGGCAAAGGTATGCGTGGACCGCAGTGCACCGGTTTGCTGCTCGGACGAAAGGACCTTATCGATGCCGCGCGTCTCAATAACTCTCCCAATTCGAACGCTGTTGGTCGCGGCTTGAAAGTCGCCAAAGAGGACATCATCGGTATGGTTGCCGCCGTGGACTGGTTTCTCGGCCAGGACGACGCCGCCATGGAGGCGGAATTTCGCAAGCGCGCCGAGCGCATCGCCGAACAGGTAAGAAAGGTACCGACTGTCGAGACCACAGTCTTTATCCCTACCATCGCGAATCATGTTCCGCACTTGCTCATCACCTACGATCCAGCTCGCGTGCGTACTACTGGACTTGAAGTCTTGCAAAAAATGCGCGCAGGCGAACCTCGCATTGAGCTTAACCCCGGCACCGGCGGAGCTCCCGCCAGCGCCGGGCTACCCGGAGGAGAAAACACCATTATCGTCGGGGTCTGGATGCTCCAGTCGGGTGAAGACTTGATCGTTGGTCGCCGGCTGCGCGAAGTCCTCCAAGACGCGACGCATTCCTGACTTTCGCGGCGGCGGCTGGAGTCTCTTCTTTCACCACCAACCTGTCCAAGAAATCAGGGAACTTGCTGCTCGCTCAAGGGTCGTGAGTTCGAGCTAGCGCCGCCGGCTGCTACTCAGCTCATGCCGCTGCCCGACGCAGAGAAATTAGCGCGCTCTGTCGAACGGAAATCCGTTCAACATCACGGTCTTCACATCCCCACTGCTACTTTTATCGAGAATGCAGGCAATCGCCCGCAACCTTGACACCCATTCTTTGCGAAGGTTCCGTCTTAGATCGAGGAGAATTCTTCGCCCGTGATTCGCATAGCCACGCCTATGACCCTGCCGACTACCTCAGCGTCATTTGGAAAGCGGAACGAGCGAGTTGGTTCGCCGGAATGCGGATGTGGAATCAGGGTGAGCACACCATCCTTGACTTGACACCAGCCGCAGGCATAACCCGTTCGAATGTCCAAGAAATAGATGGGCCTTGCGAACTGTGATTGCCCCATATCCTTTTCCGGCGGACCTTCGCGCACACGCGTTTGTTTGGAATCTATCTGGACGAAGGTACCAGGCGGAAGTAAGGGTGCCATCGTCCGATCGGCCTCTCCGATGTATCCGAATAAACATCGCCTCAGGTTTAGATGACGAAGCAAAGGCACCGGCACATCCCCCCAAATATTGACCAGCTGCGTCACAAGTTTCGCGCTTTCCATCAACGTGGTCGTGTCGTTTCCGCGATTGCGAGCGTTTTCAGGCGGCGTAGGAAGGAGTTGTGTCTTGGGTGGCCGGAACAACGGACGTTCTTGGGTGATGTCGCCGGGCTCTATACCGTAAAAGCCATGAATCTCCGCGATCGTAAGACCATACAGCTCGGCGAGCGTAACCACCTTGAATGAGCCCGGTATGAAGCGTCCCATCTCAATATCGGTGATCCAGGCTTTGGACAAATTGAAATCCCGGTTTTGTCGATCCGCTACAATCCTTAAACTGCGTCGCTCTACTTCACGCAAACTGAGGCCTAAGCGCAATCGGATTTTCCGGAGTCTTGCACCCGCCCGCCGAATGGTTTCCGGGTCGCCCATAAATGCGCAATAATACCGCCAGGCATATTAACTGTCGATATATTTTTAACCAAGAGCTATAGGTCTTGCGCATTCGGAGTCCCCCTAAGTTGTCCGGATTCCCGGACGATTTCAGAAACTTCGCACAAGAATATCTACCCTACCACATCGTATGCGCCACGCGGAGTGAGTGTGTCGCTCCGCTCCTCGGGCCTTCCAATGAAAGATAAGCCTCGCCGAACCTCGTCTCCGCCTTCTCTACCCTCTGACGAGTCTTCTGCGAGGACAACCGATTCTCGAACACTCGTCGATCGGATCCGCGCGATCCTCGCGGCACGCAACCTCACACTGTATGGAATCGCCACCCGCACCCGGCAGCGCCACCCGCACGTCCGCGCCTATCATCTTCCGACCAACTTCTACTTTCAGCTGAGTTCCGCCGCATGGACGCCAACCATTCATCAAATCTCGGCATTGAGCGAACTGTCTAACTACCGCATCGCCGATTGGCTGCATGTCTTTGGCTTCCAGCTGGACGACATCTCTCGGCTCCAAGCTATCCTGCCGCGCCCTCGCACCGTCGTCCTCGACAGCGTAGTTTACGACTTTCATGAAACCGTCCCGTGGTTTCGCGATCGCGCTAGTCGTGGACCGACTCCTCCGGTAGCTCCTTTGACGCAGCTCCTCAAGCCCTCGGGTTCGCGTCCGCTTAGGTCATCTGTCGAAGGCGGGTCCCGCTTTGCCTACGCGAAGATTGGGCAACAGGATGCCTTTGCTTTCCCATATCTGGTGCCTGGAAGCATCGTGCGCGCCAATCCGACGCTCGTCGCACCCGGCGGCGGTACAGGTCGGCGGCGAGACCCGCACACTCTCTTCCTCGTCGAACACCGTAGCGGATTTTGCTGTTGCCGGCTCCATTTTGGCGACAGAAATCGCATCACCCTTTTGCCAGCGCAGCTTCCGTTCGCGAACGTCGAACTTCGCCTCGGCTCTCACGTACGGATCATCGGTGAAGTCGACCTGGAGTTTCGTCCGCTCATCGGTCCGAAGGCATCGGCAATCCGAATCGGCATGTTGCCTGAAGTCGCGCCCCAACTCTCTCGCAGTTGGTCACCCGGACGCCTGGCAGTCGAGGCTTCCGGCACACAACACGCTCACTCGCTGCGTAGGGCCCGGCTTCGTGCTGGGCTGTCCCTCAGAATGGCGTCACAGATGAGCCGCGACGTTGCTAAAGCTCTCGGGGACGACCGCTACTTCATCTCCCAAGCATCTCTGTCCGACTACGAAGCGAACGATGCGCCGCCTCGCCATATCCACAAACTGCTCACCCTGTGCGTCCTTTATGCACTACCTTTCCGCGATCTCCTGAGCTCTTTCGGCATCGATCCAGTAAGTAGTGGCGCCACGATTCCTAAGCGATGGATGGCACCCGGAGTTTCCCTGGTCCCTGAAAGTCAGGCCGACTTGGCACTCACAAATCCTCATTCGCAGGGATTCCTTTCGCATATTATCGATCTGTTCGACGAGTTGCCTCTCTTTCTCCGTAATTCCTTTGTCTCGCTCTCAGGACTATCCGACGTGTCACTGCGTGACGTCTTTTGGGTGGGCGGACAGCCGCAGGCTCTGCATCCAGCGCTTGCCGGTGCGCTATTTGTCGTCGTCAACCGGCGGCGATCGACGCCGCCGGTCTTTCGCCCTAAATCACTTTGGGACCAGCCGCTCTATCTCGTCCTGAGGCGAGATGAATCGTATCTGCTCGCAAATTGCACCCGCGAAGACAAGGTCTTGGTTTTACATCCCCACGCAGCCAGCTTCGTTCCGGAGCAACAGCTCCGCATTGGCGTCGAGGCCGAAGTGGTCGGCCAGATCACCGCCGTAGTTAGATCTCTCGTTCCGCCTGCCTCTTTCTGAGGCAAAAAGGATCTTTACCAAGATTCCTACTACCGATGAGAACGTAGCCCTATCGCCCGATACTCGGGCGCCCTCATGTCATCGGGGCCGATGCAACGCATTGGTTGCGGAGCCATTTCGTTCTTGACACACGGGCCAAGATATAAATCAATGAATTCCGCATTTCAGGAGAAATTGATGAATCGGAAAACTCTCAGAACAATTGCAGTAAGAAGTTTCGTGCTACTTGTGGCGCTGCTCTCCGCCTGGCAAGCGAAAGCACAGGACGCCAAAACTCCATACCCGAGCATGGCCCCACTCGACCAATACCTGATCGCAGATCGCGACGCCGAAATCGCCCTGGCGCGAAGCGCCGCCCCGGACTCCGTCTCACACGACGCCGAAGTCATGGTGCTCGGACGGCATGGTTACGAAACCGTGGTGAAAGGCAAAAGCGGTTTCGTGTGCATGGTGTGGCGATCATGGGCTGCCGGAATCGACGATCCTGAATTTTGGAATTCCAAACTCCGGGCGCCAATTTGCTTCAACCCGCCCGCCGCACGATTCAATGTCCCACTCACGATCAAGAAAACCGAACTGGTATTAGCTGGGCGATCCAAAACTCAAGTGTTCGACGCAATCAAAACCGCTTTCGATAAGAAGGAATTGCAGGAGCTGGAACCCGGCGCAATGTGTTACATGCTCTCCAAGCAAGGCTACTTGAGCGACCGCGACGGCCACTGGCATCCCCACCTGATGTTTTTCGCTCCACTAACGGAACCGGCGGTTTGGGGCGCAGGCTTGCGCGGTTCCCCGGTCATAGGAGTTAAAGACATGGAAGAACGCTTCACCCTGTTCTTAGTCCCCGTCACCAAATGGTCCGACGGCACGTCAGACGCAACGGACGACCACTGAAGTGCGAGTTTGGCTATTCCATTCAGTGCGAGCTAGTACCACGTTTTGCAGAGGGAGCGTGCGAATGACCGGAATAGTCTCTACGAGCACTCTCGTGATCGTCCGAAGGTGTGGTGAATCGTGACCGTCCTATAGCCACCACCTTCGTTGCAGTTTCCTACAGAACTGGGCTTGATTGAACGTCTTGCCCGAGAATGTATCGCGCTTGGAAGCGACTTCAAACGCGAAGCTCGGCTCCCTGTCTTAAGCACATAATGGAGTACCGCAAACGCTAACGCCCGACTTCGTCGCGTAATCGGAAACAAAATCCATGTGGACGGTTTCGGCGTTTATCAGGCACTGACAGGGCCACTCGCCAATCCCGAGCCAAGAGCGGTAATATGCAGGCGAAGCTGCTCTCTGGTCGAGGCATGAGCCAAAATCGCCTTAAGAAGATTGCCCTTTGCGCGACTGCTGGAATTGTTCTTCTGCTTGCGCTTGTTGGACTCTTCTTTGCTGTCGAACAAAGGCGAACACAAGCGGAAACGGGCGCGGTTTTGTCGGCACTTTTCTCCCAAGGAGTGCTGCGCGACGTGGACCAGTGGGGTGCAGGACGCACAATCCAGATTCTCATTCAGCGCAATCCAGATTGTCGAGTGTGCCCTGGGGGAGCCGACAGACAATCTTGGTTTGCACAGTCATTGAAATCACGAGGAAGTTTGGTCTCAGATACTTGGTTTGCAAAGTCATCACGAATAACCCGAACCAGTTTCTTCCTGAACAGCGTATTTTCGACAGATATCAACACAGCCCTGCGTCTACCAAGCGGGGCTCGGGCGGTCTTCGTTAACCCGAGCAACTTCGGGACTGAAGCGAGCGACTTCGAAGCGAGATTCCCGAACAACTTGGGGTATTTTGTTGTCTCGCACATTGGGCTGAATCTGAAAAAGACTGAAGCACTGCTGTACGTGGACCACTTCTGCCCCGGATTGTGTAGTGGTGGCGGCTACGTCCTAATGCGCAAGGTAAACGGGGTGTGGCATGTCGTTGACCGCTGCGGCACGTGGGTATCGTGAACGGTTCCTCGCCACGAGGGTCCCGATAAGTCGTGCCGGCTCAAACGGTCGACGCAACACCATCCAATGCGTTGAATCGATAATTGCTTCCCCGGAGAAGTGATCTATTTGGCTGTCCTCGGTAAAAACCTAGCCAGGGTAGTAATCCGGCCGCTCTATCCCTTACCGAGCGATTTAGCCTTTGTTTTCAATGCAAGTCGGGTTCGACTTGAGTGTTGCATCGACCCATTGAGACCACCGCGTTAACCAGGCATGAGATATTTTGTCATTTGGTGCAGGAAACTAATTGCGATGCAGTTTCCATGGGCAGTCTTGTAACCGGCGGCTTGGAAGAGTCATAGACGATGACTGCAAAAGCGCGACGAGGCACTGTTCCAGTGGCGACCAGGCGCATGGTTACCCCGGTAGGCACCACCAGTGTGTCCCCCCTTTTCATTCGAAAGGCTCGTTCTTTGGTCTCTAGACACTGTTCTCCATCCACCGTATAGAAAGCCTCCACTCCCGAATGAAGGTGAACTCGTGAAGTCATTCCCGCCGGAATGTATGCGGATATCACGAGCATTGAATAGGCGCCCGCTTTCGGAAGCGGCGACAGGTTGACCTGCGCTATATGTCGGCCGCCGTGGTGGTCAATGCTCTCTGGTCCGACCGACATTAGCCACCAAGTACCATGCGCTCTAAACGCGATGCTAGAAGTTCCACCATCCTTTTTGGCGGATTCTTCTGAATCGAATTGATCGATATGCCAGAAAACAGGCTCTTTGGAAATGCCAGGCGACGGTTTGGTTTCAACGATGCTGCACCCGATATCACCTCGGCGCTCCGGCGAATCCGCGACGCACACTGGCTCTTGCTGGGCCCGACCTGTTCCTGCAAGGAGCAGAATAACCAGAGCTGCCCAGCCACTCACGCAAAAGAGGTTCATCGAAAATTCACCAAGGAACTAGGTTTTAGAAAATCGGGAATTGAAGTCTAAAGAAATCCGTTGCTGTTGTTAAGAAGAGATTTCGCTGAACGTCAACCGGCCCGCTCTGATCGGGCAAGTCGGCTTACCCGGACGATTCGATCAGCTACTAGCACTTTCCGGTTTCGCCGTTATCGGGACCTAGCCAATCTTCCCACTGGAGAGGGCTTTTTTCGATTCCTGACCTTAACGCTGCAGAACCGTGTTAGCGTCGGGGTGCAGCCCAGGCCTAAGAAAACGATCTGAGAGCCATGAACATCCTGCGCTCCAATCTCGCCCGCATGTTTTTCGCGTTGTTGACCTCGGCTTTGATCTTTGCCGCTGCAGCGGAGTCGCAAGCTCCCAATGTGACGCTCCTCAGCACAGACAACGCCTACAATCCAATCCCCAGCCCGGACGGTAGATATATTGCCTATGTCCGAACGGGTTGGGGCAGAAAAGGCGGAACCGGCGGCTTCGGACGGTCGAATTTCGTGTCTGAAGTAATGGTCATGGATGAAAACGGCGTGCCGATCACTACCATGCCATTGGCGGATACGTTTTTGAGCGGGTGGACGCCCGACAGCAATCACGTGGTTTGCTTTCGAGACTGGGCATACGCGTTGATCTCAATGAATGGAGAGCGAGTCGTCGAGGGGCGAATTCCGTTCGATCCGAACAAGCACCCAGCACCCGAATGGGTGGCATATTCGCCGTCCCTCGCGACGGTCGTCTGGAGCCGACCTATGGGCAACTCTCTTGGAGCGATTGAAAGGCCCGGCGGCACGATCGTCAGTGAAGAAGTTTTTCGGCTGGAGCGCGTAGTTCCATCGCCGGACGGTCGATATCTGGCCGTATTTGGCGAATTCCCCGATGCAGAGCTCCGCGTCTATGATCTCCGTCTCGAATCGTGGACAGATTTGGGAAGAATCAACATCCATCCGGACACGGACTGGGGGTACATACAGCCAGACTGGACTCCCTGGTTTGCCGATGGCTCTCGACTGGTTTTTCTCAGGGATTCGACGCTCGTGATCGCCAGCCCCGACGGAACAACGAACACCGAGGTCAAGATCGATAGTCCGGCCGGGCTTCCCGTACCCTCACCAGACGGCAAGTCGATCGCATACGTCTCCTTCGAGCCGCGTCCAAGGAGGGCGCGTCCAGATCTGCAGTTTTGGGGAGGAACGACGATCTGGGTGGTTTCTGCGGGGTCAACGGCTCGCCCAGTCACTCAGAAGGATCAAGACGAAGTCTATGACCTGAAATGGCTACGCAACGACACACTCGTCTTTGACCGTGTTGCTGATGAAGCGTTCTACAGACATGCACGCATTTGGAAGGCCGCGGTTCCTCGTTAGATCAAAACGGACCGTCGCAAGTGACCGCCAACTCCGGTTTACCAGATGGGATGAGAAGGCCGGTCTCCAGCGGGATGCGATACGCTCCCAATGTTCGACGTGCTTGAGGCACAAAGAAAAGGAGACCGGCGATGCAGAAGATTAGCACTATGCGGACGAGTGGAAAAAAGATTTTCAAAGGGCAGCTCACGATTGGGTTGGATCTGGGAGATCGTTCCAGTTCTTATTGCGTTTTGAGTGAAGCAGGCGAAGTCATTCTGGAACAAAAGCTACCAACAGCTCCAGAAGCAATCAAGCAGACCTTTACAAAAGTGCCGCTGAGTCGCATAGCGATGGAGACGGGAACGCATTCTCCGTGGGTTAGCCGGCTGTTGAAGGCGCTGGGGCACGAGGTGATTGTGGCGCACGCACAGAACGTGCGCTTGATCGTGAAGAGCCGGCGAAAAGATGATCGCATGGATGCGCGGACACTGGCGCGGCTGGCAAGAATCGATCCGGAGCTGCTGAGCCCAGTGCAACATCGCAGCGCCCAAGCCCAGTTGCACCTGACCGAGATTCGTGCGCGAGCGGGACTGGTGAGTGCTCGAACGGCTCTGGTGAATGCCGCACGAGGATTGGTGAAGGCGCACGGCGAACGGCTGCGCAAGTGTGGCACCTCTCAAGTCGGTCGGGAAATCACGAGTGCATTGAGCACGGAATTGCGCGAAGCCTTGGAGCCGTTGTTGCGAGAGGTGGAATCGTTAAACGAACGCATCCACGAATATGATCGACGGATTGAAAGCATGACCAAGGAAAGGTATCCGGAAACGGCGCTGCTCAAACAGGTGAAGGGTGTGGGAGACCTGATTGCGACGACCTATGTTCTGACCATCGAGGATCCGCATCGATTCCGGAAGAGTCGCGACGCGGGATGTTTTGTGGGGTTGCAGCCTGGACGGAGGAACTCGGGCGAGAGCGAGCCACAGATGCATATCAGCAAACAAGGGGACGAGTATCTGCGGAAGCTGCTGGTGCAGGGAGCGCACTACATTCTGGGACCTTTTGGGGAAAATAGTGATTTGCGGCGCTGGGGACAGAGACTCGCCGCGCGAGGAGGGAAAAACGGCAAGAAACGGGCGGTCGTGGCGGTGGCGCGAAAACTAACGGTACTGCTGCATCGGTTGTGGGTGAGTGGCGAGGTGTACGAACCGCTGCGCAATAGCCAAAAGGCAATCAGCGCAGCGGCATAGAAAGCCTGGCACTAAAAGAGATTCTACCGAACAGCCGAGCTCGACCGCCGAGTTTAGGTGACTGCGACAAGTGCCTGGGCCCAATCTCACCATTAAGGTGGGAAAGAGGACGGTTACCAGGTAGCAGCACCTACTGAATCGAGAACACCCAACTTGCACCGAGCGCAAATCGCTCAACTACGAGTGCGGATGGAAGGGTGGCGACAGAGGCGGCTTGGCAGAACGGGAAAAAAGATAGAAAAAACCATGGAGAGACCAAAAACTCTTGACAGGGATCGGCCTTCTCATGGAAGGCTCTATGCAGATTTATCGCAAGGGTTTGACCTCGCCGCATTCCGTTGCTTTATAGATGGGCGCAGTTTCGCCTTCGCGGTTCCACCAGTTGACCCATCGGCGATATTGCGACTGTGGATTGTCGAACCAACGGTCTCCCCCGACATCGCGATGGGTCAGTTGTCGAAGCCCGTACAGTGCTCTTTGAGCCTCGCCAGTATCGGAACTCATCAGCAGACCGAGCAAGATGGGGACAGCGGAGCGCGAGCCTGTATAGCCGAATGCCGAAACAGCGATGGGATGGGTAAATTCTGCGTCTGGACTTTGTAGCATCGACAGCAATGTTGGCAGAATTTGGTCACCGCCACTCTCGGCAGCGTCGTAAACGTAATTTCCGACTTTCGAGTTCTTTTCAGCCACGCCTAGTAGCTCTGGAAACCATACGGGGTCTCCGCTCTCCGCCAAAAAATCAGCAGCCTTCATGTGCTCGTATGTTCCTGGTTCTGTCGTATCTAGTATTCTTGCCAAGCCCGCCAGGCTGCGCGATGTATTCAGGCGGTGAAATGCAATAGGCGCCCATTGTCGCAGTTCTGGGTTGTCAGCAAAGCCCAGAAGAACATCTTCCAATGATTTGGGAGCGACACTTGCCAACGTACGCCCAGCTTCTCTCCGCTTTGCTGAGTCAGTTGAATGAAGCAGTTCAACCCAGCTTTGCAGGTCAGTCTCACGCCATTCAGCGTTCTCGTCCACGCGAAAAATCAGGTGTGCATGGACCTCCAAAGAATTCTTTCTCGTGCTGGTGCTGAAGAAGTCTTCACTTCCGGGAGCGTACGAAAGGCTTCTTCCCGCCTCTATCTCGTATTGTCCGGCAGAATCAATTTTGTGTTCGTAGTTCAGTAGAATGCGCTCTGTGACCTTTTTACCTGGTTCAAGTGGGGCATCGGAAGAAAGACAACTTCCACCGAAACCCATCGGCGCGCAGGAAAGGTTGTTAGCGTTGTTAGCAAGGTCGGAAGAAACATGAATTTGGTAACCCGCGCAGAACGAATAAGGGTCCGCCTTATGCAAATTCTGTGTATCCCTTCCAGAATTATTTGCCTCGAAGTAGAGAAAAACTGGTTCACCGAGAGCGAAGGTATCCTTTTCGATGTAGAAGCGTCCAGTGACCTGTCCCAACACAGAGTTGGGCCACAAGACTAGTAGCGTAACTACGAGCCGACCTAGCATCCAATGAACAGATTCGACTTCCATCAAACGGGAAGTATAAAGCTTTCGCGGTTAAGGCAGGTAGGGTTTGCCGCATCCAGCCTTGTGCCAAGCGGTGGCCAGTTTCGAACCGGTGAGCCTGGATATGGCTTGGTTTGCCAAAGACGCGCAACTCGGAATTTACCGGCATCGCCTACTGCGCGTGGGCAAGAGGCCGCCCCAAGGCCCAGGCATTTACAAACGACCACTTACGCGGAAGAGTGCCTGAGCCTGCGATTTTTCGAACCCACCAACGGACGCGGTCAGATCTTGATGCGTCGGCTTACCGGACATCTGCCGCAAGTGAAATCGGGGAGCCGACGTAACACAGCAAAAAGCTATCGAAGGATCGCTTCGAGAGTCTTACCAGGTGTGAGTGTGCAAAAAAGGCGGCCGCAAGCGTCTTCCTTATCGCAGCGTTATCATCCACCGCCAAAACGGTCTTGCCGATGCCTGGCTTTTGGCGTCCGTCTCGCGTTCCATCAAACCCCATTCCCAGGGGTTAAAAGTAGCGCCCTGTAGGAAATCAGTGCGTCCGTGCGTATCAGTTGTGAGAAGGCGAGGTCAATGAAGTAAAGCCTGTATGAGAATCCGGAAGCTGCACACGGTGCTATACTCCGTGACGGAACGCTCAGTCACGCTCTCTGACCTAAGCAAATGGCATCCGATAGTTCTCAATCTGCGACTGTTTTGGCCCGGGAACTGAAGCAGCGTGTCAAGGCTCGCTTTGGCGTACTTCCGAATTTCTTCCGTCTTTCGCCCGAGACTCCCGAGATCACCGAAAAACTGTGGGGATTTGCCGAGGCAGCTTATCTCGATAACCCCCTACCTTCTGTTTTTAAGGAACGACTTTTCGTTTATCTTTCTCGCTTTTGTGCTGTCCGCTACTGTATCGCCCGCCACACCGGTTTCCTGATTGGACTTGGTCTGCCAGCTGGCGACAAGGATGCCCGCCCTGAGAGCGTTGGGGAAGTAATCAAATTGCTGCGACGGCCTTTCCCACGCGGTCCTGAACTAAGGTCACGCCTTTCGCTTTGCTCGAAATGTCCCGCGCCTCTTGCTGACATGCCTACGGCCGACACGCAGATAGAAGACGGCCTTTTTTCGCTTGCTGGTCATGTATTCTTGCAAACGGCGGACGCTCCCGAGTGCCGCGATGCGTTGGAACGGTTGCTAGATGCCGTTCCACTTCAGTACCTGCTTCTTTTCTTGGCGTTCGTTCGGGCAGCGCACTACTGGACCAGGGTCCATCCTGAAATCCAATTTGAAGATGACATAAAGCAACTTCTTGAAACGCATGAGGCGCTAGCCAGTTGCATTCTGGATGATCCGGAAGCCAACGCAGACAGCGTCACTCAATCAATTCTGGATGAACTTCCCGCTTTGCGTCAGAAAGCCGATAAGGCGATCGGCTTGCTTGCCTCAATCGTAGATTCTTCCAGTGATGCAATTGTCAGCAAAACCTTGGAGGGCGTCATCACCAGTTGGAACTCCGGTGCGGAACGGCTTTTTGGATACACAGCAAACGAAGCTATAGGCCAGAATATCTCGATGGTGATTCCTTTTGATCGGCGTGATGAGGAAACAACGATCCTTATGCGGCTCAGCCGAGGAGAGCGGATCGAGCATTTCGACACCATTCGCGTGCGAAAAGATGGTACTGCGATCGAGGTATCACTATCAATTTCTCCAGTCAGGGACGCCGCAGGAAAAATCATCGGTGCCGCGAAAATAGCACGTGATATCGGCGGGCATAAGCGCGTGGAGCGTGAATTGAATGACAGCCAACATCGTTTTCGGACACTCGCTGATGCGCTCGATACGCAAGTGCAATTTCGCACTCAAGAGCTGCGGCGGCGGAACGAAGAGATCCTTCGACAGTCGGATCAACTTCGAGACCTTTCCGGAAGGTTGATGCAAATCCAGGACGAGGAACGTCGGCACATTGCGCGTGAGCTGCACGACAGTGCCGGTCAGAACCTGGCCGCCCTAGGGATGACCCTTGCGCGACTCGAAGACGACGCGAAGCACGATTCTCCGCGATTATCCAAAGCCATAGGAGACGCGCAGGACTTAATTAGGGTTTTAACCAAAGAGATACGCACGACTTCCTATCTCCTGCACCCACCGTTGTTAGACGAAACCGGATTGTCATCTGCGCTTCGCTGGTACTCCGACGGCCTGGCGGAGCGCAGTGGCCTCAGTATCGAGCTGAATATTCCCGACAATTTCGAAAGACTTGCCCCGGAGATGGAACTCGCCATATTTCGTCTAGTGCAAGAATGCCTGACAAACATTCATCGCCATTCGGGAAGCAAAACTGCGGTAATCCGTATTGCCCGCGAGGGCGACAAGATTCATGTGGTGGTTCAGGACCAGGGTACGGGAATGTCGCCAGAACGATTAGCGGAGATTCAATCCCAAGGTGTCGGCGTTGGTATCAGGGGAATGCGAGAGCGCGTACGCCAGGCTCAAGGCGAATTGACTGTCGATTCCAATGCGTTGGGCACGAAGATTACCGCTGTTTTCCTAGTTAAGAAACCAGCCGCGAAGGAACAAAGCACGATCTCACGACACAGCGCCGCCTGATTCGCCCTACGGCCAAAATCCAACGCTTGGTTTCTTTCAAAGCCCAGTTAGTTCTGTAAAAGGGAAAGTCAAGAAACAAACTTCTCCTGCGGCTGGACGTTTTCTACTTTTGCAGCCACGTAATTGAGCAGGATCTGTGCAGATCATTCTTGCCATGTGCTCGGCCGCTGCATATGGCGGCGCAGCGGTTTGGGTTTTTCTCTACCGGCGGTTTTCATCGCTTGTTTGCGAACGAAGCCTGTCAGTTCCGAAACCAGCAAAGCAGAGCGTCGGTCAAATTGGCGACCATGGTTCTATCTGAGGACTTGTCGGCGTTCAGCTATAATCGGCCGCCAGGCGACAATTCTGACGGAATTTCACGAGCCACGCCGAGATGAACAGTGTTTTTTGACGCCATTCAGCGAAGCCATCAGGCAAGTCGCAAACGCCGATTATGAAGTTAAGGATTTGCCGTGGGGAGTATGGGCGAAGGCATCCGAAATGATCGGTGTCCAAATTTGTACAGATTCGTGAATACCTGTAATCGTATCCTGTCAAAGTGAGAAGTAGCGAATTAACCGCCAAACAAATATCTTCCGCCCAGTGTCCAGCCCGCGGTGTCGCTATCGGGAAAAGACGAACGAAAAGAAATTCCAGTAGTGTGACTGGCCTTCATCACACGTGACTGGCCTGCGCGGCAGAGCAGCGGTGAGGTTTCCCGCGCTCTGCTGCGTGCCCTCAGTGGCTTCAGGGAGAACGCCGGACTCTTAGGCCCACCTGTCCCAAAGTTCTGTGTAGTGCGCCCCTGGATCATCTCCGGGGCAGGTGCGAGGCTTGCAAAAGGAATAGACTTGCTATCGAGGAGTTTAATGAAGCGTGACAAAATACCGGTCTCTGATGTCCAGAAACTTAAATTTAAGCGAGAAGAATTGTTCAGGGATTTTGAGGACCACCCGGGAAGATTGGCGTTAGCCACAGAAATCAAAGACATTGACGACCAGATTGCTGAGCTTAACGCGGGCAAGGAAAAGGCACAGGCCTATTCTCAGAAGTAGCGCGACGCTGCTATCGGAGTGTAAGCGTCAGAGATTCTAAATATAATAACTTGACGCCGTAAGAAATAGCGCGTACTGTTGCTCTTGCAAACTGGCAGAGCGACTAGGCACGGAGCTGTTTCGCCTCCCTCAGGTAGTTTCTTTCCTTATACCGCCCTCGTTTACTTTGCTCTCATTTGCCAGGCTCAGGCCAAATTTCTTGTTTTAAAAAATATCGACAATTAAAGAGGATGGTTATGAAAAAGCTATGGATGGGGTGTTTGATTGGTGTGCTCCTGCTGGGAAGCGCAGCACGCTCGCCTGCACAGAAGACCGGCGCGACTGAGAAAGCTGTGGCGGCACTAGAAGAACAGTGGCTTCAGGCACAAAAGACAAATAATTCCGAGCAGCTAGTCCCGCTGCTGGCCGACAAGTTTGTGAGTACGGAGATCGATGGGAAGGTCAACAGTAAGGCCGAGACGATCGCGAGAGCCAAAGCGAGTAAATACGAAAGCGCTGAGTACTCAGACTTGAAAGTAACGGTATTTGGCGACACCGCCATCGCGACGGGCGGCTTCAAAGGTAAGGGCACAGATGAGTCGGGAAAGCCTTTCGACGTGTATGTGCGTTGGACAGATACGTGGGTGAAAATGCCGAGCGGGAAGTGGCAGTGCGTTGCGAGTCATGGGTCAACAATAAAGACATAAGTGCCCACATAACGATGCGTCGAAAAAGGCCGCTTCTAGTAGCGGCCTTTTTTTGTCCCCATGTCATGATTCATCTCAGCCCTGACTCTAACTCCCGATAAGTCGCAAAACCGGACATGTCCCCGGTTGTCCGCTTTGCCGCTAAATTCCACATGGACGATTACGGCGATTCCGGGACTTGGGCGAATACAAATACCTGCCGGATTGACGGCCGGGCCCGAACCATGAATTGCGTTGCGGCCTTTCCACGAGGCTTGTAGCTCTATGCTAGATTTGAGGCGTTTGCGAAAAGGACCGGGTGTGGCTCGCTTGCTGCTTAAGATCGCTTTGACCGTGTGCGTAGTCGTAGCCCTACTGGCTCTTGCAGGGGCATTCTATCAGGTCATCGAATCACGTTTGGATACTCGCCGCTTTCCTGAAGATGGCCGGTTAGTTGATGTCGGTGGCTACCGCCTGATGCTTAATTGCACGGGAGTTGGGAGTCCAACTGTCATTTTGGAAGCTGGATTCGGTGACCTGTCGCTCGAATGGAGAGCGGTTCAACCACAAATTGCGAAGTTCTCCCGGGTCTGCTCCTACGACCGTGCGGGCTATGGAGGAAGTGATCCGGGTCCAATGCCCCGTACCAGCCTGCGAATTGCGAAGGAGCTGCATGCACTTCTCAAGAGTGCTGGCGAAATCCCGCCCTATGTACTTGTCGGCCATTCCTTTGGCGGATATAACGTTCGTGTGTTTAACGGCCTTTACCCGGACGAGGTGGCTGGAATCGTGCTAGCCGACGCGACGCAAGAGGACCAATATGAATTGCTCCCGACGGCGTGGAACGCGATCAGCGCGGCGCAACTAAAGCACTGCCAGCGCCAAGCAAGGTATTCGTTTTTCCTTGTCGATCTCGGCATTGGCCGCCTTATGCTTCAGGCGCAGGGCGCTGACCACGGCGCTTATTTGATTCTCCAGAAAAAGTATTTAAGAGCTAGAACGAGCGAGCTTGAGCAAATCCGGATCAGCGCGGAGCAAGCACGAGCTGCTGATCACATCAGCTACGAGCCTCTCTTCGTATTGACAGCCGCCGAGAATATCGATGCCATTTTAAGTAGTGGCCTCAGCAAACGCGATTTCGCGGAGTTTCAACGCGTTTGGGTGGATGATCTCCAGATGCGATTAGCGCGGCTCTCCACTCGGGGCAAACGCATTATGGTAGAGGGAAGCGGCCACGACATTCCTTCGGATCGTCCTGATGCCATTGTGGATGCCGTGCACGAACTTTGCACGGCCCCCCACACACTCGATAACTAATCGCTGATTTTGGTGGACGACGACCAAGTCGGAAGTCGTGCCCGGTAAGTCGTGCCGGCTTACCGGACATCTGTCTTTTGAGCCGATTCCGACGGCTTCGGCACAAGTTTGTTCTACCAACCACGGATATACTTCTTTGGTTTGCGGGGGCCTGGGTATGGACAGAAAGAAATACTTACTTGTTGGCCTGTTGGTGTTAATCGCGACTGGAACAGAGTCAGCGACTGGGCAGGAAAAGTCGGTATCAAATCCGAAAGCAGCTTCAGTTGAGGAAGCTTTGTCAGCGTTCTTAACAGCTTTCGACAATCTCGACTGGCCGGCTTTCCGGGCTAGTTTCAGCGAGACGGCAACTATTTTCCATCCGGCGCCGCCGCATATTAGGCGGATTGATTCTCCCGAACAGTTCGAAAAGGCGTGGCTCGCCGTCTTCGAGCGAATCAAAAGGACTTCTGGCCGGACTTCCCCACCGTACATGAGTCTTAAACCGCTCGATTTGCGCGTCGAAAAGCTGTCTGAAGAAGTCGCTCTTGTGACTTTCCATCTTGTTGACGGCCGCTTGGTGAATCGGCGAACTCTTGTATTCAAGCATGAGATGAATGGATGGAAAATCGTTCATATTCATGCCTCGAACATTGCTGCACCATAAAAAAGCCAAATCCGGCTCTAGGTCCCGATAAGTCGTGCCGGTTCAAACGGTCGATGCAACGCCATCCAATGCGTCGATTCGACTTCCTTTTCCCATTATGAGGGGGGAATCTCCCCCGAGGCTGAGTACTGAGCTATGCGGGGAGACCAACGAAAAAGACTCATGGGGACCGCGTTCCCTCTGGCCGACCCGTCGATTTCGGGTCAACTCCCGGGAAGTCAGAAGATTACCGGTAAGGTTCCCCGTGCCCAAATCAACTTGGACGGTTTCCTCGTTAATCGGGAATTGACGAAGGCGACAATCCAAAGCGAACCGAAGCAGAAAATCAAAACTCAACCTGCTTTAACTGACTTCGCCTGTGAATCGTGAGGAACGCGGGCGCACACGGTTGTTCCGCGCTGCATTCCCGACTCGATAAAGAGCTCTCCGTTTACCAGCTTCATGCGTTCCCGCATGCTGATGAGGCCGAGACCCTCTTTCCGGAAGGCGTTTTCCGGCTCAAAACCGATACCAGAGTCATGTACCCTCAGCTCGATCTCCTTAGATCCATTCTTGAGTGAGACCTGGATGTGCCTTGAGTGGCTATGTTTGGCTGCATTCTGCACAGCTTCTTGCAAAACGCGGAACAGACATATGGAAATCTCCTCCGACGGCTCTTCCGGAATGTCCTCGGATTGAAAAGCAATCTCCACACCCTGCTGAGCGGAGAACTCTTTGCAAAACCCAGCCGCCGCAGCGGCAAGTCCGAGATATTCTAGCTTTGAAGAATGCAAGCGGTGGGATAAGGCCTGTACATCCGAACCGAGGTCCTGGGCTTCTTGGCTCGTTTGCCCGAGTTCACTTCGGAGCTGACTCAGCGATTCGGAATGACCATGCCGAAAATCGTCCAGTTTCACCGCTAACAGCGCAATTCGTTGACAGATGTCGTCGTGAAGCTCGCGAGCAATCCTCGTACGTTCCTCCTCGTGTGCTTGGATGAGTTTCTGATTCACTTTGGAAAGGTTTTCTTCGGACCGCTTGATGCGGGTGATGTCCTCGGCGAAGAGAAGAACTCCTCCCTGCGATCCTTTCGAGTTCCACCAAGGACGCATTTCCCAACGCATCCATATAGTGCCGCCCTCGCGATCCCAGCGATCTTCTTCGGCTCGTAATGTTTCTCCCTCTAAGGCACGGCGGTGCAGTTCTTTCCAGCGGTCGGGAATGTCCGGAAAAAGCTCGTAGTGGGAGCGGCCCAGCACTTGAGAGCTGTCGATTGAGTAATCCGCGCAAAACCTGTCGCTGACTTGGAGATAGCACATGTCACGGTCGAGCATCGCCACTCCAGCAGGTACGTTCTTGACGAAGATTTTTAACAATTCCTCTCGCGTCCGCAGGACCGCCGTCTGGCCTTCCAGAACGCGGTTCAAATCGTGTAAAGCCTCTTCTGCCCGCTTGCGCTCGGTTATGTCATGCAAGATACAGGCAGCGCGGTCAATCGTCCCATTCACATGTTCAATCGGAAAATATGAGAGCAATATGTCTCTCTCGCCCAGGATAGGATAAGAAAACTTCATCTCGTATCTGACTACGTTGCCTCGAAAACATTCGTCCAGTTTTGGCTTGATGACTGTCTCGAATATCTCCTTGCCCAGTACATCAGGGATGGAACTCCCCACGACTTGCTCCCTTGCCATATTCCGCATCTTCAAATACTGACGGTTCGCAAGAAGGAAGCGGTATTGACGGTCTACAACCCAGATCATATCTTCCGCACCTTCAACCGCCTTTTCGTACTCTCTCAGCTTGTCCTCAGTGAGCTTCAGCTCAGTGACATCCGTAACCATGCCAACTAACTTTTGTATCTTGCCGGCTTCGTCAAACAAGGCATGCCCGCTGCTCCTTAGCCAGATTACTCTCCCTGTGGGAGACAGGAAGCGATACGTAATGTGTCGATTAGGCTTTTCCGGCGTCAGAGCGGCAATCTCACCAAGGAACCTTTCGCGGTCGTCTGGGTGAATTCCTTCGACGAACTGTTCGTCGCTAAGCGGCTCCGGCTTCGTCAGCCCGAGCACCGTCACAAATTCCGGAGACCGCACTACTTCGTTTGTCCTAGCGTCCCAGTCGTATGCGTACATCCTCCCGGCCTGCGCTGCCAGACGAAACCTCTCTTCACTGTCACGTAGCGCTGCTTCAGCTCGCTTGCGCTCGGTAATGTCGCATACCATGGCCAGCGCCCCATCGAATTCTCCGTCCGACGTGAACACTGGAGTTGCTGCCAATCGTACACACAATTCCGAACCGTCCCTCCGCCGGAGTCGTTCCTCAATTTGCTCACGCAGCCCTTGCCGTCGGCGCGTCAAGACTTTCTTCTTATGCTCAACATCCTCCGAAAAATAAAAATCGAATATACTCCGCCCAAGCATTTCCTCCGGTTCATACCCCAGCATCTCCGCCATCTGTCGATTCACATAAGCGTTGTGAAGTGTCGAATCAAGCAGCCAGACTCCTTCGTTTGTGGTCTCAACTATCCTGCGATACCGCATCTCGCTTTCCCTGATTGCTTCGTCCGCTCGTTTGCGCTCGGTGATGTCAACCTCAACCGCCACCCAGCCGTCGACATTTCCTTTGATATCGAGCGTGGGAGTATAGTCCGCGGAAATCCACCTTGGCCCAATGCCCCGAAAATTCGCTTCTTGCTCGTAATGAACGTTTCCTCCGGCGAGCACTCGGTTGAAATGAGGCAGCAAAACTTCAAACGCGTTCTTCCCCAAAACTTCTAAAATCGGGCGATCAGCAATTTCGTTCAAAGGGCGCCGTACCCAGTCCGCATATACTTGATTAGCCCACAGATACCGGAAATCTCGGCTACAACGGGTCACGGCCACAGCCATTTGTTTTATGACCGCTTCCAAACTTTGTGCTTGTGTTTTTCTTTCTTGCATGGACCACCCACCGCACTGCGCTACATGGTTTCAGGATGGGGCCGATTTGACGCGCGCGGTGCGAATAGGCTTCGGGAATCAGCGCTTGTGTGACACCGCTTTTGCCGGAGTTGGATAAGGATAGCACGGCGGCGCAAACCGCTATCACGGTCCCCCTACAAGAGCAGGTCAGCATGACAAGCGAGATTGCGACACCGATCGGCTTGGCGGATTACTTCACCATGTGCCAAACCGCCTTCACCGTCATGCCAACTTTCCAAGGCTTCTAACGTTGTTGACCCGGCGGGACAGCTCTCCTCGATCAATTGCGGCTGCGGCGAGCCCATCATCCAGTTTGGTTCTTACCCAGTCGGAGACTGGAACCCGTTCGACGTGTGGCATCCCTGGCCGACCGGATCAACCGTGGCCCATCCATCTCCAGGGTCCTTGGCGCTTATATCGTGCTTGCTCGTCATTGTTGTTGGTAAAGGTGCTGATGAGGAGTGGTTAAGGAATGTCATGATAGGGCTAAAAGTTCCTGCCGGTCAAAAGCCAAAATTACCGAGGAGGCCAAGTTCGTTTAAAAGCATAATTCATCTTGTTATTAAAGGCCTCGGATTTAGAATCAAGCTACAAACATGGACACGCGCTGGCGCTACGACTGCCAGCGCGAGGAGGACGGCAATGGCGAAGACATCACCCAGGTCAAAGAAGCGAACCAGAGCCAGTAAGGCCAAGCTCGCGACGAGGGCCAGCAAAGCGCCGCCCAGAAAGCAAGTCCCAGATCGGCAAGAAGAAGACCACATCGATGGTTGCGATGTCCAATTCCTTGACGTCGAAGCTACGCCCGACGCGGAGCTCCCGGCGGCGACAGGCGGCGTCGAAATCGTAGGGAGAAAAGGCCGGCGAGGACAAGATCACCGGTTAGGAGGTTCCCGTCGACGGGGCCGGAAGTGACGACATACGAAAATTTTTTCTAGGAGGGGGAAATGGCCTTTTCACTCACTTGGCTGCCGCAAGTCCTACTGAACGCTGGCCTCAGAGTGGCTGAACAGCGCGATTGGCGGAACCGGGGGCGCGGCGATGTCTCGGCGATCCGAGGGGTTATGTGTCATCACACGGCCGGCATCCTGGCGGGCAATATGCCGAGCCTAGGGATTGTGACAAACGGGAGGGCGGATCTCCCGGGTCCCTTGGCGCAGCTTTGTCTTGGACGCGATGGCACATTCTTTGTCGTTGCTGCCGGTCGGGCTAACCATGCGGGAGTCGGGAATTGGCAAGGCCTATCAAGCGGCAACTCCAGCTTTATCGGGATCGAGGCGGAGAACACTGGCCAAACATCCGGACCCCAAGCCGATCCCTGGCCGGCGGTCCAGATGGATGCCTATCGTAGAGGCGTCGCCGCGATTCTCAAGAAAATCGGGGCGAATGCGATCATGTGCTGCGGGCACAAAGAATACGCTCTCCCTGTAGGCCGCAAGCCTGATCCGACCTTCGACATGAGCGATTTTCGCCTGCACGTGGCCGCTGTCATGGCTGGTATCGCACCAGCTCCGTCGGTGATACCCGCAGTGGATTCCGAAGGCCGGCCCACTCTGCGGCGCGGTGACGAGATTGACCTAGTGAAAGAGATCCAGCGAAAGGTCGGTGTCACCCCGGACGGCAAATTCGGCGCCGACACCGAATCCGCGGTCAGACAATTTCAACGGGACCACGGACTGGTCCCGGACGGCATCGTAGGCCCGCGGACATGGGCCACACTCCGTAGCAGCTAAAGGCTCTCCGCAAAAGGGCAACGCACCAAGGGAGGAAATCTCCTTATTCCCAAAGACTCAAAGCGGCACTCGGCTGTTCTGACCATGCAACCCACACTCACGCTGGTCGCGGCGTAACTCGACAACTGCTCGCGGGTCGTCGTTTGTAGGAGTAGAGGTATCGCCGCTATTTTGAAACTCCACTCAGGTCACGCTCCGTGTCCTCCCGGCCGAGTCAACCTCGGTCTTCTGAATTGATCCTATTTCTTGGCCAACAGCTTATCCAAATCAAAAGTGATACCGATATTGCCGCGCAAGTCTTTCTCCTTGATGAGTTCCGTCCGGTTCGAAGCGGTGAAGGAGATGGGCATTTGAATTCCGGTGTCACCCAACGGGATGGTGTATTTGGCCTGGAATATTCCCATGTTTCCCGGCTGGTTCACAGTGACATCGTTGATGGACAGGTCGATCCCCAAAGGCCTCTGGTGCAGATGTTCGAACAACCCACTGAAGGTCAACGTGCCCTTGGCAATAAAGGACGGCACATGACCTATGGGAATGTCCCATTTGGCAGCCAGCTGGAAGTCCCGGAAATTCCCACTCATTCCCGGACGCGTGTCGTTGAAAAAGTTTGCGTTGGCGGTGAGTGTGTATTGGCTCTCGTACAAACTCGCCACGTAAACCAAGCTGACGGTGGAAAGGTCGGGCGAGTCGACTGCCGGCGCCGAGGTGCCGACGGCCTCAGCACTGACAGTCGGTGGCCGGTTCAAGTCGTATTCCACACTGAGAGTGGGCTTTCTGGAGATGCGCCGGTAGAGGTCTCGGTGCTCCCCGTCTAGTTTCAATCGCGCATCGATGTACGACCTTACCCGCTGTTGCCAGTCCGGCACCAGCACCGTCAGCAATTGCATATCCTGAACGTAGGTGACGAGCACCTTGGTCAGCGCTTCTTTGCTGGGAGGTTCGGCGTTCGCGTCAAAAGCTTTCATGGCCTTGTCCAACGCTTCGTCATACGCCGGCATTTTCGACAAGGGATCATGCAGATCCCGCCCGGCGTTGGCCACGTTTTGCGAGGGTCGCGACTGGCTCAGCTTGATAATGTCTCTCCAGTTGCTAGCGGCAAGAGGATCCCGGTCGTTGCGAATGATGTACCTCACCGTCATTTGCGATAACTGCTGGTAGTTCGCCAGCAGAGTGGACCCCCCGTCCGTGCTGGCGCTGGAGGTCCGACTGGTGTCGAACGATACGGAAAGGCTGAGACGTTCGAGCGCCAGTAGCGCCTTTTCAGTCGGCGGTTTGGCGTTCGGTCCATACACGTTGGCCATGGCGCCGATCAGCTTGGCCGGTGTCGTGCGAAAGGTCACCGTGGTGCCGCTAAAAGCCTCGGTCAGTCCCCCGTACTCGACTGCAAGGCCAAGCAAAGCGGGCACGGAGCCGCTCGGAACAAGGTTGGTGGAACCGGCCGCTCCGTTGGTGGCTCCCACCTGCTTGTCAAATCGGCGAACCTCCAAGATTCCGGCGAACCTCTGTTCATCAAGTCCGCCAAGGCAACCTCCAAACAAGGTTCCGTCTCCCAGAAGGTTGCGGAACCCTTGCTTGGCATCGCTCTTGGCACGCCCCTTGGCCTCCGCGTCGGTGAGTGCGCTGGCCGCCTCGAGTGCCTGTACGATCTTATCGACGGCTGGTGCGATGATTGTCTCCTGGCAGGAATCAGATACCTGCGCATCGGAAGGGACTGATAGCAGCGCTGATGCGAATAGAAGAAAAGCTATTCTGTGCGGCACGATGTCGCTCCTTTCTACCGCCCTTTGCCACGTCGCCGCGTCTTGGCCGGAACTTTCTTGGGAGCCTTGCGGGGTGTCACTTCGTCAAAAGCCTTCATGATGGCGGTGGCGGTTCCGGGCTTGGTCTCCGGAAGCCGAAACTCATAGAAGAGATCGCTTACGTCTCCTACAAAAGGAGGGAACACATCGTTTGGTCCGTCGCTTGTGCCGCCCCCGCCGGAGAACGACACGAAGTACTTCGCGGCAGGGTCCGCCTGGCTAGACGGCGGGAACGCATAGACAATGTCGAAAAACTCTCTCGGGTTGCCCGGCATGATGAACTGTTTGATTTGCACCGGTTTCCCCGGTGTGGGACCGCTAGAAGACGTCCACTTCTGACCGCTTCCCAGATCAGAGAAGGTGACCTGGAAGGGAGTCTTGCTGGCTTCGACGGTCACCGTAATCGTTTCGCCGGAAGCGGCCTCGAACAATTCTCGATTCTGGTTGAGCCTTTTCACCATGCACCTCCTTCTCCGAGCGGCCTATAACGCCCGAGCGGCTCGTCTAAAAGGTAGTGACCAAATCCATCGCAACATTTCACAGCGAAGACAACTCGGATACCGCTAGGGGCCAGAGGCTAGTGCGTTACCCTGTGCTGGCGCCCGGTTCGAGATCTCACGATTGGAACGCCCCTCGTAACTGGGCGGCGTTACGTGCGTCTTCCGTGGCCTCTGAAACTACGAATCTGAGTGAAGTTTTACCGCAGGCATCTTCGGCCCCTCGTCGAGTGCAAGCAAAGCCTCGAAGGCCACTAACCCGTCGGGCATCCGGCGCTGCAGAATTTTGCGGCAGTTCCGGTCAAATTTCTGTTTGAGTTCCAGCTCCTTGCGGCCTGCGGGCACGTGCAATGGACAACTGGTCGCGCCCTGGTCGTGTCTTTCTGCCTTTGCCAGCGCTCGAGCCAGAAGACCGACAATGGCGTTCGTCAAAGCTCTGTTCGAACCTGGGCCGGCTGACTGCGCCAAGCCGTCGAGTGAGAGTAACAATACCTTAGAGCACTGGTCGGTCGAGCACCACTCATGAGTCCTCGACTTCCCTGCACCCAGCATCCTTCGCCGAGTTATGCCAAGCAGATAATCGACATTCAACTGCCCGGGCTTGCTTTGCAGCCGATGAGCCAGTTGAGCGGCTTTGAAGTACATGATCTTCTTTCCATTTTTCTCTTGCACCTCAAATGAATCGAGAGGCGCAGAAAGGTCAGCCATGACAAACCCGAGTGGGGACTGCACCTGGTTATACTGAGTCACTAGCGTATTCAACCTAGGCAGCGAGCGATCTATATCCCACAATGCGATTCGGACGCGCTTCTCTTTCGGGCCGCGGCGCTCACGCGCGACCGACACCATCGGCATCGCGGGCGTCACAGGCTCCGTCGGAACCGTGAGAGAGCGGTTCGGGTCCCGCGCATACAGCACCGGTACAGCCCAGTCGATGAGATCGCCCTGTAATGAATAATTCACGGAGATTCGGGCTTCCCGCGCTGCCGCACCGAGCGACATGCCGCGAGCCAGTCCCCAGTAGAAAAACTGTGCAAAAGACGTCGCCGATACATCCAAAACGCTGTACTGATTGGCGACTAAAGCCGGGATGCCGTGGGCCACGAGCGCCTGGGCCATGCCTTTGTTGAAATCCGCGGGGTCGGCTTCGGAGGTTTGGCACGCATTGAGGAATACGAGATCGAGTCCCCGCTGGCAAAACACCTCCCGCGCCGATCGCTCATCGAGAAAGGATCTTCCGCCTCGCCCATCCTCAAACACCAGGTATCCCTTCTTCTGCTCCTCATTGAACGTTCCGTGACCGATAAAATGCACAACGTTGTATTTACCGGTAGAAAGATGGGCATGCAGCGCGGGCACCGTGGCGCGCGGAAGTACGTCAACCTCAGCCAGTTTCGCTTCAATGAGAGTTTCAAAGCCCCGACGGATCACCTCAGTTTCCTCTTCAACCGATAGCTCCGCCAACCCAAGAGGTTGCGCGGAAACAACGAGGATCTCCAGCGGACCGGACCTGGTTTTCGCGGAGTCGCCCGGCACCGCCGTGAGCACATTGCGAACGAAATGAATCTCTTCGGTTGCGAGAAAGCTTCGCCGGGTCGGGTCGTAGGCAAACTCCCAGGGCTTCTCTGCTACCCAAGAGACCATCGACGTGAAAACGAGGTCCAGCTTACGGTCGCGCTGGAGGGATCTCGCGGTGTCGTAGAGGCGCTTCACTTCTCCGGGAAAGAGCGTTGCAAACAACAGTTGCCCAAAGCGAATCATCTCGGCGTCGGAAGGTAGCGAACCCTGCTGGCGATCCGTATAGTCTTTAATACGCTCATGAATATCGATGATCTGTTGAAACCGCCGACCGGCATCTCCGCCACGCAATCCGAAAGGCTCGACCGCTCGCGCTCCCGCGTATGACGCGTAGAGCAATGCCACGCTACTTGGCCCTTCCTCGTGACCTACAACCGCTTGGCCATTTTGTTCCTGAAAGACCTTCTGAGCGTCTAGCACGATCAAATGAAACGTGTCGGCCGCGGAGGTTGAGGGCGAAAGAAAAATGGGCGCACCCGGCGCTGCTTTTGGCTCGGGCCGGGTGGCAGAAACCGCAGCCCCGGGAGGAACCCCGACGGCTCCGCGGGCAAAGCGGTGATCCGGCAGCGGACGACTCAGATCAATCGCGGTGAGATTATGAGGCTGGCCTAACAACGCTCTGGCAAGGAACGTTGCTGTCTCTGTGCGCGAGAAGAAGCTGGTGTGGATGACCGCTGACGGTTGTTCTGGAGCAAGATTTCCACCTGGACCAAAGCAGCCGACTGCATTAGGGCTAATATGAAATCGCCCATCATGATCAATGCGCCAGCCGCCCTCTGTCGGGACCACGAGATCGTTCGCTCCGCCGAAGAATTGGTCTACACCCGCATCCACCATTCGCTGCCATAGAGCCCTTTCCGGCTGGAAGTTAGCAACCAGCGCCGAGTAGGAATCCGCTGGCGGTGCTGGCGTTCCTTGCAGCTCTTGGACGGTTTCTCCGCCGGCATCCATAGCCCGCAGACCAGGCAGATCGCCAGCGATGTGGTGTGCAAGCCATACCAGTGCATCGGATACGAATTCCGCAGCCGTCAGGAACGGGTTATCGGGACCGAATTTATTGATGATCTCAATCAAATTGGCCACCCACCCGACGGTCTTGTCCCACCGCTCGGGTGTGGCCAATGGTGTCCCATCGTTTGGTGAGGCAACTAAGACCGCGCGCCCGAGTTGGAATCTTTGCGAAAGTTCTTGAAAGTTCGCGGAACGCTCAACCAGTGTTCGCAACACGAGCCCGCCCCTCGAGTGCGTGATCACATCGAACGTCTGGGAACCCTTCGGCAATGCGGTGAGCATGGCGCGAACATTTTCTTCAGGCGATTTGCTAACGGTGAAGTGATTGAAGGCGAAGATGCGGTCGCCGTAGACTTGCTTCACACGATCGAAGAAGTCAGTTCTCGTCAGGCCGGCGAACGCGCTGGCGGCGTCAGAAAAGGTGCCGTGCAAAAACAGGAGCTTCCGCTCAGTACCGTCGGGCACCTGGGCCTGAATCTGCAATGAATCACCCGTTGGAGCCAGGACCCGGAACCAACCTTCCTTGAGCCGGTGCTTGTCCCAGACGTGCTCCTCCCATCGACGGGCCAGTTGTTGCAGGGCAAAATCGGCTATCCCCTCGAGGACGGGCTTCGCCACCTTGAGAATCGTCGCTTTGATACCTTCGCTGATAAGCCCGCGGCGGCCTTCCGGTGTTTGCGCTTGCCGAACTGGAATCCTGAACTGAAACCGTCTGGCTGATCCGGCGGTTCCCCGCTGGCCTTTCGGGGCTGTACCCGCGTGGAAGGCAATCGCGTTTGACGGATATCGGAGCGCAACCAAAGCGGCGGCGTCATGATCCGTCTCGACATCGAAGGCAATGACTGGCAAGGCTCTCGCCGCGCGAGCCTCCGCTTTCACCGGGAGCGCGATTTCCAAAGTCTTGTGAAGCGAGACGAGTTTCGATTGAAGGAACGCAGCAGGAAATGCGGGCACGCTGCGTTCACCCCGCCGTGCGGACACTGGCTTTGCCGATTCCTTGACCTGTAGTTCTCCAGTTCCGATCCAAGCGATCCGCATTGCGACCTCCCGAAAACTTATGGTCGGACGGTTTCTCTACGCACCCCAATCCTGGCTACCGTCAGAACCAAATGAGCCAGGATCCTTCGCGCGGAGCAGGTTCTTCTACCCTGTTCAGGCACAAGCAGCGGAGAAACCTCACCACGAGGTAGCCGGCGCGCCAGTCAATCGCCAATGGCCTCAATAGAAAAGTGCGACCACACGGACCAAGCGGTCCCCTTTTACGAGCGCCCAGCCGCCGCCGCGGTTGCAATGACAAAGGGCCTCTGGCGCTCGAAAGCCTGATTCGCGGACCCAACGACGAAATAATTGGGTTGCTGCGAGGGAGGCATTTTCTGTTTGATCGCTCTCTGGAAAGACCGATAGCTGCGCTTGAACTTTCCGTTGTCCCAGGTGCGGAGAAGCTTCTCTGTAAACAGACCATTTAAGTCTCCGTCTGAGGAAAGCTGATTGTCCTGACATCCGGAGATCAGAATCACCGCGGCTTCCGGTGATTTCCGTGAAGCTTCCTTTGTTTCGGCCTGAATCTTCTCGTACGTCTTCTTGTTTCGGTCGTATACAGCCCCTTCGACTTCTCGCGGAATGCGCTTTGGGCGGAAGATAGCGCCTGACCGAAATCCGTGTTGGGCTTCAATCGGTGCCATCTGATCGTAGACTGCGCGTGTCACTGTGCCGCTGTGACAACTGTCGGATAGCACGAAGATGCGCACTCCCGTCTGGAATCGCGTATAGAGTTCATGTAATTCATCGTCCACCAGCTGTCTGTCATATAGGACCCAGGTCTCGTCCCGTCCGTCGATCTCATCGCCATTTGTGTCGGGGACCTGGCCCCCATGACCGGAATAGGTGAGCACAAAAATGTCGTTCGTCGTCAATTCCTCGGCAGCGCTGGCGATACTGCGGATGACCGCCTCGCTTGTGGCTTCTTTTGTGAGCAGGCTTTTGGCCTGATAGCCCAGCGAGGATGTGATCCCCTCCATAGAGCGCGCGTCGTTTTCGCACGCGACCAGCTGCCCATCCCAGCCCGAGTAGGCGGCAGGATCGACAGAATTCAAACCAATGTGAAGAGATAAAGCACGTGGCATAAAACCTCCTTTTAGGGTCTGCGGAATAAACCAAAGCGTGAGTAGCGTTTCGGGGATGTCGCAACTCGGAGTTTCGGATCGGGCTTACCGGTGGCAAGAGCGCCAGAGCGCTTGCGAGTCGCGGCGCATCGGTCAGGCAAACTGCCGCCCACTCCGATTAGGATGCGCACGCTATGCACCGCGGTTCCCCATATAGTAGTGACCTTGTTTGCCAATCATTACTTCACCGAACGTAGAATCAACGAGCGGGCGATCAAACCAGGACATTCGGCCTGAAATGCGCGACGCAGAAGGCGCTGGGTATTGAACCGCATGCATGACAGCTGTCCTCGCTTAGCGAATACCAGAACCGACGTCCGGGGTGGCTCGCACGCTCCGAACCAAGAGCATCTCGCCAGTCTGCGGCGCTTGGTTGGCCGGCGGACAGGCCGAGTTGATGCGCTTACTCTGCGGCAGCTGCCGAGGGCAAGCGCGATACTTAGCATCGTCAGGCCGAAGGTCATTCAAGGCCTCACACTGTAGAGCCGCTTCCTGTCCACGCCCCTGTTTATGAAGCGCGAGCGCCAAACCATAGCGCGCCTCGACATTTGCCTGGTTAAGATCGATCGCATTGCCGAATCTCAAGCCAGCCTCGGGATAGTTACCCTCCTCGTAAAGAGCTTTCCCTAAAGAGACCTGGGACCCCTCGCGCATGACTAACCACTCATCCAAATCTAGTTCGCTAGGCTCCGTGTCCAGAGCCTTGCGGTATTCCTGGATGGCTCGAGCGACTTGTCCCCGCCGCTCAAATACGTGGCCGAGTTCGCTGCGAGCGGTGCGGTAATCCGGCTTCAAGCGAAGGGCTTCCTCATATGCCGAAGCCGCCCCGTCATAGTTGCAAAAGGCCTGGAGCGCATTTCCAAGCCACTGATTGGCGAGCACGTCAAAATATTTCCGATCCACGCGCTTCGAGCTAAGCTTTGCCGCCTCGCGGAATTCAGAGAGCGCTTCGTGTAACCGGCCTTGGCGAGCCAGGGATGTTGCCAGGCTGTTATGAAATTCAAAATAGTCAGGACTCCGTTCCGCGGCGGCGCGGAAATATTCGCTGGCCTTTTTAAATTCGCCTCTTTTCTCAACGAGCTGCCCGAGCCGGAATAATGCCAATGGAACCACGTCTGCGTTTTTGTTTTCTTCCACTACGCTTTGCAATTCCCTAATGCCCGCGTCCAATTGACCAGAATCGGCCAATTCCATGCCTCTCTGGACAAGGACGACGGCATCGCCAGGGATCGTGTCGAGTGCCTTCTGGAACTCAGTCAAAGCTTCTTCATGCTTTTCAAGCTTCGAATAAGCGGTAGCGATGCTCATGTGGGCAATCGCCGTGCTCCGAGGGTCGCCCTTGCTTTCGCCGTCCCTAGCCTTAAGGTACTCTTCATATACTCGGAGAGCTCTGGCGTGCTCTCCCGTATCGTCCAAGACTTGGCCCAAGCTAAGCAGCGCCCCGGTGTAATGGCGCTTATACGCCAACTCTTCAAACGTCCTGGGCCCGCCTTCCCTACGCCATAACCAGCCAGCCAGCGCCTGCCGTTCTTCTATCTTTAACGTCTCGGGAGGACTAAGCTTCATACTTAGTGCGCTCCGATAGCACTCTACCGCGTCATGATAGAGTTGCTGCGCTTCCATTCCCGCGCACAAGGCAAGCTTTGCGGCCACGTCCTTGGGGTTGCGCTCGCTCGTTTCTCTCAGCACCACAAGTGCTCGTCTGACCTGACCTTGATTCAGGAATACAACACCTGCCAGGGGAGGGTCTAAACTTTCGAGGATCTTTTCGGCTAGTTCTCTGCTGGCCAGTTCCAGGCCTTCGGCGGTCTGCGGGTGGGACCCCGACTGCCAAGGCCCCCCGTGTGCGGTGCGCGCGATCAGAATGAAACTCCCGCCGTTTTTGCTGTTCAGAACTAGGTCTCCCGACACCGTCGTCTCTGTGCCCATCACCGCCCTAGCGACCGCAATCAGTCCTTGGTAGGAAAGTCCTTTCACTTCGACGACAAACCGCGTCGGCACTTCCATCCGGCTGAAGTGCGCACTCTGTGGAGGAATCTGCAGCCCGGTCTTCCCGAGAGAGTGCAAGTCCATGGCGTGCAGTCTGTTATCGTTCCTCTGTCTCTCGATCTCGTCGTGGATTTGCGCTAGACGGTCCTGCAGGACATTGGCGATGGTGTCTCCGCTGAAAGGTAGTCCGGATTTGTCTGGCATTTGAAAGGGCGCAATGACCATCACCGGTTTCCGCCCCTGCCAAGCGGCGAAGACGGTCACCAATAACAGAAGGTAGAACGCAAGATAGGATGGAAGTGAACGCCACGTGGCGGAAGCAAATTTGTGCAGGCACTTTAAAGTGTACTGGCTAGCCTCGACGAAGATTCTCCCCCTGCCGGGCTGGCAGTCAGCTGCCCGGGGAGGAATTCCCTCGGCCTGCCGGGGTGGCAGGATCGGCGCAGGAGCGGTTGCAATACCCATATCACTTTGCCTTTGCTTGGTGAGCAGATTGCCCGGATTATGGTCCCCATCGGTCCAACTCGCCTCTTCTCGAACGAGATCTTTGAGCTTCGCAACACCCTCTTCAAGGCCCACCCTCTCTGCTGTTTTCTGGGCTGGGATGAGAGCATCGGCGGGATAATTAGTCTGGTACATATAGTGCCTGCCTACTTGTAGTTATGGCGTCATTCACTCCTCGAAAACCGGTCGCGATAGCCGACGAAACAAGGATCAGCATTCCGTTCCACAGAGCTTTATCTTTTTCTGTCGGGTACCCAATACTGAATCACGAAGGTGAGAATATTGGCGATTGCGGCACCGACCGCCGGTGTCATTTCCTGTTGCGTCCAGTTTCTCCAGTGCGGACCGAGGAACGCACTGACTAAGATGGTTGCCGCTCCGGCAAGAACGCCGGCACTCACCTTCGCGGTAGGAGCCCAGTAGTCGTAGCCTAACGTCTGACGCGCTTTCGACCCCCGTAGGGCGATGGATGATTGCAAAGTTGGTTGGGCGATGGCTGCCATATAGATTCTCCTTACTGCGATCCATGCAGCAATTGAGATTCCACAGCACTGGCTGTAATTCCATAGGTACTTGGCGCCTTAGCGCGGCGAATAACCACCTAATGCTGAGGAAATGCGTTGTTTTTCCCGAGAGCGTCACAGCCGCGCTAACTATCGCGTTAGAGCCCTAACCTTTCGGTTAGCTCCCAATTGATCGGACCGGAATTCATGCCGCGAGGCAGCAGGATCGCAGGGTATCCGGTTAAAGGAGGCGGCAAAGGCACCCAGGGGGTGCAGGGCTGATCGCGTGACGCGTGCTTGCCCCACCCGAAAGGATGATTTCTTGCTTCCCGATGCAGAATCACCCAAAAGGGTGACGACAACGTTTACGTCCCCGGCTACACTTCGGGCCAATGAGACCTGGTGAAGGAGGCTCATGAAGCGCGTAACCGGCATTGGCGGAATTTTCTTCAAATCAGAGAACCCGCCCGAGCTTTATGACTGGTATGAGAAGCATCTCGGCATCCAGCGCGAATCGCACGGCCAGGGAGCATCGTTTCACTGGCGCGAACCGCAGGCAGCAGACGGCACCGAGCCCGGTCCCAAAGCCTTGACTGCGTGGTGCATCTTCCCCCAGACGACGAAATATTTCGCGGCGAGCAAAGCCAGCTTCATGGTCAACTACCGCGTTGACAATCTCGACGCGCTGCTCGAAGAGCTAGAGAAATCAGGAATCGAAATCGATCCCCACCGCGAAGACTACGACTACGGCCGGTTCGCCTGGATCACCGATCCGGACGGTAACCGCATTGAGTTATGGGAACCGCAAAAGCCAAGGGAAGACTGACCGTGGGGCCGGCGAACCCCACTACGTTTCGGGCGCGTTAAACCAGGTTTCACGGAATCGAGGCAAAAGGAGACTTAAATCTATGAAAAAGACGGTGCTGACTTTTGGACTGATTTCCGGCGCGCTTTCCTCGTTGATGATGGTAGCCACAGTGCCGTACGCGCACCGGATAGGCTTTAACAAAGCCTTGATCGTCGGTTACACCACCATCGTGCTCTCGTTCATGCTGGTGTTCTTCGGCATCCGCTCGTACCGCGACAACGTTAGCAACGGCCGGATCACGTTCACCAAGGCCTTTGCCGTGGGTATCTCCATTACCCTGATTTCGTGCATCTTCTACGTCGCGACGTGGGAAATTCTCTACTTCAACTTCATGCACGACTTCATGGACAACTACGGCGCTCATACGATCGAGAAGCTCAAGGCCTCGGGCGCGAGTCCCGCAGCCGTCCAGGCGCAAGTTCAGCAACTGAAGAAATTCAAGGAGCAGTACGAAAACCCGCTCTTCAACTCACTGATGACTTTCATCGAGCCCTTCCCGATCGGGCTTGCCATCACGCTGATTTCCGCGGCGGTCTTGAGGAAAAAGGCGCAATCGCAACCGGCACCAGCACCCTTGCCGGCATCCTAGCTGAATCCGTTCCCGAGGATGTGCTCCTTGTTTCCCCTAGCGTCGTTGTTGACGTTCATCTAGTGAGGCGCGGATAGGGCGATTCTGTCCGGTTTGTCGGCAAACCTCCCCTCATCCGGTTACGGAAGGATTGCGCGTCATTCGACCGGGAACCAACCGAATGATGCCAGCGATTTTGCCTCCGGGCCACATACTAGGCCAGGAATTTCCTCAGCGGCTCCCAATATCGCAGGTACCATCCAGAGTCCAGGTGCCGGAAATTGCCTTCCGGGAAACCTGTGTGATCGAGGATCACTTGGGTTTGCGAACCCCGTTCTTTCATTTCAAACTTGACCAGTGTATAGACGCCGGCTTCCCAATCAGCGGGACGCCACGCCTGGACGATCCGTTCCTTGGGAACCAGCTCTAAGTTTCGTCCGATGATCAAGCCGCCAAACATGGAAAACGTGCCGCCGGGCTCCCGGTTGATCTCGGCGGGCATGCCGGTGAAAGCGGCAAACTGCTTGGAGTCGAGTAGCGCGTCGTAAATGCGCTGTCGGCTCGCTTTTATATCGATCTCTTGATGGAGATAGGTCAGCAGGCCTTCGACTCCTGTGCTTTGCGGCTCCTTAATTTTCTCCTGATACGCCTGAGCATTTCCCCAAACACAGGGGCGCACAATCAAACCGCCAACGGCGACGACCGCCCCGGTAATCAGCTTGCGTCGCGTTGATGCCGCCATCGATGCGCACGGATCTTTTCGCTCCTTCATCATTCCTCCCGAATTCACCCCTATTTCAGCGGTTCGCCCGCCATGCCCGCATACAAACACGAAAGCAAAATATGTTCAAAATAATGTTTTGCTGGGCAACCGAGCGGCATTCCGCCATACTCCGCACCTGCGTACTGGAGGCTTTATGCCCTATCCCGCGGGACATCGCGCAGCAGTAAGAAAAGACATCATTCAGAGTGCACGTCGATTGTTCAACCGGTACGGCTTTGAAAATGTGACGCTTCAGCAGATCATGGCCGGCGCCGGCCTCACGCACGGCGGGTTCTATAGCTATTTCAAGAGCAAAAGCGATCTCTACACGGAAGTCTTAGGCTGCTTCCTCACCGACCCAGAATGGAAGAGTTGCTGGGAAGGTGTGCATGTCGACCTTTCTTCCACCGATGTGGGCCCGCAAGTCGTTCGCGCCTATCTATCTCGGCAACATTTTGAGGATGTCGAAAACTCATGCCCCATGGTAGCGCTGCCAAGTGACGTCGCGCGGAGTGGGAAAAACGTGAAGCAGGCATACGAGACGGTATTCAAGGCGATGGTCAGCGTATTGGAGCGCAGCGTTGCCGAGAAGGATCGGCCTCGTCGCACCAAGGCGCGGGCGATCGCGGCACTTTGTGTGGGCGGTATGGTCGCGGCGCGGTCTTTGGCTGACCGCGCTCTGGCGGATGAGTTGCGCGATGCATGCATGGCAACCGCACTCCAGCTGGGCAACTGGGATAGGCGCGGTGCAAAACCGAAATCCAGATGAATTTCGGCCTGCGCATGGTCACACACTTACTGTCATCGGATTTCATAACCGCCATTCAAAACGCAGCGGTCGGTCGCCAAACATAGAGGGATTTGTTATCAGCAAGACGTCTGTTAAACAAGATTAGACCATTCTATGATGCTTTCAATTGTAAACTGCCACTGACCTATGCCCTGGGCTGGCGTCTAACGAGGTCCAGGGGTGAGATTCCATGATTGATACTGCGCGAGTCGGCCGACTGAATCATTTCCTGTTTTTTCATCTATTTCATAAGCTCGTGCTTTCATCCTTGCTTGGTCTCGCATTGCCTGCTGTTCTTTGTTCGCAGGCCGGCTCCCCACAAGACATACAACCATCCAATGTCCAGGCTTTGCTGCAGCGCGCACGGGACGTGATGGGCGGAACGGAAGCTGCCGGAATGCTGGTCCATTATCACGCTTCGGCATCAATGACGCAGAACTACCAATCCGACCGCATGTATCCGCCTTTTCTCGATTTTTTCCAGGAACAGGAATCGTGGTTCAATCCGCAAACTGCCGTGGAACGGACGACTGTGGAGTCCTCATATCCGTTAGCGAAACCTCAGAATTCAGTGGTGCTGACCGATGCCGAGCGCGCGTTCTCCGCTGGAGAGAATGGACTGCAAGTTTCGCCGCGCTACGTCATGAGGCAGCGCTACCTGAATCCGTGGCTGGTGATCGCCGACTGGATCGAGGCGGGCGGAGTGCGCGGCGGCGGGATCGAACTGTATCGTGATTTTCCCCGCGCAGTACTTGCGCGGCAAACGCCGGAGGGCGTGCAGCGCCTCTTTCTAGATCCCAAGTCCGGCTTTCCCGTGAAGCTGGAGCTTACTGAGAGGCACTATCTTTGGGGACAGCGCCGCCTCGAATATGTGTACACCACCTGGGTCAGCGCCAAAGGTGTCGCTTTGCCCGGCGCCAGCTATCTGCTCGCAGACGGCGAAACGGAAATTTCTCAGACGATCGGCGAAGTCGAGCTGATCGCCGAGGCCGGCGCGCCCTCGCTTGCTCTTCCCCGCGAACCAAAGCGCTCCGAAGATACTCTTCCTCGGTTCCTGCAGCCCTTGCCGCTAGAAATCAAGCAGATTGGCCCGACAACTTACATCCTCGCGAATCCCGGCTACCGGGAAGTTGTCACAAAAATCGGCGATGACGTTTTTCTGCTCGACGCGACCCAGGGTGAGCAGCGCGCCCGCGAAGACGAGGAACAGATCGCCAAGCTGTTTCCTGGCAAGCACAAAATCACGGTGGTAGTGACCGATCTGGCTTGGCCGCACGTCTCCGGACTTCGTTACTGGGTTGCTTCGGGAGCCGCCGTTCTGGCCCATACGACGGCGCACAATTTTCTGCAAAGCGTGATCGACCGCAAGTGGACGCTCGCGCCCGATTTTCTGGAGCAGCACCGGGAAACCATCAAGTTCAAATTTACAGGCGTGGACCACCGGTATGAACTCGCCGACGGTGCGCTTACCCTCCATCCCATCGACGGCATCGGCAGCGAAGGGGCGCTCATGGCGTTTATACCGTCGGATCGCTTTCTGTGGGCTTCGGATTTCATCCAAGCGGTTGACGAGCCAAGCCAATACGCTTCGGAAGTTTGGAAAGCTGTGCAGCGCGACGGAATCCGCCCCGAACGCACGGCCGCGGAACACCTGAACCTGACTCCGTGGTCCAAAATAGAGGAACTGCAAAAGCCGAAGAAATCTGTGCGTTAGCATTGGCATCTCGCGGCGTATCTGGACTCGGTTCAAATCTGCCCTGAAGTTCAAGTAACGAACGAGGCGGACCTGCTGGGCGGATCGTCGGCAGAAGTGGTCCTTCGCCCGCAATTCGGATGTGCAAAAGTCGAAGCAGGTGGGCTCCGAGGCATGATGGCAAGGCAAAGCAAGATCGCACCCTCACTAGAGTCCAAAGAACTCGTCGTCTTTGACATCCTGCGTGATTCTAAGTGCTCGGAGTGTGGTAAAGAGCTGGCGAAGGGCGATTTCCTCTTCATGGAAGGCAAACAGCCGCTTTGCCTGAGTTGCGCCGATTTCGATCATCTAATTTACCTACCTCGAGGCGACGCCGCCCTCACACGTCGTGCTATGAAGTACAGCGCGCTGTCAGCCATTGTTGTTCGTTTCAGCAGATCACGTGGACGGTACGAACGCCAAGGCATCTTGGTAGAGGAGTCTGCCCTGGAGCGCGCCGAACAAGAATGCCTTGCGGATGCCCAGCAGCGTGCGGGACGCCGCGAACGGGACGAGGTGCGGCGCGCTGAGGATGACCGCAAGCTCGCGGCGCACATTGCAGAAGCGATTCTGAAACTGTTTCCTGGCTGTCCTCCGGGAGAAGCGCGAGTCATCGCAGCACACACGGCGTTGCGGGGCAGCGGTCGGGTGGGTCGTACGTCCGCCGGGCGAAATCTCGAAACGGAGGCTTTGGCCGCCGCTGTGATTGCGGCCATACGCCACCGTCACACGCGATACGATGAGCTGCTTATGAGCGGCTACAGCCGAACCGACGCCCGCGACGCTATTCATGAGGCCGTTGATCAGGTGATCGAACGTTGGCGACATCCTTCTGTATCCTCCTAATGGCGAACCCAAGTGCTTCTTGCTTGATGCGATGGGCGAGAAAGACCGCACTTTCGAAGCGCTGGAGCGCGCTTATGTACCGCGCTCGGGCAGCCTGGCATTTCTCAACGCCGATCCATTTTTCAAAGACATGCGTTCAGACCCGCGAACCCAAGACCTTCTCCGCCGCATTGGCCTGTCGCAATAAAGACTCCCTGACTCTCTAGATCTATGACCGACATCCTCATCCTGAAAAACCCGTGCTTGTGTCCGTCATCCTCTCGGAAGGGCTATACTGCGCTCAGCCCGTGGGTGAACGTTTGCGAAGGCGACTCAGCAAGCGTGCATCGGCAAAACTACAACGGCGTAAGTACTTGGCCAGTACCGGACAATGGAACTAATTGATGGGAAGCCTTCCATGCATACTGCGTATCTGATCATTACAATCCTTTTCGCGGCGATGGTGACGTTCTCCGCATTCGCCAAGGTTCGCCGAGACCCGAAGGTAGTTCATGTGATCCAGGAAGTAGTAGGCGTACCGCTGAAGCACTTTTCGCTCCTAGCCGCTTGTGAGTTTGCCGGTGCGTTGGGCCTTGTCCTTGGCATCTGGTTACCATGGGCGGGCCTGGCGGCAGGCGTTGGCCTCGTCGTCTATTTTGTGGGCGCGGTCGTGGCGCATCTTCGCGTGCGTGACATCAAAGGCATTGGGCCCGCCGTGTTCATGCTGACGGCTGCGGCGGGGGCGCTCGCCCTGCGCGTGCTGACGCACGCGTCAAGCTAGTTCTGAGGAATTCGGAGAGGCGACCGCAATCAACCTTGTGGAGCAGTTGCGGAAGCATGAGATGACACCCAGGTTTAACTCTTACCTGATCGCGTTACATCAGAGTTGCCTATGATCCGACCGAAATCTTTTGGAATTGCACAAAAGACCAGGCCGGCGTGAAGGACTCGAGCCTCGGCGAAGGCTTCACTGCGGACGCGTATGAAGTCGATGAGTAACGAAGAACACCACCGGAGCTCTCTGATCCAGCTCCACCGAGCTCCGGTGGATCGCTATTTCCGTGCCAGTACGCCCAGTTTGAGCGTAAGCAACGAGTCGATTTCGTCCGGTTTTCGTTGTTTCGCGGGAAACTCGACATGAAACGCAAGGCAGTAGGGATTGCTCCGCGACCGTGGCGGTATCCCGCTGCCCGTTATCGCATTTGAAAGGTCCCAGACCGCTCCCGGTCCGGCCTTCCCATTGGTTGCGTTCAGTACGGAAATCTTGCCTAACGGAGATTGTAGGTCGCGCACTTCTAAAGCAATCGGCGTGCGCAATGCCTCGCTACCTCTATTGGCCACGGAAACGCATGCGGTCAAAGTCTTGGTCGGCGCATCAAAATGCTGCATTCCTTCATAGATGACGATCGCGCTTGAAGTCACGTCGATCTCTTCCCTGCCCCTCTCTTCACCTGGTGGGCTGGCATTTTGCTGACTCAACTCACCAAAATAAAGACCCATTCCTTCCTTGCTTCCAGAAGACCAAACCGCTTGCAGCTTGCCATCACTGAGAGCCAGTCCGCTTGAGCGCAGGACATTGTTGAGTTGGCTTATGAAGTTCACGGTTATCGACCGCTCGGACGGCGCATTGGGATTGCCGCCGTGGCTCGAATTGGAAGCGGAAATGTTCATGGATAACGTATCATTGCTGACCAGGTCGTCGCTGCCAGGTGAGAGTTCGGCGCGGGAGGCCAAGAGCCTTTGTTCCTGGATCAACGAAAAATACCATCTTCCGGAAGATTGAGCCGTCTTCCACAGGAGGCCCAGGCGCCCGCCAGGAAGGACTGCGAGCGAAGGGTCCACAATGCCTTCTTCCCCCTGCGCCGGTCGCTCAATTCGGACTGCTTGACTCCAAGTCCGTCCCTCGTCATCGGAACGGCTCAGGAACAGCTCCCGGTTCTTGCATCCGTCGCCATAAATGAGAAATAGACGATCGTGTTCAGCATCAAAGGCGAGCGCACCCTTGTCTATTAGCCTGCATCCCTTCCCCATGTCCCGACGAACGATGAGACCGCTTTCCATGCGCCGTTCAGGCGGTGGACCGGCACGAATGAAGCCAAGCTCTTCCTGCTGCCATGGGAATCCGAGCGAAGCATGATAGAGCGCTACCACTGCTCCACTCTTCAGCGCGACAGCATAGGAAGGGTAAACGCCGCGATAGCCGAGCTCTTGCATTTCAGGTCGGAAGAAGGGCCCTTGCACGGTCTTTCCATCAGGCGAAAATACCAGGAGCCCCACGTTTGTGCCCCACGCCCGTCCGGGCTCCGACGTCCCGCGGCTGTTAAAGAACGTATAAAGTTCGCCGGACCTGGCATTGACCGCAGACGTTGACCAGTCGGCCCATCCCGTTTTCAAACTCTCCAACCAGTGCTGCCCTCCGTCTTCGGAAACGTAAAGGCGGCTTGTGCCCAGGTCGTGGTGTTGGCGTCCGTCGATGACCTTGGATGCTTCCGATAGGAAGTAGGCGCGATGATGGGCACCAAAGGCACAAGATTGTTCAGTGACCCACGTCGAGTTTCGGTCCTCCAGAGCACTCCGCCAAGTGGCTCCCCCGTCCGACGACGCGTACACAAATCCGTAGAAGGCATTCGCATCAGCGTCCCATCTAGCGCCGCAAACGATTAGATTGTTGGCGCTCTCCGGATCCGCTTTCAGTTCGTACCAGGGATGCCAGCCCGAAGCAATGGCCAGCTTCTTGGCGATATGCAACTCTTGTCCGGACGACAGCGAGTGACTGTTAATCAAGAGTCCCGCGATTGCTGCCACTCGCGGAAGCAGCTTCCAGTTGCCACTAAGCAAATAAACCTCCAGTTGGAAATCCCATGGAACTCAAGCTGCCGAAGCGTCCTTCTTGAAGCCGTCTCTGGTTGATCGCTAGAAGCTGAGCTTGAGCGCTAGTTGGATGGAGCGTGGTCCGCCTATTTGATAGAGAGGGTTGAAATTACCATTCCCTCCATTGCCCGCGCTTCCCGCTCCACTGAGGGACTGCCCCAGCGTGGATTGTGACTGTCCGAACTGCGGGTTTAGGCTCTGCGGATCCTGCAGGTCCCCCACCGGCGGACCAAAATTGGGATGATTCAGGAGGTTAAAAAGCTCACCTCGAAACTGCAAAGTTATTTTGTCGGAAAGGGCAAAGTCACGGTGCACTGAAAAATCCCACTGCACAGCACCGTAACCACGCAGCGCATTCCGACCAAGGTCCCCTTGTCGGAGTGGGTTGCCTGTCGTTGGGTCGAGAGGCGGTGGCGCGAACGCGGCTGGATTGAAACCTTTTCCGCCTGCACAAGGCGGCCCGAGCACCGCAAGACACTGCGATCCATAGAGGTAAAGCGGCTGCCCCGCCACCAGTTCTGGCCGGATAGCAGCACCACTGCCGAAAAGCGTGCCATCGCCGATCTGACTGTAAGACACGTCTACAGGAGGGGCGGAGAAAGCAATAACCAAATTCTGTGTTGACCAGCCGCGGAGTATTGCGCTTACCAGTCGGTTCGCTTTCGGAGATGGAACATTGTAGGTGACGCCCATAGAAAACGAGTGTCGTATATCGAAGTCAGACGACCCTCGATTGGCCTTGGCTCCAAGCGCCGGAACGAATTCATTTGAACTGAACGACCTGGATCCGGATGACCCATCATCGATTGAATGCGACAACGTGTATGATGCCAGCGCCTGTAGTCCGTGAGAAAGTCGGCGCTGAAATTGAGTTTGCATGGCCTCGTAATCGGAATTCCCCGCGTTACTTACAAGATCGGCCGCATAGAAATTCGGGTTGGGAGAAAGAATGTAAGCCGACTGCAGCAAACGTCTCCCCGAGGCACCAACGTAGGATACGGAGAGAGATTGTTGCGCTCCGAGGCCCTGTTCGACCGCGGCGTTCCACTCGAGCGTATATGGAAGTCCTAGATGAGGATCGAATGCAGTCAGCGGGTTGCAACAGTTTGCGAGACCGCTCAACGTAATCTGTGGAGGCGCGGCATCTGCGGAGGCTAAGGGAAACGTCCCACCAACATTTGTCTTTACGGCGCTGAACGGGTATCCCGAACTTGCTACGAGCGATCCGAACTCTGAGGTAGCCAGATCATAGAAGACTCCGAAGCCGCCGCGCAACACGGTCTGCCGGTTTGCAGAGTTCCCGAGCTGATAGGCGGCGCCGATTCGGGGCGCAAACCCTTTGAGATCCGTGTCAAACGGTTTCGTTCCCGCAGGCGCGAGGCCCAGGCTCCCGAGACTATTGAGGCTAAAACCTGTGACCGCCGGCAGGTTCGGCCCACCATTTGCCGAAGGAGCGAAGTCGACGTCCCACCTCAGTCCATACGTCAAGCTGAGCCGCGAGTTTACGCGCCACGTATCCTGCGCATATAGGCCAAGATTGTGGAACAGGAATGAAGACGCTTGGCTCGAGGTCACCTGGCTAAAAGCCGGATTGCCTGTCAGTGCTGTTGGCATGTTAAGGAAAAATGCAACTTGCCAGTACAGACGCGGATCGTAGCTCGGAGACAACCTCCGGAAGTCGGCCCCAAACTTGAGACTGTGCCCCCTTCGTTGTACATAGAATCCGTCTACTAAATTGATCTGCCGCTGTAAGCTGCTTTGGATCCTTCCTTCTGAAAGAATCTTGCCCGACCCCTTCAAGGCGAAAAAACCTACCGCCAGAAAGGAGTTCCCCGCATTGAACGGATCTGGAGAAGGAAACGCAGTGACGGGTGTAGCCCCGCCAAAGCCGTCTAGCTGCGAGAAACTCGCCGCATCTGCGCGAGAATAATTGAATCGGAAGTCGTTCCCGAGTGCCGGCGAGATAAACCACCCGAGGGCTGCCGTTGCCGTTTGCGTCGTGATCCGAGTGGGAGTAACAACGCTGAGTGGCGCGCCGCTCGTTCCTCGGTTTAGCAATTCCGACGGTGAATAGCTGTACCTTCCAAATAGCGTGAGCGCCTTGTTGATCCGATGGTCGATGCGAAGACTATAGGCATCGAGGCTCGCCGCATTCGCATAGCTGGCGTTGTATTGGGCGATTCCATTGCCGAGATCCGGCTGCGTTGGGTCCAAGGGAAACGCGTTGAGATAAGGCTGCATCGCAGGAACCGCATTCGTTCGCGCGGCTGCATCGGGCACGGTATCGAGGACAACTGCGGGGAGCCTTAGCCGGAGACCCTCATAGGAGAAAAAGAAGAAGGTGCGATTTTTGAGCAACGGGCCACTAAACGTGCCTCCGAAATCATTTTGCCGCTCGCGCGGCTTTTCGAGACCGGCATAATTTGCGAACCAGTCGTTCGCGTCGAATACGTCGTTCCTTAAATAGTCGAAGGCCGTGCCGTGGAATCCATTGGTGCCGGACCGCGTGACGATAGAGATCTGCGCCCCGGGCGTGCGGCCAAACTCGGGGGCATAAGTCGATGTCTGAATTCTAAATTCCTGCAACGCATCGACCGAGACGAGGCTGTTTGTGCCGCCTAGAGCACTGAATGAGCCGAGCGAACCCGACAATCCGTTTCCTGGAACATTGGTCGCGCTCAATCCGACGTTTGCGCTTACGCCGTCCACGCTCCAATAGTTCGAGCTTGGCCGCTGGCCATTGACACTGAATTGCCCGCCATCAAACTGATTCACGGGTGTCACTACAACGCCTGGAGTTAGGTCGATCAGTGTCTGAAAACTCCTGCCGTTCAATGGAAGGTTCTCGGCGAACTGTCGATCCACAACCGTGCTTACCGCTGCGGATTCTGTGCTGATCAGCGGCGCTCCACCCTCGACCGTCACCGTCACTGACGCCGCGCCAATCGGGAGAGTGAAATTGAGCGATAGGGCGTCCTGCACATTAATAATAATGTCCGGCTTGATGACTCCCTTGAAGCCCGCTTTCGACACCTGAATACGGTAGGGACCGGGCGGAAGGTTCGGTACCGTGTAAATTCCGTCTCCGTTTGTAGAAGATGAGTATTGCACTCGCGTCAGATCATTGACGACGATGATTTCGGCGCCGGGTATCGTCTTTCCATCCGGATCGAGAACGATTCCTGTAATCGACCCGTTAGGAGACTGAGCAACTGTGGATGTACCGACCAGAGTAACAAGAATGAGGCACAACACTGCCAAGCTCACGCGCACGCAAACTCTCCTATGGCTGCAAGAGGTCCACACACTGTCCAGTTACGTGAGCAAAGGCTGATTCAGTACCTGCGAGCACATCGAAATATCCTGAAACAAAACAGACTCAGACGGGGCAATGTACTACGCATGCCGCAACGCGTGGGAGTTAGCGAATTGACGTTCGGGAATCCGGACATCTCGGTGCGCTCGCTACGCAAGCCAGCGATCACTAGCACTCAAGCACTGCTTCTTTAGGGGTGGTTGGCTTTCACTTTCAGATATGCAAAAAGAAAGGGCTTTCCGGTGGGCCGCTCACTTCCGGAATGAGGCTCAACCGTCACGAACACTGCGTCGATCTCATCCAGAGTCCCTTTGTCATTGAATTTCATGACCCAGCGCTTCTTCGACCGGTTGTCCTCATTAAACATTCCAAGGTTATACGCCTGTGCCCAATTGGGACCGTGGCGTCCCCAAGCTTGAAAAATGCTCCCTTCTTTCAAGTCTGGTTGGTCCGTCAAGTCGTAGGCATAGAAGATCAGCGACTTCCCTTTCGTGTAGAACACGCGGCCAAACGCCTTTTGCGTGTCGCCTGTCTTCGCCACGTCGTGGACCTCCGTAATATAAAGGTCCCTGGCGCCCATCAGTTCCCGGATGTCCCGGTCCTTCGCGAGCAATGCTTCTTCTTCGTCGATGTTCTGCTGCTGCTCGGCGGTTAGTCGGGAGAGCTCAACGACTTTCTTCTCTAAATTGGCAGCATGGGCAAGGTCTTCATACCGTCGGCGATCGAGATCGCGTAGCTTGTTCTCAGAGGCTGCGAGCGCGGCCTCGGCCGAAGCGACCTTTTGCGCGAGTCGATCCTGCTCTGCACTCAGTTTGTCCTTTTCCCCGCTGCTTGCCGCGAGCGCCAGGCTCTGCTCCCTCTGGAGAACTTCGAGCTTCGCCTTGTCGCTTGATTGGCGCGCGATTTCGCGTTGTAGATCTGCAAAAAGTTTGTTCCGTTCCGCCAATTTTAAATTCGCCGCGTCCCGCGCCTCAAGTGCGGACGCGAGCGCTTCTTCTGAAGCCGCGGGCGCTGGCGTGGCGCTCCCGAGACCTCGACGCGCGACGGCGAACCCGCGGTCCTTCCCCATGCGGTACGAAAGGATCCCAAGCGACAAACAGAGCAGAGCCGCAGTAGCAAGTGGCAGCCACAGAAGATAGCGATCTCGGCCACGGCGAAAGCTTCGGCTCCGCCGGACCGTGAGGGGAGAGAGCCACGCCTCGGTTTCTCTCACGGGCACGCGGAAGCTTTCCTTTTCCTCCGCAAGCCTCTTGAAGAACGACGTTTCGGCATTGCCTTGCGAAAAGGACGAATCGTACTTTGCCTTTTCGCCCGTCAATTCTGGAGCCAGGTCTGACGCCAACGCAGGCACACCACGCTCTACCACATCCTCAAATTCCTTCAGGGCGTTCCGGCAGGTAGCACAACCAGACAAATGACCGCTGAGTTTCCTTAACTCGTCCTGGCTCAAACCTTCCGTCGCCGAGAGCGCACAGAGTTCGAGGAATTCCTCGTGTTGCCCTTCTTTCGGCCGCACGTCTTCGTCCGACTTTCCCTTACCTTCCACCATTCTGAACCCTCACCGCTGCCGCCTCGCGATTAGATTTTTCCGGGGTTCTTCACAACTCGGAGGTAGAAATCCGACTTAGGCTCAGGAGCCGTAACCTAGCACCGATAGTCTACTCCCGCCAGCGGCATCCCAAAGTGTCCGGAATTCCGGACGCGCCTTGATCATCCGCCATTCTCGCTGCGCGGTAGATGTTTCCGCAATTTTTCGAGCCCTCGGTATAGGTGATGCTTCACATTCCCTTGCGGCTGATGAAGTTTCTGAGCGATTTCACTGACTGTGTATCCCTCAAAGAAATGCATGCGCAGAGTCCTGCGTTGATCTTCGGAAATATCAGCCAATGCGAGACGCAGCTTCTCCCGCCCAAAGTAGGCTTCCATCGACTCATCATATAGCGCTGCGGAAGGAGCTGCCTCCGTAGCCCCAACGGTTCCCGAATCCCCGGTAGCGTGAGCGTGCCTAGCACGCAGATATCTGCGTCGTGTAAAGGCGCTCTGGTAGGCCACGAATACAATCAATCGGCGAGCAGGCCCCTTGGAGTTTTCGAAGATGAAAGGCTTCTTGTAGATAAGCAGGAACACTTCTTGCATCACATCTTCGGCCTCGGCGCCGTCTTCAAGAACTTTCTCCGCAACACTCCAAACCAGTCGGGCATAGCGCTTGAAGAGAAGTCCCAGGGCTTCCTGGTCACGCTCGCGAATGCGAGAAATGAGAGCTTCGTCCGAAGGCTCGAGCTCTGCGGGAACTGCATCTTCGAGCGAAGGAGCAGCCACATCCTTCTGTTTCCGGATAGGAAGAACAGGAAAACGGGATGCCGCTAGAGAGTCCATACTCGTGCGCTCTTATAGAGGGTCCCTCATCACGACTAAACGCTTTAGAGGGCCTAATATAGACAAATATACCTCTATAGAGTGTATCAATCAAGATAAATACATCCTATCGGAGGTTGTTTACGGGTCCAGTCACTTCTATCGTTTGTTTTGGTAATTGGGCGTGGACTATCTCTCGATATTTGCGGCTAGAGTTCGTAGGTTGCGCGAAACCGCGGGTCTAACCATCCAGGAAGCCTGTGACAGGTCGGGCCTATCAACTAATTTTTGGGGTAAAGTGGAGCGAGCAGAGCAAGAACCGTGTCTACTTTCCATTCATGGTATCGCCCAAGGTCTGGGCACCTCTTCAAACATTCTAATCGGAGTCGAGGAAGCAGCTTCCGACAATCGCATCAGAACACAAATCGATGATCTTCTGGACCTATGCGGTCCTGACCAGTGGGAGCTCATTATTCGCATCGTGAGAGCGATTTACGAGCAGCGATCTGCCAAGAATCTTTCTTGACTCCAGCTGTAATAACGTCTATCGAGTTGAATTTGTACCGCTAAACAATGCTTTAAGTGGTGTTCAGGAGATTGCGCGCTCGTTATGGTGTGTCGCATTCACTTTGAGGCATCGGTCACAATTCGCGCGCCGCGTTCGGAAGCTCAGGCGGAATTCGAAGCTCAGTCTCGAAAAAGCTGCTGAGCGCGGGGACATAACAGCAAATTTCTGGGGAGACGTGGAACGCGAAAAAAAAGTTCCAAGCCTTGACACGATTGTAGCGATGGCAAAGGGGCTGAATGTTTCACCGCGTGTCCTCATGTCGATAGAGCGAGAAGAGGACGAACGCGACCTTCGAAAGCGAATAAATTCCCTTCTAGAGAAATGCACGCCTCAACAGCTTGAACTCGTGCACAGAATGGCTAGTGTGTTGATTGAGCCCTAGTCCATAGATCAGTTAGATCTACCGTCCGGATTCCCGGACACTTTCAAACGATCGCTCAAACATGCAATCCGTCTGGTATCGTTTCGCTTGCACACGGAAGCTAATTGGGCGAGCCTCTCTGCGCAGTTCTCCGTATGTTCTTTCGCTGACCTTTGAGCGCCAGGGCAGGTCCTAACTTCAATTGGAGAGGCTGAGGCAAAGTGTCGTAGGCCGTCGTTTCGCAGCGTTCGAAACAGTGGTACGGATGTAGGTTGGTCCAGATGATGCAGTCTCGCATTATATTTCGTGGAGTCTTGTTGTGAAACCGAAGAACGATCTCTCCACGAAAAGGTGGGACAGCAATGAGTCGGTCGGAGTCCCTTTCTGGTTCCGCGCTAGTGCCCTCCTCCTACTCGGAGTGGCGGTGGCACTCCTCCTCGTCGTGATCGGTGACCATACGTTTACCGTCGGGACGTCGCGTATCGCTCTTGTTGCCCTCGCGGCAGCACTTCTCTGCGCACTGTTTTTGCACCTCCATGCGCGGTACGAAGAGCGCAAAGGAATTTACGCGACGGAACGGGAATTTGCATCCGTATTTCAGAACGCACTTAACGGCATCCTGACCCTCAATGATACGGGCATCTGTCTTGCTGCGAATCCAGCAGCCTTTGCGCTTTTGGGCGCGCCGCCCGCCGCCCTCATCGGTCATTCGTTCGAACAATTTTATGAAGATCCTAACGAGTTTGCACGCCAGTGGGGCATGTTTCGCCGTCAACGCTACCAGCGAGCGCAAATTACTCTCCGTCGCTTGGATAAATCTAGAATTTTTGTGCACTTCACCGCTGCCGCGAACTACGTAGAGGGACGTCACGTGGTCATACTGTGTGACAACACAGAACAAGTCGAAGCTAAGGTTTCGCTCCGTCAGAGCAACTGGCGTCTCCAGTTGATGGCGGACAACCTATCCGAGGTTTTCTGGATCTTGGACGCCTCGACCAAAAAAGTTCTCGAAGTGACACCGGCGTATGAAACCATCACCGGCCGCTCGGTCGAAAGTATCGCGTTTGATCCCCTGTCGTCCGAAGACTTGATTCATCCCGCAGATCGCGTTCACGTGCTGACCAAATTGGACGACGCAATTCACTCGGGGCGATTCGATGAGGAGTTCCGCATCGTGCGACCGGATGGAGACGTCCGTTGGGTTTGGGTCAAGGCCAATCCGTGCCTGACCACTGACACCGTCATCCGTCTGCTGGTCGGAACCGTGCAGGACATTACCGCGAGAAAGCTTGCACACTTCAAGGTGGCTGAGCATCTTATCGAAGCCGAGACCGCGCGCGCTCAGGCCGACGCGGCGAGAGCAGAAGCCGAGGCTTTACGCTCAGCCACTCTCGCTCTTACCCAGAATTTGCGCATGGACGCCGTGCTCGACACGCTCTTGCGTTGTGTCCAAGACATTGTTCCGTACGACTCGGCCAGCGTGATTCTAGTAGAAGCAGAGGGTCGTTTGTTCGTAGCGAGGGAGTCGCCGCCGGCAGCTACAAATCAACCAGTTGTTACCCTCAAACCAGGCGAAAGCACGCTCCTGCAGCGCGCGTTGACTCTGAAAAAGAACGTCCACGTTCCGGACACGAGCCAAGAGCAAGACTGGCGCCATACGCAAGCCCTCGCAGACATCCGCTGCTGGATCGCCATACCCTTAATCGTCGGGGACGCCGTTCTCGGAGTACTCTCCCTCGGGAGCACTAAACCGGGAATGCTTACCACGGAACATTTTCGCCTCGCCAGATCTCTCGCGATCCCTGCGGCAGTGGCAATCCACAATGCCCGCCTGTATGAATGGGCGCAGATCTATGCCATGGAGCGACAAGATCTCTTGAAGAAGATTGATAGCTCCCCAGGCAACGCTGAACGAGGAAACAATCCTCTGCATCGACGCTTTACGAATTAAGCCTTTCTGGTGGCGGTTCTGGGCGCCGGATCGAGCTGCAATACCGGAGCGATAGGCCACGAATGTCCGAGACGACCGCCGCAGCGTGGTTCCGCCCCTTTCGCCAATCCAAGTGACCCCCAAAAACGGCTACGGCGCGTCCCAGCAAGAGGCAACTACTGTGCCAGCACTCCAGGAACAATTCCTTTATCAAGCGTGAAGGCGGAACCGACGGTGCCCACGACGGCAGACTTGCGCGTCAATCCCGCGCGTTGCCGCAGCCGATAGACCGCTTCTATGCCGGTACAATGTGCGCCCAAAAGGTTCGCGACTTTGAACTGCTTAAATTCGTCGCCCGTCCAGTCCAGTTGCTCGTCGCTGGCTGGGAATAAGTGCAACCCGCCGATGACAGCGTGCACGGGACGCGCGGGGAATTTTGTGCCTGCGTATGTCAGGATGTTGACGATTCCGGCGTGCCCGCAACCCGTGACCACAACCAAGCCTTGCGTCGTATAGAGCACCAACGATTGGTCTTCGGGAATCGTATCCTCAACCAAGCCATTTGGCGTCTGCACTTTCCCGCTCACGCTCCAATTGCGCTCCGGATATCGACGAGGTACGGGTCCGGTCAGCCACGCGCCCGGAAAGATTTCAGTGCCGTCAGAATGCTCGATGAATTTTCCTCCCGTGGCTTCGTATTCTTTGCGAATAGCGATCATAGGGTTGTCCTCGCCATCGGCGGACGGTCGGCTGTAAAAGATTCCGTTGGCGACGTGCACAACTGACATGGCAGCCGGATTCTGTTTCATCATCTCACGGCGCAACGTGAGCAAGCCGGTGACATGATCCCAGTGGTTGTGGGTGAGAACCACTTCCCGCACGCCCGAAAGATCCACATTCAGATCGCGTGCATTCTGCAATACAGTGTCGGGATGAGCTCCGGTGTCCAGCAAGATACGATGACCATCGGCTTCAACCAGCGCGGAAAAACCCCACTCTCCCAAACCCTTCGGGCTTCCCACAAGCATGGTGGAGAGCAAGGTGATTTTAAGAGTGCCGATCTGTGTTGCAGGCGCGATCGGGCCTTGGACGAGGTCCCCAGCCAAAGCGCGCCGGGGAACCGTCGCTGGAAGGCAAAAAAGAACGACAGCGGTGACAATGGTTATGCAACCTAGACGGGTTTTCATATTTGACCTTCAGCCCTCTTCGCCCAGCTACCGCGAGGTCGGCTTAAAACGATTTGAACTGCAACTGGCCCTGTTCTGCGGACATTATGATTACCCTTTCTTGTGAGAGCCCGGCAGTTTTGAGTGCCGCGCACTCGGCGCAAAACCTTTTATGTGGCGTGGAAAATAGCGTATACCACTTCTAGCATGAACCGCCGCAACTTCCTCGCCGCTGCAAGCGCCGGAGTCCTAGCGATTTCCAGGCAGGCGAAGACAAGTGTTGTTCACGCACAGGCGATGACAGTCCTAGGAGCGATCGCACCCGCGCAGTTGGGCCGAACGCTTATCCACGAGCACATCATGGTGGATTTTATCGGCGCCGAGGCGACCAGGCCTGGCCGCTATGACCCCGAAGAGGTTTTCTCTAAGGCTCTCCCCCCTCTGCAACAGGTGAAGGCCGCAGGCTGCAGCACGCTCGTAGACTGCACGCCCGCTTATATCGGGCGCGATGCAGCGCTACTGCGTCGGCTGTCACAAGCGAGTGGCTTGCAGATCGTGACCAACACGGGTTTGTATGGTGCGGCCCATGAGAAGTATGTTCCGAGATTCGGCTACACGGAAAGCGCCCAGCAATTGGCGGCGCGTTGGGTCAGGGAGTTCGAAGATGGAATTTGGCCCTCGGGAGTGCGACCGGGAATTATCAAGATCGGCGTGAATTCCGGCCCGCTTTCAGAAATCGATGCCAAGCTCGTCAAGGCTGCCGCCATGACTCACGAGCAGACGGGCTTGACGATCGCGTCCCATACCGGGGACGGGATAGCCGCCATGGCACAAATTGCGGCGCTTAAGTCGTACGGTGTGGCGCCTGCGGGTTTCATTTGGGTGCACGCCCAAAACGAAGCGGACACTCAGCTGCACCTGCGCGCAGTTGAAGCGGGCGCATGGGTCGAATTCGATGGCATATCCGCTGCCACCGCCAAGAAGCACGTAGAGCTGGTGCTGGGGATGAAGCACGCGGGGTATCTCGGTCGCTTACTGCTTTCGCAGGACTCCGGGTGGTATCACGTCGGTGAACCCGGCGGTGGAAACTTTCAACCTTACGACTTCCTTTTTACCGAGTTCCTTCCCTTGCTCGGGCGAAGCGGACTGTCTGAAAAGGAAATCGAGACGCTCATGGTTCGCAATCCGCGCGCGGTTCTCACAACGCACTGCTGAAGGCGGGCTATCATGCGGACGATGTATTCTTCAACCAACTTAAAGACCCACATGAGAGTTTTGACTCCAAGCGGGGTTAATGCTCGACCACGAGCTGTTTGAAGGAATCGTGGATTTTCCTATGGGGTTTGTTCGCCAAACGACTGTGAATCCTCGGCCCCATGGGTGGCAAACCTTCTCGCCAAGAATCTGGGCGCCTGACAACCTCCCCGCTTGACCGAGTCGCTGCCACTTGTGCGCGGGCTTCGATCCCCGCCACGGCTCCCTAGCAGCCAGAGTGCCGCACGCGTGCCACGATCGGTCGACAAATTGGCGCGTGTCACATTCTGACAACTTCTCGGCTCTAGACTCTGGCCGAAAGATCAAGAAGCGTATGTAATAGGCGACAAGACCCTAAGTTCGGAGTAGTGAATTCGGACGATTCCAAGAGTGTGAGCAAAAATAAATGCTCGATTGGTTGAAAGACAAGATAAGGCAAGGAGCCGATGCGGGCGAACGCTTGATATGGGCAAAGGCCGTGCGCGAACATTTTGCGCCGCTCGAAAAGATGAAGGGCACCCGGCAAGGCATCGGAGATCGTTTGGCGCGCTTCGTGGTTTACGGTGAAGACCAAAACTCTTTGAATGAGGTAGCTTGCCCGCAGACTAGCTCACAATTCGGCATTGGTCAGATTATTTACCACGCCGGCGAGCGAGGGCAGTTTTCCAAGGGCCTTGGCATACTTCTGAAAGTTTTGCCTGAAGACCCAGAGTTGTACTTGAGGCTTGCACTCGCCTACAGCGCGATTTCGCAAGCCAACCGCACGGGAAGCATGGCTGCTCACTTTTCTCACATTCCTGGTTTTCATGGTGCGCACCGTTGGCTGGCCGTTTTCCTCGAAGAGCTGGCTTACGCAGGCTCGAAAGACGAAACCTTTTTCCCGGTGGGTTTGCTGCAAGCCATGATAGTCGCCAAAGATGAGGCCCCTTCCGTTTTGGTGCGCGGCGCGCTAATCGTTCAAGATCAGCAAGGCAAGAATCAACTCAGCCGCTGGCGGCAGCCGCCTTACACGTACTTTCGTTGTCTCGCTGGGTTAGAAGCCGCTATTCTGGCTTCGCCGGAGATAGTCCGCGAAGCGCTTCAGCAACGCGACGCCTCAGCAAGAGCCTACACACTGCAAGCCCTAATGGCCCTGAAAGTCTCCGTGGAACCGTTCCGGGTGGAGATCGCCGCGGTGGCGGTGTCGAGCTCGAAAGAGGTGCGAGAAAAGGCAGAACCCATTCTCAAAGGGCAGTTTTCATTATTCCAGCCACTTATGGAGAAACTTGCCGAGACCGGCACGAGCGATGAACGCTTTCAAGCGGTGCGAATGCTTTCGCGGATAGGAGGAGATTCCGCGCGAGCATTTCTGTCGCGGCGCCTCGACGTCGAAAAATCGGCCAAGGTCCGAGAAGCCATTCGTGAGGCTTCGGGAGAGGGTGGCCAGCAGGACGACGGGGCTGGAGCCGAGGATTTTGATCTGCAACCTGTTTCTGATGTCCCCGTGCGCGCGCCTCTCGAGAAAGAGGTTTTGACGGATCTGCGAAAATGCGTCGAAGAGTTCGAGAAGAAAGCAGCGGAGGATTTTGCTCGAAACAAGTGGGCGCAAGCCCATAACAAGAAGAGGACGCCCGTCAGCCCGGCGGTTGCCGAGAGACTTTTCGATGCCCTTGAAGATTTCACGGTGAAAGAAGGCCAATCTTGGCAGTTTATCGAACTTTCGCATTGGGGCAGCGCTTCGCAGATTCTTTTCCGCTTTGCGGGACACCCGAAATTTGGACTGATCCATGTTGTGCGATGGTGCTTGCTCTTGGCAGGACGGGCGAAGAACCCCAACGTTGCCAATTGGCCCCGTTGGTCTCTGACTTACTTCTGGTGGCGGGAACCATTGTTGGCCTATCAGAAGGCCCGAAAAGAACCGATCGATCTGCGAGAACTAGCCGCTGTTTTCCGCACGGTTGGCCTTGATGAGTCCATTATCGGCGAGCACTTTTTGGAACTGAACCGTTGGGCTTCATCACCCTTGTTCCGCACCGAACCCGATCGCATCTGGCCCTATTTTGCGGAACGCCAGGAGTTGCTCGAACGGGCCTTGGGACTGAAGCAGGTGATCGAAGAACGGCCGGCTATCTACTATCGAGAAAAAGAGCATCGCGAGAATGCGTTCAGTTTGCTCAAACTGTTCCCGCGATTGCCCGCCAAATTCGCGCCGCTGTTGTGGGAACTTGCCTGCGGCTCCAGCAAGGTGGAGCGCCGCCTGGCGCAAGAGTGCCTGGCAAGCATTCCGGGTAAAGAGCAAAAAATTGTTGCGGCTCTGACCAGCCGGCAACAACACGTGCGACTGGCGGCGGCGCAGTGGCTCGCTGACCTGAACTATCGGGAAGCCGTACCAGGACTGCGCGCGGCGCTCGACAAAGAAAAGAGCGAAGTTGTCAAAGACGAGCTGATCAGAGCCTTGGAGGCCCTAGGCGTCAATCTCGAGGAGTTAGTCGACCTTGGCGCACTCGACGACGAAGCCGAAAAAGGCTTGAAAAAAGGCCTGCCAACCGACCTGGAGTGGTTTCCGCTCGAACAGCTTCCCACCGTGCGCTGGGTGGATTCCGGGAAGTCGGTGACGCCGGAGATCGTGAAGTGGTTTCTCGTGCAGGGCTGCAGGCTTGGTAACGCTGAGGCTAGCCCTACTCTGCGCAGGTACTGCTCTCTATTTCAAAAACAGGATCGCGAGAAACTCGGCCGGTTTGTTCTGGAAGCCTGGATTGCGAAGGACACAAAGCCGAAGTACACCGCGGAGCAGGCCGCAGCACTAGCGCAAAAAGAGACTCAGCAAACCGTGGCCATCGTGAAGCAGCACCCGAAGTACTACCCAGACTTCGACGAGCCAAAGCACTATCAAGCCGTGTTCAATCGACTCCTGATTCAGCCTGAGGGTTCCCAGACAAGCACAAAAGGCATTCTGGCCGTCGCCGGTGCCTGTTGCGGTGCAGATGCCGCGCCGATCGTGCATCGCTACATCAAGCAGTGGTTTGGGTATCGCCCGGCACAGGGGAAGGCGCTGCTCCAAGTCTTGGCATGGGTCGACCATCCCGGCGCGATTCAGGTCGTCCTGGCTGTAGCCAATCGTTTTCGAACAAAAGGCATTCAGGAAGAAGCGATGCGGCAATGCGAGTTATTGGCGGAACGGAAAGGTTGGACATTGGACGAGCTCGCGGACCGCACCATTCCGGCAGCCGGTCTGGACGAAGATGGGGTTCTGGAATTGGATTACGGAACGAGAGTTTTCGCGGCGAAGCTCTCGGAAGAAATGACGCTTTTACTCACCAACCCAAACGGAAAGACCATCTCTTCCCTGCCGGATCCAAACCAGTCGGACCACCCGGAAAAGGCCAATCAGGCTAAGACGATACTTTCTGCATCACGCAAGGAGCTCAAGTCTGTTTTGTCGATGCAGAAGGACCGGCTCTACGAGGCGCTGTGCACGCAAAGGACATGGCGCTTTGAAGAGTGGGACACCTACTTGCGCAAGCATCCGATCGTCGGACGCTACTGCCAGCGCCTGGTGTGGGCCGTGCGCGAGGGCGACGAATTGAAGATGTCGTTTCGGCCGCTCTCCGACGGCAGTCTGACCGATCATCACGACGAAGAGGTGCGCGTCGACGCAGAATCAATCATTTGTCTTGCGCACGAAGAAACCTTGCCGCCGTCAGAGCGCGCCGCATGGATGCAGCACTTTTCGGACTACAAAGTAGAGCCATTGTTCCAACAGTTTGGCAAAGCCACATTTTCGCTTCCCGAGAATCTGAAAGAGGCTGGGGAAATCACAGAGTTTCTGGGACACATCGTCAAGGCGTTTTCGCTCAGGAACCGGCTGACTCGACTCGGATATACTCGCGGAGCAGCGCAGGATGGCGGATGGTTTTTCGACTACCGTAAGACCTTTCCTCGCCTGGGCCTGGAAGCCGTAATCGAATTCACTGGCAATGGTTTGCCCGAAGAAAACCGTACGGTGGCGCTGCAGCGCTTGCATTTTGTGCGGAAGAGACCGGACGGGGAACCGTCGATGCCCCAGGAAGTGGCACTCGGCGAATTGCCGCGTGTCTTGCTTTCCGAGTGCTGGAACGACATTCGTATGGCTGCTGCCGAAGGGCCGGGGTTCGCAGCGGACTGGGAAAAGCAAACGGAGATGTGAATGAACATAGACGGAGCAAGTCAAGCAAGAGTTCCGCGAACACTGCGGCCGCCGTGCGAGACCCTGTACGCCGAAGAGCTGGCCGCGCTCGCATCGAACGACATTGACAACAAGCCTGCCGGCTGGAGATTGTCGCCCAAAGCGGTTCGGACGTTCATTACAGGCTCAAACGAAAAATCATTGAACCACGACTGGCAGGGCGGGGGGCGGTCCACCGTGATTCGTCGCAAGTTTTACGGCGACGATGCGCTTATTGACCGTGCAATCGTAACCTTATTGGGCAATCGAGGCCTGCTCCTCGTCGGCGAACCTGGCACCGCCAAATCCATGCTGTCCGAGCTGCTTTCGGCGGCCATATCGGGAACCTCAACACTGACCATTCAGGGGACGGCGGGAACCACCGAAGATCAGATCAAATATTCGTGGAATTACGCGACGCTGCTAGCCGAAGGCCCAAAGCTTGCGGCCTTGGTTCCTTCTCCTCTGTACACGGCAATGAAAACTGGATCGGTTATTCGCTTCGAAGAAATCACGCGTTGCCAACCGGAAATTCAGGACTGCCTCATCAGCATCATGTCGGACAAGGTTCTGCACATTCCTGAGCTGAAGGGCGACGATGCAGCGCTGTTTGCTGAAAAAGGATTCAATGTGCTGGCTACAGCGAATATTCGAGATCGCGGCGTGCATGAAATGTCGAGCGCACTGAAGCGCCGCTTTAACTTTGAGACAGTCAACCCCATTTCTGACCGGAAACTGGAGACCAAGCTGGTGACGGAGCAAACTGAAGCACTCCTGCGCGAAGCACAGGTTCCGGTGGCTTGCCCTCCAGACGTGATCGAAGTACTGGTCTCGACCTTTCAGGACTTGCGATCCGGGACTTCATCTGACGGCACCGTAGTCGAACGCCCTTCTACAGTGATGTCGACAGCAGAAGCTGTGGCGGTGGGTTTTTCGGCCGGCCTAGAGGCCCACTACTTTGGAAGCGGAGAATTGGAGGGCGGTCACATTGCGCGTCAATTGCTGGGCACGGTTCTAAAAGACAATCCAGATGATGCCAAGAAGCTGCGGCAATATTTTGACGTGGTTGTAAAAGCGAGGGCAAAAAAGACCCGAGCGTGGCAATCCTACTGGGAAGCGAGAAAGTGTCTGGACCGGTGATGGAGTTAGCGAAATGGATCCCATCGAGCTTCCGAACGACGCGCCGTTTGACCGATCGCAATTGGACCAGGTGCTTTCCTCGCTTTTCACGCCGAGGTGCGTGTACTTTCCGATTCGCCACCATAGCCCGGCATGCTCGTGGCATCTCGCGAAACTCATACGAGAATTAAAACCCTCTGCCGTTCTGGTCGAAGGTCCGAGCAGCTTCACTCCTTTCATTCCGACTATTCTCGATCCGGGCACCAAGCCACCGGTTGCGATCTACACACACTACATCGACCTCGACCGGAAACTGTACAAACCGGTGGAAAACGAATTGGACCTTGGACCCGCCAGGTTTGCGGCCTACTACCCGTTTTGTGACTACTCGCCGGAGTTGATTGCCTTGCGCGTTGGACGGGAAGCCGGCGCGGTTTTGAAATTCATCGATCTCAACTATGCGGACCAGATTCTGGCCGAGCGCTTGGCCGCGCAGGAGATGAATAGACCTCGCATCGAAACATTGATGCAGGAGCGGCATCTGGCACGCAGCACGTATTTGAATGCACTGGCGCAGCGCAGTGGCTGCCGCGACTTCAACGAGATGTGGGATCACCTGTTCGAAGCGAACTTCCAGTCTCGCTCGACTCGTTCGTTTGTCGAGGAAGTCGCCACATACTGTTACTTTGGGCGCATTGACGCGAGAGAGGATGCGCTCGAGGCTGACGGGACGACAGCGCGGGAGCATGCAATGGTTGCCGCGATTCAGGATCAAATCGCAGGCGGGTCAGCGGACGGCCCAATATTGGTTGTGACGGGTGGATTCCACACGGTCGTCCTGCCGGCTTTGGTGGCGAAGGGATTGTGCCGGGCGGCAGCGAGTGCGATACATGCGGAATCCGTGCAACAGGCTCTTATTCGCTATAGTTTCCGGCAGCTCGATGCACTGAACGGTTATTCGGCGGGAATGCCGTCGCCCAACTACTACCACCGGCTGTGGCGCGAAATTTCTGACGGAAGCGCGGCCGCGCACTCCCGTGTGGCTGTGTCATTCCTGATCGAGATCGCGGGGATCACCAGAAAGAAGGACATGCAGGTGGCATTGTCGACGGCGGATGAAATTGCGGCGCTCCAACACGCACGCCACCTGGCATCCATGCGTGGTCACGCAGGCCCAACACGCGAAGACCTCCTTGACGGTGTTCGAAGCTGCTTTGTGAAAGGCTCGATGGATGGAGAGGGCACCGTTCTGATGAGCCTGGTGCACCATGTCTTGACCGGAAGTGAAATCGGGAATGTTCCGGCAACTGCCGGCACTCCCCCGATTGTGGCGAGTTTTCGAAAAGAAGCGGAGCGCGCGCGGCTAGACATCTCCAATTCGTTGAAGAAACAGTTAATACTTGAGATTTACCGCCGCGAGAATCACAGGCGAACCAGCCGGCTTCTGCACGCGGTCGCCTTTCTCAACGTGCCTTTTGCGGCGCTCACCGCAGGTCCGGACTTTGTGATGGGAACGGGCCTAGAACGCATCCAGGAACATTGGCAATATTCCTGGTCTCCCATGACGGAGGGAGCTTTGGTCGAGGCCTCGGTTTATGGAGCCACGATCGAAGAGGCCGCTGCTAACCGGCTGCGAGAAGCAATCGTTCGCTTGGAGGAAGAAGGGCAAGGGCGGAGTGCGAATGCGGCGGTGGCCATGTTGATCCGCGCCTGCCGCATGGGCTTGCACCGCCACACGCCGCAATTACTGCAGCTCATCGCATCGAGAATCGCGGACGAACCTTCTTTCCTCGGTGCCGTGGGTGCCGCGAATCAGCTGCTTCTGCTTTGGCAATCTCGGGAGCCGCTCCAGGCGCACTCGCTCAAAGAAGTCCCGGAGTTGCTGCGCGCCTCCTATATCCGGGCGTGCTATTTGGCTCCAGGCCTAGCGCAATGTCCGGAGGAGGAGTTGACCGGAGCGCTTAGCTGTCTGTCGGCGATGCGAGAGTTAGTCGCAGCTGCTTCACCCGGGTTGCTGGATGCAGAACTGTTTTGGCAGGCGATTTCGGAAGTGCTCGGGTCTAAGAATCAAACACACCCACCGTTCAGCACCATTTGCGGAGCGATTGCCGGCCTTCTTTACAGTGTCGGCCGCATGGAGCAGCAAGCGCTTGACGAATTGGTTGTGGGCTATCTTGTGGGAATTTCCGATTCGCAACGACGGGTCGGTTTTCTCCGGGGCCTGCTCAAGACTTGCCGCGAAGCCGCTTGGCAAAACCTCCCTCTCATTCACGCACTGGATGAAATCATTGGAGCTTGGGAGGAATCGGAATTTATTGACGCGCTGCCGAGCCTCCGTCTGGCGCTCGCGGAGCTGACTCCGCGCGAGACCGACAAAGTTGCGGCTCTTGTCGCGAGTCTGCACGGGCGCACGCAACTCGGCGGACTGATTCAGATGCAAGTGACCGAGGGGAAGTTGGAGTTGAACCGCCGGGTTACCGCTTTGGTTCTGGAGTCGCTGAAATCGGACGGGCTCGTCGAATGGGCTAGCGGAGAGGGAAATAAGTGAACAACGGGCAGGAGGCGACCGTAGCGAGATGGCGACTGGTCCTGGGTCAATATGCCAAGGACCAGCTCAATGCAGGTCTGACTATCGAGCAGCAGCGGATGGAAAACGCGTTGGACTTCTTGTACTCGCGCGAATACCGTGGCCGCGGAGTGCGCGGTGAACCGGATCGACGAGGCCCGCGCAGCGCAGGCCTCGACCCGAGCCAACTTACGCTTCCCAAATGGCTGAGCGAGGTAAGAGAACTATTCCCCAAGCAAACTATCGCCATCATTGAGAAGCACGCTTTGGATCGCTACGGCCTGACTGAACTTGTGACCGACCCCGAAATACTGAGGCGGCTGGAGCCGAATTTTGACCTGTTGAAGATGTTGCTGACCTTCCGCGGCCACCTGAAGGGAGAAGTGCTCAACGAAGCGCGCCGTATCGTCCGGAACGTCGTTGAAGAGATCAAACAAAGGCTCGCAACCGAAGTTCGCAGAGCCTTTTCCGGCAGAAGAAACCGGTTTCGCCACAGCAACGCAAAGATCGCGCAAAACCTGGACTGGCGCGGAACGATAAGAAAAAACCTGAAAAATTACGATACGCGCCGCAAGCAAATCGCCGTTGATCGTGTACTTTTCTTCTCGCGAATTCAGCGGAGACTGCCATGGCGCGTGATCCTTTGCGTCGATCAGAGCGGAAGCATGGCCGGTTCCGTGATCTACAGTGCGGTTATGGCCGGAATCCTCAGCGGTTTGCCACTGATCAATGTAAATCTCGTGGTCTTCGATACCTCCGTGGTCGATCTCAGCGGCCACATTGATGACCCAGTTGAATTACTGATGAACGTACAGCTTGGTGGCGGGACCAACATCGGCCAAGCGATGCAGTACTGCGAGCAATTGGTGGAGGACCCGCATCGCACAATCGTCGCGCTCGTGAGCGATTTCTACGAGGGCGCGCCGCCGGCACACTTGCTTTCCATCTGCAGGCGATACCAGGAAGCAGGCGTGAAACTTCTGGGGTTAGCCGCCCTCGACGAAAATGCCAACCCGAGTTTCGATACCCGAATGGCGGAGATGCTTGCCGCCGTGGGCATGGACATTGCGGCGCTTACGCCGAAACATTTTGCGGAATGGCTAGCGAAGACAATCTCCTGAGCAGGATCGCCGCGCTGGTTGCCGGCTTCGACGACGCTTCGTGGGAAGCGTTGGCGAGCAAAGGTCTGCTTCGTCGCGCCCGCAAGGATATGGAGAAGGGACTTTCTGTTCAAGTTGGCGAGCTGTCCGGTGAAGCCGTACGGATTAACGTACCGCCCTTTGTCGTCTCGATGCTCGCGGCTGGACCAGCCCAGGCAACCTGTACTTGCCCTGCGCCGGGAATCTGCCACCACATTTTGATTGCCGGCCTGTTTCTGCAAAACCAGGTACCCTCTTCCGCGACCAAAGTTGTTTCCAGTCCAGAAGGCATCCGCGACGAGATAGGCTTCTTTACACCGGAGCGTTTGAAAACGTGGGCAGGATCCTCCGACTATCGCGCGGGAGTTGCCTTGTTCGAAAAAAACACATTGGCTCCTTCCGTTGAATACGGAGAGACCGTCTTGATTCGACTCATGCCGAGCAACATCGAAGCCAGATACGTGCTGCATGGCGGCCTCGATGGCATGGTACTGCGAAGCCAGACAAAGCGAGTGGCAGTAGCGGCTATTCTCGCGCTGCGCAAGTCTCTCGGATTCGACTTGCCCGTTATCGCAGCGCAGCAGCAGTCACTCATTGAAGTATCAGGCACTGCTCGCAGCCCCAAGGAGATCCTCGAAAGCGCCGGAGGTGTTCTCGAAGACGCGATCAAGATCGGGCTGAGCCATGCCTCACCTGTGCTTGTCGATCGGTTGGTTACACTCGCGGTTTCCGCGCAAGGCGCAAATCTGCCGCGGGTCTCCCTGTCGCTAAAGACTGTGGCCGACGAGGTCGATTCGATGCTCAAACGTGAAGCGAGAGCCGACGAATCTCGCTTGCTGCTCTTGATGGCGCGCGTTTACGCGCTGATGGAAGCGCTGCGTCGCGGCGGGGACAACCCCAGGATTGATTTTGCGGGCGTAAATCGGGCCACGTATGTCGATGTTCCGGAGATCGAATTGTTCGGTGTCGGGGCACACACATGGAAGACCGGCTCGGGGTATGAAGGACTAACGGTTCTGTTTTGGTCGAATCAGTCCAAGGAGTTTCTGTCCTGGGCTGCGGCGAGACCGGGCACACAAAAGTTCGATCCGCGGCAGCGCTTCTATGGCGAAGGCCCTTGGGACGGCACGCAGAGTCCGCAGCACGCCGCGACTTCGCATCTCAAGCTACGCAATGCACGTCGGACAGCGAGCGGCCGTTTGTCCGGTTCGACTAAAACAAGCGCTTTGGTGCTAGCTCCCACTCCGCTGCAAGCGCTGGACTTTGCTGACAGGTTGTTCACTTCGTGGCGCGCCCTCGAACTCTATTTGCGCGGGAAGCAGCCATTGGGTCTTCGCGACCCGAACCCGTTGGAGTTGATCGTCATTTTGGAGCCCGCGTACTTTGGCACTCGCAAATACGATGTGATTTCACAATCTTTCGCATGGCATGTTTATGATCGAGCCGATGAACCGGTCGTGATGTCGCTTCCTTTTCGCGATTGGAGCCAAGACGCAATCCGCGTGTTGGAAGCATTGGAGCCCAAGGAAAATTCCGGATGGCGTATCGTGGTTCGCGCCGCTCTGCGGGACGGCGCTCTGTCGGTTGAACCAATCTCTATCCTGCGTCCGGAGGTAGCCGATCATCCGGTGTTCCAGTTGGCGTTCGATGTCGCACCTGCGAACTCTGCGACGGGTACACGATTTGCCGCACCCGCTACTGCCGACGATGACGATCCGGCAGGTGAGGACACGCTACTGGAAGATGAGTCGGTGGAATCTGGATATGCGCACGTGAGCCAATCCATCTCGGAGTTGGGCAGACAGCTTGTCAGCCTAGCGGAAATGGGATGCCAAAACGCAGAACGTTCGAATCGGGAACAATTCACGAAATGGCACAGCGACTTGTCCAGCTCAGGGCTGACGCTGCTGGCTGGCGCAGCGATCCTATTGGCTGATCCGGCGGGGATTGCGCCGTGCGATGTGCTTCGGGTTCGCTACCTTGCCTATCTCCATGCGCAAGCCATAGGGCAGATTGCTTAGGAAGAAGCCTTGTAGAGGTCTATTCAAGCTCGTCCAAGATTGGGTGGTCCCTCACCCATAACCGTGATTTTCCCATATCGAAACAGCTACGTAGAGGAGGGACTCTCCTTGTCCTCGCGGTGGGATCCAGGCGTCTGAAAGCAGTTCCCTTTCGCGATTCTTTCGATCGTGTTTCTTTGCGGCGGCACGAGTGGCAACTGGACGCTCCGTTTCAGTGTCCATCGATCATCCTCGACTCCGTAATCGCCTGATTTTCGCCAGGACCGAGACTTTTTTGTGGCGAGCGTTGTTAGTTTCGACGGGCCGTTTTCCGGGCCGTGATTGCCATCTGCTCGATGGCCTGTCATCTGCAATTGAACGCTAAATTTGTTCTGCATTTTGCGATACAGTCAACCAGAGGCTTAGACGAAAGGTGTGCGTATGAATCGGGCCCGCCTGGTGATTGTGCTGATCCTGCTCATTGTGCTGGCCGTCACCCTGGCAGGCGCGTTTCTGACGCGCGGGGTGATGGCCTATCTTCCGTTCTTGCAGGCCAGGAAGGGGAGCTGGACAGGAGCTTATGTACCGCCCGGAGTTGTGGATCAACGGCCCTGGCAGACCGCGGCAACTCTGGCGGCCTTGGCGCAGTCGGCGGAGGAGAGGAAACTCGCCCGGGAGGCCGAGCGCCTTGCGGATCACGAAGTCGACCAGGCGTTCTCGCAGTCGCTGAGGCAGGCAAGCCTTGAAAAGCCAAATCTAAGTGGTAAAGCCTTGGCGTTGCAGCAAAGGGTCACCGAGCTTCAGGAGACCATCAAGAACGACCAGGCTCGGATCGAATCACTCAGTGCAGGCGCGGGCACGCGATCAGCGAGTGCGGTTTCCAATGGCAGTGACTTGGAGATCGCGAAGGCGCAACTTGGCCTCGACCAAAGCGAGCTGACCGATTCGATCGAAGACCTCGCGCGCGAAAGCGGAGATCAGCGAGTCAAGCTCCAGCAGGAGCTAGCGGCGCGCCAAGCCGCCATGCAGCAGTACCGGGATAGCGCTTCGAAAGACCAGGGGCAAACTGCAGTTGCCTCGGCCGAACAGTACACGACGTTTGCGCAGCAGCTATCAACGTGGCGGTCCCTACGCAACAGGAAACAACTGATTGCGCAGGCTGAGCAGTTGGCCCGAGCCGACGTGGCCGCGCTGACCACCGATCAGGCAAGACTGAACACAGAAGCCGCTGGCTTTGGCGACAAAACCGTCGGAGAGCCAAGTTCCAAACGAATCGACCGGCTGCGACAGATAAGCGCTCAGAAAAACCTCCAGAGCATCCTCAACGATCGTCTGGGAGCGCAACAGCAGCTTGCAGCACTCTACGGACGCTGGGGAGAACAGGTCGAGATACAGCGAAAGATCGTGGTCCACCTGATATTGCGGTCGCTGGCTTGGATTGCAGCGATCTGCACGTTAGTGATCCTGGCGGGTTGGGCTCTCCAACTGGCGCTCGAGAAGATGGTTCGCGATCCTCGCCAAAAGCAGACGTTGAAAACAGTCCTAAATCTAGGAACGCAACTGATCGGCCTCTTACTCATCCTGCTGACCATCTTTGGTGTACCAGTGCAGATGCCAACAATCCTGGGTCTGGCGACCGCAGGACTGACCGTGGTCTTTCAGGACTTCATCCTCGCATTCTGCGGTTGGTTTGTTCTGATGGGACCCAACGGAGTTAGGGTCAGGGACTGGGTAGAGATCGATGGTGTCGGGGGCGAGGTGGTACAGCTCGGCCTATTCCGCACCTGGTTACTGGAGACGGGAAACTGGACTGCCAATGGCCACCCTACCGGAAGAAGAGTCTCGTTTTTGAACGGCTATGCCATACGCGGCAAGTATTTCAACTTCTCCACCGTGGGACAGTGGATGTGGGATGAGATCAAGGTAAGTATTCCTCCCGGCACGGATATTCATCCTCTTATTAAGGGAATCTACGAAGCGACGGTGAAGACAACGGAAGCGGATGCAAGAATGGCGGAAGCGGAGTGGAAGAGGGTGACGCACGAAGAGGGGTCGCCGCAGTTTAGTGCCATGCCGTCGGTCAATCTCAGGCCGGCGGGACCTGGTGTCGACATCGTGATTCGCTATATCACTCGTGCCGGAGTGAGAGTTGAGACCCGGAATCGTCTGTTTGCGATGATCGTTGAGCTCATGCAGAGTGCTTCGAAAGGGGATAAGAATCTTGCCCCAATTTCCCGCATGGGAGACGGAAAGGCTTAAAGACCAACTTTTGCCGACGTTGCCGCGCTGGTGAGAATGCCGCTTTGCCGTGTCACCCGAAAATTGGCCAGATGACCCAATGCAAGGGCGTCTGCGAACCTGCCAAGAACGGTCCCCCGCCGAAGACCCTTCCGGCCGTTCCACTTCAAGCCAAGCTTTTTCCCCGCCGCCAGCAGTGCGATCGATTCGCGAATGCGCCTTTCGCGCGTTTCCGATTGTTCGGCGGTATGAATCCAAACCACGAAGTCACGTCGGTAGGTGGGCGCCAGCTTCCGAAAAAATTCAAGCTCCAGATTCTCAGGAGCTTGTCGCAAGGCAAATGGGGTTCCGGTAATTTAACCGTCGCGGCTACCTTCTGCCGCGGTTACCCGAGAAGTTGAATCGGCCAAAGAACTTATCGGGAGTAGAGGTCAAACAGTGACCTGGATCTTTGAGCGAACCTGGCTATTTCGGAAAATTCATGCGGTTCAAGAGGTCCTCGAACCTTGGGTCAGAGCGCAGATTGTCGACTCTGAGATCGCTACGCACGAAGTAGGGGAGGTCGGAAGATCTTTCTTGATACGCCTTCTCCAGGAATTCGAATGCTTTGTCCTTGTCTCCCAAGCCGGCGTAGATCGCCGCAATCATATACGGCGAAACATAGCTGGTTCGCGAACGACGTTGCGATTCGTCGACTATCTCCTTTGCCTTGGCCCTACTCCCGCCAGCGGCGTGCGCGTGTGCCAATGCAGCGGCGGAATCTTGCTCGAGCGGCGATAATTCGACAGCCTTCTGATACTCGGCAACGGCTTGTGGCAACTGGCCCGAACCCTCATACCCAAAACCAATCACCAGAGAAGTTGGTTAGCGGGAGCACGGCAAGCGAGTGAAATCTGTGGCTGAGCAGCGAAACTAGATGAGATCTTGCCGCGCACACCGCCGTCATAGAGGACGAAGATAACCGCGGCGATGACTACAAGAAAGACGGAAACAAGCAAGACCACCGGTCTTCTGGTCTTAGACTGGCGCTGTTCCGGTTCAACCCTATAGGGCGCCCTTGCCGCGATGAAACGATACCCGCGCCGGGACTGTGTTTCGATGAACCGGGGATTTTCTGCTGAATCCTTCAGAGCATCGCGCAAACGCTTCACCGCCGCGTTCAGGCTGTGATCGAAATCGACAAAAGTATCAGCGGGCCACAGTTCGCTCCGCAATTCCTCGCGCGTAACTACATCTCCCGGTTTTCGAAGCAGGGCGGCCAGGATTCGGAAGGATTGCTCTTGCAGCTTGATCTTGGCGCCATTTTTGCGCAGTTCGCCCGCGCGAAGGTCGAGTTCGAAGAGACCAAAACGAACGATGTTCGAGTGGTGGTTGGTGTCCGCCACGTCCAACCCTCCGCCGCATGACTATAGCACCGTAGTTCGGTGCGCTGCACACGAGCGACAGTGGGCGTGTGCCACAAGCGTTTATCGGCCGCTCCGACCAGTTCCCTTTTCTGTCGAAGCAAGATACTTGCTCATTGCTTGGGCTCGTCTTGCCGGCCCGCGTTTTCGGCATGGCCCAGGTTCGCACACTCCTTTTGCTGCTCCGGGGTGATCGGAGTGGGCGTTTCACCGGCCGACACGGAATTGCACCGCATTGTCTCCTCGAAGCCGGGCGCTGAGAAGATGAACGTTATGCTGACCGGTTCGGTGCTAACGTTCTTCGCGCTTATCCATGTATTGGCCGGAATGAACACAAGTCCTCCCGCATGGAGATCGCGTTCCTGATCGCCGAGCCAAACATGAGCCGTTCCGCTGTGGACGAGCACGATCTCATCTTGGACCAAGTGCCTGTGCTTCGGTAAGGTCGCCCCCGGAGCAACCTCCTCCGTACCCGCCACGAGATGTTGAGATCCGTTGTTTTTAGGACTGACCTTGAGCATGAATTGCGAGGAAGCCGTGGGACTCTTGTCAATGTGGATGCGGCGTGTCCGCAACTCGCCTTCATTCCTTTCCAATAGCAGCGGCTTAGCATCTGTCTCGGAGCTTGAAAGTGAGCTCAATGGATTCGATTGAGAGAATGCACAGAGTCCAACCATCACTAGCGCTACCGCGGTAGCCACACCGCAAAATGCTGTTGTCCTCACATCGTCACCTCAGCCAGTAGTCTACTCTTCATCAAGCTTCAACATTTGATCGGTGGCACGTGAACCCGACAGTAGACGTAATGTCACGTTGGCGCGTATGTTGTCCGTAGGGAACCGCGACAGCGGTAAGCCCGTCTAAGCAATTTGGAGCGCCCAAAGAGAGAACCGGAATGGAACGCGCGAGCGGACTTACCTCGAGAGCCACTGGTGAGCGCTGGCGGCATCTAGAGACCGGCGAATCATGAAACCGAAGCCTGACTCTTACGTACAGCCATGCGTAGCTTTGCAAAACGGACTACCAGGTGTCGTGGTCCGCGTACCATTCTCAGGATGCCTAGCGAGAGTGCCTTAGGCCTTATCGATGATTTACAAAATCGCAGTCCGTGCGCGCAATTGGAAAGCTGCATCAAGCCTTCTGGCCCTGTTGGCGATAGCCGCTTTCTTGACTTGGGGGCGATGGCCGCACGCGTTCCCCAGGTTTTGGCGAATGGCGGAAAATCGGGTGGATTTCAGCCGAGATATCCGGCCCATCTTTAATCAAAATTGTGTCTCTTGTCACGGTGGCGTCCGGCAAAAAAGTGGTGTCTCCTTTATCTTCAGAGATGAGGCCCTAGGCAAAGGCAAATCCGGGCGACAAACAATCGTCCCGGGAAACCCCGATGCGTCGGAGCTGATTTCTCGGGTCACCGCGAAAGACACCGACGTGCGCATGCCTTTTCATGGGCCAGCGCTACCGCAGGAACAAATTGCGGTGCTTCGGAGGTGGATCAAGGAAGGGGCCCAGTGGTCCGATTACTGGGCATTCGTTCCGCCTAAAGCGCAACCACTTCCTTCGGTGAAACGCGCAAGCTGGGTTCGCCAGCCGATGGATCGGTTCATTCTGGCGCGCTTGGAACGTGAGTCGCTCTCGCCTTCCGCCGAGGCGGATAAGGCTGCGCTGCTACGCCGCGTATCGTTCGATCTCACCGGCTTGCCGCCGAGCGCAGAAGAAATTGCAGCGTATCTCGCTGACACCTCACCGCAAGCTTACGAGAACGTGGTCGACCGCTTGCTGTCGTCTTCGGCCTACGGTGAGCGATGGGCCTCCATGTGGCTCGATTTAGCGCGCTATGCGGATTCCATGGGTTACGAGGCGGATCGTCGCCGCCCAGGTGTGTGGGCCTATCGTGATTGGGTTGTTGACGCGTTCAATCAGAACGTGCCTTACGATCAATTTGTCATCAAGCAATTGGCGGGCGATCTGCTTCCCAATCCCAGCTTTCAAGACCGTATGGCCACCTCATTTCATCGTCAAACTCCGAACAACCAGGAAGGCGGTACCGACGACGAGGAATTCCGGCTGGTTGCAGTGATGGACCGCGTTGCCACAACGTGGTCCGTTCTAAATGGCATAACCATGAACTGCGTGCAGTGCCATTCACATCCCTACGATCCTATTCGTCACACCGACTATTACAAGTCGCTGGCCTTTTTCAACACCTCAAGCGACGCCGATCGTGACGACGACTACCCCAACTTGCGTTTCCCCAAAGATAAATCGCGGCTGGCCGATGCTTCGCACATGCAGCAGGAGATCGCAGAGCTGGTGCGGTCCTTGACCGTCACTGACCGCGAGGCGGTGGAGAAACATCAATGGATTCCCGCGCCGATAGAGTCCGCCGCCGCAAACGAAGTCATGGCACTGGTACCCCGGGTGCGCGAGCATGAAGCGTATTTGCTCAAAATAAAGAAGAATAAGAAGTTAACCGCCAAAGAGAGAGCCGAAGACATTGCCAACCAGCTGGTCACCATTGAAGTCGCGAAGAAAAGGCTCGCTCGCGCCATCGTCCGCGGCAAGCCGGCGATGACTTTTCAAATCAAGAATGGTGAAGCATTCGCCGGGCCAGACACACCTCCGGAATCCTTCTACGAACTCGCAGCTGGCAGCAGCATTCCCGAAGTGACTGCGATCAAGGTCGAAGTTCCACCGCTCGATTCGGAGAAGGCAAGCATCAATCCGGAGGACGGTTTTGTTGTCGATGAAGTCAGAGCTTCGGTTATATATCCGGATGGGCGGAAGGAGCGCCTGGTGTTTCGTTCGTTCCTGCAGGATTCCGAAGGCAATCTTGAGGACGCAGTAGCTCCACCGCCACCTACCAACAAGGAGATGGTGAAGAAAAAGGAAGTCGCGGATGGATTTGCGGCCAACCCCAAGCTTTTTCGTACGCGATGGATCGTCGGAATTCTCGCTAATCCTCGACATTTTTCGGACAATACCCGCGTCGAAGTTTCGCTCAAACAGTTGCGCGATATTGACTCCAGGCCCGCAATCGTTCGCCGAGTCCGCCTCGGCTTGAGTGGCGATCCCAGGTGGATCTCCTTTGCTAACGATGCAACGCGCGTGGCCGCGGTCGCTCGCCTTAAGGATCTCAAACGGCGGCTTGCCAAGATCCCCGCTGTGGATGTTCCTGTCATGTCCGAAGAGCAGCCATACGAACGACGCGCCACCCGGGAGTTCGAGCGCGGCAACTTTCTTGCGAAAATTGGGGCAGATCTCACCCCGGATGTTCCTGCTATTTTCCCGAAGCTGCCGGCAGGTGAGCCGCGTAACCGGCTGACCCTCGCCAAGTGGTTTTTTTCCCCCGGCCAGCCATTGACCGCGCGGGTTGCTGTAAACCGGTACTGGGAACAACTCTTCGGAACCGGAATCGTAGAAACCTTGGAAAATTTTGGAAGTGTGGGCGAAGAGGCGAGCCATCCCGAACTTCTGGATTGGCTTGCTCTACACTTCCAGAATGACCTGCGCTGGGACATGAAGGCTCTGTTGCGCGAACTCGTAACCAGTGCAACGTATCGGCAAAGCTCGGTAAGTACTCCCGCCCTCAAGGAGCGAGATCCTAGAAATCGGCTGCTGGCTCGGGGACCCGAGCAGAGACTAACTGCAGAGATGGTGCGCGATCAGGCTTTGGCCGCCAGCGGCTTGCTGTATCGGAAACTTGGCGGCCCTCCGGTTATGCCCCCCCAGCCCCTTGGCGTGTGGAATTCGGTATACAGCCGTGAAAAATGGAAAGTCGCGAAAGGCTCCGATCGCTATCGACGGGCTCTTTATACGTTTGTTAAACGCACCAGTGGATACCCGAGCTCGCTTATTTTTGACGCTTCCGACCGGACTACAAGCCTGCCGCGGCGTATTTCCACCAATACTCCACTGCAAGCACTGGTAACCTTGAATGATCCCGTGTACGAAGAGGCGGCGGAAGCATTGGCGGAACGAACCATAAAAGAGGCACGCCCGCGAAGTGGGCAGTCAACTCTGGACGCGCGCATTCGATTTGAATCGCGTTTGGTTTTGTCGCGTGACCCAACTGCGAAGGAATTAGCAACGCTAAACGAACTATTCGATCAGATCGTTGCGGCCCCGGAAAAAGCCTCGCTGAGGAACGCCAGCCTGCACCTCGCTGCAAAGCCGCCGCACGGGTCCGAAAATCCCACCGACGAGCTGGATGGTTTAAAGGCTATCGGCAGCGTTCTGCTTAATCTTGATGCCGCAATGAACAGGTGATTGGCATGAACGATTCAAAGCGCCACGGATCAAAGCGAAGCCACCTGGACTTCGCCGCCGAACGGTACGCCAACAGCCATTTCGAGCAATTACGGGCACAAACGCGTCGTCATTTTCTTGGTTCGTTGACCGGCGGATTGGGCTCGATGTTCCTGAACACCCTGGCGTCGCCGCTATCGTCGATGGCTTCGCAGGTCGCGAGAGCCGCCGGGGATGTCGCAACATTCGACCTGAAGCGGGATCCCCAGAACCCCCTGGCGGCTTTGCCGCCCGAATTTGCACCCAGGGCCAAGCGCGTCATTTACCTTCATATGGCTGGTGCGCCCAGCCAATTGGAACTGTTCGACCACAAACCGGAGCTCACGAAATTTGACGGCCAGGACTGTCCGGCCTCATTTCTCGCGGGGAAACGGTTTGCTTTCATTACGGGTGTTCCCAAGCTTCTGGGCACGCAATATCCCTTTCACCAGAGCGGCCAAAGTGGCCAATGGATTTCCGATCGTCTGCCGCATTTGGAAAAGCACATCGATGAGCTGTGTCTCATCAGATCAATGCGCACCGATCAGTTCAACCACGCTCCCGCGCAGTTGCTGGTGCAAACCGGCAATCCGCGCCTCGGCTACCCGTCTCTGGGATCCTGGGTTGTCTATGGTCTCGGCACCGAGAACCAAAACCTGCCCGGATTCATCGTCCTGGTTTCGGGCGGCAATACTCCCGATGGGGGCAAGCAGCTCTGGGGCTCCGGTTTTCTTCCCAGCGTATATCAGGGCGTGCAGTGCCGCTCGCACGGTGAGCCCGTGTTGTATCTGCAAAGCCCTCCAGGCGTAAGTGCGTCTCAACGCCGGAAAATGTTGGACGCGATGGACGAGATCAATCAGCAGCGCTATGCGGAGTTCGGCAACCCAGAAACGCTGACGCGTATTGCACAGTATGAAATGTCCTTCCGCATGCAGATGGACGCCACCGACGCCATGGACATCCGTAAGGAGCCTGAATCGGTACGGTCGAACTATGGCTCGCAGCTAGGCGAAGCCAGCTTTGCCAACAACTGTCTGGTGGCTCGACGTCTTGCCGAACGGGGAGTGCGCTTTATTCAGCTCTATCACTGGGGATGGGACAGCCACGGTTCGAGCGCACGGGAGGCCCTGAACATCGGGTTCGCAGAGCGTTGCCGGCAGGTCGATCAACCCATTGCTGCCCTGCTTGCCGATCTAAAAGAACGCGGAATGATGGAAGACACCCTGGTGGTGTGGGGCGGAGAGTTCGGCCGCACCTCGATGCGGGAAAATCGCAGCGGGCAGGAGATGAAATTCGTGGGACGCGACCACAATCCCGGCGCGTTTACCATCTGGCTGGCCGGCGCAGGCGTGAAGCCCGGGATGTCCCTTGGCCAGACCGATGATTTAGGATATGAAATCGTCAAGGACCCGGTCGAGGTCCGCGATTTGCACGCGACCATGTTGTACCTCCTCGGCTTTGACCACCGTAAACTCAACTATTCGTTCCAGGGCCTGGATCAAAAATTAACGGGCGTAAAGCCCGCGCGGGTCGTGACGGAAGTTCTCGCATGAGCCCCTGCGGACCCAGAGCACAGCTGCAGCGGAGCTCCGCGAATCCATGATCTTTCCGGTTCCGAGACTATCTGTTCGGGCATATTTCGGAGTCGTCACTTTGGTGCTGATCCTGATCTTATCGGCACTCTTGCTGCTGGCCCCACCGGATGGAGTTGAACGCGCGCAATTGCTGCAGTTTGTCGGCCGTTTCCATCCCTTGTCGGTACACCTACCGATCGCGGTGTTGTTTCTCGTGGCGCTCTTTGAACTCGCTGGCAGGAGCCGTCATTTTTCTTATCTCCTCACATCGGTGGAATTCCTTTTTTGCGTCGCGATCTGCGGAGCAATTCTGGCGGCGTTCCTTGGATGGTGCCTGGCAAGAGGTGGGGGTTCTTCAGGCCAACTGATGACGCAGCATATGTGGGGTGCCATCCTTGTGGCCACTGCCACGTGGATTTGTTGGCTTCTGCGTGCGCGGATTAGCGTCCCGCGATTTGCCCGGTTTTACGGCTTCACACTCATTGCGGCACTCGGCCTCGTCTCGTTCACCGGCTATCGTGGCGGACAGTTATCGCAGGGCGAGAATCATCTGACCCAATTCATGCCGGCGCCGTTGCGATCGTTACTCGGCCTTTCCGCCTCGGAAATTGGACCGCCTGATTCGTCTCGTGCGGATCCCTCCACTTTTTATGGTGCCCGGATACAGCCGCTTTTCGCCGACCACTGCGTCACCTGCCACGGACCAAACAAGCACAAAGCTGGCCTGCGACTCGACAGCTTCGCCGCGGTCATCCGCGGAAGCAAACATGGCCTCGTAGTCAGGGTCGGCGACGCGAAAAACAGCGAGCTCTTTCGCCGCATCACCCTTCCTCCCATGGACGATGATTTCATGCCCGCCGAACATAAGCGGCCTTTGTCGCCCGACGACGTAAAGCTGATTGAGCTTTGGATCTCGAATGGTGCGTCGGCAACACAATCCGCGGACGCGATCAAGGCGGCTCCGCCGGCGTCGACAGGCCAAGTGTCCGTCGCTGAGATCGAGCTCGAGGAAATTGATCCCGCAGCCGTAGTCAAGGAGCGCAGCGCACTGGCGCCCATCGTCTCGCAGATCCAGCAGCGCCTCCCCAATATCGTCGACTACCGATCCCGGACGTCCGCCGATGTCGTCATCGCTGCGTCTTGGCGAGGCTCGCAATTTGGCGATGCGGAACTGGGCGCTCTTGCTCCGCTACGCGATCGAATCGTCGCCGCGGACTTCTCGAACACCGCCATCACCGACCGCTCAGCCAGTGTGCTCGCGGCCATGAAGAATTTGCGCCAGCTGCGTTTGACGAACACGCATGTCACCGACGCCACCATCGAAGAGCTCGGATCGCTGCGAGAACTTGAATCGTTGGGTATCTTTGGTACGCGGGTGACACCATCCGCATTGCCGGTGATTGCTCAATTGCCCAAGCTGCGCCACATCTACGCAGGAGCAACAAAAATCTCGGCTTCTGCAGAGGTCCCCGCGTCACTCAAAGGCAAGCTTGTCTTCTGACTGAAGATGGTTGAGGAATTTCCTTTTCCTACGAGTTCGTTCGACCTTCAAGAATGACACGACCAGCCGTCCGGCCAGTAATTTTCACTTGGATGTGCAGTCCGGCAAATCAGAAACTTCACATTCACATGGACAGCTTCTGGGTTAAGCATGCGCTTTCGATGATTCTCCGGGCCGTCGCATCGCTACGAAACAAACTGCATCCATCAAGACCAAGCGAACATGGGCAGCCGAGGCATACTTGATTAGCGCGTACATCAGGCCCTTGAGGCATTTACCTGTTAAATCTCACAGTGTTGCAAGATCGTGGAGAATCCAAATAATTAAGGACAAGGTTTTCTTCTTGCCCGTTGTCGATTACGCGATATACCCAATAGCCCGATTCGGGCGTGCGTTGGCAAGACGGAGGACACATGAGTCATTTGCAATTTCGCTCTGCCGATGCCCAGAACATCGAACTGTTGCGTGGCTTGAGACCACAGGACGTGGATTTGATCTTGAAGTCGGCACGGCAGCGCCGGTATTCCGCTAGAACCGTGATAACACACCAGGGTGAACCGATATCTGACATTAGGACGTTGTTGCAAGGGCGAGCGCGATATTTCTACCAAACACCAACGGGCAAAAAACTAATCCTCAATTGGATAACGCCGGGCCAAACGTTCGCAGGACTCGCAGCGCTCTCTGCGGCACCTCATACCTATCCCGCCAGCACGGAAACGGTGCGGGATAGCATTGTGCTTTCTTGGGATGGCCCAACCATGCGCGCTTTTGCGCATCAGTTCCCGCTAATAATGGAAAATGCAGTGGTGGTTGCAACAGATCGTCATATCGCTTGGCATCTCGCAGCGCATGTGGCCCTGTGCTCAAAGACGGCGCGGGAGAGGGTGGCCCATGTCCTTTTGGCCTTAGCGCCCCTCATCGGCCAAAAGAGCCCTGATGGCATTGAACTCGATGTGACCAACCAAGAGCTGGCTGACTCAACAAATATCAGTCCTTACACCACAAGTCGCCTAATCAACGAATGGCAGAGAACTGGGGCGCTTCGTAAACGCCGCGGGAAGATTTTTTTGGGTTCTCCTGAGAGATTTTCTCTCCGCGTCGCATAACGCCATTTGATAAATCGAACAAGTCAAGTTCCAGAACTCCACATGGACGATTTGCGCGTTTACGAGGACCCGAGGATTTCTGCTACGTTTGAACCATGCAACGCGACCTCTCATTCGACTCTGCAAAACGGTGGGTAGCACCAGCCGTGCAAGATCGAATCCGGCCTCGTCCCCCTAATTGTTGATACCCATCTGGGTCAGGAAGTAAGCGTAATCGAAAGCGTTTTCATGCAACTTGTCGTAACGACCAGACGCTCCGCCATGCCCGGCAGGATTCATATTGGTTTTGAGAATCAGCGTGTTGTGATCGGTGCGCAGCGCACGCATTTTGGCCACATACTTGGCCGGCTCCCAATAGCCCACCTGGCTGTCATTGAATGAAGTCCGCACCAGCATATTCGGATAAGCTTTGGCCTGAATGTTGTCGTAGGGCGAATAGCTAATCATGTAATCAAACGCCGCCTTTTGCTTGGGATTGCCCCACTCTTCAAATTCCGGCACGGTCAGCGGAATCGATTCATCGAGCATGGTATTGATTACATCCACAAATGGAACGCCCACCAGCGCAGCATGGAATAGGTCGGGGCGCATATTTAGAACTGCGCCCATCAACAACCCGCCTGCGCTGCGACCTTCGATTACCAGACGATCCTTCGCGCCGTAGCCTTGCGCCACAAGAAATTCAGCAGAGGCGATAAAATCGGTGAAGGTATTTTTCTTGTGCATCATGCGGCCATCATCGTGCCAGGCCTTGCCCATCTCGCCCCCGCCGCGTATGTGGGCTACCGCTACCACCACTCCACGATCCACCATGCTGAAAATCGGCGAATCAAAATAGATGTCGTACGGAGCGCCATAGGAACCGTAAGCGGTGAGATAAAGCGCACCCTTACCATCGAGTTTGGCGCCTTTCAAATGAACCACGGAAATCGGAACTTTCACGCCGTCGGAAGCAGTGGCGAAAATCCGTTCCACCTGGTACCGATTGCGGTCATAGCCCCCAGGCACTTCTTTCTGTTTGAGCAGTGCAGAAGAACCTGAAGTGACGTCGTACTCAAACACGGACGGCGGAGTAATAAAAGATTGATAGCCATACCGGAACTTGGTGGTGTCGTATTCGCGATTGACGTACGAATAGGCGGCGTAAGCAGGCTCAGGAAAATCGATGCGGCGTGACTTTCCGCTTTTTAGGTCGTTGACCCTGATCTGCGGCAAACCCTTTTCGCGTTCGAACGATATGTAAAAGTTCTTGAAAAAGTCGATGTCGTCGAGCATAACGTCGGAACGCTGAGCGATCACTTCTTGCCAGTTTTTGCTAACTGGATTGGAGACTGGCGCCTTGACCATGCGGAAATTACGGCCGTTGTCGTTGGTGCGAATGTAGAAGAAATCGCCATTGTGGTCCGGATAGTATTCGACATCTTGTTTGCGGGGTTCGATGACTTTCCATTCCGCCATCGGCTGATCGGCGGGAATGTAACGAGCTTCGCTGGTGGTGTGGCTGGTGGAGAACACCAAAATATAAGCGTTGCTTCGAGTTTTGCCCACGCCGATATCGAAACGTTCGTCTTTTTCTTCGAATACTAGTGGATCAGGACCCGCAGTGCCGACCGCGTGGCGATAGAGTTGGTAACCACGCTTGGAGACCGCGTCTTCGACGGTATAAAAAATGGTCTTGTTGTCGTTGGCCCAGGTGACGGAATCCACTCGCTCGGCGTGGTCACCTAACAGTTTGCCAGTGCGCAAGTCCTTTACCGCAAGTGTGTACTGGCGGTAGCCAGTATTGTCGGTGCTGTAAGCCAGGAGGTTACCGTCTTCGCTAACGCGAAACGCTCCGAGGGACATGAAGGCCTGTCCTTTGGCGAGTTCATTGACGTCGAGCAAAATTTCTTCGGGAGCATCCATGCTGCCCTTTTTGCGGCAGCGGATGCCGTACTGCTTACCAGCTTCGGTACGCACATAGTAGAAATAACCGCCTTCTTTGTAGGGCACTTCGACGTCGGTCTCTTTCACCCGGCTTAGCATTTCTTTGTAGAGCTTTTCCTGCAACGGTTCGGTGGGTTTCATGACCGCATCGGTGTAGACATTTTCAGCGTCGAGATACGCTTTCACTTCTGGATTTTTCTTTTCGCGGAGCCAAGCATAGTTGTCCACCAGCTTGACGCCATTGATGTCGGTAACCTTCGCGTCTTTCTTGGCGACTGGCGGAGCAGGGAGCGATGCGGAGTCGTCAGCGGCGGAAGAAACAAGCAATCCACCGAAGGTGAGTGCGGCAAAACATGCCAGGGCCAGAGTCAGTGACCGGGAGCAGAGTTTGTTCATGGGTCGTCCTTGGCGAGCTTTGAAAATCGCCCCGATTCTACACCCATTCCGAGAAACCAAACCTGGCCCGACATTTTTTTGCATTACCAAATGGCTAGCGGTCTATCGTTAACAGTTGGTGTTAACCAGGCGCTGACCTGCTAACGAGAGCTAATTTAAAAAGAATGAACTTCTTACCTTTGAGTGGGTGGGTTCAACTTACCCGGCGGTTTGCCTCGCTTCAAGTACTGGCTGCGCTTTTGGAGTGCGAACTTTCTCCATTTCGTGCGCGAGCCCCGTCATGTCGAACTGTGTCGTAACCCCCGGTTCGACCTCTAAAAGCATCGTCTTGTGCTTCATCATGTCTTGAATAAGTAGCTGGTCACCACCGACGGAATCACTCGTGGCGCCTTCCAGCACCGGACCGACGGGAGCATCTGTCTTGACAGGGTATGACCATAAGACGCTGTATAGGTGCTCCGTGCCGAACCCCAGTTGGTCCCACTCGATCCGTTTCTCCTGTCCGTTCTCAAATTTCACACGGAGAAACATCAACTTGCCTTTGGCCGGCTGGTCATAGACTGACTCCCAGCGCGCATGATTGACGAAAGACAAAAAAGAATGCGTTCCCCTCTGGACGATGATCAAATCAAATTTGCCGTCTAACGAAGTCCCCTTCAACGCAACGGCGTTGCCGAGGTGGTCTTTGATATTTTCAGAGCGCCAAGCTTGCTGATTCGACTGTCCGACCGAGGGTACGGGAAGGACAGCCGCGGGCTCTGCATTGGGAGACGCTAGCGCAACCGATGCCTGTACCACTGTCGGTGCGCTCTTCGACACGGCTTTCTGGGAATTGCCTGAGCAACCCAAAATGGTGAATAGGATGCCTGTGGACAACGATAAAAAGGCCTTCTTCATGCTTGTCTCCTCACAGAGTGTCCGTGGAGAGTCGAACGCTCAATGGTCTTAAGTTTGAGGTTCTTTCTGGAAGCCTTGAATAGCCCGAGGGTACAGGTGTGCTCATAGGCCAAACTGCAGCGTGTGCCATTGCGCGTGCTGTTTGACAGGACTGCGGCGGCTAATCGCTCCAACTCTTTCGTGGCTGGAACACCGTGGCGGTGGCGCCTTCAAAAGTGCCAGCCTTCGTTGGAGTGCGTCGGGAAACCGGACGAGTGCCGTTTCGGCTTTCGCGCAGAATTTCACTTGCACGATTTCCGGACAAGTCCCACTGGCACCTTGGCCTGCTAGCGCTTCAAGCTGGAAGCGTAGTGGATGTGGAAACTCGATGACCGGCGGCGGCGTCCAACAGAAGACGATCAAAGTATGGAAGGCACGGGTGAGTTTCGATCTGCGAAGAACGTACCGGCGAGTGCAAGTAGCAGGAGGTGGCCCGCCTTTAGTTGAAACCTGAGAAAGAGGAAGCAGCGGCTCTCGCCCGAACTCGGATAGAGTTCGGGTTGAGAATCCCTTTTAAAAGGAGAGAGCCGCCGTGAAAAAGAATTACCAGACGAAAGAGCGCAAGTTCAATCACAAGTTGGAGATCGTACGAGGGCAAGAGTTGTTGGTGCGGGTACCGTTGCCGATGGCCGAGGTGTGGGCGGAGATGCAAGCGGAGGTGGAAGAGCTGACCGGGCAAGCCGGACTGCAGATCCTGCGAGCCGTCCTGGAAACGAAGTCACTCGCCGAGTAGGACCTCCGCATCGGCCAAATCCCACAGCGGGTTGTGTGCGCTGGGGCAAGCAGTCGGGTTACGCGGTCTTCGGTGGACAGAAGATCCCGCTGGAACGACCGCGGGTACGAACGCGAGAGGGCCAGGAAGTGGAACTGGAGAGCTATGGTCAGTTGCAGCAAGACGGGAAACTGCAACGAGCGGTGCGAGAAGGCCTGGTGGCCGGGCTGTCCACGCGGAACTATCGGCGAGCGGTGGAGAGTGTTCGGGAAGGCTACGGGATCGAGAAGAGCAGTGTGAGTCGGCAGTTCGTTGCGGCCAGTAGCAATCAATTGCGGGTGCTGTGTGGATCGCGGACTGAATCGGGAGCGGCGGTATCTGGTGGTGATTGATGGATCGAAGGCCCTGCGAGCCGGTGTGGAGCATGTTTTCGGAGAACAAGCGGAAGTGCAGCGTTTGCCAGATTCACAAGCGGCGGAATGTGAAGGAATACCGGCCCGAGAACTGCCAGCAAGACTACGATCGGCGGATGCGCAATGCTTATGCGATGAACAACTACGCGGAGGCCAAAGAGGCGTTGCAGAAAATCTTCCGGCAACTGGAAAGAATCAATCCGAGCGCTGCCCGGAGCCTGGAGGAAGGGCTGGAAGAAACGCTGACGGTGCATCGCTTGAGTATAAGGGCGGTGTTGCGGCGGAGACTGGCCACCACCACTCCGATCGAATCGTGCTTGTCGACGGTGCAGCGGGTGGCGCGAAACGTAAAGCGCTGGCGCGAAGGAGATCAGCCGCTGCGCTGGACCGCAACAGGACTCTTGGAAGCGGAGAAAAAGTTCCGACGTATCAAAGGTTATCAAGAAATTGTTGCCGAAGGAGCGCCTAAATCCGTCGCGTATTCAGCAGAAGGGGGTCAGGACAATAGTCGCTTGAACTTGGTTGCAGGTAGGCTTTCTGTGCCGAACATCGATTGTCGCTGCAATCAACTAAAACTCGGACATCCTCTCCACATGGACGGTTTCGGCGTTTACCGGGAGTTGACCACACGAGTGGTATGCTTTTGCAATGATTTTGGAACAATTGGACGGTATTTTCGCACAAACCTTGGTTGGTAACTACGACGATGAATTGCCGTGGGAAGCCGTCCAGAAGTTGCGAGAGATAGGCAGTCGCGCTGTTTTTGAGCGGGCTGCTGAATGGTGTAGTTCAAAGGAACCGCTCAGACGTGCACGTGGAGCAGATGTGCTCGCGCAAATTGGGCGGACGTACGAACGCCCCCACAACAATTTTCCCGACGAATCCTATTTGATTCTGTCGGCGCTAGCAGAACGAGAACGGGACCCATTGCCATTGCTCTCAGTGATTCACGCTCTCGGACACATTGGAAATCCCCTGGCGTTGCCCTTGGTGATTGCAAATTGCGAGCACGGGAACCCCGATGTCAGATTTGCTGTAGCTTGCGCATTGGGCAAGTTCGCAGATGACCCACGTGCTGCGCCCGCATTAATGGCACTGATGCACGATGTTGACGCCAAAGTGCGTGATTGGGCAACGTTTGGCCTTGGTGTCCTCGGGGATGCGGATTCGGGTGAGATACGCGAAGCACTACTGAAACGAATGACCGACCTTGATTTCGACGTACGCGAAGAAGCATTCGTCGCCTTAGCCAATCGAAAGGAACCCAGGGCGGTTCCAGCATTGATTGCCGAGTTGAATCGACGCCAAGTGTCAGGCCGCCTGAGGGAAGCAGCGGAGACATTTCTCGGTGCGAACGAGCAGCTAATGGGATGGAGTCCGACCGATTTCGCAGAGGCGCTTCGGAAGCAATTCGCGCTATGAAGCGGCCTAGCTCCTGAGTAGTCGCGTAATCGTACAAGTCAAAATCCACATGGACGGTTTCCGCGTTTACCGGGACTTGGCTCTCGGTGCGTTATCTGTCGAGTCTGCCGGAGTCATATTGGGCTGCGTCTCACGGTCGATTAGAAGACCAAGCTTGCTCCCAGGCGTCAATTGGACTTGTGGAAGAATGTCATCTGGAGTGAACGGTACGCCGTCAGAACCCACGCCGCGCAAGTAATAATGGTTTGTCCCCACCGTTTGATAGTAGAAGTGCCTCGGTTCGTCCCCGAACCTCACGTCGATTGGGTCATCGATAAAAACCATCGAGTTTTTTGGTAAAGACTCCTGTAAAGAGTCGAGGGACGCCGGATAAGTCCCATGCTGAACCCTGTAGAATTCCACCGCTTCTACAAGTGTATTAAGGTTGTTTTGCGCCGATCGTGTGCGCAGCCCATCATAGACGCCACCGCGTTTGACAAAACCAAAATAGAACAGACTGCCATAGAGTATGAACGTGACCAGAACTCCAGCACCGCCAAGCAGGGCAAGCTTTTTCCCACCTACTTTTTTTGTAGTGATTCCCCAAATTAGTGCAGCGATTCCAAATGGAATTCCAAGCAGAGGAATAAAAGAGAGCCCAGCTATGAGAAACGCAGAACTGCCCAATTTCTCGTTTCTCTTGGCCATCCATTGACCTCCATCTATGAAATTGTTCCAGCCAGTATCGCTTTCTCTTTCGGCTTTGGGCGCTTGATTTATAGCACAACACTGCTGACTCCCGGTTAGCAGTTTGTTGAAAAATACCGCTCGGACTGCAACTTTGATTTAAAGAGACTCGTCTGAGATAAGGAAGGCCGAGGAGGCGAGCGAATGCGCGGCGACGATGACCAGCAAGAAGGA
>Ga0157376_10000027_pt1 | contig 204157 bp, 210 predicted proteins | sample M45metaG_FD_121801 | JGI IMG/M metagenome (GOLD analysis project Ga0157376, IMG submission 121801) | Miscanthus rhizosphere microbial communities from Kellogg Biological Station, Michigan, USA - M4-5 metaG | ecosystem: Host-associated > Plants > Roots > Rhizosphere > Soil | place: USA... | reverse complement strand
CGCCTCGCAATTCGGTCAATCTTCTGATGAACGCCAATGAATCCGCCGGATTTGCCATGAAAAGTCGTTCCTGCGTACATTAGTATTTATAGTAGCAAATTGCCGAGGTAAATGCTAATTGAGTGTCGTGAGGCGCTGGTAGTGCTTTACTTGGGCATTCAGTTCTTTATAGGCCGTAATATCTTCACCGCTTTCAATAAACCATTTGGCCGCCTTTTGAGCCCGAGCGATAAGCTCAGTGTCGGCAAGTGTAGCAATTTGTAGATTAAGCGCACCTGATTGGCGTTTGCCATAGATTTCGCCGGGGCCACGAAGTGTCATGTCGACTTCAGCAAGGTAAAATCCATCATTGGATTTTTCAAGCTCGCGCAGTCGCTCACTTGGTTTATTTGTCGTGCCCATCATAAGGTAACAATAACTTTGCAGCTCGCTACGTCCTACACGCCCGCGTAACTGGTGGAGCTGAGCAAGGCCGAATTGTTCGGCATCTTCAATCATAATTGCCGTAGCATTCGGCACGTCGACGCCAACCTCAACAACCGTCGTGCTTACAAGAATATCGTACTTTCTGTCTTTAAATTCCTGCATCACCTGCTCTTTTTCGGCGGGTTTCATCTTGCCATGCAGCAGGCCAATGGAGCGATGTCCAAAAATGCTATTCTTAAGGCGCTTGTATTCTGCTTCGACACTTTTACGGTCATTTTCGGATGAGTCAGCGATTAAGCTGCAAATTACGTATGCCTGATGTCCCTCGGTGATTTGTTTGTCAATTGACTCGTAGGCTTTTGGTCGCGATACGGGCGATATTATCTGCGTTTTTATCGGCAGCCGGCCCTTTGGTCGCTGATTTAATACACTGACATCAAGTTCACCGTACACTGTAAGCGCAAGACTTCGTGGAATTGGTGTCGCCGTCATCGCAAGTAGGTGAGGCAGGACCCCTGATTTATTCAGCAGTTTTTGGCGCTGATCTACCCCAAATCGATGTTGCTCGTCGATAACTACGAAGCCAAGATTGTGAAAGACCACTTTGTCTTGGATGATTGCGTGCGTGCCAACAACTACGTCCACTTCACCGCTTTCGATGCGTGCGTAGAGTTCTTTACGGGCTGCGCCTTTTACATGTCCAGTGAGCAATCCAACCGTTACACCGAAGGGCGATAGTAAATTATCGAGCGTTTTTGCATGTTGGATCGCCAAAATTTCAGTTGGAGCAAGCAGTGCTGTTTGATAGCCATGGCTTGCCGCTTGGCGAGCCGCTATGCCTGCGACCACTGTTTTGCCACTGCCCACATCGCCTTGTAGAAGACGATTCATTGGTGTGCTACTCTCAAAATCCTGTAAGATATCCCAAGCAGCCCTACGCTGAGCGTCAGTTAAGCTAAATGGTAATTGCTGTACGAATTGCTTGATTGTTTCGGGCTCAAAGCCAAGAGCAAAGCCTTGGAGCTTTTGATTCTCCACTTTATTTAGATGGCTCGCGAGGAGCAACTGAAATAACTCTTCAAAAGCCAACCGTTCACGAGCTGCCACGACTTCGCTAAGCTCTTTTGGGAAGTGCATTGTGCTGATCGCTGCGGCGCGTGACATAAGGTGCTCGCGGCTGATAAGATTGACAGGGAGCGTTTCAGGGAGAACACTCATGAGTGGCCGAAGCTGCTCGAGTACCTTGCGTACCATTTGGGATTTTAGTCCGTGAACTGCATGATACACCGGCAGCAGTCGTTCCGCCTGTACGGGCATCTCTTTTGCGATTTCGGCACTTGGTGTTGTTAGCTGGTATTTGCCGTAATTATATTCAAATACACCACTAAAATAGAATTCATCATCAGTGCCGCTCAACTGCTGGACACGATACGGCTGATTGAACCAGATGGCGTTCAATTTACCTGTATCGTCTGCTAATACTGCCGTCGTAAGCCTTAAGCCGCGTCGCACTGGACGCGTACTAATCTTTTCGCACCGTGCGCGAATTGTTACTGTACCTGGTTTGAGGTCGGAAATGTTTGTGACATTCGTGAAATCCTCGTGTTTGCGAGGTAAAAATGTTAAAAGGTCACTAACTGTAGCAAGACCAGCCGCGCGCAACTGGTCTGCCGTTTTTGGCCCTACGCCTTTAATTTGGTCGAGCGACGTTACAAGATTCATCTATTACCAGTGTAGCATCGGCTACTCTGTAACTGATAAGATGCCCCGTACGACAAAAGGCGTATCCTGGTAATTGCGCACTTCGACAGTATCAATGCCCATAAGCTTTACCGGATAGTCATTGCCGCCCTCTTGAAGCATATCGCCGATAAAGAGGATCTCTTCCTTTGACATGTCCAGTTTGTCTATAAGCTTATTCATACCATATGCTTTATCGACTCCAGGCAGTGTTACATCAATACTTGTGATTCCGCCGACGCGAACTTCAACATCATCAAGTCCTGGTGCAATAAGATCACGTAAGGCGTTGCGCTTCTTCATGTCAGGATCCCACTTGTATTTTCGTTTAATGCCCTCTTCGCCAAGCATCTCGCCGATTTCTTGGCCGAGTGCTGAATACGTCATTTGCGATCCACGGTCTTCGACGATCTCTCCGTACGGCTCCTCTTCCCAAATGCCAAGTTGTTTTGCACCTTCTTCGAATGCATGACGTATACGCTTTTTTTGGTCGTCGGTAAGATCATTATGATATATAAGTTTCCATTCCTTCTGAATCACATCATAGCGATAATATCGCGTACCACATGTCGGCATAATATGGAGTCTGCCCAACTGGTCGTCAGAGACACTCAAGCGATTGATCACCTGTTTCACAAATTGTTCAAACTTACCACCCGAAATAATACAAACCTCATATTTTTCGAGTAATCTGCCAAGAATATACGACATCTCATCCGGGATTTGAGATTTTGATTCTGCTAATGTATTGTCGAGATCAAACGCGATAAGTTTCTTCATTAGTTTCTCCAAATTTACTTATATCGAACCTTTAGTGTACCATTATTTGGATCAGCTATCGGACGAGTACAAAGCTATTCTTACCTTTTTTGATTAAACTTGTATCTGTAATTTCATAAGACTCATTGACTTTTTGACCATTTACTGTAACGCCGCCACCCATTAATAAACGCCTTGCTTCGCCTTTAGATTGTGTAGCACCTACGGTTACGAGTACATCAATAATATTACCGCGTTCGGCTACTGGAAGTTCTGCGGCGAGCATATCAATCTCTTCGTTAGTAAGACTTGAGAGCTGGACTCCATCTTCATTGAAGAGCACTTTTGTTGCACGACGAACCTGGTCGACAACCGACTCTCCATGGACAATCTCTGTTACGCGGTACGCAAGCTCACGCTGCAAGGCACGGGCGCTACGGTTTTCACGGTGGTTCGCGATAAGTTCGTCAATCGTCGACTTATCAAGTAATGTATAGATCTTTATGAGGTCTTCGGCCGTTTCGTCGTCAACATTTAGCCAGAACTGGTAGAACTTGTAGGGGCTAGTCTTGGCAGGATCGAGCCATACTGCGCCTGCTTCGGTTTTGCCGAACTTTACTCCGGTCTGTTTATTGATAACTAGCGGAGTGGTAAATACGTGAGCCTCAGCACTTTCAAGTCGACGAATTAACTGAGCACCAGCAATGCTATTGCCCCACTGGTCGGCGCCAGCTACCTGCAGTGTTGCATTCTTTTCGCGGAAGAGATGAAGGAAATCAAATCCCTGAATTAACGCATAACTAAACTCGGCATAGCTGATTCCCTCGCCGCCTTCTCCGATACGCGCCTTAATGAATTCACGATCAAGCATCTGAGTCATCGAAACATGCTTGCCGATTTGACGCAAAAAATCAAGATATCCAAAATCTTTGAACCAGTCGTAATTATCAACGATTTCAAAATCAGCACCCGCAAAGATGGTTTTGTACTGCTCGATAAGTGCAGCTTTATTTTTAGCCACTTCTTCAAGCGTCTTTAAATCGCGCTCTTGCTTCTTGCCATCTGGATCGCCGATCATTCCGGTAGCACCACCGACGAGTAATACTGCTTTGTAGCCATGTTCAATAAAGTGGCGAATCATCATAGCCGGAGCCAGGTGACCAATTGTCATACTATCGGCACTCGGATCGACACCCCAATAGAAAGTTCGAGTCTCTTTGTCTAAATCGGTAATATCAGCTAGTGTCATTTGATTGACCATGCCGCGCCACATCAACTCTTCTGATAGTGTCGTCATGTGAAACTCTCCTTTCTTTAAGTAAACTAGTGTTATGGTAGCATAAATGACCTAGCGCGAGCAAAAAAAGAGTGGTACAATTAATGTAATATTGCTTATGGGAAAGTGGTAACGTGGTAAAAAGTAAGAGGCAAGCCCGCGGTGTACGCGTGTATTCAAATCTTGTTAGCAAACGTCGCACAAAGAAAGATGCGAAAGCACGTCGCAAAGCTGAATATCTAGCGACACTGCCAAAGCACCCTCTGAAGCGATTTTTCTACAGACTTCATCCGAAGCGAATGGCTAAATATTGGTTTTCTAAGCGAGGTGCCTTTACTCTCCTTAAGGGGGCCGGCGTTCTGACGGTTATATTAGTACTCTTTGGACTCTCGCTCTTTGCTTACTATCGTAAAGATCTTGACCAGATCAGTCCGAGTACCTTAGCTCAGCGCGTGAAGTCGACTGTAACTAAATATTACGACCGTAACGGCAAACTCCTCTGGGAAGATAAGGGCTCGGGCAACTATACGCTTGTTGTTGATCCGAAGAATATCTCACCATGTATGGGTCAAGCAACGGTTGCTATTGAAGACAAAGATTTTTATAAGCACGGTGGTGTTAGCATTACCGGCACCCTTCGCGCGGCACTAAGCAATGCTGGCGGTAATGCAACTCAGGGAGGATCAACACTTACCCAGCAGCTAGTGAAGCAGGTGTTCTTTAGCGACCAAGCGGCCCAGCGGGGCTTGGCCGGTATCCCGCGTAAAATTAAGGAAATGATTCTTTCTGTTGAGGTTGAGCGTATGTACACTAAGAGCCAGATCTTGGGTATGTATCTTAACGAATCACCATACGGTGGGCGTAGGAACGGCGTTGAGTCAGCTGCGCAGACCTACTTCGGTACTTCATCTTCAAAACTTACCCTGTCGCAGTGCGCACTTCTTGCTGCTATCCCAAATAACCCAAGTGTCTATAACCCCTACAACGTTGCAGGCCATGACGCCCTTGTCGAGCGCGAGCATAAGGTGCTCGACAATATGGCCGAGCTTGGTTATATAACAAAAGAAGAGGCTACAACAGCTAAACAGGTACCGATTCTTGATACCCTTAAACCACTTACTGATCAACTTGAGGGAATTAAAGCACCACACTTTGTGTTGATGGTACGCAATCAGCTTGAGCAAGAGCTTGGTAAAACGGTTGTTGGTGAAGGGGGCTTAACTGTTAAGACTACCCTAGATGTCGATCTACAGACTACACTTGAACAGAATATGGCTGATATATTCAGCGGTAAGATGACTGATCGCGACTGTAGTTACACAAACTGCGCGAACTATGCAGGATTCAGTAACGGTGCTGCTGCCATTGAAGATACAAAATCTGGACAGCTCCTCGCGCTTGTTGGTAGCCGTGGCTTCGACTACTCGGGCTTTGGTCAAGATAACGCGGCAACTGGGTTCATCCAGCCTGGCTCATCAATTAAGCCACTTGTATACGCTCAGCTCTTTCAAAACCAAGGTCAAGGTAAAGCGAATTATGGAAGCGGATCTGTTCTTTCGGATGATGCAACGACATTTGCGGGTGGCTATAAACCACAAGATGCCGACGGCAAGTTCCAAGGTGGCATTAATCTTCGGCAAGCACTCGATCGCTCACGAAATATCCCAGCAATTAAGGCGATGGCCGTGAATGAGGCAAATAATCCCGGCAGCACATGGGCAACTATTCGCGCTATGGGTGATACGCAGTACTGTACGCAAGGCGCCGATGCCCAGGCTGGCCTGTCGAGTGCTATTGGTGGATGCGGCACACGTCTTGTTGATCACGTTAACGCGATTGCGAGCCTCGGGCGTCAAGGTGTCTATACTCCGCAGTCGATGATTCTTAAAGTTACTAATAGCACCGGCCAGACACTTAAAGAGTATAAAGCGTCATCGAAACAAGTTATTGACCCTCAATCTGCGTATGTTGTAACGGATATGCTGGGTGATTCTAAAGCCCGTGCAGGACTTGGGTGGAATCAAGACTACCTGCCATATCTTGATAAACTTGGCGTTCACACTGCTGCAAAAACTGGTACATCAAATGCTCAGGTTGGTAGCAAGATTCTTCCTAAAGACATCTGGACTGTTGGGTACACGCCGAACCTCACTATGGCGGTATGGCTTGGTAATCCAGACACTACACCTCTTAAGCAAGGTAACTCACTTATTCCTGCCATGTTCTTCGATCGCACAATGGCAACAGCAACGACAACATATGTAAATCAGGGCAAAGCGAAGTATAGCGACTGGTATACGGCACCGACTGGAATTCAAAATATCAAGGGCGAGCTTTACCCATCGTATTACAACAAATCTGCCGGCGTTACCAATGCAACCATGAGCTTTGATAAGGTTTCAAAGAAGAAAGCGACTGACTGTACACCAGCTGGCGCAAAGACTGATATTGGCGTCAGCAAAACGACCGACCCAATTACCAAGCAAGTGGTTATTACTGCACCGGATGGGTATGATCCTAATTCTGACGATGACGTACACTCATGTAGCGACGCACAACCAACGGTCAGCATAGCCCAAAGCGGTAGCTCACTGGTTGTCACCGTACACTCTGGAACGTTCACTGTTCAAGGTGTAACATTGACCGAGAATGGTAACACGATCGCGACACAGAGCGGCGCGGGCCCATGGACATTTACCGCAAGCCAACTCAGCAGTGTTACAAACGGTACAGTGACAGCAACGGTCACCGATGAAGGCTACTATACTGCAACGAATACTGTAAACTATAGCTCATCGAGCTGAAGTGATAATGGTGGCGGCAAACATCACCACTAAGCAAATACCACTCCGTGTTAGGAGTGGTATTTAATTGTTGTGTAGCTAGACTCTATTCGTCTTTTTGGCTATCAACAAGCTGCAAGAGTGAATCTTCGTGATTCACGCGTTTACGAGTGGCATGATAGACTGCGCGTGGCTTTTGCTGGTTTGCAGATTTCTGCGCGGGCTGATTTTGTGATAGCTGCGGCTTTTGTTGTTTTGGCTGTTGCTGGAGTTGAGGTTCCACTCGTTTTGGCTTAGTGGCCTCGTTACTATCGTTCCTGCGGCTCCGGCCTAATGATTTTGTTTTTGCCGCTACTATTGCCGGTGCCTCCACTTTCTTAGGCGCCTGTCGCTCGACGCGACGCGCGAACATCATCTTGCCCGCAGCAGTTTGTAGACTGCGCACTACCTCAACCTGTACTGTCTGCCCAATATATTTGTTAGATTGCTCAACTACAACCATTGTACCATCAGATAAATATCCGACACCCTGGTGGCTGTCTTGCCCCTTTTGGGTAAGCTCAATCATCATTTGCTCACCTGGCAGGCGTTGCATGCGCAGACTCTGGGCGAGTTCGTTAATATTGAGCACCTTAATGCCTTCGACCACGGCAACTTTATTCAAATTATAATCAAGCGTACAAATTACAGCCGAATGACGTTTCGCGAGGGTTAGGAGGCGTTCATCAACGCCCTCGGCGGCTTTGCTGCCATCCTGAAGAATCTCTACCTCTATGCCATCCATGCCTTGCAGTGTCGATACGACATCGAGTCCATGGCGAGCTCGCGCACGCTTGTCTGCGTCAGCCTGGTCGGCGAGAAGTTGTAGCTCACCAATTACGCTACGGGGCACAACGAGTGTGCCACCAATAAATCCCGTAGACGCAATGTTTGTGATGCGACCATCCATCAGGACCGATGTATCCACTAAAATTGCACGATCTTTCGCTTTAATTGTTGATGATTTTGGAAGCTTAGCGAGCAAATACGATACTTCGCCAAGAATAATAAGCGTTACTGCTAGCAACACTATATCTCGTGTTTCCATATTATTCCTTACTGACTATGCAAGATAGTCGATGAGTGCGGCACGAATATCGCGCACGCCATTTATAAATGAGTTCTTTTTGCCAGGTTGTACTGGCGCGACCGCCTGAGTGAAACCAAGTTTCTTGGCTTCGGCAACTCGCTTATCCGCTTGGGCTACTGAGCGGATCTCGCCACCCAGGCCCACTTCGCCGTAGACAACGAGTCCGTCGTCTAGCTTGCGCCCGGCAGCAGCACTCGCAATAGCCATAGCTACTGCGAGATCCGCCGCTGGATCGGCAAGTTTGAGACCTCCCACAACATTGATATAGATATCTTTATCAGATAAGTTCAGCTTGGTGCGTTTTTCTAACACCGCAATGAGGAGGTTTAATCGATTTAGGTCGAATCCGCTTGCCGTTCTCTTAGGATACCCGAAATTGCTTTGATTGACAAGGGCCTGGATTTCTACTAGAATAGGTCGATTTCCTTCAAGTGTAGCAAGCACTACTGATCCATCAGCGTTTTGACGTTCTGCGAGTAGTGCGGCGGACGGGTTTGAAACAATCTTAAGCCCGCTTTCGTCCATCTCGAATATTGCTGCCTCGTTTGTTGAGCCATAGCGATTTTTCACTGCTCGAACCACTTTAAATCCGCCGTACCGATCACCTTCAAACTGTAGTACTACATCAACGAGGTGCTCGAGTACCTTTGGCCCAGCAATTGAGCCTTCTTTGGTAACATGGCCGACTAGTATTACTGCTGCACCTGATTCTTTGGCGGCACGAATAATAACATTCGAAGAGTTGGTAATCTGGCTTACCGTGCCTGGAGCGCTTGTAATTTCATCGAGGCTGAGTGTTTGAATGCTATCAATAATCACTACTTTGTACGCGCCACTACGAATTGTAGCAGTGATGTCATCAGCACTTGTGCTTGATACGAATTGCAAATCATCGCTCGCAACTGCACCGAGACGTGCGGCACGCAATTTTACCTGGCTCGCGCTTTCCTCGCCGCTTGCGTAGAGCACTGGCTGCTTTTCGGCAATCTTTGCTGCCACCTGCAACAGTAAGGTTGACTTGCCGATGCCCGGTTGACCGGCTAGCAATAAAACCCCACCCGGTAGTATGCCGCCGCCTAGTACAGTGTCAAGATCTTCAAACCCCGTCGACATACGCTGAATTGTCTCTTCGGCACTAATTGAGCGCATTGACTGCGGTGACAGTACTTTGCCACTGTGAGCTCCGCGTGCGACCGCAGAACTCCCTACGGGTTGCATGACTTGCTCGACGAGGCTATTCCACTCGCCACAGTTCTCACACTTACCCGTCCATTTTGGGTAACTTGCGCCACAATGCTGACAGATAAATTGTGATCGTGTTTTTGCCATATTTAGATACTATTTGGCGCCTCAACACCGTTAATGCTCTGATTCAGTTGCTTTGCACGTACTGCAAGCTTGTTGTACTCTGCCACATCTGCATTATAGGTGTCAATCTGTTGATTTAACGCAATTTGCCGATTCTTCATTTGCTCAATACGCACTGCAAGTGCCTGGCGGGCTGTTGTAAATGCGTATTGGGATGAGAATTCGCCGTTTGTTGCCCACTCATTAAAGCTTTCGATATCCGAATTGAGTTGTGTTAAGTCGGCATTATACTGACTGCTCGCTTGCTTGATAGCGGCTGCTTCATCTGTGATTTTCTGCTGTAGTACTGTAGCCTGCTGGTTCACTTCATCGAATACTGCTGTATAGTGTGCATTCATTGCTACGATCGCAGCGCGATCCGTAAAATAGCGCGTGTAATACTGCTCTAGATCAGTAGGTAAATCCTTAATCGTCGTGCCGATAATTGAATGGAGCTCATTGAGTTCTTCGCCCGGTTCAGCTTGAGCATAGTACTGCATTTCCTGCTTGATATCAGGGTTGTCCTTAATCTTTGCGTATTCGATATTGAGCATTTTGTTAACATTTTCCTGCTCAAATATGTTCAATCGCGCATATGCAGCATGCAGCATCTCATGCGCCGCCGTGACTTCAAGCGCACCGTCGAGTTCTTTACCTTCAATGTTGTATAAATAGATCTGGTCGCGAACGTAACACCCCAATATTGCTGCTGTCCGTTCTGCACTCCCGCAGTCAGTATTGAAGGCGTTTCGTTCTTCAATAGCTGGTGTAGTTGCATAAAATATTTGTTGACCGCGCGCTGTAAGCGCAATACGGCTGTTGACACTCACAATATTGCTAGTTGGGCGAAAATTTGATGCGCGGATGGCATCCACGGCAATTGGACTATAGAAGTAAGCGCTCGCCGCGATTGCGGCGAACACTGATAAGCTAAGGAGTCCGCCCAGTATTTTATGCTTCGGACGTTGCGGCGGCAACTGACTCGGTTCGTTGTTCAATTTGTACTTCCCCTTTAGACCAACCTACCTCTAGTATAGCGCCTTTTTCATCACTGCCGGCTAAAAGGCGCTCGGCGATTGCGTGTTCTACCTCATCTTCAATCACACGGCGCAGCGGGCGCGCACCAAATTTTGCGCTATAGCCCTTATCTATTAACTGTCGTTTTGCAGCTGCAGATATTGCAATACCAAGACCTTTACGGACAAGTCGCTGGCGTAGTTCCTCAATCAGAAGATCAAAAATCTTACCAACCTCTTCGCGGGTTAGTGCCCTGAAGGTGACGATACCGTCAAAGCGGTTAATGAGCTCTGGACGCATAAATTTCTCAAGTGCCTCCATAGCATAACTTGCATTACGATCGTGGAGCGTATCGAGCTCTCTGTTATGCTGCTTCAATGAGTGGAATCCCAGCTCAGACTCTTTCATCATTTTATCAGCGCCAAGGTTGCTGGTAAGAATAATGATGGTATTGCGGAAACTTACTTCGCGGCCTTTTGCATCCGTTAACTTACCCTCTTCAAGTAGTTGAAGGAGTAATTGGAATACATCTGGGTGGGCTTTCTCAATCTCATCAAATAACACCACACTATACGGTTGGCGGCGAATCTTATCAGTTAGTTTACCGCCATCTTCGTAGCCAACATAACCTGCTGGAGCACCGACGAGCCGTGAAGTATTGTGCTTCTCAGCAAATTCGCTCATATCAATCTTAATAAGTGCCTCTTGACTACCAAACACCTCTTTTGCGAGCACCTTTGCAAGCTCCGTCTTACCGACACCAGTTGGGCCCATAAACACGAAACTTCCTATCGGACGCTTACTGCTCGCGACACCACTGCGGCTACGGCGAATTGCGCGCGCTACTTTCGTGATTGCTTCTTTTTGGCCAATCAGTTGTTTGGACAAGTGTTTTTCGAGATGGCGGAGCATCTTTGCCTCGCTGGAGCGCACTTTTTCGACGGGAATGTTGGTCATAACGGCAATCGCGTGTGCGACGTCATCATCAGTAAGCGCGACAGTATTCTTGCCCTCCTGCGCCTGCTTTTCAACCTCAATCTTTTCAGAAATCTGGCTGACACGCTGCTTGTACAGTGCTGCTCGCTCGTAATCTTCGTGACTAACCGCTTCTTCCATCTTTTCATTCAAGGCTTTCAGTTCTTTTGTTAGTTCGCGTTGCCTGCTCGGTCTATGGCCTTGCTTTACGCGGACACGCGCCGCAGCCTCGTCGATCACATCAATGGCTTTGTCGGGCATAAATCGATCACTCACGTAGCGATCGCTCATATATACTGAAGATTCAATCACCTCATCGGTGATCGCGACGCTATGGTGCTTTTCATAGTATGCTTTGAGGCCTCGCAAAATTGCAATTGTCTCTTTAAGTGTCGGCTCTTTCACGACAACGGGCTGGAAGCGACGTTCAAGCGCGGCATCTTTTTCGATGTGCTTACGATACTCATCAAGCGTAGTAGCGCCAATTAGATGTAGCTCGCCACGTGCAAGGGCCGGCTTTAGGATATTTGCAGCATCCATGCTACCCTCAGCGGAACCAGCACCCACGAGCTGATGCAACTCATCGATAAACACGATGACGTTGCCCTGTTTTATGATCTCGCTCACTACCTTCTTGAGGCGATCTTCAAATTCACCGCGATATTTTGTACCAGCGATCATAGCGGCAATATCAAGCATCACCACACGCTTGTCGAGCAAATGGTCGGGGACGTCCTCGTGCACAATACGCTGTGCAAGGCCCTCAACAATCGCCGTTTTGCCAACGCCCGGTTCACCAATGAGCACAGGGTTATTTTTCGTGCGGCGACTGAGGACTGTAATAAGACGCTCACACTCCTTGTCTCGCCCAATCATTGGGTCAAGGTCACCAGCTGCCGCTTTTGCCGTCAAATCAACGCCGTATGCACTTAACGCACCCCCTCGCACAGAGTGCGTTTTCGGCTCGGTCATGACATCAGTGTGCTCGCCGCGATTACGATCGAAGACGCCTTCAAGCTCCTCAACGAGTTCTTCAACATTTATGCCAATTTCGTTACGCAAAAGCGTCGTGGCGCGGGCATTGCTTTGGCGAAGTACGCTGTGAAGGATATGCTCGGTACCTAAGTAGTCTTGATTAAATTCTTTGGCGGTTTCCCAAGCCATACGCAACGTCAATAACGCCGTTTCGCTCAACCCAACGGTACCGGTACTCACGACGACTTTTGCCGGTTTGATATCAAGTGCGAGCTCAGCTTGCTGTAACGTGACGCCAGCATCGGCGAGTATCTTGGCGCCCATACTTGAGCCCTGCGCAAGGACACCGAGTAATAGATGTTCGGTACCTATGTATGCGCTACCATTACCACGTGCAATAGCATCAGCGTATTGGACGCTCATTCGTGCATTATCTGTTAAGTGTGAAATAAAATCTGCAAAATCTTCTGGCATAAATGCTCTCCATTCAGGGTTTATTGGCCCTATACATCCAGTATACTGCACATAATTAGCACTCGTCAACTCAGAGTGCTAACTTTATTTTAGGTAAACAAAATACCCCGCTAACTGACAGGTGGGGTATTTTGTAAAACTTCTAGAGGACTATTTGTCTTCTTCGTTCTGACCTTCAATAGCGCTAAAGAGATCGTCTTCGATGTTCTTCTTTGGCTTCTTTTCAGTCTGCTTTGCTGTAGCGGTCTCAATGTCGAGTTCATAGCCAGTAAGACGACTCGCGAGACGGACGTTCTGGCCACCACGACCGATTGCGATGCTTTGTTGGTCTTCAGTGACGAATACCTTGGCACGCTTTTCGTCTTTGTCGATTTCAACCTTTACCACTTCAGCTGGGCTGAGGGCGTTGCGGATGTACGTGTCGAGGTTTTCGTCAAATGTAATAATGTCGATCTTTTCCTGATCGCCGATTTCGTTCATGACTGCATTCACACGCGTCCCATGACCACCAACGAATGTACCGACCGGGTCGACACCAGGCACAGTACTCGTTACTGCAAGCTTAGTACGACGACCGGCTTCACGGGCAATACCCTTGATTTCGACGGCACCAGTTTCCATTTCAGGGACTTCCTGACGGAAGAGGAATTCAATAAATTGTTCATTGCCACGGCTTAAGATGAGCTGCGGGCCACGGTTATCGCGCTCGATATCCTTGATAAATACCTTAATGCGCTGGCCTGGACTGTAGAATTCACCCTGGATTTGCTCGCTACCTGGCAGGATACCGGTAGCTTTGCCGAGCTCAATGCGCACGACACGTGGCTCAACGCGCTGTACAATACCTGTTACAACAGTGCCGATTTTGTCTTCGAACTCAGCAAGTACGACTTCACGCTCTGCTTCGCGAAGGCGCTGTAGTACAACTTGCTTAGCTGTCTGTGCGGCTACGCGGCCGAAACTTGTTACTTCGAACTTATCTTCAATAATGTCTTCGAGCTTCGCATCGGATTTCACTTTCTGCGCATCTTCAAGGCTGATTTCAGTAAGGTCATTTACGACATCTTCAACTACTTCACGCTGTACGAATACCTTAGCAGTACCGTCAACCATGTTAAGCTCTGCACGAACGTTCTGGTCGCGCTCACCGTTATCGCGACGCCATGCAGCAGCAATTGCCTGCTCAATGACGTCCATAACTGTTTCTTCTGGGAGGTTCTTTTCGTCAGCAATTGAGCGAACCGCAAGTGTCAACTGCTTAATATTCAAGTCGTCCATATAACTATCCTTTCTCTTTAGGAGGGCTTCACCCCTCCGCACTGATTCCGAAATGAATTCGTCACTCAATGCCCTCTCCCTCAAGTCACTGTGATTGCAGCGACGCTCTAGAGGTTGACTATGCTTAATTATTAAAAATGCCGACCTGCCGGCCGGATTACTACTTTTTTATGATATCAAACCACTGCAAATTTGTCAATGGAGACATCGTCCTAGGAGTAAGTCGGCTTGGGGGGTGTCTCTATTTGTCGATCAATTCTCGAATTGTCGAGACTTTCACTTCTTCAGGTGTTCTTCCGTCCTCAAGTAGACTGAGGGCCTCTGTGACGTATTCATTTATCTTAACGAGACTCGAACTTGTTACGTCGCCAAGTATTAGTTTTGTGAGTGCGCCACGCAAAGCATGTAAAGCCTCGAGGTTCCCTGCTTCTACGAGCGCATCGGCTACAGCAAGTAAATTAGCATCTATTGGCAAGCTGGCATGGTTATTATCATTCATTCCATAACTCCTTCGATAAATTGGCTGTATAAAGACTACCCAAGACACACTTTGGATGCGAGATGTATGTAGCTAATACTTCACAAGAATGAATATCAACGCAACACGACAAAACACGAATGACTTCCACATTCGTTCTCACTTAGATAGAGTATGTAGGATCCTCAAAACCCTGACAAGAATAAGCTTGCGCTATTTAACCTTTTGTTAACATGTGGCGTCTAACTTGCTAGAGGCTGATGGGGACATGTTGCGAGCACTCGCTGCATCGCCTCTTTTTCTGCCGCAGTTACCCATAGCGTATATTTCGCCTTCACAGTAATCTGCCTCGCTACATATTGGCAACGGAATGGTTTGTTTGCTGGTAACCATGTTGCTGTATCGCCATCTGATTTTTGTTGATTTGCCGGGCCATCTACTGCTAAAAGTTCAAGTGGATCGTTTGCAAGTTGCTGTCGCTGGGTAGTCGTCAATTGTTGTGCGCCAGTTTGCCAGGCATTACCCAATGCGACTACGTGGTCAATTTGCACCGCGCTACTCGTATCGATGCCTCGCGTAAATGTAATATCTTTGCCGGTATAAGGGTCATGGAGCAGTCCGCTTATTACTTTACAGCCGTCACTGGTGGCCGCATTTAGCAAATCTCTCTGCAAAATTCGTTCACGTGTATCACAACCATTACTTGATGCCCAGCCGCTACCAAACTGCGTCCGTGCATATCCAGTTTTTGGCGCACGCCCTTTCACGGCAAGGCCATCAAGCACTGAGAGAGCGCTTTTGCTGTCTGCTGGTGTCGTACTTTTTACCTCAAGGATAGATTTTGGTACAGTCATCTGTAATTGTTGCATGGCCATCCAAAAAAGCGCAGTTAGTACTGCCACGAACATGATTACTACCCGCTGCCTCCGCGTATCTTTAGTATATACTGGATGGTATGCAACCTGTTACCCGTCTTTATACTCAGTTTATTCCACATCACTATGACATCCATTGGGATCTCACAAAAGCAAAAGAAGATCGCACGATACTTGGCAAAGTCACCATTAGCGGTGAGCAGAAAAGTGCCAGTAGCATCCGCTTACATGCGCATGAATTCACTGTACGTAGTGTCATCGTAAATAGTGTCCAGGTTAAGGATTTCAAACTGGATCCAGATGCGGACGAGCTTATCATTCCGCACCATACCCCTGGCCAAGTTACCCTGGCCATTGAATTCAGCCTTGACCTTACTGATGCAATGCACGGACTCTACCCCTGTTATTTCGTACATGACGGCGTTCGCCAAGAGCTCTACGCAACACAGTTCGAGAGTCACCATGCCCGTGAAGCTTTCCCTTGTATTGACGAACCTGAGGCAAAGGCGACTTTTTCGGTATCAATTACCCATAGCCCTAAGCATGTAGCGCTCAGCAACATGCCCGTCGCAACAACTGACGCACGCGACCATGCGGCACTCACAACGTTTGACGTCACTCCTAAGATGAGCAGTTATCTTGTCGCATTCGTGGTTGGTAATATTCATAAGAAATCTGGAAAAACAAAGCGTGGTATCGAAGTGAATATCTGGGCAAGTCCTGCACAGCATGCTAACACGCTTGATTTTGCACTTGAAAATGCCACAAAGATTATTGACTTTTACGAAGAGTACTTTGGTGTCGACTACCCGCTTGCTAAATGTGATCATGTCGCTCTACCAGATTTCAGTAGTGGTGCTATGGAAAACTGGGGACTTATTACCTACCGTGAAGTTTGTTTGCTTGCCGACCCTAAAACAACTGGCCCAAGTGGCAGGCACCTCATCGCCAGTGTGATCGCACATGAACTTGCTCACCAGTGGTTTGGCAATCTGGTTACTATGGAGTGGTGGGATTACCTCTGGCTGAATGAGAGTTTTGCCGACTTTGTCGAGCACATTGCTATTGATGCGATTCACCCCGAATGGGAAACATGGCTTGACTTTATTTTGTCACGAGGCATTGCAGCACTGCGCCGTGATGCAATAGAAGGCGTGCAGCCTGTACAGGTTATGGTCAAACACCCAGATGAGATTTCGACGCTCTTTGACGGAGCTATCGTGTACGGTAAAGGCGCAAGACTTATGAAGATGCTCCGGGCGTTTGTTGGCGAAGCAGCGTTTCGAGCTGGCCTCAAAGAGTATTTCACTATGTATGCCTATAGCAACACAACAGGTGATGACCTGTGGGCATGTCTCAGTAAAGCATCCGGTAAAGATGTGGGTGCTTTTATGAATACTTGGATTACCCAGCCAGGCTATCCTGTCGTGATCGTTAAGCCAGAAGGGCTTAGCCAGACTCAATTCTTTATTGGAGCGCATGGGCCAAGCGCACAGACCTGGCCAGTCCTTCTCGGGGCAACGCCTGTTGGCGATACACCAGAAGTTATGTACGACGGAGAACTTGCGGCTACTATTAAACCTACTCAACGATTTAACAGTGACGATAACGGCCACTTCATTACCCAATACACCCCGGAACACCTCAACACTTTGCTTTCTGACATTCATAGCGCATCAACCATTAATCGGCTGACTTTGCTTAATAATCAGACGCTTCTCGTGCGTGGACGCTACGAACCGTCTGCATCACTCATTGATTTGCTGAATTTTTACGAAGGCGAGACAAACGACGCCGTCTGGGATATCATGGCGATGACGCTCGGTGAACTTAAGAAGTTCGTTGAAACAGACAATGATGCCGAACAAAAACTTCGCGCCCTTTCGGCGCGTATCGCACGCAGTAATTTTGAACGACTTGGCTTCGAGCCAATCAAGGGTGAGTCCATCACCGATACTAAACTGCGCGAAACCGTCCTCGGAATGATGCTTTATGGTGAAGATGCGACAGTAATTGATGGTATGATGTCTCGTTTTGATATCGCAATGCTCGCTGAACTTCCAGCGGAAATCCGCTCGCTTGTTATTGGGACGGTCGTGCGCTATACCGATGACAATACAGTCATCGATCAACTCATGGATACATATCAAAGTACGCCATCAGCAGAGCTTAAAGAAGACATCATGGCTGCAATGACCTCAACACGTGACCCTGAAGTAGCTACGCGTCTGCTTGCCGACTGCAAGAATGCCAAGATTGTCCGTCCGCAAGATGTCGCACCATGGTTTGTGTATCTTGTTCGTAATCGCTTTACTCGTACTGTTGCTTGGAAATGGCTCCAAGACAATTGGGATTGGGTGGTTGCAACCTACAGTGGCGACATGAGTTTTGATGAATTTCCTCGTTATGCAGCGAGTGGACTAATGACTAACGAACAGCTTGTTGAGTATAAGAGATTCTTTGAGCCAATGCTCGATAACCCATCTCTCACACGCACTATTACTATGGGTATTTCTGAAATTGCCGCGCGCCTGGAGCTTCTTGCTAGTGATGGCAAAGCGGTTCGCGTAAAATTACACGATCTCGATAACTAGTTCTACCACTGGATTATCGCCAGTAGTGGCAATCGCGAGTAGCTGAAGGTTTACATTCGTAAGTTTATGGGCCTGCGCGTACATTCGGGCGGCAAATGTCATTTGTCGTCGCTTCCGTGGAGTGATGGCATCTAATTCATCGCCGTGCTCAGCGTTTTTGCGGTGTTTTACTTCGGTGAAGTATATCGTGTCGCCATTTGGCGAAATAATATCAATTTCGCAGTATTTTGTTTTCCAGTTACGATCAATAATCGTATGACCGAGCCGAATAAGTTCTTTGGCGGCCACCCTTTCGCTCGTGTCACCGATACTACGCGTCGTCACTTTGTGGGTGGGCGGCATGAAGTGAGGTCATGCTGGTTGGCGGCGTAGTACGGTACTTCTGTAGTGGTGCAAAACTCAGCCGATGCTCGTCCATAACTCCAATTCGCTCGATTGCATCGCGGTGCTTTATCACCCCATATCCAGCATTATTTTTAAAGCCATACTCTGGGTATTTTTCTTCAAGGCTTGTCATATACCTGTCGCGAGCAACCTTTGCAATAATAGAGGCTGCGCTTACGCTTGGTATGAGTGCGTCGGCTTTTGGTAGTGTCGTTACATAACCGTCCTTTGATGTATCGCGCAGAAAATTCACTGTACCGTCAATGATAATTTCGTGATAGGGCACTGTGATTTGCTCTACTGCTCGGCGAGTTGCAAGCCGCAGTGCGGCACTCATGCCTATCTCGTCGAGCTCGGTCGCACTTACCCAGCCAGTAGCTGTGGCCTGCGCTCTTTCGAGAATTTCACTTTCGAGCTTTTCACGGTGTCGCTTTGTAAGTTTTTTACTGTCGTTAAGACCATCGATTTCGCAACCAAGTACGACTGCACCGACCACCAGCGGCCCCGCCCAAGGCCCACGGCCTGCTTCATCAATCCCCAAGATCATATTACCAGTGTACGCTACTTCTGCAGGCCTATACAAAACTCCCCTAGAAGCAGGGGAGTTTTGTATATTTCTGCGAGTGATTAGCTGTTAGCTTTGTGTGCGTCTTCAACAGCTTTTTGCTTTGCTTCGAGTTCAGCTAGCTCAGCGGCTTTTTCGGCAGCCTTAGTTTCAGCTTCAGCCTTAGCTTCTTCTTTAAGACGGGCTTCCTCTTCTTCAGCGTGCTTATCAACGACAGCGTTCACTGCTTCGCGGTCGAACTGTACGGCTGCAAGACGAGCGCTCTTACCACTACGATTGCGAAGGAAGCTAAGGAAGTTACGGCGAACCTTAGCACGACGTACAATTTCTACCTTTTCAACAAGTGGGCTGTGGAGCAAGAAGCTCTTTTCAACGCCAACGCCACTAGCGATTTTGCGGACTGTGATACGACTTGTGTGCTGGCCTTTGTTGTCAGTACGGATAACAACGCCTTCAAAGATCTGAATACGCTCTTTGTTACCTTCTTTAATCTTCTGGTGAACGCGGACGGTGTCGCCGCTGCGAACGTCAACAACTTGTGCCTTTTTCTGCTCATCGTTGACTTTTTGGATAAGTGCAAAACTCATTAAATTGTTCCTTTGGTTAATGCTTAGTTCAAGTCGGCTGGCCACGTAGTTGTACGGCTACGGCTCCACACCACGAATCATCGGCGGTTACTACATACAATCAATGATGAACTATAGCATAGTTTTCATGATTTTGAAAGGGGTTAACCGTAAAATCACGCAGGCGTATACTAGAGTTATGGATTATGACAAACTTGCACTTGATTTACACAAACAATTTAAAGGTAAAATCACGACGAAACTGCGCGATGAGAGTGAACTTGACCGTACAAGACTAAGTGCCTACTACACACCAGGCGTCGCAGCTGTCAGTAAGGCTATCGCCGACGATCATAGCCTTCTACCGACGTACACCTGGACAAATAATCTTGTGGCCGTGGTGAGCGATGGCTCGGCCGTCCTAGGCCTTGGCAATATTGGACCTGAGGGCAGCATGCCTGTGATGGAGGGTAAAGCATTACTCTTTAAGCACTTTGCTGGACTTGACGCTGTGCCAATTACATTGAATGTGCACACGGCGGATGAAATCGTCGCTACAGTAAAGGCGATTTCGCCCAGCTTTGGGGCAATCAACCTTGAAGACATTGCTGCACCACTCTGTTTTGAGATTGAAGAGCGCCTTAAGGCTGAGTTGAGCATCCCTGTATTCCATGATGACCAACATGGTACCGCTGTCGTAACGCTTGCAGGGCTCATTAATTCAATGCGCATCACCGGTAAAAGTCTTAAAGATTGCAAAGTTGTCACCATAGGTGCTGGGGCGGCTGGTACAGCTATTATGAAGCTCCTTCATGCATACGGTGTTGGGTCAATTATTGCTGTTGACTCTCATGGCATTATCAACGACATGCGTGATGATTTGAATGACGAGAAAAAAGCATTGCTTCCTTATCTTGACATTTCATTGTCAGGGTCGCTTAAAGACGCGGTTCAGGGTGCAGATATCTTCATTGGTGTATCGAAACCAGGCTTGCTCACTGAGGATATGGTGCGCACGATGGCAAAGGATCCTATTATCTTCGCGCTTTCTAATCCGACCCCCGAAATTATGCCAGATTACGCAAAAGCTGCTGGTGCGGCGATTATCGCGACTGGTCGCAGCGACTTTCCAAACCAAATCAACAATGCTATTGCCTTTCCGGGTATCTTTCGTGGTGCACTTGATAATGGGGTACAAAAAATTACCGATGAACATAAAATTGCAGCTGCAGAAGCAATTGCCGCACTTATTGATGCGCCAACGACTGATGAAATCATCCCGAGTGTGTTTGACGAGCGACTAGTGCCTGCCGTTGCTGCTGTTATTAGGTAGGAACCCGCTCATGCTACACTAGTGCTATGAAAGCACGCACCCACGATCTCGCTGCACTTACTGCGCTCGGTATCGTTGTTATATCTCAGCCGGTAAATACAATATCACTCGGTACCATGCTCGTTGCCCTGCTCGCGAATCAAATTGGCGGTATCGCACCTGATATCGATCAACCGACGGCACCACTATGGCGCAACCTCCCGATAGGTGGGGTTGTCGGACGCATTGTTGATAAGATGCTTGGCGGTCATCGCTTCGTAACCCATTCGCTTCTTGGACTTGGTCTGTTTGGCGTTGGTCTATGGTGGATGCTCGCCCTTCTGCAACCAATTGTGCCACATATTGATTGGCATCTTGTATGGTGGGCATTCATGATCGGCATGGCTTCGCATCTTGTTATGGACACATTCACCAAAGAAGGCGTACCTTGGTTGTTGCCTATACCAATCAAGTTTGGCTTTCCACCTATAAAGTCTCTCCGTATCACCACTGGGAAAGCGGGTGAATTCGTTATATTCTGTTTGATTCTCTTACTCGATATGTGGTACTGTGCCTCGCACTACAATGCTATTCTCTCGTTTATTCACGAGCAAATTGTGTAGAGTTGGTCATGCTACATGTGGCGGGGTATTGACAGAATACCATAAGTGGTATAAAATATGATAGCCTCATCAGCATACCTGTCTCAAGGAGTACCTGTTGTCTACTGCAAGTGTTTACATCTCTGGCGCCGTCCCCTTCTCGACCGGCACGGTGAGCGACGTAATTCAAGCTACGCTCATTTACATGCCGTTCATCGACGAGGACACGTTCCAGCTATTGACCGGCGCAGGGGCAGATGACCCGTATTGGACCATCTCCCGTGAGTCGCTGAGTCGAGCGTTGAACCATTGGGACACCGAGGTGAACGAGGGCGATATCACGATTACGGCCACCGGCCCAAGTGTCGTGATGATCCTGCCCCTGAACGGTGAGTTCGCGTTCATACGGTTCGACGCCGAGCAGATGCGCAACTTCGCGATCAGCATGGCCGGCACTCCCTTCGTGATCTGGGAAGATGGTCGGTCTGTCAGGGGGGTTATCGTACCCTGTACAGTCTGAAGGACGACTCGCTGAAAGGCATCCGGCCACCTTCGCAGTCCGCGAGGTGGCCGGGAAGCCCATGAATCATTTAGTATAACGCTCTCAAATAGCGTTATTTTTCGTTTTTGAATATCTGTTGACAGCACTGATAAAACTGATTAATATAGCACAACCTTGTCAGCGCATATTGCACGAAAGGAGTACCTACGATGCCTCTGCTTACGGAAGATTTCTGCACCGACGTGCGACAGAACGGCGAGTGGGCCGGAACCCTTCGAGTTCACGTGCAATTCGACCTCGAGGACCCCTTCGCGCTCACCTTCATGTTGTTTCAGGCTGAGAGCTATCACCAGCAGACTCTCGCCGTCAAGCTGTTCAGGCGCGCATTTAAGCGCCCCGGAAAGCCGCAGGGTAAGGGCGCCATCAAAGTCATCTACATGGAGCTGGAGGGGGTTGTCAGCGTTGAGTTCCCGAATAGCGAGCTGGGGCCGTTCCAGGTTCTCTTCGATGAAGTCGCCCTCTCCCAGTACCTGACCTGCATCGGCCAGCTGGTTCAATTCAACCAGCTCAAGAAGCAATACCTTCGGTATGGCATCGCACAGCTTCTCGATCCGGAGTAGTAACCTACTCCACCGCGACAAGGGCCCTCGGCGACCCCTCATGTATGAGTGGCGCCGGGGATCCTCCAAGATACAAAACACCCGCCTCAGAAAAGGCGGGTGTTGCTTATAGCGTCATACGACTAGATAACGCGTCCGACTTCATCAAGAGTTGTTTCACCGCGAAGAGCTGCGAGTACACCAACTTGTTCGAGTGTGAGCATGCCGCGTTCGCGCGCGGTCTTTTCGATTGCTTCTGGGTGGACTTCGGCGATATCGCCGCGGATGAACTTTTGGATTTCCTCGTCAACAATTAGTTGTTCCATGATCACAATGCGGCCCTTATAGCCAAACGGCGCATCTTCACTTGGCTTTGGCCGCCAAAGTTTGAAGCTGTCGAGATCTGGATGGTCGGTATCTTCAGGTATCCCTTCAAGCACACGCTTTACATAGTTGCGGGTTGCTTCATCAGGCTCATACTCTTCTTTGGTTTCATCAACCAAGCGACGTACCAGGCGCTGTGCAATAATTAGGCGAATCGCTGAGCTAAAGATTGGATTAACCCCAATCATGTCAACCATACGGCTGAAGGCGGTGCTTGTAGAATTAGCATGAAAGCTTGAAAGCACCAGGTGGCCAGTAATCGAGGCCTGAATTGCCGTACGGGCAGTATCTGTGTCACGAATCTCGCCTACCATCACCACGTCAGGGTCGAGGCGCAGCACACTGCGAAGTGCATCAGCAAAGGACTGGCCGTGTGTGGTATCGATTGGAATCTGAGATATACCTGTCAAGCCATACTCGATTGGATCTTCAAGGGTGATAAGCTTGCGGTCAGGCGTGTTAAGCGCATTAAGCATACTATAGAGCGTTGTTGATTTACCACTTCCAGTAGGACCGACCATTAGCACAAGACCGCGCGGGTGGCTGACGACTTCGTCAATTTCGTGACGTTGTTTTTCAGGAATACCTAGAAGATCAAGATTTAGTAGCGATTCGTCGAAGTTAAAGAGGCGAAGCACGGCATCCTGACCATACATTGTCGGGACAGTTTCGACGCGAAGATTTAGCAAGTGTGTTCCCCGCTCGGTTGTGATTTCTTTTTGCATGTGACCGGACTGCGATTCATTTGAGGCGGTAGAAACCCCGGCACGGCTTGCCAATTCACCCATGATCACACGATATCGCTCGCGTTCGATAAGTGCCACGGGGTGCAAGGCGCCATCGACACGCATGCGTATGCGAATGCTGTCGCGCTCGTTCTCGATATGAATATCGCTTGCACCGAGCTTATCGGCTTGGCGAATCAAATAGTCAAAGAGCTCCTCGGACGAGACGCTATTGAGTGTTTTACTTACTTCTGTAATTGTGTCGCTATCACCCTCTTTAGCGATTTCGATGTCATTGTAGATCACCTTCTTGGGTGGATCGTACCGCAACATGAGCGCTCGGTAGCCACTCATGCTAATTAATGAAAAATGTACAGTCTCGCCACGATCTGCGTATTCGCGGCGCATCTTTTCGAGTACTGATTGTGGCGTTTGCGTGGTAACACCGAACTGGTAGACCGCATCACCACTGCCCTTAACAAGTGGTACCATTTTATCTTGATGCATTTTTTCGATTGCCATTACATCTTGAGCAAGTGGCAATTCTGACTCAAATTCACGTGTATCGAGATAGTCCAGCCCCAGCAGGGCACCGCGCTGTTTCGTCGAGTGCTCGTCTTGTTCGCGACGGCGTTGCTGAACCTCATCTTCATCCATAGACTTAGTGTAACAAATCGCCTATGGTTTTTATAGTGGTACAATGGATAAAATGAAGCCTGAAATCACTCTTGTTCTCCATAATATCCGTAGTATTTACAATGTTGGGAGTATTCTGCGTAGCGCCGAAGGGTTCGGCGTGACTTCTATCGTGTGCAGTGGCTATACTCCGTATCCTATAATCGCTGGCGACACACGCCTACCGCATATTCGCGATAAAATTACGACTAGTATTCATAAGACTGCTCTTGGGGCCGAAAAAATGCTACAAATTAGCCATTTTGAAACGCTCGATGAGTGGTTTACGCAAAATTCCTTGCCAGTAGTTGCGCTTGAGCAGACATCAGGTTCGGTGACACCACGACAATTTGTTGCACCTACGGCATTCGCTTTGCTCCTCGGCGAAGAGGTGCACGGCATCGAGCCACAATACCTTGAACGATGTGAAGCGGCAATCGAAATACCGATGCGTGGCAAAAAAGAATCATTTAATGTGAGCGTTGCAACTGGTGTCGCGCTCTACGCAATTCTGTTTGGTTACGACTAAACGAGTAAGCCTTTATTTAATGACGACAGACTCGTCACCAAGTAGCTGGGTCAATTGACCAGTGAGATCAGCCACTTGTACGTCTACTTTGAATGGCAAGCGGATTGCATTCGACTTATTGTCGCCGAGCATCATCACAATCGTATTTTGGCCAGGGTACAAACTACATATCCTCTTGAGCGAAAGTAGCTGCTCGTGATCATTCGGATTTTGGATACGAACATATATTGTCTTAAGTACTTCTATGGGCACATCGACCGAGGGTATGGGGCGAGCTGGTGCAGCAGCAGCGGGCTTAGAGGCTGATGCAGTAGGTTTTGCAATGCCCGTATCTGCTGATGCCTTCGATGGATAGCGCTTACGCGTAACCGTAGCTTGGCCAGTAGGTGCGCGCATTATTGTGCCGTGGCTTTCGTATTCCCGAAGCTCTTTATCTGTCACGACATTACATTCATCAGCAATTATCTTTGCTTCATCGCCCATGTTGCCGTCGCGGTCGCGTGCGCTAACATTACCCGTAATCTTGAGGATGATATCTTGCTTGAGCTCACCATTGAGACGTTCATATAATTTAGGAAAGACTACCACCTCACCTTCACCCGTTTTGTCCTCGATACCTACGAAGGCCATCTTTGTGCCTGATTTTGTAACAATGGTGCGAATTGTTGTGACAAGGCCGCCAATCGTGATCTTTTGACCATCGATTTTTGGTGTAAGCAAGCGAAGCGGAATTGTCTGCTCTTCAAAGTACGTATCATAGTTATCAAGCGGATGAGAAGAAATGTACAGTCCGAGGAGCTCACGCTCCCACATAAGCTGTTCCTTGTCAGTGTATTTGACTGGCGCGGATTTGAGCTCCATTGCTGGCATGAGTTGCTCGCCACCGAGGGCGCCAAAGAGATCCGTTTGGCCGCTGAGCGCTTCTTTTTGCAGTTTGCTTGCAAACGCAAGGATTGATTCAAGGTTGAACAGAAGATCGGAGCGACTACCGAGGCTATCGAATGCGCCAGCTTTAATGAGCGACTCGTAAGCCTTCTTGTTTACTTTTTGCGTACTAACGCGCTTGGCGAAGTCCTCTATGCTTTTAAATGGACCATCGAGCTCACGTGCACGGATAATTTCTTCGACTGCGGCCGTGCCGACGCCCTTCACGGCTGCCATGCCAAAGCGAATCTGTTTAGCCGCAGGAACCACACCAAATTCGAGGAATGACTGATTAACGTCTGGGTTAAGCACTGTAAGCCCCATGCGCTTACATTCGGTGATCTCGATTGCGAGGCGATCGATGTCATCGTGATCGCTAGTCATAACTGCTGCCATAAAGGCATCTGGGTAGTGTGCCTTTAGGTAGGCTGTCCAGTAGGCGATCAAGCCATAACACGCCGCATGACTCTTGTTGAAACAGTAGTTTGCGAATTCCTCGAGCTGCGCCCAAAAAGTTTCGGCCTGCTCCTCAGTAGCCCCCCCATGCTTAATCGCGCCTTCGACGAAATCAACCTTCACCTTGCGCATAAGGTCAATCTTCTTCTTACCCACCGCCTTACGGAGCGTGTCCGCCTGACCACCGGTAAATCCACACCATTCCTTAGAAATCTGCATGAACTGTTCCTGATATACCAAGATTCCATAGGTGTTTTCGAGCGAGTTACGCATGCCTTCATGTAGGTAGGTGATTTTTTCCTGGCCATGCTTACGCCGAATAAAGCTATCAATGAACTGCATCGGCCCCGGGCGATACAAGGCAACCATTGCGATGATATCCTCAAAGGTGGTTGGCTTCAGACCACGCAAGTAACGCTTCATACCGGCAGACTCAAGCTGGAATACGCCTGTCGTGTCGCCACGCTGGAAGAGTTCGTAGGTAGCCGTATCATCAAGGGGGATCTTAGAAAGATCTACATCTTCTTTATACACCTTGCGAATGATACGCATAGCATTGTTGATAATCGTGAGGTTAGAAAGTCCCAAGAAATCCATCTTGAGAAGACCTAGTTCTTCAACCTCGCCCATTGGGAACTGCGTTGCTACAACGCCTTTTTGGGCCTGCTCGAGGGGGATAAACTTCACAAGGTCGTCTGGGGCAATCACCACGCCACAAGCATGGACGCCGTGTGAGCGAATCGTACCTTCGAGCTGAATTGCATAATCGAAGACTTCTTTCGCAGATGGATTTGATTCGTACTCAGCTTTTAGGTCGTGATCCTCAACAACAGATCTTGCGAGTGGTATATGACGGCCCTGAGCAGGTGGTGGAATCATTTTGCTGAGTCGGTCGGCCTCTGCGTACGGTACCTGCAGTACACGAGCGACATCACGCACTGCAGCGCGAGCAGCCATTTTACCAAATGTCACGATGTTTGATACACGATTCGCACCATATTTATCCGAGCAGTACTGGATCACTTCATCTCGACGCGTATCCTGAATATCGACATCGATATCGGGCATGCTAATACGGTCTGGATTCAGGAAACGTTCAAATAGTAGACCGTATTTGAGTGGGTCAAGATCGGTGATGTTAAGGGAATAAGCGATGATGCTCCCCGCTGCACTACCGCGGCCCGGCCCAAAGACAATACCTTGTGATTTACCCCAGTTGATAAAGTCCTGGACAATCAAGAAGTAACCCTCGTAGCCCATCGTGCCCATTACGCCCATTTCCATTTCGGTGCGTTCACGGACTTCGTCACTTAATTTATCTGAGATTTCTTTCGGCGAGAGCGCCTCGGCATCTTCGCGCTTCATTCCAAGATATCGCACTGCGACACCAGTGTACACAAGTCGCTCAAGATAGTCGTGCTCACTTGAGCCGTCTGGTACTGGGTACTTTGGAATGAGAATTTTGCCAAGCTCAATTTCAACATCACAGCGATCGGCAATCTTTTTCGTGTTCAAGATTACTTCTGGCATTTCTTTTCCCCAGCGCTTTATGATGTCTTTTGGATCAGTGAGGTGGAGCTCGAAATCCTTCAAGCTCATACGCTTTTCATCGCTAAGATATGAACCCGTGCCAACACACAACAAGATTTCATGGGCGTCCAAATAATCATGGGTGAGGTAGTGGCCGTCGCAGGTCACAACCATTTCAATACCAAGTTCATTGGCAATTTTCTTAAGACCTTTGTTAATCTTAGCCTGGACATCCCAATGAGTTGCACTGTCTGGATGGCCATGATCCTGGAGTTCAAGGTAGTAGCGGTCACCGAACACGCTTTTATACCACTTGGCATGCTCGAGCGCTGTGGCATAATCATCATTGCGAAGGCTTTCACCAACTTCACCGCTCGCACAACCTGATAGAACAATCAGTCCCTCATTGTATTCTTCAAGTAATTCATGGTCGACGCGCGGTTTGTAATACATACCCTCAAGATTAGCCCGTGTCGAAAGCTGCATGAGGTTTTGATAACCATGGTTGTTCATGGCTATCACCGTTAAGTGGTAGCGGGCTTTATCTTTACTTGGGTCGCGGTCAAAGCGCGTACGCGCTGCAACGTACGTTTCGATACCAAGGAGAGGTTTGATGCCAGCCGCTTTAGCAGCCTTATAGTAATCGAGGATACCACTCATCGTACCATGGTCGGTTACTGCGGCCGCTTCCATGCCATATTCTTTTACTTTTTCGGCAAGTTCATTGATTTTTGTCAGACCATCAAGTACAGAGTGATGCGTATGATTGTGCAAATGTACAAAATCGCTCGTTCTGAGCGACGCAGACGTCATTGGTGTTACCGTTTTTTCCCCCATAGCTACTATCTAGTATACCACTCCAGGGAAGAGAAAAATGTCGTAAAAAAGCCTATGTTATCTACGAGCGCGCTGCATCATATCAATGACACTGTTAAGAAAAATGGCGATGCCTGGAACGAGATGGCCGGTAAGGTTTAGTAAACCCGCAAGAAGCGCTACAACAAGCGTCCCACCCAACACCGACCCGAGACCAAAAAAGATACCACGGAAGAAATTAAACTTATAAATTGTAAATCGATTACGATTAAAGTCGTTAAATAGATCTTCGAGTACTGATTCGCGGGCGCCACGCTCGTTATCTTCGCGTACCTGGCGCTTAATTTTATTCCATAATTTCATTATTTACCCCTAAACAAAATGGCATACTAGTTATGTTCAGTATGCCACGATTGTGTATTCAGCTGCAAGCCTTACTTTTTTTTCGTGTCGTCTATGACGAACTCACGTTTCGCGCTATTCAGCGCGCGCTTTGTGCGATCAGCATAATCTTCGGCCATGTGTCGACCTTCATTCATCGTCTTCTCACCACTTTTTTTTGCATCTTTTAGCTTATTATCAGCATCAGCCTTAAGCTCTCCGGCCTTAGCCTTGATATCGGCACGCGTCTCTTTGCCTGCTTTTGGTGCCGTAAGGACACCAGCAACAAGACCGGCCGCTGCCCCAACGATTGCGCCAAGCGCGAATTTTCCCTTTGACATATCCCCTCCTTATTTCTTCTTAGATCTTGCCTTGATGACAATATCGGCAATTGTTTTTGCGATAGCAAGTGGCGATGAAATCGCTGCAACCTGCCCTGCAACACTCTCAAACTTTAATGCTGTACGCTCAGCTGCACCTGCAACTGATTTAATTTGGCGTGTCACCTTGATAAGGAGCACGACAAGAGCGATGCCGAGCAATAAGAAAATTGCCAAGAATACCGACAGAATAATTACCAGTACTTGTGCCCATTCCATAATTACGTATTCCTTTCGCTGAGTAGTGTCTATATCTTATTTTACCACTATTCTTAGTTTATACTGTTATCAACGGCTTGCTGAGCTGCCTTACGCACGGTTTCACCGTAGTTTTCGTTTTTCATGACATATTTCATGTGTGCTAAGAAATAGTTTTGCGGGTCACCTGTTGTCACCCATTCACCCTCGGTCGTAACAACACGAACGTCACCCGTAGCAGCGAGCTTTGTGATTGCGTCAACAGTCCAAAGTTCATTATCGAGTCCTTCGGCACCTGGCTTAAGTAGATCGAAGATCTCGGTGGTTACAAGATAGCGACCATACGACGCAAGTGTTGATGGCGCCTTGCCAACTTCTGGTTTTTCGACGATGTGGTCGAGCTTGTCGCCGTCTTTCAGCGAGATAATGCCATACTGATCGACTTCGTTTTCGGGGATTTCCTGTGCCATGATGATGGCTTTTGAATCGGGATACTCGTCAAATGCCTCGACAAGTTTCTTGGCGTCCGAACTGCCAAATACAACGTCGTCGCTGTACATAACGATAAACGCCTCGTCGTCGCCGAAGTAGTCACTGGCACTCGCAATTGGTGAACCATTACCATACGGGAGCGTTGGATCTTGGGTAATAACGCGGATTTTAGGAAGGTCCAGTACCTCAAGTACTGTCTTGTTGTAACGGTCAACCTTGCCCTGAGACCTCAGTTGTTTGCGGATATGATTCACGGCATTACTAAAATAGTCTTCGTAGATTGGCTTGCCCTCAGGAGTAGCCACAATAATAATTTCACGAATGCCTGCCTCGGCGCATTCTTCAACAACGAGCTGCATGATTGGCTTGTTACCAAATGGCAGCATTGCCTTTGGGATTGTCTTTGTGATAGGTAGGTAACGGCTCGCAAATCCTGCGTCAGTAATAATTGCTTTAGTTGGTCGTTTCATTTGTTAGCCCCTTTCATTTTCACTAGTATAATCATAGAATGCCACCGTGCCAAGCGGCCACGTTTGGCACGGTGGCTACGGTTAGCCCTACCCTGTCGTAAGTCGCTGTTTTATTTCATTTACAATATGTGCGTATACGTCCTCCAGAGACTCGGATGTATCTACGTCGATCCGATCACCGAGGTTCAGGGCCATATATGGATGGCTATCACGCGGCAATTCTGTTGCTACCCCGTCCATATGTGCAGCATGGCGATTGCCACTCTCAGAACGTGCCCTGAATCTCTCTTGGCGTACCGTTTCATCGACGTAGCAAAATATTTCGAGATACTGCGCGCCAGTATCATCAAGAATCTTCTGAATTGCATCACTCGCGAACTTTGTCATAAATGCGCCCTCTATAAGGACGGGCTGGCCAGCGCCTAAGAAGGCGCGAGCGAATACGTACAACATGTCAAATGAAACGCCACCTTGTAATCGCGAGAATTCACGGTCTGACTGGGGAATGGTGTCAAATAAGAACTCTTTGATCTCATCTTTACCGAGCATTGGCATTGTGAAATCATGACGTAATTTCTCGAGGATTGTTGTTTTACCAACCCCTGGAGCACCTTGAATAACAATAAGTAAAGGAGCGGCCATATTAGCTAAGCCGCTCTCGTATAAGTTTTTGTGCCATTGCAGGATTTGCCTGACCTTTGGATTTTTTCATAATCTGGCCAACCAGGAAGCCAATCGCTTTGCCCTTACCCGCTTTAATGTCGGCGATACTCTCGCTACTAGCAGGATCGGCGAGGACTTCATCGACAATTGCTGCGATTGCACCCTCATCGCCTATCTGTAGGAGATTTTTGCCTTCGGCGATCATCCGTGGATCGTCGCCATTTATGAGTACTTCATTCAGTACCATTACAGCAGAGTTACTGCTGATTTCACCCTTTTCTGCCATTTCAGCTAGCGAAATGAGGTGTTCTGGGAGCAGCTGTTTGCCCTCCCAGGTGTCATCGCCCGCGCTAATGCGCCCCTGGACGTCAATGATAAGCCAGTTAAGGATACGCCGACGCACAGCGCCATTGGTAGCCGCAGCAATGTGCACAAGAAAGTCGCGCACGCGCGGTTCGCCGATATTGATTGCTGTTTCTGTAACTGAATGATCAAGACCTGCATTATGCAAGATTTTGCGGAGCGCGCCTGGCAGCATTGGCATATCTGCTTGAATCTGCATGATCTCTTCATCGGTTAGCATAATTGGTGGAATGTCGGCGTCTGGCATGTAACGGTAGTCCTGGGCGTCTTCTTTAGAGCGTTGGCTTGTTGTAATACCTTTATCATCGTTCCAGCCGCGGGTTTCCTGAGCGACCCGTTCGCCACGCTCTAGGATCGCAACCTGACGCTCAAACTCGTATTCGGCTGCTTTTTCGACGCTACGGAAGCTATTGAGGTTCTTTACTTCTGCCCGGCGGCCAAGCGCAGTCGCGCCCTTTGGCGCTACAGAGAGGTTTACATCAAAACGCATGTTGCCATGGAACAGATTACCAAATGTTACGCCAGCATAGGTCATCAGGTGATGAAGCTCCGTGGCATATGCTCGTGCTTCAGCTGGGCTATGGATATCCGGCTCAGATACGATCTCGATAAGCGGAGTACCTGCGCGGTTAAGATCAACAAGGCTATAGCCATTGTAGTGCGAGAGTTTGCCAGCATCCTCTTCCATATGTGCGTGGTGAATACGAACTCTCATCGTAGAGCCATCTTCAAGCGGGGCTTCTACAAAACCAGCTTCGATGATTGGCTGGTACATCTGTGTGGTCTGATAGCCCTTAGGAAGGTCTGGGTAGAAGTAATGCTTGCGATCAAAGCGACTTACATGTGCAATTGGCGCATTCAGCGCTTTGCCGGCACGGATCGCAAGGTCGACTGCATGACGATTGAGCACCGGCAACATGCCAGGCAGTCCGAAGTCAATTGGGTGGATCTTGCTGTTTGGTTCGGCATCGCGAGCATCATTGTCGGCCGGACTAAATAATTTTGTATCGGTTGCGAGCTGCACGTGGCATTCAATACCGATTGTCATTTCATATTTTGCAAGTACTTCATCTGTCATTATATTGCTCCTAGATCCTTCAACGCCTGCTTGAATGCAGAGAGCGAGCGAAGGGTGATATCGTAACTGAGTTTCATGTTTACTTCATGGGCTAGTTGGTTGCGGATTTTGTGCGCACCCCATATGTGATTTGGATTACGCCAGGTTTTCTCTGCCGCTTTCATGCGCTCGCCCATTGTTTGACCTTTGTATTTGCTCTCGCGCAGGGCTTGGTCAACGAGCTTATCGGCATTCATAATTGCCACCTGCCAGCTCGCCTCATTACTGCGCGACACGCTGTTTTCGATGGCAAGCCACTGTGTTTGGTACCGAGTGACATTGAGTCTCGGACCTTTTTTGGACGAAACCAGCAAAAAGAGCACGGCAATAATCGCGACAATTAAAAGCACGACAAGAAAGAAAATTACCACTGGGCCGCTAGTCATTCTGCTGCTCCATCTGACCTGCTGTTGCAATAACAAGTGCATCGGCTTTCATTGGACCGACAAGCTGCACGCCAATTGGCAGGCCGCTTTCACTCACACCGGCAGGTGCACTAATAGCTGGCAATCCCGCCAAGCTCATTGGCACAGTCATGACATCAGAAAGATACATCTTGACTGGGTCTGCGGTGTTTTCGCCGATACCAAAAGCCGGTGTTGGCGCGGTTGGCATAAGTAGGAGGTCATATTGACTAAACAGGTTATTAAATTCGTTAATTAATACTGTGCGGGCCTTTTGCGCCTGCTGATAGTACGCATCGAAATAGCCGCTAGAAAGCACGTAGCTACCAATCATAATACGGCGCTTATTTTCGGTAACAAATCCTTCGTCACGACTGCGTCCGTAGAGCTCGCTTAAGGTTTTTACGCCTTCGGCACGGTGGCCAAAACGAATGCCGTCGTAACGGGCCAGGTTACTCGAAACCTCAGCCGGAACGACAATATAGTAAATAGCGAGCGAGTGCTTGACGCTTGGGAGACTTACCTCATCAACCGTATGGCCTGCGGCTCGGAGCTTTTCGGCATACTGCTCTGTGGCGCTACGGACTTCAGGGTCGACATCGTCGGTCATTGCTTCTTTTACGAGACCGACCTTTAGACCTGCAGGGACCCGAGCGAGCGGACTGAAGTAGTCCGGAAGCGTGGTCATATCTTTTGCATCTTGGCCTGCCATCACGCTCTCGATAAGTGCGACATCATCTGCTGACTTTGCAAAACAACCCATTACATCAGTACTGCTCGCCATAGCTACTACGCCATAGCGGCTGCTCATACCATAGGTTGGCTTCATGCCGAACACGCCGTTGAAGCCCGCTGGCTGACGAATTGAGCCACCCGTGTCACTACCGAGCGCAAATGGCACGATATCAAGCGCTGTCACAACTGCCGAACCACCGCTTGAACCACCAGCAACCTTGGTTTTATCGATTGCGTTATGCGTCACGCCAAAAGCAGAGTTTTCTGTTGACCCGCCGTGCGCGAAGGCATCGAGATTTGACTTACCGATACAGATGGCACCAGCTTGTTCGAGTTTCTCGACAACCGTCGCCTGAATTGGTGCTTCAAAATTTTCAAGCATTTTGCTCGCCGCAGTCGTTGGCGCACCAAACGCAAGGAAGTTGTCTTTAACGACAAACGGTATGCCAGCGAGTAGACCAACTTGTTCGCCTCCTTTAATACGCGCATCAATTTCGTCGGCACGAGCAAGTGCGCGCTCTTCGGTGAGGCTCAGAAGGGCATGATATTCCTCGGCCTTACGAGCTTTTTGAAGCGATTCCTCAACGAGCGCACGCGCCGTTGTCTGACCATTATTAACCCGGGCTACTAAGGTACGAATGCTCATGCCAATACCTGCGGAACCTTAATACTGTTATCAGTTTGGTCAGGGGTTAAATTTAGTAGATTTTCGCGTGTTACGGTGCCTGTATCTACGGTGTCGTCACGCCATACATTTTCGAGGCCAGTTACTTGGTAGGTCGGCTCTACGCCAGTTGTATCGATTTCGTTTAGCTGATTGATGTAATCTAAGATGTTTGCAAGATCTGTCTGAAGGCTCGTGATTTCGTCGTCTGAAAGCTGCAAATTACTTAGCTGTGCGAGGTGTCGCACATCATTGGTGGTTATTGTGCTCATTAGGATATATTGTACCAAAGAAAGCCCAAGAAATATAGCGACCATTGATGCCACTTATGGTTAAATAGGTACATGAGCCATCAGATCAAGAAAAACCTCGGCGTTACGTTATCGCACGGCAAGGCTGAGTTTAGGGTGTGGGCTCCATTCGCTGAAAAAGTAGCGATTGGCGGTACGTTTACTCCTGGTGGCGCACTTGATATGGAAAGCGAACAAGACGGTTATTGGTCAATTACTATTAAAGACGTTGAGCCAGGGCATCAGTACAAGTACTACATTACAACCAAAGATGGCCACACCTTAGAGAAAAACGACCCGCGCGCAAGAGCTATTACATCAAGCGATAATGGCTTTTCGGTAATTGTCGACAACGAATTTGATTGGGGCGATAAAACTTTCGAACCACTTCCTAAAAATCAACAGATTATCTATGAGCTCCATGTCGGTACCTTTAATCGTCCGGATGCCTCGACGCCAGGTACATTCGATACAGCAATTGAAAAACTCGATTACCTTGCCCAGCTTGGAATTACGACGATCGAATTAATGCCAATTACTAGCATGGCCTACAGCAATGGCTGGGGTTATGCGCCAAATTATATTTTTAGTGTCGAGAGTATGCTTGGGGGTCGATATGGTCTGATGAGCTTTGTGAAGGCTTGCCACGAGCGTGGCATTGGCGTGATTCTTGACGTTGTATACAATCACTTTTACGGTGAAAGTGACCTCTGGCAGTTTGATGGTTGGTGTGAAAATAATCGCGGTGGCATTTACTTTTATAATGATACGCGAGGCGATACACCTTGGGGCGGTCGTCCAGATTATGGCCGGCCAGAGGTGCGGCAATTTATCTTAGATAACATTACAATGTGGCTTAATGAATATCACCTTGACGGGCTACGTATCGATTCGACAATTTACATGCGCAACACTGAAGGGCGCGATAATGACCCAGAACATGATATCCCTGACGCCTGGTTTTTGCTGCAGGATATCGTAGAGGTGGCTCACAAAATTAACCCAAAGTCGCTCATCATTGCGGAGGACTGTGCCAACAGCTCATATATTACCTGCAATCGATCTCAGACTGGTTGCGGATTTGATGCACAGTGGGAGCTTGGATTCCCTCATGTACTCCGCGATGGGCTCGGGCTTAATCCAAACTCAACGCCAACATTAAGTGGTGTGCGCTATGAGCTTGAGCGTAATTATAATGGTGATGCATTTGAAAAGGTTATTTTCAGCGACTCGCATGATACTGCAGCGAACGGATCTGTACGACTTAATGATGCAATTACGCCAGAAAACCCAACCAGCCTCGCTGCAAAGCAGAAAACATTACTTGCAGCCTGTATGATGTTCACTGCGCCTGGCATTCCGATGATGCTCCAAGGGGCAGAATTTCTTCAAGATGGTGCCTTCAACGATTGGCAAGCGCTTGAATGGAATCATCTTACAGCGCATGCTGGGTTTACTCTTGCGCATCAGCACCTCACCGCACTCCGTAAAAATATCTACAGTAATTCTGTTGGGCTCCAAGGCCAATACACTGCAGTATTTCACCAAGATGACAACAATCACGTTATAGGATTTGCACGTGCAACTAACTCTGATAGTAACGATAGCACGATCGTAATTGCTAACTTTAGTAACTTAAATCTTCGAACATACCAGCTCCATTTGCCAGGGCTCGGGACCTGGAATGTTCGATTCAATAGTACATGGAAAGGCTACAGTCCTGATTTCCCAGAAGTGGCGCTCCACGAAATTATAACCGACGATACCGGCATGGCAACGATTCAACTTGCCCCCTACTCGGTTTATATCGCCTCTCAACAAAGTTAAAGGCCCCGCCGCACCCGCGCGAATGTGCGCGGACACGGACGAGGCCTGAACGAAGCTTCTGGTGACTAGGGCTGCATTCCCGCCTAGATGATCGTGGCGAGCTCTCGATCACTGACGGTCGGCAGAAGGTTTCGAGCTGCCGCGAGAAGCCTGAAGTAGCGCTTCTTGCGCGCCTTGACGGCGCGCCGTATCTGGCAGAGCTCGTGCAGGCGTCGGCCCCATACTCGACGCTCGCGCCATGCCTGGCGAGCCTGGCCCGCGAAGCTCCTGGATCGGGCAAGCTTGGTATGGCCCTTTCGGCTTCGACCTGAGCGGAGGTGGCCGGTTGCCAGACGATATTGCTGAGTGCTCAGTGCAGCGTACGTCGTTGCACGCTGACGAGCATCCCGTAGTTCTGCCAGGAACACCGCCTCCAGCGCTTTGATTTCAGGCAGGAGGGCTTCACCCTTCTGCCAGCTCTTCTTGGCAGCCTCAAGCTGCAGCTTGAAGAGTTCCATCGGTGTCGGTGCCAGCATCATCTGCTCGCACTCCTTCCTCTCTATCTCACTGGACTTCGTCATATTCCCTAGCGCTATGCGCCGTGGACATGCACATATTTTAACACCCTATGCTACAGGGCACAATTTACGGCCTCTTTATATCCAGTTCTGCTATTACTGGCCTATGGTCGCTTCCTACATCGGAAGAAATCTTATATGATACTGCCTTTATTCCTTTTGATCCAAATATCCAGTCAATTTTAGCAAGTCGCCATGCTGGCATCCACTCGAGACCCGATTGTTTCGCACTGATAGTCCGCCGGTGAAGGCCGTCGAGATCATGAAGGCCCGTCCTTTTGAGGAGTTCAGTGATCGCCGTGCCTCTTCCCATCTCAGATACGCGACTGCCCATTCCTCTTAGTTGAGTATGCGGAAATAGACGAGCGGCATAATACAGCGGCCGCGCACGTACTGCACGCGCAAATTTACTGGAGGCATGCATCGCGTTAAAATCGCCGAGCACAATCACCGGCAATGAATCATTTTGGTTTACTACCTTAGCTACTTCTGGCACTTGCTGTAAACGAAGCGCCTCACTACGATCATCCAGATGAATTCCTACAATGCGGAGGAGCGTGCCATTGTCGTCGACAGTGGCCTCAATAAATGGACGCTGGGTATTAGTAAAGTGATGGATCAGATAGCTTTTTAGCGGAAGACGTGACAATAGTGCTGCTCCATAAGAACCCAACCACGAATGGCCATACGAAAAAAAGACGATTTCATACCCAAGCGCTCGCAGCGCCATAAGCGTGGCCTCCTCGATGGCATCGGTATTGCCGAACTCTGGGATAAATACAACATCGGCATTCAGCCGTTTGATTGTAGCGATAGCCATTTGCGGGGTCGCGCGACGCGTATTTGATCCGGCGACAAACATCCCTTCGGCATTCCATGTCACCACACGTAGCCGCTCAATCACATCCGTTCCTTGATTTCCTTAATCGTATCGCGCAGCTCTGCGGCACGTTCGAATTCTAGATTGGCGCTTGCGAGTTTCATTTGCGCACTTAAATCTCGTACAAGCCCGGCGTATTCGTCTTTTGGAATCTTCTTCAGATTTAGCTTCTCGTGTTTTGTGTCTTCTTTTTGCGGAATGATCGCGCGGAGGCCTTCATCAATTACCTTGTCGACACCGCGTGGCGTAATATTGTGTGACACATTATAGGCATGTTGGATGTCGCGGCGGCGGTTGGTTTCATCTATTGCTCGTTGCATGCTGCCAGTAATTCGGTCCGCATACATAATTACCCGACCGTCAACGTGACGTGCCGCACGGCCAATCGTCTGAATGAGCGCGCTCTCGCTACGAAGGAAGCCTTCTTTATCTGCATCAAGAATAGCCACCAAGCTTACTTCTGGCAAATCAAGCCCTTCACGCAGTAAATTAATACCCACTAGCACATCATATACACCCATACGGAGGTCGCGTAGAATATCTCCACGCTCTAGCGTATCAACTTCACTGTGAATATATGCGGTTTTGATACCGAGCTCAATTAAATGGGCAGACAAGTCTTCGGCCATACGTTTGGTCAGTGTCGTAGCGAGTACACGCTGGTGCTTTACGATGCGATCACGTATCTCAGCAATTAAATCATCCACCTGCGTATCGACAGGACGAACATCAATTGGCGGATCAAGGAGTCCTGTTGGGCGAATCACTTGTTGGGCAGGTTCCGGGCTATGCGATAGCTCATACTCGCTTGGCGTTGCCGATACGTAGATCGTTTGGTTGACATGGCGCTCAAACTCATCAAAACGCAATGGGCGATTATCAAGTGCGCTTGGCAAGCGGAAACCGTACTCTACGAGTACTTCTTTACGAGCGCGGTCACCGTTGTACATACCCCGCACCTGAGGCAGGCTGACATGGCTTTCATCAACAAGTAATAAAAAATCATCTGGGAAGTAATCGAGTAGGGTTGCTGGCTGCTCACCTGGCTCGCGATTAGTTAGATACCGGCTGTAGTTCTCAATACCTTTTACAAAGCCGGTTTCTTCAAGCATTTCTATGTCATACTTGGTTCGCTGGCTGAGCCGTTGGGCCTCGAGTAATTTATCGTGTGACTCAAAATAATTCATTCGCTCATCAAATTCTTTTTTGATCTTTTCGACAGCACGTGCCACCTTTTCTTTTGGCGTGACGTAGTGGCTTGACGGGAAGATTGTGATTTGATCGGGCTCGCTTAAGATTTCGCCCGTCAGTGGGTCAATCTGCGTAATACGATCGACGTCATCCCCAAAGAATTCGAATCGGTATGCCGTTTCGCTGCCGGCTGGACATACATCAACCACATCACCGCGCACACGAAATGTACCGCGACTAAAATCAATATCGTTGCGTGTGTACTGGATATCCGTAAGCAAGCGTATGAATTTATCCTGTTGGCGCCGCTCGCCACGCTTTACTGTGATTGCCATTTCTGCATAATCATCCGGCGAACCAATACCGTAGATACAGCTCACACTGGCAACAATGATTACATCGCGACGCGTTAGTAGTGCACTAGTAGCAGCGTGACGAAGGCGATCGATCTCTTCGTTAATTGCTGAGTCTTTTTCAATATAGGTGTCACTGCTCGCTATATACGCTTCTGGTTGGTAGTAATCGAAATAGCTCACAAAATAGTGAACTTCGTTGTCGGGAAAAAATGATTTAAACTCGCTGAATAACTGAGCGGCAAGTGTTTTGTTATGCGCTAGTACGAGTGTTGGCACATTACGATTAGCGATAATATTTGCCATCGTAAAGGTCTTGCCCGAACCAGTTACACCAAGCAATGTTTGCTCGCGTTCACCCTTTTCTAAGCCGTCAATAAGCTGGGCGATTGCTGTTGGCTGGTCGCCTGTCGGTTGGTACTTAGAAGTAAGGTGAAATTTATTCACCTCTTTATTATACACGGTTCCCCCCGAGACTACCCGCGACGCTTTTTAAGATCAGATTGGACAGCGTCAGTTAGCGGCGCATCAATGACGTCGTGAAAGTCTGCATATTTCTTATCGAGTAATTCGATCACTCTTGCAACGAGGCGTGCTGGATCGGTGTCGTAAATAACATCGCGGCCACCTGGAGCTTCAATATGCTGCAGAAGTGTCGCTGCATAATCAGCGAGTCCGCCACTGCCAAGGAGGACTCCACACACTTTGCGGCTTTCGAGTGCAGTTGATAGCTCGTGGAGACTGCCCATACGACCGCCGACAGTAATCACTGCATCAGCACTGCGAACAAGGTGTACATCACGGCCGACGTACTCCATGCCAGTGAAGTTAATGTAGTCGAACTCTTTCGTTGGCAGGCGATAGGTTGCCACATGTTCTCGATAACTGCTAGCCGGACTAAATCCGACGGAACTTCCTCTGCTGTCTGGAACACTCATAAAGCCCATTGCTGCGTAGTGTGGCAGCCCTACGGTTGCACCGGTTAGTAATGTCTTGCCCGCCTTCGCGATTTCTTCACCTAACTGAAATGCCAGGTCATGTGCACCTACTACCGTTTCGCCTGCCGCCGCTCCGGATACACAGATCTGATATCGCATTAGCTTAACTCCTTCACTTCGTAATCTGCTGGGGCATTCGCGAGAAATTCCTCAAGCTTAGGGAGCTTTAATAATCCAGCCTGTGCGCCCAGTTGCTGTACGACGCTCATACTGTTGATTGGCGCCCATGTAAGGGCCATTTCAAAATCTTCACCAAGCGCAAGGCCGGCTACAATCGTGCTTGCAAATGCATCGCCTGCGCCGGTACGATCAAGTGGCGGTGCAGGGTCGGGGTAGTTGGGGATTGTAACAAGCTTGCCATCGTGTGATGCGTATGAGCCTTTTGGCCCATCGGTAATTACCACATATTTAGGACCCATAGCATGCAATGCATTCGCAAGCTCATGTAGATTGTCATAACTCGCACCCGTTACATCAACTGCTTCTTCACGATTCATCACAACGATCTCACTGCGTCCGTAGATACCAGCAAGTTTCTCGACGCCCCATTGGAAATGGAAGGTTCCAGGCTGGAAGGCAAGCTTTACATCTGGATTGCGCTGTAAGTAGTCGAGCAATTTTTCGTGTAAGTCCCACGCAAGCTCACCTATATATGAAAGATATATCCAATCAGGCCTTACACTAGGATCGCGCCACTCGTATTTGTATTTCTCGCTGCGTACAAGCATTGTACGATCCGCACCGTACCGCAGCACATACCAGTAGCTCGTCTTGTTCTCAGGCTCAGTTACCATGCTGTCGGTGTTAATATGCTCTTCAACAAGGTGGGCGAGTGCCTCTTTACCGGTATCATCGCCGCCGATCCAGGCCATTAGACTTGTATTAATCCCAAGACGCGACATTGACACGGCAGAGTTCGGGGACGGGCCAACGGAGCGTACGATATCAACATGATCGTATGGCGGCTTCTGGCCAAATGGCAATGCGAGCCATTCTTTACCATCTTCTTCCTTAATCACCTTCGCTGAACCTTCGGGTAGCTGTATGAACGCATCTGTGAAAATATCACCAACGCATAGTATATTCGGCATCAATTCTCCTTCTTTTACTTCTATCTTTTTCGGCCTATCAGTTGGTTCCTCGACAGTCTGTTTTACCATTCCAGCCTGTTTCGCAGCCGCAGCTACTCGGTCGATATCGCCAGAGGCGATTTCATACCGCTCTAGAAGAGCGCTGGTTACCGCACGCTGCAGATTCACGAATGTACGTTGCGCATAGGGGACTGTCGCATTTGCCCGAATATCTTCGGGGTTAAATGAAATGACATGCCTCCCCTCGAATACGAGACCTACGTCGACCATATTATGAAACAATGATTCATTATTAATATGTGCCTCAAGCGCTTTATAAAGCTCTTGTTCGGTCGTATCAGATGGGTCGAGGCCGATTACGCGCATCAGCGCGTGTGCACGGTGAAGGATATCCGCAATATATGCGACATCAATCCCTTTACTACCCGTCATTACCTCCAGCTCACGGAGCGCGATGCTAAACATGGGCTCTTTAGCATCTAGGAGCATGCTTAGCGTCTTCGCCACTACTTAGACTCCCGCATATTGACCGGCTTTTCGTGGATTGGCATATCATGAAGCTTTACACCTTTATGTAAGATGCCGTCTTTAGCGCCGATCTTCGTTACTACACTTGTAGAGTTGGCGCTTGCAAAAATAATTGATTCGCGGAGCGATTTGCCCTGTGACCATTGACTCAAGAAGCCACTTGCAAATGCATCACCTGCGCCTGTGCGGTCAACTACCTTTACATCCTCATACATGCCCGCGCGAACGATTGTTTTTCCATCCGTCGCCACAACACCATTCGGGCCATCGCTCACAATTGCAACTGGCACATAGTGAAGGGCATGCAGAGCAAGCTCCTCAAGCGTTTCACCGCTTACGAGCATTTGCATTTCCTCTTTATTCACACAAAGTACATCTACAGAATCGAGCAGCGCGATTAAACGGTCTTTATCGGCGAGTTCAGGCCCCGCTGGGTTCAACATTACCTTTGCACCATGTTTTTCAGCTTCTTCTACAATCTCGCGGAGTAATGGCAAACCGCCATCACCAAGGCTGGTTGGATACACCCAGTCATACCCCTTAATGCTAGACAAATCAAACGCGCGGCGACCTGTCCGACCGAATGCACGGCCGCGATGATTCATGATTGTTCGTTCACCGTTTGTCGCAATCAAGATTACCGAATACCCGGACTGATATTCTGGATTTTGTACGACATGTGATGTGTCGACGCCCTCTTTATCAAGGTTGTCTAGGATGGACTGGCTTGCAGGATCTTCTCCGAGCCCCCATACATAGGCGCTCTCCAGACCTTGGCGCGCAAAAGTGACGGCGACATTCGTGGCGTTGCCGCCTGTTGAAAATGTCACGTCTTCAACCTCCATCTTTAGCCCAAGTGGAAGATGCGTGTACATATGCTTCCCCTCTTTATAAGGGTCGAACTCATCACTCTTTAAGAACACGTCTTGCGTGCCCTTGCCAATAGCAATGATACGAGGGGTCGCCACTAGCGAACTGCCTTTCCAGCACTGCCAAAGGCGCTAATTTTCTCTTCAACCACACCCTGCACTGCTTCGTATACTGTTGGCATTAATTTTACGACTGCATACTCATCCGGGTTATCATTCAAAACTTTTACCAGCGTGTCGCGGAATACTACCCGCATGTCGGTGTTAATGTTAATTTTGCTCACACCTTGCTTTGATGCATCTTCAAAGTAATGAAGTGGGGTGCCAGATCCGCCGTGAAGGCTGATTTGGCACTCGATGTTTGCGCGAATTTTTGCAAGCAGCTCTAGATCAAGCTGCTTTGGAACATCATATTTACCATGGAGGTTGCCGATTGCGGCTGCAAATGTATCGATGCCTGTCGCGTCGACAAAGGATTTTGCGCTCTCTGGGGTCGAGAACGTCTTTTTAATTTCTTCGTAGTCGATGCCTTCGTGGTGAACATTGCTGCCACCTGCAAAGTAGTGTGGCTCGCTCTCGACAAGGGCACCGGTAAATTTAGCATACTCCACGACTTCTTTCGTTTTCTCGATGATTTCTTCAGTGGTTGCATCATGATTAGCCTGGCTAATATCAATGTGAATAAACTCAAAGCCGGCGTCGATCGCGCGCTTACAAGCCTCAACTGTTGGACTATGGTCGAGATTGATATAAATTTCAATACCGTATTCATCGCGATAGTTATCGACCATATCGCGAATATTTTCGAGACCAATCGCCTCAACTTCACCATGGCTTACTTCCACCAACACCGGTGAGTTTAGCTTCTGTGCAGCACGCGCTATCGCAATCAGTGTTTCTTGATTGTCAATATTGAACGCGCCAACTGCAAAGCCTTGCTGACGAGAACGCTGCATAAGATGTCGTGCGCGCAACGTCCTATCGCGAATTTCTGTAATTGTTAGCCCCATGATGCCCCCTACGATATGAAATTAGTATGGTTTGTTATCAGTATACCACTAGCGATATGGTGCGGGAATACATTGACGTCTCTCATATATTAAGTTATAATATATGAGTTCATACTTAGCCGAGTATGGCTTGCTATACTCCTGAGGAGGCTGTCGTGATTACGGCAACACTGGTCTTTCTCGTTGCGCTGTTCACATACGGCGTCGTTGTGAACGCAATGTACTGCGGGGGAAGCATCTGCTTCTCGCGCATAACCATCAGAGAGTTGGTCGTTGAGATAGCGGTCGACGCCATCGAGGTCCTCGCATTCTTCTACCTGGCATCGGAAAGCAAGTCAAGTCTCGTACTCGCCGCTGCTTGGGTAACGTTGCTGTTTGACATCGTCGGCGTCATATACACGGCGACCAACTACGGCAAACAAGCCAGCCCGCGTCTTTGGCTCGTATGGCTAGCTATTGCCTCCGACGCCGCCATGATTGTCGTGTGCGTCTATGGCTATACGACCGTCATCTAGGCCCACCAGAAAATGGTCTCGCCGAATCGGTTCAATATGAGCAGGTTCAGCTTGAGCCCGCTCGGTGGGCCATTTTCATGCCCTAACTAATAGCCCTGGCGATATTGCGGTACCGTACGAATCCATGCCGCAACGCCTGGAAGCATCGTTTTGCAGCTAAGGTTGAAGTGATCAAGTAACTCTTCGGGCGTACCCGATTCCCCAAAATGATCTTGCATGCCAAGCCGTTTTACTGGTACTGGTAGTTTTTCGGAGAGAAGCTCTGCAACCGCACCACCGAATCCACCCGCGATCTGGGCTTCTTCAGCGGTAACTACCCGGCCTGTCTTACGGACACTCTCTAAGATCGTCGTTTCATCCAACGGTTTAATCGTCGGAACATGTACTACTTCGGCAGAAATGCCCTCATTTTCGAGTTCACGCGCAAGAAGTAATAATTGGTAGGTCATCGTACCGGTGCCGAGTAGACTCACATCATCACCGTGGCGTAGTATATATGCTTTGCCGATTTCAAATGGTGAGCCTTCAGTGCTAAATACTGGCGTTTTTTCCCGGGCTAAGCGAATATAGCTTGGTTTACCATTACCCGCAAGTGCAAGGGTTGCTTTTTCAGCCTCGAGACTGTCACCAGGCGCTATAACTGTCATATTTGGTAGTACGCGCATTAATGCAATATCTTCGAGCATCTGATGCGTGGCACCGTCTGGGCCGACGCTAATACCAGCATGGCTGCCGACAATCTTTACTGGCTGATCATTTAGTGCAATTGTTGTGCGGATTTGCTCCCAGTTACGGCCAGGGCTGAACGCGGCATAGCTGCTGGTGAATGGAATTTTACCGGCACGCGCCATACCACTCGCTACCGTTACGAGATTTTGCTCGGCAATACCTATCTCAACAAAGCGTTCAGGGAATGCTGCCGCGAACCTGCTCATCTGCGTACTATCCGTAAGGTCGGCGCACAGCGCTACAATCCGCTCATCTTGCTCGCCGGCCTTCTTAAGACCGCGGCCAAACCCCGCGCGGATTGGTTCGCGTTTTACATCGTCAGCTGCATAGTGAGGATTTAATGCAAAGTCGCTCATGCGCCCGCTCCTTCGTGAGTAATTTTACCGCCAAGCGTGCGAAGCTCATTTAGCGCCTGCTTCGCTTGATCGCTGTTTGGCGGGGCGCCGTGCCAATGATAGTTGTATTCCATAAATTCAACGCCCTTACCGGGAATCGTGTGCGCAATAATCACGCTGGGGCGGTTTGTGATAGCCTTGGCCATGCCCACGGCGTCCTGAATGCTCTCAACGTTGTGGCCATCAATTTCTTGCACATGCCAGCCGAAGCTCTGCCATTTGCCAACAAGATCCTCTAGTGGCATTATGTCTTCAGTAGGACCGTCAATTTGGATATTATTGCGATCGACAAAAACTATAAGTTGACTTAATTTATATTTGCCAGCAAACATTGCCGCTTCCCAAATATTACCCTCATCGAGCTCTCCATCACCTGTAATAGCGTAAACGAACCGGTGTGTTTCGTGATTAAGGTACTGGAGTGTATATGCAACACCACTTGCCTGGCTAAGACCACTGCCGAGCGGACCTGAGGTGTTCTCGAGGCCCGGTAGCTTTGTACGCTCAGGGTGTCCCTGTAAACGTGAGCCAAGACGGCGGAGCGTCATCAATTCTTCTTTAGGAAAATACCCACGCTCAGCCATTACGGCGTATTGCACCGGTACACAGTGCCCGTTACTCAAAAAGAAGTAATCGCGCCCGCCCCACTCTGGCTCTTCGGGCTTGATATTCATAATATCGAAATATAGTGTCGTCACAATTTCGGCAAGATCAAGTGGTCCAGCGCTATGCCCGCTGCCCGCATGTTCTAGCATTGTGATAATATCTTTGCGTACCTCATACGCTTTTTGTTCAAGTTGTTTAATTGTCAGTTGCCCACTACTCATAATGCTTCTAGTATACCACTTTCAGCGTAAGCATTAAATAACACTATGCTTGTTAATCTCGTCAACAAGTTGTTTATACACGACCGCCGGGTCTGGAGCGGAATGAATAACATTCCCGCAGTTCACAACGTCAACGCCACCTTGCGATAGACTAAACGCATTTTCGATATTTGCGCCGCCGTCCCAGCCAACCTCAACTGTTGGATGGATATTTCGAATAAGTCGTACCTTTTCAAGCTGCATTAGACTTGCACTCCCGCCGTAGTGACCCAGACTGCCCGAGAATACGAGTACATGATCGGCGTTTTCTACGTAGTTATGCACCATTTCAGGAACCGTCTGCTTTAAAAGGGCAACTCCAGCCTTTATACCTGCCGCCTTGATTTTTTGGATTGTTGGCAATAAATCTTCACTCGTTTCGGCATGAAAAATGATACTATGCGGCTTCATCTGAATGAGCGCATCGACATATTGGCTTGGGTGCGACACCATTGCATGGATGTCCACTTGCCATTCTTGCGGCCACCAAAGTTGATTGACGCCCACTGTAAAGGTGGGGGCAAATTCGCCGTCTGTAAGATCGATATGTACACGTTTTGCGAACGCGTGGTATTGCTCGACTGTCGCTTTATAGTCGTCGGGGGTCTCCGCCAAGATGGTTGGGGCAATTTCACTCATCGTTAAAAGGCATCCAGTTCCGCGTTGCGCCGAACATAGCGCGCCGCCCCAGCAAATGGTGTCTCCAGCCACTCATCAATAATTGATTTCCAAATCTCGAGATCATCACCTGGTGCATCAACAACACGAGCTGGCAAGCAGAGCACATTTGAGTTGTTATCATTGCGACATTCGTGCGCCTCAAACTTATCCCAGATTACGGCTGCACGAATGCCGCGAAATCGATTTGCAGCCATGGCCATACCTTGGCCACCAGTACAGATAAGAACCGCGCGCGGGTCGGTGCTTTCTTCTTCGCCTAATACTTTTGTTGCTGCCATTTGAGCAAACTGCGGGAAATCGTCCCCTGGGTCGAGTTCTTTGTCGCCGACATCTTCCCAATCAAAGCCGCGCTTTGAGAGATATGCTTCTATCTTTTCTTTGAGGTAAAATCCGCCATGATCGGCGCCAAGAAAAATCTTCATATTAGTAAGTATAAGCGGTAAGCAAAAGGCTGTAAAGTTACCGCAAGAATCCGCCAGTGTTACCTGGCGGATTCTTGCTATTGCACCTATAGGACTAGATGTTCTTTACTGCTCGACCTGCATCAGCGACAAGTTCAACAAGACGGTTTGAGTAACCCCACTCGTTGTCATACCATGCGACTACCTTCACAAGGTTGCCACCTACTACGTTTGTAAGCGGAAGATCGATAATACAACTGTGGCTGTTGCCTTTAAAGTCACTTGATACGAGCTCTTCTTCAGTTACCGCAAGGATACCTTGGTAGAATGGCTTCGCTGCAGCATCTTTAAATGCCTGGTTTAGTTCTTCAACTGTCACATCTTTTTTAAGGAGTACTGAGAAGTCGCTCACACTCACTACAGGGGTTGGTACACGAATACTAAGACCGCCAAACTTGTTTTCAAGTGCTGGAAGTGCCTTCGCGGCTGCGATTGACGCGCCAGTTGTGGTTGGGACAATGTTCTCAGCCGCTGCGCGAGCTTCACGAAGGTCTTTCGCCGGTGCATCCTGCAAACGCTGACTCGCCGTGTAGCTGTGAACGGTTGTCATTAGGGCTTTTTCGATACCGAAGTTTGTTTCAAGAACTGCCATTACTGGAGTGATGCAGTTAGTTGTACAACTTGCGTTTGAGATAACCTCAGTTGAGTTTGCGATTTTATCTTCGTTAACGCCGAGAACGATTGTATCAGCGCCATCACCTTTCGCAGGAGCAGAAATCACAACTTTCTTAGCGCCAGCGGTGATATGTGCTTTAGCGAGCTCAGGCTTTACAAAGAATCCAGTACTTTCGATTACAACATCGATGTCATGGTCACGCCACGGCAATGCTGCGGGATCTTTTTCGGCAAACACAGTGATGTGCTTGCCATCAACAATAATGCCAGTATCATCATGTCCGACCTCGTGTGCGTACGTGCCGTAGCTGCTGTCGTGCTTCAGTAGGTGCGCCAATGTCTTTGTGTCTGTAAGATCATTGACGGCCACCACCTCTACATCATTGCGGTCGAAAGCGATCTTAAATGCGTTACGCCCAATACGGCCGAACCCATTAATTGCTATTCGTGTACTCATGTCTCTCCCCTTTTAGCATTAGCTTGTTGTCTCTAGTATACATCACTAGGCAAATAAGGTATATAAGAATGCTATACTGAGGACAGATGGATAAAGACGGGCTGCTCCAGGTTGCTAAACAACACTATAGCCAGACTCAACTCGGGCGTCTTTCAGACGCAGTAGACTATGCATCAGCAAAGCACGAAGGCCAGCTCAGAAAGAGTGGCGAGCCCTATATTGTCCACCCTCTCTCTGTAGCTTCATCCATTATTGAATGGGCATGGATATCGATTCTGTGATTGCGGGCGTGTTACATGATACCGTCGAGGACACCGATGCCTCGCTCGAGGAAATTGAGAGGTTATTTGGACGCGATGTTGCGTTTCTTGTTGATGGCGTCACCAAGGTAGGCCAGGCGCGTAGTGGCATGCGCAACCTTGAAAGTTACTTGCCATCAACTAAAGATAACCTCACCAAGCTTCTGATTGCTGTGGGACAGGATGTGCGGGTGATCATTATTAAGCTTGCTGATCGTCTTCATAATATGCAGACGCTCCAGTTTAAGAGTGTCGAAAAGCAGAAAAAGATAGCTCGCGAGACAATCGAGGTATTCGCTCCGCTTGCGGACCGCCTCAATATGGGCCGTGTCCGTGTTCAGCTTGAAGAGCTGAGTTTTCGCTATCTTTCCCCTGGGGAATTTGAGAAGACAAAATCACTCATGGACAGCCACCTAAAAAAGAGTGAGCGCAAACTGCGCAGCGTCCGTAATGAAGTTGATGCACATCTCGCCGCCGAAGGTATTCCGCATCAAATTGATGGGCGGGTAAAGAGTATCTATAGTCTCTACAAAAAGCTTGCGCGCGTTCCCAATATTGATGATATTTACGACCTCATGGCTCTACGCATTATTGTTGATGATGTGGCAACCTGTTATCTTGTGCTCGGTGAACTTCATAGTATGTATGAGCCGATGGTTGATCGCATTAAAGATTACATCGCTAAACCAAAGCCAAACGGCTACCAATCACTGCATACGACAGTTGCTACAAAAACCGGTCAGGCGGTGGAGTTTCAGATTCGTACCCACGAGATGCATGATTATGCCGAGCGCGGACTTGCCGCGAGCTTCCACTACAATGAGCAAAAGCTAACAGATGCATACACCAAGGGCACTATTGCAGCACTTCCTACTGATCTTCACTGGATTCGCCACTTGCAAAGTGCAGCGGCCCGCATAAAAGAAGGTAAGGATTTTGATCAAGCTGATCTTACCATCGATCTCTTTGGGGATCGTATCTTTGTACATTCACCAAAAGGCGACATTTATGACCTGCCGGCAGGTGCCTATCCGCTCGACTATGCGTATCGGGTACACTCAGACTTGGCATCTAAGGCCAGTGGGTTTATTGTTAATGGAAAAATGGAGCCGTTCAGCTATCGCCTCAAGCACGGCGATGTCATTGAGATTCTTACTAAGAAAAGCGCCCGACCTAAAGTCGCCTGGCAGCAATATATGATTACCGCACATGCACGTATGAAACTTCGCGCGCAGTTGCGCAAGGGTGGTCTACTTGGCCAGCTTAGTGAAGCGGCAGCAATCATTCACCGCAAAGCTCGAGAGCGGCGCAACAAACGTGCTAAAGATAAATAGAGCCAGACATAATTCTGACTCTATTTAGTGTGTTACTTCACTTTAGAACTGCGGTGGTCGAGGTTGGTTTGGTTCACCCGCTGTTTCAGGTGGCTGTGGTGCGGGCGGTGTGATTGGAGGAACCGACTGGCCCGTAGGAGTTGGTGGTGCTGGCTGCTGTAGGGCCTCGTTCATTGTTGGGGCAATTGGCTGGCCTGTCGCAGTCGTCTGCGTTGGAGCTGCCGTATGACCCGATGCAGGCCCAAAGCTATCAAGCCCCTCCGCAACCGGTCCTACGTAGCGTGCATTCTTGCTGAATGCGAGAATAGGATATGTCACGAACGGCAAGAAGAAAGTTGCAACACCAAAGCCCGTCGACTTACCAAATGACTTCGCAAGATCAAGTGCAATGACAAATGCAATGTAGATGTTCACTAGCGGGATGAAACTTAGAATAATCCACCAGATTGGCCGCCCAACAATTTCTAGTAATACTACATAGTTATACACAGGGATAATAGATGCCCAGCCTGGTTTATTTGCCTTACGATACAACTTCCATGTTGTAACAATAATAAGAGCAAATATAACAAAATATACTAGCATGCCTACGATTAACACCACGATTCCAGCAGTGTCATTCGAATCCATCGTTGATCCCGTGCTATAAAGCGATGAGTTGTTTGCGTCCACTATGCCTCCTTTAGTTAAACCTTAAGCTTTTCTACTTGTTTGCATTGTAGCGCGCAATGCACTCGTTGACAATCGTCTTTGCTTCTTCAACGTTACCCCACCCAAGAACTTTTGTACTCCCGGGCTTTTTGAGATCTTTGTAGTGCGTAAAGTGATGCTCGACCTTTGCTACCCACTGTGGAATATCCTCGAGACTCTTGATGCGATCGTCGTCGCGGTTATCTACAGGCACTACAACAATTTTGTCGTCTATCTCACCGTCATCCTCGAACTTCATCACACCAATTATTTTGGCTTCGAGCCAAACACCGGTTGCAAGTGGCTCTGGACAGATAATAAGCGTGTCGAGCTCATCGCCGTCTTCATCAAGTGTTTGTGGGATGAAACCGTAGTTGCATGGCTTAGCGAAAATCGCTGGCTCTACACGGTCAAGGGTAAATGCGGCACACTTACGATCCCATTCAACCTTAAGGCGTGAACCTTCTGGAATCTCAACAACAGTATTTACCGACCCAGCATCAACATCGCCAGGTGTCAGTACAATATTAAAATCAGGCATAGAATCCTCCTTATTTGCTAGTTGCCTCTAGTGTAGCAGTTTTTTTGACTATACGGTACTAGCAATACCGCGTATACTTACAAATATGTCATTGCTGCATCCTATGAAACTGTTCACCTCAGACGATTACACCCCAGAAGTTGTTAAATCCATCCACAGTGCCCGGCATGAAATTGCAATTATTGCTACGACATTCCGCTCTGATGATGAGCGAAGTGAAGCAATCATCGAGGCGCTTTGCAACGCAGCCGACCGCGGCGTTGCCATTTCTATTTACGCCGATACGTTTACCTACCTTGAGCCCAAAGAATTTATACTTTTCTCACCAAAACGCCAGCCTTCGCGCGCTGTTCAAGCTATGCGGCTCGAACGCCGACTAAAAAGGCATGGCATTCAGTTTTATTGGCTTGGACGCAAGGCAAATATCATCCTTACTGGTCGCACACATACAAAATGGATTGTTGTCGACGATATCGTCTACTCTTTTGGCGGCCTCAACCTTGATAACGAGAGTCTCACTAATATCGATTACATGTTCAGGGTGCATGATAGTAAACTCGCTGAAACAATTCTTGCCGAGCATGTACGCATTCGTCGGGCTGATCGAGGTGGAGCAGGAATTCGTAATCACACCTATAAACTTGATGAGTTAACCGATGTCTTGTTTGATGGCGGGCTCATTGGCTCGTCACTTATCTATCGTCGCACCGTTACACTTGCTAGACAAGCCGAGCACGTTACCCTTGTATCGCAGTACTGTCCTACTGGCCCCCTTACGCGCATCTTAAAAGCGAAGCACGCGACTGTGTACTATAATCACTGGCGTAACGCCTCGTCGGTTAATAGAGCGCTCATTGGTCTGGGAATGCTGAGCGCAAAATCTACAACTGCGTATAAACACGATGCCTATCTACACGCCAAATTCGCTATTTTTACAATGCCTAACGGGGACAAGGTAGCAATATCTGGATCGCATAATTTTATGTTTGGATCGGGAGTTGTTGGCACCCGTGAGGTCGCGCTTGAAACTACAGACCATCGTATCATCCGCCAATTGGAGAAATTCTTCGAACGATACGTTGCGTAGAGAATGGTATACTACTAATACTATGCTGATCATTGGACACAGAGGCGCCGCGGGGCTGGCACCAGAGAATACACTCGACGCTATGGAGGCTGGCGTCGAGGCGGGGGCGGATATTCTTGAGTTTGACGTACGGCTGACTAAAGATGGTGTGCTTGTGCTTGTGCATGATTTCCATACAATGCGAACTCATCATAAACCCTCGATTATTAGTCGAACTGACTACGATGATTTAATGAGATTTTCTGATGAATATCCGAAGGTAACCCGTATCGAGGAAGTGCTTGACCGCTACCTTGGCGTCGTGCTACTTAACATTGAGATAAAAAGTCGAGGTTCTGGCCCTGCGCTCATTCGTCTCCTTAAAAAGAAGTACATTAAAAAAAGTAGCGAGTGGGACAATCTCATTATTTCATCATTTATGGGATACGAGCTTGTGCGTATTCGCCGACTTGCTAAAAAAGCTAACCTTGCGTTACTACATGATCGTAATCCGTTTATCTTTGTCGCTTATCATCGCTTCATAAAGCTTACAGCAGTCGGGTTTCATCGACTATATCTTAATAAGTTTGCGCTTGAGATTGCTCATCAATTACATCTGTTTACTTATGTCTATACTGTCAATCGTATAGGCTCACTCCAACATCTTGCCGACCAAGGGATTGATGGAATTGTCACGAATTATCCTGATAAATTTAATGAGGCACTGCAACACGAGAATTCAGTGAACTAAATACACTCCAGTGAGGGTGTATTTAGTTACTTTCACGTCTACTTACGCTTTAAGCTATCAAGGTATTCACGAATCTCAAGTGCGGCCGTGGCGCCCTCGCCTACAGCACTCGCAACCTGCATTGTTGCGCCACTACGTACGTCACCACTAGCATACACACCCTGAACATTCGTCTCGAGCTTCTCATTCGTTTTAACAAGTCCAAGTTCATCAAGTTCAACATCGCTGCCTTTAAGGAACTGCGTGTTCGGTTTGAGCCCGATAAATACAAACACACCGTCTGTGTCGACATTGGACTGCTCCCCGTCTTTTGTGACGCGCACTGCTGTAACTTTACCGTCTTGCGTCACGATTTCATCCGGAGTTGTACCTAGATGAACCGTTACCTTACCACTCTCGATGTACTGCTGTAAATCATCTTGTAACACCTGGCTGGCTTTGATTGTGCTACGCACTAGCAGATCGATGTGGCTCGCGAAGCGCGTCAAGAAAATCGTTTCCTGTACTCCGGAATTACCACCACCGACAACAACCAATCGCTTATCACGGTAAAACGCACCATCACAAGTTGCACAGTAATGAACGCCGCGGCCGTAGTATTCGGCTTCGCCAGGAATCCCAAGCTTGCTGTAGTCGCTACCAGTCGCGATAAGTACGGTTTTAGCGCGAACTTCACTACCATCAACAGTTACAATAATTTCATCGCCATCACGGCGCAGTGCACTTACATCACCGAGCTCGATGTTCGCACCGAAGCGCTCGGCTTGTTTTTGCAGCTGCTCAGCAAGTGTCATGCCCTCAATACCATCCGGGAATCCAGGGTAATTGTCGACTTTATCGGTAATAGCCGCAAGGCCACCAACGACGCCCTTTTCATAGAGCACCGTATCGATATCCTCACGCGTTGTATAGATTGCCGCGCTTAATGCGCTTGGCCCAGCACCAATCATTACCACTTCTCGTACATCACTCATTACCCGTACTCCTTATTACTGTCGTGCTTCTTGCATTTCTTGTAAAAGCTTAGTTGTGTCTGGCTGTGAGATCGCCGCCGGCTGCGGGATTGCCATAACGATAAACTTTAGTGGCATGTTTGGTGCAATTGTCTGTTGACCATTTGAGTCAGTCTGACCGCTTGCACCGTAGGCTTTATCTGATGGAATCGTAACCAAACGAATACCACCGATACGCATACCTTTCATACCCGTTTTCCAACCCTCAATTAAACTCGCTTTGTCGAGGCCACCGTCAATAGGTAGCGGCGATTTCAACTTCTTCGCAGACGTATCGACACTCTGGTCAAAAATGCGACCGTTCGCATCCCAGCCAATATAGTATGCAGCGAACGCTGTAGTACCAGTAATCTCTTCACCGTCTCCAGCCACGAGATCTTCGGTGCCGACATCCTTCACGCTGTTTATATCAAACTTAGCAGGACGCGATTCGTAGGCGTTAACGGTATCATAATACTTGCCGGACAGTTCGTCAGCTTGCGCTTGGACTTTGGCCTGATATCCTTTTTGAACCTCGGTGTATTTATTTAGAGCTGTTTGGTACTTCGCCTGATTCTCAGCGCTACTTTTGCTTGTCAAAATCATTACAGCAAACGAACCAATAGTGCCCACAACAGTCACGATTAAAATCGTCAAAATACCATAGCGCTGCGCTTTTGTTGTTGCCATAAACTCCCTCGTTTTGTTCTAGTCTCGTCTCTACAGTATACCATGAGTCACACTATATATAGCGGTTTTTGTAAAATTTACACCACTGCTAGCGTAGTTTCTTGTCCTTGACAGTTGGCGTAAAGTAATCTTCTTCATACACCATACTTGCGGTCCACGCACCGATAGTCCTGCCAAGTGGTAGGAGATCATTATACCCAATCGCATCAGCCGCACGACGGATTAAACCGCCGATAAATCCATAAACCTTGATACCTCGCCATTCTACAGCCGCCCAGTTTGCCCCTACCGGAACAACCGGGATTGGTTTAGATGTATGATATTTCTTCACCTTCTTGCCGTGGCTTTTGCGAATAAGGTTCTTTGCCACAAAATCACCGTCGTGAATTGCCGTTTGTGCTAGTCCAGTGTACGGCGTCGCTGCGTTATCCCCAATGACGTAGATGCTATTGTAGGCCTTCAAGTAGGCGTCAACTTCAACGCGTCCGTTTTTGGCGAGTTTGAAGATATTGGGATGCGCTGCAAAGAATGGATTATTTGTCACGCCCGAGGTCCAGATCACTGTGTGACTAGCTATCGGCTTGCCGCTCACAACAAGCTCTGTTGCGTTCTCGCCTTCAACCTTCTTGCCCGTTTCTACATCAACGCCAAGGCTACGCAAGCGATGCTCGACAACTCGACTCGACAACTCACTCATTCGAGGCAACACTCGTGGTGAGGCCTCAATAAGTCGCACTCTTGGCCCGCGACCTTTTACTCTATATTTTTTGCTAAGACGTTGGATATAGGTACCTAACGCTGCAGAGAGTTCGACGCCAGTCGGTCCAGCACCAATCACTACATAGTTACGATCGAGCTCGTGATTTTCAGCAATGTCTGTATATAGGCGCTGCTTTAAGTGTTTGATCTCGGCTTCACTTTTAATACCGTATGCGTATGTTTCCAGACCAGGGATGCCGAAGTACGTCGTTACCACCCCCATTGCTAAAATAAGCGTATCGTATTTATATGTGGCGCCCGACTTACCGCGCAATGTTTTGTCTGAAACCTGAAGTGTTTCGATAGTATCAATATGAACTTTTACATTTTCATGCTCTGCGAAAATTTCACCGAGCGGAACCCATGATTCTAAATGGCTATGACCGGTTGCGCTACTGTAAAGTGTAGGGTAATACTGAAATTCTGGACGATCAGAAATAAGTGTAATCTCGTTTGATTTCTCACGTGCTAATTTAAGCGCTGCTCGAATACCGCCAAACCCGCCACCGACAATCGTAATCTGCATGTTTACTGTTCCTTTTTTGAGTAGTTATACGTTTTATTGTAGTATAGCGCTTATGCTACTGCAACAGCCACTACGCTGGAGGCAAGCATTACCATTGGCATATAGAGTGACGTACCGAACGTCCTTCGTGCCCATGCGTCGGTACCACGTTGCTTTGTGAGAAGTATTATACATACCCATGTGACCGCTGCGGCTGCAAACATTCCAGTGGCAACTTTCGGTAGTGGAGAAAATACTACCAGAGCGATCGTTGCGAGCGCATATAACGTTGCCGTCACGATAATATGTTTCATGACAAACTCACGCGACTTAACCACTGTCATCATCGGCAGTCCGCTCTTCGCATAATCGTCTTTGCGATAAAGCGCGAGTGCGTAAAAGTGTGGCAACTGCCAACATAGTACCGCCACGAACAATAGCCATGCGGATTGTGGCAAAGCTGGATTAACAGATGCATAGCCAACAAGTAGTGGCAGAGCGCCTGGAATCGTACCGACCATTGTACCCGTCCACGAATGGCGCTTTACATAGCCATATAATATGGTATAGGTGATATGGCCGAGTGCTGCGCAGATCCAAACAACGACATTAGTGAGTGCGAGCAATACGGCACTACCCACTACAAAAAGAATCGCGGCATAGATTGCGGCACTTTGCATAGATATCTTTTTCATTGGTAGCGGCCGCTTCTTTGTGCGCTCCATCTTGGCGTCAAGATCTCGGTCCATCATACAGTTCACTACACAGGCAGAGCCAACAATTAGCCCTAATCCGACCATCATCCATATCACCGTAAGCGCCGATCCAGGTGTGATCGCCCAGGCAAACAGCGCACAGGCAAACGCATGCGTTATATTACCATAAACAATACCAGGCTTCGCGAGCCAATAATAGTTGCGGATTGTGTCCATTTAAAACCCTTTCAGACTCTGACTGTTCATATACTGATCCATCTGATCTGGCGACATCCCCATGTTATAGTTTAGATGATTCATAATCCAGATAGAGCCCACTGCAATAATGAGCAGTGTGAACCATGTAAATGCATAGCTCAGTAGTCGCCAGCGAGGAGCTTCTTTATCATCAAGATGCAAGAAATAGCGCGACTGGATATAGAGCTGCAGGGCTGCTGCGCACAGTACAATTACCGCGAATGAAGTATCGGTGAATGTAGAAGCGCTAACCGCTAATGCATACGTCGCTATACTAAGTGCTCCCGCCAGGAGGTAGGCGTATGCATAGCGCAATTGTTGGCGGCGATATTCTCGTGCTTTTTGCATTACTTTACTCCCATTGCGTAAACAATTGTAAAGATGAAAATCCAGACAACATCAAGGAAGTGCCAGAATACTGCGAACAGACTGAATTTGCGCAAGATGTCTTCTTGGCGACCCTGCCGATAGAGCGCCCAGATAAGCACTGACGCCCAGATCAGTCCGATCGCAATGTGCAGTCCGTGCGTGCCGACTAATGTAAAGAAAGCCGACAAAAAAGCACTCGTCTGAGGGGTGTGGCCTTCGCCGATGAGTTTGCCGAATTCGGTAAGTTCCATTGTTAAGAATGCGATACCTAGTGCGATTGTTGCACCAAGATATACAACAAACTCTTTTTTACGTCCGTTATGTATGGCAAGATTCGCAAGGCCACATACGTAACTGCTTGTAAGCAAGATTAACGTCTCGACGAGCACAAATCCCATGGAGAATAGCTCTGATCCGCCCGGGCCACCATTTGTTGAGTTACGCAAAATCATATAGGTCGCGAACAGGCTCGTAAAGAGCATGCAGTCTGTCATAAGATATAGCCAGAAACCGAGTTGGACTTTATCGCGCTTGGCAATCATCTCTGCTGATTCGCTCATGCCCGGGCCTCCTTATCCATTCTCATCACTTCAGCTGCAGGAATTGTGTACTCTGTGAAATCGTCCATTGTACGCATGATGATCATAACGACGATCGCGATGAATGATACGACTACGAGCCACCAGATATGCCAGATCAGTGCGCCGCTACCTACAAATGCCGTCATACCGATTACAAATCCAAATGATGTGTTTTTTGGCAATACGATATCTTTGTAGTCACTATCTTTGGGGGCCTTCACACCCTCTTGCTTTTGGTACCACCACTCGTCCACACGGCTTACTTCTGGAATGATCGCGTAGTTGTAAAATGGCGCCGGGCTTGGCACAGACCACTCAAGCGTACGTCCGTCCCATGGGTCACTGGTTGCGTGAAGTTCTTTACGTTTCCAGATACTATAGGCGATTTGTAACAATTGGCATGCAATACCGATACCAACAACCACTACCCCAACTGCGCTCACAATAAAGAATGGTATCCAACTTGGGTCGCTATAATTGTCAAGACGGCGCACTGCACCCATAAGCCCAAGCGCATACAGCGGCATGAATGAAAGCAAGAATCCAACCTGCCAGAAGTAGGCTGCGGCCTTACCAAGCCCCTCATGTAGATGGAATCCAAACATCTTTGGGAACCAATATGTAATCGCGGCGATATAGCCAAACACGACACCGCCAATGATTACATTGTGAAAGTGCGCAACGAGAAATAGTGTGTTATGGACTTGGAAGTCAATTGCTGGCACTGCGAGCAAGACACCAGTCACCCCACCAATCGTAAAGGTAACCGCAAAGCACATAAACCAGATCATTGGAGATGCGAAGGTAATGCGCCCGCGATACATCGTAAACAGCCAGTTAAACACTTTTACGCCTGTTGGAATTGCAATAATCATTGTCATAATACCGAAGAAGGCATTAACGTCTGCGCCCGAGCCCATCGTAAAGAAGTGGTGCTGCCAGACTATGAAGCTAAAGAACATAATCGCTATCAATGCTATTACCATAGTCTTGTAGCCAAAGAGTTTTTTACGGCTGAAGGTCGCAACAATTTCACTATAAATCCCAAATGCTGGCATTACGAGAATATACACCTCTGGATGCCCCCATGCCCAAATCAAGTTGACATACATCATCGGGTTGCCGCCGCCCATGCTTGTAAAGAAATGCATGCCCATAAGGCGATCAAGCGATAGTAATGCAAGGCTTCCTGTAAGTATTGGGAATGCTATCATCATCAACACCGTAGTCACTAAGACGCTCCATACAAAGATAGGCATACGCATGAATGTCATGCCTGGCGCGCGATTCTTCAGGATTGTTACAAAGAAATTAATGCCACTCAGTAAGCTTCCAATACCGGCAACCTGCAGAGACCATATCCAATAATCAACTCCTGGGCCGGGGCTATACTGTAATTCTGTAAGAGGCGGATATCCAAGCCAACCACCTATGCTAAAGCCACCAAAAATCAACGAACCGTTCACTAGAATCATACCAGCGAAAAATAGCCAGAAGCTCACAGCGTTCAAGAATGGGAATGCTATGTCGCGCGTGCCAATCATCAATGGCACGGCGATGTTAAAGAGCGCAAACATTAACCCCATCGCCACAAAGAAAATCATGATTACCCCATGTGACGTAAACACCTGTTGATAGGTGTCCGTATTAAAGAGCTGGCTTCCGCCCGGTCCACCAACTGCGGTTTGTGAGCGAATCATTAGTGCATCAAATACGCCGCGGGCAAGCATAATAAGCGCCACCGAGCCATACATAATGCCGATGCGCTTTGCATCTACTGTTGTAATCCACTCACGCCAGAGGTAGCCCCATTTCTTGAAATATGTGAGTGCTGCTGCAATTGCAACAAGTGTAAGCGGCATACCAACTGCTGCTCCCATCGTGATTGGCTCGTGTGGCAGGTAACTCAAATTCATTCGTCCAATCAGCCACTGCCAGTCCATTACATACCCTCCATATTTAACATATCATGCTGCATTGAAGTAGTACTGTTATCTTTATCGGATGCCGTACCTTTCATATACTTCATAATCACTTTATTGTATAAGTTATTATCCATTAACATATATGAAGTCCCGTCCATTGTGCTTGGCTGACTAATTTTTTGCAGCATCTGCTCGTCCATCATATTTGGTGATTTTCGTGCTGATTCCACCCAGGACGAAAAGTCCTTGTCTATTTTGGAATATACATTAAACTTCATTTTTGCGTAGCCTTCACCATTAATATTGGTGTTATAGCCGGGGAATGCGCCGACGTGATCCGCTATCAGATTCAACTGACTCGACATACCATTCATAGCGTAAATCTGAGTGCCAAGTGCTGGAATCCAGAACGCACTCATTGGCGCGTCTGCACTAATTGTAAAGTGTATCGGCGTGTTGACTGGAACTGGCAATTCATTCACCGAAGCAACACCGAGGTCTGGATAGATGAACAGCCACTTCCACTGGAGCGCTATAACCTGCACATTCACTGGCGCCGCCTTTGAATCAAGCCTACGATATGGGTCAAGCGTATGTGCTGTAATCCAGGTTGTCGTTGCAAGGATTAAAATAATAATAATCGGAATGCCCCACCAAATTGCTTCAAGTAGTTTGTGCTCATGCCATTCAGGGCTGTAATCAACCTTTTTATCGTTGCCCGCGCGGTACTTCCAGCCAAATACTGCAAGCATAATAAACACTGGAATTACTACAAGCATCATGATGCTAAATGCGAAAATAAGTAACGATTTTTCACTCTTTGCAACCGTACCAGCTGGCTGCAAGACATCGAAATGCGCACTATGAACAAGAAGGTAACCTAAGGTTACTAAGGCGATTACCGTACACGCCACCAGCACCACCGCGCGATATTTCTTCATTACTCACATCATAGCGCTTACGATTTGCTTCGACAAGTCTTGCATATTCCGCTTTACCTTTTGTGCTACGAAAAAAGGCAACACTGCTGCCGCCTTTTTATGGGAGGAATTAGACAATACTATTCGCCGTGTGTCTCCTTAATGATTTCTATGAGCTCATCAATCGTTGCACCGATCTTCTTATAGGTTGCCTCTTTATCAGCGACAGTGCCATCAGGATTGAGCTCGCGTGTAACAAGCAAGTTTGTCTGCTCGTCACCAACACGTGCTTTAAGGTTAACGGCAAGTGCCTCACGAGCTGCCGCGTGGGCCTGCTGAGCGCCACTGCGCCACCCATAGCCAACAAGTGCGATTGGCTTGTCGCTCCATTCTTTGCCAATCCAGTCGACTGCATTCAGTTGAATAGGACTCATGGTGTGATTGTACTCTGGCGTTACAAGAATTACTCCGTCTGCTTTGCGAACCATGTCGGTCCACCTAAGAACATTGGCATTATCTGTAACGAAGTCTGGCGATGTTGGCGGTAACGGGTTGTCATAGAACGGCAAGTTAAGTTCGCCTAAATCTGCAATTATTACCTCAAGGCCTTTCGCCTTAGCTACTTCTACGACGACCGGTACCATCTTCTGGTTAATGCTGTTTGGGCGAACACTTCCGGTCACCACTAATACGCTGGTCATAAACCCTCCTTATAGATTAAAACTTTGTTGCATCAATCCCTGCGCGCTCAAGTACTTCTGCGTTGAGCCGATATACTTTGCTTGTGCCCTGCTTTTCTACGCGTAGAACACCAGCATTCACAAGCTTACTAAAGTGATGGCTCATCGCAGGTTGCGACAAACACACATCCTGACACGATTCGACGATGTCGGAGCTCGGTACTGCGCAGGTACCTTGCGCGACACGACGCACAATTGAAAGGCGTGTTTCATCAGCTAAAGCTTTTAGCATTTCGACGATTTGGGATTGCTCCATAGCTTCATTATATCAATATATTTAAATCTTTCAATATATAGCATCAAAAAGTGCATCGTTTTAGACGTCATCTCTATAAGTATTTGCGTAGATTATTGACGTGTTGAATGAGTCCTGCGTTTTCGGATTTCTTTGCAAAGCCCTGCATACGGTGAATTACTTTACTATATTGCTTAACATTTTCGCTCGTGAGCTGCTTTGGAAGTGTAGATTGCTCATCAAAAAATAGCGCAGTATAGCATTTACGAACAGAATCTTGGTCGCTACATTCTTTGAACGCCTTAATCGCCTCATGAAAATGGTGTTCATTGTATTGATACACCCCTTCAGCACGATAGCTATCTTTAATAAGTTCACTACGGTGCAGTGCATGCTGCGCAAACTTTCGCGCCGCTACAAATTCATGTTTATCCATATGATACAGCGCACCATTATTGCCGACTATACTGAGCAGTTCAATGTCGCCACTCTGTTTTGCAAATTTTAGTGCCTGCGAAAAATTATTACGACTCATTAAGCCATTAATAATTGAGCCATAGGCCGCCTCAAGATTGCGCGATACAATCTCGCGCGAATGACTTAGCATATATGCGAGTCGTGAGCTTTGCAAAAAATCTTCCGGTGCGACCTCGTGGGTTTCTAAGTATGAGTCGGTGGTGTCGAGTAAGTTTACAGTAACAAGTTCTTCAATCGGCATGAGTTCGGCGCCTTTTGCATCATCGTAGTTTGCAAACGTGCCAGTTGTCGCTTCGATATCAACCCCGCCATAGTGCAGTGCTACGTGATTCGGTAGGAGTCGTATTTTTAGGTCGTGAATGTCAAAATACTTTGTGTACAAGTGCGCATACAACGTAACAATCTGATTACAGTCGCCGATGAGTTTTTCTTTATTCGGGTTGCGGAGCAACCTACTAAATGAGCTCGATTCACGATACTCATAGAGATTACGAGTCAATGAAAAATAGTCAGTTAGTGCGCGTAAAAGCTGTGCGCGTTCAAACTCAACATGTGCGTGCGGCGCGATAGTGTGGATGTGCTGTGCAACTTCCGCCCCATCTGTTCGGTTAGCTTTATAGAAGACGTCGAAATCCGTGGCAATCAGCTCGAGGTTTAGATAGAGTTTCTTACGCGTTGATTTCCGTAGGTAGTTGTACCCTTTGTATTTGTACTCAGTCCATAAGTTGACTGCCGCCAGATCCCGTTGCATCAAATCAAGGAGCTGCGAGCGAGCTGCAACGACAGACTTTTTTTCTGAAAGTCCTTTAAAGAATAGTCCTATCTTGCGCTCTGGCATATCTACATACTGGCTGAATTGATAGTAAAGCGTCTGGACGATCCCCATAGTGATAGTGTACCGCAAATTTACTAAACACGCTCGGCATTCAACAGCGATAGAGCGCGCGACGCTACATAATCCATATGTGGCTTCACGTCTTCATCCGTCAGCGTACGATCATAGCCTGTAAAGACGATGTGGAATGTCGTAGTCTTGCTTAATGCACCACCAACTGCCTGATATATACTCACTGGAGTTACGTCAGTTGCGATGCCGTTCGCTTGCTCATCAAGTGAAGCGCGTACGTTTGTGAGTAAGTTACCATAGCTTACATCGACACTTGATTTGAGAGAGATATCCTGACTTGTTGACGGAAAACGGCTCAATGGTGTGTACCCCCTGTCATTCGCTGCCAACTTTTTAAACGTTGAAACGAATACTTCGAATCCGGCAGTGTATTCACTCAGTTTGAATGCGCGCTGTACTGTGCGCTTATATTCGCCTACAACACCAACGAGCCTGTCGCCAACCCAAACGGTTGCTGAGCGCGCCGCATCAAATGGTGCAGCGAGCTGACGGAATGCATCATGCGAGCTAAAGTCAAAATCACTTAGTTTTTCATAGCCCACACTTGTTGTGTACGTAGCATCTTCAAACATCTGCTCTAGCGTGCGTTTTGCCTTGTAATATGCAGCACCATTGCTTGATTTTTTGCTTGTGTAAACAGCGGCAATACGGTCAAACTCCTGCGGTAAACCCTCGTCGTTTCGTTCGTCTTTATGATGCGCTTTGCCGATTTCGAAGACCATAAATTCATCAAAACCAGCCTTCACATTGGCATGGATTTTATCAAGTAGGCTTGGCGTGAGGCTAAGGCGGTAGTACTGCAAATCAGGGCTGAGTGCGTTACCCAAACGGAACGCTTTTGTGATGTCTTGCTCTGCGCGCGCAAGCACTTGTTCGTGTACAAAGCTGTAGGTGAGAATCTCGTTCGCACCGGCTCGAGAAAGACTCTCGCGAACACGCTGTTTTGCAACGCGCGCAATGTTGTAGGTGGCCGCAGCGCTTGAGCGCATAGGCAGTTCACGCGGTAATGAATCAAACCCATGTAAGCGCCCAACCTCTTCAACAACATCCTCAGGAAGTTCAATGTCGGTACGCCAGAACGGGGGTGTTACGCTCATACTATCATCTACTGAGATTTCGACATTTTCAAGCAATATCTTCATTTGGTCAGTCGTTACATCACTTCCGAGACGCTCATTTACAAATTCGCTTGTTACTCGTACTGTTGGTTGATCTGCCCATTCAACACGGGGCATATCTGCGACATCACTCGCCTGTTTGCTCGCCTCAGAAACCTGCCCGATGAGCTCAGCAAGATACTGTAGTACGCGTGCATTTTGGCGTGGAGACTGGCCTTTGTTAAATCGGGCAAGAGCATCTGTAAATACGCCGTGGCGCATACTACTTTTGCGGACTGCATACATATCAAAGGTTGCAACTTCGAGCACAATGCGCGTCGTTGATTTATCGACTTCACTCTCGCCGCCACCCATAATGCCAGCAAGCCCGACTGGGCCTTCGCCGTCGGCGATCACAATATCGGTATCATGCAGCTGGTAGGTCTTGTCATTGAGCAGTGTAATTGATTCGCCACTATGGGCCATACGTGCACCCAGTCTATGGCCGCGAAGTTTATCGTAATCATATGCATGCGTTGGCTGTGCGGTCGTGAGCATTATGTAGTTTGTCGCGTCAACGATGTTGTTGATAGGACGAGACCCCATCGTAGTAAGCGCACACTGTAACCAGAGTGGACTTTCCTTCACTTCAACACCGTCAATGGCCATTGTCATGAAGCGCGGAACAAGTTCTGGCGCATCATTGAACACTTCAAGATCAAGTCCATTTGCGTTAGAAAAACTTGGCTGGTTTATATACCACTCAGGGCTCGTGAATTTGTGCCCCAAAATACCGGCGATTTCACGCGCTACGCCAAGCTGGCCAAATCCATCAGGGCGATGCGTGAACATTTTGTTTTCGATATCGATAATTGTGTCGTTTAGACCAAATGCATCAGCGAACAGCGAGCCAGGCTGGACAGGCGTATCACCTTCTGCAGGTCGCTCATTGGTAATATCAATGATGCCTTCGTGTGCATCACCAATCGCTAGTTCACGCGCGCTTGCAAGCATACCGTGGCTCATTGCACCGCGCATATTACGACTTTCGAGCATAAATGGCTCGGTAGTATCAAAAGTTTCAGGTACGATTGTTTTTGGCGGAAGCCATACGGCAAGCATATCTCTATGTACGTTAGGGGCGCCTGTGAGGACCTGCACCAGCCCTCGTTCATTGCGCTCAACATTAGGCGTTACGCCGCCATCGTCTACCAAACATTTGTGTAAGTGATCGGAGTTTTCGTGCTTATCACATTCAGTAACACGTACGATAACCGCACCTTTGTAGCGTGCGCCCAAATCGATGATTTCTTCAATGCCGCCGAGCTGCTCGTTGATACGCTTTACAAGTTCATCAACGGGAGGAAGTTCGAAATCGATATATTGTTTTACTGCGTTTAGACTAACTTTCATTAGAACTGCCTCAAGAAATTAAGTTTACCAGATTCAAGGTGGCGGATGTCTTCGATACCATATTTCATCATGACGAGACGGTCGATGCCACACCCAAAGGCGAAGCCTGTGTATTCATTTGAGTCGATGTCGGCAGCCTTCAGAACGTTCGGGTGGATCATGCCGCAGCCAAGCAATTCGATCCATTTGCTTTGAGAACAAATATTACAACCGACTTCGCAGAACGGACATTCAAGCGAAAATTCAAACGAAGGCTCGGTAAACGGAAAGTAAAATGGATTAATACGAGTCTTTAGCGTGCGACCATAATATTCTTCAAGAAACGCTTGCAATGTCGCAACTAAATTGCCGACATTCACACTCTTCGCGACATAGATACCTTCTACTTGGTAGAAAGTATGCTCATGGCGAGCATCGAGGTCTTCGTTACGGAATACGCGGTCCGGTACGATTGCGGCAATTGCCCCACCATTTGCGAGATTATCGCGGTATTTTACAAGAGTGCGGTTTTGCATAGTACTCGTATGCGCTGGAGCAATGAACGGATCGCCATCCTTGTCTGTTTCAACTGTCATGAAGGTATCATAATCGTCACGCGCAGGATGGCCCTTTGGGAAATTAAGTGCCTCGAACATGTGATACTGATCGTCGATTTCGCGAGATTCTTCTGTGACAAATCCCATGCGATTAAAAATATCGGATACGAGCTGAATTTCCTGCATCAGTGGATGTGTAGTGCCATCTTCACTCGGCAACAATGTTGGCATTTTTGCATTAATATCAAACGGTGCGGTTACGTCGATCGGACGAATGTTGGATTCTTCAAGTATAGCCTCACGAGCCTGGATTGCGACCTCTATCACCTGTTTGAGTTCGTTTACTTGGCGACCAAACGGACCGCGCTCTTCAGGTGCAAGTGTGGGGATCTTCGCATAGAGCTCACGAAATTCTGACGCTTTCAATACTTCGTTAGGTGTTTTCGATTCGCCCACGCGTTGTAGCAATGTATTCTTTAGTGTTTCGATGTCCATAGGTCCCGCTCTAATGACTCATTTTGTAGATAAAGTAGATAAATACGCCAATCGCTAAAAAGAAAATTATAGCCCATACTGGCGCAAGCGTCGTTGTGCGCTTGGTACCATGCATGTATGCAGCATCCTCAACACCGTCTGGCGCCTTGTGATAACCTTCATTTGGATCACCTTCTTGTTTGGCTCGAGCCGCCGCTTTTGCCTTGAGCTCTGCCGCAATTCGTTGCTGCAATTCACTCTGGCCTTCGGTTTGCTCTATATATCGTCCCATGTCTATTATCATACACTACTTCACTCTGTTAATCGATAGACGGTTGCACCTGAACTGTTTGTGCTATACACTGGAGCTATATCTTAGTTAAAGGAGGGATATAATCAATGGCTACCAAGAAAGCCGCTTCTACTAAAAAAGCGACCGCCAAAAAGCCGGCCGCAGCCAACACAACTGTTCGCACTGTTCGTGCTGAAGCAAAACCAGAGGCAGCGCCAGTTGTGCGCACCGCTGTAACTTCAGGCAAGAGTGGCGTTAAGTTGCCATCAAACATCATTAACATTGTGCTTGCCGAACTTGTTGGTACGTTCGTCTTGACACTCGTTGCACTTGCAACATTCACAGACTCTGGCGCCCTCTACGTAGGTCTTGCGCTTTCTGTGCTTGTATTTGCTGTTGGTGCAGTATCTGGCACACACATCAACCCAGCAGTTACCTTTGGTCTCTGGGCTACGCGTAAACTTAAGTCAATTCTCGTACCATTTTACTGGGGTGCCCAGCTTCTTGGTGCGATGCTTGCACTTATTGTTACCAACTGGGTATCAGACAGCAGCACAAACCTTAGCTTCAACCACTTCTGGAGCTTCAACTGGGGCATCTTCGCATGTGAGCTCGTTGGTGCAGCTGTATTCCTATTCGGTCTTACTGCAGTACTAACTCGCCGTGAGCTTTCAGCCGGCGTACGTGCGATTGGCACGGGTCTTACCCTCACGATCGGGCTTGTTGCTGGCGGTTCGCTGCTTTCAACACTTAAGGCTCAAGACGTTGCTGCTTACCAAAAGAGCTCTCAGAGTTCACAAACAGACAAGAGTGTAAAGACTCCAAGTGTTCCGTACTCAGCATACGTAAAGGGTATTACAGCAAATCCAGCAATTGCGCTTGCCGTAACTAATCACTCAGATAGTGAGCTTGGTGTAAGTACAACCAATTCAACAACATACAGTTACTTCACATCATCTGTAATTCTAGGTACGCTTATCGGTGCAGCACTCGGCGGTAATCTTTACCTCCTTATAGCTGGCCGCAATAAGAACGACTAGTCCTGGGCTATTCTTCAATAAAAATACTACCCGCACCAAACGGGTAGTATTTTTATTGAAGATCCTGAGTGAAAAGGAGTGGGCGTATTTATTCCTGCGATGGCTTGTCGAGCAGAATTGCTTCAACGCTTGGGTCAGCACTCGCAATCTTTACGACATCTTTATCTACCTTAGCAAGTTCTTTATGCGCAGAGTTGTAGTGGTTTACCGTGGTGCCAAGTGAATTGCCAAGCTTTATCATATACTCATCAAACTTCGCGATGTGCTGGCCGAGCTTGCCTACACGCACTTGAATATCCTTTGCCTGTTCCTCGATCTGAAGACTACGCAGACCTTGTAGCACTGTTTGCAAGTACGCCATAAAGCTGGTCGGGCTTGTGATAATCACATGCTTTTCCCGGAACGCATACTCTATCAAATCACGTGAGCTACCGCCACTCCCCACGTTATTAATCAGTAAATCATAGTAGAGTGATTCGCTTGGGATGAACATAAACGCGAAATCCATTGTCTTTTCACTCGGGCGAATATATTTAGATGTTTCATCGATACGCCCTTTCAAATCTGCTTTCACTCGCTGCATATACTGTTCGCGCTCTTTACCCGATGCCTCGATCATGCGGTTGTAGTTTTCAAGACTAAATTTACTGTCTACTGGCAAGATCTGCCCTTTATCGAGAAAGATAACAGCGTCGACGATTTCACCATCGCTAAATTTGTACTGCGTTTGGAATTGTCCTGGCGACAAGACGTTTTCAAGAACACTCGAAAGATAGAATTCACCAAACACACCACGCTGCTTCGGATTGGAAAGCACATTCTGTAGCGTTTTTAATTCATCTGCCACGCCAACAACCCGTGCATTGGTCTCATCCAGCTTAGCGAGGCGCTGGGTTACATCGGCCACAAGTTTGGCGCTTTCACTCAGCTGACGCTGCACCGACTGCTGTACCCCTAAGCTGCTTTTCTCGAGTCTATCTCCCATGGATTGATTAAGCGCCGCAATACTTCTTGAAAGCTCGGCCACATCGCTCTTTAGCAGCTCTACCGCGCTTGATTGCTTCATTTCGTTAAGTTTACGCGTGAGCCCATAAAGTGTGACACCAAAAACGGCAATCACTAACACGAGCAAGATACTTACAATAACTTCCATGTAGCCCCACCTTCTGTCACACTAGGCAACGAGTATCCAATGAATTAGTACAACAGCAACAACCGTTACAACGATCGCCAAAATAAAATTACGAATTCGCGCAAGCCATGCATATAGTCCATATGACAAGCCGAGAAGCATTGCAGCTGCTACAATTACCACATACCACTTAGCGCCACCCGCTTGATCTTGTATGCCCCATAACGAAATAAGCGCTGCAAGCACTACAAGCAGCGGGCGATACACACGCGCCTGTGCCAAGACGATCACTCCGCCGAAGATACTCAATACAAGCGCTGCAATTGCCGCGTAATTTGAGGCCTGGTTGCAATCGCCTGTCGACTGTGGACGGCACAGCACTGCAGTAAATACAAACTTATTTAATAGTAAATATACGGTTGCTGCAACGGCGCCGACGAGCGCCCCGCGCAGCACTACTTGTAGCAGTTCTCGCGCTCCCATTGTTACTAATGGCGATTCATTAGGCACTTCTTCGTGTACGACAGGCTCGCTCATACCCTTACTCCCCGGAATTATCAGTAGTCTTTAAGTAATTTTACTATGATTTTGCGCGTTTGCCTACTAATCTATGTAATCGTACTTTAACGTAAGCACGATACCACAGGGTACTGACCGCCGTAATTACTAATGACCCGGCAATATCGAGTGGCGTGTGTACGAGTGCGAGTACGCGACCAATACACATTACGACGGTAAGGGCTGCCATGATTACCGTGAGCATTCGATTGCGTGTACAGTACCAGACGGCCATTGTTAAGAAGAAACCAAGTAGTGCATGATCGGATGGAAAGCCAGGGTTGTTTAAATATGCAGCGCCTGGGTGCACGCCAACCTCTTCAAACGGTCGCAGTTGCTCGGGCTGCCATGCAGCACCGATAAACTTCGCCAAAATATACGATGTGATTCCAGCCATAAAGACACGCGTGTAGCGATCGTATCGTTTTGGGCCCGACACTCTCCAGAACAGCGAGTAAAGAGCTACCAGTAGCAAAGGGATCATTACCCAGTCAGCAAGAATTTTCACGAGTGTTTGTTCCACCCTTTTAGTATATCGCGTTTACCCCGAACAAGGTATAGATTGCTTTCAAATAGTAACATAGCCCCGTTTTACGGAGCTATGTTACCTATCGGCAAAACGCTAAATTGCTGCTACCATCCGTGGTGCGCGCATCAGGATGTAGCTATCGATACGCGACCGTGTCCAACCTCGCTGCAATAGCTCATTGCGCAGGCGACCCATCAGAGCAAGACGAAAATCTCGCTTGCTGTACAGGCCGCATGCTTGGATGACGCCTTCGAATGTCATCGTTTTACTCATTTGTTTGAATTCGTGTGGTGAAATACCGAGAATCTCGGCTCGTAGTTCGCCTTTACGGTCATGTCGACTCAACAGTTTGTCGAACAACGACTCGCGACGTTTTTTAGGAATGGCGATTTGGCTAAGGCCCGGTATCGCGGCGGCTACTGCCGTCACGACAAGTAGTGATGCGACCGTTTTGGTCGATAGCTTCATTATTACCTCCTTCTGTTAATCCGTAAGCTTTTTGCTTACAAAACTATATTACATCGTGAAAATGCGTGAAAAGAAAGTACTTTTTGCAACGGAAATTAAGGAAAAATAAGGATTGCACGAATCTTGATTATCCAGAGAAGCAAAAAAGAGGTCGTAATGACACTGGCCCCGAATATGGCCGACATGCTCAAGAACGCACGCGGCACTAGGGGACGGCTCCCGGGCACGAAGATCGGCAACGGCTCGTAGCCCAAGTCTCCCCGCCTCCCACCAACGCTCCCGGCAGTTGAGGCGGAACCCGTCTCGGTGGCCCTCACGCGCTGCCGAGGCGGGGCTTTTCTTGTCAGACCAAACTAAAAGGGTTAACAAATAGTTAAACTAACCCCGTATACGATGACGCTTATGCTTGCAATTCATAGATGATCAATTCATAATATACCTCCAGTGAGAACAGATACGGAATCCATCCGTAGCCTGTAACGCAAATCACCTCGATCAATGTCGGGATGCTGAGACGCGTGAATCTCATCAGGCTCTACCTCCGCGATCGATCGCAGAAATGAGGGTGGTCCCAGTGGGACGCTACGACCGAGCCATCACCTGTCCGACCAACTTCCAAGTCGGATGCCGATGCAAAATGTGCAATCCGCGCGCGCAAGGTGGCAGCCGCCGCCGCAACCAGGTCACGTCGGCCGGATACGATTCCGGATCCTACGGCCACATCTTCGACGGCAAGCCCGCCAAGGTCAAGAAGAGCGGTGGAACGATCCACGTCTTCTATGGCGGCGAGGGCATCGCCGACGGACCCGGGCACGGACACGTGAAGGCGACCGGCGGCACGAGCGGCGAGAACATCGTTCTCTGGAGGCTTCCCGCTTCCGAGGGTGGTCGTACGATCGTCAGCAACAGCATGGACGAGAAGTACGGCAACGACCTGAGCGACTACCTTTCGTAGTCCGCAGGGTAGAAAGGCCTGGACGCATTGAAGATGTGTCCAGGCCTACTCCCACCCAACCTATATGAAGCTAGAATTATGAATGTTCCAACAACCATCCCATTAATCGCTCTCAGGGCCTGGCCATCGCTGGTAGGAGCCAAGTTCATCGAGCGAGTCACGACACCGGTGCCAGCCGACCCTGACACCATCTTTGATATCTACGAGACAAAGACCGGCCAACTGCTCACCTTCGTTAGAACTGACTACGCTGACCCACGAGATGAAATCGCTGAGTTTCATACGGTTTCTCGTCGCTACCGGGCCGGCGATCTCCTAAAGCCACACAATGAAACGATGACCATCACCGTGCAGGAGCACGATGAGACGGAGGGCGACTTCTTCATCACCGACGAAAGTGCTGCTTACTTCAAGGTGTACTACTACGTAGCGAAGACAGTTCAATAAAGGAGGGGGCACTCAATCAGTATAAACTTACTGTAAGTTACTGATGCACTCGTGCGACGCTATGTAATGACATTGAGAAATCAAAAGCCCAATCAACTACCGAGCGATACTTCAACGATCGGAGAGGAGTTCTTCGAGGTCTTCTGTGCGACCTTCGAATGATTCGCCGCTCTCCATATCTTTGATAGAGAGCACACCAGTTGCAAGTTCGTTTTCGCCGATAACTACTACGTAGCGGCAGCCCATTCGGTCGGCATAACGAAACTTCTTTTTCATCGCGCCTGGCTCGGTGTGCACAATTGTTGCCGTGTCGAGCGCACGCAGATGTGAAGCAACCTCCAAGGCCTTGGGTGTCGCGTTGTCATCGAGCGGTATGATAACTGCCTGAGCAAGACTTTGCCGAGTTGGCTTGATTACGCCAGCTTCGAGGAGTTTGTAAAATAGCCGCGACAAGCCAATTGAAATTCCGACACCGGGGAGTTGCGTATTCGTATAGTTGCTTGCAAGGTCATCGTAGCGACCGCCAGAACAGACACTGCCGACGCCTGGCAGATCATTCAATACCGTTTCATATACCGTGCCTGTGTAGTAATCAAGTCCACGCGCAATGCGTAGATCAATCTTGAAGCGCTTTTCGGGTACTTGCATCATACGAAGTACTTCGACCAGTTGGCGGAGTTTCGCGACACCATCCTTAAACGAATCATTCTGGATACCGAGACTTTCTAGACTTTCCAGTACATCATCGTTGGTGCCAGTAATTTCAGTAAAGGCAATCACACTACCGACTTGTTCTCTGGCCAAGCCAATCTTTTCGAGATCGGCAATTACATCATCGCGGGAGATTTTCTCCATTTTATCAATTACCCGCAGTACATCTGCCGAAACATCGCTGAGGCCAATTCCTTCAAAAAAACCATTAAGCACGAGGCGATTATTGATACGAATTGTAAATTCGCCAAAGTTGAATTGCTCGAAGATTTCATTAATAACAGCCGGGAATTCCGCGTCTATAAGCGGGCTTTCCGAGCCAATCACATCGATGTCGCATTGGTAGAATTCACGGAAGCGGCCGGCCTGAGCGCGTTCAGCACGGTGCACTTTGCCGATGTGGTAACGACGGAATGGAAATACGAGCTGGCCTTCATGCTCGGCAACGTAGCGCGCAAGTGGCACCGTTAGATCAAATCGCAGGCTCAGGTCATTTTTACCACGCTCAAATCGATAAATTTGCTGCTCTGTTTCACCACCGCCTTTGGCCAGGAGTATTTCAGATAGTTCAACGTCTGGCGTGTCGATTGGCGCGTAGCCGTATTTTTCGTAGGTCCGACGAATAATATCGAGCAAGCGATTAAACTCGATTTGTTCGTTTGGCAAATACTCGTTAAAACCACTTGGTCGACGTGGGGTGGTGAGAGTCTTTTTCATTATTCAATGCTCCTTTAGATAACACTAATAGTGGTTAACTAAGGAACGAAAGGAGAATAAAAAAGACTCTTCCGCGGTCCCATCCTTATTCCCTACTTCATTACTGAGGCAAGGCACTTTGGCACCGACTCATGCAGCTGAGCTGCAATTTCGGTTTACATATTTTACGGTTTGCTTCCGTGACGTATTTTGCGCCCAGCTCGCCTATTCGTGGCATAGGCTCAAACGCTTTATGCATTTAGTTATATCGCACCATAAGAACATTGTCAATTCACCTGATTTATTCTGCTATAATTTCTCTATGAAATACGCAATCCTTCTGCGCGGCGTGAATGTAGGTGGCAACCACCGAGTGTCCAATCCTGAATTTCGCCGAGTCCTTGAATCACTTGGCTTTACTGACGTTGTTACCTACATAAATTCTGGTAATGCCGTGGGTGCACATGCCGGCGTACCGACGCGGTATGAAATTCAGAAAGCGCTTGAAGATCATTTCAAATTCACGATTCCTACGCTCGTTATCCCTGGGCCGCAAATCGAGGCTATTGCTGCAGCTATTCCGCCAGGATGGACTAACGATGCGCCGAAACCTGATAAATCAGGCAAAAAATCAGATGTGCTCTATTTGTTTGAAGAACTTGACACCCCTGACGCGCCCGTACAACTAAACTATAACCCAGCCAACGAACAGATGGTGTACGTCAAGGGCGCTGTTATTGCTACAGTTACTCGCAAAAATCAAAGTCGCTACAGTCTATTGAAAGTAATCGGTACAGGACTGTACGGTTATATGACTGTCCGGAACGTCAACACCGCTCGCAAACTCGCCGAGCTTGTTAGCGAGCATTAGCAGTGTATACTGGAACTATAGAAGGAGGGCCTATGAGTCAAAAAATCACCCCGAGTTTATGGTTCGATATGAATGCCAAAGAGGCAATGAATTATTACATAGAGGTATTTCCAAACTCACGTATTAATCATATTGAGACATACCCAGATGAATCACTCGATGAGCATTTCAAGGGTATGAGCGGCAAAGTTATTAATGGCAATTTTACCCTTAATGGCCAGGATTTCATCTGTCTCGATGGTGGTCCTGTATTTACCTTTAATGAAGCAGTTTCGTTCACGATTGCCTGTAAAGACCAGGAAGAAATTGACTATTATTGGAGCAAACTGTCACATGTTCCCGAGGCTGAACAGTGCGGGTGGTGTAAAGATAAGTTTGGCGTTAGCTGGCAGGTAATACCGGAGAACCTCGGTGACTTACTTGCTAAAGGCCCTGACGCCATAAAGACAATGATGCGTCAGAAAAAGATCGTTATCGCTGAGTATTAGTGTAATACTATGCCAGAGAAGTCACCCGCATATATGGGTGACTTTTATTTGCCAATATCTTTATAGACTACCGCCGCAATTATATGTGCGGACTCAGCCGGCGACTGCGAGCTCGTATCAATACGCAGTATGTTGTCGAACTTTACGGATTCAAACATATTGTGGCCATCAAGTATTTCTCGTAGATGGGTCGGATTTGTCACTTTATGGAGTTTCAGCTCGACTCTGTCCTTATTCGCAACGCGGTCGAGCAGAACATTAGTTGGAGCATGTAATTCCACAAATTGCACTTGGCCGCCGCGGGATATAAAGGTATCAACAATCTCTTGCATAAACATGTCATCTCGTGCCCCTGAGTAGGCAATCGTGAAGATTGTATCAAACCCAGCTTCTGCAGCCACATTTAAGCAATCGAGACGTAACTTATGCAGCAATTGAGTATATCGCTCATCTGGATATGGTTGATGCGCCTCTGGAAATATCGCTTTTGCCGCAGGCACAGTGAGATGATTAAAGAAGAATCTGAAGCCAGTGAGCGCTGCAAGGTCTCGCCCAATAGTCGTCTTGCCTGCCGCTGGTGGACCATACAATACGACGAGATTACTCATGCAACATCCCATTAAACTTACGGACAAATCGCTTCATGTGTGGATCGAGCAGCTCATCCTTCATGGTCAGTACTTCATCAAATTTAAGCCATCTAAGCCCGCGCATCTCGCGAGTATCATAGTTAAGTCCTGCCGTGCTATCACCGGCAATTACGTACCAAAAGCTTACATCAGTATGTGTCCCTGGACCCCTTGTTTCGGCAACCGTGATGAACGCTGGCGCCTTACCGATAACGCTAAAGTCAACTACAAGCTCCAGCTCCTCCATAGCTTCACGACGCACCGTTTCACGTGGGTGTTCATCAATTTCGACATGTCCGCCGCTCGGTAGCCACATATGTGCCGCGATATGATCAATCAACAGTAGTTTCTGAGCATCCGGATCATATACAACAAAGTAAGAGACGAGATGCTTTGGAGGGTTATCTGGCTTTGCTATTCTAAAAATATTATTTGAACCCTGAAGCCAGCTTATAGTATCGTTGATATGTAGCTGCTCTATGTGGTCGTGTGGAACTATGTTCTGCAGTTCACTTATTATCGCATCTCTCATACTCCCCAATACTACCATAAGCAGCTTCATGCCGATATTGTAATAATCACGTGAACAAAAAAAGCGGCGCATATATGCACGACTGCTAGCGGAGCGAACATCGCAACAATCATAATCTTGTTCGGAGCACCCTAATATTTTTTGTTCAGCATACAATGTGCGTCGATAGTTTCGGTGCATAGGAACCAAAAAGTTGCCTTTTGGGCAACTTTTTCTATACAAAGATGTACATCAACACCTTAGACCACTCAGGTCACCTTTGGTGTACATCTTGGCTAAGCATGCTGATCTGGATTGCACTCGCAGTCTATAGGCACCTAACCCAGGTAAGAAAAATCCATGAATCCAAAATTGGTTGGCTAAAAAATAAGCAGCCCCGCCGCGAACTCAATCGTTCGACGGCGAGGCTTTTGCTCCTGGCAGGACGCTGCGCGGCTATGTGTGACCGCAGTCGGCCTTTGGCTTGTGGCATCCGTAGCACCAGTCCGGCTCGGGCGGCTGAGTGTTGCGACCGGCGCTGTCCCCAGCTCTCGCCTTATATCCAGCACGGATGGCGTCCTTCGGTGGACGTCGTCCAGCGCGTTTGTTCTTTTTTGCCACGGAAGTAGTCCTCTCGCCGTGTCGCCAATAGAGACAGGTTATTTTCGCATATCTAAACTGCGCTGTCAATAACTGTCTCTGGTGACTATACTCATACAACAAGTAACCCTCGATAAACCTTACGTGTTTACTTGCTCTGCAGGGAGAGTTGTCAGCTCATCATATTGTTTTTATGTAGATTACATGATATAATATCATTCGTCTTTGCCGAGTATGAACATGAATATATTATCGCCCGACGAACCCAGAAAGATTAGTGAAGATGACCGAATTTCGCGAAGTACCTCTTGCCGTAGCACCTACAGAATTTCATAAGCTAAAGGAGGGCATCTATACACTACGTGCACCGTTTTTTGCGAGCGCTGCAGAGGGTGATGCGCTTCAGGTTGGACTACAGCCTGACGGATATGAATCAGACCAGAAGCATGAATTAACCGTTACGGTTATAGGCGGAATGGGGCAGCGTGCAATTGAGCTGTCACGCCTTGATGGACTGCCCTTTACAATAGAGAATTCGGATGACGGTGATCGCGTGCCCGTGCTGAGCCGTGCTGTCAGTAGTCTTATTGTTGCCGAATCACTTGGGTTATGGCTTGAAGTTAAAGCCGATGGTGACGACCCCCTTGATGTTGACGCTGCAGGTATAAACTATCTCACAAAAATCTTGACCACTTACACTCTCTCTAAGCAAACATCGACTCCTGCTCACGATACATCAGCCCAAGCCTAATTAGATCTGGGCTTTCACTGTATCACGCACACGTATAGTCCAGCAGAGAATACCGAAGTTAATAAACAGCTTTATATATTCTGTTGGTAGCCCTTGGTTTAGCTGCCATAGTTTGTCACAGCCCAAACTCAGGGTAAGTACCGTTACAGCACACCATAACGCCCACAATGCTCGCCTATACTGTTCACTATTGTTCCGTGCGCGTCGCGCAGTAGCCCATAGCAACCCGAGGGTTGCTATAAGTTGGAAGCAAATTGATCCCCAGTGAAATCCGTATGGCGCATTGAATGGGTCTGTGAACATAAGGCCAGCGCCAAATGCTACAAGCATCCATTGTTCGGGCATGAAATTTATTAAGAACTTTAGAGATGCTATCTTTTGCAGTGTTTTTGTAAGTTGTTCGTAAAAAAATGGCAACACAGCAAGTAGAATAAAGCCGCCGAAGAACAACATATTTTGAAATAGCTGCGTATTTAGATTATGTAGGTTTGTTTCGCCCTGTACATTATGCTCGCTAAAATATGCCGTTGTCTGCCACTGGAATACCCGCTGGCCCCAGCTAATTTCCTCCATTCCCATGACAAAGAGCACTAAAGATAATGTCGCTATTAAGGCTACGGCTAGCCATTGTTTTTGACGCACGAAGCGTGGTAATAGCGACATGAATACACCACAAGCTACAAGCTCAAACATCATGCGTACTAGTGCCCCAGGCCGTGTAAAGATATCGTCGTCACTCATGCGCACAAACCCGCTAAGGTGCGGAAACAATGTATTAATCATCGCGAATAACAGTGCTAACATCGGTAGCAATGTTATTAGGGTGGCAGTCCAGTTTGGTAGTGTTTTATCTGGACCTCCAGCTCCAGCTTTGCTGTCACTGCGCATTAGTAAGAATGCACTCGCTAGAAAAATTATATACACAGCGATACGCACACTATTATAGATGCCAGATGTATCTTGTGCCCGAGTTTCGCTCACGAAAAAGGTTGCTATTGTGGCAGCACCGAAGATGCCGGTAAATACCTTGACTATTGAACTGTTCTTACCCATTTAGCGTTTCCTCATCGTATTAGTTGTAGCCAATCAAGCTTAAGCAATGGTTAGCAGGTCGCTAATTCTTTCATTACGTATGTAGGATTATACGCCATCAGCTTTTCAAAGTTATAGTGTAATCGATGCTCAGATCCATAGAATAATGCATTTGCCATTCCGGCATTCTGCCCCGCTTCGATGTCTTTGTCGCGATCAAGAAGAACATAGTCGTAGTGCTTCATACCGTTATTATATCATTTAGCAAAGCGTCAATTCGAGCGCTGCGTTGACACTATCGAAACCGCTCACGTTCAGTTGCTAAATCACAGAGGATGTGAACGCACGCCATCAAGGATTCGCCATCATCACGTGCAAGCGGGTCTGTTGAGCAGCATTAAAATAGTGCCAGAGCCATAGCGTTAACGCGAATATCTTTAAGTGCAAGAATTCCTTAACAAAAAAGTTTATTCGCGTACTGAACGAGTAATGCTCGATGTCAATAAAAACAACTTAGTGCACCACAAAAACGTGAGCATCGACTACGATGTACGTTTTCTTATGACTGTAAATTAGTTAACTTTTATTTAACCTCTTTGTTGTTGTACTAGTGTTACTATTAGGATAAGAGTAAATTATGAAAATACTTCTTATCGAGGACAACGCGCGACTAATAGAGCGCGTGAAGCATCATTTGCATAATTATTTTACCGTTGACGCTACCACAACTGGGGCGGCTGGTCTTGTTCAGGCTGAGAAGATTCACTATAAAGCCATCATCCTTGATCTTAATCTGCCGGACATGGACGGGAAAGAAATCTGTGAACTGCTACGCAGCGAAGGTAACAATACACCTATTATTGTCGTATCCGGCATCCAGGATGCGGACAGTCGCGTGGCACTACTGAACGCTGGTGCTGATGACTTCCTTGTTAAGCCATTCAATCCAGCTGAGCTTATCGCCCGCATTCACTCTCTTATTCGTCGCCATCATGTTGAATACGATCAACATATCTTAACAATTAAAGATCTGAAGATCGATATCAACCGGCGAGAAGTGCAGCGTGGCGGCATACCCGTTCCTCTACGTCGAAAGGAATTTGATATCTTAGAATATCTTATTACCAATCGTGGGCATGCCGTAACGCGCACGATGATTCTTAGCCATGTGTGGGACTCTAGCGACGCTACCTGGCAGAAGACTATCGATGTGCATATCAAGCATTTACGTGACAAAATCGATCGGCCATATGATACTGCACTTATAAAAACAGCTTACGGGGTGGGATATATGATTGATGATGCAGTAGACGTTATGTAAAAAGGAGGGTACGATGGAAGCAGTCTTGTTCAACGTTGTCACAGATACGACACAGCGTGACGAATCAAGTGTCACTAGCCAACTGAATAAAGAGTTCAGTGTTGGCGCGTTCTGGCTTAACTAAGATACAATAGCAACCTAATGGCCTTGTGCTCTAGAGAACCGTGAAACGTCCAAATCTCACCCCCTTATCAGCGTCATTTATGCGGACTCGTTCAGATGGTTCAGTACAACGCTACTCGTCAATTGAGTACAAGGCTATTTTCGAGACAGTTCTAATCGGCACACTTATCCTCGTTGCAATTCTTATTGTTCCCCTTTTTATTAGCTATGGCGTCTACGGCAATACATACGTGCTTGGCCGTATCTTTATTTGCGCTGGTGCGCTTGTTTATCTCGCCGCAACCCATAGAGCATGGAAGAAGCAACGACACCTTATCGCCTCGTGTGCACTTGTGCTATTTTATTATCTCATCGCGTTGCTCATTATGGTTGGTTGGGGCATTGATATTACTTTTGCTCAACTTATGCTTGCTATTACTATTGTGCTCGCGGGCGTTTTCTTAGGTACGCGTGGCGTCTTTGTTACTACGGGGTTAGCAATCCTTGGAATGATCGTTGTACAGACTGCGGTTGTAATGGGCAGAGCACCCTGGTTTAGTTATGGAAGTAATACCAGCTTTGGCGACATTATCGGCTTTGGTGCGCCCTTAGCAACATTAGGGCTTATTACTGGACTTTTTGATAAACGTACACAGGAGCTACACACCGAGGAGCTACATATTAATGAGAAGCTTGTTAGGGAGAAGAGCAGTCTTGAACAGCGGGTACACAGCAGTTCAATCGAGATTGAGCATCTCCAACTTGAACAAGCCGAACAACTTTACCGATTTGCTGAAATTGGTCAACTGAGCACCTTATTGCTTCATGATTTGTCTAACCACCTTACCGTTCTTAATATCGATCTGGCTGACCTCAAGCGTGAAAAAGGTGGTACTGCAGCTCACCTTGAGGAGAGCATTCATCAGATAGAGAAATCAGTTAAGCAGGCCTCACGGCATCTACAAGGCAAAGAAGAGATGCAGGATTTTGACGTGCTAGCATGCATTGAATCGAGCACAAAGCTCCCGCGCTACCAAGAACTTAAAGACTCAATCACTGTTACCGCCCCCGCCGAACATGTGAAGCTTTATGGAGACCCGCTCCGACTAAATCACATTCTTTATATTCTGATTCGAAATGCCCTTGAGGCGTACCCGCGTTCCACACCGAGCGACAAACGCACTGTCTCGATACAACTTGAAGCAACTGCAAAGATGATTATTATTAAAGTTGCCGACCATGGCCGTGGCATACCAAAAGATATTCGCGAACAACTATTCAGCCCACTTATCAGTACGAAAAAAGGTGGTCTTGGGATCGGCTTATTTATCGCCAAAGAAATCACCGAATCGTACTTTGGTGGGACCCTCCGGCTCAATGACGACATCAAACATACGGAATTTATCCTCACCATCCCTAAGCGATCTGCGAAATCATGACCGTGAAGAATCTTGGACTGAATGACATCCAAGGGCTTGATTTTACTACGTTATGCTCGCGAATTGCCGACGCATATAGCAGTGATGTATCAGCTGTAGATGGTGACGTTTTTGCACATCTTGCCAAGCGACTCATTGCCGCCGAGATTCAACCAGGTGGACCATATAACGACGAGAATGGCCAGTCAACGATTCGGCTTAATGCTGCTATTGGACGACTTTTCTTACTAATGGATCACCCGTTACCGAATGTTGATACATATCTTACTGAAGCCGATGCCCCCTCTACGAGAGCCGATCGCGAAGCCCTTAAGCGCTACAAGATGACTCGTCGAGAGGCATTACAAAAGGAGAAGAGTAGCCCGAAGCAGCATGCATCATATCGTCATGCAACCAGGACGCTTGCTGCACTTGATGAGCCCGTTAAAACCCAAGGGCTTCAGTTCTTGGCGCGCATCGAAACGGCCGATACTACACGTGAGATTGCTGCAATCTCACAATTCACCATGCACGCACTTAAGAGTGATGGCATTTCATCCGCCAAGTTGAATACACTTGGCGAAGCGAACGTGCATAGTTGGATTGCCTACACGATTTATGACCATATTATTGATAAAGAAGCCGGCACGGTGCTACTGCCTACTGCCAATATTTGCATGCGGCTGGCACTCGCGGGTTATAGACGTGCACTCCCTCTACAACATCCATTACAGCGACTCATCACGGAGTATTTTGACAAAGTAGACGCAATTAGTGCGTGGGAAATTACATCGTGCCGCTTCACCGTTACGGACGGGCTCATTGAGATACGCACGTTACCGGATTACCAACAATATGATGTGCTCGCTTGGCGTTCATGCATACATATTTTAGGACCACTCATTGTCGCATCTTTTACGGCATCTTTGCTAAGTCAAGATGCCGAACACCTTACTACTGGGCTACGCCATTATCTTATCGCCCGTCAGCTTGGTGATGATATTCACGACTGGCGCGAAGATCTGGTGGCTGGACGCATCAGCGCTGTTGTCGCGTTTTTGCTCGTTCGACAAAAGGTACAAGAACACTCAATACATAGCCTTGACACACTTGTTCCTGCCATTCAGGAAGATTTCTTAGATGTGGGCGCCGTTGAGGTAAGCAAACTGATTTTGAAACATACAAATCACGCCCTATCGGAGCTCGCTCTCGCAGGCTGCGATCCATCATCAGAGCTTGTTGGTCTCGTTGATAGACTTGAGCGAATGGCAAATGGGTCGATTCGTCATCAGCAACGTTTTGTTAGTTTTCAAGGTGAATATGGCGCGACGCAAACGAATCATTTGCACAAATTGTAGAAAAAGAATACGGAGCGGGTGCCGCGCAACATTTACCTAAATTATTATGGTACCGATACTGTATACTTTTAGGTATACATTAAGCTATGCATGTTATTCTGATAAAATGCATCTACCGTCAATGAAAACATCCTATAAAATATTACTCGGCGTCTACCTTGCTATGCTTCTCTGGCTGGTGCTATTTAAATTTTCGTACGATATTATTTCGGTATTGATATACCACCAAGTCCGAAGCCTCAATCTTATTCCTTTTGCCGGCTATTCACATCTTATCTCACGTGAAATGATCGAGAACTTTGCTGTGTTCGTTCCGTTTGGATTACTCCTCGGAATGAATGTTAAGCGCACCAGCTTTTGGCGTAAGCTTGGCATTATCAGCGCCCTTAGCCTTTTTGTTGAGCTGGTTCAATATATCCTTGCCATTGGCATTACTGATATTACCGATCTTATCACCAATACCTTGGGCGGGTTTGTTGGGCTTATAGTGTATCATTTCGGCAGCAAATATATCGACAACCGAACCCTCGACCGCTGCATTGGTGCCATCATCGCGATCATACTCATTGCCATACTTTTTCTTCGTGTATTTGTCGTCAAGGTTCAATACTGAACATGCCCCGAAGGCAACTACGACAATACCAACAAATGATGAGGCGGGGAGACAAAATCAATTTAAGCTATTAATTAAGAGCTGTCGTACGTATATCAAATCAATTATGCGCCCTCACCTGAGAGGTAGCAAGTGTTTGTTATTTTTTTGCAGTTGCATGAGTACTTCCGCGAGATATGGCTCCGCGATTCCAGTTTCGAGCTGAGATTCATGCACCCAGGCGTATTCTTCGTGCTCGTCGCTTAGCGCAATGTCATCTACGTTTTCTTCGAGTGTGTATGTCAGGCGGACAACATGCAACCCCTTGGTGGATACGAAAATATCTTGTGCCGCGATCAGTACTGGTATAGATTGGATATCATGCCCGATCTCTTCTTGTACCTCTCGCTTGAGTGCTTCTGGCAAATACTCATCAGGTTCGATCCTGCCACCGGGAATATCCCAGGAAGGTTCCGAGATATCGGTTGCAAGTATTGTACTGCGACGAATAAATAAATATTCGCCGCGGCTATTTCTAATGAGTACCTTTACGCCGACCTGAAGATTCATACTGAATTACTCCGTGATCTCAACGCCGCGCCAAAATGCGACGTAGTCAGTGAAATCTTTTTTCACGATTTCTTTTGACCGCGGCGTTGGCTCATGGTAATACCAGTTACCTTCAATATGAATAAAATCGTCTTTATCTGCCTCTGCGATCACCACATCGTTCCATACTGCTTTCATATACCCTCCGTCTCTCCTTTTATTATACGCCCACGTCAGCGGATGTGATCATAGAGGGTTCGATAAAATACCTTGGACAAAGATGACATACAGATATTTCTTTATATAGCCGCGCCGTGTACAATAACAATATAAAGCTTATGGTTATGGACACGACATTCAAAACTGTACTCGCCGTTATTCTTATAACTCTTTTAGGATACACTACGTCTTTTCTCGTTCCAATTCCTGCAAGCTGGAGCGGCTCGGCTCTCGGATTTTACTGGACGCTCGCAGACTCCGTTCTCTTCACGCTCTTACACGCAGGTGCAGCCGTACTCTTTTTATCTGCGATAGGTACATATAAAGCTGCTCTACGTACAGCGTATATAAAGATTGCTTTTGGTATTGTATTAGTCGGCGGTGGATTGGCGCAAGTTGTCTTCTTAAATATTTTCGGCTTGATTAAAACGCCCTGGGTACAGTACGGGGGCGTGATGCTTCCGTTTGTCATTGCGGGGCTCTCTATATACCTCGGAACACGATCGATGGCGGCAACTATTGGGGTACGATCGGTCCTTCGAAGCATATGGTTTATGGCGCCCTTACTGGTAGTATACGTCACTATTGTTATCCTATTGCCCCATGCATCTTCACCACTTCCTGAGCCCGTTTTTGATATTTCTAATGCTATTAGCACGTGGGACGTCGTTCTATATGGTGCAAGTCTAGGGTTAGTGCTTAAAATAAGGACTTATAGTGGTAAGCACTACGCAAAGGCTATATCGTGGCTTGCCATTGGGCTTACTGGAAGTGTTGTTATTACAATGTATGTTCTCATAGCAACGCTCATCTCGGGTGTGACGCCGGCTGGTGTGCTCATCAACTCGATAGTTACGATTGGCGGGCTTCTCTACCTAAAGGCGGGCTACAGTTTTGCCCGTACGAAGGAGCTATAATATGGTCGTTTTTAAGAACCTTATGTCCCGGCAACAGTCTGAAATTATGACAAACGCATTAGATCTTGCAAAAACAGCCGCAGGTTTCGCCTCTAATCAAACTGTCATTGAACCGCTCATTGCGGAAACAAAGCAAATTTCAAACCAATCTTATTTTGGGTCACAACTGAGTAAAACCGACGAAGAAGAGCTTTTTAATATTTACCTGCAGATTGAAAAATATCTTATGACTGCCGATCCAATACGCACATTCAACAAAGAGGAGTTACGCAGTAAAGCGAGTGTTGGGTTACGTACAAGACTTGAAAATTACGAGCATAACTTAGCACCATTACCACCGCAGTTGATAACTTGACATTCTCTTGGTGACTATACTCAGAGTCTGTGCTGCATATATTAACGGTCTAGCCACTTGCTATGCAGACTACAGCAGTGATCGCTATTATAACCCGCGCCGGTTTGTGTTATTTAAGACTGCGGCTTAGCGGACCTTCAAGATTATCGACTGTTTTAGCAATCTCGTGATGACGCCTCGGCAAAAAGTAAAGCTCGCGCACAGCATATAACAACACACCAAACCCCACCAAAAGCCCTCCAAACATAAGCGTGGATGGCGCAATGAACAGAATCTGCACAGCCGCACCACCTAATCCTAAAAGCGGGAGCATCCATTGTAGCCTTCTTTGCCCAGATTTGAGTAGCAGTACAAATGCGGCGGCATTAACAATGACAAGCGCGACAAGCACAACGGTATTCGCGAGCGCTACGATTGATGCATCAGTGCTACATACAATCAAGGCACTATACATAATAGCCCCTGCGACAACACTTATATACGGGTGTCCGCCATACAGTCGCCCGAGAATTGTTGGCACCTGTTTGCGGTGCGCTAAGCGAAGCATAATCTCTGATGAACCAAGGATATTTGCATTCGCCGATGACAATGTCGCGACCAGTGCGCCGGCAATTACCAACCCACTCCCTGCTGGCCCCAGTAGATGAGTTGCGGCCGTGCCCACACTCGCCTCCGAGTAACCCTTAATGTGCGCTGCAAGGAGTGCTACCACCACGCCGGCATATATCACTGCGACAATCGCCATGCTCAACACTATCGCTCTCGGGACTGTCTTTTGCGGTCTGACGATATCACCAGATATGCTCGTGATGACACTAAATCCTAGATACGCGACAAATAAATACGAGCTCGTTTGGATAATTTGCCATGTTCCATTTGGCGCAAATGGCAATATGTCATGCGGCTTAAATGCTACAATCCCTGCCGCAGCGAGAATTAATAAGATCATTAATTTTATCCCGACAAGCAGTGTTTCGATTCTCCCGATTTGTGAGGCTGGGCCGAGATTTACCAGTGTAAGAAATGCAGCGCCAATAAGCCCCCAGCTTATAGCCGATAGGCCTGGGTAGATAAAACTATGCATGTAGATGCCAAACGCTTTCAGAACGAACGCTGCCCCCACTATACCGCCAAGGTAAAAACACCATGAGGTAATGAACCCCCACATCGGCGAGCCGAGTACTTTGCCAACGTAAGCATATGCTGACTCACCTCTACCCGCCTTTGCTGCAACCACTGCAAACGAAAGTGCAGAGAATGATACGATAAGGCCAGCAATTAAGAATGAGACAATAGCGGACGGCCCTGTTTGCTTCAAGGCAACACCGGTGAGAACAAATACCCCACCACCAACCATTGCCCCTACGGCAAATGCAGTTGACGCGATAAGTCCTATTTTTTGGTGATGGAGAAAGCTAAACATGTGCTGTCTATTCATGCCTCAGGCTAGCGGTCATCCTGTGAGAGCTTCCTGAGTTCGGTCCGAGGCTTTACAAAAAAATCAGATATATCTGTGTACTCTATTATTTTATCTGTTACAAAACGTAATGAACTCGAGGTTTTTGCGCCAGTTTTGTAAAAGCAAATTATCGATACGTTCGCCGCCTTGGCCTGCGCTAGTTCGATACCCTGCCCAGTCGATGGAAATGAGGCCTCGGCGACAAGCACGTCCATGCGTTTGAGCTCTGTCACTGCATCGGTATCGAGGTTTTCGGGCTCATGTGGCAAAAAGAAGTAATGGGTCTTAGCAAGCTCAGATTCTTTGATTGGCGCGTAAAGTTCCGTTTTGTAGTCGTAAGCGCCACCACAATGTGAGATATAGATATTCATAGTTTTATTATACCTCTTTCGCCTATGAGGTGAGCTTGACTGCACTGTTCATTTCGTATTTTTCGTCCTTTGGGACTCGTCAGCATACCAACACAGATATGGAAATACGCTGGTAGACCGAGAGCGGGGTGTGGCACGGGCGAAGCCGCGCCGCACCCCGCTGCGCCACCCTAGCGCAGCGTGCCGACGCGCAGGCCGTCGATGGGCTCGACGGCGAGCAACATGAACGGCATTGGCCAAGAGGAGCCCTTGAAGGACTCGATCATGGCCCGCTGTGACACTGGCGCCAGGAACGTATTGCCCGAGACCTGCACGATGAGATACCCCTCAGGGCCCTCGGTGACACACCGCAGTAGGGCCGAGGCCTGAACTTCGCTCGGTCGTCGCGTCTGGCGCAGTGCGTACATGACGCAGCCCAGAAGCGCCATGACACCCACCCCCGCACCCGCACGCCTGCGCGTGATGGTGACACTGGGGAGCGACTGTCGTAGACCCGTGAGGGTGCAGCGAACCGAACCAAAGTTGAGCTGGCGCATTGCCTGCCCACCTTTCTCTTTCTCGATCTACCAGTAGCCCCTTATTGAGGCACTCGATATAATAAGACTTCAATATGATTTTGTCAATATCCCTTTAGAGGCGAACGGCAGCAGATCAAGACCCCAGTTGACATGGGTTATTTAATCCTTCAAATGCTAGAGATTTTCGTTGCTTATAAAGTGCTTCACGCAACCGTCAACATCGCGAAATTTGTAGAGTGGAACATTCTTTTTAGCGAGCAATTGCAACAATTGTGTTGGCGTTTTGCGGATTTTAAATTTCTCAATGACCTTTTCGATAGAAATGAAACCTTCTGTTGGGACAGTTTCTACCTGTAAGTCTTCATACAGCTCACTCATCACACCAATGTCCGAGGTAGTAAGATCGGAATCTCTCATATGTCCGATTTCCTCTAAGCATTCGTTAAGCCGCTCGGCAGATACGCCAAACCACTCGCATGCCTGGCTGAACGTAAGGCGCTCTGGCGGCAGCTCTGCTTGCATTGGCGCTGGCATAGCGTGCTCGAGCAATGATGGGTTAACGCTTTGTGCTGCAGCTTCCATTTCAGCGATAGTAGCTTGAGGATCTTTTGGCTGCGGAGTCAATACCCGCTTAATGACCTCCGTGTCATACGGCGGATGAACGGCGAGTTTTCCCAAACTAACTGGTACCCGCGTCGTGTCCTTTGCTTCCCATTCAGCAAATTCCCCATTTACCACTGCGCTACTATTAGACTGAGCGCTTTCACCCACACCTCGTACATCAATCACCCCGCGGACTGCATTGTCGCCAACGTGACTGCCGGCATTACCATCAACCTCAATGTATGCGTCGATGCCTTTTAAGCCTTGGCCACAGTAGTCACCGACCGAACCATGTACATGTAGGTACGCGGCTTCGGTAAGCCTGCTTCCTGCAAAATGTCCAGCATCACCCATAACCTCCAGTGAGGCGTATCCAGCCGACTCGAAAGCAGTAAAATCACCTGTTGAGCCGTTGACCATAATACTTGCCATGCCATTCATTCGGTGGCCAGTGAAATCACCTACGTTTCCATATAATATCAACTCACCCGTCTGTAGCTCTGCACCCATGCCATGCAATTTTCCGTCGAGTTCAGGAGGTATGTGTAATTCTACGCGATCATCATCGAGCATGTATTCCGCGAGTAATCTTGTGAACAAAGCGCTTACCCTGTCGAGGCTAAAATCATCCCCCAGCTGCTCTTGCAGTGAGGCAACGTAATTATTGATGTGATGATTCCAAAAATCTTCGATGTGACTGCTTGTCAGTGAGGTGCCAAGCTGTTCATTAATTGTTGCAACGAGCGCTATGGGGTACCGAGAGGCCACCTCCTTTGCGAATGAATGCTGGAATGTGTAGGGTGGGGTGTTATATAGCAGCCGCTCCAGATGTTGAGCGGTTACTTCAAAGGTTTGTGACACGCGCTCGTTCGCCGGTTGTATGTCCCAAGGCTCATCGGGGAATACCTGCCATGAAGCCATGTGTTCAGAGGCTTTATGCGTGAGCTCTGCTTCTTCTGCAGTTTCCACGGATTGACCCCCTTGATGCGCAACACTGTACGTAGTGCGGATATTCTGTGTACCATCGGCCTTATGGGGAAGTACTGCTGGATTTACTATATCGAAGTCTTGTGCTTCCAGACCTACAAAGCCTCTTAAAAGACGGCTTCGGCTTTGGTGCCGTAATTTACCCATTGTTTTCGATTCAATTTGTCGTATTCGCTCACGTGTCACGCCATACACTGCAGCTATTTCATCGAGTTTCTTCATTGTTCCGTCATCCAGCCCAAAACGCATGGAGATGACGCCAGCTTCGCGCTCGGAAAGTGTATCAAGCACTTTACGTATTCTCTCGTCACGGAGATTAAGCAGGGCCTCGATATCAACTGGCTCGCCATTAGGGTCTGGCAGTACATCGGCAAGACTCAATGCGTGAAGATCATCAAAACCATCTGCCTCTTCTGGCGCCACGACCTCTAGAGTGAATTCATCAATCGGTACTGTCTGACGCCCCTCATCCATAGCATCAAGCCGTTCCAGCTCCAGTGCGTCAACGGATGTCGGATCCTTTCTTGCCGCATAAAGCTTTTCTATTTCGCCTGCACTAACATGCCAGCCTGGCGCTTCCTCAGTTTTCGCATGGATACTGAGTGCCTTGTGGATACGATACCCGGCGTGCCCGAGAAATGAAATTGGCGTGCCTTTTTCATCTTGCTTTGGAACGAACGTTTGTGCAGCCTTCACGAGCGCCTCGTTCGCAACCTGCGTGCGTTCCTCAAGGTCGGCATATGGCGAGCGCAGCCGTGTTATGTCGCCGAATGCGCCACGACGTCTTTTTGCTGGATAGTCATCCTTGGGCGCAACGATGTTCATTGAAGCGCGAGCATAATATGCGGCAAATCGTAAATTAGCCTCGATAAGTACTCGCTGCGCTTCTGCTGATGCTGTAAAGAGAGGTTCGTAGCGCTTTTGTTCGATTGCTGCTTTCTTTGGGTTAGTTTTCATCAAGTCAGCGATACCCTTTTGAGCAGTAATGGCAGCACTAATAACCTGCGCATACTCTTGCTCTTTAAACTTATCTAAAAAGATATCTGGTGAACCCGTGTGCTCGGCCTGGAGCTGCCTTGCGCTACGCTGATACCGGTAATATCCACCAGGAATTTCTGAGGTACCATGCTCCTGCCGAGAGGTGTTAGATCGTGACTTGGGAAATTGTTCAGACATGGATACTTATTATACAATAAACTTAACTTTATTACTATAGCTTGACCCCTTGCAACTCGCAGAATACGCTCCAATCAGCTTACGAATTTCATAACTCGCCAGAATGTTCGATATAATAGTATGAGGCTGCCAATTATAAACGGAGTTAATCTTGAATAATTTGCAATCGTTTTTGAAGCACTATAGCTCAAGATTTTATAAGAAAAATGACGTCATTTTGCAGCAAGATGTCGAACCGGATTGCGCTTTTATCGTAAAGAGCGGCACGGTAAAAACCTATAATATCACGGCAAGCGGTGAGGAGAAACCAATTGGGTTTAGCCTTAAGAACGAGATCTTCCCGATCGGATGGGTATTTAGTAAAATCTTTCGATCCCAATATTACTACGAGGCACTGACGGATAGCGAAGTGTATGTAGTACCGAAAGATGATTTGATAACGTATCTTCGTAAAACGCCCGAAGCAATGCTGCAACTTCTCGGCCAATGCGTTGACGATGCGCTGCACAATCAAATGCGTATTAATGCCCTTGAGCAATCGAAGGCTTACGAGAAGGTATTGCATACAATTCACTACTTAGCGCTCTGTTTTGGGCGCGACCTGCGCCAGGATCTCGTAGAGATCCCGTTGCCACTTACGCAGCAAGATGTTGCAAATTTTACAGGACTTACGCGCGAAACGATAAGTGTTGAACTAAAAAAACTCGCTCATCAGAAGATTATTATGTATCGCAATCGTTGTTATGTTGTATTAACAGATAAGCTTGACGATTTATTGGACGACGATTACGAACATCAGTTCGTTCGATAATTGTGAAATAATTCATATTTTTGTCATTTTCCCGTGTGCTACGCTTACCTGCGGTAACGTTGAAAAAGGAGATTGATGAAGAAGTCACCATTACTGTACATAGTCATTATCGCCTGTTGGATTGCACTGACAGCAGCAGCGATTACACCATTTATGAAAGCAGTGCACGGTTCAGAAAGTCACGGTACGCTCGTCCTCGTCCTCGTGAGTCTTAGCACGGCATTTGTCGTGTATTTTTGGTTGAACGGGACAAAAGATCTCGTGTATACCTTTTATTACTTTTTACGCCGCAAGCAGTTTGACTTGCCGCCCGAAGGTGAATGGCGACGCAAGAACGGAAGGGATGCAAGCAAGCGAATTGTCGCCGTATATTGCACCTACAACGATTTTAATGGAGCAAGCCTGGCTGCCTGCATGACACAGGACTACCCAAACACTACCTACGTCATACTCGATGATTCGAGCCAGAAGTCGTACATGGATGAGGTAGACGAGTTTGCACGCCTTCACAATATAGAAGTAGTTCGCCGTGAAAACCATGTTGGGTTTAAAGCTGGTAATTTAAATAACTACCTACAGCGCGGTGGTTTTGATTACTTTGTAATTTTAGATAGTGACGAAGTGATCCCGGGCAACTTTGTAACGAGGTGCCTCGATTACTTCGCCTACTATGAAAATGCTGGTATCGTGCAGGCCAACCATGTGGCAACGCGCAACCGTAATAAATTCATGCGTCTCTTTGCAATCGGTGTTAATTCACACTGGCCAACCTATCAGACGGTCAAACATTACAATGGGTTCTTGTCACTGCTCGGACACGGTGCAATGGTAAGCAAAGAGTGCTACGAGGCGGCGGGAGGATTCCCACACCTGGTTGCCGAAGATCTATGCATGAGCATCGAAGCGCGCAACAAGGGCTTCTACACAGCATTTGCACCCGACATTACCTGCGAAGAAGAGTACCCAATTAGTTACCTAGCGTTTAAGAAGCGCCACTCAAAGTGGACCCAAGGCAATATGGAGTTCATTAAAAAGTACACATGGCGCATTGCTACATCAAAAATGACGTGGTACGAAAAACTGGATATCGTGCTATTCACTTACAGTTTACCGCTTTCTGCATTTTTCGCCCTCTATATCATCATTAACGTGATACTGTTGCCCGTGCTGCATTATCACATCACCTACCCAGTATGGCTATTGATTCCAACCCTGATGTTTTTGTTCGCGCCGATGCTCAATGACATCATATTTTATGGCCGTAAGATCAAACCACACCAACTGGTATGGTATTTGCTGCACACGGTGCTTTTGTATGGATCAATGCTGTTCACGAGCCTGCGTGCGTCGTTTAAATCGATGTTTGGTAAATCCATCTTTGTTGTGACGCCGAAAGAGCACGAGCGCTTACGGCGATGGGATGCGCTAAAAGCGAATAAGGGCGAGCTGCTGTTTGGCATTGCCGTCCTCATTATCGCCTTCGTATTCAATCAAACGATTGCATCGACCGTTATCATCGCAATACCGGGACTATTTAGTATTTACTTATCGCTGATGGCTAATAACGAATAGTTATTCAGTGAGCGCCTGTACGGGGTCCTGCCGGGCCGCACGATATGCAGGGTATGCGCCGGCAATAATACCAAAGATCGTCGTTACCATAATCGTACCACCCACTAGCCACGGTGGTACGATTACTATATTAGTAAGTGTGAATCCTTGGTTTTGCAGAAGCACACCAACATATTCGTTTACGAAGCGGCCCGCAAACATACCGATTGCTACGCCAAGCGCACCACCAATAAAGCCAAGGAGCGCGGATTCGGTCAAGAAAAGTGCAACCATTGTTCGCCTGCGAGCGCCACATGCACGCCATACGCCAATTGTGTAGCGCTGCTCTGATACCGCCATAAGCATTGTGTTTACGACGCCAAGCGCAGCTGCAACAACCGCAATGATTGCTACGGCGCCTAATATCATCCACATTGTTGCAGAAAGCTGCTGCAGGCGTTGCACCTGCGATAGTGTAGAGACCTGCCCATAGCCAAGCGCCTCAATAGCTGATGACACAGACGCCACATTCGCAGTACCGTCCACCATTACTTTTATTGTAGTGTAGCCGTTTTCTGCGATCTGATCCGTTTGCTTCGACATGCCGGCATCGTAATAATGAATTGTCCTGATTGCATGTGCCCAGCCGATTGGCACGAATAGCTCATTTTGATTTGGGCCGGTTGTTGTGACGCCTACGATTTGCACTTTTAGCGTGGTTGCTTGTTGATTGAACGCATCAAGCGTGGTCTTCGTAGCTAGTGCATCGGGGATAGTTGCACCTATACCGCGATAGCCTTTTTGCGTTGTGACATTGATCGTTTTACCAATAAGCTGTGTCGGGTTATCACCAAATCCGAGTGCTTTTGCATAACTTAGCCCAATAATTGCGACATTTGCCTGATCATTTGAGGTAAACGCGACACCAGCCGTAAGCGGTAGTTTGGCATCACTTGGTACACCTTCGGCCTGGGCGACGAATTGCTTGTCGCTGCCATCAAGCGAGAAATTGGCGAGTTCCCATATATGCGCCTGCGGGCTCGCCGAGTTGACATGTGGCAGTTTTGCTAGCGTGGTGACGGTTGTATCGTCAAGTTTTGCGGCGTGACTATTCACTTCTTGTATACCGCCGAATGGACTGAGCGACGAGTTGCTTTGGTTTGGCGTTACGGCGATGCTCGTAAGACCGCTACTGGGGCCGAACTGCTCAGTGATTGCTTGCCGCCCACCAAGACTAATTGCCGCCATCAATACCAAAATAACCGTACTAATGATCAGAGCGAATATAGTAAGACCAGAGCGCAGCGGCTGTCGCCGAATGTCTTTTAGCGCGACCATAAGGTAATCACTGGTTCGCATGTGATTCCTCCTTTATAAGGTGCCCGTCTTGAATGTGAATACTTCGATCGGCGCGCGCCGCAAGTTTCGTGTCATGTGTCACCACCAGCACAGTAATGCCACGCGTGTGGCTGAGCGTTTCGAGGATTGCCATAATTTCGTTGCCACGAGCAGAATCCAAACTACCCGTAGGCTCATCGGCGATAATAATCTGCGGATGGTTCACGAGTGCCCGAGCAATCGCTACACGCTGGCGCTCACCACCTGATAGTTCATTGGCGCGCTGGTGTATTCGTTTTTCGAGGCTGACTAGTTTTAGGTATTCTTTAGCGAGCTCGCGCCGCTCGCGCGGTGCCATTTTTGCTACCACTAGAGGCAGCGTGACATTTTCGAGCACAGTGTAATACGGAATAAGGCTGAAGTTTTGGAATACAAAACCGACTTCGCTATTACGAAAGCTCGAAAGCTGTTTGTCTCGACGTCCTTTTAGCGGACGGCCTTCCACTTCTACTGTGCCCGTATCTGGGGTGATTAGCCCGCCCACAATATGCGTTAATGTCGTTTTGCCTGACCCGGAAGGGCCTACGATGGCCAAAAGTTCACCTTTATAGATGTCCAATGAGATACTATGAAGCGCATCTACCGATTCGTGCCCCCGGCGGTATTTTTTAGATATATCAGTGATGTGTATAAGTGTATCGTTAGGCCTACTACTCATCTTTTTAGTATATAGGACTTTGCAAAGCAGTACCAATAACAAGTAGTTTTCTCCTCAGCTGAGGAGAAAGAATGGCGGTTTTCATCCCGGCGGCGTTACGATAATTGTGCGGGTTGGGTCACTATGCGTGATCATACACAAAGCAATAGCCCGACCTCCACAGTGGGCCGGACTATCTTTACTGCAGCCTATGCTGACTACTTGTTTGTCAATTTCTTATGCCCATTGCTATCGCCGCTTTGGATCGTCACCTTCTTAGGCTCTGGAAGCGACTTAAGTGGCACTGTCACCTTGAGCACACCGCCATCAAGATGGGCTTCGACGCTATCACCGTCCGCGCGTTCCGGGAGTGCAATCCGACGATAGAAGCTATTGGAACTTTCACGAACGACATACTTTTTATCTTTATCCTCTTCGCGTTCGTGCTTTTCAGCCTGAATTACGAGAGCACTCCCATTGTCGTCCACGTGAATGTCAATATCTTCTTGGTCGAAGTTCGGCAGATGCGCCTCAACGACGAGTTCTTTCCCGCCCCTTGTGTAGACATCCGTAGTTGGAATGGCGCCACCTTTAATTGGCGTAAACCAGTCGTCACCGAAGAACTGTCGCTGTAGCGCGTTCAGTTCTGCAAAGGGATCGAACTTAATTAGATTTGCCATTATATTCCTCCTTTCGTAATTATTTATCGTAAGAAGAAGCTATAACTGCTTCTGTTTCCAGTTAACAAAACTGGTACTCAGTTGTCAAGATTGCCAGCTCCATCCACTTACTTCGGGCATGTCAACACCATGAATGCGGATGTAATCCCTGTGTGCTATTAGCTTAGTCTGCATCAGCTCCTCTAGTTGGATGGCTTCGTCATTATCTAGGCCTAGGCGGTGAATTACATCAATTACCAAGTGGAATCGATCCATCTCGTTTTGCACGGTCATATCAAATGCAGTCGTGATCGTGCCTTCTTCTTTGTATCCGCGCACATGCATATTGCGGTTGGCACGGCGATATGTCAGGCGGTGAATTACCCAAGGGTAACCGTGAAAGGCAAAGACGATTTCCTTGTCTTTTGTAAATAACTCATCGTATTCTGGGTCACTTAGCCCGTGTGAGTGCTCGGTATCTGATTCAAGACGCATAAGGTCGACAACATTAACAACTCGAACTTTTAGTGACGGAAGATGCTCGCGAAGAATGGAAGTAGCAGCAAGAATCTCGAGTGTTGGTACATCGCCGGCACATGCGAGGACTACATCAGGCTCGCCACCCTCATCGCTGCTGGCCCAGTCCCATACACCGATTCCTCGGCTACAGTGTTCGACGGCTTCATCCATCGAGAGCCACTGTGGACTATCATGTTTGCCTGTGATAGTTAGGTTGATATAGTTGCGACTGCGCAAACAGTGGTCCATTGTGGATAGAAGTGTATTGGCGTCTGGTGGCAAGTAAATTCGGACCACAGAGGCTTTTTTATTAAGTAAGTGATCGATAAATCCTGGATCTTGGTGCGTAAATCCGTTGTGATCTTGTCGCCATACGTGTGATGTTAGCAAGAAGTTGAGTGACGCAATTTGATGTCGCCACGGCAATTCGCTGGACATTTTTAGCCATTTGGCATGCTGGTTAACCATCGAGTCAATAATACGGATAAATGCTTCATAGCTATGGAGCATTCCGTGGCGGCCGGTAAGCAAATAGCCTTCAAGCCAACCTTCAGCCTGATGCTCGCTAAGCATGGAGTCGAGCACCATGCCCTCAGTCGCAAGGTTCTCGTCGTTCGGGCGAATACGCGCCGCCCATTGCCTGTTGGTCGTTTCGAGCACTGCCTCCATGCGATTAGACACAAGCTCATCAGGGCCAAAGATTCTAAAATTACGGTGCGTTTGGTTATACTTAACTACGTCTCGCAGGTAAGGGCCAGCCGCATGTACGTTACCTTCGTTGACAATTCCCCGGTGCTCGATATCTACGCCGTAATCACGGAAATCTGGCAGCATGAGCTCACGTATAAAGCCGCCGCCATTGGCGTGTGGATTAGCACCCATGCGTCGAGTGCCTGTTGGCGCAAGCGATTTTAGTTCTGGCAGCAGCGCGCCCTGCTGGTCAAATAGCTCTTCAGGACGGTAGCTTTTAAGCCATTCCTCTAGCACGGCGACATTATCTGGATGAGCTTCGTCGACAGCAAGAGGAACCTGATGCGAACGGAAATTACCTTCAATTTGCTTGCCATCAATCACCTTTGGCCCCGTCCAGCCTTTTGGAGAATTCAGAACAATCATTGGCCATCGCGGACGTGTTGTGTCGCCACCGTTACGTGCCGCATCCTGGATTCGTTTAATCTCCCCTACTACTTCATCAAGCTTTGATGCCATAAGCTGATGCATAATCGCCGGATCGTCACCTTCAACAAAATGTGGCGTCCACCCGTAGCCACGCAGCAGTTGATCAAGTTCTTCATGCTCGATACGCGCGAGGATTGTTGGATTGCTAATTTTATATCCGTTAAGGTGAAGGATCGGTAGCACTGCACCATCGGTTTTTGGATTAATAAACTTATTGGAATGCCAAGCTGTTGCGAGCGGCCCCGTTTCTGCCTCGCCATCACCAACAATGCATGCCGTAATGAGATCGGGATTGTCAAAAACTGCGCCGAAGGCATGGCTAAGCGAATATCCGAGCTCGCCACCTTCGTGGATGGAGCCAGGGATCTGAGGTGAAACATGACTTGATAGCCCACCAGGGAATGAAAACATTTGAAAGAGCTTTTTGAGGCCTGTCTCATTTTGAGGGACGTTCGGGTAATATTCGCTAAACGTTCCCTCAAGATAGACATTGCCGACAAGCGCTGGACCACCATGGCCAGGGCCAGAAATATAGATCATGTTAAGATCTTGCTCTTTAATGACGCGATTAAGATGCGCATAGATAAAATTTTGACCAGGTGTTGTGCCCCAGTGACCGAGCAGTAGTTTTTTAACATGTTCCTGCTGTAATGGTTGCCTAAGAAGCGGGTTATCGCAAAGATAAATCTGACCTACTGATAAGTAATTTGCCGCCCGCCAGTAGGCATCGATTGCATGAAGGGCTGTTTCGTCTAGGGGCGTGTCGTTTGCTGTATTCATTTGTTATTGCCTTATTTACTGCTTATAATTTCTGAAGTTTGACGAGCTATTGTTACGGCTTCGTTTGTGCGGATAACATGCACGCCAGTCCGGCTTGTACGGGCGGATATTAGGCGTGCACCTTGCTTGTTCTGGGTTTCATCGAGCTCAACGCCCAGAAACTCAAGACCTTCGCATATTTTCGCCCGGATCTTTGGTGCATTTTCACCCATGCCCCCCGTAAATACTAATGTATTGAGCCCACCGAGGCTTGCAGCGAGTCCTCCGATACTTTTCCTAACCTGATAACAAAACAATTCAATAGCCTCTCTGGCGCGCTCGTCGCGATCTTCGATTTCAAGGAGCTTTTTCATATCCGCAGTCGTTTCTGAGATGCCGAGGAGTCCCGATTCAAAGTTGACCATGTGATTAAATCTATCAGGGCTATACCCCTGCGTCTGCTGTAGGTAAAGAACGAGGCCCGGATCAAGGTCTCCAGAGCGCGTGCTCATGGGGATGCCCGATGCAGGTGTCATGCCCATCGTAGTATCAACCGACTTGCCGTCTTTTAGACTAGCAAGGCTTGCACCACTGCCAAGGTGAGCAATGATAACCTTACCCATTGCCGCGACATCACCTTCTACGCGCCTCAGTTCCGTAACAATAAAGTCATATGATAGCCCGTGGAAACCGTATCTACGTATACCAGCTGCCGCGAAATGACGAGGTATAGGCAGCAGGCGTGCAGGTGCCGGCAAGTCATGATGGAACGCCGTATCAAAGCACACAACCTGGACCACGCTAGGTAATTGCTGAAGAAAGGTTTTAATGAGTGAAAGCTGTGCCGGTAAATGCTCGGGATCAAAGGCGGTAAGTCCTTGTAGATCCTTCAATAGTTGCGGCGTGACTAATTGCGGCCTGTAATGGTCTGGGCCCCCGTGCACAATACGGTGCCCAACAGCCACAATACTACTAAGAGGAATTTCCTTTACTAGCGCGTCGATCAGTAAGCTAGCGGCGATAGCGTGCGTCGCTACATTCACGGATTCTACCACGCCATTCACCATACTACGAGATGAGCTTTGCCCGATATTTTCAACGGAAGCATGAAATACTTCAGTATTAGTGTTGCCAGCACCAAAAACCGTGAACTTCACGCTTGAAGATCCAGCATTAACCGTAAGGAGGTAGTCGTCATCTCTCATAATCATACTTCTTATGCTTATTGTACCCCGAACAGTTTAGATTGCGAAGACTCGGAATGATTTTGACCATAGTGGTAAGTATAAGGATAATGAGATGCGCGTACTGTGACAAACATCACAGCTACCACGGCTTCGAGAGCTATACGCCGTCGTTTCCGATTTCTTTATCTTTCCCTATTTTTGTTAATGTTTCAACTAGATCTCGGGGCGAGAGGGCACTCATATCAATTTGACGCTGTAGTGCTATCACATAGCCCTGGGCTATCATTGCAAACCGTAATGCATCTTTGCGCCAGAACAATCCGAACCGAAGCGTTTTAGATTCTGCTAAAAAACGCTTTTCTATTTTCAGAAGGCCCAGAAAAAGTCCCGCTTCTGCAGTGACATTGAGGAGGTTTTCGACCGGAAGACTTAGTAGACTCGTATCGCTAAATGGGCGCTTTTTTACGATACTCAGTTTTGTCCGGCTAAGGGTAGCGACAGCAGGAAAAATCTGAAACGGTGTGTAGATTTTTATTAGCACCTCATCCGTATCCTGGATTGTATCTTGAAGCTCCCTCTTCGCTTCCTCGGCCGAAAGAGGCTGTATTGGAGTCTGAGGCAATGTAGGTAGCTGCGGTCCTTTCGGTTGGCTATTGGACGTTTGTTGCATCATACTTACCTCCTTCACCTACTTATTATACAGGCAAAGGAGCGCGGAATGCTGGGCGGCTTGCTTATATATGCAAGACTTGTAGCACGTGATAGAGGACGTATGCTGGCCACACGATAGCTTTAAGCAACGCGAGAACCACTGCCCAAAAACCTGATGCTTGGTGCACAAAGTAAATCGCGGCACCAATATAGGCAGCAAATAATATAAATCCAGATGATCCGTGGTTAACAACGCGGATGTTCTTATCGTATCTTTTCATGCTTCCTCCTCTTTCTTATAGTATACACCCTCGGATGGCGGCTTTTAGCTCTACTATTTACTACTTAGCCACGAAGACTCTCACCTTGCTGTGATATAAATCACGGCTAGAACCATACCCAGCGCCTATACTTTTTTTGGCTATCCCAAAAAGCTACTGTTCAAAACCAATACTTAGGAGGAGGAGTAGGTGACTGAAGTTTTAATGAGGTCTCCGGATATACTAGAGACGGAAATACAATTTGAACAGTTCGATCAGATTGAAACTGTAGAGCTCCTCTTTCCTAAATTGGATGGCATACTATTGCCCATTGTTATAGATAACGCGGAAGTACTCGCACCATGCCCATGGATGGAAGGCGCTGAAGTCTCTTTGACGGTGGCGCTCAATAATTATTATCAGCTGATGACAGAAGAAAACGCTGACGAGGTAATCGCGGATGTGTACAAATTTCTGGCGGGACAACTTGAGCCAGAAAAAGTGAGCGAGTTAGAGCTCGAGCCGGAGCTTGATCCGACGATTCTCATAATACAACGAGAGGAGTATGTAGTCGTTAATGAAACTGCTGAGCACATCGGCGAAGCTCCAATCAATATACCTCCAATTCACACCAATACGGAGCTAGAAGCGGCACCCATAGCTTCACCGAAGCAAACTCCAGTAGAGACACTGACCACACGGCAAACGGTGCCCGTTCGCAGACAAACTAATGTGGCAGTAGAGTCTCCGGCTAAAGATCTATCGCGCACATATCCACAAACAGAACATCAGGAGAAAATCGTGGAAGCACGAGAAATAATACAGCCAGCAGCTGTCCAAGATATCACCCTGGTAACGGGTGAGCTCTACCTCACAGAGGAGCCGCTTGCTTTAGAAGTTGATCTTGCCCCTCAAGTTGATCACCACCCTCTTGCTGCGCCGGCGACAGACGCTGGAGAAATAGTGGATGAGCCTGCTACTAGTGAAGTTATCCTACCAATTTCAGCGAATCAAGGGGTTGAGGCTGTCAAAGATGAGCCGCCTGCAGAAACTCACGAGATTAAGACAATAACCATAGACCCTCAGCAAGAACCACTCCGACATAATGATGAAGATTCGGAGATGGATGAGGAATTTATAGTATATGACTATCCTGAGGCAGATGAGCTCCCCGAGAAGCCAGATGCTAGCTACGCTATAGAGACTACTCTGCAATCAGTAGAGACCGATGAGAGCGAGCCTTCAGACGGTGAAATCGACGTCGCCACTCAGAAGATTAATTCATTGCTTACCGAATTATGCCAATCGACCGAGGTACACGAGGCTAATGAAACAGACAACATTGCAACCCTCCGCAAGCTCGCGAATGTCATTGCTGAGCTCTCGATAAGCTTCGAGCTGAACGAGGATGACATCGATAGTGCCGCTAGCGACGAGCTTATTGAGGAACGGTTGCTCGAGCTCTATACTAGTCTCCTCGAAGATTTGTCTTTGGAACATACGAGAGAGTTCGCTCATCTGCTTGCCAGGCTAACGCTTGAGCCACAAACTTCAAGAGAAGATGACGCCTCAAGATCTCGCAGTATTATTCATAAAAAGATTAAGGGGCTCACAATTATTGTAAAGAAACTAAAAAAAGCGTGGAATCATGTTGTTGCGATAGGAAAACTCGCCCTTCGATCGCACACCATTCATGAGGATCTCTATTCCTCTACTTTCTTTTGTATTTGCGGCGAAAGGGGGCGACCATGCACCGGTACAGGTATGTAGAGAACTTTCCAGATGAACATGAATACCAGGTACTGCGCGAATACTATAAATACCTCAAAAAAGAGATGAACTGCGTAAAAAGCGACGACGCCTCATCGATTCAGCTCATCCATCAAATAGAAAAGAAAATGCAGCGAATGCAGCTGGAGCTGTCGAAGCGTGCCCGCAAAGTATCGTCTACCTAGACTCTTTGCCCCATGAAGTTGCTCCCTCATCATCCACGAGTTATAGTGGAGGATATGAATGATGAGGTGAAGGAAAGCGTCGAACGGTTTTTTGCGTCGTATCCATTAAAGCGTTTTAAAAAAGGCCACATTATCATTCACGCCCACGACACACCATCTAGTGTATATTTTCTCGCAAAAGGGCACGTAGTCGAGTACGACATCTCACCTGCTGGCAACGAAGTTGTCGTGAATGCTTTCAAACCAGGTGCGTTTTTTCCGATGTCGCTGGCAATTAATAAAGGTCATAATTATTATTTCTTTGAGGCGGCTTCCCCACTCACCCTCCGCCTGGCGCCTGCGGAGGATGTGGTTGCTTTTCTCAAGACTAACCCCGAGGTGACATTCGATTTACTCCGCCGCGTCTATTTAGGCACAGATGGATTACTGCGTCGCATGGCACACCTTATGGGTGGTAGATCGCGGAGTCGTCTTATTTTTGAATTACTGAATGCGGCTGCACGTTTTGGTGAAAAAGCGCCTGACGGAAGTGTGTCTATTTCACTTACAGAAACTGATTTATCAAGGCGCTCCGGCATGTCACGCGAAACGATTAGCCGTACTATGGCTCAGCTGAGAGAGGCGGGCCTTGTTATTGTTCAGCCGGGCGGCATACGTATCACTGATGCCGCCGCACTTGAAGCGATGATCGGTGACGAACTATAGACTACGGTTACAATTCACACACGCCACCCGCGCAGGCCAGCTCTTTTGCCCCCGTGGTTTGATCTTGTTGTTCATACATGACGAGCCTTGAAAAGTCGAGTTTGCCCAGTGCTCCCGATCGTTCTTCGTATTCCTCTTTGGTGATCTCTTCATAGGGCGCCAACTGGTACAGGTGGTCATTCCTTGGTAAGAATGAAAGTCCTCCGACAATGTCCCAATTTTCGTACACGAAATTAGCAACGCTGAGCCATTCATTATCACTGACATAAATCGTTACAGATGGGTTATGCTCGGTAAAGTGCGTTTTAAGCCGCTTCCATTCTTCAAGCATTTTGAGTGCCGATACATCACCCGCGACCGTTGCACCCTCTGGAGCTTTAATAGGAAATTCGAGCACCATCGTCGTGGCTGTCGCCGTGGAATATCCAACTTCAGGCTGAATAGGCACGCCTTGATCCTCTGCAAGTTTCAGAAGCGGGTCGTTAACACTGATGCGGACGCGGCGGATATAGTATTTAGCGAACCACGGGTGCATACCTGATCCGACCCCTAGCAATTGCCCTGAGTTGCCGTGCGGTTTGACACAGGTAATGGCGGTTGACGGCCTGGTGCCAAGCTTTTTGGCATACAGCCTATTGGTTTCAATTGCTTCGGCCCGAAGCAATTCAAGATTTGCATCGTTTCGGACAATTTCATTGTCGTAATAGCCAGTCATTGAAACTCCAAGCAATTGTTCAGTTTCACAATTCTCACGCCAGCTTTTTTCAAGGTATCCAAAGTCAAGGAGGGTTGCTTGATACGTGCCTAGTATGGTAGCTAGACGCATTTTACGTTTCAAGGTATTCATGTCATCGGCCGGTCGGACAACGATAGAAGTTAGATTACAAAACTGCTTTGGCCTAAGATAGATCTCACCGCAAGGGTTAACGCCCATTTGCGATACCCCCTTAATCGCCTTCCAGCGACGCTGTGGCACCTGCATTTCCATTCCGCCTCGGTTAAAAATTCCTCGTTCACCAGTTCCCGATGCAACCAATGCCGTCCACTCCTCAAGGAACTCTGCGGCTGTTGGCTTGGTTTCGTATACGGCAGAGTTGTTTGCCATAGAGCGCTGACCTTCTGTTTGCCAGAATGTTCCTTTTTTAGCGTCACGCATAGCCTGATCGTCAAGCGAAGATAGAGAAATCAGCGCCGAGCGGCGAACTCCTCCCGCAACAACAATCAGTCCAATCTGGCAAATAATATCATGCAGGTCGAGTGTACTGAGGCGACGCCCCTGATGTGCGAGCATTTTACGCTTCGTAAAATTCATCAGGTCACGAAGCGGCTCCGGGCCGGACGAACGACCGCCCATTGTGCGTAGGCGCGCGCCCGCTGGGCGAAGCTTCGAGTAGTCAATATCTACGTTATATCCGGTAGACCATAGTTCACATGCGGCCACATATGCTTCACACCAGCCTTCTTTGCTGTCTTCGACGACAATAGCCGCATGTTTCTTGCCCGTCTGCTTTTGAATCTGTGGGAACTGCTCAACATTCTCTGGTTCTGCGGCAAAGCCGCAACCTGCGCCACACATTGAAACGTACATGATTTCCGATAGATCACGCCATGACGTCGGAGCAATGTATGCACAGTTATAGGCACAAACATTCGTAGCGCGACACGCATCGCCCGCTGACCATAGTAGCCGCATTGATGGACAAATCTCACGATTTAGAATTGCATCCCGAACTTCTATATATTCATTCTCAGATAATGAAGTACCCAATCGTTCACGCATATAATCCATAAATCGATCAATTGCTTCGCGCCATGTTTCGCGGCGCGCGAGATCATCGCGCCAGCGGGCGTAAAACTGATAAAATATGAACTCCTGATATGAAGAAGCAAAGTATGCACCACTTTCTGCTACTTTATCGCGCAGCTCTTGGGTTATTTTCTTTTCAAGCTTACGAGCGCGAGCGCGCTCCTCGCGATATAAAATGAATGCTTTGGCGGTAGCCGTATAATCTGAAAGCATTAGCTGATGCTCGACTTCATCCTGGATTGCCTCAACATCAGGAATGAAGTTTTTGTATTTTTTCGCGTCCTTGACCAGCTCGCCAGTTACTCGGTGCGCGATAACAACAGCTTCATCAAGCGTCCCCTCGCTTGTTTCGTGCAAAGCCTTCGCGATAGCACCAACGATCTTTCCAAACTCGAACGAGACCATGCGCCCGTCGCGTTTTTGCGCCCAGCCCAGGTGCTGTTTGTATTTCTTTACGGCTGGACTATCGTTAATATCTGCTATCTTTTTCAGGACCTGCTTTTCCATGAATAAGATTACCCCCTAGTATTACTTATGTTTTTCTTACTCCGCCCCACTCTCGCAGTAACACTATTGTAATATTTAGGATATTTAACGCCTGTGATAATTGTCACGGACACATTTCCTACTAATAAAACTGGTTCTTAGCTCGAATTGTAAATGTTTAATGAGGTCTAATTCTGCTTGCAGTTTTGCGATCTCGGATGCTACATTGGGCGAGGGCTTTTTGCCCTCTCATCTTCCGCGAATCCTCTTGGAGGCGTCCGTGCCTGGACTGGCGTACTACCTGGCTCTGCTATTTAGTCTGTCAGAGGCGGTGCACCTGCTTATAATGCAGCCGCTGCTCAAAGAAAAGTCCGATCGTGCCAACTTTGTGGTCATTAACGACCTCGCCGGATTCCTGCCCCTATTCGTGATCGCAGCCTTTAATGGGTTGCCGCCGATGACGGCGTCCTTCTGGCTGCTCGTCATGACAGCCGGCACTCTTCAGGCTATTGGCCTGAACACTCTCACCACTGCGGCGAGACTGGGCAAGTTGACCTGGGTGTTGGCGCTAGACTCCGTTTCACCGGTGATCCAAGCTGGTATAGCATTCTTCTTTCAGCATCAACAGCTGAGAGTGGCGGAGTGCTTCGGAATACTCATGATCGCGGGTGGTCTCGCGACTCGGTTCAGATTGCCAAAGACAGACGATGCGCCACCGAACGATCCACCACCGGCTATCCGCGGGTGGCGCAGGCGGCTGTGGCGTTTTCTCAGGGGTTCGCTGGTCGTGTTGTACCTGGCCGCAAAACTGGTTTGGGTGCCGTACACACCCGTGGTTCAGCATGCATGCTACTCGGCGCACAGAGGATGGGCGACACCGGCATTTGTTATGTCCTTTGTGTTTCTGATCGGAGCAATTCTCAGCTTCGGTTGGAACGTAGTGATGCAGAAAAAGCACTCTAAGGGACAGGCCGAACAGCTGAGCTGGGGAGCGCTGACGTACTCCATGGGTGCTTCGTCCTGGCGTTACTTCTTTCAGCATCGACGAGTGTTCGCACTGGACGCGGTCATCCTCACCTTTCAGCAGCTCGCCGAGCTGACTGCGCTGATACACGCGAATGTCGCGGCTGTGAGTGCAGTAACAAAGACGACTCTCGTGTTTCTCTTGCTCATTCGGTTGGTCAACTGGCTCCGAAAAAAAGATTCCCACAGACTGAGGACAAGAATGGGGATAAGAGTAAGGATGAGGATGATAAAGGCTACTCTACTGCGCGAATGGCGCGAATGGGTTGCTGTTGGTCTGTTGATCGCAGGGGCGATCGTGATGCCTTTCTAGGAAGGAGCAGGGCAGCCTGAGTTTTGGGCTATGGCTCAACGGGGAAGATGACGCACCCCCGAGACATTACAAGTGTCTCGGGGGTCAGTTTCAATTATGGATTATTGAATACTGGATTGTGGTACCGCCAATCTTCTCAGCTGCCTACAAAGATTGGGTGCATAGCTAACCCATTGTCCCAACGGCTTCTGATATATTCTCATACCCGTCGCGCTCAAGCAGCGCTACAAGCCCCTTATTTATTTGACCAATACGCTGTGGACCTTCAAATATCATCCCCGTGATAAGTTCGACGAGGTTAGCACCAAGCCGGATTTTCTCGTAGGCATCTTCGGCGGTAAAAATACCGCCGACACCGATGATAATAAAACGACTGCCATATGTACGGCGTGTTTTACGGATGAGGTCATTGGTCGCCTTTCGTGTTGGTTTGCCACTGAGGCCGCCTTGAATAGACTCAGGCAATGGGTCTTTGAGCGCTACTTTTGATCGATCTTTCGCGAGATTGCCTATTGTCACACCGTCAATATGGTGTCGGGCGATAACGCGTAAAAGAACGTTAAATTCCTCCCATGAAAGATGGCTTGGCATCTTGATAAAAACAGGCTGGCTCAAGTGAAGCTTATCAACTGATGCAAGTAAAAGATCAAGGCGGTCAGGCGTTGTAAACGGTTCGCCACCATAGGTGTTCGGACAGGAGATATTAAGGGTAATCATATCACCTATAGCCGATCGCTTAATACAACGAAGACTTCCGATATAGTCTGCGATTGCCTCGGTGTCGGAACAGGTGCGAGACGAATTTGTTTTGGCGACAGAGATATTAAGTGGGAATCCTAGGAGCGGCCCTATACTGTAGCTTCGGAGTCGTTGCATTATTGCCTCAACCCCATCGTTTGCGAGGCCCACATGAACCACAAGAGACTTTGAAGTAGGCAGCCGATAAAACCACGGCTTTGGATTACCTTCACATGCTTCCAGCGTTAACGATCCGCCCTCCATAAAGCCAAATCCAATGGCGTTCATAAGTAATGGAAGCTTAAAGTTTTTGTCGAATCCAGCCGAGAGACCGACGGGATTTTTGAACGTTATACCATGAATCCTCTGGCTTAGTGCCGTCCTATTGCTATATGCCCAGCTTTTTTGCATTGTCCTCCGGAGTAGCCTGCTCTTCTGTAGGACTGATCCGGTTTTGATAAGTTGTTGGTGCACTGTATCTGGCGGAATTCTGAAAAGAATCGGTTTGCCGACATGTTGATAGAATTTTTCGGTGGTGGTACTAAGGGGACGGATCATGCACTAGTTCTAGCGTTTTCTGCTCAACGAGTATGTGATATTTATCACAGCTGGATTTTGCTTACTGCTAGCGATGTTGCCCTAGCGGTCACAACTATTTTAAGATTTGCTTGCCCGCTGCAGCGCATAATCTTCTTGTCGTATGGTGTCGACTATTCCATAATGCCAGCGAATAAGGTGCGCTATTCTTGGCGGCAATGAATCGATGCGAACAAAGAGACGGTGCTTCTCTAATGGTATGCCTACGTACCCGTTCTTCAGTAGTGTGTGGACTGCATTTTCGACGCGACGCATAGTAGGAAGAACGATTCGCTCGCAGCCGTCATTAATGAGACCACGTACATCATTGGGATGACTGATAGTATCGTCTGGGCGCAAAGAAGCTATTGAATCTGGGAAAAGTATACCAGGGTCATGCATCGCCAAAACACGATCGCCCTCAGCCGAGTCACGGAAGAAATTATCCCAGGAGAGTAGTTCAATAACCCTGCTGCGGCCGGCATGAGGCCCTTCATGATAGGTTGGGTCGCGGTACGCCTCACCTGTACGCGATGCTAGCTTCATCATGCTAAAGTTGGATGCTTTTACTGAGAAATAGACCGTTTGCGCACCTGCATACGCAAGAAGCTGATCCATTAGTTCTATAGCAAAACCCTCTCCGGATATGCGCACGCCGATACCGTTAAGGAAGAGACTGTCCTTGGGCAGTTTGCGCTGGAAAAGGGTTTCAGCATTAGGATTGGCCGTGCGATCGATGAGCATATACGAGTAGAGCATCCTTTCGTCATCAGGTTTGCCATCGTCGGCGCGGCTAAGATGGCCGAGAGCGATAGGCTGACTATCCGGGTCACCTTGAGGATATTCGTAATAATCAGTCGTAATAGCCTCTTTACCGAACGTCACCCGCTCATGCTCTAGGATCATACCTGGATGGTTAATGAAAAAGCTTCTACGGTGCTCAAGCCTATAGCCAAGATTCCGCGGGCTGAGACCATCTTTTTGACGGGCGACGACGGACGCCATAGAACCGGTCTGGGGGTAGCCGATGATAAGCTCTTTGATGCGCCCTATCTTTAACCGCAAATCACATATTAGCAGCGTGCGGTCTCTGTCCTCCTGGCGTTGGTCGACATAGTAAGGCGGGCTAGCGAGACGCTCTTCTATCATTTCGACATCAGCACTAAGGTTCAAAAGCTCAGCCTTTTCAGCCTCTGTTAGTCCGTTCCAAATTGTTTCATCAAGTTGTTCACGCCAATCGACCATCTCGGTCTTCGCAGCTAAAGGCAAGCCGGTTTTCTTTTCATTCATGTAGAGACCTATTATACAATATCAAGCAGAAAACACAATACCGCATTAGGCTGTAGAGAAGGTATTGTTTTGCACTGCGGGCATTAGCTACCATGCGCCGGCCGTTCATTTCGTTAAAAAGCCGAAGCAGATCGTTTTTCGATAGGCAGATCAATATGCGGCTGGATGACGGTGTCGGCAGCTTCGGCAATAGCAGCTTCGTCGCCTTCACGCAAGAACTCTGGCAATCGCTCCCATACAGCGCTCAGCGGCATTTCAACGGCACAGATATCTTTGTCGTCTCTGTGCACAATAAATACGATGGTTCGGTTCATGCCCGTCTTGCCATCGGGCTTTATGTACCAGTCGCTGCCAAACGTAATAGATTCGGCGCCGTTCAGGCGAAAGAGCGGACGGTCGTCTATCCACATAGTTTGGCCTGCGTATTTGTGTGATGGATCAAGCTGAGTAACCATGACGCCCACCTCAAATGGTCCCATCGTAGAGCCACTATCTGTTTCTTCACCAGGAGATCGTCCGGACGTCATAACGACATGCCAGCCGTCAAAAAGCGGAAATATATCATGATCAAGTACTTTATTGGGTGAAATATGCCTTTTTACCCAGTTGTACCGCTCAGTCTCGGGAGTCTCGGTGGTCCCTTTGTAGTATCTCGCAAAACGATCGTGTATATTAGACGGTAGCATAGAAACGAGACCTGTGTTGGTAAAACTACCGAGTTCAAAATCGGCACCGACTATTTCGGCACGAACGGTTGAATAGCCCATAAAACTACCTTCGCCAAGCATAACTTCCCTGTCGCCATCTGCAGTATTGTAGACGGGTCCAAAACACATTTCTTTTACCGTTCCTACCGGAACGATTCCTACAGCCTCGAGATCATGCATGCTGGTACCCTTAAGCATGAGTGTGACATATGTATACCCACCATCTAGCTTTTTAACAGCAAGAGTAATGAAGGCGCGTATAGTACCATCGGCAAGTCGCACAACAGTCGGATCTTCAGGGCCAAGGAACATATTTTCGCCCAGCTCTGTGGCCAATAATAGGGCGATGCCCTCACGGGTGATCTCTATAGTTGCGTTATCGGCAGGTGTGGTCGTTATGACTTCTTCAGCTGCGAGTGTTTCTGATGGCACGTGTAGCTGGATCGTATCGGTGGACGAATCAATCGTTACGGCAGCATTGGGGCCAAGGTGATGCGCTTTTACAGTCATTACGTCGTCGATGGGACTGAGACGAGAAAGCTGATTTTGCATTTCTTCCACGAATCTGCTGAGACCTTTAATGGCAACACGTTCGCCAACCACCCAACGTTCACCATCATCGTCAATCTCGTGAAAGACATAATGAAGATCGCTGAAATCAACAAAACCGTGTTCGTAGCTTCCATGTAATTCGCCGTCTTTTTCAACGTAACGATTAAACTCTCTTTTGGTGATTACGCGCACAACGCCACCGGTAAGGTCGAGCGCCATAATACCATGTGACCCTTTAACTGATTCATGGGTGATAATAGGTATAATATCACGATAGGGTACGCCATCAGGCGCTGCTCTTTCGCCATTAAAAGTCGATTCGCGTATCGGTCGCTGCCGTTCGGACATAGTGGACATATGACACCTCGTTTAGAATTGCTACTATACACTCACAATGATAATCTTTCAAGTAGTCGCCATATGGATACGTGTGGTCGCCTTTGACTTTTATAGTTGGAGCTGGTTATTGCAGTGTCTCCATAGCCCAATCTAGACCTCTAAGATAGTCGTTGGGACATTCACGTAATTCTTGCTCTAGCTCATGTCGGGTGAACCACTTTACGCGCTCGACCTCTTCTTCTTGAATTGTAAAGTCTTCGATCGGTCTATTTACAACAAGTTTGTACCATTGGCTAAAATAGTTATATTCATCTTTCACGAGGTGCTTTGGACCTAACTCTGGCTTTATATCTTTCAACCCTATTTCTTCTTCGGCTTCTTTGATAATTTTGCTATCGTAGGTTTCGCCTTCGTCTACTGTACCAGCAACAGCTGGACCCCACTTGCCAGGATCGTGCTGTTTGGTGAACTTTCGTTGAGCAAGCAATATTTCACCTCTAGAGTTAGTAATCCAGAGAGTGGCTACTCTATAAATATCTTCTTTCGTAATTGTTTCTCGCTCTTTATAGCCGATCACTTCATCTTGATCGTTAACTATAGCAATCCGCTCTTTTATATTCATGCGCGCTTCATCACTATAAATTCGCCCTCTTTCAAGGCGTGAATTGGTAAACTTATATCACCATATGCTCTCAGTTCGTTGTAAGCTTTTTGCCAATCAATTGGCCCTCGAATGGGATCGTCGTCGCCAAACGTAGATTGATAATGGGCGATGAATCTTATGGGAAGTATGCCAAAGCCTTTACGGCAATTTCGCCAATCACAGGTATAGTAACTATTGGCAAGCATCATTGAACTGGCAGAGTTAGTGGCTACAACTTTGTCTTTAAACATCTTTGGAATATCGAACTTTTTCATCCAATACTCTATGAGGTCATTATCGCCACCATGAAAGTAGATAACGTCAGCTTTCTTGCATTGCACGGTAAATGTATCCGGCATAGCCAGGACAAAGTTTGGCTTAACACCTCCTGGCATGTCTTCAATAATCGTGTTGGAGTAGCCGGGGAGTTTAACCTCCCAATCTTCACGAGGTTGGGCGAAGCTACAGAGCAAGAACTTGGGATTATCGCCCAGGCCTTTTACTAGCTCTTGGTGAAATTGCTTCTTGAGCTGGGGCTGCCTGCGCATGCCGCCGGATTGTAGGACGTATTTAGTCATGCTCACCTCCTAGATTAAACTCTGCTATTTTTCGCACACATGTTCCATTATCGCCCGTCTCAAACAATCCAAGCTTTACAAATTGGCCACTAAATTCACTGGCATCAGATAGACTGCTCGTATTTATAGTGTTGCCATCTGCAAGTCGCGTGAACGTCATATGGGGGCGAAACAATTCGCCAACACCGCGGTAGCCATATTTCTCGAGGTTTTCGCGAACCTTACCTGTAGCGGCCGACACACGGGCACTATCTTTTTCTCGCATATCGTCGCGGATAGGGCTAATCGCATCGATGATTGTCATTTGTAGTTTGTCTAAGTCTTCGGTACGGGCATACTCTACATCAATATAGCCTTTGGCTTGACTGTAGCGGGTAGCAGTTAGATCGAATTGTGGTGCGCTAGCTGCAATAGTTGCGAGGATTGCTCGTATTCTATCTAGGTCTTCAACTTTAAGTTGCACCATATAGAGTGAAACGTGAGGAAATAGCCCAATTGTGCTTAGTTGAAAAAGTGTGTCAAATTTCTGGAGTTCAGTACTCATTGCAGTAGCGTGCCGAGCTAGTCTTTCCGTAGGGAGGATGACGATGTCACAGCGGATAGAGGTCATAACGCCCACCCTTCTTCAGTCACTGCATTTGGCGCTATCATAGAATGTTCTCATTTCCTCTTGTATTAAATGCCACCAAAATTTTGGGCTCAATCAAGCTATCAAGCAGCGAGATATTATCAAACAGTATATCTATACTTGCAGGTTCGCCCGTGTTACGCACTTTATGTGCTGCCTCAATAACTGACCGGTAATCAGGATCGATGACTAGCTTAGAAGACAGGTTGTAGATTTCTTCATAACCGACAGGGAATGTCTTCAGCTCTAATATTTCTAAACAGCGCAGACCAAAGAAGCAGGATTTACTAAACTCTTCCATGCTCGTCTGCATATCGCCGGTACGGAATGACAATATAGCTGCAAGAGCCATGCCGATGTCGAAGCGTAAGCGCTGAATAAGATCGAGCGTAGTTATATGGGGTAGCGAAATCTGTTCGATGAGGCGCTCCCCGGCAATCGTTTTGCCGCCCGTGATAATTTCACGCAAGTAAATCGACTTCTGGAAGACGTGCCCGAATGTACCACTCGAAAGCTCGCCCCACTTGAAAGGGTAGGCTTTTACCTGTGAGTCGGTAATAGCGGCATATATGTCACTGCGGTGGACGTATTTGTCATCGTCAAAGATAACCCCGATTTCATAGTCACTATCTTGTTTGGCATCGCCGCGGCCGCGAGAACCATAGAGGAATACAGACTTTGGCTTAAATTTCGAGAGCACGTGTAGTGCGGACGCTATAACCGGATCATCACTATCCATACTCTCATCATACCGCACCAAGTAGCAGTTACTCGCATTTGCTGCCAGTAAAAGCGGGTGTGCTAGCCGAGTTTACTTTTTATGAAACTCACCGCGCATGTCGAGCTAAAATTTACATTTTTGTAACATAAATATATGAAACTACGGAAAATATATTATAACGCGCCTATATACTTGACAGACCCACTCTAATTCTATAAACTAGTAATATGAGTTTATTCGCCTTCCAACAACAATTCCCAGATGAAGCTAGTTGTTTGTCTTTTCTGGAAACCCAGCGTTGGGGCGAGAATGGTGCTAACCGGTATTGTCCGCATTGCGGCAGCCTTAAAACGTATAAATTCGCCGACGGCAAGTTATTCAAGTGTGGCGATTGCCGCAAAAAGTTTACCGTTAAAGTTGGCACAATGTTCAGCGATAGCCATGTCCCATTACAAAAATGGTTCTACGCGATCTACCTAAACACTTCCCTCAAGAAAGGAATCTCGTCCATTCAACTTGCTAAATATCTGGATATTACCCAAAAAACCGCCTGGTTCATGTTGCAGCGTATTCGCTATTCTGTTGAAAAGGCTGGACGCAGTGACTTGCTCGGCAATATTGTTGAAGCTGACGAAACTTATGTAGGTGGCAAAAAGCACGACGGTATGCGTGGCCGTGGTGCGAGCGGCAAAACACCGGTCGTTGGTATTGCTGAGCGTAGAGGTGAAATACGCTTAGCAGTTACCCAGGACACAACAGCACGTACACTAGAAAAAGTAATCACGGATAATGTAACACCTGGCTCTACCGTCATGACCGACGAATACCGGCCATACAACCATGTTACGCGGCTTGGCTATGAGCACCACCGCGTCAACCACTCTAGCAAAGAGTTTGCTGTTGGGCAGAACCACACAAATACCATTGAAGGCGCATGGAGCCATTTAAAACTGAGTCTCCGTGCAATCTATATTGGCGTTAGTCCGAAGCATTTGCAAAAGTACTGTGCCGAATACGAGTACCGCTACAATACTCGCGAGCTTAAAGACGACGAGCGTTTTGATAAGTGGTTTGGCTTTGTGAATGGCAAAAACCTGGCTTACAGAAAGCTCATTGGTACAGGACGACTCACGTTCGCTCCAATCACAATATCAACGCCAGTACCCGCATCAATTACAAACCTTCTGCCTAAGCAAGATCGCCTGTCTAAATACCGTAAACCTCGTGCTCTCCCTGGTGACGATGAGCAGTTATTACAGAATTCAGAGTCCCTCTAGCAGTATTATCTTTGCCCCCATGGGCTAGGGCAAAATATATTCTAACTCAATCTGTTATAGTACAATAGATCGTATCCTCTACCCTTACAAGTATGGGTAGGTGGGTTGGTAAAAAAGTAATCACCAGTAAAAATAAGTAAACCTAAGAAAATACCTAAGCATATAAAACCAAAAGAATAATCCGTAGAAAAAACATACAACAAGAAAGAAAATAACTAACCCAATACCTAACTATCTACATATGGCAGAACTAGCTAAAATAACCAAGAAACAACAAGTAATCTTAAAACTCCTGTATAGATTCAGATTCCTCAACCGTATCCAGATACAAATACTTATGGGCCATAAAGATCCGAAGACTATAAACCTGTGGTTGCGTGATTTGCGTGCCAAGGGCTATGTCGAATGGATATACTCAACGCACTTTGCTGAAAAGACGAAGCCAGCTATCTATTATATTGGCTTGAACGGCGTACGCTACCTACGCACACTCACCAGGACAAGCGACGATGAAGACGGCAAGGCAGTAGTATCACCAGCATACCCACCAGAAGAACTCCGAAAGCGCTACAAAGAGCCAACACGCAGTCAGACCTACATTGACCACTGCATTCTGCTTGCGGATTGCTGCGTAAGCCTAAGACAGCAAAGTACGGACAAGCTAAATTACTTCTACCAAACCGAAGCGGATTACCTACTAGAAAGCAGCTATTACCATTTCGTACTGGATAGTGAGCTGATCCAACCAAGTCTTATTTTCTGCAAAGACAAGTACGACAGTAATGGTAAGGAGGAAAAAACTCTCGAAAGCTACCTCCTTGAAGTATTTGATCCGACACTGCCCCGTTACCGCATGAAGAAACGACTTAGTGATTACGTGAAGTATCTGGACGAGGAAGACCTTACCTGGGAGGGACAGACCGATACCGAGAAACTGCCAATCCTGCTATTCGTCTGTCCAAGAACAACCGATCTGATCTATGCCAAACGACGAACAAGGAAGCTTATTGCAGATAGCTGGGAGTGGAAAGATGAGGACGAGGAGCGGCCGCGTATTCGGTTTACGACGGCTGACAAGCTCAAACAACACGGCTTACTGAGCAAGATTTGGGAAGAAGCATAGCCCGGATTAGAACTTCACATTTGCGGAGCAAGTGGGAAGTCCCTGTTTTCTAAAAGAAAATAGGTTAAATACGCTATTATAATAAGATGAAACCTGCCGCTGAACTCCTTACCGAACTCGAATTTCTGTTCGAAAAATACTCCCAGGAACTTCGTGCTACAACTCAACCGTATTACCTGGCAAGAGTAAATGAGCATATTAAGGACTATGCATATAACCCCACGGATGCGATTGTACGCGAGACACTGATGGAACATATTGGCTCACTGCCCATGGTTGCCACCGCCTTTTATCCCCACATTAATGACGTAGATGTTGACTTGGGGCAAGCGCTTATCATGCTTGCTATCCACGATATTGGCGAACTAATAACGGGTGATGAAATGACTTTTACGAAGAAGGTAGATAGCAAGGCATTTGAACGCGAAGCAGCCTTAAAGCTACTTCATACCTCGTACCATGAACTGTACGAAGATGCTGAAAGTCAATCCTCTAAGGCTGCAAAATTTGCCAAAGCAATCGACAAAATAACTCCAGATATCTTGGACTACTTAACTCCGACAAGTGTTACGATTCAGCGCTACAAGCATTTCGTGGGCATTGAGGCTGATGGAATCGTTGATCTTATCGTAAAACATAAACGTCCGTATATGCTGTGGAATCCGTTCATAACGGAGTTTCATATATTGCTTATGAAGAAATTGGAAGAGAAGATCAAACGACATAAGGGTATTAAAAGTAGTTCAGAGTGAATCTCAATCTAACCCCTACTACTCAATTATCCGAATGGTCTGAAGAATGGATAAAACAAATCCTAGACCAAGATCTTAGCGAAGGCTATCTATATGATTTTAAAGCCGACATTAGCACTAAAGACCAGAGCATGGCAAAAACAGTTACGTCATTTGCGAACACGCAGGGTGGGTTCATCATTTTCGGCATAAAAGATGGCGAGAGCGCGACTGGCTGGAAAAGGCTACATGGCGTTACAGATAAAAAAGAATTTGCCAAGAAGTTATCTGATGTACTTTCGAACTCCAAGGTTGTTCCGACGATCTTTTTTGAAGACCCTCGATTCTTATCAATATCCCGCAATAATATAAGCCATGAAGTGGCAATCGTAAAGATAAATAGTAGCGAGTTTAAGCCTCATGCTGTGGTTGGTAGCGATGGGCTATTGAAGTTTTGGGTGCGAAATAATCAAACTGCATCTGCTATGACCTATCCTGCGCTTACAAAAGCTATTGAAGAGTCAACGCAACTTAGAAACTGGTTAGCAGCTTTGTATCTTGATACCGAATATATTGAATCATTTGCTAATAAGATGATTTTTCCAGAAAAAGAGCGTGAAACTACAATTCCTATAGTTAGGATTAATTCTATAATTAATAGCGATCAATCTTCACAAATCATATCTATAATTCCTAACGACGTGAAGCTCGTTAGCACGATCTGGGCATTACGGGAAAAGATAGAACTAGTTAATAGTTTCCGAGATATGATGATTCAAAGGCGAGCACTGCCACTTTCTAATGCAGGAGCTGAAAACAAAAGCGACAATGATCGAATAGCTGCGATAGTACCTGGTATTAAACATTTAGCCTCGGAAATCCGTCAGCATCTTGCAGAAAAATACCCAAAGATTAGAGAATGGTTAAATGTGGTTCAGGCTCAATAGTAAAAGTTAGCGATATCGCTGTTTAACTCTAGTGAGTTTCTGCGGTCTCCTTATCGAATACCTATGAAAGCATCATCCCACTCCCCCGAAAACTATAATACTCCCGTTCAGCCACAATAATATGATCAAGCAACTTCACGCCCAGTATTTGCCCTGCTGCAATAAGCTGCTGCGTCGTAGTAATATCCTGCTTGCTCGGCGTTGGATCGCCCGAAGGATGGTTATGTGCAACAATAATACCAGTAGCAAAATCAGCCACCGCCCCAGCGTACACTTCACGCGGATGAGCCATAACAGTGTCTACGGTTCCTATGAAGACGATTCGCTTATTAATCAAGCGCTTCCCGCTATCCATAGACAACACAATAAAATGCTCCTGGCGATCAGTTGCGATATCCTTCAGCAGTGGCAAAATATCTGCCGTATCCAGTAGCTTTTTTATGTATTTTTGCCCCATAGAATAATAGACCTTTAGTCTATGTTCACCATAGCATAGACTTTAAGTCTATTCAACTAAAAGTCTAATCCTTATATCTTGGGAATATATGGCTGATACACAAGAAAAGACTTTGATGCGTGCATTTGGTAAGCGTGTTGCTGAGCTGCGTCGCAAACGCGGTTTGACTCAAGAACTGTTGGCGGCGAAGATTGATTCGCATGTTACGACTATTGCTTTTATAGAGGGTGGCACGAAGTTCGTACGCCTTACTACGCTGCGAAAGCTGGCACAGGCGCTTGATGTGGAGATTAAGCAGTTATTTGAGGGTGTGCGGTAGATCAGCATAGTGGTGTCATCACTATGCCACCTACAACCCACCCATCTGTTATACTTGCGCTATGGATAAATTCAACTCGGATTTCAAAAACAAACTCGCAACACTCGGGCTAAATTCACATAATTCAGTCGTGATTGGTTCTGGCATATTGAATGCTTTAGGCGTGAGGAAGAGTAACGATATTGATGTAGTCGTAGACAAGGCAACCTATACTCGATTAAAAGATGGTGGTCATTTCCAGGAAGAACAGCACTACGGGCGTTCTGTGCTTGTAGATGATAGTTTTGAGGTTAATACCCACTGGGGAGTGCTTGGGAAAGATCAAACATTAGGTGATCTTGCCAGGCAGTCAATCACTCTTGACGATGTGCGCTATATAACCTTGGACTTTTTGCTAGCAGTTAAGAAAAGCTGGCTACTGGACGATGATGTTCGACAAAAGGACATTGACGATGTGAAGCTTATCGAGGAGTACTTGGCACAGCAAAAGACAGCACCAAATGCTGATGCAGACTTTACTGAGGTTGTGAAGAGTATGGCGAATACACCACCGATTAGTAATGAAGAAATTATAAAGCACAACAAGAAGCATTAGAAAATAGGCTAGTCCATACTCTTTTACAATTTGGGTCTGTTAAGTATATAGGCGCGTATTATAATATATAGAGTTGGCTTCAACACTTCCGTTGTTGCCGTAGGGTTCCATGAAGGGATAGACGGTGCTCCTCGCATCACGACCGAAGCCGCCCAAACCAAGCAACCCGCCCGAACAGCCGGGCGAGACTCCCCGACATCCGCCCGGTCCGATCCAGCCGCCTCGGCCAAAGCGCCCGAACTACGACCCGCCCCCGCCGAGGCGACCGTAAGCCGAGCTGAAGCCACCAAAGCCGCCGTGAGCTAGGGCGGGATCCTAGGACTATCCTTTAGTCCACCCAGCTCGCGTACCTGATTAATGGTACGTGGGCTGGATATGTCATGAACTTATAAATATTATTGTAATTGTAAAATGCCCGAATAGATCCTGCACAGGGTGAGCCGGCTGTTCGGATTGGGCGTGTCGTGATGACAGCCCGAACCGTACTTAGCCAGCCCGCCCTATGCTGATGCCTGGAAGGTCCAGGGCTTTTGCCATATACCTGTGGCTGAGGGCAGCGGTGCCTGACGAGTGTTAGTCGTATGCTTGCCTTCGGCGCTCCTAGTCTGCCTCAGCGATTGGACGGAAGCTGGCGACGAGGATCTCGCGCTTGAACCTTCCCTCCTTGACGGAGACGTCGAATGTGAAGGTCTGCCCCCTGAGGATACTGCACCCACCTATAGTGATCGGGTCGAGCGCCCGGTAGATCGCGGGCCACGGACAACAGTAATAGTTGCCCCGGCCATTGCACCAGATGGCGCCCAGCGCATTGGCGGCGTTAATCTCGGACTGGATGTCCAGCGTCGCCTCTGGGTCGGGGTCGCGCTGCCAGAGCATCTTGATTGCACTGACAGCCGCCGGGTCGCGACGCCAGCGTTGGTGAATTGCGGGATCGGTCAGGCACCACTTATTGAACCCACGCTCACTGGGCAGCGGTAGCTTTCGCTTGACCGTAGACCGGTTGCGGCGGGGGGTGAGCTGTGACCTGCCGATCAGCTGCGGCATGGCGGCAAGCTGGCCCACGCGGTAGGTCAGTCCGATGGCAAGTTTGACGTTCTTCTCAATCTCCCCATGCAACCTCTGGCCGATCGAGCTGTCGTTGAGCTGGGGCAGCAGATCAGCCGCATAGATCATGGCGGTTTTTGCCGCCCGCAGATCGCCCAGGAGGACCCGCATGTCGGCCGAATGCTTATCGGCGCCCAGCGCATTGAGGTCGTTGACGGCGACCTCGGCGTGCTCGACAATCGTCGCACAGGCGGCAAACATCGCGAGCAAATGTGCCCTGGGACACGGCTCAGCGCCAACCCAGCCCGGTAGTTCATGCGGGATGCCCAAACCGAGAATGTAGGGCGAACTGACCGCTACCTGAGAAATCCCCGGTAGCCATTCGGCGACTTCCCAGAAGAACGCCTCGGTTTGGTCCGCGGTCACCTGAGGAACGTACCCGACAGCACCAAGGTTGATCTCGTAGCTTCTGTCGAGAAACGCCGCACCGAGTGCCTGGTTGACGAATGCACACCAGCAGGCCACAAAATATGCCTGAGTGGCGTGGTCGAGTGCCCAGGCGTCCTGGCCGGCGAGTCTCCTACGCTTTTCTTCCGCAGTGAGGAGTACAGTACACGTTTCCATACCAGTGGCCCTCAAGATCTCGAGGTCCTTGGCGGACGCTTTATGAGGTATGGCGACGCGCAGTCGCGCGAGCAGATCGGGGTGATGTGGCATAAACTGTCACTACTCCTTCCGCAAAAACAATTGCCGTCTCTTTCGCGTGTGCATGGCGGACGACGAGATACCAATCTATTAATTATAAAATAATATGGTATCAGACGCAATATTACCAACGGCTACTGCGCTTACTCGAGCGGTGCGGGTTGCGGGTAATACAAAGCGCGTCAGATAACCCGTGACAAAGAACGAGTCACTATATTACAAATCCAGCCTCGAGCTGCTCTAAAGCCTGATCAAATCTCGTAAGATAATCCTCTGTTTCATTTAAGCTAAGTACGATACCCACTGCTGTACCCATAAGCGCATTTGCAAGTGTGCAAACAACGATATCATCAGTTGAGCGGTTGGTGCGTTCGGCAATTAGACCTATGAGCATATCGCTTGTTTGAGCTAGCTCTTGCAACAAGGCGATACGTAATTGGGGAACAGTCCGGATGAGGTTGTAGCGTTGCTCGTGCAATTTGCTAGCGTTGGACTGTAAGGGTACGATGCGCAATGTATTACGGATCGCTTGAATAGCTGTTATATGAGTTGGTTGATTGCGAAATATGTCACGGAGTATAGGATTGAGGTTATTGTGCAGAACCGTCGCTTCTTTGGTTGCAAAATGCCTAAAAAGAGTGCTCCGAGATATCCCCGACGCCTTTGCAATATCTTCCATGGATACGGTATCGTAGCCCCGCTTAGTAAAGAGCGTTACGGCCGTTTTATGCACCGTATTTAGTACATGCTGTTTCTTTTGCTGACGAAGTCCCATTTTCTGTTGCATGCAAGCAACTATACCCTATTTTGACGCCATTAGCGACATTCTTTACCAAAATTACGCTCTTCGCCTTGAGTACTAGATTGGCATGCGGCGAAAACCTATGTGATTTGAAGTGGATTTTAATCTAAAACGGTACCGAGTATCAAAATAATTGACAGCGCCTCCTGAAGGCGCTTATACTTATTGGTGGTATTAAATAAATCAAAGAAGGAGATAACATATGGACGGATTCGACGATCTTGACATTGAAAGTACACAGCCACTTGATATGAACCATGACACACTGCAGCCGGGCTCAAAGGCTACACCGATGTCAAGGTTGATATATGGGGTTGCCGCGAGTGATATATCGGCCATCGAGGATCAGATCGCAGATAATATCGAATGGGGACTTATGCCTTACCTTAAGGTGCTTAAAGGTAAGGAACAGGTCATGTCGTGGCTTAAGGCTGGGTCATCAGACCAAAAAGAGCCTGTTATGATAACAAACGCAATGGCTAAGGATTGGGGTGTGTTCGAATATTGGAACATTGGCACGCTTAGTGATGATGTAATTGAATTTGGCAACGCCAATCACTGGCCTTGGCCAAAGGACCCTAAGAGCCTCCTAGGGCAAAAATACAAAGTGGTGCAGTGTTTTGTCTACCATGTCAATGCAGCAGGTAAGATTGACGTTATGAGGCAATACTTAGATACACAAAGTCTGTGGGCACAGCTTAAGTAGCTAAACTTGTTGAAAATTAAATAGTCTGCAGTTTAAACTGCAGACTATTTAATTTTCATAACTAGAGAGAGGGTGTTGTCTAAACTTTAGAGAGCAACTATCCCCGCATAGCAGGTAAACAGTATAAGATCTACTGGGATTCACGTGTCATAGGAGTATAGTCGCCCAATTGCACTGTTGATTTATTATATTATTGTGTCATAGTGTTATTTGAAGTGATCAAAGGATCCCTTATCGACCGAAAGGTAGTACCTCTCGTGAGCAGAGAAACGCAAACCGATCAGCCTCCCGGTGCATGGAACCTCAGCTGTCTGTACGACGGCGATGACGACCCGCAGATCGCAGACGACATAGCCACCATTGAGGCAACCGTCAATGCGTTCGTTGCCAAGCACGCGGGCCTGATCGCTGCGTCGCCGATGTGGCGGTGGGCTCGTGCGATCGCGGACTTCAGGGGCCTCCAGTGGAGGTTCCTGGTGGAGCCGACGATCGATGAGCAGCTCGGACCTTGTAGGCCAATGTACTATTGGATGCTGCGCGACGCCAGCGAGAGCACCGAGGTCACTCAGGCTAAGATGCAAGAACTGACCGCGTGGTACCAGGGGCTGCAGAGCAAGTTGGAGTTCTTCTTGCAGCTGTTCGACGGTATGCCGCCATCGCGGCGGCGGGCACTGCTGAAATCGCCGTGGTTGCGCCCCTATCGGGCGTGGCTGACTCAGCGATTCATGTTGCCTGTTTCGACGCCGACACCGGCGCAACGAGCAGCTGCCGGTGTGGCTACGGCCAACGCAGCGCAACTGACCAATCAACTCAGCGTGGCATTCGGCAGCGCGGGCGCGATGGTCTGGAAGGATGGTACGCAACAGCGCGTCAGCCTGCCTGGCATCGTCTCGCTGGCCACCTCGCCCATCGAGCAGGAGTGGCAAAGTGCAGCGGCCGCCTTGCCGGTCCTCTACAACGGCCTGAAAGGCCAGGCGTTCGTCGAACTGACGACCGCACTGGCTGCTCGAACGGCCGAGGCGAACCTGTTGGGTGGAAGTGTCGAGGCCGTACGCTGTGCGACTGATACATTGCCAGCCGACACGCTCGACGGTCTGGTCGGAGCGGTCATGGACCCGAATACCCTGACCGTCGCACATAAGTGCTACGCGCTCAAGGCCACCCTGATGGGCGGTCAACTGCCGTTCGCGCGGCGGCGCGCAACGTACGGTGTGCTCAAGAAGTACACATGGCCCGAGGCGATTGGCCTGATCCGGACGTTCTTCGAACGGACCAGTCCGACCTTCCTGGCCGAGTTCGACCGTGCACTGGCGAACGGCTACATCGACGCCCAGGCGCGCGACGGCAAGACGCCGCGTACCGCATGCTGGTGGGGCCCGGACATGCAGCCGATGCTGGCCGTCAACTTCATCGGCGACATCAACAACATCAGCCAGATTGTCCACGAGTTCGGCCACTACATGGCGGCGCTCGCCGCGTCGCGGTCATGCAACGGGCTCAGCTACAACACCAGGATTCCGAAGGCAGAGACGGACGGGATCAGCTTGCAGTTGCTAGTTCCGTTGGTGGTGGCCGACAAGCTGGGCGACGACGAGCAATCCAGACTGGTCGCTATGATGGCCCAGCTGGAGACCATCATGTCGACCATCTTCCTCCAGTGTGCGGGGACGGCGTTCGAACAGCGCCTGTACAAGGACTCCACCCTGACAGTCGACCAAGTCGTGTCGCTGTTCACCGAGTACATGCACATGCTGTTCGGTGACGGCGTGGCAATCGACGACCTGACCGGGCTCAACTGGATCAACTGGCCGCAGCTGCGCCAGGGGTTCTACAACTACGGCTATGTGCTGGCCGGAATGGTCGCCGTTGTGATACGACAGCGGTACCAGACCGACCCGGCCGACACAATTCGACAGATCAACCGCCTGATGGCGGCCGGCAGCAAGGCCACGCTGACCGACATCTACGAGGCGATCGGCATCACCCTGGGCCCGGACCTATGGCGAGAGTGCATCAGCGCTATCGCCGACCAGGTGGACCAGGCAACCGCGCTCGCGCAGCAGCTGGGTCTGATCCCGGCCACATAGCGGCGCGTAACCCCGTCAACTACTCATGATACGGCAACTACCCCGCCGACCGAGTGGTTGGCGGGGTAGTTTAATGTAAGACTGGTATACTTATTACTATGACTTCGGCGCTCTGTCGCAGTTATAGGATTCAATGGAGGTTACGATGCACTCGTGTATGACATTGGCTGCGGCGCCAACTGGTGGCCCCAAAAAGCCTTCGCCCAAGCCATCGCGCGAACCTGGTCCTAAAGAACCCTCGGGCAAAAAAGAGCCAAAGCAAAAACGGTAAACTATCTAACCAAGATTGATTACCCTTTGGCATACAGTCCGCCGCCTCGCTCACGTGCCGTATTATCGCGGCGCGTGGGCTGATTTTTTGATCGTAGGCAAATTCCATACCTCAGGAGAGTGATACGCTCGTCGTGAGATATGGATGATTGAGGTGTGACATTCTCTAGACAATTGTCTGCAATAGCTCAACATTTCCATGAGCTGCCTCAACGAATTCGTGAAGCTGTTTCCAGGCGCTTCCATCCGCAATAAGAGCCATGGCAATATCATAGCCGTGCTCAATGCTATCGACTACCCCTCCGGCATACATAATCAGCCCTGCGTTAAGAGCAATCGTGCGGCTAAGGTCGGAATGTGATCCAGGTAGAATAGACCGAAGTCCTTTTAACACATTATCCTTTTTAGTGGCGCTTTTTGCAGGCTCGAAGCTTTCAATTTTAATCGGGCTGCCGCCTATTATTTTGCTAAATTCGTAGACGCCATTATTTGTCGCTGTACTAATGGATGTTTTGCCAACTAGCAGGGCCTCATCAACAAAATGAACTCCGTCAACCGTGCTAGACACGACTGTTGGATTAGTAATGTTATAGTGCTTAAATACTTCGTAAGATAACGCAGTATCTTCAAGCGCAAGTCCATATAAAAGCGAATCTGTACTAAAAGGTGAAACGAGACCAGCAAGCGCATAACTCATAGCGTGCGGAGCATAAAATACACCATCATATCGTTCCATAAACTGAGGCATGTACGAATTAACAAAAAACAGCCCGAGCCCTGTTTTTAGAGCAATATCACGCATTTGGTCTTTGTCTTTGTGAGCTTCAATACCGAGAACTTGCAGGAAATCGGCCGAACCTGTGAGTGAAGATATCGCTTCAGTACACGGTTTAGTAACAATGATCCGTTTTGAGCTGCTAGCCGTAATGGCCGCGAGCGTTGAAATGTTAACGGTTTTTAGGCCTTTTTTACCACTTCCCATAAGTGTAATCGTCGGCGTTTTATTGGTTTTTGGTGCAAGCATGGGGCGGGTGTTTGGGTGATAATCATCAAATGAAAATGATGCTTCAAGCATACCAACGATTTGGTCGGGTGTTGGCTTGGCGACGAGCATTCCGTGAAAAATGGCAGCAAGGAAATATCGTCTAACAGTAGTGTCCGTAATCTCTAACGCTTCACGGGTGGCGTTATATGCCAACTTCTGATCGATGGGTTTTTGAGCATTCAAATAATAGAGGGCCTCACGGCAATATGGGTATTCCTGAGCTACTTCGACTTTTTTCATCCTGTCATTTTACCATAGGCAATATAAATGAGCGTACGGTATATCAAATCTGTTGTTTTTTTGAATAATCTAAGATCATATTACACATAATATGCGTATAATTATAAAGTAGGTTGAGCTTTTGCTCCCTACGACTTGGCCTTGAAAGAGTCGGTATATTTATTTAATGTACCTATTTTTCCAAGGCCAAGAACCAAACTGCGTGCGCCGTGCGCAATCTTGACTTGGAAGAGAGATGGTAATGAACCTCTCAGTCAAAAAGTTCCTTCAAGCAGGGCTGGCCATTCCGGTGGCCATCGCGATCACCGCTGCGAGCTGCGGAGGCTCCAGCTCGAAAGACACGCCTCAAGGGGGGAGTACACAGAGTACTTGTGAAAAAGTGCTCAAGCCCCTCCCTCTGTCGTCCGGGCCAGTACCGACACCCGATCCTGAGCAGCTGACCTGCCTCAGCAACGTGCGTCAGACGATCGGCACGCTCAGTGAGGACAACAAGTCGGGCCAGATCGCGCTGCAATACTGGCAGGAGTGCAAAGACGCACTTGCCACCTGGCATGCGTGGACCGGCCGTCAGAGTGACGCCTGGTTCACCGCCAACAACATGTCGCGCAAGCTCCCGGGCGACTGTGGGACGCAGCCCACGCCGACGAAGCGGTAGATCCGCGTCGTAATGAAGGCAGGGACGGGGCAACAACGCCCCGCCCCTGCCGATGTATAATATGTAGACTTATTTATTTTAGGAAAAGCAGATATTATAGTAGAAGCAGCTATTCGATACAACACATGAATAAAGTTAATCCTACTGGCCATACACGAGACATCGCTGTATTTTTGCAGTCTATTTATGTTCGGGGCTTTCACGGCGAACAGATTAGACATGCAAAGGAAGCAGTAGGACTTGGCGTTGAGAATAGTAAACTGTCAAAGCAACAACTCAATACACTGGCAAAATATTTAAATAAACTCGATCAGCCTTACCAGATTCAAGGTGTTGATTTTTCACGGGCGCAGATTAGCCTGCTTATGAATGCCCGCACTGCGGGCTACCCTATTGAATTTGAAACGTTTGGTCCCTATCTTACGGATTACTTACAGTACGAAGGCAACATGCACGCGTCCCATCTTATTCCCGAAGATAGCATTGGGCTTAGTCTAGCCGGCGTAATGCGCAGATTCTTTCCGTCAGCTCGCCTCATCTCCCTCTATGATGAATACAATGTTCAGAAGGGTACCGTTCATAGAAGTGAAGAGCTAACCCACTTTACAAGGTGGCATAAAGAAAACTTTCGTGCGAGTTTACTTGCGCTTTTGCAATATGCGGCAATTGTGCCTGAGGATGCCGTTGACGGAAAAGATTACCTTTTAATTCCTGAAAGCTCAAGAGTCCCGGATGCCGATCATCTTGTTACGCAACTTGAATCGCGTGGTTTTATTTTTCGGCGTGGTGATGAAATCGTATTTGTAAACGAGGATGCCGAAAACCCGCTATATCAGCGTGTAATCTTAAGGACGAAACAGGGGCGATGGTTATGCGAGGCACTTGATGCCGCCAACTTTTTGAAGCCAGAAAATCAAAAAATCACTCATCTTGTTGTGTTGCCGGATTATATGAAAGCACAGCAGGATAAGGTATGGGAAATTTTGCGGACACTTAACATACCACGAGCGCATTACCATAATATTTTCTATAATCCCACAATGTTACCTCAAACCGCAGTACGCATTGTCACTGAAGTGTTTGAGACAGCTGAAACGTTCCTCGCCGATAAAGATTCGATATACTCCCCTGAATCGTTGTGACCCGGTCTATTTTGCGGTACGTTGAGAAAGTGTAGAAACCTCAAGTATTTACAATCACAAGCATTTTGTATACCATACTAGTAATAGCAATAAGGGGTTTGTAAACAGTATGGCGCGTCTTCCAGTACCAGGCAGTGATAATGAGATATGGGGCAACATACTTAATGATTTCTTGAGTGTTGAACATAATACCGACGGAACGTTAAAATCAACAGGCAGTCTTGCTACAAAAGCCAACGACGCGGCGGTTGTTCACAATGCAGGTAATGAAACGATTGGTGGTATAAAAACGTTTCCTACTGCGCCAGTCGTGCCGAGTAACGCTTTTCCGGAAAGCGCAATTACCAATCTAACAGCCGATCTTAATGCACGACTTACCTTTAGGGGTGCCTGGGCGCCGTCTACAGCGTACGCTACCCATGATCTGGTCACGTTTTCGGGAACAAGCTACGTCGCTGTATCTTCGTTTACAAGTGGTACGAGCTTCAGTTTAACAAACTGGACTCCTCTTATGGCGCAGCCCGGCGTCTTTAATGTAAAAGACTACGGAGCAAAAGGAGATGGCGTTACGGACGACACGAGCGCGATCACCAATACCATCAATGCTGCGTATGCGGCTGGCACTGCAGATGGCACTAACTACGCCGAGGTCTATTTCCCACCTGCAGTCTATTTGATTGCAGGCGCACCAACCACTGGTGGGGCCACATTCGGAAGCGCTCAAATTCCCCTTCCAGTGACCACGCCTGAAGATCCTGTAACGCATCATATTCCACAACAAAAATTCATTCTTGTCTTAAGGGGTACAGTTAGTGCGACGGCGCTTTACCACTGGAACCAAACCGTACCACAAGAGGCAGGCGCGGTACTGCGATCTACCTACGACGCCGGGACTACCGTGCCTGGGACTGGCGAAGTATCGGTTATTGGCGGACCTACCCCTCATTTCGGATACGGAAACGGTACCTCAACGTTTGATAATATGCTCGTGACCGTAAGCGGAATAACTGTTGAGGTTCCCCAAAACGGTAACGTCTGTGGATTTGACTTTCGCGGTATGGCTGAGGCTAATATATTAAACGCATCCGTTCTTGCACGTTCAACCGTTACGGGTGCACCACTCGTTCCAGATCCTAACTGGGCGTTCGGTCTCGCCATGCCCCAAACGAACAATAATGATATCTGCAACATCGACTACTTCTCGTGTGAAGGGCTTGTATACGGCCTTATCATTTATGAGCATGTCCAGGCTAACTCGCTGCAACTTATCAACTGCTTTGACGGACTTGTTGTCTGGCCGTCATCTGGCGCTCCGCATCGCAACATCATTACCCACGCTTCAATAGAAAACTGCAACCAGTGCGTTGTATTTGCGAGTACAGGTGTCACTAAACTCGATATTCTAATGCTCGATATTGAATGGACAACCGGTGCGGGCGTCCATGGTATCGTCAATGATACGCACAACGCAGCATACGGCACTATTTATATTGGCAGTAATGGTGGTGACGGTGGCATTACACTGCAAGAGGCATTAAGTGCGTCGTATGGAGTAATTGGCGGTAGCCATATGAAGGTTGTCAATGTAGATCAATCAGTTGGCGCCATCGCCGCACCCGCCGTGCCCGCGTCAACAACAATCTTGCAAAATCCTTTTTGGCGCGATGCGGCTATTACAATAACGGGTGGTACGGTAACGGATATCACGGTCGACGGTACGACGCAGCTCACTGCGACACCCGGAACGATATACTTACCATCAGGTCGTTCGATTACCATAACTTATTCTGTAGCACCATCTTGGTCGTGGATATTACTGTAAAGTATAGCTAGGAAGAGCAAGCCCCTCTCACTGCTGTTGGAGGGGCTTTTCATTTGCTTTCGCTTTGGAAGGTTTGTTAGGGGGGTTGCTGAAACATAAGCTGACCCTATTGACTATTCGATTATCTTATACTATAATGTAAATTACATTAGCAGTTACTCACTGCTCTCTCAAAAAAGTTGTACAGTTTTGGCATAGCTTATGTCAGCGACGCGCTGCATCAATTTCTTCATATATAAAAACTGAATTATCATTTAAAGGAAATAGAATGAACATACTTACTTTCGTGACATTTTGTGTCGCGTTTTTATCAAGCGTTATTAGCGGCATGAGTGGTGGAGGCGGCGGCTTTATTATGACGCCATACTACCTTTTTATTGGCCTATCGCCGCAACAAATTGCAGCTGGAGCGTCCGTAGCGTCTCTCGGACTCGGTGGAAGCTCACTGATCGCAATGCGCGGTAAGCAGCTCATAGACAAGCGGTTCTTGTGGCCACTCGCAGCAGTAACGATAATCGCGACGCTGCTGGCGATGATCGCCCTACCTCATGTTAAAAGTGAGGTGTTTGGGATGGTAATTGGCGTACTGCTGATTATTCTAGCACCGGCGCTATTTATTAAAAAACAGAGCCTACAGCCAGGCGAAAGGTCAAAGCAGTCAATGCTTTTCGGTTACGGTATATATGCCGTTATTCTTTTTGCCAGCTCACTCGGTAGTGGCCTTGCAACGTTGCTCTTTCTCCCACTTATGTTTCTGATGGGGCTTACTACTATGCAAGCAAATGCACTGCGGCGCGTACTGATGCTTCTACAGGCAGCGATTGCGTTTTGCATGGTTTTGCCCCAAGGCTATATTGTATGGAGCTATGCAGTCGCATCGCTTTTAGGGTGCTATGGCGGTGGGTTTGTTGGTACAAAGATTGCGCTCAAACAAGGTGAGCATTTTATCAAGTATGCACTCGCATCAATAATGGTCGTTTCAGGTGTGGCGCTACTTATAAAGTAGTGGCGCACTCTATATTAATGAATCATGTATTTTTATTGTATAGGTGCTTGTATAGAGTTTTCGTGCATAGTACAATAAGAATTACTAAACATAACCATTGAAGTAGAATTAGCATGCCAACACGATTACCAGTTACGGGATCAGATGAAGGTCAGTGGGGAGATATCCTTAACGCATTCCTGTTAGTTGCACACGCAAGTGACGGAACAATTCTTCCAGGCAGTGTAGCTGCCGCTGGCGCTGAAATTACAAGCAACAAAGGCCAATCCAATGGATACGCGCCGCTCAATAGCTCAACACAGATTGCAAGCGCTTATTTGCCAATTGGGACTACCGCGAGCACGGTGGCGGCAGGCAATGATAGCCGCTTTGCTGAGGTTAATGGGGTAACGGTTAGTGGCGCTGCTGCTGCCGGCAAAGTCCTGACAGCGTCTAGTAGTAGTGCTGCATCTTGGCAAACTCCAAGTGCAGTTGCCTCGCGTCAAGTTGTCATTGCACTAAGTGGCACAAGTTCTTCACAAGTAGCGACGGTTGGCACCTGGAATTCAATATATCTGACCAATACGGATACAGCCAATTTCGTTGGTTGGGTCAACTCATCGGATACAGCACAGAACAACTCGATTACATTTGACTTTGCTTGTAATGCAGGAACTCATACTCTAGAGTTCTTTCATTTACCATTCCAAAATCGCGGCATTTATACGCTTCAGATAGATGGTACGACTATTGGTACTGTTGATGGATATTCTGGCGGTCTTGTCCCTACGCGCAGCGTATTGACGGGTATAACAGTGAGCACAAGCGGGCAACATACGTTTACTATTCTTATGGCGACCAAAAATGCTTCTTCCTCTGGCTACCAAGGAATGATGGATCGCGCAGTATTTACACAAACAGCATAATGGGTGTGACTCATCCCCTATCTAGAGATTTAAACCCAGGACAAATGTGTACTGGGTTTAATCGATAATCTGTAGTTCTTCTACCGGCACCAGTTTATGCCGTAGCTGTCGAATATGGAATACTAAAATTATACAGACAGTAGCTATACTAGTGATAATGCCTACGATGGCTACGGCCGTATAGCCTTGGCCGAGTGGTAGCATATTGCCACTTGGCGTATATGCCTCCAGTATCAATGCAGACAGAGCACTCCCAATTGAATATCCGACCATTCTCAATACCTGATTAAAACCTAGAGCACTTGTGGTAATGTGAGCAGGCACCGCGTCAATAATGAGCGCTGGTATGGCAGCATAAACCGCACCAATCCCCAGCCCTGCAAGTGCAATCCATACAAACACTTCCCATAGTTGGCTTCTAAAAGCTGCAAAGCCGACAAGTGAAATGAGGACAACTACCGTGCTCAAGGCAAGGACCTGCTTATCGTGCATCGTACGCCGTAATATTGGCACTACGCGGCTCGCTACAAATCCGAAGATTGAGAATGGCGTAAGCATAAATCCGGTTGTAAGCACTGATGTGCCAAGACCATAGACTACTGTTGTTGGCGTTTGAACATAGCGAACCGCTGTTGCAATGAGCAGATACATTCCAATACTAGCTAGGAGTACTACCCCATCCGCGAGAAAAACGGCTGGATGGCGTAACGTATTGAGCTGCACAAGCGGCTCCGACTGGGAGCGTTCATACCATATCCACCCTATGAATAGTGATATTGCCACAATACCAATAACGACGACATCGGGTTGTATGCGGCCAACAACTTGCGTAAGCGTATAGAGCAATAACGCTAATGCCAGGCCGAGTAGCCCTGCCCCCGTAGTATCAAGCTTTCGCGCCACTCGATGGCGCTCATGCGGCAGTGTCCGATAGGCAAATACGAGCGCAGCTGCCGCCATAACAATGCCAATGCCATACGCAGCGCGTAAGCCAGCAAATTGTGCAATTGCACCGGCTATCGGATAGCCAAATCCGACGCCCGCAAGGGATGTAACGGATAATAGTGCGACAATTCGCCGTCCTTTATTACCCGTAAAGTGATCTTTCGCAACTCCCACTATAAGAGCAGACAGTCCCAGTCCAACACCTTGCAGGGCACGACCAACCATTAGACCGATAAAGCCAAGAGGCAGCGTTGCTAGCACACTTCCTGCGAGTACAGCCCATAATGTTACCAGTATTACACGCCGTCGATGTGGGCCATCACCAAGCCGAGCAAGTACTGGGGTTATAACGGCGCCGACTAATAAACTGATTGTAAGTGTCCATTGTGCGACGCCCAAGTGGACGTGCAGCCCTTTCACCACTGTTGGCACGAGAGGCGCACCGAGGCTGCTCATGGCAGCACTCACTAAACCGATCAAGACAAGCCCTGGCGCTAGTCCTTTTATTGTTTGTGTTTTTGCTGTTTTGCTCATCTTTTCCAGTATAAGCTACCGGGCGTTTTCCATAGTCAAGAAATGGATGATGTTATCCATCTTTTTATAGACGTCTTAGGGCTTATTTATGTATCCTTCCACTTAGCAGGTTGCTTCGAAGGAGCTAGATTTTTGATGCTATCAACTCTAGAGCTTTTGTTAAAGTGTCAAAATAGAGCTGGCCCTGTGGCACAAGATTATTATTCTCAGCGTCTTTTATAATCTCTTTCCAGTTCTCTATAGTACGCCACTCATAGGAATCAACTTCACCGTCAAGGTGTGTAATTTCCTCGTCGCCGTTTAGCCTGTACAAGTAAACATTTACAATATCACGCGGATCGCGAGGGATAATACGAACCGAGTGAACATAGTGCAGCTTTGAAGGATTGATAGCAAGCCCCATTTCTTCTTGCGCTTCGCGAACCGCTGCGTCGATTGGTGTTTCACCTACATTAATGTGGCCACCTGCGGAAATATGATACCAGCCGGGATAGTTTGACTTATTTAGTGAGCGCTTTTGGAGCATAATCTCCGTTGTCGTGCCATCAGTCTTCCAAAACCAAATGTGAGCGTTGCCCATAATAAGGTTAGCGTTGGCATTAAATTCCTGTTTTGAAGCACCTTTACCTTCAATTGGAGTGCCGTTATTGTTGTATACCTGCCAGAGTTCATTGTCATGCATAAGAAATGTGCTTCCTTTATATAAATTGAATGTTGCTACTTGAAATTGCCGAAGAAGCTTTAACGATATGCTTATGGTAAATAAAATTAGGTTATTCCGGGAGAGACTGCGTGCCCAGTTTCATGTGAGTTGGTTATCTTCATTAGCCTTTCGCTTCCGCCAAAGTTCGTACTTCTTCAATGAGCGCCTTTGCTAGAGCGGCATGCGCTTCTTGACTAAAGTGAATTCCGTCTTCTCCTGCATGGGCAATTTTGGCGGCGTCAACAAAAGAACAACCGGCGCCGGTTGCGACCTTTTGTAATTCATCGCTCAACGCTTGCGACTTTAGGGCTGACTCGTGATTGTAAAAGTCTGGCACGTAGAACTTGGTAAAGGTTGATGCTTGATCGTCAACATAAATAGGGCTAACAAGTATAATCCTAGCCGGGTCGTGTCTGTCTTTTGCAGTTTTGCTTTGAATGATCGCAATGAGCTCTTCGATAGCACTAGCGATATCCTGTGGGCTTCGATTAAATTCTATCTTGAGGTCATTAGTGCCAAGCATCAAGATAACTACATTGAGCGGCATATGGCTATCCAAGCAGGGTTCCAGATAGGTTTTGCCATTACGCCCTAGTTTGCGACTGTAGTCTAGATCAGTGGTACGACTACTGAGCCCTTCTTCTATAACATAGAAGTCTTGGCCTAATGCTTTTTGAAGTAGCCCCGTCCATCGGGTATCGGCCGGGAAGCGGCCGGTTTTATCTGGCTTTTGACCCCAGGTATTGGAATCTCCATAGCAGAGGATGGTTTTGGCCGTTGGATTAGTGTTCATAGTCTATTCTTTCTCCTTGCTTAAATGCTCGTGTATAATCTGCCAGTTACCATTTATTCGTTTCAGAACATTTGTTCCTTTGCCTGCATACACTTGTCGTTTTCGGTTAACTAGTCCATTTGATCGAAACCGATACATACACACTGATACTTGCTGATCGACAGCAATCCATTTTACATCCGAGATTGTATACGTTTCGTCCTGGATACTGGCGTAGGTGTCTTCAAAAGCTTTGCGGATAGCCGACTTTCCTTTATATTCACCATCAGTAAACCAGAACATAGCATCATCAGCAATGAGTGGTGAGACATTGCCAAAATCCCTAGTGTTGGCTGCTTGCTCGTAAGTTTTGAGAAATAAATCAAGCTCATTAAGAAGTTCGTTATTCGCCATAGGAACTCCCGTTTGGGCACACTCCTGGATGTGGCGCACCGCCTTATTAGTGCTTGGCTCTAACTCGCCAGCCGTATCGATCTTTAGGGTTTGCTCTTTCCATGGAGTATAGACTCTGCGCCGTTCTTCGACTCGCTCCCAGGTTATTTCTGGCATACCATGAAGATTTCTTACGCGGGATTCGATGCGTTTTTTGTGAAGAGCGATGTCGCTCGTACTGCATTCGATAATGATTAGCGTAGCATTCTGCTTTTTAGCAAGTTCTCGCCAGACATCTTTTGCTTCTTCTTCAGCATTAACAGCATCGATCATAACGGAACTGCCGAGCTTAAATTGCTCAGTAGCGAGCGCTTCAGCCACCAAGTAGGCCGCGAGGCCAGTCTCAAAACTCTTTTTGATTCCCGATTTGATAACTGCCGCCTCAATGGGATCAACAGAAAAGAGTGGAAGTCGCAACCTTTGCGCAACGGATTCGGCAAGCATGCTTTTGCCACTACCGGGTAAGCCAGAAAAGAGGACGAGGCTATTTTTAGCAGGATATTGAGGGGGTGTCATAGTATTAATAATACCGCACCTATTGGGTCTAGCTATAGTACCTACATACTCAATGGATATCGAAAGCCAATATTCGGGTGCTGTTATTTATACGCCAATGCCATAGATACTATAATGCTATATTGGTAATAAGTCTCGTGAGGGCTTCGGAGAAAATAAAAACAATACAAAAAGGAGAATTTTATTTTTATGACTCAGAAAATGGTGCATCCAAGTGGCATCGATCAGGAAATAGTAGATAAAGTCGTTGGTCGGCGCGGCGGACTCAACGCTTTTCCCATGCTTAACCCTAGAAGAACGGCATTGGTCGTTGTAGACCTCGACATGGGAACTGCGCGTGACACAGAAGAACAAGTTAATAACATTTCGGGCAGGGTTAATGCCCTCGCCGCGTCACTACGTCAGCATGGCGGGACGGTCGCTTGGGTTACCACCCCGATTCAAGAGCCAACCGAGAACTTTCGAGCTGTCTTTGGCAAAGCAGCTGATCGTTTCATAGCTAACGGCAAATCAGGTATATCGAAAAGACTCTGGCCGGAACTCGACTCTAAAGAGAACGACATCCACGCAACAAAACAAGGGCATAGCGCCTTTTTCCCTGGCAAATGTGACCTGCATAAACAGCTCGTGACAAAAGAGATTGAATCCATTCTTATCGTCGGCGCGGTTACGAATGTGTGCTGCGAAGGGACAGCACGTGACGCGACAGAGCTCCAATACAAGGTAACGATGATATCTGATGCGTGCATTGGGAACCCCAACTTGTACCAAGCAACCTTAACGACATTTTTCCGGTGGTTTGGTGATGTACGTCCAACCGAGGATATCTTGAAACTTATTATCGCTACTGGAAACTAGCACTCTAATTTACGCAAAGGATTTTTCTTATGACTCAGAATATTCAGGAGGCAACTTTACCAGCAAAGTTAAAACCCGGTGATCGCGTCCGTTTCGTATCACCTGCAAGCCCCGTTGATAAAGCCTGGGTAGAAGGCGGCGCTCGGGTGCTGCAGAAAATGGGGTTAAAGGTTGAGTATGGTGCGCACGTCTACGATGTACACCCGACGATCGATTATCTCGCAGGCAAAGATGAGGACCGTCTAGCAGATATTAACAATGCGCTCCGTGATCCTGGCATCAAGGCCATTGTTGCTACACGCGGTGGTAAAGGGGCCTATCGCATTGCAGATGGGCTAGACTTTGAAGCCGCCCGTAAGCACCCTAAACTACTCATCGGCTTTAGCGAAATTACTATCCTGCACATGGCACTGCTGGAACATGGTATTGGAGGCGGCATACATGGTGCGGCTTGGGGCGCCAAGCAGTTCGGCGAGGAAACTGCTGCATCGTTTGTGAAGGTGGTGACAAGTACTGAGTCGATTACTATTCACTCTACGAAGAATGAGCACACTCATACCCTTACTACGCATGGTAAAGCCGAAGGAGTATTAATTGGCGGTAATCAAGACTCAATCGCCACAGGAGTTGGATGGGCACTACCGAATTTCGACAAAGCAATTCTGCTGATTGAAGCTGTCAACTTGCGACTTGGTCATATCGATCGACAGCTAACGATGTTCATTAAAAGCGGGGTGATTAAGAAGGTCGTAGGCATCGCTATCGGGCAGTATATCGATTGCGGTGCGGCGACTGACCCAACAACAGATGTAAACTGTACTGAGATAGATATATTACGCGATAGATTCGGTCTACTTGGAGTGCCAATTTTAGGAGGCCTGCCAATTGGCCATGGCAAGAATCCTATTGCGCTGCCTATTGGCACGCAGGCGATACTCGATGCTGACGCTGGAACCCTGACGGTAGCGCCGGGAATACGATAACAGTTTCGCTGCTCATTATCAGCGCGCAATACAGTGGGCGGATAGAAAAGATGTTAATGTCCCCTAGTGCTTTGCCAATTACATAGATGAGAGCATTAAGATTTCTCCGAGTTGCCAATAGTTTTCGTAATCGCCTTCGTAGTTGCACTCCGGTCACTCACCAAAAATGGAAATTCGCCTTTATCGACGATTTGCATAAGGCTAGTCGCAACAGTTTCAGTCTTTTTGATTAGGTCATCAGTGAGGTAACCTTTAATTTTAGCTTCCTCGAACTCATCTTGGTCGACTAGCTCTGCCTTCTGGCCTGGCATACGTACAATGTCGAGATATAAGTCGGTCCATGAAACCGTTCCGCTTTGTAATTGTGCTGGTGTTGCAATGTTTATGTACAGCATCTTGAACCTGCCATCTTTATAAAAATCGATAAATACATTGTAGTATTCTTTGGTATTAAAAATACCAAGGTTACTATGTTGCATGATATAGCTTAGGTTTTTGGTATGGTGACGTACCGAGGTGCCAAACGCCGACTCCGTTATTATCCAGTCACCGAACTTACCAATAAGCTGCGCTTCCCAGGATTGGTGGGGCTTGCCATTAGGTTTGAGGGCCTGGAGATGGACAGAGTTTCTAGATCCTCGTCTTATGGTTTTGATGGAAGGTATGGTAATCCATGCCGCCATTGCGCCATAACCGGTTTTGTCTATGTTGAACGGCCTGACTTTTTGTACGGCTTTGAGAAAAATGAGCAGACAATAGCGTTTGTTTTTGAATCGATCGTAGTAGAGCGGAATGTCGTTAGGATCTAGGCCAATTTGATCACCGTACTTATCTAGTAATGATCGCACCTTTGCGGGTGTAAGTTTGTCGAACTGTAGCACTTTTGCAACCGTCGCTTTCATGTTGACTGGTTCGCCCGAATTTTTGAAATAGATAACGTCCCCGATACTAACCTTACCCCAGGGTGCGCTGCGGTTGAGATACCATCGCGACTCGATAGTCTTCTGACCACCTGCTATTTTTTGAGTCATGCCCCAAGATTTTTGCATAATAGCAATATGGTGCATAGTTATACTACTTTCTTATCTGACTCGAAGATACTCTTCATACTGTCTCTATATGTCCTCAAACAGAGGCGCCCGTGATATTATCAAGGATTTCGTCTACTACTTTTTCTACAGGCTGCAATGCATTAATCATCACCGCGCCCATATCCCTGTAACGATCCTGAAACGAGTCGTGCCAACCTAAGATACTTGCAAGTTCATGAGGTGCCTTGCCGAAATCGTGATCGGTCCGGCCAGCGATTCTATTCTTTAGTGTCTCCTTGTCAACAACCAGACAGACGACCTTATCGTACAAATCTAGCATGTCATCCGCATTGGATGGTGAGCCACACAAAAAGATAGGTTTGTTTTTGGCACGGGCGGCAAACGCTTCGACTTTCTGTCGTGACATCTTCCATTCGTGCTGATCATACCATTCTTTTGTGCGGCTGTTCTCATCTTCTGGGCGTTCGACGGCTTGGCCGGTTGTTTTGTTAATCCAGGTAGTAATGCCGTCGTCGTCCGTATCGTGTGCTTCGTAACCTCGGCGCTGTAGTTCTTTACGAACTGAGGATTTGCCAGCCCCTGAGTTGCCGGTGACGTAGGTAAGGGGCATTAGGATTGCTCCTCATGTCTAAATGCAAGCGCTTGTTGTATCTTGGGCGTCATCGTCACGGGACCGTACTTTTGCAAAAATAGCTCTCCATAGATGGGACCAAGGTTTCTTTGCAAGCTCCATACGGCATCGGCTAAATCTAGTTCAGGAGAACCGAAGCTGAGCTGCCCGAAGTCGATATAGCTAATCTTCTTTGATTCTGAAATGAGAATATTCGGCAATGCCATATCGCCGTGGAGTACTACATCGCGAGAATTGGCCTCGGGAAATACGGTAGTTACGGGTGTAGCATGGAGCCGCCTGATAGCCTGCGCAAAAGTCTCCACGATTTCAGTGTCAGACCACTCTCCAATGAGTTCAACAAGATTCTTACCTGGTAATTCGCTGAGTAACAGGTAGTCGTACCCCTCTTTTGATTCACGAAAGTGAACTACTTCCGGAACAGGGAGGAGAGATGCGAGCTTTTTGAGATTATCCCGCTCCGTTGAAAGCGTCTGTGCAATTTTAAGATAGTAGTTAGCGCCTACGGTTTCTATTTTATATACCTCATCCTGATGAGAATGGACGTGTTTCGTAGCTTTAAACGGTTTAGCAAGCACGCCGAATAGCCATTCATTTGCCTTGGGGTCGAGACGGTCTGTAATATTATTCTCCATTTTACAATTATATCGTATTACCGTTTTCTATCATATGCGCGACGTGGCGTACATGAGCAGGCGAATTTATGGGTACGGCACATTCAACTGCCTCAACCCTCAAGATATGATTGAGAATTCAGGTATTAGCACCGCACGTTACGTCTGCGGTGATTGGAGCGTTACGCTCAACGAACTTTGATGTAGGGGGAGTCGCCCCTGTTTTCGGCGGGTTGTCTCGGGCTACTTCACGCGGCGTGCGATGACGCAGGCACCCTTGCGCGCGAGGTCGGGGTCGACGCAGCGGACTACCGTGAATTCGTTCAGCCTCTCCGGGTACGGAATAGACTGAGGGAGTCGCTCGACGAACGGTGAGCGCTTGGGGTCGACGAATAGATGGCCGGCAAGCACCATGATGGTACCAACCAAGATCAACAAGGCGTCCGGCTGCATAAACTCCATGATCGCGCGTAGCCAGTTAGCCATCAGACCACCCAGGACACGGATAATCCGCGCACAGAATGGGTCATCCGGATGAGCGGTAATGGCTGGTCCGACACCCTTGCCGGCCCCTTCCAGTGCGGCGATCGCCGCGGCTGCTTCGGCGCCAGGGGTTTCGCCCATACTCCTTAGCCATGCGACTGCCGTCCTGAACGCACGGGCTCCGCCGATCAGGCGCTCGGCGCGGCCACCTTCCTCGTTGTGGAAACGTGCCGAGAATTCGCAGTAGCTCTTCTCGTCGTCGGTTGTGCCAACGATGTTGATGTGGCCGGCTTCAAACGCCCAGGGAAAGCCCCAGCCATCATACCCTGAGATGTTGTCACCGGTGGTGAGCGTCGCCACGACAACCCGGCCATCCAGCCAGACGCCGGCTTGCCAGTCGGCATGCGAATTGTTGCCCGGCTTGACGAGACGGAAGTGCTCGAACGCGTTGGTGTGTCGACGGTTGCGCGCCCTGACGCGTCGGAAGCGCTTGGGCGGCTTGCGGTTGCGGTGATTCTTCAGGTTATACTGGCACCCTGCCGCCTGTAGTTGCAGATCGTTGACCAATATGCCCTTGCAGCCCGTCGCCTGTTCGAACTTGCGCAGGTCGAACATGGGCCAGTCCAGATCCAGCAGCTTGACGGTGCGGTTTTGCCTGTCGATCGGGCCCGGCAATGCGAAGACTATTCGCCGCGGGATGCTGCCGAACTGTTGGAATGCACCCTCTAGGATCTGCTCGACGCTATTGAACTTAGTCACGTCGTAGTTCAGCATCTGCTGGATCGGCAAGCCGTTCGTGTCGATTATGCCGATGCGGCAATTTGTTTTGCCGCAATCCACATACATGATCGACCTGCGCTTGAGCACAGACTGTCGTAGCGCTTTTGCCCACCTTCGCGATCTCCTTGCGATATTCACCGTGACTCCTATGTCACTCGATGATAGGGCCCACGAACTGCGAGCCGTTACGACACCCCTAGGACCTTCTAGGCACTCAGCTGGCGCATCATACTGCCCGTATCCCAATATTCACGGGAGCGAACAATTTTACCGTTTTGTATATTAGCCAAGAAGCAAATTTGTAACGTAAGCTCTTTTGTGACGCCCGCGGGGATTTTAATATTATGCGCGTCCATCGGGCCTTGTACATTAGATGTTGCCATGTACTCGGCACATACCCAATCGTCGTCGGCGAAAATATGCGTTAGTGTTTTGCGACCATGGGATTTTACCGCCATAACTGCGGCATCGCGCAACTCGTTGATACCCCGATAAACCTTGCCTGTTGGCGTAATAGTCATTTCGGCATTTTCATCCCAAAACGCGAGCTGGCTGTCGATGTCATCCCTGTTGTGTGCGTCAAGCCAATCTTTGATAATTTGGATATTTGCTGCTGCATTATTCATTGTTTTTCTCCTTTATTCGATTCTGTTTTTAGCTCGTTAATGATGTGCTTGAGCATGGTATTAACAAGCCGGCGGTGTGTGATAATATCGTGAATTGTCGTATTGATAGTGCTTGCCAGACTGTTTTGCAGTTCTGTCTCAGAGATTTTGCGAATGACCTGAAACTGCTTTGGCAGCTGCTTTACGCGAATGATAACACGGCGTTTGTCGTTAGGGTCGCGTGCCCTACTAATAAATCCGCCCTTTTCAAGCCTAATGAGCGCCGCAGTTGTTGCGCCCGTTGTGAGGTTAGCGATCTTGCTTACTTCGCTCGCTGTGGCAGAATGGTGTTCGTAAAGAAAAAATAAAATAGTTGCATCGGTGGGATAAAGACCGGTATACGTTGTTGCGGCGTTGTTCCACTCCACGGCAAGACGCATTTCTTCGCGAATAGTAGTAATAAGCTCTATTAATAATTCTTGCTGCTCTTCTGATGTACTGTAAGTCATAATAAAATAACTTTATCATAAAGGTAATTATTTGACTATGTTCTATCATTCTTTGTATTTTCTAGAAATAAAAAAGCCAAGCAAAAGCGTGGCAAGCAATATCTTAGGTTGTGCTATCTTCCGCACCGGCGCTGGGGCCGGTGCGGAAGATGGTGAAGGGGGGTCAGCCGTCGTTGCGAGCGATGAGACGGTGGGCGCGGTCGAGGATCTCTCGATCCAGGGCCGGTCGCTTTTGCAGCACGGTGATCTCACCCTTCAGGGCGGCCACCTCACTTGCGTGGGCAGCCTGCTGAACTTCAGCCTCGCGGCGAAGCTCCTCGTTGATGGCACTGAGCCGTTCGTTCTTGCACTCCAGTCGTTCAGCGATATCGACGAGCCGTTTGTACAGCTCGTCGTCCTCGAACGTTGAGGCCATGGTCGGCTCCAGCTGCTCGATGGTCGTCGAATCCTGGGGCGCGTCGTCGGTTGCGGCTGCCAGCTCGTCGCAGATGTCAGCGTCGCCCAGTGCGGTGACGGGCTCTACCCGCCGCACTGTGACTTCACTGGCCCATGGCGTGCCGCTTTTTGCCATACGCTGTGCTTCGTAGGATATGGTGTTGCTCGTAGCCATAGCGCGCAGATTCTCAGCCCTGAAGGGCTGCTTCTCCGCACGACCGACGAACCACCACCAGCGCCGCCTGTCGGACTCTTGGGCGTCCGCCACAGAGTACGCAAGGCCGAGCCGGCGCAGGTAGTACTTGATGGCACCAGCCCTGGTGCGGGTGGTGATGCCCGCTGCCAGCAGGACGGCTATCGGGTCGATCACGACAACTCCGTTGTCCATGAATCGGGTTGCCTTGTCCGCCGCGTCCTGCAGTCCTTCGTAGGCGCGCTGGCAGTCATGGATGAGCCGGTCAATCTCGGACAGCGGTGCGGTGCCACCCAAGATCGACAGGTTGTCGCTCTGGGCGGTGCTAAGCGTGGTGGCTTCGTCCTCGGTGCATGGCTGCACCAGTCGGATATCGTACGTTCTCTTCGCCTTCTGGATGCGGATGATCGTACCTTCCGTAGTGAGTTGCCTGAGGACGTTTGAGATTCGCTGGTTGCTGTTCTTCTCGTTCGGGGCGCCAATCAACTCACGCAGTCGGCCTGCAACCCTCCCCTTTTCGTCGTGGATGACGCCGCCGTTGGCGTGCAGTGCCTCCAGGATCAGGTCGCGCATAGTGCCCATCATGGGCGTCCACGCTACGACAGTGCCTTCGGTCATGTTTGCTCCCTCCGAGCATCGATTGGACCGCGCTATATTATACCATTTTGTTTAACAACGGTAAATACCACATAACATTTCAATATCTCTTATCCAAGTCGCCGATCTGGGGGCTATTCTAGCCTACATGCACCACCTATTTTGCTGACGCGACCGCCACTAGATAGAGTGATTCCTGTGCGATTTATCAGTACTCTACTTAGTTCTGGTATGCCGCCTCCCTATCGCGGGATGCTAGAGCGGAAATCATGCACAAAAATGACCCCATTCAAAAGTATGAAACTTGACCAATGCTGCTAGCTGCTATTAAATTTAAGGTTGGGTACTGCGCCTCTGCGTGCCTGATTTCGAACCTAAGAAGGGTATCATGTCCACTCCTGCCTCAAAAGATTCAGGCAACGACAAGAGCAAGAAGGGAAAAAGGGGGAAGGGAAACAAGAAGAACAAGGGAGGCACGGATAACTTGGGCAACTTGGGGTTCCCTACCGACCTTTCCAAGCTGGGCTACTAGTAGCCCACCCCCTCACGGTATGCATTCGGCGCTACCAAGGTTGGCTGTAGCGGCATCTTTCTGCAGTCAGCTGGCCTCTGCTCGAGAAATCGAGCAGAGGCTTTCGACCATGGTTTTTACAAACCGTGTGTTTATGAATGCTATACTTTTCTTATTACGCATAAATTAGAAGGTTTTATGGAACGACGAAAATTCGAACAATTAGGAAAAATAACGGCGAGTGCTGTCTTGGCGCTTGGTGGACTTGCGACAGAAGGATGCACGCAAACTTCCAAGCCGACATCAGCCAAGGTTGAATCGTCGACATTACCCGCTGCCCCGACATCAGCAATGCATGGGTCGCCACAATGTGCAAGTGAAGGGGCTCCATCGAATGGTGTATCCGCCGAAATAGAGACGCAAGATGTCCAAAAGGATATTGCAACAAGTTTTAATCTATCACCACGAGACCTCATAGGCACATCGTTGATTGTTAAGGTAGCATGTGCGCGAGTGATCGATGCTCGGACGTATCCAAAAATAGCCGTTACAAACCTTGCCGGAAGCTATAGCAATGAAGGTCATTGCGTACTTGTTCCTGTGTCTAATATGGCAGTGCCGACCACTGATCAGGTTGCTGTGTGCGTCGAGACGGTAAAGTAGATGTTAAAACTTGCCCTAGCAATGCATTGCAACTCGGTTGGGTATGAGACACAATGCTGGCGCATGAGCTACCTACGCGCGGTTTCCATCAATTGGACGCCCCGTACGCTACAGATGGCTTTAGTTCGCTCGCACCGACTATTTCCATCCTTTAAATATAACCCGCAAAAGATATGCACATCATTAAAAGATAGTTAACTTGCAACATAATTGAATCTAGCTGATAATCGTTAACGTAATGTTAACAATTATCATAAGGGATTAGGAGGAACATGAGTAAATATCATAATTGGCGACGCCATAGGCGGCGTCCTGCGTATATTATAGTGGCGATAATGGGCTTGCTGGTTAGTACGGCAACCCCTTTTCTACAACAGACTTTTTCGAGCGCGACAGCTTCAGCCGTAAAGCAAAGTGCAGCTACGACTATCGAATCAATCTGGCCATCAACAGCGGTACCGGCACATAGTAGCTCCGGAGACAGTAATGCCGTGGAACTAGGTGTCAAATTTACACCACAAGTAAGTGGTACGGCTACGGGTGTGCGTTTTTATAAAGATACTACCAACACTGGTACCCACATTGGCCACCTATGGTCGGCAGCGGGTAGTCAGTTAGCATCTGTTACATTTACAGGCGAAACAGTCAGCGGCTGGCAGAGTGCTAATTTTTCTAGTGCAGTACAGTTAACGGCCGGGACGACCTATATCGTGTCGTATTATGCACCAGTTGGAGAGTATTCTTACGATAACGTAAACTCGTCGGATCCTGGTAACTTGAGTACAACGTACACCAGCGCGAGTGGTGATCTAATCGCACCATCTTCGGCGGCTGCTGGTGGCAATGGTGTTTATATGTACACCTCTTCAGCGAGTGGTGCGTTTCCAACGAATAGTTATGGGAGCAGCAACTACTGGGTCGACGTACTCTTTACACCTGGTGGAACAGTGACTCCTCCCCCACCACCAACTACTGTAAACATCCATAGCGCTGGATATACGCCAGCAAACGATGCAGCGGGTGACTCTAATGCTGTTTCATTGGGCGTACAGTTCCAGAGCCAAACCAGTGGCTACATTTCTGGTATTCGTTTCTATAAAGGCAGTGGTAACAGTGGCACCCATGTGGGAAGCTTATGGACTGCTCAGCATACGCTACTAGCACAGGCTACGTTTACCAGCGAAACAGCTAGTGGCTGGCAAGATGTTAGCTTCAGCGACATGGTGCCAGTTGCAGCAAATACGACCTATATCGCCAGCTACTACGCGCCACAAGGGCACTACTCTTACACTAGTGGCGGTCTAGCTAGTAGCGTTACTAATGCACCATTAGTGACCCTACCGGGCAGCAGTACTCCTGGCGGTAACGGCGTGTACTCATATGGTCTTACCCCGGTAGTGCCGATAAACGGTACCACAGGTACGGATTACGGCGTAGATGTTGATTTTACGACAAGCTACGCCGCACCAACTATTCCCTCTCAGCCAACCCCACGCAGTGGCGTACGGGGAAGTGGTTCAGTATTAGTGCTGACAGATCCGAACAACCACTTTTCGGATGACTACTGCAGTGCAATCTTAGCGACCAAGGGTATAGCTTGTGCTGCGACTGATACGGGGAACCTGACGGCCGCTTCGACTCTCGCTCCATATCACACAATCATCTTGGCTGATGGTGCGCCACTAACGAGCGCCCAAATAAGTTTAGTAAGTACCTGGGTGAGTGATGGAGGCAATTTCATTGCCATGCGTCCTAATGATAATCTTGACTCTCTACTTGGTATCGGTGCACGTAATACCAGCGGTATCTTGCCGGATGCATATATTAAGATCGATAGCACGCAAGCACCCGGCCTTGGCATTGATAATCAATCGCTGCAGTATCATGGCGTAGCAGATGAGCATGCACTAACTGGTGCTCGTGCGGTTGCGATGCTTTATGTCGATGCAAGTACAGCAACGACGTATCCTGCGGTAACAACACAGACCGTTGGCAGCGGCACAGCCTCAGCTTGGATGTTTGATCTTGCCCGCTCTACGGTTTATCTCCGTGAAGGTAATCCGGGGCTTGCAGGTCAAGCAGCGACAGCTCCGGGTTATAGCGGTGTTCCCCGTGTTCCAGATCGTTTCGCTCTCGGTTATCTTGACCTTACTAAGACTGCGGTACCTCAAGCCGACCTACAAATTACCCTACTGTCTAACCAGATTGAGACTAAGACAGCCCCAGTGCCATTGAAGTGGGTGTTTCCAAGCTATAAGATTAACGCCAACCATCCAAACGGTTTACTAAAAGCCGCCTTCATCTTAACGGGTGACGATCACGCTTCGGGTAATTCACAAACATTAAACCGCTTTGCAAATGAAACTGCCGCCAGCCCAGCCGGATGCAGTGTCGCTGACTGGACCTGTATCCGATCAACAAGCTACGCTTACGCGGGTGCGTTTAGTGACAGTGCCGTTAAACCATACACTGATAACGGTTTTGAGGTTAGCCTGCATGTTGCCGAGGGCACCAACTGTGCTTCAGACTGGACAACACAAGCTGGACTTGACAGTATCTTTAACACTTCCAACAATGCTTGGCGGGCATCCTACCCAACTATTAGCGCGGCTCATTCACCTCTTACGGAGCGTTTCCATTGCTATGGCGCCTGGAATGACTATGCTTCTGTCGCGAAGGTAGAAGCCGCTCATGGCATTAGTGCCGATATGAACAGCGCCTGCTATCCAAATAGTTTGTTTAACGTGGGCGCTTGCCTCTATACTGGATCAGGTTTGCCTGAAAATCTTGCAGACAGTGATGGCACGCTTACAGGTATTAATCAGTTTGCCACCCAGGCAACCGATGAAAATCCTCCAACGGTTGGTTTGGGTGCATTAAATACGCTGGCAACAAATGCCACTGGTGCAAACGGCTATTATGGCTATTTCACAGTACTTGCACACCTAGATGGGGCGGATATCTCCTCGCAAACCGAGACCAATGTACTGAATGTGGCTGCTACCAATGATATTCCCGTCATCTCTGGCGCACAGGCGCAGACATTCTGGACTGGACGAGCTAATACTACAGTATCTACGCCGACCTACACAACTAATCAAGTACGTTTCTCGGTCACTAATCCAGTTGCAAATTTGTTAATGCTGCAGCCAACGCAGTATGGAGCTAAAACCATTGCTGGCATCAAGGTTGGCACTACAATAGTTGCCTACGGTACACAAATAATCAATGGCGTTTCCTACGCTGTTTTTCCCGCCGCAACTGCCGGAACATACACTGTGACCTACAACTAGGTAACGTGTTCCTAATTGACGGGAATCCGCTCTACAACGCTGAAACCCTACAAACTGAGTAGCCTACCCGGCTGCTCAGTTTTGATTTATCGTCGCGCTCGCTAGGTTTAGCGATAATTTCTGCTTTGTGGCGAGTGTATTATAAAATAAGGATATATGAATGAGAAAAATGACCAACCGATAATTAATAACCATTCATCCGAGTTGAGTGCCGATCAGCCTATTCCGCCAGCTCCGGACGAGCAGGACCATATAATCCAACAAGCCTTGCCGTCCAGCGTACACTCAAAGAAATGGTTATGGGCTGGTGTTGTTTTTGTGTGCATACTCGTCGCCGCAGGTGGCACTGCTATGTTTTTGGCCCATAAAACAAACCCAGTTACTCCGATCGTATCTGCACCAAAGGTAGTTCCACCGCTTGTCACTACAAATGCTCGTGCAACGCTTGGGCCAGGTACCTATACAGTTGGTTCTGATAAAAACATCGTCCCAGGGCTCTACTCTTTGTCCCCTGGCTCGCAGCAGTCCGGCAATTTTACTATTATTAGCCCTACCTCAAACCATAGTGTAATGCTGGATGATAATACAGACGGTACGACCAATACAAAAGAGGCGTGGGCGCAGTTATCGGCGGGTGACAAGGTCCAAATATCCGATGGCAATTTGTCTGCTGTTCATTTCAGTGCAGTTGTAACGTCACCTTCCGCACCACTAGCGCTTGCAAAACTATACGACGACGTTTTTGCCGTCACCGACACCCCCCATAGAACAAATCCTGGAAGCTACTTTATTACCGATTCACAAGACAAGGACGCCTATATCTTGATCGTAGATAAAAATCACAATATCAAGTACAATGAACCGCTTAACGGCACAGGTTTTCATGCGACTTTAGTGGACGGCGACCAAATTGCTACGATCAATATGACAACGTATCTTATGAAACCCGAAGATTAGATATTTCACCGACGAACCACGTTCTAACTCCGCCCATATAACGACCGATCCCTCCGCCGTCCATGATGTGTGACGCGGGATGTTCTTCGTTTATATTTTAAGAAAGCCGCTTGACAAGTGCACCATAGTGCAATACACTCACTGTAATCATCCTCGAACCGCGTAGAACGGAGAAATGAAGATGGGAGAGGCTCGGAAGGAAAAGAGGAGGAAGCTTCCCCCGCCAGTAGTCGAGGAGAAGCGCAACCCGGATTCGCAGGCCTGCGCCGATGACGGCCACCCGCAGACGTCGTTCGGAGTACGGACGGTCAGCGGACAGCGGCAACGACGACCCGAATGCCGCTGTGGCGAAGAGGGTGGCAGGTGGAAGTGACCACCGCCAGAGTTGCATCGACCGCTCATGTGTGAGTGGTCGATGCAACCCATCAAACGCCGAAAGGCCTGATGAATATGGCCCGGAGAGGTTGAGCTTATAAAAGAGTTCCCGCCCGGGTCTCTTTATGTTTTCAAGGATTATCTCGGACTGTCCATTTTACACCGTATCGTAACATAGGTAGCGATGCGATAACCAACTAAATCACCGTGACATAAGATAGTTATTTACTAAAAGGCCAAGAATGACATATTATACTCTTGTCAGGAACAATCTAGTCGACTGGATGGAGCATGTGCAGCTACGATAGTAAAACTGGTAGTAAACTGTTTGACTGTGACGACTGTGGTTGTGAGAATAGCGCTAAGGCGGGGAATCATGACCCACGACCTACCGGCACTACTGTAAAGATCGGCAATCAGGAAGTCCCGCTTTACAAGTGCAAGGGGTGCGGCGCATACATTACCTGACAGCACTCATCTCACTGATTACTCGGCTACTAGAATAGTCGAGTAATCAGTGAGAATCTAACTTTTGATTCTGATCTTAAACTGGTCGAGCTCAAAGTGCTTTTGGCTATCTTGACTTTTTGTTTAAGACCTCAGTTGAGTCTTGTATACGCTTCACTCTAGGGTTACGCAAACAGTCAAGGTGGGCAATACCACAATTTGCTCTTCCGTAATTAACATGCTTAACTTATCTTGTTGAGCGACTACGTTCAACAAGATAAGAGGCGGCTAGAAAGTTCTAGCCTGCCAGAGAGAAGGAGCGTGATCGTCGTGACCTGCATGACGGAATCCCAGCCCAAGCCGACAATCTTGCTGGCTCCATGCGCCCGTCCGAGATGGCACTCACACCGATGCTGGGTAGCGGCGACTGCAACATGTGCGAGCGCGCCCGCTTTAACGGGAACGAGTACTCCCAGTTTTGCGAAAGTGCCAGCTGCGGGCATGAGCGGACAATGCATCGACTTCCGGGACATGACTGGTGAGGACGTTTGCGCCACAACAGCCCTGATATCGGTCGGAGTGGGTGGAGACCCTTGTCTTTGCCCACTCCGACCTAGACTTCGCCGCCTCTTATTATCTAATGGCTACGCCTAGAGTAAATTCGATTGAGCTATACCTTGTTGATGGATTTTGTTTTTATCAATGGCCACTGTACGAGGGAGGCTAGTAGTGAGGTCTTACTCTTGATCTATACGCCCCAAGATACTCATACCTCAGGGTGCCCATTTTATTACAGGTCAGTACTTTGTGGTAGAGGTAGCCCATGCGCAACCTCAGTGGTAACGCTTGGGCTAGGTGCGTAGTTGAGATCTGCGCCTCTAGGTGGTGCACTTGGCGCACAGGTAGTTCGCCACTGCGATTTCTACCTCCTCTCGAGGGCGACAGTTTTTAACAGCTGCCGTCGCGCCGGCGCCTTCCAGATCTACCCTACTCATCTTTTTTCTTTCAGGACGTCGATAGTAACCGCTTTTATTATACAGCTCAAGCACTGTACGCATTAAAATCACTAAAGGTTTAATTTGTGTCGATTATTTGATTGGGAGAGAGCCGTCGGTTTATCTTCGAGTGCAGGTATATCCCTAGCACATCCTAAACCAACTGCCCTCTCTGTCCAACACTACCACTAGTCACCACAGCGCCCTACTAGAGAGCGCTGTGGCCCCTTCTGGGCCGGCGTTGCTAGCCCTCCTCGCGCTCGGCGGCAGTTCGTGAGCATCCGCTCGGTGAGCAGGTGTTGCCGTCGGCGGCAGTCGCCTGACGATTGACTGGGTTGTTGCCCCAGCAAATCTCACCGGGCCGCGCCGAGCACATACCTGTGACTCCTTGTAGCGGACCTGTAACGGTATCTTTGCCTCGTCTTTTTTGGCCACTTCTGTGCCCACTAGACATCTTGGGATACCCATCATTGCGTAGGTGGTTGGGATTTGACCCTGAGAAAATCTCGAGTCTTACATACTATAAGGTGATTACCGGGTATTAGCAAGTCAAACATGGTGATTCAGTCAAATCAGCTTTATTGCATATTTTCTGTCACCCCTTCTTTACGAAAGTTACAGCATCTTGACCAACGACCGCATACGTCGCAGCTGTCCTGTTATTCCCCATATCGCAATTTTTGATGCAAGGGAGGGGTGTTATTTGCAATAATTTACATAAAATATCTTCGTGTTGTTTAAATGTTTCAATTAAAATAATAATGTGGTATAATAGCTTTGGTCGAAATTCGGCACGCTCACTAAGGAGCAGGAAATGGCCAGGTGCAAGCACAAAGTCACGGAGTTCGTCAACGGTGCATGGGTGACCATCACCTGTCCGAAGTGCGCCCCCACTTCAAAGAGGGGGAGGAAGGCGGACAGGAAGGCGGCGAATGCCGAGCGGAGGGAGCAGATACGACAAAACCCCTGGAGGTGGTAGACATCCCCGGGCGGCATCCGGGAGCTCGCCACAAGAGGTAGGACGCCCATCCGAGAGGCTGGAGTTATGGATCGTCGGAAGCGACACCAGCCTCGGCGGCACAAGCCGAAGCCGAAGCTTTACAAACAGCTGATCCTCGAGGGCCACAGCTGCTCGAAAGGGCACTGTACCCCGAAGGGTCACTGCCGTAACCCTTGCTGCAAGTAGCGGCAAGGGCGACTGAGCACAGGGGTGACTTCCCCTTATTAAGTCCGTCAAGCGCTTAGCGCTTTTCCCCACCGCCGACGTATGGTGCGGTGGGGACATCACCTGAGTTCTTAATATTATTGAGGGTTGAGGTGATATAGTTTTAGAACTTCATACTTTTATTAGACTGACGACCGTCGCCCTACATAGCTTCTATTGTACTGCTCGTTCAACTGCAGCTTCGGCGTGAATTCTAGTAGTGTCAAAGATTGGTAAATCAGTATCGGTTTGGTCGATGAGGAGCATGATTTCTGTGCAACCCAAGATGACTCCTTGCGCTCCTTCTAATTTCAGCTTTTTAATAATCTCCTGGTATTGTTTTCTGGAATCTTCTTTAATGATTCCTAGACACAGTTCATCGTAGATAATATCGTGGGCGATTTGGCGATCTGTATCGTTTGGCACAACAACCTCAAGCCCAAATTCACTGTTCAGACGGCCCTTATAAAAATCGTGCTCCATAGCGAATTTTGTGCCAAGCAATCCAATTTTAGTAACCCCCGCAGCTTTAATGGCCTCGCCAGTTGGGTCGACGATATAAAACAGTGGAATGTTAATACTATCTTGCGCCTCCTTCGCCATTTTATGCATTGTGTTTGTGCAAATCATTACGAAGTCAGCGCCACCCTTTTCGAGGTTTTGAGCAGCTTTAACCATACGGCGAGTAGCCTCGTCCCAGTTACCTATATGTTGCAATTCTTCGATTTCGCTGAAATCGAAAGAAAATATAAGACCCTGAACCGGGTGTAGGCCGCCAAGCTTCCCGCTCTACGTCTTTGATATCCCTTATAGTATAATAGAAAAGAGCTCGTTCGGTTTTGGATTATGTCTGGAAACAGATAAATCCAAAGGACGGAAGGACAACAATCATGACCACGTACAAATCGATAGTCAGAGTACTGTACGTCAATTTGCCGAGGAGTGACAACGAGCCTGTTGCGTACGCCGAGCTCTTCAATGGAGGCAGACTCTGCTCCGATGATGTATTCGCGCTAATCGACGAAGTGTGCACCGGACTGATCCCTGTCGTTACTAGGGTTGAGCCTGTCTTTTCTAGAGACAGTACCCGACTGAAAATCTGTATGAATAGTATCGGTAACGACTCTGGTCGAGCGGTCTATTGGACTACTAGCTTGCGCAGGTTGGTGATCAGCACTTTGATGCCGATCTACACCCGCAAGGTCAATGCTACTGTCAACGTTATCCCTAAGGGGGAACATGACGACGTCAAGATAACCTTGGCGCTAACAAGTGGTGAAGGATTCACAGATCTTGACCTGCAAAATTGCAGTGGCATAGGTGGGATCAAATGGATGGTCGATCGATCGACCGATCAACTCACGTTTGTCGTGGAAATGCAGGCCGGCAGTTCACAAGATGCAATTACCGCAATCGTCAAAACACTCGCAGGAGCGATTGGAGCGATGCTTAACGATCCAATCTGTCGCCTTGCGTGACATTGGAATCGGCTGGCTCTATTTAGGACAACGGGGGCAATTCATCTCCGGGCATGGCGGCAACCTGCTTCAGGGGGGTGCCCGCAACGGGCACCCCCTTTTTTCGAAGAATAGTTATGAACACTGAATATGAACCACAGATAGTACCGGCAACTCCGGCGGATTGCGTAGATATTGCTATAGTCAACCGAGATTCATTAATAGCGGCATATACTGGCGTTGCTCCAGCAATAACCGAGGAGGCCTTGCGCTGCCATACGAATGATGATTGGCTTTCTAACAAAACTAATTATTACCAGAACTGTATACATGAAGGCGCAAAACTATCCATAGCAAAAATAGGAGAAAAAGCGATAGGTTTTGCTTTAGTAGGTCGAGAATATGCACTTTATGTACTACCGGAGTATCATGGCTCGACGGTCGGACTGCGTCTTCTCAACGATGTGGCAACAGAAATTATTAATGCCAAAAATTTGAAAAAGATTACATTTACGGTAGTACTGGGCACGGCAGCTGTAAAGTTTTACGACCAGCTTGGCTGTAAACCAACGGGTCGTGACATCTCTACAGAGTCACCGACTCTTCGTGGCGGGCAAGAACTACCCTTAATTGAGATGGAAATGACAAGAGCCGAGGCAGTGAATTCAAAAAGGCGAATCGATGCCCTGCTGACGAGACGGACGGGGCGGCTGCGCGATAATTCTTAAACTCTGCTTATCTGATTTTATGCCTCTTTCAGACTTATCGGCTTTCAGCAGTACCCCGTCAACGCAAGTGAAATGATTTTACATATAATTAACTTCTATACTGTAGAATTGTAAATGCTGGTTGTCGCTGTGCCACACCGCGTGGTGCAAATCAGCAAAGAAGGGACTCCTGCAATGCAATCACAAAAAAAGACACCCCAAAAGTTTACCCTCGTGTACGCACTTGAAGAGCCGCCCAAAGAGTACGCAAAGTCAATATTTTTGGCCGGACCCACTCCCCGTTCGTCAGACGTTGCGTCTTGGCGTCCACGCGCTATCGAACTTCTGCGCGCGGCGGGATACGACGGTGTTGTATTCATTCCTGAGCTACGCGATGGTGAACACGACTGGGAAGCTCAGGTTGAGTGGGAGGAACGCTGCCTCAACCTGGCAGACTGCATACTGTTCTGGCTGCCGCGTCAGTTCGCGACGATGCCCGGATTCAACACCAACGACGAATGGGGGGTGTGGAAAGACTCAGGCAAGGCAGTCTTTGGCGCGCCACCACAGGCGGATAGGACCGCCTATCAGCGATACTACGCCAAAAAACTGCTGGTGCCCTACGCGGAAACGCTCGAAGAAACGGTTCGGCTGGCAATTACCGAACTGGGCGATGGTGCGCTGCGCAAGGGCGGTGAACGCGAGGTGCCCTTGCCTATTTGGCGAACGGCGTCGTTTCAGCAATGGTACGAGGCGCAAAAAGATACCGGTAACGTGCTCGTCCATGCAAGGCAAGTCTTTGCGTACCGAGCACGCCGCAAGCAAGTCATGTACCTGTGGACTTTGCACGTTGATGTCTATGTACGTGCCGAAAAACGTCACAAAGCAAACGAGCTGGTGATGTCTCGTACTGATGTAGTGGCGGTGCTGCTATACCAGCGAGGAGCTACGCCACGAGATACGACTATCGTGATGGTGCAAGAGTTTCGTTCGCCCGTTTCGAATAGCGACGGGCTAGTGTGTGAACTGCCCGGAGGCTCAAGCTTTGACGAAAGTCTGAGCGCGCGAGAAATAGCCGTGGATGAAGTTCGAGAGGAAGCCGGGTTGAGTATTGCGCTTGACCGCCTGGTATACCATGGCGAAGCGCAACTTGTGGCGACCTTTTCGGCGCATCGGATGCGGCTGTTTTCGGTGGAGCTTACGCCGAAAGAGCTTGCATGGGTTATGGAACAAGCAGCCAGCGGTGCAACATTCGGAAGTGATGTCAACGAGCGCACGAGTATCAAGACTACTACCGTCGGTGCCATAATGGCAGGAGCCGCGAGCGCGACAGAGCGCGTGCGCAGCATCGACTGGTCGACGATCGGTGCAATCTGGACTGTGCTAGACGAAATTTACGCACAGCACTAATACCCAGCCCGGAGAGCGGTCGTTCTCCGGGCACTTGAATTAACCCCGTATTATCATGTATCTTAATTCAAACGAGTGGCGACCATGTACGGTCGCCACTCGCTGGGGGGAGAAATCCCTCATTCCTGGCCACTCTCCTGAGCCTTTCAGCTCCTGTGGGGTTTTGAGGAACACGTCGTATTTGCGACCTGGACGGCCACGTACTCGCTGGTTATATCATATTTATAAATACTTGCCACGCATCAGGTAATGAATGCGCTGCATCGAAAGTAAATCATTCAACATCGTTTAATCGTATTAATATTTCCTCCGCCCCAGTTGCCCTATCGTGCAGCATTCTGTTTATGTTACTCATAAAATCATCATGACTAATTCCATCTTGCAACATCTTTCGAAGCTTGTATCTTTTTGGAAAATTGAGCTGTCCGCGTAATTTTAATATTAATTCTTCGGGCGTGTCTCCCAGTTCTTTAACTTTTTCTTCAAGCTCCTCCGCGACTGAATTCGTCATGTCGATCAGATCATAAGTACGTGCAAACGCCTCGGCCTCATCTAGCTCTTCAAGATACCGAATCGTATCGTCGACTGTTTCAAAAATAAGTGCCTTGTCTATTAAGATATCGAACTGGACCCTTGGTTTGGGGTCGGGATTGTCCTGGGTTGGCTCAAGAGAATCAATAAAGGCCTCGGCAAGATCTGCTCGAACATTCCAAGCCTCGCGTAGTTCAGAGGTATCAGTTGTTTCATTTAGTAGCATGCTGATGATTACAGCGTTGATTCTATCTAAGTCGTGTGTAAAAATCTCCGCCTTGGATCGTTCTGTTTCGTTGTTTGGAGCTTTGCGTTCTGTCGGTTCCATAGTATTTATTAAACCACATCAGACAAGCCACTTAATGCGCGGCCTCTAGTTTTTTCGGCGTAGCGGTCTGACGCCGGTGACTTCGAAGTAAGTTCTGAGAGCGGTCTGCTGGTCGCCCCGATTCCCTCCCGGGCAATTTTCTTTTAGAATCATTTGTTCGCAGAAGTAATCGAAAGATGCAATCACTCTACTTTTGAGCCAACAGGTTTACGCATCTTTCACTTCATAAATCATACTTGCGTACCTTCACTCCAGTGCGAGAGCTCGACGTAGCTCATCCATACTAATTGCGCAACACGGAATAGGTCTTGGTATACTATTAGTATGACCTACAATAAAGCAGTCGTTCCCGATAATATAGCAGTCTATCGTGATGTTATACAAAACGACTTCCCTCAACTGCCTATAACTACCATAAAAATTATTGGCAGCGGAGAGGATCGAGTTGCAGTTCTTGTGAATGATGAGATCGTATTCCGCTTGCCATCAGATGCAATTGGTACTGACGCTCAGGATGACACCAAGAATACTAACATGGAATATCATACCCTTCTAAAACTCAACGGTCTACCCTTTCAGACTCCTCGCCCAATGTATATATCACCGGGTGGACGATATTTTGGTTACAGGATTCTTCAAGGAGAGCATCCGAACAATAAGCTGAAGAACTCAGTCTCAGATGTGTTCCTGCGTCAATGGGTAGCGGCTCATCAGGCTATCTCAAGACAACTGTCACTAATAGATGCCGCCCTGCTCGGTATTCCAACATATTCATGGGACCAGGAACTAAACCGAGCTAAGAATCTACCTGATTCTGTTCTTTCATTGGATACTCAATCAAAGCTCAAAGACGATATCGAATATGCCGAAACTTTCGAGGTTCAGTCAGAACTGGAGTTTACGCACAATGATCTTAATCTTGATAACCTTCTTGTCGATTCATCAGGTGAGCTGATAGTTGGCGTACTCGATTTCGGTGATGCCCATGTTGCTCCTCGGTCTTCAGATTATTACGTATGGGACAAATGGCCACGGGAGGTCATGGAACGTATTGCCAAGATTGCCGCAGAGCAACAGGACAAGTTTAACGTCCGACTTGCACGCGCCGTCCACCGCATATATGTTGGATCTGATCTTTACGAAGCTGTCAAACAGAAGGACTCCCGAGCTATCGATATGTATGCCGCTGAACTTGAAAGATGCTACGCTCAGTAGGTTAGATCTAAGATCGAGGAGCCATGCATAAGGAAGCTATACTCTTTGGATAGTTTACTTATTATAGTATTTATTTTAAAGTAATATTGGTTCATGCATTACCGCTTAACCAGGCACGTTCACAATTCGCTCGTCACAAAAAAGGAGCTGACGACAATGTCCAACAAGACGGTAGCACAGACCCTCTCCAAGCTGATTGAGGACGGCGTGTTCAATTCAAGGCTAGAAGATCACTTGGACATGACGTACCGTCTCGGTCCCCCGGACTCATGGTATCGGAGGATCAAGACGGAAGGCGGTGAGCAGGAGGCTGAGCGCCTGCTCACGGGGTTGGTTCAGCAATGGCACTACGACGTGTACGCGCTGTCCTCAAAAGATGTCGCATTGGGTCTTGCGGCTCTTGCTAGGGTCAAGAAGGGCACAGTCGTCGACATTACCGCTTGCAAGGCCAAGCGTAGGTCGTCTTCTTTCTACCCCGAGCACACGCACCATAAGTTCGTCGCCGTCAACACAATGGTCTTCGGTACCGACGACCAGTCGAGGCAGGGCCATATCTTTGACCCTCAGCCATATGATGGACTCGGTCTCCAGGCCGTTATCCTTGAGACTGGGATCGGCTGTCGGCAACCACAGGCCGAGGTCACTCTGGTACTACCTCCCCGGGGCACGGCGACGTCCGCCCCTAAGAAAGGCGACCTCATCTTCCTCAGGTTCGATATCTACGGTGAGTGGAGTGCGAGCAGATACACAGTATTCGACAGCGCGGGCAAGGTCGTTGAGGACACCGGTCTGGCGCTAAAATACATACTCGGCATGGTGCCCAACAGGCACGTGCGGGTCACGGAATACGCCAACACCAGCTTCACCACGCTGCTCGGATTCCCTGACGCCGAAACGTGCGTTGCGACTCATCTGCCGAGTCTCGGCGAGTACTTCTCGATCATGGCCGAGAAGTTGGTAGCGGAGGCCGAGTTGACGCGTAGGACGGATCGGACGAAGTCGCCGGGCTAGCAACATGACGAGCCAAAAACTAAGCACCAGGGGTAACCTCCCTTATCAGGTTCGTCAAGCGCTTTAGCGCTTTTCCCCACCGCCGACGCATAGTGCGGTGGGGGTACCACCTGAGTTCTTAATGTCATTGAGAGTTGAGGTGAGATAGTATTTTAGTTTAGTGTCGTTCATCAAAGTGAGTTCTGTTGTTGGCATACGGTCGACAGTATCAGGGTTATATTACATTAAAATTTTCCAGATAGATCAATCGAGTTGTCATGAGCATGACGATCGAGACGACTACCACTGGTAATCTACTCGCTGTCTACAATGTCTCGTACGCAGTCCGCTTCACGCTGTCAGGACAGCTCGAGGAAGCAGCCAGGCTACTCCTCGCCACCTTCCGTTTCCACTACTTGTTGATCAGGGAGCACTTCGAGGCTTCCAGTGGGGACGGAACCTGTGCTGAACTGCAAGCTGCCATGCATGGCAAGGGTGCTCCCGACGGAGAAAGTGACGCCTATGCGCGCCTCGAAGCCGCGCTTCGTCACGAGCTCCGTTGCACTTCTGAAGACTGGGGTTTGTTCGAGCCCTCGCTAACCATAGAGCGCTGATCGCGCTATCCGCCCGCCGATCCGGAGAAATAATAGGTCGGCACACAGCCTACGTCTGGACACAAAGTATCGAGGCGTAAAGTTACGAATATCTTTAGAATAATATGACCTTTTCCAAAAAGACTAATAGAACAGAACTACACTTATACGGTTTAGAGGAATTGTGATGACCGTGTACGGCCTAGATAGTTGGTTATTAAACGAAAGATGCCAACCTAACTACTGAGGTGAGTAGATAAAATCCACTCTGTATAACAAAATCTAGAATCGAGGTTCGCTGATAATATATTGTTGCCTATGTGTCAAGAAATCCTTGCATAGTATCGGCCAAAATCATGCCACCACGAGTATTGAGGTGCACTCCGTCTACGTGATATTTCCAGCCATTCATCTTGGCTATTTCGTCGAAGCTGTGATGCAAGATGAACTCACGCCAATAATAGTCACGAAAGAACGAACGAAAGCGAAACTCGGTAAAGGCTTTGCCCGGCTCTGCTTCAATTTGTTCTTGAAATTTTTCATAAAATGGAATGTAATTAACATTTTCCTGCCGTGCAACGTCTTTAATAATAGCAGCAAATTCTTTAAATAGTTTGTTAAGCTCGGCCTGTTTTGGGTCGTTCGAATTTGGATCTTCACCAACAAGAGCCAATGATGTTAAACCAATCTTGGCTGACGTCTTCGACTTGAGTTCCCGGACGATTGATTCGAGGTTTTCTCTAAACCATTTGGGTGATGATTTTTCAGGTAGCTTTTTCCAGCCACCAAGCATTTTTTGCACGTTTGGGAAGACTTCGTTAAGAATGTCGTTCGCTCCAATGATAAGAATAACGCGATCGGGGTAAAGAGCTATGGTCTTCGGCAGGCGTTGCAACGTGCTATATGCTACATCTCCCCCTACGCCACGATTTACAAATGTAAATCTTTTATTCTGGGGTCGTTTCTCTAGTTCTTTAATCCAGTTAAAAACACCTCTTGCCGCTGCCGTGCTACTGCCTACGCAAGCAACTATTTCTGGGTCTGTATATTTCTGCATCTGGTCTTTCATCTATCCTCCATTACTTTAGCAACTCTAATCAAATGATCACGCATTCAAAGGTGCTATTTCAGGTGAAGATTTAATAGCATACCCAAATAACTTCTTTCATATTTCAATCATAATCAATAGTACATTAACTTTCAATATTTATTGAAAGACTTTTCTATGTCATAATTAATAAATATGAATACAACATACCAAGCATTATTCGAATTTTTTAAGGCGGGCGGTATGACAGGAAGTATGTCAAAAGTGTTAGCCTACCTAACCATCTGTGAACCTTCCGTACGGACTGCTGCAGACATTGAATCGGCACTGCATTTATCAAAGGGTTCTGTGAATATGGCATTGAATAGTCTACTACGCGCTAAGATTATACAAAGCAGGCCTACCTCAAAAGATGGACGTTTTTTAGAATATGAACTTGATGTCCGCGGTTGGGAGCGGGCGATCGCTTATAGACTGCTATCTTTGAAAACCGCAGTTCAAGTTGCCGACGACGGTCTAGCGCGTGCTCCGCACAACAAGCGACTCCTCGAAATGCACAATGTATACGATAGATTTCTATCGCAGTTCAATAATTTTACAAAGTTCTATAATCTATAAGTCAGCGGTGGTGCCTGATGTTAAACAGCTCTTCTCTGTATATAAGAACGTGTCTGCGTCGTAGCTTCCCCGCAATTCAAGAGCACAGTCGATCAGTTCACTATACATGGCAGCCGCAGCGAATTATAACCTGTTATCCTGCGGCATCAAACTGACTGGCGTAGAGTGAGCTATAAAATCCACCCTTTTTGACGAGCTCGTCATGCGTCCCCTGCTCGACAATATTCCCGCCGTCCATAACAAGAATCTTATCTGCGTTACGAATTGTTGAAAGACGGTGTGCAATCACGAAACTCGTTCGTCCATTCATTAACCGTTCCATTGCCTGCTGGATAAGAGCTTCGGTGCGGGTGTCGACCGAGCTTGTTGCCTCGTCCAATATGAGCATTGGAGCGTTCGCAAGCATAGCCCGTGCGATAGTGAGGAGCTGCTTCTCACCTGTCGAGATGTTGTCTGTTTCTTCACCCAGTATCGTATCATAGCCCTTTGGAAGCGTGCGAATAAAGTGGTCGGCGTGTGTTGCCTTGGCAGCAGCAATTATTTCTTCTTTCGTTGCATCAGCTTTTCCGTATGAAATGTTATCGGCAATTGTTCCATTAAATAGCCACGTATCTTGAAGTACCATGCCGAAAAGTTTTCGTACGTCAGATCGAGCCAATTGTTTACTGTCTATCCCGTCGATCAATATACTACCGCTATTGACATCGTAAAATCGCATTAAAAGATTAACGATTGTTGTCTTCCCTGCGCCAGTAGGTCCGACAATTGCTACATTCTGTCCTGGCTTTATCTTGGCGCTGAAATTTTTAATAATCGGTGTACCTTCGACATAGCTGAAGTTTACGTTTTTAAAGACAACGTCTCCGGAAGGTTTTTGAGGTATAACAGCAATTGCAATATCCTGAGACTCTTCAGGTTCATCAAGAAAATCAAAGACGCGTTCTGCCGCCGCAACGGTAACCTGCATAACATTTGCAACGTTAGCGGTCTGCATGATTGGTTGCGTGAACTGGTTCATGTACTGAATAAACGCTTGTATGTCACCGATACTTAGCCGCCCATTAATTGCGAGCCAACCACCCATAACCGCCACACCGACAAATCCAAGATTGCTAATAAACTGCATGATCGGCATCATAAGCCCTGACATGAATTGTGACTTCCAACCATTCTTAAATAATTGTTGGTTAGTTTTTGAGAAAGTGTCTATAGAATGCGCTTCCCCATTGTATGTTCGCATAACGATATGGCCGGAAAACATCTCTTCAACATGTCCATCAAGTTGACCTAAACTATTCTGTTGGCCCATGAAGTAGCGCTGAGACTGCTTGACGATAAAAGAGATGATTCCCATGCTGATCGGAAGCACAGTAACAGCGACAAGTGTCAATTGCCAACTGATCGTAAGCATCATGATTAAGATACCGATGATTGTCACGACTGATGTAACGATTTGCGTTGCACTCTGATTTAAGCTCTGCCCGATTGTATCAATATCATTTGTCACACGACTGATCACCTCACCATATGGATGATGATCAAAGTACCCTAATGTCATCCGATTAATCTTCAGTGATATGTCTTGGCGAAGTCGATATACGAGATTTTGCGTGATATCCGTCATCACCCAACTTTGAATAAAAGAGAAAAGCGAACTGATGATATACAGCATCACGAGCCATATGCCGATGACCATAATTGCCTGATAGTCTATGCCAGGGCGGCCTTTTGAGAAATCGATTGCTCGCAACACATCTTGTTGAGCTGATGGTATCTGTTTCTTCTCGCTTGCCGAGAGATGATTGAGAATTGTTGCTCCTGTGGTGCCAGCGGGTAACTTTGCGCCTTTAGGTAGATTGCCTATTACTCTATCGTATGCCCGTCCTGCAACATATCCCTCCACCACTTTATTTGTCATATTTCCAAGGATACGAGGGCTCACTATCATGAATACGGTACTTGCAATGGCGAATACCGCAACGATAATTAGCCTAAGTATATGGGGTCGCAAATAGCTTGCAATTGTTTTTAGGGTTTTCTTAACATGTTTTGGCTTTTGGCCAGGTGCGCCGACCATTGCGCCTGGGCCGCGGCCAAACACCGGAGGATTATTTGGCTTCATGAGGCAACTCCTTCAATCTCGGCTGTAGATAGTTGCGACTCTGCAATCTCACGGTATACTTTGGATGATTTGAGGAGTGTCTGATGTGTTCCTTTATCGACGATCTTTCCGTTATCAAGAACTATAATCTGATCGGCATGCATAATCGAACTGATACGTTGAGCAACAATGATAACTGTCCTGTCAACCGTCTCCTCGGCAAGTGCCCGTCGAAGAGCTGCATCTGTTTTAAGATCAAGTGCCGAGAAACTGTCGTCGAAAAGATAGATGGCAGGTTGTTTTGCAATTGCACGGGCAATTGATAATCGTTGTTTCTGGCCGCCAGATAAATTTGAACCGCCACGCGCCACCTGATCTTTGTACTTTTCTGGCAGGGAACTAATGAATTCTGTTGCTTGTGCGATGTGCGCGGCTTTTTCAATCTGCTTCTGCGATACGTGACTGCCGTATCCAATATTACTTGCAACTGTTCCAGAAAATAACGTCGCTTTTTGTGCCGCGTACCCTATGTTTCTTCGGATATCCGCCTGTCGCACCGAACGGATGTCAATGCCATCAAGCAGAATTACACCATCCTTGACATCATAGAGTCGAGGAATAAGATTGACGAGTGTCGACTTACCGCTTCCCGTTCCGCCGATAATTGCCGTCGTTTCGCCAGGTCTAGCTGTAAACGAGATATGTGAGAGAACTGGTTCTTCGGAATCGGAATAACCAAAACTGACGTCTTTGAACTCAATCTCCCCTTTCACATCTTTTGGCAGTGCCTGGGGCTGCTCTGGATCACGAACAGTTGGTTCACTTTTAAGTACCTCGTTGATACGGCTAGCAGACACTAATGCACGTGGGGCAAGAATGAAGATAAATGAGAGCATCAAAAAAGCCATAATAGCCTGCGTTGCATATTGCATGAATGCCAGCATGTCTCCTAGCTGCAGGCTCCCCGTATCGATGTAATGAGCTCCTATCCAGATAATTACAAGAGAAGTCAGGCTCATGATCAGCATCATACTTGGTTGCAAAACAACCATTGCACGGTTAACAAAAAGGTTGAGTTTAACCGACTGCCTGTTTGCGGTATCGAACTTTTTTTCCTCGAAGGCTTCTTTATGGAAGGCGCGGATAACTCGTATGCCTGTCAACATCTCGCGGGTAACGAGACTTAATCGATCGACGAGAAGCTGAATCTTTTTAAACTTAGGTACAACGATAATGAATAGTGCGACGATAATAGCAATGAGTGTTCCAATAGCGACTGCCACGATCCATGACATAGCTGGCGACAATTGATGTGCTTTGATGATTGCCCCGACGCCCATAAATGGCGCAACAAGTGCCATACGGAGCAAAAGAACAAGCGTTTGTTGTAGCTGCTGCATATCGTTGGTCGCACGAGTAATGAGCGATGCGGTCGAGAAAGTATTGAACTCATTGAGAGAAAAGTTTTCAACTTTTGTAAAAAGCGCAAGTCGTAGGCGGCGAACAAACCCCGTCCCTATACGAGAGGATGCAAAGCTCACGCCAACAGTGCAAAAACCTCCCAGCAACGTGATAAGAAGCATCCAAAGACCGGTAGTAAGGATGTAATTTGTGTCGCTTCCTATTATTCCTTTGTTTATGATGGTTGCCATATAATCTGGCAGGCTCAATGTAACTGCCGTTTGACCATAAACAAGCGCCACCAAAATGGCAAACCACAAAAGATACGGGATAAAATAACGAACCAATTGACGCATATACTATATTGTATAGTACGCTACTTGAGGTAATTTCGGTAGATACAAGATGCCGATTGTGAATACCCTGTCTCGTGCTAGGTATGCAAGAGCACGTATTCTGCAACGGCACGCATTGCAGCCTTAGCTTCAGGCACATACGATGCAAAGAAATGCCATCCATGCCACATGCCCTCACCTACAAATAAGGTGACCGGTACACCGGCGCGTTTGGCATGCTTAGCAACTGTCTCGGAATCACTCAATACCATCTCGTCTGAACCGACATGAATCAGCAAAGGGGGCAGTCCCTTAAGATTGGCATACACTGGTGAAATAAAGGGAATATACCTAGACTGCAGTTGAGCGTACGCAGCGGCAAAAAATTCTAATTTGTCACTATTGAGAAGCACGTCTTTACTATTATTTGAACTATAGCTCTTACCACTAAAGGTGGCATCGAGTGCAGGTGATAAAAGTACGACACAGGCTGGTTGTGGCAGGTTAGCGTCTCGAAATCTCATCACGGACGCTAAGGCTAAACCACCGCCTGCTGAGTCGCCCGCGATCACCACTTTCTTTACATTGAACGTTTTATCCTGGATGAGCATCTCCCAAACCTTCTGGATTTGCTCAAGTGCAGTTGGATAAGGATTCTCTGGCGCTAGGCCGTAGTCTACCGCGAGTACTGTAGCATTACACATTTTAGCTAGGCGTGCCATATGCTGGAGGTGACTTTTTGGAGAACCAAACGTGAAGCCTCCACCGTGAAGATACATGATCGTTCGTTGTGTCGTCTTTGTTTGCCGTATCCAAGCGATGGGGACATCGGCGATACGGGACTCCTTAACTGCAGAGCGTGTTGGAAAAAGAAGAGCCATATTGCGTTCAAAGCGCTGTCGTTGAATGGTGATACGTGACCTATCGTAGCCCTTCTTCCCGCTCGTTCCTCTTAACATGCGTCGCACGATTTTAGCTTGAGGACTTACCATTACTATTAATAATACCATCCTCTACGACCTAGCCCCCTATTACTGAATTTTAGAGACCAGCTTAATCCAGCCAGTGGCATGGTTAAAGTTGCCCAGATCAAGCGGACAACGTATTATGAATAACATGCCACACGTCGATATTTACTACAAAGAGCCTGAAGTGTTACGCGAACAACATACGACGATAACGTCTGTGCTTTGCGATATGCTCCCTAGACAGCTCACTTGCGTAGACGACGCAGGTGAACCGATTCTCGTCAAACCTGAGATGGTTAAAATTCGCTTCATTGTCGGTTCGCAATATGATACACACACTAAAGATTTTGAAGTGAGAGTTTTTGCTCGTGATTTTAAATCCCGCAGACCGCACTATCAGAGCTATAGCAATGAGCTTCAGGACGCTATTGGCCATCATCTGCCACAAGGCTCAACCATCAACGTATTGTATGTGCCCATTACGGCCTTTGCTGCCGGTGTCGCTGTTGGCACGTAACCAAGATATCAGTCCACTCGCAGTCGGGTGCATGTATATACCCGTGTAGTTTTCGCCTGGTTTATACACATTTAATTACTGCAATCCCGCGTCGTGTTACGGATAGTGTGTACTGGGCAGCTGATTGTCCTCTTGTCATTTTATAGAAAAGATTATAAAATGGTCCCGACCTAGTTCGTGACTGGTTTCTAAGGAGATCCTGAAATGAAAATCGGCAAAGGACGTAAGCCTGCGCGCGTCAGCCGCGACGGTCGCACCGCATCGTCTTGCGCAGACCACCCAGGCAAGACGACGTACAGTACCGAAACAGCTGCCCGTGAGAGCACAGCATCGAATGTGCTCTTTGTCTTTCACTGCAGCCAGTGCGAGCAATGGTGGATGTCGTAGCATCTTCCCTAGCCGCGGGTCCGGCGTTCTATCATGACGCTGCATGCCGCCCGTTCCCAATAAGGGACGGGCGGCATATGTACCTTTAGGTCTAAAGATACATTGTAATAGTTTTATCTCGTACACTGAGGCCACTGCAGCCAGCCGGGCAAATGGATCGAGTATTGCAGTAAGTGCGGTCGGTATATCGCTGGCACATGCTCGGTAGGAGATCTTCATGGTTCATAGTGGCTTCAGCGCCCAGGTCGCCGATAAGGTAGGCCCGTTGTCTATAGCGAGCTTTCACCAATCACCTGAGAATACTGCTGGATACGATCGAGCAACGATAGACTCATCGTGGAGTGTTTTATCGACTATGTCCATAAGATAGGCAAAATAATCTAAGCGGAACGCCAACTTCTGCGCTAATAGTCCGTATGCTTGCACCTTTATGGGTGGCACGAAACATACATAATCGAACAACCGGTTTCCGCGACAACTGAACGATGTGATTTCTTAAGCACGGCATATAGTTTACAATATGCAAGTAGGGCTAAATATTCATCAGTTTGGACTATGATCATGGCCCGGTAAGAATGATAGAAGGCCTAACATTTAATGTGTACGTTAGCGAAGTGAGAAAATATGCACTCTAACTTTATCCAGATTACCAACTGGCTCGGTGTGACATTAGGGATATTTTTCGGATTGCCGGGCATTCTGAAGCTAGTCGGGAATAATCTTCCGTTCTGGCGTTGGGCTTGGCAGGGCTACCAAACGATGTATCCCCTATGGGTTTACTATTTTTCGGGAGTAGTCGAATTGATTGGCGGCATATGGCTTCTGTTTCCCTGGCTTCGCCTCTACGGAGCAACCATGATTATGACGCTTATTGCCTGCTTAGTAGTGCCGCCTTTACTAAAGAAAAATTTCAAATCAGTGCTTCTGGCAATGGTATCACTCGTGCCCTTGGCGCTTCTTGTATTTTTGTCGTTACAGGCCTGAGATCCTATGATACAAACAGCTAGCCCCGCTAATAGTCGAGTTTTTATGTGCTTCGCGAACGTCTGGATGGATCACGTGTTAATTCATTAGCCACCTAGCAGAATGTGAGGAACCTTTTCTATTTCAGTGTACTTTGCATTCTAAGTCGACATCTTTAAGCAAGCCGATAGTAGAATATTGACAGCATACTGTCGACATACTACAATAAGGCCATGCAAAACTTTCCCGAATATAACGACCTGGTGAGTCGCTTCTCTATTGCCGTCTTTCGTACAAATGGCGCGCTCCTCCGTAATGGTGATCGTCTAACAAAATCAATTGGTCAGAGTAGCGCTCGGTGGAATCTGCTGGGACAAATAGAGTTCAGCCCCAGTACGGTTGCCCAGATAGCCCGGAATATGGGTCAAGCCCGCCAAAGTGTACAGCGTGTGGCCGATCAACTCGTAAGCGAAGGATTAGCTGCCTATGACGACAAACCTAGCGATAGGCGAACAAAATTGCTTCGACTCACAGCTCAAGGTAAAGCTGTTATGCACCAAATCGGCGTCAAGCAGGCATCTTGGACGCAAATAATTACGCCCCGGCTCGGATCAGAGCGATTGCTGCAAGCAGCTAAATTATTGGAAGAATTAGCAGAAGTTTTAGAACAAAATTACAAGGAGGATTAAAGATTATGAAAGAAGCTACCCCAATCAATAAGACGTTTACAAGTGAGATTAGCGTTCACGAAAATGGTTGGACATGCGTCCATTGGCCGCAGTCAGTTAGCTATTTCGGTTCTACGAAACCAGTAAAAGTTCGAGGCACCATGAATAGTATTGAGTTTCAGGCTACATTTTTGCCAACTGGCGATGGCGCACAATTTCTACCTATTAATCAAAAACTGATGAAGGCTATGAATGCGCAGATGGGCGATACAATTACCGTACATCTGGACGAGCGGCTATGAGTAATTATACACATTCTCTATTGGACTCACGGCACTCATCATGCTTGCTCTGTCGTGGATTGCGGTGCTTCTGCGCCAACAGTAACTATGCCAAATGTCTGACTGGAGTCTTCTTCGCTTAGCAAAAGAAATACCGAAAGCTTAAATACTTCCGGTATTTTGCATGGCTAGAGAGAAGGCTCTGGAATGAAACTTTTTGTAAGTTCCCTACAACGTTTAAACATAGATTCTTATTGGAGTGCTCGTTTAGCTGTAGTTCCAATGTGAATTTGGACGAGCAGGTTTAACAAGGCAAGACTTATTTAAACGATGCGCGAGTTTTGCCGTGGTTCAGAAGTACAACAACACCAAGTAGTAGCAGACCGCTCGCAACTTGTTCGACTTTCATCCAAAGAGGAAAATCGTCAGGGATAGCTGTTGTAACGATAATCGCAATCAGTAAAATAAAGGTTGTAATGCGCAGGCGCAGGTATGATCTTGCATTACCTTTTGTAGTCAGCCGCGTCAGTATACCCATAATGATGGCGGTAACAGCGATGATAATTCCATGTACCCATGCCTCTTTGCTAGCAAACTGCGTGTTTGTTCGCATAATGTAGAGGGCGACAATGGCGCCAAAGCTGATGGCAATGTAGCCTCCGACGAGCGTCGCAATAGTTGTACGTATTTTTTGCATATCTGGTTGGTTCATAACGGTAGATCCTTTACTTAATTGAGGTTGCTTTATCAAATAGTTGCACGAGTTCACTAATATAATGCTCTACATCAATAGAGGGGTGCACCAAAATGTATGACGGCGCGCTATCGATAATAAGGCGAATACTAACAGCAATGACATACGAGTCAAACTGGCCAAACTCACCCGTTTTTTTCCCTTCTTCGAGCATATTTTTTAGCCACACGACAGGAGCGTCGTTTTCTATTAGGTCTGAGCTTGTGGCAAACTCTTTTTTATCAATATTTTGCGCGATCTGTTGAACAGCGGCAACCTGGGCCGAATGTTCAGCGATAAATCGCAAATTGGCAATAAGATAATTTTGTAGTTTTTCACGACTGTTTTTAGCGCTTAGAATGTACGGCGTCATATACGTAGCACCTTCCTCAAATACCATAGCAACTAGCGCACTGTTAATAGCCTCCTTTGACTTAAAGTGATAAAGCACGGTACTTTTAGTTGTGCCGGCGTGTTCTGCAATCTTTTCGACCGATGCCGCTGCGTATCCCCCATTATTAATAACCGCAATGGCTGCCAGTAATATATCGTGGCGCCGCGCTTGTTGCGTGCGGGTAAATTGAGATGTATTTGCATCGTTCTTTGACTGCATGGTCATATTTTAGACCACATGGTCCAATAATGCAATACTTATTTGCTTACTGTGGATAAATCTAATAGACGGAGCACTCTACTGACTGATTTTATCTTTTTTGCTAGAAAGTAGAGCTGCTTAACTCTGCCTACTTATCACGCTACGGCTATCATCCCTGGACAAGATGGAAACAGTTTATATTCTAGCGCCGTTCATCAAAGTGACTTTTGTTGTTGGCATATGCAACTCTTTTGTCTTGGGTATATTCGGCAATGCCGCAATAAAAGTCATTGCCGGCAATGACTTGTTTCAAATAAAGCGGTATATGGTCGACAGTATCAGGGTTATTTAGGATATCTTCAATTGTTTGCCACTCAATTGTTCCTTCATTTGACATCTTAAACGGATCACCTTTAAAGCCTTGTGCGACAAAAATGTACATTTCGTTTATATAACCATTGTCGAGGATACGGATAAATGTGCCACGGAGATCCATTTTCTCAACTTCTAGGCCAGCTTCTTCTAGAAACTCACGGCGTGCTGAAGCCTCAATATCTTCGTCGGGTTCAACCTTGCCGCCAAAGCCAGAAATTTTACCCGGGTAGATCTTTTTATCTTCGTTGCGCTTTAACGTCAATACTTTATTGCCATCAACTAAAAAGATCATCGTAAGTGGAGCAACTTTATAAGAATCGAGAGTCATCATGTATATAGCGTATCAAATACAGGTAAAGTTGAAAGGTCCTGATGTGGCTGCCTGTGCATAGGAATCTATTTTTAGAGGGCAGACAAAGACGAATGCGTGAATCGGGGCATTTGCGTATCTCCTATTCAACCTTACTGGAGAGAAAGAGCTCGTCCCAAACTTTTAACTACGTTAATCGATTGAAGCTTGAGTAGGAAATACAAGAAGTAACTAGAATATCTAGATTTCTTCTACATCCCGGTTAAGATATGCAACCCTGCACACTCCATCTTGCAGGATGAAGAGATTTACAGATGTATTATCAATTTCGGTTTCGTAGGTTTGCTGATGACTCAAGTCTAAAATATGTGACGCCAGATATTTTATGGCGCCACCATGAGTGTAGATAAAATGCCGCCCCGAGTCCTTATTGGCTGCACTGGTAAATGTCTCTAATATCCAATTGCTCATTCTTTGGCCTACGTCATTCATGGATTCGCCACCTTCAAGTTTAAAATCCTTACCCAGTCTAGCAATATCCTGCTTGACCGCCTCAGTATACACGTCTGCTCGTAATTTACCTTCGGCGGATCCTTGTCCCAATTCTTGTATGGCGTCTTGCACCAATGGTTCGATATTTAAGCCCATTTCTGCTAAAGAGTAGCGCGCGGTATCGATGGTTCTTATGGCTGGCGAGGCGAATGCTCTGTTTGGAATAAGGCCTTTTAGAAGCAGCACGCGACCTAAGCGCCTGGCTTGCTCTATGCCTCTTGGAGTGAGTGGTGTTTCATTACTTCTGCCGCCAATTATGTGGGGATTGATGTTCATAACCGTTTCGGCATGTCTAATAAGATACAGCTCCGTTTTTGACATAAAATAGCCCCTTTCCGGGGGACCTCTGCGTTTTGCAACCCCTTTCAGGTTAACGCATAAGTTTGGTCGCATCAATAGTTGAGTGTGTTACCTACGGAGCCGGTAAGGCACACAATCGCTTCCGTTACCCTCAACTGGGATTTGCAGATCAAGCGCACATAGCCCGTGCTTTGGGAAGAACTGGTTCGATTGCCCATAATCCTTAAATTGTCTAAGATATTCAATAGTTATAGTTTTTTGTTATAGTAACAATCTAAAAATTCTATGAAAGGATTAATGATGAGAAAGGTTGTAACGTTCCTTTGGTTTAACAACCAAGCAAAAGAGGCAGTTGATTTATACATGTCGTTGTTTGAGGGCGCGAAAACTGTAAACACATCTCATACGCCACAGAGCCAGTGGCAGACGCAGCTGGCGTGAAAGCCGGAATGGTGTCATCAATCGATTTTGAGCTTGGCGGCTAAAACTTTACTACCCTTAATGGTGGGCCAATATATACATTCAGTGAGGCTATCTCGATAGCTGTAAACTGTAAAGACCAAATAGAAATCGACAAACTGTGGAATGTACTCATAGAAGGCGGCGAAGTTATGTCTTGCGACTGGCTTAAAGACAAATTTGGTGTCACATGGCAGATTATGCCGGAAAGTCTGGATGTTATGATGCGTAACCCCGACCCTGTTAAGGTTAATCGAGTCAGTGAGGCTATGCTTAGCATTGGACCTTGCCGGACTTGAAAAAGCTTACAAAGGTGAATAGTAATATGTCCTATGAATAAACCGCAGGAAGCTTCCTGCGGTTTATTCATATCTGTCACTAAACTTGGCTGGGCATCATCGGCGAGGTTGGAATCATTCTTGTTCCGGACGCACGCTCCTCTAAAGCTTGCCGTATTGACAATAGTAGAGTATAATTCTTTTATATACATTTCACTTGCGTACTAAAAGCACAAAGCGCATCGGTTTAGTATTAAAACAAACACCCGATTTATAGACATTCTTAGCAGTTTGTTATTGAACTTGGGCATTTAATATCACAGCAAACGCTGGGAAAGAGTTATATCTTATGGAAATCACACCTATTTTGCTGAGTGGCATACGAGCCCCTCATTCTAAAAAGATCAATAAGTACATCGAAATTGTCGGGTCAACAAACCCGCGGTTAAACGCTATGGCTCAAGATGCACGCCTGACTACAGCCGCAACGCTGCGCGAGCACTACGCAAAAGTCGGTGTCACTATTGTTAACAATATAGATGACCTCGACGCTCTCGTTGCCAAAAAGCCGGATCTAGTGGTGTTGGGTATGAAGCTTGTGTTGCTAGATCCAGCAAAAGGCTATGACGATAGTCCAAAGGTATGGCTTGCAAGATACCTTGAAGAAAACGGCATTGCTTACACCGGATCTGACACCGCAGCACTAGCGCTTGAGTTCAATAAGCACGAAGCCAAGCAAAAGACTATTGACGCCAACTTGCGGAGTTCTGCATTTTTTATATCGGCCATTACAAATCCAACCTTTAAGCATGGCCTGCAGTTTCCATTATTCGTAAAACCCACTAATCGTGGCGATAGCAAAGGTATAGATGAGCGATCAGTAGTTTATACGGATGCTGACCTGAAAGCGAAGATACAATCGATACATGATGATTGCGGATCGGATGCTCTGATAGAAGAATACTTACCTGGAAGAGAATTCAGTGTTGCAGTCATCCGACAACCGCACTCGGGTGATTTGTTAGCCATGCCGATTGAGATAATTGCACCAGCCGACACGAGAGGGCATACTTTCTTGAGCGAAGCGGTAAAAGAGGCGGATACCGAAAGTGTTTTAGCAGTTCATGATAATGAGCTAAAAGATTCGCTCAATGCTTTAGCGATCGGTGTTTTTGAGGCCTTGGGTTCGCGTGATTATGGACGGATTGATATGCGGCTAGATGGCCACGGACGACCCAGTTTTATCGAAGCTAACCTCATGCCTGGGCTGTCTGACCATGGTTACCTAGCAAGATGTTTTTATTTGAACCAGGGTACATCTTACTCTGACATGATATTGACAATAGTTGCAGCAGGGCTTGCACGAAGTCAAACTCTACCCCACCTAGCTTCGCCAGAAGGCTCAGGTCATCCATTGAGCATGGCCAATTAAAAAGACTTCTCAAGAGAAGTCTTTTATACTAATTATGCCTGAGTGTGAGTCCCATGCTAGGGCCCCTTTCTGTCAGATTTTATTCTGTTGGACAGAAATTAGAGAAACTTGGTTTACTCATACAATCAAACCAGCACCACTTCAATGCCATGACCGTATAGTTCATCAAGTGTTACCTGCGCCTCGTCCAGAGGATAGAATTGGAGTTCTTGTGGCCAACACCCAATATATGAGTGAGTTGGCGGCTATAGTCGGGTCGACATTTTGAGGCGAAGTGATACCTCGAGTGCATTAGCTGTGTGAGAGATATGGGGGTGTAGATCAGAACTGCGCCAAAGGGTAGCGCGGCCATGGGATCGAGGGCGGGTTTGGCATGCATGACGATTCGACGATAGCAGCCCTTGGCCTTAGATTTCATCCTGGCTGTTCGAGGATTAGAGGGAATTTGCCTTAGCTTTATAAAGGTACAGTAGTCAAGCGACAAACGCTCGAAGTGATAGTTTATAATACTTTCGACAATGCGCCGTCACTCTCTTTCGCATAATGGGCGACAAAGTGACGGATAAAATATACGACATTTGTCTTTCAGTTTTATGATCCGCTATAAACTTTTAATCTCTTCCCAAAGCTCATCAGGAATATCGATCACGCCTTCCTTGAGCTTAGCGGTTCGCTCATCACCAGCCTGTTCGCCCGGAACCCTAATCTGTTCGTCTTTACGCGGTCGAGTCGCCTTGATCTTTTGGATATAGTCGCTGTTTGCCTTCTTAAAGTCATCTAGTCCTGTCGTTTGTTCCGGGTCAACGACAAAGATAAATGCGCCACGCTCTGGCATCTTCTGACCGAACTTATTGCCTGAGTTGCTATCAATCATCATATCCATTCCAACAAGCGAGCCACACATCATCTCAAACAGCAGTGCAAGCGAGAATCCCTTATACTCGCCGAAGGGCATTACTGACCAGACTTTTTTCGGATCAAGCGTCACGTTGCCTTCATTATCATAGAAGGTGTCCGGCGGCAAATCAGTACCGTATTTGTTAGCAAGTCGAACTTGGCCCCACGCACGCTTTGAAGTGGCCATATCAACAACCAACGGGCCGCTATCTGTAGGAATAGCGTACGCAATTGGATTGGTGCCAACCACCGGATCAAAACCTCCAGGAGGAGCAATAGCCGCACCGCCGCCACTATTGACCACAATCGCTAAAAATCCTTGCTCAGCAACGTATTGTGCAATTGCACCTGGTCGGAGCCAGCTATCCATATTTTTTATCATTGAGAAACCAACCACTTGTTTCTTCGCACGAGCAATTGCTTCATCTGCCGCACGCTTGCCAATGAGCGTGCCATTATTGCCCTTGGCATCAATTAGAAAGAAGGCGTCGGTTGTTTTGATGGCTTCTGGTTGATCAAGATCAAGCTTATTCTCCTTCACGAAGCCGGGGAAGCTGGCAAGACCATGACTCGTGTGGCCACGTAGTTCACCACCAAGATACATGTTGATGAGAAATGGGATATCAGCATCCGAATAGCCCTTAGACTCGAGAAGGGATTTCATTTTGTCGGTGACTTCTGAAATAGAGAGCTTCATACCCACATTGTACCTTAAACGAGAGTTCGCTACGTCTCTTTTCCGTCGTAAAAGAGACTGGCAGGAGAGAGAACGCTAAGATAACTTTGGATCTGAATGGAACGAAGTGCGGCGTTTAAGAAACCCGTATACTGCTTGACGAAGACTGCAGAAATAACACAGGTCTAGGGTCATAGTAATATGTCGCGAGGTATATCTATGATTTTTTCTATACCCTCGCTCTTGAGTTGGTCGGGCGAAACATGCTGCATGAGCAAGGCATATTCTCGAACCACTTCCTCGGGCACTTCAGCCTCCCGACCCTCATTCTGTTTCAGCAAAGTAGCTTCATCGCGCTTAAAGCAAATGGCCGTTACTGGTACGTCAAATTGTCTGGCGATGGCGATTAATCGCTGTCGCGCTTCTGATTTGACATTCGTTGCGTCAATAACACCAACCTTGTTGGCCTGCAGCAACGATGCCAGACGTCGATCCTGCTCGGCAAATATTTCTCCATCCTTGCTGCCACGGTCAACTGCGAGGCCAAATAGTTCTTTGGCGATTTTATCATTCGATATATACGAATTGGTGTCGATAATGTGTTGGGCGATAAGTTTTTGGGCGAACGTAGACTTACCGGCACCAGGCGGTCCAATGAGTAGTACGAGTCCCTTTAGGGCCGGAAAGTCACTTAATTTACTCAGGGTAGTCATGACTTTATTATTACACAGAACAAGTCTGGTTGTCCTATCGCCCTAGCCAATAACCAAGCTAGAATGCGCTTGCTTATTCCTCAATGTTAGAGAGGCACTCACGATCCTTACGCTCAGATGAAGCAGGAGGAAGGCCTAAGCTCTATGATGTACAACAACGAAATATGTTTCGACAAGTGCTACTTTTTAGTAGATGTTTCAAGATCACTAATAAATGCATCAATCTTCTGCTTGTTAGCATGCGGTACGGTTATGATGTGCGCTCTGCCTCGAACACGCGCTAGTTGCCATTTTCGCACAACGCTTTCTGCTGGCTCATCAAATGTAACTGTGTTCGAGAATTGATTACGGTCGTGTGGATAATTAATAGATTCCAGTCGCTCACAAAGATAATCAGCCATTTTTAGACTTGTTGCCACCTCTTGCTCAAAGCCTTTATCACGACCTCGCGATTCTATAGCGTACCACAGATAAAGTGGTGCTTGACCGTTACGTGAACCTCCAATTGTACTGTCAAGCGCACCTATATATTCAATCGCCGTCTGAATACGCTCGACGTGTTCTTTGCGCGCAACGACAATGCCACATGGATACGGTGCGCCAATAAACTTATGTCCAGATACTGATACGCTACCAATTGGTTTGTCGAAGCTGATCTGCGGCGCACCCATTTCTTTCATGAAAGGAAGCATCATGCCCGACAAGGCGGCGTCACAGTGAATATAAAAGTCTGTGCGGCTATTTTCTTCAAAGATGGATGCAATCTTATCAACATTATCGATTGCACCTGTAAAGGTTGTGCCAAGTGTTGCAACAACTAAAGCCGGTTTGCCAGGATTAGCATCTATCGCATCGCGCAAGGCCTCGTAATCGATCTCACCGTTTGCGAGAGAGGGAACGACGTGCATCGGCATACGTAGCAAGCGCCCAGCTTTTGCGATCGAATAGTGTGCGTCCGCCGAATAATACAATACCGCTTCTTGATGTAGCTCGCGACCGAGAAATAGTCCATACAGGTTACCTTCAGTTCCAGATGATGTGACATATCCCCACGCGTCGTCGCTCTTTAGATCGTACATGTTTGAAAAATAAGAAATCACTTCTCGCTCGAACTCACATGAATTTACTCCATAGAGAAGATCGGAATACGGATCGCCCAGATTATCAATGTTGTAATTCATAAAATCGCTGAGTGGAGAGTAGTCGAAATGCATGCTTTCTGGATACCCCATGAGTGTTGAGGCTCGCTCATCAATGTGTTGTTTATACGCTTTAATACGATCTTTTATTGTGCTTATGGTTTGAGTCATTCGATCAGTTTATTAAACCTTCCACGTGCTGTCTATAACTTTTCTGATGTATTTTTTATTCTTTTATACATACGGTGCGTAAGGTCATTTTTTGCGGTATAATCGAAAAAGTCTTATGAACATAAACACAATCATCCTTTGTATATTAAGCGTGGGCATCGTTATAGGCGGGGTTGATTATTGTATTGGTAATAAGTTTGGGCTCGGTGAGGAATTCGAAAATGGCATGAAGACATTCGGACCACTCGCCCTAGCAATGCTTGGAATCATCAGTCTCGCACCAATCTTAAGTACGCTTATACGGCCTATCGCAGTTCCGCTCTTGAAGGCGATTGGAGCGGACCCATCTATGGCAGCCAGTTTCTTAGCAGTTGACATGGGTGGGTACCCTATAGCAAAATCACTCGCTCTGACACCCACGTCAGCTGTATTCTCTGGCCTCATAGTCACCTCAATGCTTGGCGCAACATTGGTGTTCTCTATACCTGTTGCACTAAACATCGTCCAAAAGGATGACCACCCTTTCCTGCTCAAAGGGCTTCTTGCCGGCCTTATTACAATTCCGCTCGGCGCATTCATTGGAGGTCTCGCTGCCGGCTTCCCTCTTAAGGAGCTACTACTCAATAGTATCCCCCTGGTTGTGTTGTCACTCATCATTGCGTTATCACTTTACTTCTTTTCACATCGTGCCATGAAAGCAGCTGCATATCTAGGAAAGTTTATCGTGATACTCAGCGCAGCAGGTTTGATTGCCGCATCAGTAGAGCTACTTACAGGGAAAGTTTTTCTTTCGGGTATGGAACCGCTTGTGTCTGGAATAAAAATCGTCGGCGTTATATCGATTGTCCTTATGGGTGCCTTCCCTCTTGTAAAGCTCCTGACGATGAAGGCGGAGAAACCACTTCAAAGAGCAGGTGAACATTTGGGAATTAACGGGGCAAGCGTGGCAGGACTACTTACGAGCATGGTGAACAATCTCCCCATGCTTCATTCATTTACCAAGATGGATGAGCGCGGTAAAGTTTTGAATAGTGCGTTCATGGTAAGCGGTGCTTTTCTTATCGGGGATCATTTAGGGTTCGTTGCGAGCGTTGATCCGACGATGATTGGTTACGTTATGCTAGCGAAGATAACGGCGGCAGCTCTATCTATCCCGATAGCGTTATTATTGTCTCGACCCGCAAGCGTGTCTAGTGAAGAAATCCCCTCACCCATTTCCTAGCCACCTATTTTTGCATTATCATGACAAGTGATGCTCTGTAGCAAACTTGGCAATACTCATGCGAGGAATGGGCCGTCCGAAAAATACTCTTGGCCGCCATGAGCGATTCGAACTCTTGCAGCAGATAAGAGCAAAAAGACGCTTATTTCAAACGTCTTTACCTCTGTAATCATTTCATGGCTGGCTACGTAGTTTAAAATGGAACACTATCTTGCCTAGTTTACTGTTGATACATCGGGAACTCAGCGATCTACTAGTCAATAGTAATCTTTCGGTGACTATCCCCTCAAGTACTGTAGAGACAAAATCGCTAAGCTGGCACCACGAAGCGAAAAACATAGCTTTAGTAGGACGGATCGTTAGGGGTAAGTCGCTTTCGGAACTATCTCAAGTTTCGAGTCGTCTTTTCAGTACTTCGATGATTAGCATACCAAACGTAAAGTGCTGGGATTAACCAAAGCCAACTTTACTGCTTCTTTGGCAAAGACCTTATCTTTTGCTAACTTACCTAAGCACTGCGATGCCATTCTAATGCGCTCTTTTGAGAGGAGCCAGTTGCTCTTTAGCGTTGCTTAATAGTGCTGCTTTTCCAAATACCAACCCCACCAACTGACACAGCAAGAGCGTAAAGCACCAGACTAGCATACCCATTCGCTCCGGATAATTGTCCTGGAATAATAAGACCATAGAGAATAGCGAACTCGGCGATACCTACCGCTGCGGTGTTCAGCCAGAACCCAAGCCGCTGACCCTGTAGCATAAGCCAGCTTGCCCACACTGATACGATGCCCGCTCCAAAGAGTAGGATCGAATATACCTCAACGGCGTCTGCGCCAAGAGCTCGCGCTCGGTCGTGCATGTCAGCCGTAGTTACGGGTATGCCGTAAGCTATAGAGAACATACTCTGGGAGCCGTGTACCGTAAAAAGGAAGGTGTGGTAAATGCCAATCATGACATGGAATATGGCAATCAATATGAACAATATACTACTAACCTTGAAGAAGCTGTTCGTTCGTCGCATGTCCTTACCTACGCAGCCTTTCGCTTAGCTATAAATTGCTGATATGTCAGTAAACTTGGGATGGCTTTGCGGTTAGCCGCGATATCCGCTGCGTAGCCATGCTTACTAATCCAGGTGAACATTTTACCTAGATCGCCTTTAGAGAATAGGCTACCCGGCAGTTTAATGCTCGCTGGTGTTCTTCCATAAACCTTCTTGTAAGCCGCAATCATTTTGTCGAAGGTCACTGCATCACCGGCAATCTCGACTGCTTGCCCAAGATATGTCTTGGGATGCAAGAACATGTGCGTCACCCAATTGCCGATGTCTTCAACGGCGATCATCTGAAGCGGCTTGGTTGCGATAGTACCTTTGGACATAGAGAGTGCGATGAATCGCATTATCGCGGGTTGTTCCATAAGATTGGTCATGAATGTCGTCGGACGCACGATACTATAAGGTATTCCTAATTCTCGAATGTGCTCCTCAACATGCCACTTACTCTCGAAATGTGGCACTCCGCTATTTCGTTCAGCACCACCAACTGAGGAGTAGATGAAATGTTGGATGCCAGCTTCCTTGGCTGCATCAGCCACTCGCTTCCCGCGCTCTTCTTCCTTTTCTACACCACCATTCTGGAAGTTAAGGACACTAAAGACGCCGTATGCTCCTTTCATCGCCCGGACAAGGCTGCTAAAGTCGTCTAAATCACCTTCAACAATTTCTACGTTTCGCTTTCGAAGCGTTTGGATTTTCTCTGATTGTGGATCGTTTTTACGCACAAGAGCCCGTATTGAGAAGTTCGTCTTCTCAAGTGCGTTGATAACCGACCCGCCCTGATTGCCCGTAGCTCCGATAACTAAAATAGTTTTGTTGTTCACGATTCCTCTACTCCTTTTATTTCGTATTCTTAATTTTGCTAACAAGCTGAATGAGCTGTTCCACTTCGACATCACTTAGCGCATTAAACATGGGGCTGACATGATGAGTGTAGTACTCCTCAAACGTTAAGCAGTCAGTATCGACTGCGTCAGTGGCACGCAAGAGAATACTGCGCCTGTCATTAGGGTTTTCAGCACGTTCTATGAGACCACGAACAATTAGAGTATCGACCAACTGAGTGACAGCACCGCTGGTTACTTGAAGCTTTGCAGCCACGTCCTTTACTGAAATCCCGTCTTTCTTGTGCTGCGCAGTCAGGAAAACTAACTCGGTTTGAATACGGCTTAGATTGTGGCCGGCGAACTGCGAACGGTCATCCTCGCTTGGTCGAGCGCGATAAAGCTCGCCATAGAGGCCACGGAGGTTTTGGATAAGCGATAGAAGGAGTTGATTTCTAGTGTTTTGCATAGTGAATGATTTATGTTAACTCTAAACAATTTAGCGCTAAAGCAAGCTTGCGTCAATACCCTGTTCCGTCTGATCTTAGGTAGTTCGAAATGGTATTAGTAACTTTGGCGGATAAAAGCCCGAGCAAGCCTATTTCTTTCAGCAATAGGCCAACTTCATTTGAACACAGATGAAAATTCGTATATGGGCTGCATCAATCCTCGTCGTCTTCGTCCTGGCCATCGTCATCATCTTCGGGTGCGTTGACTTCTTCCCAAATCTTTCCGGTCATTCCGCGTGCTTTGAGTTTCTCGACAGTCGTAAACCACATCCGAATATCCTCATCCCATTTTTCTTCAAGCAACCGTTTGGTGGCTCGTTTGCAGTAAATCATGTCAGTCAGCGTTGGGCAGACAAACATCGCGATGGGGTTTGGTTCGTCCTCATCCGTTTCGCTTTGCCATTCACCATCCTCCAAGTATTCGATGTAGTTCTTCAGGCGTTTTCTGACACGATAGCGTGGCATGGTGGATTCAATGACGGCTTACCGTCGTTAAAAACTCTTCGAAATTAATGGTCATCCTGGGGTTCGTGTCTCAACAATCACACTTCAAACCCAATAACCGCCTCCCTCAATGCTCGTAAGGTTGGTCGACCACTCGTTCCAAGATGACCTACATCAGGGTAATACCGACCTTTTGCGTGTGGAAGATGAAACGGCCCACCTCCAATTGTACTGGAGGTGGGCTTTGCGCCTGTACGCTCAGACCGTGTCACTCGATCACATGAATGACTTCACCGTCCTTGACGGTGTGTGTGACGGTTGCCGACTGCCATCTGTAGGGGCTCATGCCGTTGGCGAGAGCTTGGGCGGCGGCGACGCTGTCATCAAGCCTGATCTCCTCCACGACGATGTCGCTGACGAGCTGCCCAGTCGCGACTTGAACCCCGCAACCCGGTGCGCCGCAAACCTTACTGATACCCCTTACGGACATAGCCACCTCTCAACATTCTGTCGGTGTACTTACGTAAAAGTTATTATATCATAAAAACCATCTCTGAAGTAACAAAGGTGGATCTTTACTTGCGTCATTAACGGAGTCTAATTTCGGTTTCGCCACTCTCGCACTTGAGTACAGAGACGGAAGGTAACACGGCAAAAACGTTTAGTTATTTCCAGACTTTCCGCAGAGCGAGCATTAAAAGGAGGCTTCCTATATGTTAGATACCCAAAATTCGCTGAAGCGGTGGCTGAAAAAGTCCCGAAGAGCTGCAAAACGAAATTTATTCTATACGACTAGGTTACGTAGCCAAGAATTGGAATACTTTTTGCCCAGCTTGCTGGAAATGTATAACAAATCACGTGAACTTGGGATAGAAGCCAACTTGAAGTTGCTGCATTGTATAGTCAAGAGTGAAGCTGTGTATAGAAACGATCAGTTTGCCCGAATCCTCAACGTCACCGGTATCGTAGCATGATTTTGGCGATAATGGACCGCCTTAAGTTAAGAAAGCTCGCCGCGCCAGCTCGTGACTGGGTCATACTGTCTTATATAAGTGCCGCTTCTCCAATCCTTCACTCCCTGGTTCTCACGTATAACGCGGTCGAGAACGGACCGACTTTGCGGTGACGGCAGCACTGTGGCTTGTGTATTTGCAAATTCTTCAGCTGAAAGCGGAAAGAAGCGTGCACTCCAATCAAATTGCGCATCGGTAGCAATCTGGATTGCACGTGCTAGGTGATATTGGTTGCTCAGAATGCCAATGGTTTTGCAATCTAGCAACTGGTGACAGGTGAGCCAAATGGCTCGAAAATTACCGAGCGTATCAGGTTCTGAGGCTACGCACAAAATGTCATCTTTGGGGATTCCGTGTTGAATTAGAAAATCGCGCATATGCTTGGTTTTTAGCCACTTTTTAGTGGTGTCAGCCTGCTCTAGTCCACCGCCAACCACAATGATCTTGTGTACTGTAGTATCTTTAGTGTTATAAAGATCTGCCATTGCCTGCATACGGGTTTGGCCACCGATATATACACCGTTTTTGTCATACTCTTCAAAAACGGAGCCAAAACCAATGTTTGGGCATAGCACAACTACAAAATCCAACACCCCAGGTAAATTGCCGGTCGTCTTTAGTGCCATATTCTTTTGGGCAGGTGCGTCTCTTATCGGGTTCATGGTGGGGCTATTTCCAGGCTAGAAGTATCAGCAGGCCGGCAACTACTCCAAATACCCCGACCACCTTTTGTTTAGTAAGTTCATCTTTGAAGAATAAAGGTGAAAGCAGGGTAACAGCCCCGATCGATGCGGCATTTGTGGCGTTTACGTAACCGACATTAGGGGCAATGCTTACGGCATAAAAATTGAAGAAATTGAACCCTGATGCCATAATGCCAACAAGCAAGAGTGGCCAGAATCCTGAGATGATATTAGTACGTGGGATACGCCGCCGCCAGATCTCTGCCAGCACACAAAGCGTACCGATGCCAAACACATACACTAAAAAGGTTACCGTGGACATGCCACCAGAAATAAGATGCTTAGCCATCAGTGACAAAAATGCCCAGCATAAGAAAGAACCGAATGCTAGCGTGATCCAAGCGACGCCATGGGTTTCGTGAGTGCGCTTAGGGTTTATCAGGATGACCGCCGAGCTAACAACAATTAGTCCAATCGCCAGCAAGGCTCGGACGGTCAAGTGCGCTCCAAATAGCGGTACTGCCAAAATGGAGGTTAGGACAACATAACTTTTGGAAAGTACTAAACTATAGCCCGCATTGGGTGCGAGTTCAATGCTCCGTACTGACATGGCGTTACCGTAATAGGACAAAATTATTGCAGTTACCAATATCTGCATAAACTGCCACCATGACACTGTTAGCTTCGCATGTGACACAAGAGCGGCAACGGCAAATACTAAAAATGGGATGGCGAACATTGCCAAATTGTTACTCTGACTTGGCAGCTTAAGGAGTGATGCGCGACGTACGGATAGGTATAATCCAACTGAGCAGGCAAACATAATCAGGTCAGCGCTAAACCAATGCATGGTCCTAGTATACCCTATCTGTTGGAATTTCTAATGTTAAGTAGTGAAATATAAATAAACACCCGCCCGCTCTTTGGCGAAGGGCGGTCAATAGCCAATTTGCCTAGCTACAAACTTTGCGTGGGCAGGATTGGTAGCCCATATGTCTAACTGGCCATGGTGGACTGTTTGCCCTACCATTTGAGGAGGTTCAGATTTAACATTGTCTAGGATGCCGTTTGGTTCAAGTCACTCAATGGCTTTGATGCTTTTGAGGATACATTGAAGTGATGTTTTATGTCCTTTGACAACATGCACAATGGCTAGGTCTTGTATGTTGTTGTGAAGGTGTAGGCGTCGGCTTGCAACTCTTATCCTAGCTGTGCTCTATGCTCTTAGCTCGCTCTTAATCTTATTAATTAGATTGTCAGAGTAGATGTTTAGTAGTTTTTCACCAATCTCCGGAGTAGCGACCCATTTCGGATGAGCGTCAATCACCCCCTCGGGGCGCACCTCAATAACCTTCTTGTCCCATGCGAAATCAGATATCGGGTGTTTTTCGTCGCTTGGCTGCGGCTGTTTTGTGATTGTCGGATCGACGGCAAGCATTAGGGCAACTTCAGTATTGCCAGCATGATCGTCAGTTGGGCCGTCGAGCAGTTTCTCGGCAACTTCATCAGTGATATCATCACCGAATGTAAGTTGATCCATATGAATACCAGCATAATCCGGTGCTTTCTCGGACAGAAACTGATCAATAACAGGTTTGTTGCCACCATGCCACGATACAAAAAGAATCACGTTGGCATTATCTTTGATACTGTCAACGATATCGGTGATCATGGCGTATAAAGTCGATTCCCGTAATGATACGCTTCCATTAAAGCCCAGCTGTTGCCAACAAGGACCGAAAGGCGTCACTGGCAAAAATACGACATCAGGCAACTGTTTCTCTACTCGTTTTATCATTTCGACTTGCACTAGGTAGTCGGTGCCGGTAGGCCCGTACGGACCATGCTGCTCTACTGACCCTAAAGACACGATGTACGGTCGTTTATCGGCAAGCCTTTTGTCGTTGGTGTTGAGTTCGTGTAAAAACATAATTTCCTCGAATTTCTCGTCTAATGATGTAAAAGACGAATTAGTAGTCTTTCGCCGAAGGGAGCACGCCTTTATATGCATCCGCAAACTCAACCGTTTCAGCACTACGACAAGCGTCATAGATGCTCTCTTGTACTGCTTTCGCTGCGGCGTGCCCGATGACATCAACAGTGAAGCCGGTATTACCGGGGCTTTGGAAGAACTTACCATATTCGTTGAATGGTTGCTTGATTTCTTCCGTCGAAAACACGAAAACCGTATCGCCGTCTTGCGAAGTATGCACTGGATGGATGGCGCGAACATGACCGTGAGTAGCGAAATGGGCAAGCCGTTCGTAGTTTTCGCGCGGACCAAGATCAACATTCGTACCAACGATGGTGATCGTGGTGTTGGAAGGATCACCAGTCACGAATTGAATCGTGTCGTCAAAGTCTTTAAACTTCTTGTTTTCATCGCGGTTGCCCGCAAGAATTGTGCCATCTGGAAGGACAACGTTACCAAGCGCGTTAAGAACGGTCATTGCACATACCATAATACCGTTGCCGAGATCAACTCTTGCATTGCCAACGCCTGTTTTCATACCGCCGCTCTTCGTGCCCTTTTCGACCCATTGGAATTTACCAACGGCCGTGCCCGTGCCAGCACCAACATTGCCACTTGCTACTGGTTCGTTCGTAAGATTTTGGTAGGCTTCACGGCCATATTTTGGATCATACTGTGCAATACGGGTGCCTTGATCGAAAACAATAGCACCGCTGATATTCGGATTGTAGATTTGCTCCGTCTTTTCACCTACTTTATCTTCAATCATGGCTTGCATGATTTCAGAAGCACTCATGAGCCCAGTCAGACTGCCGCCTGCAATAAAGAAGCCTTGGCGGGTACGACGAGCACCCACGCGTAAGCTATCTGTGTGAAAGCTCCCGATATCACCACCGTAGCCTTGATAGGCGGATGGATATTCTTTATCAAAGAGCACGAACGTGCAACCTGTTAACTTATCGAGATGTGTGGCATGTCCGACGCGGACGCCTTTGAGGGCTGTGAGAGTATTGTTAACCATGATCTTATTATACAGGTAAGGCTCAAACCCCCTACGACACTTGGGCAGACTCAGAACCCCTCGCTATTCTTGTATAAACAGTATGCATGGCAATGCTCACAGATGTAGCTAGATTTAGGCTATCTATGTCGGGTGCTTGTTCAATAAAAACCGGTGTTCCTATGTGACTGAACGCTGGAGGTAGTCCCGCACCTTCATTACCAAATACAAGGCTATGTGGAGCTGAGAAACTAATCGTCGACAGTTTTTGAGCTTTATCGTCTACTATGAACGGATAGATATTGTGTTTTGGAAATGATCGTTGGTACTCCTCGATGGTCGAAAAGAGGGCGACGCGTTGACGAAACAATGCGCCCATAGAAGCGCGAATACATTTGGGGTGCCAATAGTCTGCCGATTGACCAATGATCGCAAGGTCTCGATAACCAAAGCCAAGCATACTCCGTATGATCGTTCCAATGTTACCCATATCATCAGGTTCAACTAACACAATGTGAGATTCACTGGCAGAAAGGATGCTAGTATATTTCGAGAACACTCCCGCCACAAGGCTATTGTCGCTCTTACTCAAGCTGCTCAACTGCTTATCGTCAATGATAACAGGGATATTAGAGTTATAGCAGAGCTGTTTTAGCCTATCAGCCATCTCACTCTTCTCAGAGGATTGTGAAAATAGCAAAGCCTCCACGCGCTTCGACTGATAGCGCGTTAGTTCAATTGTAGGAAATAAGCCTAATGAGTAGGAGTAATCGGACTCTTTTTTGTATGGTTTAAATCTTCGACTCATCGATTACCTATAATTATATATAATTATATCAAATCCGTATAGCATATCGGGAAGCGATCTTGATACCCCTTTTCAAGTAAGTAGAGGAGCTGCCTCCCCCAATAGCCTAGCCTGGATTGCATGAGGTTCCTGAACGAAAGGCTGAAGAAATTTTGAACCGGCTTTGCACTCACTGGAGCTTCCGAAAGGTCGACCATATACCATCGAAGCGTCAGATCTTGATTAGTCGGGAGATGAACCGGGCCCCCTACTAGTAGTCTATTTCCTCGACATGGTTGAAAAGCGAGAAGACGAGGGATCAATGCTGGCGTGACAATTACGTAACTGCCGTTAGTTTGCAGTATTCTTGCGTTTCCTGCCTCATTATCCAGGCCTTTTCTCTTTTGTATCTGTAGTAATTTTATGGCTGAGAATAAGCCCGAGGGAGGGAATACCTTACTGGCTAATTTTATCTCTTTCTGTCAGAAATTAGAGAAACCCGGTTTCACCTATTTTAGTGGTATAAGGGGGCACATACTTAGCCTTAAATCGCACGATAACGGTTTGCCATTGTTAAGACCTCTCCAATGTTGCGTCTGCCGGGAGTGCTTTTAATATTTGCTTGATCTGTAAAAGGCATATCCGGCTCTTAGATTCAACATACATGCCAGCGTGCCCACTAGCTGTCCGGCCAAAAAAATCGGCAAAAGCGACTGCGATGAATGCGAGAGTAGCAGCACATAATATATAAAGAAAAAGGAGCTGACTAAGGTCGCTAGAACAAGCGCATGCAAAAAGGCCTTTGCCGCTTTACCATATAAGACCGCGACCGCTCTCGAAATGATACGGACTAAAAGAGCTAGGACTATAAAAGCGGCGATTGTCCAACCTTGGAGGATAATAATAAGATCCCCTACAAGAGAACGGGGCTGTATCAAAAATATAAGTGCCAGTGAAAGTATGGTAGACCCTGCCACAGATAAGGCCATAGTCCTATTCTCAGACAGTTGACCTTCGGTGCCCGTCACCTTGGCATACATGCGCATCCCCGTGTATAAGAAATAGATTGATATCAGAATAATACAGGAAATAATAACGGCGATGCCCCTATTATCCGGCCCCAGTAACAGGATGAGGCCCGGAACTATAATTTGTGATGAAGCAGCAAAAACAAAACCCAGTCCGATCTTGAAGTAGGCTTTTTTAACAGTTTTTGTAAAAGAACTAAGGCTTATCAGAAAGAAATAAGCACCTCCGAGCGACAGCGCTGAGTTAAGCACTGTAGGCGGGAGGCTACTTTTGATATTCGGGGACAATGGAATAAAAGATGTCGCTACCGGCAGACAAATACAGATAATTATGATAATTAGAAGGTGATGAGATATTCTAGATTTAGTACCAAAGTGCTCTTGTAGCCTTACCTCCAAGGATTCGGGAGTAAAAATGGCGACCTTTTCGTCTGTTGTTAGATAGTGCTTCAATGATTCTTTCGTATTGCGAAGAGTAGACAAATCTGACGGCTTAAGCTCGGAGCCCACATGAGAAGTGACCCTTCGTACCGAGTCTAATATAATGTCTACCTCAGACGGTTGGCTGGCAAGAGAAGCCAAGTAATCGATCTCGTTGAGTAATTTTCTAGCTTCATCCATGGCGCTTCTATCTATTCAATTATGATGCTTATGTCTCTACTTTATCAGGTTTTTAGCGGCAGCACTATTGTGAAATCGAACGACTCCCAATCTTTAAGCTGGCTCACGGAGTATTACTGGGCATCAAGAACGATTATAGTACTTTAAATAGGGGCAGATAACCTAGATATCATCGAAAAAGAAGACAATGCTAAAGATGAGGAGAATAGCGATGTTTAAACTATTCTCCCGCACGACTGACATGCAAGACGGCGTGTCTATATTGAAAGTCTGCTTATAACTAAGAAACGTATCGACGAATTGTCGCCAATTATTGAGGGGCTACTGCAGAGGTATAGAAGTCACGGTCAATACGCGATGCCCAGATGAGCATGATGGTGAATATATTGGCCAAGCTATTGATGGCATCCGAGCAATGCAAGAACTAGATGTCACAGTGTTCTACGCCGTAAGGCACCACCGCAAGTTAGCAGTTATTGATGAGGTTCTACGGGAAGGCAGCTTAAATATACTTTCGCAAAATGATAGTTGCGAGGAAATGCTGCGATTCACAGGAGCTGCTAAATATGTTGTTCACTAACTATTGCTTACTACTCGTGCCAGCTTATCAAGTAAGTCGGGATCTTTATGGAGATAAACTATAATGAAGTTATGGACTGCTTCATGTTTCTCGAGTACATTCAGTTCATTTGGCCAAAGATCGTCATCAAATCAAAGGAGGTCCTCATCAAAGTTAACGGCATCTGTTTTGAGTTCGTTCCACTTCGTCGGTTTTATTTTATCGAGAAGCTTTACGGTCTCAGATTTTAGACACGAAGCAAGCACTTCTATAGCACGCTTTTCGCCGTTCCGGTCATGAGTTGTGAGCCAATGGGTGGAGTCTAGGTACTTCGCAAGAATAACCTGCAAAAATCGTCGACATAATTTGCTGCGTGAGTTTCATTGGCAAGCAACACCCCGTCGATATCCAAATAAACATTCATGGTGTTATTATATGGTATTTTGCATGCTAAAGTGAAACGGAATGCTTTAGTGCGCCTCCCTAGGACATGGGATTATGCTATTATTGCACATATGATGAAATTAATAGAACTACTTGCTGTCGGTGGGGCTTATGTTGACATAAATTGCACACAATTCCCCTTTGGTGAACAGGGCCTTTTACCGGAAACAGAGGTAGTTGGTGATGCATATGAAATGGTGCCAGGTGGTTCAGCACTTAACTTTGCCCGCTTCTGCGCCAACCTTGGACTCAGAACGGCGTTTATCGGGAAAGTTGGACGAGACAAAATGGGTTCAGTCCTTGGCGACTTATTAGAGGAATCGGGAGTACAGCCAGAGCTTGTTACTGATCCCGAGACGACAACAAACATTAGCTTCAATGTCGTCAACTCTTCGGGTAAATCTATCATGGCCGTAGTTGGTAACGCGAAACATCGGCTGACGAGTGAGGAAATCGAAACAAAGATAGTTTCTCTCTTGCCTGAGACTGAATATCTAATGCTAGGCGGTGTATTTAAACTCAAGAAGCTGCTGCCAGTTCTCAAACCCATTATTACTGCCGCAAAAAACTCAGGCACGAAGATCGTTGTTGATCATGGTCGACTCTCGGATAACACTAGCCAAGAAGATATTAAGTTTGTGAAAGAGCTTGTCACCCATGCGGATTACTACTTCCCTAGCCGTAACGAGTTCCTGCAATTGTGGTCAGTGTCATCTATCGAGGATGGTTTGGCTAGGCTTGCCGATGAAGCCAACGCCGTAACTATCGTCAAAGACGGCACCAACGGAGCCCTCACTTTAATAGATGGTAAGATTATCCACATTCCTGCATACTCGGTTGAAGCTATTAATACCATTGGCGCTGGCGATAGTTTCAACGCCGGATTTATCGCCGCACAGAAAGAAGGCATGACCATTGAGGATAGCATACGTTTTGCGTGTGCGACTGCCGCATTGAAAGTATCGCAAAGCGAACTGCCGACTCGAGAGGTAGTTAATGATTTTATTGAGTTGCGCAAATAATATCGTTTAGCTCCGAAGCTGGCGATGTGAACAATATGTGTTTCACATTAGGCCATGCGTAAACCCATCCATCAAACTACGTTCTAATACTTGGCTGTATTCATGAGTTTTGAGCTATAAAGCCATGTGTATTGATTGTTGTAGTCTATTTAGACATAGAGGAGAAAAGATATTCGAACTTTTTCATAGCAAAATAAGCCTACGGCTCAATTTGTAGATTTTACATAATTTCATGGCTGGGGACAAGGGGCTCGAACCATGACTTGCAATTCTAGGAAGATGCAGAGTGACGCCAGATTCAACAGCGGTCGGCGACAGACTCGGCTGGCGGGAGGTTGCGCATACGATGCGCGCCTCCTCCCGCCTAGGCTAGCTACTGAGTAACACGTCCAGGTTGTCCCATGGTGCAGGACGACGGCACGCCGAAGAGTCAATCACTTTCGGTATCCTCGGAACGACCGTGATGATTGCCAGTGATGCGGCGCCCTTGAGATCGAGAGTGTGCCATGAAGACGCCCGGCAGGCTAAGCAAGGCCACCATATCCATGGCTATGGTGACAAGGATTGCCCAGCCTGGTACGGGCGCGACGGAGGGGTCGGAGGGGTCAGGCACGTAGTATGAGATGACACCGGCGGCCAGCATAGCCAGCAGCAGGAGGATACCCATGCGCCACAATCCACGCGCGAGCGCACACACTGTCCCAATGAACAGGAATAGCACAGACATTGAAATGACCTCCAGGTCACTCTGCGATATGAAGGAGCGGATGCTCACGACATTATATTATTATATAATATAGTTAACCAAAAGACTACAGGTCTAGACGGTCGTCACCCACGAGATGAACATGAATAGATAGGGTGACGGCACGGGGCTTATACGTAGACATTTTCATAAACAACATGCTGGTCTGAATTAGTTATTGAATTTTACCATCTTCACGAACCATTGGACGAAGAGCGGACTGTACTTGACTAGTCAAGAATGTTACTATCGAGTACGTGGAAAAAAATCTGTATACAGATAGGGAGCCTTCTGACGATTCAAAAGAAGCGGAGACTGCAATGTATTCTGACGTTCAAGGTGCGATAGCCGCGCGAGCGATCGAATCTGCGTCGTCTTCATATGACCCTTCAGGGGAGTGCCTTGATAAACCGCAGCCGCTACTCGCCCTCGATCCCGAGTTTGAACCTGCTCTCCATTCAGATGGTAGAGTGGAGGCGAAGTTGTCCGATGGAAGACTACTCGATATTATGACTCGTTCGTTCGGGCGCAAGGGGGGTTATCCGATTATTTTTTGTCCGGGAATGCCCGCAAGCGGCATGGCGGATTTGCCATATCGATATGTACAAGAGCTCTGTCTGGGTGACTTGGAACTTGTTATGTTTGATCGCCCTGGGTACGGCGACTCCACACGCTGGAAGGGGCACCGAGTGGGAGATGGCGCCGTGCTAGTGCAAGCAGTCGCTCGGGCCTATGACTTTGACCATTACAGCACCGCGGGGCGTTCAGGTGGTGCGCCCTATGCGCTCGGTGCAGCTGCCCTGTGCCCTGGGGTCGTGAATGCAGCGGTGTTTGGTTGCCGTACACCTCCTAATGCAGATATCGACAGATTTAACGGAGCCTCGTTGGTTAATGAGATGCTTATCGGTGCTGCAGATGAGGAGACACTCGTTGAGAGTTTTCGCAGTACGTCCGGCCAAGCAATCATTGATAACCCTTTGGCGGTAGTACGAACCATCATTCCTAATCTGGGTCCTTCAGATAGGAGAGTCACCCTTGAGCCTGAAGTTAATCGCTACCTTGCAGCATCACACATGAATGCGCTTAAAAAAGGTTCGGCTGGAAGAATCGATAATATATTCGCCCTCAGGTCACCCTGGTGCTTTGAGCTGTCCGATCTTGGCGATAAGCTTACTTACCTTATCCAGGGAGCCGCGGATGACCAATTTACCACACCAGAACATTTTATTTATTTAAGTGATAATATACCAAATTGCAGACCAATCAAACGATTGGATATGGGGCATATGGGAACAATGGCACTAGAACTGAAATGCTTCAGAGCGTTGGCAAGAGATGCATTTAGTAAGGGGTATTAAAGGATTATTATATCCACGTCATTCTTTTTACGAATGTTACCGTTCACAGCTACCAACTAGTACGATCAACCTACGAGATTTGCCGGGGTAAAACCGGCGGTTCAAGCCCAACTCAAGATGACTCAACTGTTTACTTGTCGTGAGGGGATAGTTGCTCCTAATTTCAATTGAAGTAAAGTATCATATATGCATGAGTATCCCGATGCTTTTCTGGAGAGAACGTACCCCGGAGCTAGAATCTATAACTTCGGTGTGGGCTATTAGAGCTGCCGTGATGATGCAGCGTATCGTACCAGCCGATCCGTGCGTTTCTATCATCCTTGTGCAAAGTGACGCTAGTGCGGAAGTGATAATAAGAGGTCCCGAGACCGCACCGCGTAGCGAAATTCTTCTACCTGGTTACACCTGGATCGGCATCCGCTTACATCCTGGTGTGCAGTTAAAAGATTTTCCAACCCGACAGCTTACTGACAGTTTCCGAATATTGCCAGCTGACAGTAACGGACAATTTCAATTTGAGGGAACGCTACTGCAATTCCCTAGCTTTAGTAATGCCCAGGAACTCATTAAACAAATGCACGATTTAGGTTACATAAGTGGTAAAGCCTTGAATAGCCAAGAATCTCCCCAGAAGGTCATGTCGTCTAAAAGCTATTCTCGCTTCGTCAAGCGGAGTACGGGGCTTGCACCTTATAAACTGTATCAACTGCAGCGTATGTCTGAGGCTCTGCGCTTGCTTCGGCAAGGCACGCCAGCCGTTACCGTTGCCTCAGAACTCGGGTTTGCGGATCAAGCCCACCTTACCCGCGCAGCCAAGCAATTTTTAGGCTATACCCCCAATGAGCTGGTGCGGTGGCCGCATAACTTTTAAAAGTGTCCGAAATATTCAATCTTTTTAGTTTTTAGCTCGTTACACTCATGAATGTAAACTATAAAAAAGGATAAATCTATATGCAAAAAGTGGTAACTTTTCTGTGGTTTGAAGGCCCGATAGAAGAAGCCGTAAATCTATATGTGTCACTGTTTAAAGATGCAAAAGTAACATACGTATCGCGCCTCACAGAGGTAGTGGCAAAAGCTGTTGGGTTGAAAGCCGGAACGGTACAATCAATGGAATTTGAGCTGAATGGTCAACGCTTCTGCGCATTAATGGGCGGTCCGATGTATAAGCTTACTGAGGCCACCTCGATCCAGGTACACTGTAAAGACCAGGCAGAGATTGATAAATTTTGGGATGTGTTATCTAAGGATGGCAAAGTGATGTCCTGCGGATGGGTTACCGATAAATTTGGTTTAACATGGCAAATTATGCCCGACAACCTAGATGACATGATGCGCGATCCAGACGTCGCTAAAGCCAACCGGGTTAGCGAGGCTATGCTGAATATGGAGGGTAAGCTAGATAAAGCCGAACTCGAAAAAGCCTACAAAGGCGAATAATAATTCGACTATGCGCTTAAGAGCACCAGAAATCTTCCGGTGCTCTACCCGTGGAGTGTTCGAAACGAGACAAAGTGAGCGTCACAAAGGATTTGAACCCGTGCAACAGATTAAAAAATAAGCAAAAACAAAAAAGCCTCACAAATTGTGAGGCTTTTATCTGTAATAATTGCATGGCTGGCCATGTAGCCCGGAATTGGAACACCATTTTGCCAAGTATGCTTATGGTGTATCGAAAGCTAGAAGAGCTAGGCTTTGCGAGTGAAATTGACGCGCCGCCTTAATCGGCAGTATGAGATTTTACGTACTGAGCAATAGACCATATGGCTGCTTTTGCCTCGGGAACGTACGACGCAAAGAAATCCTTAAGGATCGATTCTTTAGTACTTATATTAAAAACGTTTGATCTCCATCAGCATTAGTAGTCCTCATCAATTATGATCGAGAGTGGCACCATTGACCAAAATTAGCAAGTGTGACATAATGTGTATCGTCTCTTGAACCAGTGACGACTCCTGCCAGGATTCCAACTAAGGAGAATCATGTCTACCGATCATGAAGGTACGGGGCCGCGGGTCCCAGAGTATGGATTCACTTTCGACGGACCGTCGAAAGAGGTGCTGTTCGAGCATTTGCGTCTCCATGTGTTCCCCGACGAGCAGAGTGACGACAACCGTCTGACCTGGCTCGTGGTGACGGTGTACGATCCATTCAGCGACGCGACGCACCCCGCAAGGATGATGGTGAATAGCATCGGCGCGCTGTTCAGCCCTGATGTCCTCGATCTGTCCATCGGCGGAATTCTCAGCAGCGAGAGCGTTGAAATTCCGTGGCTGAACGGGATATTCACTCCCGAATGGCGCCGCTTCAACGCTCGATATGACCCCGAACGGTGCAAGGGAACCTCCCTGATGCCTTGGGGCTGGCCAACAGAGAAGGCGTGAGGAAGCGCCACATCACTCCGTGCTACAACGAAGAACACACCGTGTCCGTTGTCGGTCGCGGGGTGTTTTTCGTTTCTGGGGCTAAGAGACCTACCGCTTCTATTCCGCAGAATCAAGCTCCGACACCTGCATCATACTGCTGCTACAATCCTGAAAGATCTCGGTGTCCCGGCCCGTGATGCGCAACTTATCCTGGGTCATAGCAATATTTCCATCACGCAGCAGATTTACCAGCATGACTCGATGGGCTCACGACGCCAGTCTCTAGAAAGCATGGAAACTGCAGTACTTCCACAATCCGCTGGTGATCGCCAAGAAACGTTGACGGTTGCAGCTGACGGCAACGGTAGCCGTCAATTTAGCCGTCAAAGCCTTTCAGATCACATATCCAGCATTACGCCAGCCCCTAGAAACAAAAAACCACCGAGATTACTCGGTAGCTTTTCGTGGCTGGGCGTGAGTCCCACGCTTCGAACCCCTTGATAGCAGATTTTATACAGCTCGCACGAAGGTTGGAGAAATTAGGTTTTGTATATCGCCGCAAGAATGTCTTTATAATTGAGCCTGTAGAATAAAGTTTAAGTACGGCAATCACAAACAAAAAAAGAACTTGCATAGGAAAAAGGCTCTCCCGAGACCGCCTTGACGGCGACTCGGAAGAGCCTATCCTCAACTCTGCAGGTACGCGGCCACACGGCCGCGGTATCCGTCGGTGTCCTGCCACACGACCGCGGAGCGGTTGCCGGCTTTGGCCGGCCCGATCATGATCGTGCCACGGCGTTCCGGCTGGTCGGCGCCGGGCACCCCATAGGGCACATCCAGAATCTCCACCGGTTCGTACCGGTATGGGAAGTCCTGGTCGTCCTGGAGGTACTGTTCCGCCAGTATGACGAGACCCAGGTCGTGGATGTACAGCGAGGTGCCCCGCTTCTTGGCGGAGTGTTCGTAGTGCACCCGGTAGACCTCCGCGAGCCGCTGGTAGACCCCCAGGGACGCGATGTCGTCGGGCGTGGCGAAGCCGAGCTCGGCCTGCTTGGTCATGTTCGACGGAAGGAGGATGATCTCCCCGTCGTGACTTTCTAGCACGTCGTGCAGCGCCTTCGCGTCGCACGCGCCATTGAACGAGTTACCCTTCCCACCGAGGAGGTTGGTGGACTCATCTTCGGCAAAGTCGCCCGCTTGGACGAACATCGTGCCGAACTTGACCGTGAGGTCGGGCCTGTAGCGCTGGATCAACGCCACCTCCGTGAGCGGACCGCCCACCAGTACGAGGAGCTTCTCACCCTTGTACTGCCAGAGAAACTGCAGCCCGGCGGCGAAGTCACCGTCGAACTCGCCGGTTCCCCAGGCATCCCACAGGTCGTAGATCTCTTCGTTGGCGTGCTTGCCATGAGGGACCACCGTCCGCAGCTGCGTCCGGCTGACCTCTTCGCCCATGAACACCGGAACCGTGCGCCCGGCACTGCGCATGAACTCCGCCATCCGCAGCGTGTTGAGAACGTGGATGTAGGTCGAGTAGGTCTCGTCCCGCTCCTCGATCGACGCGTTGGGGTCGGTGTGTGCGGCACGGCCGGTGACGAAGATCGCCTTCACATCCAACAAGGAAGAAGGACGCGTCGCCGCCAGGGCCATCGCCAGGTTGTCCGCACTGGTGTTGTCAAGGAACAAGACTGCAGGGTGTTTCATAGCCACCTTCCTAAGTCGAGGAAGCCAGATACGCTTTGCGTTCTGACATATATGTTATACCATAAAATACAAGTTTCTACAATTGTATAGAGGGTTGGGAAGACCGAGTAAACGGTGCAATCCGAAGATGGCTAAAAGGAATTCGAACCCTTTTAACAGATGAGGATTACGAGACATAAAGAAAACACGCCAAGCTGCGTGTTTTCTACCTCTGTAAATAATTTTGGCTGGGTGTGAGTCTGACGGAGGGAACACTTTACTAGCTGATTTTATTCTTTTCTGCCAGAAGTTAGAGAAGCTCGGGTTTATCTATAGCAAAGGTGAAGTGATTATTATTGAGCCAGAGGATATGACATGAGCATCCTCTATTGTAGCCAGGCCTTTTTGACGGCTTCAAGCTCATTCCTTGCGGATAGTTGCAGTAGCTTCAAAGCGATTTCAGTATCGCGGTATGTCTCTCGGGCAACAATGTCCATATACTCGTCAAACGTCACTTCAATTAACTCAATCTTTTCACCGCCGTCGACTTGCTGCTCGCCAACTTTGGAGCAATCTTTGGCAATAAAAGTCCAAATCACCCAGTCAAGCTTTTCTGCAATGTGTGTCGCATCCCATAACTCAAATTGCGCGCCCTTCAGCCCGGCTTCTTCAAGTAGCTCACGTTCGGCTGCTTGCAATGGTGTCTCGCCCTCATCAACCCGGCCACCTAATGCTCCGATGAACGATTTCATGCCAGGCTGCTCCTGCTTGGTCAAGATAATTTTGCCTTCGCTGGTGATCGGAAGAATATTGACAGAGTCCGGGCGTCGAATGGCTTCAAAGGTCACCTCTGTGCCATCATATAGCTTTTGTGGCCATTGGTATGTATCGAAGATTTTACCCGCAAATACTTTCTTTGCATTAGCGGGAATCGGCTGTTCTGGGAGTGGGCGTTGCATGTCCATACAGACCATTATACTGCAAGTGGCTTGCCGGGATGAGGGATTAGAACCCCGATCTACAGAGCTGGCATTTACAAGAAATGAAAAAGATGCACAATCTTGTGCATCTTCACCTCTGTTGACTAGTCTGGCTGGGATGGAGGGATTCGAACCCCCGAATGCTGGAACCAGAACCCAGTGCCTTACCACTTGGCGACATCCCATCGGTACTAGGGGAAATTGTATCACTAGTACCCGTAAAACTCAAGGCCTTAGGCTATTTACGGCTTATAGTCCTTTGAGGCCTGCAACAATTTGCTTTGCGTCTTGGTAAGCCGCTATGTTATCAGCGTGTGCAGTTTTTAACTGTGCGCTATCACCGCTTAATACTGCGTGGTCATTGTTATAATCGGTTGGCTGTAGGCCGATTACTTTAGCCTGAATAGTGCTTGATATGCTCGCCGACGCATTGACCTTTTGTATCATATCGCTTAGTACGGCTTCGAGAGCATCCACGTTTTTGCCCTTTGACCTCGCAGCATTTAGACGAGTTTGAAACTTCTGAGTTAACGCTTGGAGCTTCTCCTCTGCTACATGTTGATCGTCTGCCACTTTTATCAGGCCGACTTTTGGTGCAACAAGCGCATATACGCGGTATTCAGTATAAATACTCTCTACGTCTGCACGTGCAGCGACCATTGTTGTTTCTGCATCAAGTTTTGCTTTTAATGTATTGAGGCCGGATGTCGTTGCGTTGACTTCGGCTGTAAGCGTTGCCTTGTCGGCGTTTGTTAGTTTGGTTGCTGCGTCAATTTTACTTGTAAGCTTTGAGAGTGACGCAAGTCGGCGTGCAATCTCTTGGTCACCCTTAGTGATGATGTTTTGGAGTCTTGCTTTTTCGTTTGCAGTACTTGTGCTCGTAGAGTCCGTCGTTACATTTACATTCGCGTTCGTGTCTACCTTAACGTTTGGTGTTGTCGCTTTTGCTGAACCATCAAGCGAAAGTGCATTCGCTGGGACTGGAATGAGTGCGAAACCACTCACAACCGTTGCCGCTGAGATGATTGCAACTTTCATGATGGTAGATGTAGATTGTATGGTTTTCATAATATATTCCTTCCGTATTAGTACGATCGCGTTAGTCTATTCTGTTGGAATGCTGACCTGCTGCTGATTATCGTTGATAGAGTTATCTGCCGTACTCTGGTCGCTCGATGATTGTGTAAGCGATGCTTGTATACTACTTAAGTCGCTACCAAGCGCGGTATCTGTGGTATTCGTTGGGTTGATAGGCGCATTTACTGCTGTCTGTGATTGTGAATCTATCCCAGCCTTGCTGCCCCCTGTTGTAGTACTTGCTGTAGGGCTGTTAGAATGCGGCGCAAACACGAAGATTGCTATTGCCACGACTGTTACGGTGCCAGCGGTGGATGTAAGCACTTTCCAATTTAGCCATCGTTTCTTTGGCGCGCCAGTTGTTTCAACCTTTTGCATTGTTGTCTCAACAAATTCCTGCTTGGGTTCATATGTCTGTACTGATTCTTTGATTTGCTGGTCAATTTTGTCCATATGCTAACTCCTCTCTTAATTGTTCTTTTGCTCTATGCAGCCATGTGCGGATTGTTCCGACCGGCCGCTTCATTACGTTCGCAATCTCCTCGTAGCTCAATTCATCCCAGTAGTACATCATGATTGCGCGTCGTTGGTCTGGCGGTAGCCGATCGATAGCTTTTCTTACATGCTCCTTGCCGATCACGCTGTCTATAAGCTCCTCGGTTGGCGGGCGGGCATCCGGGATAAAGGCTTCGTAGTCGTTAATGCTAGCGGTGCGGCCTGATTTTGCCGTCATACGCTTCGCGAGATTATCGGCAATTTTGTATAGCCACGTGGAGAATGCAAACTTGCCGTCATACTGATGCAGCTTCTTGTATGCCTGAATGAACGCTTCTTGAGCAATATCTTCCGCCTCGTCACCATCTCGCACGAAGTTAAAGACGTGCTGGATGAGCCCGCGGTGGTATCGCTCAACGAAATAACTATATTGCTCCGATGCACCATCGCAGATGCTCTCGATAAGTACTTTCTCTTGATCTATCGTCATTGCTTATCTACCATTACATCCATTATATACAGCGACATCCCGAAAAGTTTCAACGAAATTTGTCAGAAAAATACATACGCTAGCTATTTCCCGTAGAAACGCGTCAATAGTATCTTAGGTCATCTGGTTTTTTATAATAGTATGTCACTTTTTACGCTGCGGCAACTCGCGTACACACAGTACGGCCGCCCAAAGCCACAATAATGCAAATAGAACGCTCCAGATGCCCACGGATGTCACAATCGTTGCCCCGAAAAGGCCTGTGTTGATTGCGTCTCTTGCTGCAATGTTTTGCCATGCGCCCAGAAATACCCACACAGTTGGGGTTAGCAGTACGGCTACACGAGAGATCTTGTACGATACAGGATTAAGTTTCATGGAAATAAGGTAAGGTAACGCGGTAGCAGATAGCAGCGGCAAGATCCACGTAAGGGCCGCGGCGCTTACATCACCACCAGGAAAGTTAAACTGGCGGGTGACATCAGTAAATTTTTCGAAGGTGAACAATTGTAGCAATAACGTGCCGAGATATACCAACCCGAGCACAATCGCTCGTGCATATGCAGGTGATTTAAAGAACTCAGGTGGAAATAGGTGATACATGAACTTCTTCACTCTCATAGTATACCTTTTCCACACGTTATTTCATATTCTCCAAAAAAGTGCTTGCGCTTATGTCCAAACATGTGTAATCTAAAGACAGCGAAATTACAAAAACAAAAATTCCACCTTTTAAAAAAAATGTAATCATCGCTCTACGATATATCCACCACAACTATATCCTGCAGGCGCCTCTTTTGAGGCGCTTTGCGCTTGTGTACGAAAAATAGCAAGGTTATCAGGTGTTTTATTATGCAAACAAGTTTTACTGCTCAGCTTTTTTACTGTTCTCGGCGCGCCATTTGGCAACCTCGCCGTGATGCCCGCTTAGCAGCACACTTGGTACTTTCATTCCCCGCCATTCTTCAGGCCGCGTATATTGTGGAAACTCAAGGGTTTCGCCATCGCTAAAGCTTTCGATAACTGCGCTCTGCTCGCCGCCAAGTACTCCTGGGATAAGTCGCACGATACTATCGATAATAGCCATTGCTGGTAATTCACCGCCTGTGAGGACATAGTCTCCAATGCTGATTTCTTGATCGACAAGCTCCATGATACGCTCATCATAACCTTCATAGCGGCCACAAATAAGGATGTAGCCATAGTCTGTTTCACTGTAGGCCTGAGCGACCGCTTGTTTCCAACGGATACCTCGCGGCGTCATAATAAGCACCTTTGCGCTCGGGTCAATTGCCTTCGCGTGCATTACTGCGTTCCAGAGCGGCTCGATCATTAAGAGCATGCCATCACCGCCACCATACGGCGTGTCATCGACTGTCTTACGCCTGCCAAGACCAAAGTCCCGCAGATTAATTGTGCTTAATTCAACCAGCCCGTCTTTCTGGGCTTTCCACATCATTGAATTGCCAAATACCCCTGTAAACATTTCTGGAAATAAGGTGATAACCTGGAGCTTTTTCATCTTTGATAGTATAACAACTCTTGACGTAACTGTCTATATATTCTTTCTGATAGTTTGCTAAAGATGTGTAATTATGTCACGGTAGATATATAGCATACCATAAAAATGAAAGTAGCCTCCTCGGTTTCTCGGGTACGCAGAATTATGATAATGTATAAGAAGTATGGAATTTGACTCAAATACGGCTGGCGACCGGTCACCGGATATCTCAGACGAAGCCCGACAAGAGGCAAGCGCACGACAGAAAAGCGTAGCGCCAATCCATGACGATATTGTTGCTGAGGATCTACCAGACGAGGTAATTGCTAATCAGCATATTGTACAAGGGCCACTTGCAAACGTAGCCAACGATAGCGAAGCAACCGTTGGCGGTTCAAGAGGAGTAGTGGCACCAGAACACCATCATCATTTTATCCTTATGCTCTGTGGTATTACCATAGCAATCATTACCGTGCTTATTTACATTCACTAGACGGTCTGCCTGTAGATGCTATAGAAGCATTCCTTCCGGGCGTTTTTTGTTATCTACCCTTTACAGGATATCAAGAAATAAAACAACTAAAAAGCCTAGGCATTACGCCTAGGCTTTTTAGCACAAATAAGTCTCTCTAAACCTTTTGTAGGTTAGCTCGCATGAGCTCTTTTTGTACTCGCAGTTCTCGCATTCGTGAACTACTTATGATTATATATCGAGATCATCAAGTTCTGCAAGCTCCGCGCGGGACTTTTTTGCGAACTCGCTACCCCTAGATGACTCGTTTTCCACAGTGCCATCTGTAGAATTATCCACATCATCCACAGTTACGTCATCATCTGATGATAAAACGGTCGACTCATCAGGGTCATCGTTGTTTACGATCTTAAGATTGTAGCGTGCAGAGTTCTTCGTACCTAATGCACGAAGCAATGTACGCAGACTCTGTGCAGTTACGCCGCGGCGGCCAATTACGCGGCCAAGGTCTTCTGGATTAACGGTAAGTGTCAGAAGCACGCCTTTTTCGTCGACGATGCGATCTACGATTACATCATCCCCGTTTTCAACGAGAGATTTTACAATATACTCTACAAACTGCTGGTCAATAGTTGACATGCCCACTGGTCTCCTTCTCGGTCTCACTGTTTTACTGTCGTAGGTTTATTGTAGCACGGTGCTAATACATAGAAATACCCTTCGCCGCTACAGCGAAGGGTATTTCTATATCATTTAAGAAGTTTTTTACTCTGCGGATGCTTCAGGAGCTTCTTCTTTAGGCTGGTTCTTGCGGAGCTTTTCAGCATTACGAACAGTCTTTGTTTTACTGCCTTCGAATTCCTTAACCCACTTAGGGAGCTTGACGCCTGCAGCTTTCAAAAGCTTTACAACACGTGGAGTTGGCTGAGCACCGTTATCGAGGTACTTCTGAGCCAATTCAACATTGACGTTAGACTCTTTAGTATGTGGGTTGTAGCTACCAACATAAGCGACAACACGGCCACTTGATGGGTGACGCTGAGATTCTTGTACAGCAAGGCGGTACACTGGGTATGCCTTACGGCCAAGGCGTTGCAAACGAATTGCGAGCATGTAAACTTAACTTCCTTTACTTCACGTTATAGTTATAATAACACTTCCAGTAGATTATACACGGTAAGCGGGGTAATGTCAATCTGTTAGACGGACTTTTGCTTAGCGTACTCTTTAAGCGCTGCACGCGCAGCCTCTTGCTGAGCCGACTGCTTGCTGGGGCCGACGCCCTTGCCCATTAACTTATCTTTTACATACGCGCCGAGTGTAAATACCTTGTCGTGGTCTGGGCCCTCTTCGGACATCACCTTATATACAGGAGTAGCACCGTCAATTTGCTGGCTCACCTCCTGTAAATGACTTTTTGGGTCACGCCATGTCCCACCGTTAAGAATTGCAGGTAATGTTGAAATAATGTGCTTGTGGATGAATTCGCTTGCCCTATCATAGCCTTGATCGAGGTAGATCGAGCCAATTGTGGCTTCAAAAGCATTTGCCAAAATTTGCAAGCGCGCACGAGTACCACCTAGTTTTTCACCCTTGCTCATACGAACAAGCGGCTCATAGCCGAGCGCTTGGCCAGCGGCACCGATGCTTTCAGTGCGCACAAGTGCTGCACGCCAGCTCGTCAAAATTCCCTCTGCCTCACTGAAATTATTAAATAAATAGTCAGTCACCACAAGCTCAAGTACAGCATCACCCAAAAACTCGAGACGTTCATTGTGGTCGCTGACACTTTTTTTATGTTCATTTACATAGCTGCGATGTGTGAGGGCAGTAACAAGAAGCTGAATATCGTTATATTCAAATCCTAGTTTCTCCCTCGCGAACTCGACATATGGCCCAACGGGCATACCTGTCATACTTTAGTCTCCTTTAACTTTGTAATCGCTGCAAAAACAGCAATCATTTACAGCTTTTCTTCGCGGATGCGAGTTTTAGCCTTCAACATTAATTTAGCAATATCTTCGTATTCAATCAAATCAAGCGCTTCGTTAAACGAGAACCACTTGATGCCATTCATCCATGATTCTTTTTGGATTTCGGTGCCATCGGTTCGTACACGGACGAGATAAATCTGTGTTGTCATTAACACTAGGCGATCGATACGGCGGTAACGGAAGTGGATTTTACCAAGCCAGCCAAGCATATCAACGTCGTGCAAGCCTGCCTCTTCACCAATCTCACGGCGCGCCGTCTGGATAGCCGTCTCGCCTTCTTCAATATGGCCCTTAGGAATTGTCCAGCGATCCTTAGCATCTTGAATAAGGAGAATCTCTATTTCTCCATCTTTGCCATGGCGAAAAATAATACCGCCGCTGGTTGGCTCGCGAACAATCTCTTGAATGGAAGCCTTTGGTTTTGCCAAATATTTCCTGAGATGTTCGATTTGACTATTTGTTCGATTTCTCTGATCGCGTCTCGGCATCGGCTGTTGACTCCTCGACAAGCGTACGATACGCCGTACCAAGTACGCCGTTCACAAACTTGCTTGAGTTATCGGAACCAAAGGCTTTGGCAAGTTCTACAGCTTCGTTGATAGCCACTTTAGGTGGTACAGCTTCAGCTCGGTAGAGTAATTCATAGAGGCCTAACCGCAAGACGGCGCGATCAACACGCGCAATCTGCTCAATTGGCCATTCAGGCGCGATAGGCTGAATCTTGCCGTCCAATTCTGGAGTAGCGTCAATGACACCTTTGACAAGACCGGAGACGAAATCCGTATCTTCGATCGCTGATTCATAGCGAGCGAGATTACGGCTAAGTATCTCCGCAAGGTCTACCTGTGGATCCTCTGACTGTGTACGGAATTCGTATTCGTACAGTGTCTGCAAAGCGACGATGCGGCCGAGATGACGGTTTGATGCCATTACTTTGGTTCTTTCTTGTTAAAATTTCCCACTCATTTGTATGCGCAAAGGAAAACTACTTCTTCTTTGCTTCAGTTTTGACAGTTTTTACTGTCTTCTTTTTGCCGGTCTCGTTTTTAGTGGTCTTCACCTTAACTGGTGATTTGCCGTTTACAACACGAGCAAGCTTCAGGACAAGGTGGCTGCGGCGCAAACCGGTCTTGCGAGGGCTTGACTGCTTCTTTGGCTGTGCCATTGGAAATGTTCTCCTCTTTTAGGTATATAAAACTTGTTTGCCATTATAACGTATTT